>JACXXQ010000004.1_pt1 | contig 206424 bp, 180 predicted proteins | sample 8621361 | NCBI WGS metagenome assembly JACXXQ01 (sample SAMN15503820, study PRJNA645414) | gut metagenome | isolation source: feces | host: Bos taurus | place: USA | collected 2016 | reverse complement strand
ATTTGAAAACAAGAACCTCGCTTAGGCCTGTGTCCATATTACGTGGGTAGGATCAAAATGCCGCTTTATGGTGACTCACAAAAATTCACCACATCCCTCACAACCACCTTATTACGCCCGGTCTCTTTCGCCTCGTAAAGTGCGTTATCAGCCAGTCGATAGATCTCATTTGGGTTTAACGTATTTTCCTGAGTCACAACAGCGCCAATACTAATCGTCACTTTTTGTGGTATAGCGTATTCAGGATTATCGCCAGTTAAACGCTCAACATTTTCCCGAATCCTTTCCGCTAAAGCTTTCGCACGTTCAGTATCGATGTCCGTCAGCAAGACGCCAAACTCTTCGCCGCCGACGCGCGCTAAAAGGTCATCTGGTCGTATGCTTTTCCCAATGATATTCACCACTGTTTTTATCACCTGATCGCCAACCGGATGCCCCCAGGTGTCGTTGACTTTTTTGAAGTGGTCGATATCCATAATCATGACGCAATAAGGCGTTTTTTTGGCTGATGCTGATTGAACTGTCAGTTCATTAAAAAAATAATTTCTGTTAAATATATTGGTTAAGGGATCGCGATGTGCAATGTTCTTTGTTACTCGTAGCGCACTGAATATATGGCACATAAATATTACCATAACAGTTAACTTACTGACTACTTCAATAGTGCGACTAATATACCAAGTGGACACGCTATACCTACTCATAAATAACAGAGAGATATTGTACAGTACGGCACAAAAAGCAATCACCGTCACTCCATTCCAGATATCATAGCGTAAACCATTAAAGTATAGATTAACCGAAAGCAAGGTTAACCACATGAAAATCATTATGGTAACATATGAGGCTTTCCAAACCACCTGACCATTTTCATTGGTTAACTCGGCAATGTGTAAATTGTAGCTCTCATAATGACTAGAAAGTATGTGAGCAACTATCGGCCCCCCAAAAACAAAAAACAAACTTATGCACAAAGTCATTTTTTTGGAAAATAAATTGCGCTGTTTTGTGTTTTCACTAACTTTATTCACCAATGCCAGAAATATTAATATGCACAAACTCATCTGACGAAACAAATAATAGATTGCAATGTCATTTTGGACAACACTGCTTGTCAAACGCCCCTCAATAATTTGCTGAATGATAATGACGGTTTTAACAAAGTAAATCAAACAACTCAGAAAAGCCAAACTAAGTATACAGTTTGAAAATTGCCTACGGTCATAAATGAAATACAACTGCATAAAAATAAATGCAACAGTATCGATAAAAAATAAAGCAATCATTACCATCAGATAGGTTGATCGTGGAACAACTTCCTCAACGCCTGGCTGATTAAACCAACTATTCACCAAAACCAAAGCAAGCCCAAACAATAAGCTCACTAATACAGTACTACTAATTCTCAAATAGTCTTTTTCCATAAAGCTACACCAATCTGTAGGTTGTAGATCCCTTTCTATTATTAATAGATATAAGAACTGTACTGTTGTCAATATGAAATTCCGCCCACAAACAATACCGATGATGATAGTTGCTGAATGTAATTATTATTGCCTAAGTGCTTTATACATTGTTTGCAACAAGCCAGGCTTGAAAATACTTATAAATGGTTATAGAAAATCCTTATAAAACATTAATTCATAGATACATTAGGAATAACAATTAAATCCGTGAGTGCCGTAGCGCAGCCTTTCATCAGGACTTTCGAAAAATCCGAAATCATGCATCGGAATTTACTGATTTAATTATTTTAATCCTAATTTATTTTGAAAAAGGCATTGGGATTTATGCCGTATTCCTGAAGATCCTCATCATTGGAATGGATTTTCGGGCGAGAAAAGGATTTTATATGGACACTCTGCTCATCATTTCTTCTTCTCATCATCAACAATTCACGTCTCTCTTCCGCGTTTAATAACGGATTATGAGGTGCAAAAATATCTTTCTTTTCAGTTACCTGTAATTAGATACAGAGAGAGATTTTGGCAATACATGGAGTAATACAGGATGTATTCAAGTAGCAGAAAAAGGTGCCCGAAAACCAAATGGGCTTTGAAACTTCTTACTGCCGCATTTTTAGCAGCGAGTCCCGCGGCGAAGAGTGCTGTTAATAACGCCTATGATGCATTGATTATTGAAGCTCGCAAGGGTAATACTCAGCCAGCTTTGTCATGGTTTGCACTAAAATCAGCACTCAGCAATAACCAAATTGCTGACTGGTTACAGATTGCCTTATGGGCCGGGCAAGATAAACAGGTTATTACCGTTTACAACCGCTACCGTCATCAGCAATTACCAGCGCGTGGTTATGCAGCTGTCGCCGTCGCTTATCGTAACCTGCAACAATGGCAAAACTCGCTTACACTGTGGCAAAAGGCGCTCTCTCTGGAGCCGCAAAATAAGGATTATCAACGGGGACAAATTTTAACCCTAGCAGATGCTGGTCACTATGATACTGCGCTGGTTAAACTTAAGCAGCTTAACTCTGGAGCACCGGACAAAGCCAATTTACTCGCAGAAGCCTATATCTATAAACTGGCGGGGCGTCATCAGGATGAATTACGGGCGATGACAGAGTCATTACCTGAAAATGCATCTACGCAACAATATCCCACAGAATACGTGCAGGCATTACGTAATAATCAACTTGCTGCCGCGATTGACGATGCCAATTTAACGCCAGATATTCGCGCTGATATTCATGCCGAACTGGTCAGACTGTCGTTTATGCCTACGCGCAGTGAAAGTGAACGTTATGCCATTGCCGATCGCGCCCTCGCCCAATACGCTGCATTAGAAATTCTGTGGCACGATAACCCAGACCGTACTGCCCAGTACCAGCGTATTCAGGTTGATCATCTTGGCGCGTTATTAACTCGCGATCGTTATAAAGACGTTATTTCTCACTATCAGCGATTAAAAAAGACGGGGCAAATTATTCCGCCCTGGGGGCAATATTGGGTTGCATCGGCTTATCTCAAAGATCATCAGCCGAAAAAAGCACAGTCAATAATGACCGAGCTCTTTTATCACAAGGAGACCATTGCCCCGGATTTATCCGATGAAGAACTTGCGGATCTCTTTTACAGCCACCTGGAGAGTGAAAATTATCCGGGCGCGCTAACTGTCACCCAACATACCATTAATACTTCGCCGCCTTTCCTTCGGTTAATGGGCACGCCTACGAGCATCCCGAATGATACCTGGTTACAGGGGCATTCGTTTCTCTCAACCGTAGCAAAATATAGTAATGATCTTCCTCAGGCTGAAATGACAGCCAGAGAGCTTGCTTATAACGCACCAGGAAATCAGGGACTGCGCATTGATTACGCGAGTGTGTTACAAGCCCGCGGTTGGCCTCGTGCAGCAGAAAATGAATTAAAAAAAGCAGAAGTGATCGAGCCACGTAATATTAATCTGGAGGTTGAACAAGCCTGGACAGCATTAACGTTACAAGAATGGCAGCAGGCAGCTGTCTTAACGCACGATGTTGTCGAACGTGAACCGCAAGATCCCGGCGTTGTACGATTAAAACGTGCGGTTGATGTACATAATCTTGCAGAGCTTCGTATCGCTGGCTCAACAGGAATTGATGCCGAAGGCCCGGATAGTGGTAAACATGATGTCGACTTAACCACCATCGTTTATTCACCACCGCTGAAGGATAACTGGCGCGGTTTTGCTGGATTCGGTTATGCCGATGGACAATTTAGCGAAGGAAAAGGGATTGTTCGCGACTGGCTTGCGGGTGTTGAGTGGCGGTCACGTAATATCTGGCTCGAGGCAGAGTACGCTGAACGCGTTTTCAATCATGAGCATAAACCCGGCGCGCGCCTGTCTGGCTGGTATGATTTTAATGATAACTGGCGTATTGGTTCGCAACTGGAACGCCTCTCTCACCGCGTTCCATTACGGGCAATGAAAAATGGTGTTACAGGCAACAGTGCTCAGGCTTATGTTCGCTGGTATCAAAATGAGCGGCGTAAGTACGGTGTCTCCTGGGCTTTCACTGATTTTTCCGACAGTAACCAGCGTCATGAAGTCTCACTTGAGGGTCAGGAACGCATCTGGTCTTCACCATATTTGATTGTCGATTTCCTACCCAGTCTGTATTACGAACAAAATACAGAACACGATACCCCATACTACAACCCTATAAAAACGTTCGATATTGTTCCGGCATTTGAGGCAAGCCATTTGTTATGGCGAAGCTATGAAAATAGCTGGGAGCAAATATTCAGCGCAGGTGTTGGTGCCTCCTGGCAAAAACATTATGGCACGGATGTCGTCACCCAACTCGGCTACGGGCAACGCATTAGCTGGAATGACGTGATTGATGCTGGCGCAACGCTACGCTGGGAAAAACGACCTTATGACGGTGACAGAGAACACAACTTATACGTTGAATTCGATATGACATTCAGATTTTAAGGATAAATATGTTACGTAATGGAAATAAATATCTCCTGATGCTGGTGAGTATAATTATGCTCACCGCGTGCATTAGCCAGTCAAGAACATCATTTATACCGCCACAGGATCGCGAATCTTTACTCGCCGAGCAACCGTGGCCGCATAATGGTTTTGTAGCGATTTCATGGCATAACGTTGAAGACGAAGCTGCCGACCAGCGTTTTATGTCAGTGCGGACATCAGCACTGCGTGAACAATTTGCCTGGCTGCGCGAGAACGGTTATCAACCGGTCAGTATTGCTCAAATTCGTGAAGCACATCGAGGAGGAAAACCGCTACCGGAAAAAGCTGTAGTGCTGACTTTTGATGACGGCTACCAGAGTTTTTATACCCGCGTCTTCCCAATTCTTCAGGCCTTCCAGTGGCCTGCTGTATGGGCCCCCGTCGGCAGTTGGGTCGATACGCCAGCGGATAAACAAGTAAAATTTGGCGATGAGTTGGTCGATCGAGAATATTTTGCCACGTGGCAACAAGTGCGAGAAGTTGCGCGTTCCCGGCTCGTTGAGCTCGCTTCTCATACATGGAATTCTCACTACGGTATTCAGGCTAATGCCACCGGCAGCTTATTGCCTGTATATGTAAATCGTGCATATTTTACTGACCACGCACGGTATGAAACCGCAGCAGAATACCGGGAAAGAATTCGTCTGGATGCTGTAAAAATGACGGAATACCTGCGTACAAAGGTTGAGGTAAATCCACACGTTTTTGTTTGGCCTTATGGCGAAGCGAATGGCATAGCGATAGAGGAATTAAAAAAACTCGGTTATGACATGTTCTTCACCCTTGAATCAGGTTTGGCAAATGCGTCGCAATTGGATTCCATTCCGCGGGTATTAATCGCCAATAATCCCTCATTAAAAGAGTTTGCCCAGCAAATTATTACCGTACAGGAAAAATCACCACAACGGATAATGCATATCGATCTTGATTACGTTTATGACGAAAACCTCCAGCAAATGGATCGCAATATTGATGTGCTAATTCAGCGGGTGAAAGATATGCAAATATCAACCGTGTATTTGCAGGCATTTGCTGATCCCGATGGTGATGGGCTGGTCAAAGAGGTCTGGTTTCCAAATCGTTTGCTACCAATGAAAGCAGATATTTTTAGTCGGGTTGCCTGGCAATTACGTACCCGCTCAGGTGTAAACATCTATGCGTGGATGCCGGTATTAAGCTGGGATTTAGATCCCACATTAACGCGAGTAAAATACTTACCAACAGGGGAGAAAAAAACACAAATTCATCCTGAACAATATCACCGTCTCTCTCCTTTCGATGACAGAGTCAGAGCACAAGTTGGCATGTTATATGAAGATCTTGCCGGACATGCTGCTTTTGATGGCATATTGTTCCACGATGATGCTTTGCTTTCAGATTATGAAGATGCCAGTGCACCGGCTATCACGGCTTATCAGCAAGCAGGCTTTAGCGGGAGTCTGAGCGAAATTCGACAAAACCCGGAGCAATTTAAACAGTGGGCCCGCTTTAAAAGTCGTGCGTTAACTGACTTCACTTTAGAACTTAGTGCGCGCGTAAAAGCCATTCGCGGTCCACATATTAAAACTGCACGAAATATTTTTGCACTTCCGGTAATACAACCTGAAAGTGAAGCCTGGTTTGCACAGAATTATGCTGATTTCCTAAAAAGCTATGACTGGACCGCTATTATGGCTATGCCTTATCTGGAAGGTGTCGCAGAAAAATCGGCTGACCAATGGTTAATACAATTGACCAATCAAATTAAAAACATCCCTCAGGCTAAAGACAAATCTATTTTAGAATTACAGGCACAAAACTGGCAGAAAAATGGTCAGCATCAGGCTATTTCTTCGCAACAACTCGCTCACTGGATGAGCCTATTACAACTGAATGGAGTGAAAAACTATGGTTATTATCCCGACAATTTTCTGCATAACCAACCTGAAATAGACCTTATTCGTCCTGAGTTTTCAACAGCCTGGTATCCGAAAAATGATTAATCGCATCGTATCGTTTTTTATATTATGTCTGGTGTTATGCATACCCCTATGCGTAGCGTACTTTCACTCTGGTGAACTGATGATGAGGTTCGTTTTCTTCTGGCCGTTTTTTATGTCCATTATGTGGATTGTTGGCGGCGTCTATTTCTGGGTCTATCGTGAACGCCACTGGCCGTGGGGAGAAAACGCACCAGCTCCCCAGTTGAAAGATAATCCGTCTATCTCCATTATCATTCCCTGTTTTAATGAGGAGAAAAACGTTGAGGAAACCATACACGCCGCTTTAGCACAGCGTTATGAGAACATTGAAGTTATTGCCGTAAATGACGGTTCAACAGATAAAACCCGTGCCATCCTGGATCGCATGGCTGCACAAATTCCCCATTTGCGGGTCATTCATCTGGCGCAAAACCAGGGGAAAGCCATTGCGCTTAAAACCGGAGCTGCCGCGGCGAAAAGTGAATATCTGGTGTGCATTGATGGCGATGCGTTATTAGACCGCGATGCGGCGGCATATATTGTGGAACCGATGTTGTACAACCCGCGTGTGGGTGCCGTAACCGGTAATCCTCGTATTCGAACACGTTCTACCCTGGTGGGTAAAATTCAGGTTGGCGAGTATTCCTCAATTATTGGTTTGATCAAGCGAACCCAGCGTATCTATGGAAACGTATTTACCGTTTCCGGTGTTATTGCCGCATTTCGTCGCAGCGCCCTGGCAGAAGTGGGTTACTGGAGTGACGATATGATCACCGAAGATATTGATATTAGCTGGAAGCTGCAGTTGAATCAGTGGACGATTTTTTACGAGCCACGGGCGCTGTGCTGGATATTAATGCCTGAAACGTTAAAAGGGCTGTGGAAACAGCGCCTGCGCTGGGCTCAGGGCGGTGCAGAAGTATTCCTCAAAAATATGACAAGGTTGTGGCGCAAAGAAAACTTTCGAATGTGGCCGCTGTTTTTTGAATACTGCCTGACGACAATATGGGCCTTCACCTGCCTGGTCGGTTTCATTATTTACGCAGTCCAACTTGCCGGTGTACCGTTAAATATTGAATTGACACATATCGCTGCGACACATACTGCCGGAATATTATTGTGTACGTTATGTTTACTGCAATTTATTGTCAGCCTGATGATCGAGAATCGCTATGAGCATAATCTGACTTCATCGCTTTTCTGGATTATTTGGTTCCCGGTTATTTTCTGGATGCTGAGCCTGGCAACGACATTGGTATCATTTACACGAGTCATGTTGATGCCTAAAAAGCAACGCGCCCGTTGGGTAAGTCCCGATCGCGGGATTCTGAGAGGTTAATATGAACAATTTAATTATTACGACCCGACAATCACCAGTACGTTTACTGGTTGATTATGTTGCCACAACCATCTTGTGGACATTATTTGCGTTGTTCATATTCTTATTCGCCATGGATCTGCTGACGGGTTATTACTGGCAAAGCGAGGCCAGAAGCCGACTTCAGTTCTATTTTTTGCTGGCAGTGGCGAATGCCGTCGTGTTAATTGTCTGGGCGCTGTACAATAAGCTGCGTTTTCAAAAACAGCAGCATCATGCAGCCTACCAATATACGCCGCAAGAATATGCAGAGAGCTTAGCAATACCTGATGAGCTCTATCAGCAACTACAAAAAAGCCACAGGATGAGCGTACACTTCACCAGCCAGGGGCAAATAAAAATGGTTGTTTCAGAAAAAGCGCTAGTCCGGGCATAAACACCCAAAACAAAGCCCGGTTCGCCCGGGCTCTGCACCGATAATACACTTAACTGTATGCATGCAGCGTACGTTGGCAAAGTGCCGAACGTACGCAGTCCTCTTTACCGAACCGGACGATCCCAACCATTTCATCTTCTTCGAAACGTTCCAGCGCGTCACTTAATCCGGAGCACACGCCGCGAGGCAAATCGCATTGCGTGATATCACCGTTGACGATAACCGTCACGTTCTCCCCGAGGCGGGTTAAAAACATTTTCATTTGCGCGGCAGTCACATTCTGCGCCTCGTCAAGAATGACGACTGCATTTTCAAAGGTACGTCCACGCATATAGGCGAACGGCGCAATTTCCACCTTCCCTATTTCCGGTCGCAGGCAGTACTGCATAAAGGAAGCCCCTAAGCGCCGGACCAGCACGTCGTAGACCGGGCGAAAATAGGGAGCAAACTTTTCTGCGATATCTCCAGGTAAGAAGCCAAGATCTTCATCGGCTTGCAGAACTGGACGGGTGACGATAATCCTGTCGACATCCTTATGTATCAGGGCCTCTGCCGCTTTTGCTGCGCTGATCCAGGTTTTTCCGCACCCGGCTTCGCCCGTGGCGAATATCAGCTGCTTACTCTCAATAGCCTTCAGATAGTGCAATTGCGCTTCATTTCGCGCGAGGATGGGCGAAGTATCGCGACTGTCGCGGGCCATACCAATGGCTTCTACGCCGCCCATCTGCACAAGCGAGGTGACCGATTCTTCTTCACGCTGCTTATGGCTGCGCGAATCCCGTCTCAGCACACGTTTTGCCTCACGACGAGCTTTGATCACTGCTTTTTGTCTTCCCATGGAGAGCACCTTGAGTTGTTTGTATTCATCACACGCGCCGTTGGCAGCGCGATTATGCGCACGAACATCAGAGGGTTGGCTTCCTTGTAAGCCATAGTTTGCTTTTGGATAAAATGCCGAAAAACGGCTACGCACACCGTTTGCGGCGTCGGTAACACGAGTAAAGAGAGGAAGTGAGAAAAATACAGAGTGACGAAGTTGCTACCGGAGGAGAAATCTCCGCGAGTGGTGGAGCGTTGCTTAACAAAACATTGTCCAGTACAGGACGTTACCATCCGCGATCTCCATAGTGACTGACTATCACTGCCGGGAACTTCCGCTGCTACTTAATAATTACAACAGATCTCGCATTCATTGCAACAATATATTCACTTATATTTAACCATAAAACACCATTTCAGTGACATTAGTTTCTACTGGAAAGATGACAGAGTGATGACAGATATGAAAAAAGCTGTGTGCTTTCAGCAGGATTCGCATCAGGCATCTGCGCACGAACGCCGGATGCGGCGTGAACGCCTTATCCGCCTACCGAACCCGCACCGATTGTAGGCATAAGAAGACGCGCAAGCATCGCATCAGGCATCTGCGCAAGAACGCCTTATCCGTCTATAAACATTAAACCCGCAATAACGCGCTTCCGAGATAATCGTTCGCGTCCTTCACTCCCGGCAGCGCAAAAAAATAACCGCCGCCGATAGGTTTAACGTATTCCTCCAGCGCTTCGCCATTGAGCCTTTTTTGTACAGTCAGGAAGCCTTTTTCCAGATCGTGTTGGTAACAGACAAACAGTAGCCCCATATCCAGTTGCCCGGAGTTGGTGACGCCCAGTGAATAACTGTAGCCACGACGCAGCATCAGGCTGGACTCACTCTCCGCCGTGCGGGGATTCGCCAGCCGGATATGGCTGTCCAGCGCAATCACCTTCCCTTCCGGATCGCTGGCGTAATCGGGAACATCATGCTCATGCTGCATTCCCAGCGGCGCACCGGTTTGCTTATCACGACCAAAAATCGTCTGCTGTTCTTTCAGCGGAGTTCTGTCCCAAAATTCCACTCGAAACTGAATCAAGCGTACTGCCTGATAGCTGCCACCGATTGTCCACGCTGGCTCCTGCTGATCTGCCGTTACCCACACCACTTTTTGCATCAACTTATCATTCTGGCTATCGGGATTGGCAGTGCCGTCTTTGAAACCCAGCAAATTAATCGGCGTCTCTTTGCCTTTACTACGCGCCGCGTGATCGGAAATAAACCCTTCCCGCTTCCAGCGCACGCTGAGCAAATCTGGCGTATGTTTGATGATATCGCGCAGCGCATGGATCACCGTGTCCTGGGTGTTGGCGCAAATTTGTAGCAACACATCACCATGACATAACGCCGCATCCAGCGAGTCGTTGGGAAAACGCGTCATCTTCTGCAACTTTTTCGGCATCTGTGGCGCAAGGCCAAAGCGCTCATCAAACAATGAGTGACCCACCGATAACGTGATGGTGAGATTATCGGGCGCAATGTAGCCGCCAAGAATGCCGGAATCGAGTGGTGGCAGGCGCGGATTTGGCGTTTCTGGTGCCGCTCCGCCCTGAGTCAGAAAAGCAAAACGCTGAGTCAACAAGCGAAACAACCGTTCAAGATCGGGTTTATCGCTGGCAAGCACATCAAACGCCACCAGCATCATTGCGGCCTGTTGTGGCGTCAGGATCCCTGCCTGATGCTCACCATAAAACGGCTGTTTCTCATTGCGTGCATCCGGTGAAAGCGTACCCGGCGCACTTTGCGTTTTTTGTGCATGAGCGACCGGACAACTTCCCGCCAGCGCCAGCGCACCAATGCCTTTCAGTAAACGTCGGCGTGACGGTTCATTCACGCCGTTTTTATCTTCATACTGCATAATGCTTAATCCAATCCCAGCACACCGCGAAGTTGCGCCAGATCTTCCGCCAGCGCAGTAATCGGTCCTTTCAGTGCATTCCGGTCGGCATCGGTCAATTTGTCGTAGGTTTCAAAACCGTCTTTAGTACGGTATTTCGCCAGAATGGTATCGACCTTTTTAAAGTTGGCATCGACTTTTGCCAACAGTTCCGGGTTGGCTTTTTGCAGTTGTGGACGCAGCAGATCGACAATTTTCTGCGAGCCTTCAACGTTAGCCTGGAAATCCCACAGATCGGTGTGGCTGTAGCGATCTTCTTCACCGCTGATTTTGCTGGCTGCCACTTCCTCAATCAGTCCGGCTGCACCGCCGACCACTTTTGAAGGTGGGAAAGCCAGTTCACTGATGCGTTTTTGCAAATCGACCACATCGGTATAAAGCTGGTCAGCGTACTGATCCATGCCTTTGGTGGTGTTGTCGCCAAACAATGCTTTTTCCAGACGGTGGAAACCGGTGAATTTCGGATCGGCGGCTTTTTGCTCGTAATCATCTTCACGGGCGTCAATGCTGCCATCCAGATCGGAGAACAGTTCAGCAATCGGTTCGATGCGCTCATAGTGCTGGCGCGTCGGCGCATACAGTGCTTTCGCTTTTTCGATATCGCCTGCTTTAATAGCGTCAGTAAAGGCTTTCGTGTCGGTCACCAGCTGCGTGGTTTCCGCCATGACATACGCTTTATATGCAGTAATTGCACCACCAAGACTTAACAGCGCATCACTTTGCGCCGCATCCGCCGTTGCCTCACCTTTGACGATCAACTTCCCTTTCGGGTTAGTCAGCAGACCGCAGGTCATATCGTATTCGCCAGGCTGTAAATTCGCCGTCATTTTCTGGCTAAAGCCAGGGGCGATATTTTCCCGCTCTTCCACCACCATCACGCCTTTGAGGATCTCCCACTCCAGCGCCTTCTGGCTGTGGTTCTGAATAATGAACTGTGTTTTCCCGGCGTTAACCGTAATGGTCATCGGTTCGCACTGCTTATCGGTCACGGTCACCTTGACCTGCGGCACATTAGCGGCGTTAGCCATAAAAGCAGAAGAGAACAGCGCAGCCACGCTCAACTGCAATGCGTTACGGCGGAAGTTAATGGTCATGACGAGACTATCCCTTTAAAGTATGTTGTAACTAAGCAAGAGTTTGCGTCGTATTTGTTACGCGGAGCGAGACGCTGTCGCCCCTGCGCGTGGTGGCAGAGCAAATGCCACCAGCGCCGGGATGAGATAAATAAACCAGACGGCGACTTCGCTGACGCTCGGCGCTTCCTGATAGCCAAAAATCCCTTCCATCAGCGTGCCAAACAGCGAGTGAGTTGAGAGCACCGCACTCATATCGAAGGCGATTTCCTGAAAGTGGTTCCACAATCCGGCTTCATGAAATGCGCGAATGGCACCAGCCGCCAGCCCTGCGGCGACGAAGAGAATAAACAGGCTGGTCCATTTAAAAAATGCACCAAGATTGAGGCGAATACCGCCCCAGTAGAGCAGGAAGCCTAGCACCACGGCAGTAGCAAGACCGAGCATTGCACCCAGCGGCGGCCAGATCCCGACATCTTGTTGAAATGCCGCCAGCAGGAAAAAGACCGACTCCAGCCCTTCCCTTGCAACGGCAAAAAAGACCATCATCACCAGCGCCCAGCCATGATGATTTCCACGCTGCAATGCGCTATCGACTGCCTGCTCCAGTTGTACTTTGACGTTGCGCGACACTTTGCGCATCCAGAAAACCATCCAGGTAAGGATCACCACGGCGATCACCGCCACGATACCTTCAAACAGTTCCTGCTCTTTTTGCGGAAATTCGCCGGTGGTTTCGTTAATGAAGATCCCCAAGCCCAGGCACAACGCAGCGGCAAGCAACACGCCAATCCACATCACACCAATCCATCGGCCTCGCTGGGTACGCTTAAGATAGCTGGCAATCAAACTGACAATCAGCGCGGCTTCAAGTCCTTCGCGCAACATAATGAGAAACGGAACAAACATGCCACCCACCCTTAAACGTTTTTCTGAGTCAATCTATGCAAAGAAAAGTAAATCGCAGTGATAGCGATTATCATTACGGTAAAGAAAAATACAAGCGGAATGTTTATAAAATGATGTTGAAATATAAACAAAGAGAGGTAATGCCAGGGGATATAAACGATTATTCCAGGTACAAAGATGGGATTGTTTACAACGAGCCATGTGTTCTTGCCGGATGCCGCGTAAACGCCGTATCCAGCCGACAAAACCGTCCTGACTCAATACATCAAAACTTCCATGTAAAACTGATAAGCGGGTGTATCAAGCAATTTCGTCCATCCTCGATTATCAAATCTAACTTTTTGCCCGGAACATAATAACAGCTCGGGTGTTGGTGGCGTCAAAATCGCTGAAGCGTTCCCCGAAGGCCGGGACAGCAGGGGGCCGCGGCGATTGGCCGCCCCCTGCGCGCTCCCTGCACCATTCAATTTATATGGCGAGGCACATTAAGGGAGCGCAACCCGCTGCTGAAGCCAAACAAAACCGCCGCAGGCTAAGTCCCTTAGCTTTCCTGCAACCGTGACGGCGGAGCCGAATGATAGTGCGCATCGGCCTCGGCAAAGCGTTTTTGCATCGCCGCTGACGGCGCTTTACCCAGCAAACTAAACACTACAATCCCGATACTGCCGAAGATGAAGCCCGGAATAATTTCGTAGAGTCCCAGCCAGCCGAACTGCTTCCAGACGATAACCGTCAGCGCACCGATGATCATCCCCGCCAGCGCACCGTTGCGCGTCATGCGTGACCACATCACCGAGAACAGCACCACCGGACCAAACGCCGCGCCAAAGCCTGCCCACGCGTAGCTCACTAAGCCCAGCACGCGGTTTTCCGGGTTTGCCGCCAGCGCAATCGCCACCAGCGCCACCACCAGCACCATCACACGCCCTACCCACACCAGCTCTTTCTGGCTGGCATGTTTACGCAGAAACGCTTTGTATAAATCTTCGGTAATCGCACTGGAGCACACCAGCAGCTGGCAACTTAAGGTTGACATTACCGCCGCCAGAATTGCCGACAGCAGAATCCCGGCAATCCACGGGTTAAACAGAATTTGCGCCAGTTCGATAAACACGCGTTCAGCGTTCTGGTTTACCGCACCTGCTACCGCCGGGTGCTCATTAAAGTAAGCAATCCCAAAGAAGCCGACAGCCACCGCCCCTGCCAGGCAGAGGATCATCCAGGTCATACTGATACGACGCGCATGGACAATGCTGTGGTGAGAGTCTGCCGCCATAAAACGCGCCAGGATGTGCGGCTGCCCGAAGTAACCCAGCCCCCAACCCATCAGTGAGATAATGGCGACAAAGTTCAGCCCTTTGAGCATATCAACGTTTTCGATGCTCTTTTGTTTGATCACTTCCAGCGAGTCACCAAAGCCACCGACACTGATAATGACGATAACCGGCGTCAGGATCAGGGCAAAAATCATCAGGCTGGCCTGTACAGTGTCAGTCCAGCTCACCGCGAGGAAACCGCCAATAAAGGTGTAAAGGATCGTCGCCGCAGCTCCCGCCCACAGAGCCGTTTCGTAGCTCATGCCAAAGGTACTTTCAAACAGACGCGCGCCTGCCACAATGCCCGAAGCGCAATAAATGGTGAAGAACAGCAAAATCACCAGCGCGGAGATAATGCGCAAAATGCGGCTTTTATCTTCAAAGCGCCCGGTGAAATAATCCGGCAATGTTAAGGCGTTATTGTTGTATTCGGTATGCACACGCAACCGCCCCGCCACCAGCTTCCAGTTGATCCACGCGCCTAATGTCAGGCCAATGGCGATCCAACTTTCGGAAATCCCGGAAAGAAAAACCGCGCCCGGCAACCCCATTAACAGCCAGCCGCTCATATCCGACGCACCCGCCGATAATGCCGTCACGAATGGCCCAAGGCTACGACCGCCCAGAATATAGTCGTCAAAGTTTTTCGTTGATCGCCAGGCGATAAACCCAATCAATATCATGCCAAAGATATAGACACAAAATGTCACCAACATCGGTGTGCTAATAGCCATCTAAAGTCTCCAAAAAATTATTATCGGCAATGTCGAAACTTGCCGTTATATCTGCCACCGGAACGGGGTAACAGAGTTTATGTTTTACCAGGGCGACCGTATCCTGCCGGAAGCGCTGGTTATTCACAATCGATTTAACACACCATTTACATTAAATTTTAGTGCTCAGCGACACTATTTTTCATCAGGTTGCACTCTCTCACATTTTTTGCGGTTGCACCTTTCAAAAATGTTAACTGCCGCAGAGAAAAAGTCTGAGTTATTTTTTTAATCCCTGTCATATCGATTTCTTTTATTAACATTTCATTCATTTTTAAGCTTGCTACGCATGTCACATTTAACATGGTTGCACAAAGTTGCAACATCATGGATATTTCACGATAACGTTAAGTTGCACCTTTCAGAACAACAGGAGTAATGGCATGGGAACCACCACCATGGGGGTTAAGCTGGACGACGCGACGCGTGAGCGTATTAAGTCTGCCGCGACACGTATCGATCGCACGCCACACTGGTTAATTAAGCAGGCGATTTTTTCTTATCTCGAACAACTGGAAAACAGCGATACTCTGCCGGAGCTACCTGCGCTGCTTTCTGGCGCTGCCAATGAGAGCGATGAAGCACCGACTCCGGCAGAGGAACCACACCAGCCATTCCTCGACTTTGCCGAGCAAATATTGCCCCAGTCGGTTTCCCGCGCCGCGATCACCGCGGCCTATCGCCGCCCGGAAACCGAAGCGGTTTCTATGCTGCTGGAACAAGCCCGCCTGCCGCAGCCAGTTGCTGAACAGGCGCACAAACTGGCGTATCAACTGGCCGATAAACTGCGTAATCAAAAAAACGCCAGTGGTCGCGCAGGTATGGTTCAGGGGTTATTGCAGGAGTTTTCGTTGTCATCGCAGGAAGGCGTGGCGCTGATGTGTCTGGCGGAAGCGTTGTTGCGTATTCCCGACAAAGCCACCCGTGATGCGTTAATTCGCGACAAAATCAGCAACGGTAACTGGCAATCACACATTGGTCGTAGCCCGTCTTTGTTTGTTAATGCCGCCACCTGGGGGCTGCTGTTTACTGGCAAACTGGTTTCCACCCATAACGAAGCCAGCCTCTCCCGCTCGCTGAACCGCATTATCGGTAAAAGCGGTGAACCGCTGATCCGCAAAGGTGTGGATATGGCGATGCGCCTGATGGGCGAGCAGTTCGTCACTGGCGAAACCATCGCGGAAGCGTTAGCCAATGCCCGCAAGCTGGAAGAGAAAGGTTTCCGTTACTCTTACGATATGCTGGGCGAAGCCGCGCTGACCGCCGCAGATGCACAGGCGTATATGGTTTCCTATCAGCAGGCGATTCACGCCATTGGTAAAGCGTCCAATGGTCGTGGCATCTATGAAGGTCCGGGCATTTCAATCAAGCTGTCGGCGCTGCATCCGCGTTACAGCCGCGCCCAGTATGACCGGGTAATGGAAGAGCTTTACCCACGTCTGAAATCACTCACCCTGCTGGCGCGTCAGTACGATATTGGTATCAACATTGACGCCGAAGAGGCCGATCGTCTGGAGATCTCCCTCGATCTGCTGGAAAAACTCTGTTTCGAGCCTGAGCTGGCAGGCTGGAACGGTATCGGTTTTGTTATTCAGGCTTATCAAAAACGCTGCCCACTGGTGATTGATTACCTGATTGATCTCGCCACCCGCAGCCGTCGCCGTCTGATGATTCGCCTGGTGAAAGGCGCGTACTGGGATAGTGAAATCAAGCGTGCGCAGATGGACGGCCTTGAAGGCTATCCGGTTTATACCCGCAAGGTGTATACCGACGTTTCATATCTCGCCTGTGCGAAAAAGCTGCTGGCGGTGCCGAATCTAATCTACCCGCAGTTCGCGACGCACAACGCCCATACGCTGGCAGCGATTTATCAACTGGCAGGTCAGAACTACTATCCGGGTCAGTACGAGTTCCAGTGCCTGCATGGTATGGGCGAGCCACTGTATGAGCAGGTCACCGGGAAAGTTGCCGACGGCAAACTTAACCGTCCGTGTCGTATTTATGCTCCGGTCGGTACCCATGAAACGCTGTTGGCGTATCTGGTGCGTCGCCTGCTGGAAAACGGTGCTAACACCTCGTTTGTTAACCGTATTGCCGACACCTCTTTGCCACTGGATGAACTGGTCGCCGATCCGGTCACTGCTGTAGAAAAACTGGCGCAACAGGAAGGGCAAACTGGATTACCGCATCCGAAAATTCCCCTGCCGCGCGATCTTTACGGTCACGGGCGCGACAACTCGGCAGGGCTGGATCTCGCTAACGAACACCGGCTGGCCTCGCTCTCTTCTGCCCTGCTCAATAGTGCACTGCAAAAATGGCAGGCCTTGCCAATGCTGGAACAACCGGTAGCGGCAGGTGAGATGTCGCCCGTTATTAACCCTGCGGAACCGAAAGATATTGTGGGCTTTGTGCGTGAAGCCACGCCGCGTGAGGTAGAACAGGCGCTGGAAAGTGCGGTTAATAACGCGCCAATCTGGTTTGCCACTCCTCCGGTTGAACGCGCGGCGATTTTGCATCGCGCTGCCGTGCTAATGGAAAGCCAGATGCAGCAACTGATTGGTATTCTGGTGCGTGAAGCCGGAAAAACCTTCAGTAACGCCATTGCCGAAGTGCGCGAAGCGGTCGATTTTCTCCACTACTATGCCGGACAGGTGCGGGATGATTTCGCTAACGAAACCCACCGTCCATTAGGGCCTGTGGTGTGTATCAGTCCGTGGAACTTCCCGCTGGCTATTTTCACCGGGCAGATTGCTGCCGCACTGGCGGCAGGTAACAGCGTGCTGGCAAAACCGGCAGAACAAACGCCGCTGATTGCCGCGCAAGGGATCGCCATTTTGCTGGAAGCGGGTGTACCGCCAGGCGTGGTGCAGTTGCTGCCAGGTCAGGGGGAAACCGTGGGCGCGCAACTGACGGGTGATGATCGCGTACGCGGGGTGATGTTTACCGGTTCAACCGAAGTCGCTACGTTACTGCAGCGCAATATCGCCAGCCGCCTGGACGCTCAGGGTCGCCCTATTCCGCTCATCGCTGAAACCGGCGGCATGAACGCGATGATTGTCGATTCTTCAGCACTGACCGAACAGGTCGTCGTGGATGTACTGGCCTCGGCGTTCGACAGTGCGGGTCAGCGTTGTTCGGCGCTGCGCGTGCTGTGCCTGCAAGATGAGATTGCCGACCACACGTTGAAAATGCTGCGCGGCGCAATGGCCGAATGCCGGATGGGTAATCCGGGTCGCCTGACCACCGATATCGGTCCGGTGATTGATAGCGAAGCGAAAGCCAATATTGAGCGCCATATTCAGACCATGCGTAGCAAAGGCCGTCCGGTGTTCCAGGCGGTGCGGGAAAACAGCGAAGATGCCCGTGAATGGCAAAGCGGCACCTTTGTCGCCCCGACGCTGATCGAACTGGATGACTTTGCCGAATTGCAAAAAGAGGTCTTTGGTCCGGTGCTGCATGTGGTGCGTTACAACCGTAACCAGCTACCAGAGCTGATCGAGCAGATTAACGCTTCCGGTTATGGTCTGACGCTTGGCGTCCATACGCGCATTGATGAAACCATCGCCCAGGTCACTGGCTCGGCCCATGTTGGTAACCTGTATGTTAACCGTAATATGGTGGGCGCAGTGGTGGGTGTGCAGCCATTCGGCGGCGAAGGGTTGTCCGGTACCGGGCCGAAAGCAGGCGGTCCGCTCTATCTCTACCGTCTGCTGGCGAATCGCCCGGAAAGTGCGCTGGCAGTGACGCTCGCGCGTCAGGATGCAGAGTATCCGGTCGATGCACAGTTGAAAGCCGCATTGACTCAGCCGCTAAATGCACTGCGGGAATGGGCAGCAAATCGTCCAGAATTGCAGGCGTTATGTACGCAATATGGCGAGCTGGCGCAGGCAGGAACACAACGATTGCTGCCGGGGCCGACGGGTGAACGCAACACCTGGACGCTGCTGCCGCGTGAGCGCGTGTTGTGTATTGCCGATGATGAGCAGGATGCGCTGACTCAGCTCGCCGCCGTGCTGGCGGTGGGCAGCCAGGTACTGTGGCCGGATGACGCGCTGCATCGTCAGCTAGTAAAGGCATTGCCATCGGCAGTCAGCGAACGTATTCAACTGGCGAAAGCGGAAAATATAACCGCTCAACCCTTTGATGCGGTGATCTTCCACGGTGATTCGGATCAGCTTCGCGCATTGTGTGAAGCCGTTGCTGCGCGGGATGGCGCAATTGTTTCGGTGCAGGGTTTTGCCCGTGGCGAAAGCAATATCCTTCTGGAACGGCTGTATATCGAACGTTCGCTGAGTGTGAATACCGCTGCCGCTGGCGGTAACGCCAGTTTAATGACTATAGGTTAAACAGGTAGCCGGAGGATGTTACAACCTCCTCCGGCATCTTTAACGTGGTCGAATCCCCTCAATAATAATCCGCTGCACGTTTTCAACCGTTTGATTGAAAAATATCTCATCGCGCAACGTCGCGCCTGTCACCGCCTCCACCTGAGGGGCGAAATCGGCGTAATGTTGAGTGGAAGCCCAAATCATGAAAATCAAATGCTGCGGATCAATCGGCGCGAGTTTGCCGCTTTTGACCCAACCGGCAATCAGCGCCGATTTCTCATCAATTAATGCCTTCAAATCGCCCGTCAGTTCATCCATTAACAGCGGCGCGCCTGCCAGCATCTCCATACAGAACAGGCGCGAAGCCTGCGGATAATCGCGTGAGACTTCCAGCTTCAGACGGATGTACTCTTTGATCGCCGCCAGCGGGGCGAAATCTTCACGAAACGCTTTTAACGGTGCCAGCCAGATATCGAGAATCTGCCGCAGCACGGCAATATACAGCGCCTCTTTTGACGGGAAGTAATACAGCAGATTGGTTTTTGAAACACCCGCCAACTCTGCGATCTGCTCCAGCCTTGTGCCGTGAAAACCGAATTGTGAAAAAGTGTCCAGTGCTGCGCTAAGAATCGCTTTTTTCTTCGCGCTTACTGCGCGCGAACGTTTACCCGTTGTTTTCACTGCGCCTTGCGTCATGCGCTCTCCCCTCTTGTAGATTGGCAACAGGATAGCAAAACCCCCGCCCGGCCTCGACCTTCTGCACTCTCATCGCGCACAGATGCATGTTTTATGTGCAACTGTTTTGACCGTTTAGTCCACTTTTTACCAGATATTTTAGACAACACAATGTTAACACATTAATAACATTCACTTTTTAAAAACTGGCATCCGCTTTGCAAACAAGCCATTACGCGGCTGAAAAGGATATGCAGGATGCAGCGCCCCGTCTGACTTTCACTTTACGAGACGAAGAGAGGTTGATGATGAAAATTGGCGTATTCGTACCTATTGGCAACAACGGCTGGCTCATTTCGACCCACGCGCCGCAGTACATGCCGACCTTTGAACTGAATAAAGCCATTGTGCAAAAAGCGGAGCACTACCATTTCGATTTCGCCCTGTCGATGATCAAACTGCGTGGCTTTGGCGGCAAAACTGAGTTCTGGGATCACAACCTTGAGTCGTTCACCTTGATGGCGGGGCTGGCGGCCGTGACCTCGCGCATTCAGATTTACGCCACTGCTGCCACCTTAACGTTACCTCCGGCAATCGTCGCCCGTATGGCCGCAACCATCGACTCCATCTCTGGCGGGCGTTTTGGCGTCAACCTCGTGACTGGCTGGCAAAAGCCCGAGTATGAGCAGATGGGTATCTGGCCTGGCGATGACTATTTCTCCCGTCGTTACGACTATCTCACCGAATATGTTCAGGTGCTGCGCGACCTGTGGGGCACGGGGAAAAGCGATTTTAAAGGCGATTTTTTCACCATGAATGATTGTCGCGTCAGTCCGCAACCGAGTGTCCCCATGAAAGTGATCTGCGCCGGGCAAAGCGACGCTGGCATGGCGTTCTCCGCCCAGTATGCCGATTTCAACTTCTGTTTCGGCAAAGGCGTAAATACGCCCACGGCTTTCGCCCCGACCGCTGCGCGGATGAAACAGGCCGCAGAGCAAACCGGGCGCGACGTTGGTTCTTATGTGTTGTTTATGGTGATTGCCGATGAAACCGACGATGCCGCTCGCGCCAAATGGGAACACTACAAAGCGGGCGCGGATGAAGAGGCGTTAAGCTGGCTAACCGAACAAAGTCAGAAAGATACCCGCTCCGGTACTGATACCAACGTCCGTCAGATGGCCGATCCCACTTCGGCGGTAAACATCAATATGGGGACGTTAGTCGGTTCTTACGCCAGTGTCGCGCGCATGTTAGATGAAGTCGCAAGCGTGCCTGGTGCCGAAGGCGTGCTGTTGACCTTCGATGATTTTCTGTCGGGAATCGAAACCTTCGGCGAGCGCATTCAACCACTGATGCAGTGCCGCGCCCATCTACCTGCGCTGACTCAGGAGGTGGCATGATGACAACCTTAACCGCTCGACCGGAAGCCATTACCTTCGATCCGCAGCAAAGTGCGCTGATCGTGGTGGATATGCAAAACGCTTATGCCACGCCAGGCGGCTACTTAGATCTCGCCGGGTTTGATGTCTCAACCACTCGCCCGGTCATTGCCAACATTCAAACCGCCGTGACCGCAGCGCGAGCGGCAGGGATGCTGATCATCTGGTTTCAAAATGGCTGGGATGAACAGTATGTCGAGGCTGGCGGACCCGGCTCACCGAATTTTCATAAATCGAACGCCCTGAAAACCATGCGTAAGCAGCCGCAGATGCAGGGGAAATTGCTGGCGAAAGGCTCCTGGGATTATCAACTGGTGGATGAACTGGTGCCGCAGCCTGGCGATATTGTGCTGCCGAAGCCGCGCTACAGCGGTTTCTTCAATACACCGCTGGACAGCATTTTGCGCAGCCGTGGAATACGCCATCTGGTTTTCACCGGTATCGCTACCAACGTCTGCGTCGAATCGACGCTACGCGATGGCTTTTTTCTGGAGTATTTCGGCGTGGTGCTGGAAGACGCAACACACCAGGCGGGGCCGGAATTTGCACAGAAAGCCGCGTTGTTCAATATCGAAACCTTTTTTGGCTGGGTCAGCGACGTCGAAACGTTCTGCGACGCGCTTTCTCCCACATCCTTTGCTCGTATCGCTTAAGGAGTTTAACGATGCCAAAATCCGTAATTATTCCCGCTGGCAGCAGCGCACCGCTGGCCCCCTTCGTTCCCGGCACGCTGGCTGATGGCGTGGTGTATGTCTCCGGTACGCTGGCTTTTGATCAACATAATAACGTGCTGTTTGCCGATGACCCAAAGGCGCAAACCCGCCACGTTCTGGAAACTATCCGCAAGGTGATCGAGACGGCGGGTGGCACGATGGCGGATGTGACCTTCAACAGCATCTTTATTACCGACTGGAAAAATTACGCCGCGATTAACGAAATCTACGCCGAGTTTTTTCCGGGTGATAAACCGGCGCGATTCTGCATTCAGTGCGGACTGGTAAAACCTGACGCGCTGGTGGAAATCGCCACAATTGCGCATATCGCCAAGTGAGGCCGCGATGAAACTTTCACTCTCACCTCCCCCTTATGCTGATGCGCCCGTAGTGGTGTTGATTTCGGGTCTTGGGGGTAGCGGCAGTTACTGGTTACCGCAACTGGCGGTGCTGGAGCAGGAGTATCAGGTAGTCTGTTACGACCAGCGCGGCACCGGCAATAATCCCGACACGCTGGCAGAAGATTACAGTATCGCCCAGATGGCAGCGGAACTGCATCAGGCGCTGGTAGCCGCAGGGATTGAGCATTACGCAGTGGTCGGCCATGCGCTCGGTGCGCTGGTGGGAATGCAGCTGGCGCTGGATTATCCCGCGTCGGTAACTGTGCTGATCAGCGTTAACGGCTGGCTACGAATAAACGCCCATACGCGCCGCTGTTTTCAGGTTCGCGAACGATTACTGTATAGCGGCGGCGCGCAGGCATGGGTGGAAGCGCAGCCGTTGTTCCTCTATCCCGCCGACTGGATGGCGGCCCGCGCACCTCGCCTGGAGGCAGAAGACGCGCTGGCACTGGCGCATTTTCAGGGCAAAAATAATTTACTGCGTCGACTTAACGCCCTCAAACGCGCTGACTTTAGTCACCATGCGGATCGCATCCGCTGCCCGGTGCAAATCATCTGCGCCAGTGATGATCTGCTGGTGCCATCAGCATGTTCCAGTGAGCTTCATGCCGCCCTGCCCGATAGCCAGAAAATGGTGATGCGCTATGGCGGACACGCCTGCAACGTGACCGACCCCGAAACGTTTAATGCTCTTTTACTCAACGGGCTTGCCAGCCTGTTACATCACCGCGAAGCCGCCCTGTAAGGAATTGCTATGAACGAAGCCGTTAGCCCAGGTGCGCTTAGCACCCTGTTCACCGATGCCCGCACTCACAACGGCTGGCGGGAGACACCCGTCAGCGATGAGACGTTACGGGAGCTTTATGCCCTGATGAAATGGGGGCCGACATCAGCTAACTGTTCTCCGGCACGGATCGTGTTTATCCGCACTGTAGAAGGAAAAGAACGTCTGCGCCCGGCGCTTTCCAGCGGCAATCTACAAAAAACCCTGACCGCGCCCGTCACCGCTATCGTTGCCTGGGACAGTGAATTTTATGAACGGTTACCACTACTGTTTCCCCACGGTGATGCCCGCAGTTGGTTTACCTCCAGCCCACAACTTGCCGAAGAAACAGCGTTTCGCAACAGCTCCATGCAGGCGGCCTATCTGATCGTCGCTTGCCGTGCGCTGGGACTGGATACCGGCCCGATGTCGGGTTTTGACCGTCAATACGTTGACGACGCTTTTTTTGCAGGCAGCACGCTGAAGAGCAATCTGCTGATTAATATCGGCTATGGCGATAGCAGCAAACTTTATGCGCGCCTGCCACGTCTGTCCTTTGAAGAAGCCTGCGGGCTGTTGTAAGGAGCAAACTATGAACATAGTTGATCAACAAACCTTTCGCGATGCGATGTCCTGTATGGGCGCGGCGGTCAATATCATCACCACGGACGGTCCAGCCGGGCGCGCCGGGTTCACCGCCAGCGCCGTCTGCAGCGTGACCGATACGCCGCCCACATTACTGGTGTGCCTGAATCGTGGGGCGTCCGTCTGGCCGGTATTCAATGAAAATCGAACGCTGTGTGTAAATACACTGAGCGCCGGGCAGGAGCCGCTTTCAAATCTTTTTGGCGGCAAAACGCCCATGGAACACCGCTTTGCCGCCGCCCGCTGGCAGACGGGGGTGACCGGATGCCCGCAACTGGAAGAGGCTCTGGTTTCGTTTGACTGCCGTATCAGCCAGGTGGTGAGCGTCGGCACCCACGACATTCTGTTTTGCGCCATCGAAGCGATTCATCGTCACGCCACACCCTACGGGCTGGTGTGGTTCGATCGCAGTTATCACGCGCTGATGCGCCCTGCTTGTTAACCTCCTAAAGGAGACAGCTGATGGCAATGTTCGGTTTTCCTCACTGGCAGTTAAAATCGACCTCTACAGAGAGCGGCGTGGTCGCGCCGTATGAACGATTGCCGTTTGCTCAGACGGCAGTAATGGGCGTTCAACACGCGGTGGCGATGTTTGGCGCGACGGTGTTAATGCCGATTCTGATGGGGCTGGATCCCAATCTTTCCATTTTAATGTCGGGGATCGGCACGTTACTGTTTTTCTTTATTACCGGCGGGCGCGTCCCCAGTTATCTCGGTTCCAGCGCGGCTTTTGTCGGCGTGGTGATTGCCGCGACGGGCTTTAACGGTCAGGGCATTAACCCGAATATCAGCATTGCGCTGGGCGGGATTATCGCCTGTGGGCTGGTTTATACCGTCATTGGCCTGGTGGTGATGAAAATTGGTACACGCTGGATTGAACGACTAATGCCGCCGGTGGTGACGGGTGCGGTGGTGATGGCGATTGGCCTGAACTTAGCGCCTATCGCAGTGAAAAGTGTATCGGCTTCGGCCTTTGATAGCTGGATGGCGGTAATGACGGTGCTGTGTATTGGGCTGGTGGCGGTGTTTACCCGTGGCATGATCCAGCGGTTATTGATTCTCGTAGGATTAATTGTCGCCTGTCTGCTGTATGGCGTGATGACCAACGTTTTAGGGCTGGGAAAAGCCGTCGATTTTACTCTCGTCAGCCATGCTGCCTGGTTCGGTTTGCCACATTTTTCCACTCCTGCTTTTAATAGTCAGGCAATGATGCTGATTGCGCCCGTGGCGGTGATTCTGGTGGCGGAAAACTTAGGTCATCTCAAGGCAGTCGCCGGGATGACCGGACGCAATATGGACCCGTATATGGGGCGGGCATTCGTAGGCGATGGTCTGGCAACGATGCTTTCCGGCTCTGTCGGCGGTAGCGGCGTGACCACCTATGCTGAAAATATCGGTGTGATGGCCGTGACCAAAGTCTACTCGACGCTGGTGTTTGTTGCTGCTGCCGTCATCGCCATGCTGTTGGGCTTTTCACCGAAATTTGGTGCGCTGATTCATACCATTCCGGCCGCGGTTATTGGTGGTGCATCAATTGTTGTGTTCGGGCTGATTGCCGTCGCAGGCGCAAGGATCTGGGTACAAAACCGTGTCGATTTAAGCCAGAACGGTAATTTGATTATGGTCGCAGTAACCTTAGTGCTGGGCGCGGGTGATTTTGCTCTCACGCTGGGCGGTTTTACGTTGGGAGGGATCGGTACAGCAACCTTTGGCGCGATTTTACTCAATGCGTTGTTAAGCAGAAGGTTGGTTGACGTTCCACCGCCAGAAGTTGTTCATCAGGAGCCATAAACAGAAAACCGCCGGGGTAACCGGCGGTGATGACTTTTTGACGAGCTTCAGACAAAAATGCATTCGTCATTGATTAGCCCGGCTAGTTGTCGCTTTTGCCGTGACTGCTCTTGCCACCTTTTTTACCTGCTTCAGATGCGCGCTGCGGGTCATTCTTGAAATTCCCCCCGCTGTGCTGGCCACCTTTTTTACCTGCTTCTGATGCTCTTTCGCGGTCTTCTGCAAAATTGCCGGAACCGCCTCGATGGTTTGCCATTACTGACCTCCGTCTGGGTATAGACATCATATTGCATAGAATTAACGCGGCGTATGGCGGCTGCCATATTTTCGCTACGTGGGACTAAGCTTAGTGAACTGACGCGGGCAGACCCGCGTTTGGTAATATCCTGCAACAGCTTATTAGCGAGAATAGATATCATCTCCAATAATTATCCATAAGCCGCTCTTATGATTAAAAAAACGCGATGAGATAAAAATGTGTCATTTTGCGACAAAATTACGTGCTTGTGAAAGTTGTTATAAATCAAATAAGTGGTTGTGAAATTTGCACTCTGAAAAGGACGTCTTATCTTTAAATAAGTGGTAGCGAATCGCTACGGAATAGAGATAACACGAGGAGTGGTTAGAAATGGCTAAAGTTCTGGTGCTTTATTATTCCATGTACGGACATATTGAAACGATGGCACGCGCAGTCGCTGAGGGTGCAAGCAAAGTCGATGGCGCAGAAGTTGTCGTTAAGCGCGTACCGGAAACCATGCCGCCGCAATTATTTGAAAAAGCAGGCGGTAAAACGCAAACTGCACCGGTTGCAACCCCGCAAGAACTGGCCGATTACGACGCCATTATTTTTGGTACACCTACCCGCTTTGGCAACATGTCCGGTCAAATGCGTACCTTCCTCGACCAGACGGGCGGCCTGTGGGCTTCCGGCGCACTATACGGAAAACTGGCGAGCGTCTTTAGTTCCACCGGTACTGGCGGCGGTCAGGAACAAACTATTACTTCAACCTGGACGACCCTTGCGCATCACGGCATGGTAATTGTCCCCATTGGCTACGCAGCGCAGGAATTATTTGACGTTTCACAGGTTCGCGGCGGTACGCCGTACGGCGCAACCACCATCGCAGGCGGTGACGGCTCACGCCAGCCAAGCCAGGAAGAACTGTCTATTGCTCGTTATCAAGGGGAATATGTCGCAGGTCTGGCAGTTAAACTTAACGGCTAATCTTCAACAGGAGGATACGCATGCCAACTCAAGAAGCGAAAGCTCATCACGTCGGTGAATGGGCATCTCTGCGCAATACGTCGCCGGAAATAGCCGAGGCCATTTTCGAAGTCGCCGGGTACGACGAAAAAATGGCGGAAAAGATTTGGGAAGAAGGTAGCGATGAAGTGTTAGTCAAAGCCTTTGCTAAGACCGATAAAGATTCGCTTTTTTGGGGCGAACAGACCATCGAACGTAAAAACGTTTAACCAGCGACTCCCCCGCTTCTCGCGGGGGAGTTTTCTGTTATTTCACCGCTTCATTCAACACGCTATCAAACTTATCCATCGGGCAGAAACCGTTGGCATCTATCGGGCAACCGCTTAATTCCAGCGTCACACGCTGAGCAGGTGCCTGCAGGGTTAACGCATCGGCATTACGTAACTGTTCCGCACTCTGATACACATATTCAATTTTCATCAAATCGCGATTGGCTTTGCTGTCATGCCAACGCTGGAAAACGATTTTGCCGCCAATCGGCGTGCGTTCGTTCTGGTCATGCAACTGATACGGTTTGAAATCCAGCGCCGTTAACAGAGAGGCAATGTTGGAGTCGTGCCCAACCAACACTGTAATTTTCGGTGCGCTGGTGCGATCGGTGACCAGAGCTTTGTCGATATAACTGACCAGCGGTTTCGCAACATTGCGCGCCACTTCCGGTGAGGTAAACAGGCTGTCCTGGTAGCCGTTTTTAAGCTTCGACAACACCTTCCACTGCTGGTCAGATTTGATTTCTCCCCAGGCCACCTGATCCATCGGAAAACCTTCGTAATATTGCAAAGTAAACGCATCTACCAGCGAGTTGCCGACTTTCAGCGGCCCGGAAACACCAGGTTCTTGTTGATACTTGGCGCTAAAGGTATTTTTGCCATCCACCAGCGAACACTGTTGTTTCTCTTTACAGGCAGGGGAATCTTTATAGTTAACGATTTTTTCCAGTAGTTGGTAGCTGTCGGTAAGCTGGAGTTTGCTGAGCTCTTTCTCCATTGCCGCCACCGCCTGTTCACTGAATGCGGCGGAATCATCGGTGATCACCGGGTTAAAGGTTGGGTCCATAGTTCCCATTTTTTCCTGGTGATGCACAGGAATATCACACCCCGGAAATGCGCCGGTAATAAAGAACTGTGCGGTCGCGACAGTACGTTGCAGACTATTGGCATAGGCATAAACGGTGTCCGGCGGCGGGCATTCCCCCGATTTTACCATCCCCTGCTCTGCCAGCCATTCACGCATGTAATGGCCCATATACACTTCGAGCACGCCACCTTTGGTGGTGAGTTGCCCACCGGGGACGTCCCATTCTGGCCATTTATTCGGCGTCGACTGCTCCAGCACACTGCCATTGTTCGCCAGCGGCGCACGTAAGTTATGGCGGCTCATCATGAGCACTTGCTGTAGCTGATAGCCTTCCGGTACGGTTTGTGCCTGAGCGTTTGAAGCGATTAAAACTATCCCTGCCACAGCTGCGGCGATTAGCGTTTTGTTCATTCCTGGCACCTCTTTTGTTATCAATCACTAAAGAGTGTGACAGAAATATGACATTTTTCCGGGAACAGGCTCGCAAAACAGCTTGTTGAGCGGCTGTTTTTATATTCATCTTTAAAAACAGGTAAGGTTTGATGCAAGCTATGTCTGCTTATCCCCTGCCTCGCGTACACCGCTGATGATTACACCTGTGGCTAAACAGGATATCAGCGGCGTTACTAATACAGAGGCAATAGTACCAATAATAAGAGAAGTGAGGCTAATAACAATGGTTTTTAGCACATGCCCTTGTCAGTAAATTGCATAACGATTTAAATAGTCGAGTTGCGCATTCATTTCCTTATTGTTTAACTTGTAAGCCTGAGCAAAAAGTTCAGGAGGGAGGTAAACGTCATAATGATTGCCAGTGTTCATTAAATAACCATACTCAAGATCTTCATCTGTTGAAAAGGATTCATTCCCCAAGGAGATTGATGCCACATTACTATTAACAATAAATAATGAGCAAATGCTATCTGAAAGAGCAGTGAGGAAATTTTTCACCTCATTAACCCTCTGCTCTGGGTCGGTGTCTAAAACAAGGCGTACCTTGTTATCATTAAATATAAATTCGGGTAAATGCAGTATGCATTTTTTGTCATTCAAGCAACTATCAATAAATTCTTTTTTAAAAGACAAAAAACTCCATGATAAAAAACCACCCTGCCCCTGAATTTTGTTGTCAGATTGTAGATTAACGCCGAATAATGTCTTTACATCTTCCCTGAGATCATTGAATGCCGTATCAACAAGAGCCTCGATCGTTTGTTTATCAACAATTTTAATAAACTCTTCGTATACTTGCTTTTGCGTCTTATGGCTGCCCAGCGCCCATGAATACTCATGTTCTTTTAAAACCAGTATGGCCCTTAACAGACAATAGCCATCGCCATCTACTGGAGCGTATTTTAATCCATAAGTTTTATTAATTTCACTCTGAATAAAAGATATACCAGACAAATCAATACCAGTATCTAAATCAGATATTCCCGGCGTATTTATCCATTCTGGCTGGATACTCATATTTTCATCATCTAAACAATACTCAGAAAAAACATCATCACACGCAGTAATGTTTTCAATATATTCCATAAAGCCATACCAATAATAACCTTTAAAATCTGTGATAGACTCTGAACCTCTGCCCGGCAAGGACACTCTAACAATATCAATATCTCGAACATATTGTATAGTATATGTAATACCTTCTGAAACCCCTGAATAAATTTGTGTATCATTAGTACGCAATGTTCTCATAAATAATGATAGATCATTATCATTCTGCATTTCCTCAAATTCTTTTTCTAGTGATTCACATTCCAGACATGGAGTATCCTCTTCATTTACTTTACGTCTGAGTTCATTGTATAACCGCATAAAACACACCAGTGTGTTTTCAAAAAGCGTGATTGAATATGTTTGATTTTTTTCGTACTCATTTTTTATATCGTTCCAGGCCTGTTTCAAATAATTATTTGCAGTGCAACTAATTCCATGTATATTACTACCCATATATAGCGTCTATAAAATTTAATAAATAATGACGCCCCAGTTAAACTTAAAGTGCCTGGTTCAACTATCAAAAATCGCTCACCCTTTTTCACCTGTTTAAAATATGTTCAGCACCCCACCTTGAGGCGACCTCCTCTCCGCGATGATTTCAATAACATATTCTGTGTTGGCATATGAAATTTTGAGGATTACCCTACACTTATAGGAGTTACCTTACAGGGGTTCCTTCAATTTGTGTTGATTTACGCGAGATAACGCTATGGAATTAAAGGATTATTACGCCATCATGGGCGTGAAACCGACGGACGATCTCAAGACAATCAAGACCGCCTATCGTCGACTGGCCCGCAAATACCATCCTGATGTCAGCAAAGAACCGGATGCCGAAGCCCGCTTCAAAGAGGTCGCTGAAGCCTGGGAAGTGTTAAGTGATGAACAACGTCGCGCTGAGTATGATCAGATGTGGCAACATCGCAACGATCCGCAATTTAACCGTCAGTTCCATCATAGCGACGGTCAGAGTTTTAACGCCGAAGATTTTGACGATATCTTCTCGTCAATTTTCGGTCAGCATGCCCGCCAGAGCCGTCAACGCCCCGCCACACGCGGCCACGATATTGAAATCGAAGTGGCGGTATTCCTCGAAGAAACGCTGACTGAGCATAAGCGTACCATCAGCTATAACCTGCCGGTTTATAACGCCTTTGGCATGATCGAACAGGAAATTCCGAAAACGCTGAATGTCAAGATCCCGGCGGGCGTCGGCAATGGTCAACGCATCCGTCTGAAAGGCCAGGGGACGCCGGGCGAAAACGGCGGTCCAAATGGCGATTTGTGGCTGGTGATTCATATTGCGCCACATCCGCTGTTCGATATTGTCGGCCATGATCTGGAAATTGTAGTGCCGGTTAGCCCGTGGGAAGCGGCGCTGGGTGCTAAAGTCACCGTTCCAACACTGAAAGAAAGCATTTTGCTGACTATCCCGCCAGGCAGCCAGGCCGGGCAACGATTGCGCGTTAAAGGCAAAGGTCTGGTGAGCAAAAAACAGACCGGCGATCTGTATGCGGTACTGAAAATCGTGATGCCGCCGAAACCGGATGAAAACACTGCCGCGCTGTGGCAGCAACTGGCAGACGCCCAGTCGTCTTTTGATCCACGTAAAGATTGGGGGAAAGCATAATGGCTAATGTTACGGTGACTTTTACTATTACCGAATTTTGCCTGCATACCGGCATCTCTGAAGAGGAGTTGAATGAAATTGTCGGTTTGGGGGTGGTTGAACCGCGTGAGATCCAGGAAACAACCTGGGTATTTGACGACCATGCCGCCATCGTGGTGCAACGCGCAGTACGCCTGCGTCATGAACTGGCTCTGGACTGGCCTGGGATCGCGGTGGCGCTGACGTTAATGGATGATATTGCGCACCTGAAGCAGGAAAACCGCCTGCTGCGCCAGCGGCTTTCCCGGTTTGTAGCTCATCCGTGATGTGTGTTTGCCGGATGTGATGACGCATCCGGCAACTGCCCCATAATGCCTGATGCGACGCTAAACGCGTCTTTTCAGGCGCACAAACGACGTTATCTGTTTTGGTGGTCGCACTCCACTAACACCAGCAATAACTGGCTTAGTGCCGCGTAAAAACCAAAGCTGTCATACTGACGACAACGCGCAACAAACTCTGGTAACCATTGCCACAGCGCCGTCAGTGTTTTTTGCCGCAAACTGTCGATTCTTCGCGCAGGAACGGTCCCCTCTCCCAGCGAAAAATGCAGATGACTCAACAACTCGAGATAGATCGCCAGATGATCTGCCGGTTCGTTGAAATTGCCGCTGGTTTCCATCCCTGCCTCAACTAACAAGCGTTTAATCTCTTGCTCGTCCTGTTTGTAGGCCGATGCATACGGCAGCGCCGCTTGTTTGTCGGTCATCAGAAACAGGCCGCAAAAGTCAGCGGCCAGTTCCAGACGGGCATCGTCACGTACTGTCAGAGCGGCAATACGGTTTTCCAGCGCATTCACCGCCGCAGCCAGCGGCGGTTCGCTTTTCAGCAACGAAAACCATTCAGCCATCTGCGCACTGGCGATTTGCGTCAGTTGTTCATCGTCCAGTTCACGGGAGAACAACTGCGCCAGCCAGGCGTAAATACAGGCAATCTGTTGTGCTGTCAGCGTGGTCATGATTTCACCTGCGACGCGGGAACATATTCGCACTGCGCCACCATCTCCACGGGGCCGTTAAACGCCGTCACCTGCTCCACTGTTCCGTTGTACTTCTCAATTTCCACCAGCGTAGTGTGCGCACTGGTCGCCTGCGCCAGCTGCGATGTACCGATGTCGATGGTCAACACGTTGGGGTTACCGTATTTGCACAGCGCACCAGGCTCGCCGCCTTTATCTGGATCGTACCATGCCCCTTCGTGAATTCGTGCCACACCGGGTGCATAGCGGTCAGAAACCACTGCCCCTGCCAACACCTGACCGCGAGCGTTAAAGACGCGTACCACATCACCGTTACGAATACCGCGCGCGCTGGCATCCTGCGGGTTAATGAATACTGGCTCTTTACCCGCTACCGTATATTGCTGACGCAGAGTTTCCGACTCACATAACTGCGAGTGAAGTCGAAAATCCGGATGCACAGATTGCAGATGCAACGGATACTTCTGCGAGCCGGGCCCACCGTGGGAGCGTTCGATTTTCTCAAACCACATCGGATGCCCCTGACAATCGTCGTAGTTCATATCGGCGATGGTTTTCGAGTAGATCTCAATCAGGCCACTCGGCGTGCCCAGCGGTTCGAGATCCGGATCTTCGCGGAATGCCTGGTGGCGAACAAACATCTGCGGATGGTCAAACTCGACGTACTCTTTGTTATTCCAGAAGTCATCAAACGCTGGCAGATGAACGCCGCGTCCTTTGCCTTGCTGTACACCTTCCTGCCAGATGCGTTTCAGCCAGCCCATTTCGTCCAGCCCTTCGGTAAAGGCTTCTTCGCGATTAAAGCGACGGCACAGCTCGCGGAAAATATCAAAGTCGTTGCGCGCCTCGAACTGCGGCGGCACCACCTGTTTCATGGCGATAATGCCACGGTTGGAGTGGTTGCCGTACTGGTCGAGATCGTTACGCTCAAACTGCGTGGTCGCAGGCAGCACGATATCGGCAAAGCGGCAGGTTGAGGTCCACTGGTTATCTATGGCGATAACCGTTTCCAGCTTGCGCCAGCCTTCAATAATGCGGTTGATCTGCTGATGGCGATGGAATGGGTTAGTTCCGGCAAAAATACACATTTTCAGCGGCGGCAGTTTTACCGATTTACCGTTCCAGTTGATCACTTTCCCCGGTTCGAGGATCGCATCGATAAAACGGGCAATCGGAATGGTGCTGCTGTAGCCTTTGTAATCACTGTTGTCGTGAACAGGCGGAATCGACGTAGAGCCGGAGAAACCACTCAGAATAACGCCTTTACGCCCCGGCGTGCCTGCGCCGTTATAGTGCCAGCCAAAACCAAAGCCACCACCTGGCAGGCCAATTTGCCCCAGCATCGCCGCCAGAACCACAATCATCCACGCCCACTGTTCACCGTGCTGCATACGCTGCACGCACCAGCCAGCAATAATTTGCGTTCTGTTCGCCGCCATCTGCCGCGCCAGCCCACGAATGGTTTCGGCATCAATGCCGGTCAGTTTTTCAGCCCATGCGGCATCTTTCGGCTGACCGTCTTTCTCACCCAGCAGGTACGGCAGGAACTGCTCAAAACCCACACAGTAGTTAGCGAGGAAGTTTTTGTCGTACAGGTTTTCACTGTACAGCGTATACGCCAGCGCCAGTTGCAGCGGCACATCAGTTTGCGGGTTAACCGCAATGTGCTTCACATGCTCGCGCCCCAGATACTCATGGGTGGATGTGACAACCGGATCGATGCTGATGACCTCAATTTCACCGGCGGCGACTTTCGCTTTTAGCTGCGCGTAATATTCATAAACATCGTGATCCGGGCACCACCAGTTCGCTTGCTGGTTTTTCAGCAAATCAGAGCCCCACAGCACAATGGTTTTGCTGTTCTGCAATACCAGCGGCCAGGAGGTTTGCTGTTCATACACTTCCATTGAGCCAACCACGCGCGGCAGGATCACCTGCGCAGCACCGGTAGAGTAATCTCCGCCCGTACCAACGCTATTACCATGCAAGGCAATAGCTTTCGCCAGCATCCCCGAAGCGTTATGGAACATCCCCGTCGATTGCCAACCACTGGCGGTCAGCAAGGCACTCGGCCCGTGAGTTTTCTGCACGCGTTCCAGTTCTTCATAGAACATGTCGAGGGCTTCATCCCAGCTCACGCGCACAAAACGGTTATCACCGCGCTGGGAGGTATCGCTGAGATGGCGCTTACGCAGCCAGTCCACGCGTACCATCGGATAACGAATACGCGCCGCGTTGTGTACGTGATCCGGCAATCCGGCAATCATTTTCGACGGATATTTATCCAGTTCGAACGGTTTTGCCGCCACAAAGCGACCATCCTTCACCGTCGCGCGGATAGCCCCCCAGTGCGACCCGGTAAGAATGCCCTCTTTCGAGATGACAGCGTCAGTCGCCGCTTGCGCCGCAGTCGCACGGCGCGGCGTTAACAATGACGGCCCCAGCATCCCGGCGACGGTTAAGCCGCCGAGTTGTGCCAGAAAACGCCGACGTGATGCCTGAAAGAGATCGTTATTGTTCATTATTTTTCTTCCTTCTTATCGCCGTGAGCCTTACCTGCGGTGTCAGACGCATTCATTTGCAGATATTTCAACAAGGTGCGTTCTTCACGTTTATCGAGACTGGTAAAGCCAATCATGCCGTTGAGCGTGCCGATCCAACCGTTAGCGTCAAAGTGGGCGATTTCCGGTGCGCCGTGGCACTGGTTACAGGTGCCGTTGTACAACGAATCCGCATAAGCCCAGATCGGTTTGATATCGTTCACCATGTCGCCTTTCTTCATCCACGCAGTGGCCTGCAACTTGCTCCACTCGGTATTGGTGTCGGCAACGGTGGTTTTCTCCAGCGTTTTTACCTGCTGCTGCACATCACCACGAATCGAGGCAACAAAGATGCGTTTACCTGGGAATTGGGTGAGTACACGCTGACGTCCGGCGCTTTCCGTCCAGCCGGTAATTTCAATTTGCAGCCAGTCGCCGTCACGTTTAAGGACTTTCACTTCCGAAGCAGGCAGCAGAGAACCAGAGGCTTCTTTATCGCCTTTCGCCGCATAAATTGGCTTAATATCAATAGAGTACAGCGTGTCACCACTGTCATTAGCACTGGCGCGCAGCTCATCGAACTGCTTACGGAAGCCGCTACTCATATCCGGTAACTGGTGGGCAATACCTTTATGACAGTCGATGCAGGATTGATTATCTTTCGCTGCCACCTTCATCTGACGTGCCGCTTCAGGATGCTGCTTCGCATGATCCATCGCATCGTAGTTATGGCAGGAGCGGCAGGTTGCCGAGTTGTTTTCTTTCATTCGCGCCCATTCACGCTCGGCAAGTTCCGCGCGTTTGGCTTCGAATTTTTCAGGTGTATCAATGGAGTGAGCAATAAAGGTCTGGTAGATATCATTGCTCGCTTCCAGTTTGCGCTTCACCATGCCTGGAATATCCGGCGGGATATGACAGTCATGGCATTCAGCTCGCACGCCGGAGGCGTTCTGGAAATGCACCGACTGTTTATATTCTTCATACACCGGTTGCATACTGTGGCAACTGACACAAAATTCGGTTGTGCTGGTGACTTTGATCCCAACGTGTGGCAATACAATCAGCGCAATGCCAATCACAATCCCAATTGCGACCAGCGCCAGTACCGACCAACGAGCACTGGGTCGGCGTAGCGCGTTCCAGAGTTTCCGCATAATAGCCCCTGTAAAATTATGGTTTAGTGAAGCGATCTTAATGAGCAAATATGAACAGCGGCACTGGTCAGGATGAACGGCTTACGGCAGAATATGAACAGATATGAACAGAATGAGTAAAACCCTCTGATGCCACATCACATTGTTATTGTTGAAGATGAGCCGGTTACCCAGGCGCGATTACAATCTTACTTCACTCAGGAGGGGTATACCGTTTCCGTTACAGCGAGCGGTGCCGGGCTGCGGGAAATTATGCAGAATCAGCCGGTAGATTTAATTCTGCTGGATATCAACTTACCCGATGAAAATGGCCTGATGTTAACCCGCGCCCTGCGAGAACGCTCAACGGTGGGGATTATTCTGGTTACCGGACGCAGCGATCGGATTGACCGTATTGTTGGGCTGGAAATGGGCGCAGACGATTACGTCACCAAACCGCTGGAACTGCGCGAACTGGTAGTACGGGTGAAAAATCTGCTCTGGCGAATCGACCTCGCGCGACAAGCTCAACCGCACACTCAGGACAACTGCTATCGCTTTGCCGGTTATTGCCTGAATGTGTCGCGCCATACGCTGGAGCGGGATGGCGAGCCGATTAAACTGACCCGCGCAGAGTATGAAATGTTGGTGGCATTTGTGACGAATCCGGGCGAAATTCTCAGCCGTGAACGTCTGCTACGTATGCTTTCTGCGCGTCGGGTGGAAAACCCTGACCTGCGCACCGTCGATGTGTTAATTCGTCGTTTACGTCATAAACTCAGCGCGGATTTACTGGTGACGCAACATGGTGAAGGTTATTTCTTAGCCGCTGATGTGTGCTGATAAAAATAGACCGGACGAAATCCCCCTGGTGACAGCGAGCGGCGGATATGTTCTCGGTCGGCATTTTTCGGCGTCAGAACTAAAATCGGTGGGCTGACATTATCAGACACCGATTGCCCCTGTAATTGCCTGATGGCCTGCTCAACTGCCAGTTCCCCCTGCCAGACCATTTGATCGCTGGCAGCCATAATCACTCTTCCCCGCTTCAGCCCGCGATACACCTGATGTGAAAGATAAAACGACACCACGGTAAGCGGCGTTTTCAGGTTACGCCCTTCACCCATTGCCGCCTCTGCCGCAATGGCCGTTCCGGCAACGACGTCGATTTCTGGGTGGCGTTCCAGCATCTCCTGCAACAGGTTACGCTGGATTTCAATATCGTTATCACCAAGCGCAATATCAACAATACGCACCGGGCTTCCGGCAATGGCTGCGCGAAAACCCTCGACCATCTCCTTACTGCCCCCGGCGTTATCGGGTCCGGGCATCAACAGCACATTCAGTGGTTTACCGTGCGCCCATTGCACCAGATATCGCCCCGGTTGATAGCCCATCTGAAACCAGGGCACACCAACGCGGCTTTTCACCTGGGGAGCATCAATAGCATTTACCAGTTCGATCACCGGCAGACTTGCTACCTGCTTTTGCAGGTCGGGAAATGAGGTCGTGCTACTACCGAGCAAAATGGCCTCTGCGCCCCACTGTTTACACTGGTCGATTTGTGCTTGCTGGGTAGCCAACTGGCTGTAGCCGCCTGCCTCCAGCACTTTTAAATCCACACCGTAGCGGCGAGCAGCCTCCTGCATACCATAGTTCAACGATAACCAATATGAATCTTTCAGGCTGGGATAAAGCGCGCACAGTTTCCATGCGCGTTTGGCTTTAAGCGGCGTAGAGGCTTGCACCGTGAAATGCTGCGCATCATGCCAGCGCAACAGGTTATCAGCCGAAAATGCCGGCAACATGAAAAGGGAAAGAAGTAAAAATAGCAGTACGCGCATGATAGCCTCATCAATAATAAGGCTTTATGCTAGATGCATTCCGCTTTGCGACTCAACCTTTTTCACCTAAAGTGCACCGACCGTGAATTTAACCCTGACCCGAAGACTCTGGATGGGCTTTGCCCTGATGGCGCTGTTAACCCTGACCAGTACCCTGGTGGGATGGTACAACCTGCGCTTTATCAGCCAGGTGGAAAAAGACAATACTCAGGCATTGATTCCTACCATGAATATGGCGCGCCAGTTGAGCGAAGCCAGCGCCTGGGAACTTTTCGCCGCGCAGAACCTGACCAGTGCCGATAACGAAAAGATGTGGCAGGCGCAGGGGCGAATGCTCACCGCACAAAGCCTGAAGATTAATGCGTTGCTGCAAGCGTTACGGGAACAAGGTTTTGATACCACCGCTATTGAACAACAGGAGCAGGAGATCTCCCGTTCGTTACGTCAGCAAGGGGAACTGGTGGGGCAGCGTTTGCAACTGCGCCAGCAACAACAGCAACTCAGTCAGCAGATAGTCGCTGCCGCCGATGAGATCGCACGCCTGGCGCAAGGTCAGGCGAATAATGCGGCAACCTCCGCCGGAGCGACCCAGGCCGGGATTTACGATTTGATCGAACAAGATCAGCGTCAGGCCGCAGAAAGTGCACTCGATCGGCTGATTGATATCGATCTTGAGTATGTTAACCAGATGAATGAACTGCGCCTTAGCGCCCTGCGGGTGCAGCAAATGGTGATGAATCTGGGGCTGGAGCAGATCCAGAAAAATGCGCCAACGCTGGAAAAGCAGCTCAATAATGCGGTGAAAATTCTGCAACGTCGGCAAATACGCATTGAAGATCCGGGTGTTCGTGCGCAGGTCGCAACAACGTTAACTACCGTTAGCCAATATAGCGATCTGTTGGCGCTGTTCCAGCAGGACAGTGAAATCAGCAATCACCTGCAAACTCTCGCCCAAAATAATATCGCCCAGTTCGCGCAGTTTAGTAGCGAAGTCAGTCAGCTGGTCGACACCATTGAGCTGCGCAATCAGCATGGACTGGCACATCTGGAAAAAGCCAGTGCACGCGGGCAATACAGCCTGTTATTGCTGGGGATGGTTTCACTTTGCGCACTGATTCTGATCCTTTGGCGCGTGGTTTATCGCTCAGTCACGCGTCCACTTGCCGAACAAACGCAGGCGCTGCAACGGCTGCTGGACGGTGATATTGACTCCCCTTTCCCGGAAACCGCTGGCGTACGGGAGCTGGATACCATCGGGCGGCTGATGGATGCGTTTCGCAGCAATGTTCATGCACTGAATCGCCACCGCGAACAGCTGGCGGCGCAGGTCAAAGCGCGTACAGCTGAATTGCAGGAACTGGTGATAGAACACCGACAGGCACGGGCGGAAGCAGAAAAAGCCAGCCAGGCAAAATCGGCGTTTCTGGCGGCGATGAGCCATGAGATCCGCACACCGCTGTACGGTATTCTCGGCACTGCTCAACTGCTGGCAGATAACCCCGCACTTAACGCCCAGCGTGATGATTTGCGGGCAATTACTGACTCTGGTGAATCGTTGCTGACCATCCTCAACGATATTCTCGATTATTCCGCTATCGAAGCAGGTGGCAAGAATGTTTCGGTCAGCGATGAGCCCTTTGAACCGCGCCCGCTGCTGGAAAGTACCCTGCAATTAATGAGCGGACGGGTGAAAGGTCGCCCGATTCGCCTGGCAACAGCAATTGCCGACGATGTACCGACCGCGTTAATGGGCGATCCGCGACGTATTCGTCAGGTTATAACCAACCTGTTGAGCAACGCCCTGCGTTTTACTGACGAAGGGTACATTATCCTGCGTAGTCGCACTGATGGCGAGCAATGGCTGGTCGAAGTGGAAGACAGCGGCTGCGGTATTGATCCCGCGAAACTGGCAGAAATCTTCCAGCCATTTGTGCAGGTAAGCGGCAAACGCGGCGGCACCGGGCTGGGGCTGACTATCAGTAGCCGTCTGGCCCAGGCGATGGGCGGCGAACTGAGCGCCACCAGCACGCCGGAGGTTGGAAGCTGTTTTTGTTTACGCTTGCCGTTACGTGTTGCCACGGCACCCGTGCCAAAAACAGTCAATCAGGCGGTGCGTCTTGACGGTTTACGTTTGCTGTTAATTGAAGATAACCCGCTAACCCAGCGAATTACCGTTGAGATGCTGAACACCAGTGGTGCGCAGGTTGTTGCTGTTGGCAATGCCGCGCAGGCTTTAGAGACACTGCAAAATAGCGAACCGTTTGCTGCCGCACTGGTGGATTTTGATCTGCCGGATGTCGACGGCATTACGCTTGCCCGACAACTGGCACAGCAATATCCGTCGCTGGTTTTGATTGGCTTTAGCGCCCATGTCATTGACGAAACGCTGCGCCAGCGTACCAGTTCATTATTTCGCGGGATTATCCCTAAACCGGTGCCGCGTGAAGTGCTCGGTCAGTTACTGGCGCACTATCTCCAACTGCAAGTCAATAACGATCAATCGCTGGATGTATCGCAACTCAATGAAGATGCTCAGTTAATGGGGACGGAGAAGATCCACGAATGGCTGGTATTATTTACACAACATGCCCTGCCGCTTCTCGATGAAATCGACATTGCCCGCGCCAGTCAGGATAGCGAGAAAATAAAGCGTGCCGCGCATCAGCTAAAAAGCAGTTGCTCGAGTCTGGGAATGCGTATCGCCAGCCAGCTATGCGCACAACTGGAGCAGCAGCCATTATCTGCCCCCCTTCCACACGAAGAAATTACACGCAGTGTTGCCGCTCTGGAAGCATGGTTGCATAAGAAAGACCTGAACGCGATTTGAATCAATATCAGCCAGTTAAGAACAACTAGAATAGTGGCATTTGGTATACAACTTAACGGACTGGCAAAATCATGGCAGAGAATAAAAGAACCCGCTGGCAGCGGCGGCCAGGCACGACGGGCGGCAAATTACCGTGGAATGACTGGCGTAATGCCACGACCTGGCGTAAAGCGACGCAATTATTACTGTTGGCAACGAATATTTATATTGCCATCACGTTCTGGTATTGGGTGCGCTATTACGAAACGGCAAGTAGCACGACATTTGTCGCCAGACCGGGAGGTATCGAAGGCTGGCTACCGATTGCCGGGCTGATGAATCTGAAATATAGCCTTGTAACAGGTCAGTTACCGTCCGTCCACGCCGCCGCGATGCTGTTATTGGTCGCTTTTATCGTCATCAGTCTATTACTCAAAAAGGCCTTTTGCTCATGGTTATGCCCGGTTGGTACGCTTTCTGAATTAATCGGCGATCTCGGTAACAAACTGTTTGGTCGGCAATGTGTCCTTCCCCGCTGGCTGGATATTCCTCTGCGCGGCGTGAAGTATTTGCTGTTGAGTTTTTTTCTCTATATCGCGTTATTGATGCCCGCTCAGGCGATTCACTATTTTATGTTGTCGCCCTACAGCGTGGTGATGGACGTTAAAATGCTCGATTTCTTTCGTCATATGGGGACCGCGACATTAATCAGCGTGACCGTTTTGCTGATTGCCAGCCTGTTTATTCGCCATGCCTGGTGTCGTTATCTTTGCCCATATGGCGCGCTGATGGGCGTGGTTTCGCTATTGTCGCCGTTTAAGATTCGTCGCAATGCCGAAAGTTGTATCGACTGTGGCAAATGCGCAAAAAATTGCCCATCACGGATCCCGGTCGATAAATTAATTCAGGTACGAACAGTGGAATGTACCGGCTGTATGACTTGCGTAGAGTCATGTCCGGTAGCCTCAACATTGACCTTTTCACTGCAAAAACCTGCGGCAAATAAAAAAGCCTTTGCGTTGTCTGGCTGGTTAATGACGCTACTGGTTCTGGGGATTATGTTTGCGGTGATTGGTTACGCAATGTATGCGGGAGTATGGCAAAGCCCGGTACCGGATGAATTGTACCGACGCTTAATTCCACAAGCGCCAATGATTGGTCACTAAATTAGCAACAAGCGGAACATCACCTCGCACGGGTGATGTTCACAAAATCACATTATTTTGATTTTGACATCATAACTTTCAAGCCCGGTCATTTTTTCTCGTGCGGTGAAGCGAATTTCAGAGACTTCTTTCCCTGTATTCTTGTTCAGCTCGGCGATTTTTTGCGCGATAAAGTCGGCGATTTCCGTTTCGGCTTGTTTTTTTAACTCTTCAATATTCACTGTTAACCTCTTCTGGTCTTGAAAGACAGCAACACGCCAGTAAGGTGTTGGTTCCCGGTACCCTGGTCAGGTAAGAAATGTTATAAGCCATCTCCCCGAAAGATTCAATAATCAACAGGTTATCGCTTACTATACATACAGCGTTGAAGAAAAATAAGGCAGATATAAAAAAGGCTCCACGAGGGAGCCTGATATTATTTTGTGAAATCCAGCGGCACATGGTCAGTGCGTATTTGCAGCGCGACGTTATCAAAGGTGATCATCGTCGATTTACAAAAAATACACTTAGCGCCCAAAGGGTTTCGCTCCGTCACATCGAATGCCGATGTGCGGTACTGTGAACCATGACAACATGGACAGCGGAAATGGAGATGTTGAGTAATAACGGCAACCTTAGAGCGTAACAACGTTCGCTGCCGCGGGGCCACGTTGCCCCTGCTCAATAGAAAATTCAACTTTCTGATTTTCGTTCAGCGTGCGGAATTCATTGCTCTGGATGGCGGTGAAATGGACGAAAACGTCTTTGCTGCCATCATCAGGAGTGATAAAGCCAAAACCTTTATCTGCGTTAAACCATTTTACTAAACCAGTCATTTTATTAGACATATTTTACTTCCTTCATTTTGGGCCTTTCGGCAAACAGGGCTTTAATACAGAAACTACTTAGTGTTCAGGAGAGAGACTCAAAAGAAGGGGATAATGCCTGATAATGAGAACTGCTTTAGTAAACTACTTTGTATGCTGTCTGTCTTTCAAACCGACGCAGCTATTAACGCATGATAATTGAGATTAAGCAAATTTTATTTTAGCCGTCCGGCGGTCTTAAATATCGCTGGCTTTATTTTATTAACCCCGTATAGTGCAGCGCAGTATTTTCAGTAAGGAATTTGTTTGTCCCGTAAAATGACAGGAATTGTCAAAACCTTTGATCGCAAAAGCGGCAAAGGATTCATTATCCCCTCCGACGGTCGTAAAGAAGTTCAGGTCCATATTTCCGCATTCACTCCCCGCGACGCAGAAGTGCTTATACCAGGATTACGTGTGGAATTTTGCCGCGTAAATGGCCTGCGAGGACCAACAGCGGCAAATGTTTATCTCTCTTAATATGACGCTGCTTGTTTAAAGCTGACTGGTTTTATTGGAATAGTGCAATAGTCAACATCATACATTATAACATCAGTTACTTTTCCACAAAGAAACTAATCCATTTAAGCGAATATCTCTGCACCTAATAGTTATAAATGCCATTTAACAGCCAGTTATAGTACCACTTGAAACTATATTACCAACAATAATTAATAGCTTTCGTAACAATTTCCTTATCTTTAATTTGTATTTTGCTAAGATTTATCTTATGCTCACAAGTCGTATTTCCAGAGGGGGATAGTTAACAATCTTATATTTCCCTCTGCGCGCCTTTCCTACCCGCAGTATATAGTGCAAGCGGTATGAGGAAAGGGAGATTTCACAAGGATGTTATACTCAAAGTAGACAATCCTGATCTCAAGCGTACGTATTGTCCATGCGATGAATAAAGGAAAAGTTATGAAACACAAGCTTTCTGCAATCCTTATGGCCTTCATGTTGACGACGCCAGCTGCGTTTGCTGCCCCTGAAGCAACAAACGGGACCGAGGCAACGACGGGTACTACTGGCACCACAACGACCACTACCGGCGCAACCACGACTGCTACTACCACTGGTGGCGTGGCTGCTGGCGCTGTCGGCACGGCGACAGTTGTCGGTGTGGCAACGGCTGTTGGTGTGGCGACGTTGGCAGTTGTTGCAGCAAATGACAGTGGCGATGGCGGTTCTCATAACACCTCAACCACCACGTCCACTACACGCTAATACTGCTTTAACGCGTCGAAATTAAAGTTAAATGATACCCGGTTGCGATATTCGTACCGGGCTTTAGAGATTTGCATTTTTTTAATTAACCTTTCAAGGATTAAAGGTGCGCCCTCTTATTTTATCGATTTTCGCACTATTTCTTGCGGGATGTACGCACAGCCAGCAAAGTATGGTCGATACATTTCGCGCCAGCCTTTTCGATAATCAGGATATCACCGTAGCGGATCAGCAGATCCAGGCGTTGCCTTATTCCACGATGTATTTACGCCTTAATGAAGGGCAACGAATCTTTGTGGTACTGGGATATATAGAACAAGAACAAAGCAAATGGTTATCCCAGGATAACGCCATGCTGGTTACCCACAATGGACGTCTTTTAAAAACCGTCAAACTTAATAATAATCTGCTGGAAGTGACAAATTCCGGGCAGGACCCTCTGCGTAACGCGCTGGCAATAAAAGATGGCAGCCGCTGGACGCGCGATATTCTCTGGAGTGAAGACAACCATTTTCGCTCTGCGACCCTGAGTTCTACTTTTTCCTTTGCTGGATTAGAGACGCTGAATATTGCGGGTCGCAATGTGCTGTGTAATGTCTGGCAGGAAGAGGTGACTTCCACGCGGCCAGAAAAACAGTGGCAAAACACATTCTGGGTCGATTCGGCTACTGGCCAGGTTCGTCAAAGTCGGCAAATGTTAGGCGCAGGGGTTATTCCCGTAGAAATGACGTTTCTTAAACCCGCACCATGAATAAATTACAGTCGTATTTCATTGCCAGCGTACTTTACGTAATGACACCCCATGCCTTTGCGCAAGGAACGGTGACTATTTATCTGCCTGGCGAACAACAGACACTTTCCGTTGGCCCCGTGGAAAATGTTGTCCAGTTGGTGACACAACCGCAACTGCGCGATCGCCTCTGGTGGCCTGGTGCCTTGCTGACCGACTCTGCGGCGAAAGCTAAAGCGCTTAAAGACTACCAACATGTCATGGCACAGCTTGCTTCCTGGGAAGCAGAAGCTGACGACGATGTGGCGGCAACGATTAAATCCGTGCGCCAGCAGTTACTCAATCTCAATATCACTGGTCGCTTACCGGTCAAACTGGACCCTGATTTTGTTCGAGTGGATGAGAACAGCAATCCCCCGTTGGTCGGGGACTATACGCTCTATACCGTACAGCGTCCGGTGACTATTACTCTGCTGGGTGCGGTTTCTGGGGCTGGGCAATTGCCCTGGCAGGCAGGCCGTAGCGTTACCGATTATCTGCAAGATCACCCCCGCCTTGCAGGCGCGGACAAGAATAACGTTATGGTGATTACGCCTGAGGGTGAGACTGTCGTCGCCCCTGTTGCCCTGTGGAATAAAAGACATGTGGAACCACCGCCTGGCAGCCAGCTTTGGTTGGGCTTTTCTGCGCATGTACTGCCCGAAAAATATGCTGATTTAAATGACCAGATTGTGTCTGTTTTAACGCAACGTGTTCCTGACTGATGAAGAAGAATTCTTATCTTTTAAGCTGCCTGGCCATTGCCGTCTCCAGTGCCTGTCATGCTGAAGTATTAACCTACCCGGATCCGCTGGGTTCGTCGCAATCAGACTTTGGCGGCACAGGATTGTTGCAGATGCCAAATGCGCGCATCGCACCGGAAGGTGAATTCAGCGTCAACTACCGGGATAACGATCAATACCGGTTCTACTCCACCTCCGTGGCGCTGTTCCCATGGCTGGAAGGCACCATTCGTTATACGGATGTGCGCACACGCAAATATAGCCAGTGGGAAGATTTCAGCGGCGATCAGTCATACAAAGACAAATCATTCGATTTTAAACTTCGCCTGTGGGAAGAAGGTTACTGGCTACCGCAAGTGGCGTTTGGTAAACGTGATATTGCTGGTACGGGTCTGTTTGACGGTGAGTATCTGGTGGCCAGCAAGCAAGCGGGGCCATTTGATTTCACCCTCGGGATGGCATGGGGCTACGCCGGTAATGCGGGCAATATTACCAACCCGTTTTGCCGGGTGAGCGATAAATATTGTCATCGCGCAGAGTCTCACGATGCGGGCGATATCAGCTTTAGCGATATCTTTCGTGGCCCGGCTTCCATCTTTGGCGGCATTGAGTATCAAACGCCGTGGAATCCCCTGCGTCTGAAACTCGAATACGATGGCAACAATTACCAGAATGATTTCGCTGGCAAACTGCCTCAGGCAAGCCATTTCAACGTCGGCGCAGTTTATCGCGCTGCCAGCTGGGCAGATCTCAACCTGAGTTATGAACGCGGTAACACGTTGATGTTTGGCTTCACGTTACGGACCAATTTCAACGATCTGCGCCCTGCCCTGCGCGATACGCCAAAACCGGCATATCAACCTGCGCCTGAATCTGAAGGATTGCAGTACACCACAGTAGCGAACCAACTTACCGCGCTGAAGTACAACGCAGGTTTTGAAGCACCGGAAATTCAGCTGCGCGATAAGACGCTGTATATGTCTGGTCAACAATACAAATACCGTGATTCTCGCGAAGCGGTCGATCGTGCCAACCGGATTCTGGTGAATAACCTGCCGCAAGGCGTTGAGAAGATTAGCGTGACGCAAAAGCGCGAGCATATGGCGATGGTGACTACCGAAACCGACGTAGCCAGCCTGCGCAAACAGCTGGCTGGTACAGCGCCTGGTCAATCAGAGCAACTTCAACAACAACGTGTTGAAGCAGAAGATCTTTCTGCCTTTGGTCGGGGCTACCGTATTCGTGAAGATCGCTTTAGCTACTCTTTCAACCCAACACTTTCACAGTCGCTGGGCGGCCCGGAAGATTTCTATATGTTCCAGCTGGGGCTGATGTCCAGTGCCCGCTACTGGTTTACCGACCACCTGCTGCTTGATGGCGGTATTTTCACCAATATTTACAACAACTACGACAAGTTTAAGTCTTCGCTGTTGCCCGCGGACTCTACCCTGCCCCGCGTGCGCACGCATATCCGTGACTACGTTCGCAATGACGTTTATCTCAACAACTTGCAGGCGAACTATTTTGCTGACTTAGGCAATGGTTTCTATGGCCAGGTGTATGGCGGTTATCTGGAAACGATGTATGCCGGTGTCGGTTCCGAGCTGCTTTATCGCCCGCTAGATGCCAGCTGGGCGCTGGGTGTGGACGTTAACTACGTGAAGCAGCGTGACTGGGACAACATGATGCGTTTCACCGATTATTCCACGCCAACAGGTTTCGTGACGGCTTACTGGAACCCGCCGACGCTCAATGGCGTACTGATGAAACTTAGCGTTGGGCAATATCTGGCAAAAGATAAAGGCGCAACGATCGACGTCGCCAAACGCTTTGACAGCGGCGTGGCGGTAGGGGTATGGGCGGCAATCAGTAACGTATCTAAAGATGACTACGGCGAAGGCGGCTTTAGTAAAGGTTTTTATATCTCGATTCCATTCGACTTGATGACCATTGGACCTAACCGCAACCGCGCGGTGGTTTCGTGGACACCATTGACGCGTGATGGTGGACAAATGCTGTCACGCAAATACCAGCTCTATCCAATGACGGCAGAGCGAGAAGTACCGGTTGGACAATAACCTGACGTAATTCATAACATTACATTGACTGATAAATATAAACCAATGAAAAAGAACATTTTTAAGTTTTCGGTACTGACATTGGCTGTTCTGTCTTTGACAGCATGTACCCTTGTTCCTGGTCAGAATTTATCGACCAGTAACAAGGATGTCATTGAACTACCTGACAATCAGTATGACCTGGACAAAATGGTCAATATCTATCCCGTCACGCCAGGATTGATTGATCAGTTGCGCGCCAAACCGATTATGTCGCAGGCTAACCCGGAGCTGGAGCAGCAAATCGCAAACTATGAATATCGTATCGGCATTGGGGATGTGTTGATGGTTACGGTCTGGGATCACCCGGAACTAACCACCCCCGCAGGGCAATACCGTAGCGCCAGTGATACCGGCAACTGGGTTAACGCCGATGGTGCGATTTTCTACCCCTATATTGGTCGCCTGAAAGTGGCCGGGAAAACACTTACCCAGGTACGCAACGAGATTACAGCGCGTCTGGATTCAGTCATTGAAAGCCCGCAAGTCGATGTCAGCGTCGCGGCGTTCCGCTCGCAAAAAGCGTACGTCACCGGCGAAGTCAGCAAATCGGGTCAGCAGCCGATTACCAATATTCCTCTGACCATCATGGATGCGATTAACGCCGCGGGCGGTCTGACCGCAGATGCAGACTGGCGCAACGTGGTGCTCACCCAGAATGGCGTAAAGACCAAAGTGAACCTCTATGCGCTGATGCAGCGTGGCGACTTGCGCCAGAACAAACTGCTGCACCCGGGCGATATTTTATTTATTCCGCGCAACGATGATCTGAAAGTCTTCGTGATGGGTGAAGTGGGTAAACAGAGCACGCTGAAAATGGACCGCAGCGGTATGACCCTGGCGGAAGCGCTGGGTAACGCTGAGGGTATGAATCAGGATGTCGCTGATGCGACGGGGATTTTTGTTATTCGTGCAACGCAAAACAAGCAGAATGGCAAAATCGCCAATATTTATCAGCTGAATGCGAAGGACGCATCGGCAATGATACTCGGAACGGAATTCCAGCTTGAACCTTACGACATTGTTTATGTCACTACTGCGCCGCTGGCTCGTTGGAACCGTGTGATTTCTCTGCTGGTACCGACGATTTCCGGGGTGCATGACCTGACAGAGACTTCACGGTGGATTCAAACATGGCCCAACTAAAATTTAACTCAATCCTGGTGGTTTGTACCGGCAACATTTGCCGTTCGCCCATTGGCGAGCGCTTGCTGCGTAAACGTCTGCCAGGCGTAAAAGTCAAATCGGCAGGTGTTCATGGTCTGGTAAAACACCCTGCAGATGCGACAGCAGCAGATGTTGCCGCTAATCATGGCGTATCTCTTGAAGGACATGCCGGACGTAAGCTCACTGCTGAGATGGCACGAAATTACGATCTGATTCTGGCAATGGAGTCAGAGCATATTGCTCAGGTTACCGCAATCGCTCCCGAGGTCCGCGGGAAGACAATGCTGTTTGGGCAATGGCTGGAACAGAAAGAGATCCCGGATCCCTATCGTAAAAGTCAGGACGCATTTGAACATGTCTACGGTATGTTGGAGCGCGCCAGTCAGGAATGGGCGAAGCGCCTCAGCCGGTAATTTGAGTTTATAAAATACGATGACAACTAAAAATATGAATACGCCACCAGGCAGCACTCAGGAAAATGAGATCGATCTGCTTCGTCTGGTCGGCGAGTTATGGGATCACCGTAAGTTTATTATCAGCGTGACCGCGTTATTCACGCTGATCGCTGTCGCTTACTCGCTGTTAAGTACACCAATTTATCAGGCAGATACTCTGGTCCAGGTTGAGCAAAAACAGGGCAACGCCATTCTCAGCGGCCTGAGCGATATGATCCCTAACTCATCGCCCGAGTCTGCACCGGAGATCCAACTGCTGCAATCGCGCATGATTCTCGGTAAAACCATTGCTGAACTGAATCTGCGCGACATAGTTGAGCAGAAGTATTTTCCGATTGTGGGTCGCGGCTGGGCGAGATTAACCAAAGAAAAACCAGGTGAGCTGGCGATCAGCTGGATGCATATTCCACAACTGAATGGTCAGGATCAGCAACTGACACTCACGGTTGGGGAAAACGGCCACTATACACTGGAAGGTGAAGAGTTCACCGTCAATGGTATGGTCGGCCAGCGTCTGGAAAAAGATGGCGTTGCGCTGACTATCGCGGACATTAAGGCCAAACCAGGAACACAGTTTGTCCTGAGCCAGCGTACCGAACTGGAAGCGATTAACGCATTGCAGGAAACCTTTACCGTTAGCGAACGCAGTAAAGAAAGCGGGATGCTGGAACTTACCATGACTGGTGATGATCCCCAGTTGATTACTCGTATTCTGAACAGCATCGCTAACAACTATTTGCAACAGAATATCGCTCGCCAGGCGGCGCAGGATTCACAAAGCCTTGAATTCTTACAGCGCCAGTTACCTGAAGTGCGCAGCGAGCTGGACCAGGCGGAAGAAAAACTCAACGTTTATCGCCAGCAGCGCGATTCGGTTGACCTTAACCTGGAAGCCAAAGCCGTTCTTGAGCAGATTGTGAACGTTGATAATCAACTCAATGAGCTGACCTTCCGCGAGGCAGAGATCTCCCAGCTGTATAAGAAAGATCACCCAACTTATCGTGCGCTGCTGGAAAAACGCCAGACGCTGGAGCAAGAACGCAAACGCCTGAATAAGCGGGTATCGGCAATGCCTTCCACCCAACAGGAAGTGTTGCGTTTAAGTCGTGACGTAGAAGCGGGCCGTGCGGTATATCTGCAATTACTTAACCGCCAGCAGGAGTTGAGTATTTCGAAATCCAGTGCCATTGGTAACGTGCGGATTATCGACCCGGCAGTCACTCAGCCGCAGCCAGTGAAACCGAAAAAAGCGTTGAATGTGGTGCTTGGTTTTATTCTTGGCCTGTTTATTTCTGTGGGTGCCGTGCTGGCGCGTGCGATGTTGCGTCGTGGTGTAGAAGCCCCGGAACAACTGGAAGAGCACGGCATCAGCGTTTATGCCACTATCCCAATGTCCGAGTGGCTGGATAAACGCACCCGTCTGCGTAAGAAAAATTTATTTTCTAATCAGCAGCGCCATCGTACTAAAAATATCCCCTTCCTGGCGGTGGATAACCCGGCGGATTCTGCTGTGGAAGCCGTACGTGCGCTACGAACCAGTCTGCATTTCGCTATGATGGAGACGGAGAATAACATTCTGATGATCACCGGTGCGACGCCAGACAGTGGTAAAACGTTTGTCAGTTCAACTCTGGCAGCGGTGATCGCCCAGTCCGATCAAAAAGTGTTATTTATTGATGCCGACTTACGCCGTGGTTATTCGCATAACCTGTTTACCGTGAGTAATGAACATGGCTTGTCGGAATATCTGGCAGGTAAAGATGAGCTCAACAAAGTGATCCAGCATTTTGGCAAAGGAGGCTTTGATGTGATTACTCGCGGTCAGGTGCCACCTAACCCGTCTGAACTGCTGATGCGCGATCGGATGCGTCAATTACTGGAATGGGCGAACGACCATTACGATCTGGTGATTGTCGATACGCCGCCGATGCTGGCGGTGAGTGATGCCGCGGTCGTGGGGCGTTCTGTTGGCACCAGCCTGCTGGTTGCGCGTTTTGGCTTGAACACCGCCAAAGAGGTGAGTTTGTCAATGCAGCGTCTGGAACAGGCAGGCGTCAATATTAAAGGCGCTATCCTCAATGGTGTGATTAAACGCGCCAGCACCGCTTACAGTTACGGCTATAACTATTACGGTTATAGTTACTCCGAGAAAGAGTAAAACTGAAAGTGGCCGGATGCGGCGTGAACGCCTTTTCCGGTCTACGCATTAGACAGTTCTTCGTTTGTCATCAGCCTCAGAGCATTCAGGTAACTGAATGCTCTTTTTTATGCATTACAAACTGCACGCCGGTATGCGTGCTTCATTCACGATTTGCGTAAAACCTGCCAACGAACACATGCCCTGCGCATTTCGCTCTTCACATCCTGCCAGGGTCAGTTTCACCTCTCCGGGCGGCGTATTTAATGACAGCGGCGTTTTATCACGCATCTGCTGTAAAGTCTGGAAGACCAGCGAAACCTGAATCCACTGGCTGTTATCGCTTAGCCGACGCCAGCGTTCAAACACCAGTTCACCACCTGGCGGCGTGTTATCCGGCTGACCGGGAAGCGTCCAGTTGAGCTCCAGTGCGCCGCCGAGATTTGCCAGATTAGTATCGTGTCCGGCGATAAACAGCACTGAAGTGGGTAATGTCACACCATACGCCTGTTTTTGCGGTGGATGGGGCGTCAACGCTGCCATGATCAAATCCAATAACGGGGTGGCGCGGCTGCGGGCAACCTCTGGCGTGCGTTGTAGCAAATAAAATTGCGCGTTATGCAAACTTAGCAAGGTGTTCCACTGGTGTGAATCGGTGATCCTTCCCCACCCCGGCTCCGGCATTCCCTGTGCTTGTTGCAGGAGAAATATCTCCGTCAGCATTGATGCGAGGCTTACCGCACCGGTTAATGAGACATTGTCGGCGCTCACCTTGAGTTCCGATGGTAATGCCTGCGTTAATGAACAGCTTTCGTCCTGTTTCTCACGTTTAAGGCACAAGTTTGATTGCGGAAAATTAAGCACCCGTTCCAGTTCGCGAAACGCCGTTTGCCGATGCCCGGTAAAGTCAGCAATTGACCCTCCTGCCCTGCTGAGGATCGCGTCAGTCACGTTCGCGTTATCCAGTTGGCAAACGCCAGTTTTTAGAGGATTAAATAACGGATCGGGACTGGACGTATCTGCCTGGGTATGTACGGTTATTGCACAGTCAGGTGCCAGCCCGGCGGCGAAGGCTTCGCCTGTTTTACGGGTACGCTCGTCGACATCAGCAATAATCGCGACCTGACCAGACTGCGGGCAGCCCTTTTTCGCCAGCAATCCGTCGGCTACCAGACGCTGGCGTTGGTAATGTCCGAGATAGGCGATTAGCTCACCACCGCGCGGTGTCAGCCAACCCAGTTTTACCGGCCAGGTTGGCCATGCGTCTGGGGTGACATCCTGCATCAGTTGCGTGGCCTTGGTTGGAGCACGCACACCATGACGACTGACAATCACCACACTTTCCAGCTTCAGCTCCGGCTCACTCTGAGCGAATGCAGATTGCGGGGTTAACGGAATCAGAAGAGATAAAAATGGGATTAAGATCGCTTTCATCGATATGTTTCCGCTTTTCATATCTGACATTATTGATTGCCTGATGCGATGCTAATGCGCCGCATCAGGCCTACGTTCGTTAACTTTTCAGACGCGGGTCCAGCCATACCAACACAAGGGTGGAGAGCGAACACATCAACAAAATGCCGACGAACCAAAGTAAATACCACATTGTTCCTGCTCCTTAGTACAACTCGTTTTCGTTACGGCGGAGAGTTTCTGTTGTCATGCGTCCCCACATTTTGTAGTAGCTCCAGAGAGTGTAGAGCAACACAATGGGCAAAAATATCAGCACGATTACCAACATAATGCTCAGCGTCAGCTGACTGGAAGTGCTGTCCCACAACGTCAGGCTGGAGATTGGACTCACGCTTGACGGCATGACAAAGGGGAACAGCGTGATGCCTGCCGTGAAAATCACGCCAAATTGCATCAATGACGCCATTAAAAATCCCCAACCCGGGCGACCACGATAAATCGCCATCACCGTCAGCAATGGGCAGAAGAACCCCAGCAGCGGGAAGATCCACAAAACGGGCGATTCGACGAAATTATTCATCCAGGCACCAGGTAGCACTGCCACCAGTTTCATTAACGGATTGGAAGGACCGTTAGCATCCTGGGCGAGCAGTACAAAGCCATCAATACCGACCCACAGCCAGTAACCCGCCAGCAAAAAGCACAGCATCACCAACAGTGCAGCGCGTTTGGTGGCCAGCTGTGAACGCAGATGAATCACACCAACAGTTTTCAGTTGTAACCAGACGCCACCTTGCAAAATCACCATCCCAAGGCTGAGCAATCCGCACAATAAAGGGAATGGCGTCAGCAGTTGCCAGAAGCTGCCAAGATACTCCACGCGTAATTGCGGTGTGAAGGCAAACGGCACGCCGAGCAACAAGTTGCCGAAGGCGATACCGAAGACTACCGGCGGCACCAGACTGCCGATGACCAGACCGGCGTCCCACATTTTACGCCAGCGTGCATCGGCGATTTTTCCGCGATAATCAAAGGCCAGCGGGCGGAAGAACAGTGAGCACAGCACCAGGATCATCGCCACATAAAAGCCGGAAAACGCCGCTGCATACACTCTGGGCCAGGCGGCAAATAATGCCCCACCTGCGAGGATCAACCAGACCTGATTGCCTTCCCAGTGCGCGCCAACGCTGTTTATCACTATCCGGCGTTCATCATCATTACGCGCCACCAGCGGCAGCAGACAGCCGATCCCCATGTCAAATCCGTCGGAGATCATAAAGACCACCAGGATCACGCCAATCAGCAGCCACCAGATGAAGCGCAATGTTTCATAATCAAACATGATTTTCTCCTTTACCCCTGTTGCTGCGTCGGTTGTTCACTCTGCATCGCGCTCGGCCCCAGACGGGCATATTTCTGCATCAGGTAGACTTCGGCGATTAAGAACAGGGTGTAAAGCCCTACGATCATGATCAGTGAGAAAGCCAGTTGTCCTGTGGTTAAAGCGGAGTGCGCGGAGTATGTCGGTAAGATGTCCTGTATCGCCCACGGCTGACGACCAAACTCGGTCATAAACCACCCGGCTTCAATCGCAATCCACGGCAACGGCAAACTCCAGAGCGCCATTTTCAGCACCCAGCGATGCTGGTCGATTTTGCCACGCAGCGTCTGGACAAGCGCAATCAGCATCACCAGTAGCAGCAGGGAACCACAGCCCACCATGATGCGGAAACTCCAGAATACCGGCGCAACCTGAGGTATCGCGCCACGCATCGCCGCCTGGTACTGTGCGGCTGTGACATGATTCATATCCGGCGCATAGCGGGAGAGCAACATGCCGTAGCCCAGGTCACCTTCCAGTTCCCGGAATGCCTGCAACACATGCGGCTCACGATTGCCTTGCGATATTTCCTGCATTAACAGCCAGGCCATACGTCCGCGTTGCAAGCGTGGGTAGGTTTCAGCCATCAAATTCTTCAGACCCGGCACGGGTTTATCTAATGAGTGAGTGGCGAGGATCCCTAGCAGCGCGGGAATTTTGATGGCAAAGGCGTTACGCTCTTGATCCTGTTCCGGCCAGGCAACCACATGGAACGGTGCAGGTGCAGGTTCCGTTTGCCACTCCCCTTCCATCGCCGCCAGTTTTACCGGTTGTACTTGCGCGACTTCATACGCAGAACTGTCTCCGAGTTGCAGGGTACCGATAATCGCCAGAGTACCGAAGACGGAACCGATGGCAAACGAACGTAATGCGACATCGCGCTCCCGTCCGCGCAGTAAATACCAGGCGCTGATCGCCATAATAAACATGGCCCCGGTCACGTAGCCCGCCATTACGGTGTGCACAAATTTCACCTGGCTGACCGGGTTAAAGACCAGCTCGCTGAAGCTGGTCATCTCCATACGCAGGGTGTCGATATCAAAATGCGCACCGGTCGGGTATTGCATCCAACCGTTGGCATTCAATATCCACAATGCAGAGAGATTTGAACCGAACGCCACCAGCCACGTCACCAGCAGGTGCTGGTATTTATTCAGCCGCTGCCAGCCGAAGAAGAACAGCCCGACAAAGGTGGATTCGAGGAAGAAGGCCATTAATGCTTCCATCGCCAGTGGTGCGCCAAAAATATCGCCCACATAGTTGGAATAGAATGACCAGTTAGTACCAAACTGAAACTCCATGGTCAGGCCGGTAGCCACGCCAAGAGCAAAATTGATACCGAAGAGCTTACCCCAGAAGCGCGTCATATCGCGGTAGATTGTTTTGCCGGTGACCACGTAAATGGTTTCCATGATAGCCAGCAAAAAAATCAGCCCCAGGGTAAGGGGTACAAATAAAAAGTGATACAGCGCGGTCAGAGCAAACTGCCAGCGCGATAAATCAATGACATCCCACATGCGCACTCCTGTAGGCGAAGAGAGAAAAATAACCCGATAATGGTAGATCTCCCTCTTTATCCTGAAACTCTACGACCAGAGGTATTCGCCGATTGCGATATTCATAAGACTGAAAGCGATACTTACCGTCTTTTTACGTCGGTGCAGCTTCCGCCAGCCACTGACATACCTCGCTAAGCCGCTGCGCAGAGTCGACCAAATCTTCTGGCGCTGCCAGCACCACTTCCGGTATTGGGCAGATTTCATAACTTTCCAGTAACGGGCCTTTTAAGGTGTCCGTACAGCGTAAATGCCAGACATGGCGTAACCCCGTGGCGTTGATATAGCTCTCGCCATAGCCAATGGTACGAATCTGAATATTTCCCGGCCCACAGAGACGTGAGAGAAAAAGCCGATCAGCCTCGCTGATGGGTAATTGCGTCAGATTAATGCTGTGCGGCTGCGCGTCGGGGTTACGTACATGTGCCAGTAACTCATGCGCCAACGGTAGGCCATTCATCAGGCCATCAATGGGCGGCGGTAACAGCGAATCTGTCGGCAAGAGATTTTGCGTTGCCGCCTGCCACAACGCCAGCGGCGCGCAGCCAGCCTCCAGTTTGTCCTCCAGCAACTTTTCGCCGCGACGTCTGCGCACCCGCCATAATCCGCAGAAGATCGCCTCCTGTATTTCACTTTCACTGTCGTCAGCCTGCTGAATGCGCACTGACACTTCCCCTTCCCCGAGAAGCGTATTGATAAAGTGACGATCGTCGGCGTTGAGATTTAACAGATCGACTGCCAGCACCTCGCCCAACGGCGGTTGGCGTTCGCTTAGTTGATGTTGTAACTCGTTTAACAGCGCAATCACCTGCGGGCTGTGAGCACATTGCTCCAGGGCCGCCATACTCGGTTCATCATTCACCTGACAGGTGATCGGCAGTGGATTCATGCTGAAACTGTCATCGTTCGGTTGCGTTCCTGGCCCCAGCAGATGGAAAAAAGTTTCGCTCATGAGGCACGCTCCTGCTGCGATTCGACAAGCCCGCGCATCAGGTTTATCAGTTCCGCCCACGGGTGAATACCATTCAGCACGCCGCGATAGTTTCCGCCGGTAAACACTAAAGTGGCAGGAAAGCGAAAGACGCCAAAGCGATCGCCGATGGCTTCGCTCTGCTCAAGGTCAGCAATCGCCACCTGCCATGTATAGTCGGGAAACTCGCGCAGTAATTCGCCAATCATTACCGGATTATCGCTGACCTCTGGCGTGCGTTTCGGGTCACTGCTTAATAACACCACGCCGTCTGGCGCTTGCGTAAGCCAGTCGTCAAGACGGGATTCACTGACTGGCGTCCAGCCGCGCGCCAGCATTCGTTGCCACAACGCATCAAATGGCGTGTCGTTGCTCATCCCTGCTCCTCCTGTGTCATCCGGTACTGGCGCAAGCGAACGCCTTCGTAATTTTCCATCGACAGACAGTCATAATTGAGACAGCGCGATTCATTAGCCGGTTGCGGCACAATTCCCCACGCAGCCAGCTGCGCCAGCGCCGCCTGTTCCGCAGCGGGCAGTTGCTCCCGTGCCAGTTCGCTCAGGCTACCGCCGTAGTCGTCGAGCATTGCGGGTTGCAGACCGACGAGGGCAATATGTGCTGGCAGATGTCCGCGGATATCCGCCAGCGCCAACACTTCGGAGAAACTGTTCTGATGCAGGCTCATTTTCTTCGCGCTGAGATAAGCCGGAATGCGTTCTCCGGCATAGGTTCGCAGCGTTCCAGGTTCCAGCCCGTAGTCAATGGCATCGAGAATCAACAGATGGCTGGCGCTTTCGACATACCCCAGCAAGTTCAGTCCCTGAGTACCGCCATCGACAATCTCCACATACTCGGGCCAGTGGTAATGGGCATACAGCCGTTCCGCCACCCGCACGCCGAAGCCTTCATCGGCCCACAGCAGGTTGCCCAGCCCCATGACCACCACGCGTTGCTCGCTCATGAACGCTCCTTGTTACTTATTTTGCCAAATTTGTGGCTACGGTAGCCGTTGACCATGGTGGAGATCACCGTGTCGTCGGACATGATGTCTTCACGCAGTGCCATGTAGACATGACCGATCACAAACGCGCCAATCAGCCACATCCCCAGCCGATGCCAGCTGTGAATGTCCATTGAGTTGCCACCCGTCCAGTAGAAAAATTCCACCACATAACGGAACGGCGCAAAAATAGCGTACTGGCTGTGTTCGCTGTACAGCGCAAAACCAGTGATGATCATAAAGACCGACATCAGGAAATAGCCGAACATCGCCGCCTGGGCGATGGGATTATGGCCTATATCGGCACTCGGACGTTTTGCCAGAAACAGATACCAGCGGATTTCATACCACACGCCCTGCCACCAGCTTTTACGCCATACCGGCACGATAAACAGCTCGCGGGAGTATCGATTGCCAACAAAAGCCCAGTAGATCCGCATCAGCAAAACCACGGTAAAAACCATCCCGGCGCTGAAGTGAATTAACCTGATGTAGCCCATATAGAACAGATACGTCGCCTCGCCGCTGACGGAAGGTAGCGGCTTGCCGATAAAGTATCCGGTGACCATCAACACCGCCATGCATAACACCGTCAACCAGTGCCAGATGCGGACTGGCGCTTCAAAGACATAGTGGCTGACAACGTTGTCGCTTTTCTGTTGCATGATGATTCTCCTTCGCTGTTAACGCACCTGCACGGAGATCAGCTCGCTACCGTCGTCGCCCAGCACGTGTGTTGAACAGGCGAGGCACGGGTCAAAGCTGTGCAGAGTACGCAGGATCTCCAGCGGTTGCTCGGGGATCGCCATTTTGGTGTTCATCAGCGCCGCTTCATAAGCGCCAATCTGCCCTTTGGGATCGCGCGGGCTGGCGTTCCAGGTGGTCGGCACCACGCACTGGTAGAGATCAATCTTGCCATCGCGAATGGCGGCCCAGTGGCCTAACGCCCCGCGCGGCGCTTCGGTAAAACCGACACCACGGCACTCTGTCGGCCAGGTTGCAGGTTCCCATTTTTCCGTGGAAGCAGTGGCGAGATTGCCGTTTTTCAGGTTGGTCATCAGCTTGTCGAAGAAATACTGCAACTTACCTGCGGCCCACTGCGCTTCGTGCGCGCGGCACAAAATGCGGCCTAACGTTGACTGGATACCGGAAAGCGGCAGGTTCAACGCCGACATCATGCGATCGACCGACTCAACGGTCGCAGCATCGCCTTTGTGATAAGCGATTAACGTGCGTGCCAGCGGCCCCACTTCCATCGCGTTACCGCGCCAGCGTGGCGCTTTGATCCACGAGTAGCGTTCCTGTTCATTCAGCTGCTGAATGTTGGTATCGCTGCCTTTGACATCGCCGGGGTTGTACCACGGGTCGGTAATGCCATCGAATGGATGACGCCCGACCTGATCGTTGGGATAACGATACCAGGCGTGATCGACAAACTCCTGCACCTGCTGCGGATCAACCAAATCCACTGGCAGCACATTGTTGAAGTCGCCGTTAATCACCGCGCCGCCAGGCATCAGCAGACTTTTCTCACCAAAGTCGTTGGCAATATCCGGGAATGCGCCGTAGCTGAGGACACATTTATCAGAAAGACCCGTGCCGATTTCGCTCCACGGTTTGTTGAACTGACCGATGGCTAAGGCGTCGGGGATCATCACGTTGTTAATGAAGTCTGCCGTGCGGGTGATAATCGACTGCACCAGGTTCAGGCGTTCCATATTGACCGCCCCGACCGCGCCGCTTTCGTCAATGTTAATGGCGCAAGGCATCCCGCCGACAATCCAGTTTGGATGCGGGTTTTTACCGCCAAAGACCGCGTGGATTTTCACAATTTCACGCTGGAAATCGAGAGCTTCGAGATAGTGGGCAAAGCCCATCAGGTTAGCTTCTGGCGGCAGTTTGTACTGCGGGTGCCCCCAGTAGCCATTGCGGAAGATCCCCAACTGCCCGCCTTCAACAAATTTTTTCAGGCGGTTTTGTACGTCGAAGAAATAGCCAGGGGATGATTTCGGCCAAGAGGAGAGACTTTGCGCCAGTTCGGAGGTTTTCCGCGGGTCGGCTTTCAGCGCATCTAACACATCGATCCAGTCCATCCCGGCAAGCTGATAGAAGTGCACCAGATGATCGTGGCACCAGAGCGTTGCCAGCATAATGTTGCGGATGATATTGGCGTTGTCCGGCACTTTAATACCGATAGCATCTTCGATGGCGTAAACCGAAGCCAGGGCGTGTACGCCAGTACAGACGCCGCAGATACGTTCAACGAACGCCCACGCATCGCGCGGGTCGCGCCCTTGCAGAATGATCTCCAGCCCGCGAAACATGGTGCCGCAGGAGACGGCATTGGTGATCACATTCTGATCGTTAATATTCACTTCGCAGCGCATGTGGCCTTCGATGCGCGTAATCGGGTCGACCACCAGGCGGCGTCCGGCATTATTGATGGTGTATCCCTGAGTTTCGTACTGAGTGCTCATGCCTGTTTATCCTCATTGCCTGGCTGATGTTCGGTTTCTGTAGGTTGCTGGTTATGACGTCTGCGCTGGTCAACGGCGCTGGCGACTGCGTGCACACCAACAGCCGCTGCCACCACGCCAAGCGCGGTTAAACCGACGGTATCGGCGGTGGAATGAGTACCCATTTGCGGAATATCGACCACGCGGCTGTAGAACGAACCGCGATCCCAGAAACCATTTTCCGCACAGCCCAGGCAGCCGTGACCAGACTGGATTGGGAAAGAAACGCCATCATTCCAGCGTGTGGAGGAACAGGCGTTATAGGTGGTAGGCCCTTTGCAGCCCATTTTGTACAGGCAGTAACCTTTGCGGGCAGCGTCATCATCCCAACTCTGGACGAACTCTCCGGCGTCGAAGTGAGCGCGGCGATAGCATTTATCATGGATACGCTGACCATAAAACATCAGTGGACGGCCCATTCTGTCGACATCTGGCAAGCGATCAAAGGTCACCATGTAAGTAATGATGGCGCTCATCACATCCGGGATCGGCGGGCAGCCAGGTACTTTGATAATGGGTTTGTCGGTGATGACTTTGTCGATAGGCGTTGCCTGCGTCGGATTGGGCCGCGCGGCCTGCACGCAGCCCCAGGACGCGCAGGTTCCCCAGGCGATAATCGCGCTGGCTCCGGCAGCGGCACGTTTGAGTTTCTCAATAAACGGTCGACCGCTGCTGATACAGAACATCCCCTGCTCGCCCAGCGGCGGATTACCTTCTACTGCGAGGATATATTTGCCATTGTATTGCGTGATGATGTCTTCAAAGACTTCTTCCGCCTGGGTTCCGGCGGCAGCCATCAAAGTATCGTCGTAATCGAGGGAAATCAGGGAAAGGATGACGTCCTTCGCCAGTGGGTGAGCGGAGCGGATAAAAGATTCGGTACAGCAGGTGCATTCCAGACCGTGGATCCATACCACCGGAATGCGGGGTTTGTTCTCCAGCGCCCAGGCAATCTTTGGTGCCATTCCCGCGCCTAATCCCAGCGACGTGGCAGCCAGACTACAATATTTGAGAAAGCTGCGCCGGGTAACGCCCTGACGCCGCATGGCCTGGTAAAATGTTTCCTCGTTATTCATATCGCACGTCTCTTCTCCTTGCGACACCGGCAGGACACCGGGCGCTTATGGTCGGCAAGCGACGTCCCTGTAGCAAGGCAAACCATCGCTTCACGTGAGATGCTGAAAACGAAAGCTCATCCTTCTGCACTGGCACACGTCGCCAGAAAGTATTGTTAATAAAGCGTAGTGAAACTTTTGCACAAAACAATACAAACTGTGTGGATTTATCTTTTAGCGATAAAAATGGACCTATTTTTCTTTTGGCCGGGCGGTGGGGATGTTTAGCCGGTTGCTAAACGAGTAAAAGAGAAGGAATTCATGGTGATGAAATGATCAATCTGCTGTTATTTCACGCTATCAATGCACTTTTGGCTGTTTTTCAGGCAAACAAACAAATTAGGGGTTTACACGCCGCATCGGGATGTTTATAGTGCGCGTCATTCCGGAAGTGTGGCCGAGCGGTTGAAGGCACCGGTCTTGAAAACCGGCGACCCGAAAGGGTTCCAGAGTTCGAATCTCTGCGCTTCCGCCAAATAAGATAAGGGGTTAGCTAAATGCTAACCCCTTTTTCTTTTGCCTGTCGAAATTCTCAGGGCGTTATATTTGCTTAATGACCTGATAATCCGCTGTTAAACCTGTTCCAGATCAAATGCGTAAAGATGGGTAAAACTTCTGGGTGCCCTTACGCATTATCATTATGCTGCTTAATTAATTACATCTGTCATAGAGAGTGACTCAATGGATCGTATTGTTAGTTCTTCACATGACCGTACATCACTGCTTAGCACCCATAAGGTGCTGCGTAATACCTATTTTCTGCTGAGCCTGACGCTGGCCTTTTCGGCGATTACCGCAACTGCCAGTACGGTGCTGATGCTGCCATCTCCGGGTCTGATTCTGACGCTGGTGGGTATGTATGGTTTGATGTTCCTGACCTATAAAACGGCGAATAAGCCGACCGGGATTATCTCCGCATTCGCCTTTACCGGTTTTCTGGGTTATATCCTCGGACCTATTCTGAACACCTATCTGTCTGCCGGAATGGGTGACGTAATCGCTATGGCACTGGGCGGAACGGCGTTAGTGTTCTTCTGCTGCTCTGCATATGTGCTGACCACCCGCAAAGATATGTCGTTCCTCGGCGGTATGCTGATGGCGGGTATTGTGGTGGTGCTGATTGGTATGGTTGCTAATATCTTCCTGCAACTGCCTGCTCTGCATCTGGCGATCAGCGCGGTCTTCATTCTGATCTCCTCTGGCGCTATCTTGTTTGAAACCAGCAACATCATTCATGGCGGTGAGACGAACTATATTCGTGCCACGGTTAGCCTGTATGTTTCGCTGTACAACATCTTCGTCAGCCTGCTGAGCATTCTGGGCTTCGCTAGCCGCGATTAATCTCACCCGCTAACACTTTCATAGCCTCGCTTTATGCGGGGCTTTGTTTTTTGTTACACTGCCGCCAGTCTGATTAAGGTAGTAATAATTATGCTGATCTTCGAAGGTAAAGAGATAGAAACGGATACCGAAGGCTATCTCAAAGAAAGCAGCCAGTGGAGTGAGCCGCTGGCTGTGGTGATTGCAGAGAACGAAGGGATTTCGCTGTCGCCAGAACACTGGGAAGTGGTGCGTTTTGTGCGTGATTTCTATCTGGAATTCAATACTTCTCCGGCGATTCGTATGCTGGTAAAAGCGATGGCGAATAAATTTGGCGAAGAAAAAGGTAACAGCCGCTATTTATATCGACTGTTTCCGAAAGGTCCGGCTAAGCAAGCCACCAAAATTGCTGGCCTGCCAAAACCGGTAAAATGTATTTAACGGATACGAAAATCGGCTAATTCCCCCGAGGGATGATGCGGCTCGCTAAGCACCCGTTCCACACGCGCAGAACGCGGGCCGCCACTCTTTAACCACTGCATTAATTTTTCCACCTGCCCTTCTTCACCGCAGGCAACCACTTCCACGCTGCCATCGTCAAGATTTTTGGCGTACCCGGTTAAACCCAGTCTTTTCGCTTCATACTGTGTGGTGTAGCGAAATCCTACGCCCTGAACTCGCCCGTAAACCCAGGCAATTATGCAGACTTTCGACATTGCTGCTCTCCTTATCCTTAATGGACGCGTTGCAAATCCATGGAAAACTCCGGACAATGACGCCCATTTCTTTGCATCGACAGAAAAGTAAATTATGAGTGTACGTTTAGTGTTAGCCAAAGGGCGCGAAAAATCATTACTTCGTCGCCATCCGTGGGTCTTTTCCGGGGCCGTTGCCCGCATGGAAGGTAAAGCCAGCCTCGGTGAAACCATCGATATTGTTGATCATCAGGGAAAATGGTTAGCACGCGGCGCTTATTCACCAGCTTCGCAAATCCGGGCGCGCGTCTGGACGTTTGACCCGTCTGAGTCTATCGACATTGCTTTTTTTTCCCGCCGTTTGCAACAAGCACAAAAATGGCGTGACTGGCTGGCGCAAAAAGATGGCCTCGACAGCTATCGTTTAATCGCCGGAGAATCTGATGGCCTGCCGGGTATTACTATCGATCGTTTCGGTAATTTTCTGGTGCTGCAACTGCTGAGTGCTGGCGCAGAATATCAGCGCGCGGCATTAATTAGTGCCCTGCAAACGCTGTACCCGGAATGTGCGATTTACGATCGCAGCGATGTTGCGGTACGTAAAAAAGAAGGGATGGAGCTGACCCAGGGCCTCGTCACCGGCGAGTTGCCACCTGCCCTGCTGCCGATTGAAGAACACGGCATGAAACTGCTGGTGGATATTCAGCACGGACACAAAACGGGCTACTACCTGGACCAGCGTGATAGCCGCCTGGCTACCCGCCGCTACGTTGAAAATAAACGTGTGCTGAACTGTTTCTCCTATACCGGTGGTTTCGCCGTATCGGCACTGATGGGCGGTTGCAGCCAGGTTGTCAGCGTTGATACCTCCCAGGAAGCGCTGGATATTGCACGGCAGAACGTTGAGCTGAACAAACTGGATCTGAGCAAGGCTGAGTTTGTCCGTGATGATGTCTTTAAATTGCTGCGTACTTATCGCGATCGCGGTGAAAAATTTGACGTTATCGTGATGGACCCGCCGAAGTTTGTTGAGAATAAAAGCCAGTTGATGGGCGCGTGTCGTGGCTATAAAGATATCAACATGCTGGCGATTCAGTTGCTGAATGAAGGCGGTATTCTCCTGACTTTCTCCTGTTCCGGTCTGATGACCAGCGATTTATTTCAGAAAATCATCGCGGATGCCGCAATTGATGCCGGCCGTGATGTACAATTTATAGAGCAGTTCCGTCAGGCAGCCGATCATCCGGTGATCGCTACCTACCCGGAAGGGCTATATCTGAAAGGGTTTGCCTGTCGCGTCATGTAACTTGAAATGTGGAATTTTACCCTTATATCAAAGGTAAAGATTTCCCGGGAGGTGACTATGATTGCCAGCAAATTCGGTATCGGCCAGCAGGTCCGCCATTCCCTGTTAGGTTATCTCGGAGTGGTCGTGGATATCGACCCGGTTTATTCGCTCTCTGAACCGTCGCCTGATGAGCTGGCGGTGAATGACGAGCTTCGCGCCGCTCCGTGGTATCACGTGGTGATGGAGGACGATAACGGCCTACCGGTTCATACCTACCTGGCTGAAGCCCAGCTAAGTAGCGAATTGCAGGATGAACATCCTGAACAGCCATCCATGGATGAGCTGGCGCAGACCATCCGCAAACAACTCCAGGCCCCGCGTCTGCGTAACTAATCCCTGAACGAATCCCCGGAAGGTTTTTGCCTTCCGGGGATTTTTTATTTGGCCAGGCCCAGGCGAGGGATCTCAATAGCCGGGCAGCGATCCATCACCACATTTAACCCGGCATCCCGTGCCAGTACTGCCGCTTGCTCATTAATCACCCCCAGTTGCATCCAGAGGGTTTTCGCGCCAATGGCAATAGCTTCCTGTGCCACGCCCCACGCCGCTTCTGAATTACGGAAAACATCGACCATATCGACCTTTTCCGGAACGTCTGCCAGCGTGCCATACCCCTGCTGGCCCAGCAGCGTTTTGCCGGCAACTTTTGGCGAAACCGGAATGACGTGATACCCCTGGTCGAGTAGATATTTCATCACGCGATAGCTGGGACGATCGGGTTTGTCGCTTGCCCCCACCAGCGCAATGGTGTGAGTGGACGTTAAAATGCCTGCAATATCGGTTTCTTTCATTATTTCCTCCAGACTGTTTAACAAAGTGTACGACAAAGCCGACATGCCAACCATGCAGCTAATACGAATGAATGAGAGCAAAAGCGGGAAATATGTCTATATGTTAGTAAGTATGATTAAAGAAAAATTTTGACACATTATTATTCGGGCGGTCTTTTGACAGGAGCTACCTATGAAAACCGGCATCGTGACCACCTTGATTGCATTATGTTTGCCGGTATCCGTTTTTGCCACCACGCTGCGGCTTTCAACCGATGTCGATCTTCTGGTACTCGACGGCAAGAAGGTTTCCAGCTCTCTGCTGCGCGGTGCGGACAGCATTGAACTGGATAATGGACCGCATCAGTTAGTGTTTCGCGTTGAGAAGACGATTCATCTTTCCAATAGTGAAGAACGGCTGTATATCTCCCCACCGCTGGTGGTCAGTTTTAATACCCAGCTCATCAACCAGGTCAATTTTCGCCTGCCTCGCCTGGAGAATGAGCGGGAAGCTAACCATTTTGATGCCGCGCCGCGCCTTGAATTGTTGGATGGCGATGCGACGCCGATTCCGGTAAAGCTGGATATTCTCGCCATTACCTCAACGGCAAAAACGATTGATTATGAGGTCGAGGTTGAACGCTATAACAAATCCGCGAAACGCGCTTCACTACCGCAATTTGCCACGATGATGGCAGATGACAGTACGCTGCTCTCGGGTGTTTCCGAGCTGGATGCTATTCCACCGCAGTCTCAGGTGCTCACAGAACAACGGCTGAAGTATTGGTTTAAACTGGCTGACCCACAAACGCGAAATACTTTCCTGCAGTGGGCGGAAAAACAACCATCTTCCTGAGATTTTTGTGCCTGTGCGCAGGCTTTTTCGGTCTTTATCTTGCAGCGATAAGTGCTTACAGTAATCTGTAGGAAAGTTAACTACGGATGTACATTATGGAACTGACGACTCGCACTTTACCTGCGCGGAAACATATTGCGCTGGTGGCACACGATCACTGCAAACAAATGCTGATGAGCTGGGTGGAACGGCATCAACCGTTACTGGAACAACACGTACTGTATGCAACAGGCACTACCGGTAACTTAATTTCCCGCGCGACCGGCATGAACGTCAACGCGATGTTGAGTGGCCCAATGGGGGGTGACCAGCAGGTTGGCGCATTGATCTCAGAAGGGAAAATTGATGTATTGATTTTCTTCTGGGATCCACTAAATGCCGTGCCGCACGATCCTGACGTGAAAGCCTTGCTGCGTCTGGCGACGGTATGGAACATTCCAGTCGCCACCAACGTGGCAACGGCAGACTTCATAATCCAGTCGCCGCATTTCAACGACGCGGTCGATATTCTGATCCCCGATTATCAGCGTTATCTCGCGGACCGTCTGAAGTAATATTGCACAGGTGGCAAACGCCACCTGTTTCTTACGGTTTTCTCGCCACCGGCACATCCAGATTTTTCAGTATTTCCACAAAGGGAGAGGGATTCTCTTTGTTAAACAGTGCCCATACCCGATGGCGTGCCCGGGTCAGCGCCACGTACATTAACCGCCGTTCTTCAGCGTCCGGGAAATCCTCAACCGGTGGCAGTAGCGCCTCTTCCATAATCGACTCCCGCGCCGCAGCCGGAAAACCATCACTTCCCTCCTGCAAGCCAACGATGATGACGTAATCCGCCTGTTGCCCTTTGCTGGCATGAATGGTCATAAAGTCGATTTGCAACTTCGGCCAGCGTGTTGCCGCTTTTTCCAGGCTGGCAGGCCTCATGTGATGGTAACGCGCCAGGATAAGAATGCGCTCTTCCGGTTTGGCATAACCAGAGAGCTTATCCAGCAAAGCGTCAAGTTGACTCTCATCCAATAACGTGACGGCTTTTTCGTCTCCATTGGTTAAGCTGTTTAGCGGCTTTTTCAACTGGCCTGGGTTCTGCTGAATAAACCGGTTTGCCACCTCACCGATACGACTGTTAAAACGGTAAGTCGTGTCTAAATCACAGCGATCGCCTTCACCAAAGTTTTCATGGAAAGCGGTGGTGAGCGACATTTGCGCACCGCTGAATCGGTAAATCGCCTGCCAGTCATCACCAACGGCGAACAACGTCGTCTGACTGTTTTGCTTGCGTAATGCCGCTAACAACGCTGCCCGCTGCGGCGAGATATCCTGAAATTCATCAACCAGAATATGCTTCCACGGGCTGATAAAGCGACCTTTCTCCAGAATCACAATCGCCTGATGAATAAGGCCCGAAAAATCGACAGCGTTTTCTGCCTTCAGCGCACCTTTCCAGGCTTTTAATAACGGGGCCATCAACTTGATACGTTTACTGAACAGATCGCGAATCTCTTCGGGTGCACTGGCAATCATTTCTGCCTGTGCACCACCGTGCATCCGCATCAGACTTACCCAACGATCGAGGCGTGAGGCAAGACGACGCTGTAATTTTTCATCATCCCAGAAGTTACCTTCTGGCACTGACCACTGCATTTCTTCCGTCAGCCATTGCCGCCAGCCCTTCGCCTGCGCTTTCTTTTCGCTGCATTGCTTGCGCCACTCAGCAATAAAGAGTTCATGACGGGCAGCGGTATCATTTTCCAGTTTGCTGACTATCGGAACTTTTTTGCTGCCCTGCTGAATAATATGCAGCGCCAGCGCATGAAACGTGCGTGCGGTAATGTCTTCGGTATGTAGCCGTTCGCGAATACGCTCGTCCATCTCTTCAGCGGCTTTGCGACCAAACGCCAGCAATAAAATTTGCTCAGGGGACGCTTCACCACGCGCCAGCAACCAGCCTGCACGGGCCACCAGCACCGACGTTTTTCCGCTTCCTGCACCTGCCAGCACTAACAGAGAATGCTCGCCATTAACGACTGCCCGGGCCTGCGCCGGATTCAGCGGTGAAGACTCGACCTGGCGGAAAAAATCCGCATACTCGGTAAGCATGGCTTCGGTATACGCCTGGTTATGCTGCAACCGAGCGCTTTCAATATCTTTCAACCAGGCCTGACATTTACGCCACGCCTCACGGCAGTTATCGAATTCTTCCAGTCGGTTAACCGGCAACGGCAACGCCGACATAGCCTGGCGGATTTGTTGCTGAACGCCAGAGGTTTGCTCACGCGTCAGCCATTTATTTTCTCCAGTGCGCGTGGCAATCAAATCCAGTTGCTGGCGTAAAACACCAGACGCAATTTCGCTCATCTCGCCACTCCACCGCCGCCAGTGAGCATCAAGATGATGGTAAAAACGCTGCGTCTCGCCCCATTCGGTGCCGTGCAGACGCACCACTTTTTCGTCCGGCAGTACAAATTCCAGCTCGCCCCATACCAGACCGCGCTTACAGTGAATCGCCAGTAATTGATTGAAAGGAATAAGGTATTCGTGGCGATCGCCGGAGACTTTAATCCCGGCATTGAGGATCACCGCCCGATCGTAAGGGTGCTGTGCCAGACGTTTTCCAAGCGTTGTCGCTTTCAGTTCCATGACTCTGTAGATCCACACGAAATTATTTCTTATCAGTGTAACCGTCAGAGAAAACGTGCTCCAGCCCAAAAAAACGTTACAATTGCCGCCCATTACTGAAAACCACAGTAAAGCGAGGTTTTATGCGTACCGTTTTGAACATTCTGAACTTTGTGCTTGGCGGATTTGCCACCACTCTGGGCTGGCTGTTGGCGACTCTGGTCAGTATTGTGCTGATTTTTACCTTACCGCTGACACGATCCTGCTGGGAGATCACTAAACTGTCTCTGGTGCCTTATGGCAATGAAGCTATTCATGTCGATGAACTGAACCCGGCTGGCAAAAATGTGCTGCTGAATACTGGCGGTACGGTATTGAATATTTTCTGGCTGATTTTCTTTGGCTGGTGGTTATGCCTGATGCACATTGCAACGGGCATCGCACAATGTATTTCAATCATTGGCATTCCTGTCGGCATTGCGAACTTTAAAATTGCCGCTATTGCACTATGGCCGGTTGGTCGTCGCGTGGTATCGGTAGAAACAGCGCAAGCTGCGCGTGAAGCCAATGCACGTCGTCGTTTTGAATAATCCACTAATATGGCCTTTATGCTAAGTCCTTTGCTCAAACGCTATACCTGGAACAGCGCCTGGCTGTATTACGCGCGTATTTTTATTGCGCTTTGTGGAACCACAGCGTTTCCGTGGTGGCTGGGTGATGTAAAACTGACGATTCCGCTAACGCTGGGGATGGTGGCAGCGGCGCTGACCGATCTCGATGACCGACTGGCGGGACGTTTGCGTAACCTCATCATTACGCTGTTCTGCTTTTTTATCGCCTCGGCCTCAGTAGAATTGCTGTTTCCCTGGCCCTGGCTATTTGCGATTGGCTTAACGCTCTCTACCAGCGGCTTCATTTTGCTCGGCGGTCTGGGTCAACGCTATGCAACAATTGCCTTCGGTGCATTGCTGATCGCCATTTACACTATGTTGGGAACATCACTGTATGAGCACTGGTATCAGCAGCCGATGTATCTGCTGGCCGGTGCCGTCTGGTACAACGTCCTGACACTTATTGGTCATCTGCTGTTCCCGGTCCGCCCGCTGCAGGACAACCTGGCGCGTTGCTATGAACAACTGGCGCGTTATCTTGAGCTCAAGTCGCGCATGTTTGATCCTGATATTGAAGATGAAAGCCAGGCACCGCTGTACGATTTGGCTCTCGCCAACGGACAACTGATGGCGACATTGAATCAGACGAAACTCTCGCTGCTGACCCGCTTACGTGGCGATCGTGGTCAACGGGGAACGCGTCGCACGCTGCATTATTACTTTGTCGCGCAGGATATTCACGAGCGTGCCAGCTCTTCTCATATTCAGTATCAAACATTGCGTGAACATTTTCGCCACAGCGACGTGCTGTTCCGTTTTCAGCGGCTGATGTCGATGCAGGGCCAGGCGTGCCAGCAACTGTCACGCTGTATTTTGCTGCGTCAGCCTTATCAACATGATCCGCATTTTGAGCGCGCTTTTACGCATATTGATGCTGCGCTGGAGCGGATGCGCGATAACGGCGCACCCGCCGATTTACTCAAAACACTGGGATTTTTGCTGAACAATTTACGCGCCATTGATGCCCAACTGGCAACAATTGAATCAGAACAGGCCCAGGCACTACCCCATAATAATGACGAAAATGAGCTCGCTGATGACAGCCCGCACGGGTTGAGTGATATCTGGCTGCGTCTTAGCCGTCACTTCACGCCGGAATCCGCCCTCTTCCGTCATGCGGTAAGAATGTCGCTGGTGTTGTGCTTCGGCTACGCCATCATTCAAATAACCGGAATGCATCACGGGTATTGGATCTTGCTGACAAGTTTGTTTGTCTGCCAGCCAAACTATAACGCCACGCGCCACCGCCTGAAGTTAAGGATTATTGGTACGCTGGTAGGTATCGCCATTGGCATTCCTGTGCTGTGGTTTGTGCCATCACTGGAAGGGCAGCTGGTGCTGCTGGTTATTACCGGCGTGCTCTTTTTTGCCTTCCGTAACGTGCAATACGCTCATGCAACGATGTTCATCACACTTTTGGTGCTACTGTGTTTTAACTTACTGGGTGAAGGTTTTGAAGTAGCGTTACCTCGCGTAATCGATACGCTGATTGGTTGTGCCATTGCGTGGGCGGCAGTGAGCTACATCTGGCCTGACTGGCAGTTTCGCAATCTGCCGCGCATGCTCGAACGCGCCACAGAGGCCAACTGTCGGTATCTCGATGCCATACTGGAGCAATACCATCAGGGGCGTGATAACCGTCTGGCGTATCGTATTGCCCGCCGCGATGCACACAACCGTGATGCTGAGCTGGCGTCGGTGGTATCAAATATGTCCAGCGAGCCGAACGTTACCCCGCAAATTCGCGAAGCCGCGTTTCGGTTGCTGTGCCTTAACCATACGTTTACCAGCTATATCTCAGCCCTCGGTGCTCACCGGGAGCAGTTAACTAATCCTGAAATTCTGGCGTTTCTTGATGACGCAGTTTGCTATGTTGATGACGCGTTACATCATCAACCTGCTGATGAAGAACGCGTCAATGAGGCATTAGCTAGCCTGAAACAGCGGATGCAGCAACTTGAACCACGGGCAGACAGCAAAGAACCTCTGGTCGTACAACAAGTTGGATTATTGATTGCATTACTGCCTGAGATTGGTCGTCTGCAACGCCAGATTACTCAAGTTCCGCAGGAAACTCCTGTTTCGGCGTAAGAGAGTCAGCCCATTCTGCAAGCTCCTGGCGGCGTGCCACCGGGAGCGCAGCTTCATGAATGCCGATAATGGCACCTTCAAGCATAAACAGAATCTTTTCTGTCACCAGACTGTTTTGCTGCCGCAGTCGCAACCAACACATTTTTGCCCCAAGTATACGTAACGCCCGTACATCCTTAATCCCCACCTCCCCGAGAATCGCTTCCAGATGAAAAGACATATTGGGCAAATCTTTCAGTCTTTCCCGGGTATTGCGCGTGCTTTTCTCTTTCAGCGCTGCATCGAGAGAATATTTCGACAGACGCACCAGCTTCAGTTGATTTCGCCATAGACTTTCATCAACCCGATAGTAATTGAGGGTAACGGATCGGCCACACTTTTTATATGTCAGCCAGACAGGCGGATGTTTTACACAGTACTGTGCACTTTGCTCACAAGCCCGAAGATACAACTCACCATCAGAAACCATCGCAAACACCGTGTCGTCAACGGTCAGGCTGTAACTGCCAAACAATGATCGGTATTCAATTGTGCCCAACGTTGCCAGGTATTCTTGTGATTTATAGATCCGCTTATAGGAGAGGCTTTTCATAAAATTCCTTTTAAAATCATAACATAAAAGAATGATTCACATTAACGGATCCGTTAACTACGAAAATAGGCAACTTATTCTTAAGGGGCAAGATTAATTTATGTTTTCCCGTCACCAACGACAAAATTTGCGAGGCTCTTTCCGAAAATAGGGTTGATCTTTGTTGTCACTGGATGTACTGTATATCCATACAGTAACTCACAGGGGCTGGATTGATTATGTACACTTCAGGCTATGCACATCGTTCTTCGTCGTTCTCATCCGCAGCAAGTAAAATTGCGCGTGTCTCTACGGAAAACACTACAGCCGGGCTTATCAGTGAAGTTGTCTATCGCGAAGATCAGCCCATGATGACGCAACTTCTACTGTTGCCATTGTTACAGCAACTCGGTCAGCAATCGCGCTGGCAACTCTGGTTAACACCGCAACAAAAACTGAGTCGGGAATGGGTTCAGGCATCTGGGCTACCCTTAACGAAAGTAATGCAGATTAGCCAGCTCTCCCCTTGCCACACTGTGGAGTCAATGGTTCGCGCTTTACGCACGGGCAATTACAGTGTGGTGATCGGTTGGTTGGCAGATGATTTGACTGAAGAAGAGCATGCTGAACTTGTTGATGCGGCAAATGAAGGTAACGCTATGGGGTTTATTATGCGTCCGGTAAGCGCATCCTCTCACGCCACGAGACAACTTTCCGGGCTAAAAATTCACTCTAATTTGTATCATTAAGTAAATTTAGGATTAATCCTGGAACTTTTTTTGTCGCCCAGCCAATGCTTTCAGTCGTGACTAATTTTCCTTGCGGAGGCTTGTCTGAAGCGGTTTCCGCGATTTTCTTCTGTAAATTGTCGCTGACAAAAAAGATTAAACATACCTTATACAAGACTTTTTTTTCATATGCCTGACGGAGTTCACACTTGTAAGTTTTCAACTACGTTGTAGACTTTACATCGCCAGGGGTGCTCGGCATAAGCCGAAGATATCGGTAGAGTTAATATTGAGCAGATCCCCCGGTGAAGGATTTAACCGTGTTATCTCGTTGGAGATATTCATGGCGTATTTTGGATGATAACGAGGCGCAAAAAATGAAAAAGACAGCTATCGCGATTGCAGTGGCACTGGCTGGTTTCGCTACCGTAGCGCAGGCCGCTCCGAAAGATAACACCTGGTACACTGGTGCTAAACTGGGCTGGTCCCAGTACCATGACACTGGTTTTATTCCTAACAATGGTCCGACCCACGAAAACCAACTGGGTGCAGGTGCTTTTGGTGGTTACCAGGTTAACCCGTATGTTGGTTTTGAAATGGGTTACGACTGGTTAGGTCGTATGCCGTACAAAGGCGACAACATCAACGGTGCATACAAAGCTCAGGGCGTTCAACTGACTGCTAAACTGGGTTACCCAATCACTGACGATCTGGACGTATACACTCGTCTGGGTGGTATGGTATGGCGTGCAGACACCAAGGCTAACGTACCTGGTGGCGCATCCTTTAAAGACCACGACACTGGCGTTTCTCCGGTTTTCGCAGGTGGTGTTGAGTACGCGATCACTCCTGAAATCGCTACCCGTCTGGAATACCAGTGGACCAACAACATCGGTGACGCAAACACCATCGGTACTCGTCCGGACAACGGTCTGCTGAGCCTGGGTGTTTCCTACCGTTTCGGTCAGGGCGAAGCAGCTCCGGTAGTTGCTCCGGCTCCAGCTCCGGCACCGGAAGTACAGACCAAGCACTTCACTCTGAAGTCTGACGTTCTGTTCAACTTCAACAAAGCAACCCTGAAACCGGAAGGTCAGGCTGCTCTGGATCAGCTGTACAGCCAGCTGAGCAACCTGGATCCGAAAGACGGTTCCGTAGTTGTTCTGGGTTACACTGACCGCATCGGTTCTGACGCTTACAACCAGGGTCTGTCCGAGCGCCGTGCTCAGTCTGTTGTTGATTACCTGATCTCCAAAGGTATCCCGGCAGACAAGATCTCCGCACGTGGTATGGGCGAATCCAACCCGGTTACTGGCAACACCTGTGACAACGTGAAACAGCGTGCTGCACTGATCGACTGCCTGGCTCCGGATCGTCGCGTAGAGATCGAAGTTAAAGGCATCAAAGACGTTGTAACTCAGCCGCAGGCTTAAGTTCTCGTCTGGTAGAAAAACCCCGCAGCTGCGGGGTTTTTTTCGCCTTTAGTAAATTGAACTGACTTCGTCAGTTATTCCTTACCCAGCAATGCCTGCAGATCATGCTTCAAAGAAGACATTTTATTCGCGTATTTCTCTTTGTTTTCCGCATCTTCAATCAGCTGAACAATCGTTTCAGAAAGCGTTTTACCGCGACGCTGCGCAAGACCAGCCAGACGTTGCCAGACAATAAATTCCAGATCGATCGATTTTTTGCGCGTATGCTGGTGTTCCGCATTAAAATGGCGCTTCCGTCTGGCCCGAATGGTTTGCTTCATGCGATTGACCAGTTCCGGATTCATATGCTTGTCAATCCAGCCATTTACCAGCACGGGTTCATTTTCCAGCGAGAGCAACACATCGACGGCTTCCTGGGCGGCACTGGCTTCTATGTAACGGGTGATTAACTCCCCTTCGCGATGCTTCTTCACCAGATACTTCCATTTCCAACCGCTTTCAAGATTTTCAAGTTGTTGATATTTCATAGCGATCTCAATGTTACCGTGTAACTCTTTACAGAATATCAGCTTTTTAGGCCAGTGAAGAAAAGAATCTCCATCCTGTGAGCTTTAACGCCCATGCCAGGAGTATTGTCGGTGCTTTCTACGTGTGCTGTAGTGCCGGTTACGGTATAATCGCGGCTTTGACAACAGACTAAAAAACATCAACTTTGACCATTACGAAACTTGCATGGCGTGACCTGGTTCCTGATACCGATAGCTATCAGGAAATATTTGCTCAGCCACATTTGATTGACGAAAACGATCCTTTATTCAGTGATACTCAACCGCGACTGCAATTCGCACTGGAGCAGTTGCTGCATACGCGAGCATCCTCCTCTTTTATGCTGGCGAAGGCCCCGGAAGAGTCTGAGTATCTGAATCTTATTGCCAATGCCGCGCGTACGCTACAAAGCGATGCAGGCCAACTGGTGGGCGGTCACTATGAGGTTTCCGGCCACTCCATCCGCTTACGTCACGCAGTGAGTGCAGATGATAATTTTGCGACTTTAACGCAAGTTGTCGCTGCCGACTGGGTAGAAGCGGAGCAACTCTTTGGCTGCCTGCGCCAGTTTAATGGCGACATTACCCTGCAGCCTGGTCTGGTGCATCAGGCAAATGGCGGTATTCTCATCATCTCTTTGCGTACACTGCTGGCGCAACCTCTGCTGTGGATGCGGCTGAAAAATATCGTTAACCGCGAGCGTTTTGACTGGGTTGCGTTTGATGAGTCGCGCCCTCTCCCCGTCTCTGTGCCTTCGATGCCATTGAAGCTGAAAGTCATTCTGGTAGGCGAACGCGAATCATTGGCTGATTTCCAGGAGATGGAGCCAGAGCTTTCAGAGCAGGCTATTTATAGCGAATTTGAAGATACTCTGCAGATTGTCGATGCAGAGTCAGTAACCCAGTGGTGTCGCTGGGTGACATTTACCGCCAGACATAATCACTTACCTGCACCGGGAGCGGATGCCTGGCCGGTACTTATCCGCGAAGCAGCACGCTACACCGGTGAACAAGAAACACTTCCGCTTAGCCCGCAGTGGATCCTCCGCCAGTGTAAAGAGGTCGCCTCCCTGTGTGATGGCGACACCTTCTCCGGCGAGCAGCTAAACTTAATGCTGCAGCAGCGTGAATGGCGCGAAGGTTTCCTCGCTGAACGTATGCAGGATGAGATCCTTCAGGAGCAAATCCTGATTGAAACCGAAGGCGAACGCATCGGGCAAATTAACGCCCTTTCGGTCATTGAATTTCCGGGTCATCCACGCGCTTTTGGCGAACCTTCTCGCATTAGCTGCGTTGTGCATATTGGCGATGGTGAATTCACCGACATCGAACGCAAAGCGGAGCTTGGCGGCAATATCCATGCGAAAGGGATGATGATCATGCAAGCGTTCCTGATGTCGGAACTACAGCTTGAGCAACAGATCCCCTTCTCAGCATCGCTGACATTTGAGCAGTCATACAGTGAAGTTGATGGAGATAGTGCCTCGATGGCTGAACTCTGCGCCCTGATAAGCGCCCTCGCCGATGTGCCGGTGAATCAGAGTATCGCTATCACAGGTTCAGTCGATCAGTTCGGTCGCGCCCAGCCGGTCGGTGGTTTAAATGAGAAAATCGAAGGCTTCTTTGCTATTTGCCAGCAACGTGAGTTAACCGGGAAACAAGGTGTCATTATCCCCACAGCTAACGTTCGCCATTTAAGTCTTCACAGTGAACTGGTGAAAGCGGTAGAAGAAGGCAAATTCACCATCTGGGCAGTAGACGATGTGACTGACGCACTGCCGTTATTATTAAATCTGGTGTGGGATGGCGAAGGCCAAACGACGCTGATGCAAACCATCCAGGAACGTATCGCGCAAGCATCGCAACAGGAAGGACGTCACCGTTTTCCATGGCCATTACGTTGGCTGAACTGGTTTATTCCGAACTGATCGGACTTGTTCAGCGTACACGTGTTAGCTATCCTGCGTGCTTCAATAAAATAAGGCTTACAGAGAACATGGTAGATAAACGCGAATCCTATACAAAAGAAGACCTTCTTGCCTCTGGTCGCGGTGAACTGTTTGGCGCTAAAGGCCCGCAATTGCCAGCACCGAACATGCTGATGATGGACCGTGTGGTCAAAATGACCGAAACGGGTGGTAACTTCGACAAAGGGTATGTTGAAGCAGAACTGGATATCAATCCGGATCTGTGGTTCTTCGGATGCCACTTTATTGGCGATCCGGTTATGCCGGGATGCCTGGGCCTGGACGCAATGTGGCAGCTGGTAGGGTTCTACCTCGGCTGGCTGGGCGGCGAAGGTAAAGGCCGCGCGCTGGGCGTTGGCGAAGTGAAATTCACTGGTCAGGTACTGCCGACAGCGAAAAAAGTGACCTACCGTATTCACTTTAAACGCATTGTTAACCGTCGTCTGATTATGGGCCTGGCGGATGGCGAAGTGCTGGTTGATGGTCGTCTTATCTATACCGCCAGCGACCTGAAAGTCGGTCTGTTCCAGGATACGTCTGCCTTCTGATTATAATCAGACAGAGTATCAAAAGGCGAAACCTCCGCAATGCGGAGGTTTCTTTTTAAAGAGACAGAATCAGGCCATTACTACCCTGTCCGCCATGGCTTCTCGCCAGCCTCCCAGCCATTGTGACCTTTGATTCAGCGTCTGATAGGGACACATTTCTTTTGAGCGTCCGGCGATGCCGGCCTGATAACCACGTTGATGTGCCCGTTCCAGGCGATCTCGTTTTTGTCTCTTCATGCCTCGTTTCCCTCATACTGGTTTCTGGTGGAAAAGAAAACAGTGATTACTAAATGTGCAATCACAGTTAAGCAATACCGCGAATCATAACTGCCGTCAATGCGCAAAATTCACGCCACTGTCATATTTGTGAGCTACACGGGCATGTCGGTTGTACAAAAAATGTGAAGAGGAACAAATTTTTCCGCACGTTAGAAACAAAAAAACCGCCTCAGGCAACATACCGGAGACGGTTATATTTACAAATCTTTATAATTAAGGTAGACGCTTTATCTCTTGTGCAATAGAAGCGGCTTCCTGACTCCAGACACCGGCCAGCACTTTAACCATCTCATCGTAACCATCCTGAGTTTGCACTCCTTCCAGACGGAACGGACGTTTGATCAGTTGTCCCTGGTGGTTCAACAGCCACTCACCACTGACAATGACCTTGCCATCATAGCGACCGTTAAACTCCGTTACGGTAACATTGAGCGTGTCCTGGGCGCTTCCCAGAGGCTGGGAGGCAACCACCCAGCCGGGCAGTTGCGTACTCAGGTTGGCAACCAGGGTGTTGCGCAACTGTTGATCCAACGGGCTGGCCCACAAGTTGTTGTTGGCAATCACATACTTCACATCACTGGTTTGATAAACCACACCATTCCCCGCCAGATAGTCAGGAACAGTGACCTGCTCTACCCATAACAGACGATTGCCCTGGCTGGCGGTACTTTGTGTACCGCTCTGCACCACAGGTAACTGGTAATAGTTTTTATTAATTTCGCCGGAGCTGCATCCGACCAGCCACAGTGCTGCAATCGTCACTAGCCACTTTTTCATTGTTTCGCCCTCTTCGGCTCTGGATCTTTTTTGTCCTTCGCTTCAAATACCAGCGCGTTACTCTTCTCATTGAGCGTTTTCAGCACCGGTTGCAGTTCTCGCAACACCTGATCAAGGCGCTGCATATCCGCCACCATCTTGTTGTAGGCTGCGGAGCCAGGCTGGAAGCCCTGCATGCTGCGATTCAATTCACGCAACGTTGACTGCATATCCGTCGGCAACTGCTGCATCGACTGGCTAGCGAGGATCTTGTTCATGCTATCCAGCGTCGTTTGCAGGTTTTTCATTGTGCGCTGACTTTCAGAAAGCGTACTGGTTGCCTGTTCAATCATCGGATTCAATGGCAGTTTGTTGATCTTATCCAACGCTTCCATCAGTCGTTGCTGGATTTGCGCCAGGCCGCCGCTAACGGTCGGGATAATCTGATAACCATTAAATTCACGAATACCGGTTATTGCAGGCGTATTTGGATAGAAATCGAGATCAACATACAGTGCACCAGTGACCAGGTTTCCGGTTTTCAGCGATCCGCGTAAACCACGTTTCAACAATTCGCCAAGGTGCTCAACAACATCCGCATTTTCGCCAAGCTGCATTTTCAGCCGCTCTGGCTCGATACGAATCAGTACCGGAATACGGTAATCATCGTTAAATGTCTGACGCATATTCGGCGCAAAGAATGGCACTTTGCTTACGGTACCCAGGCGAATACCCCGGAACTCTACCGGAGCTCCCGGTTGCAGACCGCGTACCGAATCTTTAAAGAACATCAGATAATCAATGTGATCGGTGTACAACGAATCCTGAATGCTCTTCTGATCATCATACAAAACGAAAGCTGTTTTAGGTGCCACTGGCTGCCCTAAATCCAGACCTTCCGGCACATCAAAGCTGACACCGCCACTCAGCAGCGTTGTCAATGAGCCCATCTCCACACGCATCCCTGCTGACGTCAGATCAACCGCAATGCCACTATCTTTCCAGAAGCGAACATTGTTGGTCACCAGTCGGTCATAAGGTGCATTGATGAACAGTTGATAGCTGATATTGCGTTTTTGTGTATCGAAGGTGCTGGTTTCAACCGAACCTACCCGATAGCCACGGAACAGCACCGGATCTCCTGGCGAGAGCTGCCCGGCTTTTTTGCTATCGAGAATCACACGGATACCTTTCGCATCAGGCGGGGCCAACGGTGGCGAGTCCAGCAAATCGTATTTATCCATTTTGCTGCCTTTCGCGCCTGGCTGCAGTTCGATATAAACTCCAGACAGCAGCGTTCCCAGGCCGCTAATCCCTTCGCGACCAATCTGCGGTTTCACCACCCAAAAGACGGTGTCTTTATGCAGCAATTTTTCCATACCGGAATTCAGCCGCGCTTTGATTTCAACGTGCGTCAAATCATCAGCCAGTGTGGCGCTTTCAACCACGCCGACGTCAACGCTACGGCTTTTAATGGTGGTTTTGCCACCTTCAATTCCTTCCGCATTCGCGGTGATCAGGGTCACTTCCGGTCCCTGATGGCTGTAATGATAAAAAAGAACCCAGGCCCCAATGAGCGCCGTGACGATAGGAAATATCCACACGGGAGACCAGTTCTTCACTTTCTGGATTTTGGCTTCCCCATTATTAGATTCCATACTGTCAGGACTCCTCATGCTCTGATTCAGGTTGACGATCCCACGACAAACGCGGGTCAAACGTCATAGCAGAAAACATTGTCATTATGACGACTAAAGCAAACATTAATGCACCCATTGCCGGATAAATACTCATTAAACCTCCCATACGCACCAGCGCCGAGAGCACCGCGATAACGAAAACGTCAATCATCGACCAGCGGCCTACAAACTCAACAACTTCATAAATCAAATGCATTCTTTCACTGTCGCGCTTGCCATGCCCTTTGGCATCCCAACACAGCCACGCGATGGCGATCATCTTTAACGTTGGCACCATAATACTGGCCAGAAAGATCACCGCAGCGACGGGATAAGAGCCTTCGCTCCATAACAGAATGACCCCAGCGAGAATCGTCGACGGCATCTTCGAGCCTAATAAATCCGTCACCATGATGGGCAAAATATTAGCCGGAAGATACAGCATGATGGACGTTACAAGCAGCGCGAGTGTCCACTGCAGGCTGTTTCTACGCCGAACGTACCCTTTGGTACTACAACGCGGGCACACGGGTTCATCAGCAGGAAGGATTGCCGTACAACAGGAGCACGAACGCAGCCCCTGACGTATCCCCGTGACGCCTGGTTTTAGCGGCTGGCGCAGTTCTGGCATCGGGGCGATGTCGTCCCATAACCAGCGACGATCAACGCACTGAAAAGCGCGCAGTTGCAGGACACAAAATAAACACCAGGGGAGAAAGCTGCTGCCTACCCCAATGCTGCCGTAAGCCATCAGTTTAACGAAACTGACCAGCACACCAGCGAGGAAAATCTCCGCCATTCCCCAGGTTTTGAGTTGAAAAAGCACCCGTGCCAGTTGCTCTTTTAAACGGACCGGTAATTCCGCGCGATTCACCAGTAACAGAATGGTTATCAGACAAAACGCGGGAACCAGTTGCACAAACAACAGGAAAAAGGTGCCGAGGCTGGCGTAGTCCTCAGAAAAAAGCACGCCGGGAATTTCCAGTAATGTAATTTCACTGGTAACTCCTGCAACGTTCATATTCACAAAAGGAAACAAGTTGGACAGCAACAGCATGAACAGTGCAGCCAACGCATAGGCGGTAGGACGCTGCCGAGGGGCATCCCACGCCACGGTTAACGTTGTGCCACACCGGGGACATGCCGCTTTCTGACCATGCTCAAGGCGCGGTAACGCCACCAGCATGTCACACTGCGAGCACAGGATGTGCTTCGCGGCATGATGATGTTCGCACATTGGTACTCCTTAATGATGCGCTATTTTACAGATGACTAACAAAGTGTTGGTTTTCATGCCTGATAAACCCAGTTCATCAGGCAATTTTACCGTTGTCAGCTGTCTCTGTTTAAATCGACTATTTTGCGATCAGCCACCATTTTTTAACGCTTCAAGATACTCCCAGCGTTCAAAGGCTTGCTCCAGCTCCTGCTCTGCAGCAGCCATATCGGCGAGCACTTTTTGTGTCTGCTCATGCGGCTGACTGAAGAAGGAAGCATCCGCCACTTGCGTCTGTAAAGCTTCCAGCTTCGCCTCCAGATCTTCAAGCAATTGCGGTAGCTGCTCCAGTTCGCGCTGCAATTTATAGCTTAGTTTGCTACTGCTGCGTTTTACAGTTTCTGCTTTTGGCACGGCGGCTTCTTCGCTTTTTTTCACCGCAGGCTGTTTGAGCGCCACATACTGTTCTTGCTGACCACGGGCATCATGATAACCGCCAACATAACGACCAATTTTACCGCCGCCTTCGAAGATCCAGCATTCTGTAACGGTGTTATCGACAAACTGACGATCGTGGCTAACCAGCAATACCGTGCCCTGATAGCTGTCGATCAGTTCTTCCAGCAGTTCCAGCGTTTCGACATCAAGATCGTTGGTCGGTTCGTCAAGAATCAATAAGTTGCTTGGTTTGAGGAACAAACGCGCCAGTAGCAAGCGGTTCCGCTCACCGCCAGAAAGCGCACGTACCGGCGTCATCGCCCGTTTCGGATGGAACAGAAAGTCCTGCAAATAGCCCAATACGTGGCGTGGCTTGCCATTAACCATCACCTCTTGCTTACCTTCGGCAAGGTTATCCATCACCGTTTTATCGGGATCCAGTTCCGCGCGGTGCTGATCGAAATAAGCCACTTCCAGTTTGGTGCCAACGTGAATACGCCCGCTGTCCGCTTGAAGCTGACCGAGCATCAGTTTCAGCAGCGTGGTTTTGCCGCACCCATTCGGACCAATCAGGGCAATTTTGTCGCCACGTAGAACCTGGGCCGAAAAATCTTTCACCAGTTGCTTACCGTCAACCTGGTAGCAAACGTCTTCCATTTCGAAAACGATCTTACCGGAGCGGCTGGCCTCTTCCACCTGCATCTTTGCGGTACCCATCACTTCGCGACGTTCACCACGCTCGCGACGCATTGCTTTCAGGGCGCGTACGCGGCCTTCATTACGGGTACGGCGTGCTTTGATCCCCTGGCGGATCCACACCTCTTCCTGCGCCAGTTTGCGATCGAACTCGGCATTTTGTAGTTCTTCCACGCGCAGGGCTTCTTCTTTTTCCTGCAGGTACTGGTCGTAATTCCCCGGATAGGTCACCAGCTTGCCGCGATCGAGATCAACAATGCGCGTCGCCATATTGCGGATAAACGAACGGTCGTGGGAGATGAAAATAATCGTCCCATTGAAGGTTTTAAGGAACCCTTCCAGCCAGTCGATGGTTTCGATATCCAGGTGGTTAGTCGGTTCGTCGAGCAGCAAAACGCGCGGATTGCTCACCAGCGCGCGTCCTAATGCCGCTTTACGCAACCAGCCGCCGGAAAGCGACGACAGCGCAACATTAGGATCTAACCCCAGTTGCGCCAGCACTTCGTTGATGCGGTTTTCCAGCTGCCACAGGTTGTGGTGATCCAGCTGTTCCTGAACCTTCGCCAGTTCGTTGAGATTTTTCTCGCTCGGGTCGTTCATCACCAGGCGCGAAATATCGTGATAGCGTTTCAGGTATTCCGCTTGTTCTTCAATGCCTTCGGCAACGAAATCATAAACGCTGCCCTCAACGTTACGCGGCGGATCCTGTTGCAGACGAGCCACGATCAAATCTTGCTCGTAAATAATGCGCCCGTCATCCAGCCCCTGTTCACGGTTGAGGATCTTCATTAACGTCGATTTGCCCGCGCCGTTACGGCCTACCAGACAAACACGTTCGTTATCTTCGATATGCAGTTCTGCGTTATCGAGAAGCGGCGCGTCGCTGAACGACAGCCATGCACCATGCATACTGATTAATGACATTACTATTCCTTTCAGGCTGCGGTAATCAGCCAGCAGTTGTGGATCTGGCGGTTACGGGCGAAATCCTGGGAGAGCGTTTTTTGCGTAATTTCTTGTGCTTTCAGTCCCAGTTTTGCCAGCCCGTCGAGATCCATACGGAAGCCACGTTTGTTGTTCGAGAACATGATCGTCCCACCTGCACGCAGCAGACGTTTCAAATCTTTCATCAGCGCCAGATGATCGCGCTGAACATCAAACGCATCTTCCATTCGTTTTGAGTTAGAGAAGGTTGGCGGATCGATAAAGATCAGATCGAACTGTTCATTTGCCTCACGCAGCCACGCCAGGCAATCGGCCTGAATCAGGCGATGCGCACGCCCGGTTAGGCCATTCAGACGCAGGTTGCGTTCTGCCCACTCCAGATAAGTACGCGACATATCCACGGTGGTGGTGCTGCGTGCACCGCCTAATCCCGCATGCACGGTGGCGCTGCCGGTATAAGAGAACAGGTTGAGGAAATCTTTGCCTTTGCTCATCTGGCCGAGCATACGACGGGCGATACGGTGATCGAGGAACAGACCGGTATCGAGGTAATCCGTCAGATTCACCCACAAGTGAGCGTTATATTCGGTAACTTCCAGAAACTCGCCCTTCTCGCCCAGTTTCTGGTACTGATTTTTGCCCTTCTGACGTTCACGGGTTTTCAGCACCAGTTTGTTTGGCGCAATCCCCAGTACCGAAATGGTTGCAGCGATAATATCGAACAGACGCTGACGCGCTTTGTGAGCATCAATAGTTTTTGGCGGTGCATACTCCTGCACCACCACCCAGTCGGCATAACGGTCAACGGCAACGTTATATTCCGGCAGATCGGCGTCATACAGGCGGTAACATTCAATCCCTTCCTGGCGAGCCCACTTCTCGAATTTTTTGAGGTTCTTACGCAGGCGGTTGGCGTAGTCTTCCGCTACCATCGCCGGTTTGCTGTCTGGAGTGCTTTCGGCAACGTGGTAATTTTTCTGTACGCAGTCCAGCGGGCCGTTTTTCGCCTTGTACTGTTTGTCTGCACGCAGCTGCAAGCAGCTTAGCAGATCCGGCGAGGCACTAAACAAAGAGAGATTCCAGCCACCAAACTGGTTTTTCATGATCCGACCCAGCAGGCTATGCAGCGCAATCAGCGCCGGTTCGCTGTCCAGACGTTCACCGTATGGCGGGTTGCTCAACACTGTACCGTACGGCCCTTTCGGCAGCGGATTGGTCAGTTGCGCGACATCTTTCACCTCAAAGGTGATCAGTTCACCAATCCCCGCAAGACGGGCGTTAGTGCGCGCACGTTGAATCACCCGTGCGTCGCTGTCCGAACCGTAAAAATGAGAGCTATACTCAGCCAGGCCTTTACGGGCACGAGTTTGCGCTTCCGCTTTCACTTCCTGCCAGATAGCTTCATCATGCTGCGCCCAGCCGCTAAAGCCCCAACGCCCACGGTGCAAGCCTGGTGCGCGATCGGTCGCCAGCATCGCCGCTTCAATCAGCAACGTACCGGAACCACACATCGGATCGAGCAGCGGTGTTCCTGGCTGCCAGCCGGATCGCATCACAATAGCGGCTGCCAGGGTTTCTTTGATCGGCGCAATACCAGCACGATCGCGATAGCCACGCAGATGTAAACCATCACCACTCAGATCAAGAGCGATACTGGCGGTTTCTTTATGCAGCCAGACGTTAACGCGGATATCCGGCGCATCGCGATCAACATTTGGACGCGGCAGATTTTTCCGCGTGAAAGCATCGACGATCGCGTCTTTCACTTTCATCGCGCCGTACTGACTGTTGCGGATGGTGTCATTCAAACCACTGAAGTGGACAGCGAAGGTCGCGCCAGGATTAAACATCTCTGTCCAGTTGATCGCCTGAACACCGAGATAGAGGTCTAAATCGCTGTAAACCTTACACTCGCCCAGCGGCAACATAATACGCGAGGCCAGGCGGCTCCACATCAGGCTCTGGTAAACAAGCCGTGTGTCGCCCTTGAAATGGACCCCACCCTGAACCACCTGGCATTCAACGGCCCCCAGGTTTTCCAGTTCAGTTTTTAACAGCTCTTCCAGCCCACGGGCCGTACTGGCAAACAGAGAATTCATATCGTCACTTTTACTCTAAGAGCCTACCGCAGTAGGCGTAATTGTTGCAGTCAGTCTGAACATGGACAGCGCGGAGAAACCGGAGCGTACACAAGTACGTGAGGATTTCGAGCACAACCCAGGGCCAAACTGACAAATAAAATAGCCTAATGGGACAGGCGCTAAGAAAATTGTTGCGCATTATAGCTAATAAGCGCGTCATGTCATAAAGTTGAGGGCTTATTTTCATTTGAGGACCGCACCGTGGCGACATTAACCCGGCTTTTTATTCATCCTGTTAAATCGATGCGCGGCATTGGTCTTACACATGCTCTGGCAGATGACAGTGGTCTGGCCTTCGATCGCATCTTTATGATTACGGAACCTGATGGTACGTTTATTACCGCTCGCCAGTTTCCCCAGATGGTACGGTTTACTCCTTCACCTGTGCATGATGGCTTGCATCTCACCGCACCAGATGGCAGTAGCGCATATGTCCGTTTTGCTGATTTCGCCACACAAGACGCACCAACCGAAGTTTGGGGCACACATTTTACCGCGCGAATTGCGCCAGACGCGATCAACAAATGGTTAAGTGGATTTTTCTCCCGCGAAGTGCAATTACGCTGGGTGGGGCCACAAATGACCCGGCGCGTGAAACGCCACAACACTGTCCCCCTGTCATTTGCTGATGGCTATCCTTACCTTCTTGCTAACGAAGCCTCGTTACGTGATCTCCAACAACGTTGTCCGGCCAGTGTAAAAATGGAGCAATTCCGCCCCAATCTGGTGGTTTCCGGCGCGTCAGCCTGGGAAGAAGATCGCTGGAAAGTGATTCGCATTGGTGATGTGGTGTTTGATGTGGTTAAACCTTGTAGCCGCTGTATTTTCACCACCGTCAGCCCAGAAAAAGGGCAAAAACATCCGGCAGGCGAACCATTAAAAACATTGCAATCTTTCCGCACTGCCCAGGATAACGGCGATGTCGATTTTGGTCAGAATTTAATTGCCCGTAATAGCGGCGTGATTCGCGTTGGCGATGAGGTGGAAATTCTGGCAACGGCTCCGGCAAAAATTTACGGCGCAGCTGCCGCTGATGATACCGCCAACATCACGCAACAACCGGACGCCAATGTAGATATTGACTGGCAGGGACAGGCATTTCGTGGAAATAACCAACAAGTGTTGCTGGAGCAATTAGAAAATCAGGGAATTCGTATCCCTTATTCTTGCCGCGCGGGCATTTGTGGAAGTTGCCGTGTTCAGCTTTTAGAAGGCGAAGTCACGCCGCTGAAAAAATCAGCAATGGGCGATGATGGCACCATTCTTTGCTGTAGCTGTGTACCGAAGACTGCCCTTAAGCTGACGCGTTAGACTGCCTGTTCAAGGCTGAAGCTGTCAACATTAACCTGCGGTTTCAGCCTGTCGTTCATGATTTTAATGGCGTCGCCCAACTGCATCGCGCGACCCGCAATAACAACGCAGGGTTGCGCCAGCAGACATAGCGCGGCATTCTCGCCAGATTCAACGACCAGTAAATTCACTTGCTCGTTAGTGTCGCTCAACCAAACGCAGGCCGCATCGCCCTGCATGGGCACCCACATTTCACCATGGGAGACAAAATGCCAGCTTTTCGGCATTTGCGGTTTGAGATAACGAATTGCTACCAGTGCATTCAGCACCAGTTCGGCTTTTTGTTCTTTGGATAACGGCAGATCACGGCATTTTTCTTCAAAAGAAAAATAGAGTGCTGCATCATCAACACAAAAACCGGAGGGATTAAAGGCATCTGGTGTGAGCATTTTACGAGCAAAACGCGAGCGAAATAACATACCATTGGCTAAATCGAGCATCATTCGATCGTGCTCTTCATCATAATACCAGCGCCAGTTATCGTCAGGTTTAATTCGCATGCGGATTCTCCCACCTAAATCATTCTGCGCAACATTGTCCTTTGCCGCTTCGTTTATTGCCCTAAATAAGAAAAGACTAAAATGTATAAATAAGCAACAGGTAAGGAATATAAAACAACCAGGGCTGGAAATAAAGCCCCGGTTGTCTCATAACGTTAAAAAGGAGAAATTAATCAGATATTGCTAACGATTTCTTTAATCAAAGGCGGTCCTTTGAAAATAAATCCCGAATAAATTTGCACCAGCGTTGCACCCGCAGCAATCTTTTCACGCGCAGCGATAACCGAATCGATGCCTCCAACACCGATGATCGGTAAGCGACCGTTTAATTCCTGTGACAAGCGGCGAATAATTTCTGTGCTTTTTAACTGAAGCGGACGACCACTTAAGCCACCGGTTTGATCGCAATTTTTCATTCCCTGAACCAGAGAACGATCGAGTGTGGTATTGGTTGCAATAACGCCATCAATATTATGGCGAACTAAGCTGTCAGCAACCTGGATCAATTCTTCTTCAGAAAGATCCGGCGCGATCTTCACTGCGATCGGCACATATTTTTGATGGATTTTTTGCAGATCGTTTTGTTTATTTTTGATCGCGATTAATAAGTCATCCAGCGCTTCACCATATTGCAGAGTGCGTAATCCCGGTGTATTCGGCGAGGAAATATTGATGGCGATATAACCAGCATAAGGATAAATTTTATCCATACAAATCAGGTAGTCATCTTTGCCCTGCTCCACCGGCGTATCTTTATTTTTGCCGATGTTAATACCCAGGACGCCGTCATAATGGGCTTTTTTTACATTCTCAATAAGATTATCCACCCCGAGATTGTTAAAGCCCATTCGATTGATCAGACCTTCGGCATCAACCAGGCGGAAAAGACGCGGCTTGTCATTTCCAGGTTGTGGACGCGGCGTTACAGTGCCGATCTCAATCGAGCCAAACCCCATTGCACCAAGGGCATCGATGCACTCCCCGTCTTTATCAAGACCGGCTGCCAGACCAAGCGGATTTTTAAACGTCAGGCCCATGCAGTTAACAGGTTTCGCAGGCACTTTCTGCCGCACCAGTGCTTCAAACGGCGTTCCTGTAATACGGCGTAATTGCTGAAAAGTAAACTCATGAGCGCGCTCTGGATCGAGCTGGAAAAGGGCTTTACGAACGAAGGGGTAGTACATGAACTCTCCTGGATTCCCGGTGTGCAAACCGGGGGCGTATTATGTGCGAGTTCGGACCAAAAGGGAATTGACCTGCGGCAAAAAAAACGCAAACGTTTTCCGAACCTGTTTCAGGGCAGATTTTGCTCCTTCTTTGCACTCAACCCGCCGTAATCATTTATCGCCCGCCAGGCGACATGACACGGTGCGATTGCCTGACACCAGCTTGTCTGACGCTGGCTTTTAGGTGGCACAACTCCCGCATTACTTAACGCTTTACCATTTACGCTCACCTGAATCAGGTTAATGTAGTAAGGCGTTGGGTTAGTGAGTTGCACACCCTGCGAATTCCGTGTCCAGCGTAATTGTTGATAAGCTTCCAGCGGGTCGCCCGGCAAACCTTCGGGTCGCCAGAACAGTTTAAATACCGAGCGCATCGCCACTTTTACGCTCTGATTTTCAACTTTGCCGGATGGCACGCTGGCAATGCTTAACTCAAATAGCGTTTCGCGATCCACTGGCAAGATGTCGCTTTCCGTTCTCAGCAAGCGCAACGTGCCCGTAGTACCGGGCTTCAGGAGAATAAGCGGTGGAGCGGCCAGTAATGGTGCTGGCACTGTCGACACTTCCCCCCCGGCCCAACGCGTTGGGCGATTGATTTTACTGTTAATAAGCCAGGATTCCTGACTGGTATTAGTCAGTAAAATAGCTATCGATTCTTTGTCTGCCGGAAAGATAAATCGCGTTCCGCCGACCACCACTCCTGCCTGCAATTCACCCGCCACCAGCAGCGATAAAACGGCAAAAATCAAGAGCGCCAATCTGTTCCACGTATTAGTCATAATGAAGTACAAATGTCGCGCTGGCATTCACTTTACCCGACTGCACATCACTATTGACAGGTCGTAATTGCGCATAAAAAGTTAATGGCACCTTACCGCTGTGTAGGCTGTAGTCTTTACTCGCCTGGTTAAGCGGAATCAATATCTTCGCATCATCCAGAATCGCAATTGCCAGCCCGCTGGCTGCATCCATACCACTTTCAATGGACAGCATTTCGCTCTGCACTCCGTCGGGGGTTCCTGAAAAGGTGACGTCAACCGTGCTGACATCAGTTCCGCAATCCTGCAAATTAATGATGAAAGATTTCTCCGGGCCATAATTCCCATGAGAAAAACGTGTCAGCGAGACATCGCCTAACTGCACATTGATTTGCTTGCTATCCTGTGCCAGCACGCATGTATTACGACGAAACGATCCGCTAATGTTGACCGTGCCATCATGAGCAAATAACTCACTACTCCCCGTTAATCCCAGTAAGCACAGAATCCAGATTATCCGTTTCAACATCACTCCTTCACTGGTAAACCAGATCAAAATAGAGAACCGCCGTCGCATTACCGCCCGTTGCTCCCGCCTTTGTGGACTTATAACGAAGTTGATATTTGAGTGTGTTATCCCCGGCTTTTAAGGGCGTAAGAGGCTGGACCTGATTGAGCGGGATTTCTTGCTGACTTTGCGCATCAAGAATTTGCACGGCAATCCCCGTTGCCATACCACCGCTTCCGCCTGTGTCAGTTAGTTTGAGCAGTGTCGGCGCAAGGGTGTCAGCCTCGCCGCTAAAAAGGACGTCCGCGCCAGTAATACCAGCGGCACAACCGGTGATATCGATATTCAAATCAGCAGCAGTGCTTACGGTATTCGCGGCCTGAAAATCACTGATATTAAAATCACCAATATGAATATTTTGTAATGCACTTTTGGTGGCGACATCACAGCCCTGATCGACCACATTCCCATAAATATGCATACTAACTTGTTCAGGCCCAGCCATCCCGACATGGATGTTAAGAATGCTAAAGAACAAGATAACGCACTGAAATATCGTTTTTTTCTTCATACGTTCACGCGTTAATCAAAATTTATTCTCACCGTTGCCGTGGCTTCAAATCGCCCGGTTTCTGGTGGTACACCTGTCGTGCTGACTGGATAGACATTCATTCGCGCGATACTGTCTGCATCATCAGGAATAGAGAGCGGTAATGTTCCACCAGCAGGGGAAATAATGTTGTTCTGGCTATCGGTCACCACCACGCCCACGCCAGGACGTGACGTCTTAATCGCCTGGGGATAGCTGGGGTCTGTGGTTGCCGTCAGACTCAGGTTGACGTTAACTAACCCCGCGTTTCCCGTGTTACACCTGACTGGAATTGCGAGTTCTGCCGTTCTGGCCCCAAGGGGTTTATGCCCTACAACACGAAAGTTAGCCGCAAATACGTCGCCCAGATCGACCTCGATAGTCTCTCCGGCATTGACGGAACATGAGCCAAGTGAATTGATCGTACCAGACAGGTAATACACTAAAACCGATGTACCTGTAGTCGTGCAGGAATCACCTGCGGGTATGTTGTAGCATTCAAATAATCGCGCCAGCGCCATAGGAGGAATGACGACCGAACCAACGAACGGCTGCAATATTTTCAGGGAAAAGCTACCGCTATTACCGCTAGCCCCCTGGCCACCTAAACGTTGACCGCCGGGATCGCAAATATGCCATCGTGTATCTGCCCCTGTGCCCACGTTTTCGAAAGGAACCGCAGTAGGAGAACTGCTTTTAACCTGCAATAAAACTTTGGCGGCAAGATAGTCATTAATTTTGTACCAGTTGTCGCCTAAATAGACTAACGGTGAATCCGCGGCGAATGCCCATCGGCCACTTCTGACATTGTCTTTATCGCAATCACAGGAAACATAATAATCATTCGATTCGTTCCACTGATAAAATTTGTCTTTAACTACTCCAGCCGTATTTTCTTCTTCCTCCAGGGTTTTAACGCCAAAATTGACGCCAATATACGGATTCCCCTGAGTGGTATGACACTGCCCGCTATAAGCAGCAGTTTGAGCGCACCATAGCATTAAGACGGCGGCAAAAAATAGTCGTAGTAATAACACGCATTTTTCTCCAAAGATTATCTGCATATGGCATCCATTCGCGTAATCGCAGAGTTAATTTGTTGTTCGGTAAGCTGGTAACTGATATGACAAATTTGATCGGGAGCTTCGCCCCAGCGTACAGTTATCGCTCCCTGAGCGGGCAAACCGGACATATAGAGCGAGCCATCATCATCAATAATGCCGCTATTAGTCTGTATGCCGTCCAGCGTCGCTATCGCGCCAAAACGCAGCGGTATACCCTGCTTTGATGTTTTCATTAATACCCTTGCTCCCGCATGGGCATTGAACTCCGCCAGAACCAACGCCCCTTTGGTGGGAACCACGTTGACTACTGCATTTTCAAGATCCACGTTACGTTTTAACGACGCCGCATCAAGTGCGATTCGATTTTCCCGATAAGAAGTGGCATAAGGAACAACGGTATATCCGCGCCAGTCAGTTTTCAGCCCGGTGCTGTTCGCCACACGAGTATTCTCTGCGCCTGGTGCTGCAATCAGGACGTTAGTTTCCCCCAGCGATTGCCCCAGGGTAATGCCCTGTGAATGGGCAACTAAACTGCCTGAAAGAGCGTAGTTCAGTTGTTGTTGACTGCCGTTATCGCTGTAGTTGTAGCCCACTCGGGCATCTGCAAACGCCCCTTTGTAGTCCATGCTGGCGCTACCATTAGCCGTTTTCCCCTCGCTGTTATATCCCTGTTGCACGCTGTAGCTCAGGTTACCGTCATCGAGTAGTGTCTCCGTTAAACCCAGGTTTTGTGTAATGTGCCCTTCGTTATCGATACTGGTGTTAGAGGTCATCCATGCGTAATTTTTTTTCCTGGTATAGCTATCATTACTTCTGGGGAGCAACAGATTGAGCGGCAGGGAAAAATTTAGTGCAAACACCTGATCAGCATCAGGTTGACCACGGGACTTACTGTAGTTCCAGGAAACCCCCAGCGAGAGATCTTTAATTTGCGTGTTGTAGCCAAACTGTAATAGCCGATCCTGTTGATCGGTATGCCAGTAAGTTTGCTGGCTACCACTTAAATAAAACGAACCGTACTCGCCTAATTGCTGGGAGATATTGACCTGCAGTTTGCCACGTTTGGTGTAAAACAAATTGTAATAACGCGACCACATCGGCGTATCTTCATCATCACCGTCATTAAATTCGTAGCCATCCATATGTTTATACATGGTGTCGGAAAGGGTGTAGAAACCCGACGTCGAATAGCGATAGCCCATCAATTGAAAATTAGTGCCCAATTGGTTGAGCGTTTTGGCATACAGAAAACGATATGACTGACCTTTATGTTCGCTTTGGTCTGCCAGCGTACTCTTCGCCTGGGTCACATCGAACGAAATTGCTCCGAAATCGCCAAGGTTAAATCCCAGACCAAACATGGCGGCACGGTAATATTCAGCATATTGTCCACCACCATACCATGTCGTTCCCCACGGTCCGCCCCACTGCAACGTGGCCTGGGCAAATTTGCTCTCCTGCTGTTCATTACTATTGGTTCTGTATTTCGCCAGTGTCACCGCGTATTTGATTCGCCCCTGACGCTGGAGTAATGGCACGCTGGAAAACGGTACGCTGTAGCTATTGACGCTGCCGTCCGCTTCTTTGATTTCAACTAACAAATCACCGCTCGACGACGTGGAATAGAGATCACTAATTTCAAAAGCACCAGGCGATACATAAGTTTGGTAAATGGTGTAACCATTTTGCTTAATCGTTATCTGGGCATTGCTTTTGGCGATACCACGCACCACAGGCGCAAACCCTTTCAGGCTGTCTGGCAGCATGTTGTCATCTGACGCCAGCTGCACACCACGAAAGCTGACACTATCGAAAAAATCGCCTGCAGTATAATCATCACCTACGGTCAGTTCGCCTTTTAGTGGAATAACCGCCCGCTGCAAATAGCTGCTGAGATTCTTCCATTCTGCGGTTTGGCCACTACTGCGACTCCATGTTGAATTGTTGCGCAATCTCCATGGGCCTAAATTAACGCCACTGTTTAAATTCAGAAAATAGCTGTCGCCAGAATCACTGTCTGCGCTGCTATGAATACTGTTAGCCCCGCTAAACGAATATCCCAGTAATAGCGCGTTGATCCCTTCATCCCAACGTTCAGGGGGGACATAACCACGGGCATTACTTTTGATGGCGATTTGCGGTACTGAAATTTCCAGACGGAGTTTATTCACATTAAACGTTACGCTGGCATCCGGAATAATCTCCGCCAATGGCACACACGCTTGTTTGTCCAGTTGTTTAAAAGCCGGAAACGCATCAGTATTAACACCCATTGCATCCAGGCTTTCAGTCGTCAAACAGGCGGCAATCCCCTTCTCTGGCGTTATCTCAACAAAATTGACGTTGCGCGTATCTACAATTGTCTGATTCAGAACAATATCGACACGATAAACCCCTGGCGTTATTTTTTGTCCTTTTTCGAAACGAGACAAATCGGCCACCATTGAGGGATCATCTTTGAAAAAAGCAGGATCGAACCAGGTTTCAGCTTGTGCATTGAACGCTGCCGACACAAACACCACCAGCCCACCAATAAACGATGGCACTCCACCAGAGCTTAACAGGCTGTGTTGTCGATGAGTTCTATACATCTCGCTCTCTTAACTGAAGACGGCTTACGATTTACAGTTGAGTTGCGGCGTTTCCGCCCCGTAGTCATTGATGGTTCGATACGTTACGCTGCTATTTTTGGCCCCCTTTGGCAGAGAAAATTGGTATTTATCAAAGGGGGAAATCATTTGATTTTTAACTACTTTTCCACCTATTTTCAGGTCTGTCAGGGTAATGAAATAAGGTGTTGGGTTACTGACCGTAACCATGTCAGCTGACGAAGTGCAACGCAGTTTCGCCGGAGCCTCGCCTAAGGGATACGCTAAACCTTTTGGTCGCCAGAAAAGTTTGATGACGCTTTGTGTGGCAATCTTCAGGGTATTTCCCTCTTCCCGCTTCGTTGTTGAAGGGACTGCCCGTACGCTAGTGAAGAAAAGGGTTTCTCTGTCTTTCGCCAACGGCGCACCAATGTACATAATGCGTAACAGATTCTCATTAGCCGGATTCAGCACAAATAGCGGTGGTGTAATAATAAAATCTGCTGATTTTTTATTATCTGGGGTCATCACCCATGACTGAATAAGATAAGGAACATCCGGACTGGTGTTACGTACACCCAGTGAAATTTGCTCTTCACCTTCTGAATAAACAAGACGTGTTGCTGCAAGTCCAATCCCGCCTTTACCTGCCGCCCATGCGGATGAGCAGCTGAGTAATATTGCCGTTAAACTTACGGTCACAATTCCCTTTGTTATGCAAGTTTTCATAAATAGTCACTCTTAAAAAATATGAATATCCCCTCCAGAACACTAGAGGGGTACTAATTAATAAAACAATTAATGAGTTCTATTAATAATAGTTAATATGGAAATTTGTTACCGCATTCACATTACCAGAAGTCGCTTTCCCCGTAGCGATATAATCAACTTTAAAGGTCACTGTTTGCTCAGCAGAATCCGCTAACTGAATATTCGACGTTTCGGTACCGGGAGTTACCGATGTAGAACCATCTGGCAGATACATTTGTAGAGCAACATTCGTCGCTGCATCGGTGGTAGCCTGGTTGGCAAATGCTGTAGGTTGCACGCCGTCAGCCGTACCACTAAAGGTAAACGTCGCATTTTTAGTTACAGTAACATCACAGCCTTCTAAGGCAATTGGTACATCAGTTTTAACGCCAGAGACTGCTCCATTAGTTTGCAACTTGGTGGCGCTGACATTTGGCAATGTGACTACTGAATCTTTCGTCGCAGCTACCAGGGTACAAGCTGGAGCAATAACTTTACCATTAAATGTTACTTTGCCATCCGTGATAGCATTATCATCAGCTGCCATAACGCTGGACGTTGCACATACCACAGTTATAAACGCCGTCAATACACTTTTTTTCATCGTCATCATCCTGATCTCTTCGTAAATATGATAATGCCTTTAAATGACATTAGACTTAATAATAACAATAATTGACCGCCATTTAAATCAAGCATACTAAATCCAATAAGTGACAAATCTTTAATTTATAGATTTCATGAATATTTAAATATTAACTGAACGAGTAATTCATTGATTCAACATCTAATGACTATCCAACAAATAAATATGCGTGATATATAAAGCCCTTTCTTTAGTTTATTTTCAGAAAAAGATACACAAAATTTATATTTGGCATTTTCTTGTCTCTCCGACAGACTGACCGAATTGTTATCAATGTTAACAAAAAAAGAACAATTGGTTATAAGGAGAGAGTATGCGTGTCATCACCCTGGCGGGTAGTCCTCGCTTTCCTTCTCGCTCCAGCTCCTTGCTGGAATATGCGCGGGAAAAACTAAATGGCCTCGATGTAGAGGTTTATCACTGGAATCTGCAAAACTTCGCCCCGGAAGATCTGCTTTATGCTCGTTTCGATAGTCCGGCACTCAAGACCTTCACCGAACAGCTGCAACAGGCTGATGGACTGATAGTCGCTACACCTGTGTATAAAGCCGCCTATTCCGGCGCGCTGAAAACCCTGCTCGACCTGCTGCCAGAGCGCGCTTTGCAAGGCAAAGTGGTGCTACCGCTGGCGACGGGCGGTACCGTGGCCCATCTGCTGGCGGTCGATTATGCCCTTAAACCAGTTTTAAGCGCACTGAAAGCCCAGGAGATCCTGCACGGCGTGTTTGCCGATGACTCACAAGTCATTGATTACCATCACAGACCCCAGTTCACGCCAAATCTGCAAACCCGTCTTGATACCGCGCTAGAAACTTTCTGGCAGGCATTGCACCGCCGCGATGTTCAGGTTCCTGACCTTCTGTCTCTGCGAGGTAATGTCCATGCGTAACATCATTAAACTGGCGCTGGCGGGATTGCTTAGCGTCTCTACTTTTGCGGTTGCTGCAGAATCCTCGCCTGAAGCGTTACGTATAGGCTATCAGAAAGGCAGTATTGGTATGGTGCTGGCAAAAAGCCACCAGTTACTGGAAAAACGCTATCCGCAATCAAAAATCTCCTGGGTGGAGTTCCCCGCGGGTCCGCAAATGTTGGAAGCGTTAAACGTTGGCAGTATTGATCTCGGCAGTACCGGGGATATTCCGCCAATCTTTGCCCAGGCTGCCGGGGCTGATTTGGTATATGTGGGCGTCGAGCCACCGAAGCCCAAAGCCGAAGTGATTCTGGTGGCAGAAAACAGCCCGATCAAAACCGTAGCCGATCTTAAAGGTCACAAAGTTGCCTTTCAGAAAGGTTCCAGTTCACACAACCTTTTACTGCGTGCACTGCGTCAGGCCGGACTTAAGTTTACCGATATACAACCCACTTACCTGACACCTGCCGATGCCCGCGCCGCGTTCCAGCAAGGTAACGTTGACGCCTGGGCTATCTGGGATCCCTACTACTCCGCTGCGTTATTACAGGGCGGCGTGCGGGTGTTGAAAGACGGCACCGATCTCAATCAAACCGGATCGTTTTATCTGGCAGCTCGCCCCTATGCAGAAAAAAACGGCGCTTTTATTCAGGGCGTACTGGCAACCTTTAGTGAGGCCGATGCGTTAACCCGCAGCCAGCGCGAGCAAAGCATCGCTTTACTGGCAAAAACGATGGGCTTACCGGCACCGGTGATTGCCTCTTACTTAGATCATCGCCCTCCTACCACCATCAAACCGGTTAACGCCGAGATTGCCGCCTTACAGCAGCAAACGGCAGATCTGTTTTATGAAAATCGTCTGGTGCCGAAAAAAGTCGATATTCGCCAGCGCATCTGGCAGCCCACTCAACTGGAAGGAAAACAATTATGAGTCTGAATATGTTCTGGTTTTTACCGACCCACGGTGACGGGCACTATCTGGGAACGGAAGAAGGTTCACGCCCGGTTGATCACGGTTATCTGCAACAAATTGCGCAAGCGGCGGATCGTCTGGGCTATACCGGTGTGCTGATCCCAACGGGGCGATCGTGTGAAGATGCGTGGCTGGTGGCGGCGTCGATGATCCCGGTGACGCAGCGGCTGAAGTTTCTTGTCGCCCTGCGCCCCAGCGTAACCTCACCTACCGTTGCCGCCCGCCAGGCCGCCACGCTTGACCGTCTCTCAAATGGTCGTGCGTTGTTTAATCTGGTCACAGGCAGCGATCCACAAGAGCTGGCAGGCGACGGCGTGTTCCTTGATCATAGCGAGCGCTACGAAGCCTCGGCGGAATTTACCCAGGTCTGGCGGCGCTTATTGCTGGGGGAAACCGTCAATTTCAACGGTAAACATATTCATGTGCGCGGAGCAAAACTGCTCTTCCCGCCGATTCAACAGCCTTATCCTCCGCTTTACTTTGGCGGATCGTCAGACGTCGCCCAGGAGCTGGCGGCAGAACAAGTTGATCTCTACCTCACCTGGGGCGAACCGCCGGAACTGGTTAAAGAGAAAATCGAACAAGTGCGGGCGAAAGCTGCCGCGCATGGACGCAAAATTCGTTTCGGTATTCGTCTGCATGTGATTGTTCGTGAAACTAACGACGAAGCGTGGCAGGCCGCCGAGCGGTTAATCTCGCATCTTGATGATGAAACTATCGCCAAAGCACAGGCCGCATTCGCCCGGACGGATTCCGTAGGACAACAGCGAATGGCGGCGTTACATAACGGCAAGCGCGACAATCTGGAGATCAGCCCCAATTTATGGGCGGGCGTTGGCTTAGTGCGCGGCGGTGCCGGAACGGCGCTGGTGGGCGATGGTCCTACGGTCGCTGCGCGAATCAACGAATACGCCGCGCTTGGCATCGACAGCTTTGTGCTTTCGGGCTATCCGCATCTGGAAGAAGCGTATCGGGTCGGCGAGTTGCTGTTCCCACATCTGGATGTCGCCATTCCGGAAATTCCCCAGCCGCAGCCGCTGAATCCGCAAGGCGAAGCGGTGGCGAATGATTTTATCCCCCGTAAAGTCGCGCAAAGTTAAGGAAGAAATAATGGCAACGCCAGTGAAGAAGTGGTTATTGCGCGTTGCCCCCTGGTTTTTACCGGTGGGCATCGTGGCGGTGTGGCAACTGGCCTCCTCAGTTGGCTGGCTGTCGACGCGTATTTTGCCCTCACCGGAAGGGGTGGTGACGGCGTTCTGGACGCTCTCCGCCAGCGGCGAACTGTGGCAGCATCTGGCGATCAGTTCCTGGCGGGCGCTGATTGGCTTTTCAATTGGCGGATCGCTGGGGTTGATTTTGGGACTGATTAGCGGGCTATCTCGCTGGGGAGAACGGCTGCTGGATACCTCAATTCAGATGTTGCGCAACGTACCGCATCTGGCGCTGATCCCGCTGGTGATTTTGTGGTTTGGCATTGATGAATCCGCAAAAATCTTTCTGGTGGCGCTCGGCACGCTATTCCCCATTTATATCAACACCTGGCATGGCATCCGTAATATCGATCGCGGTCTGGTGGAAATGGCGCGTAGCTATGGATTATCCGGCATACCGCTGTTTATCCATGTGATCCTGCCTGGTGCCCTGCCCTCAATTATGGTCGGCGTGCGTTTTGCGTTGGGCCTGATGTGGCTGACGCTGATTGTTGCCGAAACCATTTCTGCCAATTCAGGCATTGGTTATCTGGCGATGAATGCGCGGGAGTTTTTGCAAACGGACGTGGTGGTAGTCGCTATTATTCTTTACGCCCTGCTCGGCAAACTTGCTGACGTCAGCGCGCAGCTGTTAGAGCGCCTCTGGTTGCGCTGGAACCCGGCTTATCATTTGAAGGAGGCCACGGTATGAATACTGCTCGTCTGAACCAGGGCACACCATTGTTGCTCAATGCAGTAAGCAAACATTACGCGGAAAATATCGTCCTGAACCAACTGGATTTACATATTCCGGCAGGTCAGTTTGTGGCGGTGGTGGGCCGCAGCGGTGGTGGCAAAAGTACCCTGCTGCGCCTGCTGGCAGGTCTGGAAACGCCAACCGCAGGCGATGTGTTAGCGGGCACCACACCGCTGGCTGAGATTCAGGAAGACACGCGAATGATGTTTCAGGATGCGCGTCTGCTGCCGTGGAAATCGGTGATTGATAACGTTGGGTTAGGCCTTAAAGGCCAGTGGCGCGATGCCGCGCGTCGGGCGTTGGCTGCAGTAGGACTGGAGAATCGCGCCGGGGAATGGCCTGCCGCACTTTCTGGCGGGCAGAAACAGCGTGTGGCGCTGGCAAGAGCGTTGATTCATCGACCGGGTTTATTGTTGCTTGATGAACCGCTCGGGGCGCTGGACGCCTTAACGCGACTCGAGATGCAGGATTTGATTGTGTCACTTTGGCAGCAGCACGGCTTTACCGTACTGTTGGTGACGCATGATGTGAGCGAAGCGGTAGCAATGGCTGACCGGGTGCTGTTAATTGAAGAGGGAAAAATTGGTCTGGATTTGACGGTGGATATCCCTCGTCCGCGCCGGTTAGGGTCGGTGCGATTAGCGGAGCTGGAAGCGGAAGTATTGCAACGGGTAATGCGGCGTGGGCATTCTGAACAACTGATTCGGCGTCATGGTTAATATGCCGGATGTGGCGCACAAAACCAGCATTTTCAACGGACTAGTAGGCCTGATAAGACACGTCAAGCATCGCATCAGGCAGTTGGGCACGGCTGCCGGATGCGGCGTGAACGCCTTATCCAGCCTACAAAACCAGCAATTTCAACGGAGTTGTAGGCCTGATAAGACGCGTCAAGCGTCGCATCAGGCATTTTGGCTCAAAAGTATCAAGCCAGTGCTTTGGTGATCTTCTCGTACAGATCGCCAGAGAGATTTTCCAGCCCTTTCAACTGTTCCAGCGCCGCGCGCATTTTCTCCTGACGTTTGGCATCATAACGTTTCAGGCGAATCAGCGGTTCAATCAGACGTGAAGCTACCTGCGGGTTACGGCTGTTGAGGTCGGTAAGCATTTCCACCAGGAACTGGTAACCGCTGCCATCTTCGGCATGGAACGCTGCCGGGTTGCTGCCCGCAAACGCGCCAATCAACGAACGAATACGGTTCGGGTTGCTCATGGTAAATGAGCGATGCTGCAACAGACCACGCACCGTCTCCAGCACATTCGCCGCCGGGCTGGTGGCTTGCAGGATAAACCATTTATCCATCACCAGACCGTCCTGATGCCACTTATCGTCGTACTCCTGCATCAGCGCGTCACGGCAAGGCAGCTGTGCAGCAACCGCCGCAGAAAGCGCTGCCAGCGCATCGGTCATATTGTTTGCTTCATGGTATTGCTTGCTCACCAGCACGTCAGCCAGATGCGTTTCACCAAAAGCAAGGAAGCGCAGGCAGGCATTACGCAGAGTGCGTTTTGCAATATCTTCATGCTCAACACGGTACTCGCTCTGGTAATTCGCGTTGTAAATAGCCAGCAGCTCATCCGCCAGTTCAGTCGCCAGAGTACGAGTGAGTGCTTCGCGTACTTCGGCAATAGCAATCGGGTCGATGATATCGAACAGTTCAGCCATTTCATTGACAGAAGGCAGCGTCAGGATTTCTGCCGCCAGCGCCGGATCAATCTTCTCATCGAGCAGCACCGCGCGGAAAGCGTCAGCCACATGTACCGGCAGAGACAGCGGCTGCCCTTGCTGATGACGGGCGACGTTCAGCTTGATGTAGGTTGCCAGCAAACTTTGCGCCGCATCCCAACGGGAGAAATCATTACGCGCATGACGCATCAGGAAGGTCAGTTGCTGATCGCTCCACTTATATTCCAGTTTCACTGGCGCAGAGAATTCGCACAGCAGCGCAGGCACCGGCTGGAAGTAGACATTATCAAAAACAAAGGTCTGTTCCGCCTGGGTGACGTTCAGCACGGAATTCACCGGATGACCGCCTTTCTGCAACGGGATCACTTTGCCTTCGTTGTCATACAATTCGATGGCAAATGGAATATGCAGCGGCTGTTTTTCTGCCTGATCCGGCGTGGCTGGCGTGCGCTGGCTGATGGTCAGGGTGTACTGCTCGGTTTCCGGATTGTAGTCGTCTTTGACGGTCACAATCGGCGTGCCGGACTGGCTGTACCAACGGCGGAAATGGGAGAGATCGACATTCGACGCATCTTCCATCGCCTGCACAAAGTCGTCGCAGGTTGCCGCGCTGCCATCATGGCGCTCGAAATAGAGTTGCATCCCTTTCTGGAAGTTTTCTTCGCCCAGCAGGGTGTGGATCATGCGAATCACTTCCGCGCCCTTCTCGTAAACGGTCAGGGTGTAGAAGTTGTTCATCTCAATGACCATATCCGGGCGGATCGGGTGCGCCATCGGGCTGGCGTCTTCCGCAAACTGCAATCCGCGCATGGTGCGCACATTATTGATACGGTTTACCGCGCGGGAACCAAGGTCAGAGCTGAATTCCTGATCGCGGAAGACGGTTAAACCTTCTTTCAGGCTGAGCTGGAACCAGTCGCGGCAGGTCACTCGGTTACCGGTCCAGTTATGGAAATATTCATGGCCGATAACGCGTTCAATATCGAGATAATCTTTGTCGGTGGCGGTGTCGGTGCGGGCCAACACATATTTGGAGTTAAAGATATTCAGCCCCTTATTCTCCATTGCGCCCATATTGAAGAAATCCACCGCGACGATCATATAGATGTCGAGGTCATACTCCAGGCCAAAGCGTTCTTCATCCCATTTCATGGAGTTTTTCAGCGAGGTCATCGCCCACGGCGCGCGATCAAGGTTGCCGCGATCGACGTACAGCTCCAGTGCTACTTCGCGACCAGAACGCGTGGTAAAGGTATCGCGCAGTACATCAAAGTCGCCTGCCACCAGCGCAAACAGGTAGCACGGTTTCGGGAACGGGTCCTGCCACTGTACCCAATGGCGTCCGTTTTCGAGTTCGCCTTGCGCAACGCGGTTACCATTGGAAAGCAGGAAGGGATATTTGATTTTATCGGCAATAATTTTGGTGGTAAAACGCGCCAGCACGTCCGGGCGGTCGAGATAATACGTAATATGGCGGAAACCTTCGGCTTCACACTGGGTGCAAAGCGCATCGCCTGACTGATAAAGCCCTTCCAGCGCCGTATTCGCCGCCGGGCTTATTTCATTAATGATCTTAAGCGTAAAACGCTCCGGCAAATTACTGATGACCAGTGCGCCCTCTTCTTCTTTCCAGGCGGTCCACGGCTCATCATTAATATGAACAGAAACCAGTTTGAGGTCTTCGCCGTTGAGACGAAGCGGAGCATCTGATGCACCATGACGGACAGCCTGGCTGACCGCGGTAACGACCGTCTTTTGCGCGTCGAGGTCAAAGGTCAAGTCAATATCAGTAATCTGGTAATCCGGCGCACGATAATCGTGACGGTATTTGGCTTGTGGCTGTTGAGTCATAAATAACCTTTAGCATCTTTTATAGAGTCTGGTGTTCAGTCTATTCCTGTTGCGTAAATCGCGCTATGCAGAATCTTCATCTTTTCAGGTACAAACGCCTTTATTGCTACATTTTTATAACATACACCGCGTAATGCCATCGACCAGAAAGGTGGCATATGGTGTGATCGGGGTTCAATAAATTGCGAAACAAGGTATACTCCAGCAGTTCCTGAAGATGTTTATTGTACTAAACGCTCCTGTACGAGGACGCTACTGCGCACCTATGACACAATTCGCTTCTCCTGTTCTGCACTCGTTGCTGGATACAGATGCTTATAAGTTGCATATGCAGCAAGCCGTGTTTCATCACTATTACGATGTGCATGTCGCGGCGGAGTTTCGTTGCCGAGGTGACGATCTGCTGGGTATTTATGCCGATGCTATTCGTGAACAGATTCAGGCGATGCAGCACCTGCGCCTGCAGGATGATGAATATCAGTGGCTCTCTGCTCTGCCTTTCTTTAAGGCCGACTATCTTAACTGGTTACGCGAGTTCCGCTTTAACCCGGAACAAGTCACCGTATCCAACGATAATGGCAAGCTGGATATTCGTTTAAGCGGCCCGTGGCGTGAAGTCATCCTCTGGGAAGTTCCTTTGCTGGCGGTTATCAGTGAAATGGTACATCGCTATCGCTCACCGCAGGCCGACGTTGCGCAAGCCCTCGACACGCTGGAAAGCAAATTAGTCGACTTCTCGGCGTTAACCGCCGGCCTTGATATGTCGCGCTTCCATCTTATGGATTTTGGCACCCGTCGCCGTTTTTCTCGCGAAGTACAAGAAACCATCGTTAAGCGTCTGCAACAGGAATCCTGGTTCGTGGGCACCAGCAACTACGATCTGGCGCGTCGGCTTTCCCTCACGCCGATGGGAACACAGGCACACGAATGGTTCCAGGCACATCAGCAAATCAGCCCGGATCTAGCCAACAGCCAGCGAGCTGCACTTGCTGCCTGGCTGGAAGAATATCCCGACCAACTTGGCATTGCATTAACCGACTGCATCACTATGGATGCTTTCCTGCGTGATTTCGGTGTCGAGTTCGCCAGTCGCTATCAGGGCCTGCGTCATGACTCTGGCGACCCGGTTGAATGGGGTGAAAAAGCCATTGCACATTATGAAAAGCTGGGAATTGATCCACAGAGTAAAACTCTGGTTTTCTCTGACAATCTGGATTTACGCAAAGCGGTTGAGCTATACCGCCACTTCTCTTCCCGCGTGCAATTAAGTTTTGGTATTGGGACTCGCCTGACCTGCGATATCCCCCAGGTAAAACCCCTGAATATTGTGATTAAGTTGGTAGAGTGTAACGGTAAACCGGTGGCGAAACTTTCTGACAGCCCTGGCAAAACTATCTGCCACGATAAAGCGTTTGTTCGGGCGCTGCGCAAAGCGTTCGACCTTCCGCATATTAAAAAAGCCAGTTAATATCATCAGGGAGCTAATCGGCTCCCTTTTTTTACCTTTAATTCCGAAATCTTTCGCTGCATTTGCGAATTCTGCTTGTCTGATTGCAGATGCCAGGTAACATAGGTATCCCCCCATTTACGGGTGGACAAGTGTTTATTTTTTCCGACTATTAACAGAGAGAATATTATGAGCGTTGTGCCTGTAGCCGACGTACTCCAGGGCCGCGTAGCCGTTGACAGCGAAGTCACCGTACGCGGATGGGTACGTACCCGCCGAGATTCAAAAGCTGGCATCTCCTTCCTCGCCGTTTATGACGGTTCCTGCTTTGATCCTGTACAGGCTGTCATCAATAATTCTCTGCCCAATTACAATGAAGACGTCCTGCGTCTGACCACCGGCTGCTCGGTCATTGTGACGGGTAAAGTCGTGGCGTCGCCGGGCCAGGGGCAACAATTTGAAATTCAGGCCAGCAAAGTTGAAGTTGCTGGTTGGGTTGAAGATCCAGACACTTACCCGATGGCGGCAAAACGCCACAGCATTGAGTATCTGCGTGAAGTCGCTCACCTGCGTCCGCGCACAAACCTGATTGGTGCCGTCGCGCGCGTTCGCCATACGCTGGCGCAGGCGCTGCATCGCTTCTTTAACGAGCAGGGATTCTTCTGGGTTTCAACGCCACTGATTACCGCATCTGATACCGAAGGTGCAGGCGAAATGTTCCGCGTTTCTACGCTGGATCTGGAAAACCTGCCGCGTAACGATCAGGGCAAAGTGGATTTCGACAAAGACTTCTTTGGTAAAGAGTCTTTCCTGACCGTATCTGGCCAGTTGAACGGCGAAACCTACGCTTGCGCATTATCCAAAATTTATACCTTCGGCCCGACTTTCCGTGCTGAAAACTCCAACACCAGCCGTCACCTGGCGGAATTCTGGATGCTGGAGCCGGAAGTGGCGTTTGCTAACCTGAACGATATCGCGGGTCTGGCTGAAGCCATGCTGAAATATGTCTTCAAAGCGGTTCTCGAAGAACGCGCAGACGACATGAAATTCTTCGCTGAACGCGTAGATAAAGATGCCGTTTCACGTCTGGAACGCTTCATTGAGGCCGATTTCGCGCAGGTGGATTACACCGACGCAGTGACCATTCTCGAAAACTGCGGCAGGAAGTTTGAAAACCCGGTTTACTGGGGCGTCGATCTCTCTTCTGAGCATGAGCGTTATCTGGCGGAAGAACACTTTAAAGCACCGGTAGTGGTTAAAAACTATCCGAAAGATATTAAAGCGTTCTATATGCGCCTCAACGAAGACGGTAAAACCGTTGCGGCTATGGACGTTCTGGCTCCGGGCATCGGTGAGATCATTGGTGGCTCCCAGCGTGAAGAACGTCTGGACGTTCTGGACGAGCGTATGCTGGAAATGGGCCTGAATAAAGAAGATTACTGGTGGTATCGCGATCTGCGTCGCTACGGTACTGTTCCGCATTCAGGTTTCGGTCTTGGTTTTGAACGCCTGATTGCTTACGTAACTGGCGTGCAAAACGTGCGTGATGTGATTCCGTTCCCACGTACTCCGCGCAACGCCAGCTTCTGATTTTCTTCCTCAAAGAGCCAGCGCCTGCTGGCTCTTTTTTATCCTTTCTGTCAAGTTATCTGTTTGTTAAGTCAAGCAATCTATTTGCAACCCCGCCATAACGATCATCCTGTTACGGAATATTACATTGCAACATTTACGCACAAAAAATAACCCGCATTCTTATTGCGGATTAGTTTTTTCTTAGCTGATAGCACAATTTTCATACTATTTTTTGGCATTCTGGATGTCTGAAAGAGGATTTTGTGCCAGGTCGATAAAGTTTCCATCAGAAACAAAATTTCCGTTTAGTTAATTTAAATATAAGTAAATCATATAAATAGATAAAAATTGCTGTAAATATCATCACGTTTCTATGGAAATATGACGGTGTTCACAAAGTTCCTTAATTTTTACTTTTGGTTACATATTTTTTCTTTTTGAAACTAAATCTTTATCTTTGTAGCACTTTCACGGTAGCGAAACGTTAGTTTGAATGGAAAGATGCCTGCAGACACATAAAGACACCAAACTCTCATCAATAGTTCCGTAAATTTTTATTGACAGAACTTATTGAAGGCAGTGGCAGGTGTCATAAAAAAAACCATGAGGGTAATAAATAATGATGAAGCGCAATATTCTGGCAGTGATCGTCCCTGCTCTGTTAGTAGCAGGTACTGCAAACGCTGCAGAAATCTATAACAAAGATGGCAACAAAGTAGATCTGTACGGTAAAGCTGTTGGTCTGCATTATTTTTCCAAGGGTAACGGTGAAAACAGTTACGGTGGCAATGGCGACATGACCTATGCCCGTCTTGGTTTTAAAGGGGAAACTCAAATCAATTCCGATCTGACCGGTTATGGTCAGTGGGAATATAACTTCCAGGGTAACAACTCTGAAGGCGCTGACGCTCAAACTGGTAACAAAACGCGTCTGGCATTCGCGGGTCTTAAATACGCTGACGTTGGTTCTTTCGATTACGGCCGTAACTACGGTGTGGTTTATGATGCACTGGGTTACACCGATATGCTGCCAGAATTTGGTGGTGATACTGCATACAGCGATGACTTCTTCGTTGGTCGTGTTGGCGGCGTTGCTACCTATCGTAACTCCAACTTCTTTGGTCTGGTTGATGGCCTGAACTTCGCTGTTCAGTACCTGGGTAAAAACGAGCGTGACACTGCACGCCGTTCTAACGGCGACGGTGTTGGCGGTTCTATCAGCTACGAATACGAAGGCTTTGGTATCGTTGGTGCTTATGGTGCAGCTGACCGTACCAACCTGCAAGAAGCTCAACCTCTTGGCAACGGTAAAAAAGCTGAACAGTGGGCTACTGGTCTGAAGTACGACGCGAACAACATCTACCTGGCAGCGAACTACGGTGAAACCCGTAACGCTACGCCGATCACTAATAAATTTACAAACACCAGCGGCTTCGCCAACAAAACGCAAGACGTTCTGTTAGTTGCGCAATACCAGTTCGATTTCGGTCTGCGTCCGTCCATCGCTTACACCAAATCTAAAGCGAAAGACGTAGAAGGTATCGGTGATGTTGATCTGGTGAACTACTTTGAAGTGGGCGCAACCTACTACTTCAACAAAAACATGTCCACCTATGTTGACTACATCATCAACCAGATCGATTCTGACAACAAACTGGGCGTAGGTTCAGACGACACCGTTGCTGTGGGTATCGTTTACCAGTTCTAATAGCACACCTCTTTGTTAAATGCCGAAAAAACAGGACTTTGGTCCTGTTTTTTTTATACCTTCCAGAGCAATCTCACGTCTTGCAAAAACAGCCTGCGTTTTCATCAGTAATAGTTGGAATTTTGTAAATCTCCCGTTACCCTGATAGCGGACTTCCCTTCTGTAACCATAATGGAACCTCGTCATGTTTGAGAACATTACCGCCGCTCCTGCCGACCCGATTCTGGGCCTGGCCGATCTGTTTCGTGCCGATGAACGTCCCGGCAAAATTAACCTCGGGATTGGTGTCTATAAAGATGAGACGGGCAAAACCCCGGTACTGACCAGCGTGAAAAAGGCTGAACAGTATCTGCTCGAAAATGAAACCACCAAAAATTACCTCGGCATTGACGGCATCCCTGAATTTGGTCGCTGCACTCAGGAACTGCTGTTTGGTAAAGGTAGCGCCCTGATCAATGACAAACGTGCTCGCACGGCACAGACTCCGGGGGGCACTGGCGCACTACGCGTAGCTGCCGATTTCCTGGCAAAAAATACCAGCGTTAAGCGAGTGTGGGTGAGCAACCCAAGCTGGCCGAACCATAAGAGCGTCTTTAACTCTGCAGGTCTGGAAGTTCGTGAATACGCTTATTATGATGCGGAAAATCACACTCTTGACTTCGATGCACTGATTAACAGCCTGAATGAAGCTCAGGCTGGCGACGTAGTGCTGTTCCATGGCTGCTGCCATAACCCAACCGGTATCGACCCTACGCTGGAACAATGGCAGACACTGGCACAACTCTCAGTTGAGAAAGGCTGGTTACCGCTGTTTGACTTCGCTTACCAGGGTTTTGCCCGTGGTCTGGAAGAAGATGCTGAAGGACTGCGCGCTTTCGCGGCTATGCATAAAGAGCTGATTGTTGCCAGTTCCTACTCTAAAAACTTTGGCCTGTACAACGAGCGTGTTGGCGCTTGTACTCTGGTTGCTGCCGACAGTGAAACCGTTGATCGCGCATTCAGCCAAATGAAAGCGGCGATTCGCGCTAACTACTCTAACCCACCAGCACACGGCGCTTCTGTTGTTGCCACCATCCTGAGCAACGATGCGTTACGTGCGATTTGGGAACAAGAGCTGACTGATATGCGCCAGCGTATTCAGCGTATGCGTCAGTTGTTCGTCAATACGCTGCAGGAAAAAGGCGCAAACCGCGACTTCAGCTTTATCATCAAACAGAACGGCATGTTCTCCTTCAGTGGCCTGACAAAAGAACAAGTGCTGCGTCTGCGCGAAGAGTTTGGCGTATATGCGGTTGCTTCTGGTCGCGTAAATGTGGCCGGGATGACACCAGATAACATGGCTCCGCTGTGCGAAGCGATTGTGGCAGTGCTGTAAGCATTAAAAACAATGAAGCCCGCTGAAAAGCGGGCTGAGACTGATGACAAACGCAACATTGCCTGATGCGCTACGCTTATCAGGCCTACGCGTCCCCTGCAATATTTTGAATTTGCACGATTTTGTAGGCCGGATAAGGCGCTCGTGCCGCATCCGGCATAAACAAAGCGCACTTTGCCAGAAATCCAGGCCCGCATTAAAAGCGGGCTTTTTTATGTGCCTTACCAGACGGGCATTTCGTCTTGCAGGAAGGGATTATGCAGGCGTTCATAACCAAGTGTGGATAATGGTCCGTGACCCGGAATAAATGTAACGTCATCCCCCAGTGGCAGCAATTTATCTTTGATTGAAGAAATCAGTTGATTATGATCGCCACGCGGGAAGTCACTGCGCCCTACTCCGCCTTTGAAAATAACATCGCCAGAAATCAGCAGCTTTGCCCGATCATCAAAAAACACGACATGACCCGGCGTATGCCCAGGGCAATGTAACACCTGTAAAGTCACATTCCCTATGCTGATGGTATCGCCTTCGTTCAGCCAACGATCTGGCGTCAGCGGCTGGCACTCTTCCAGACCAAACATACGACTTTGCGCAGGCAAGCCTTGCAGCCAGAACTCATCTTCTTTTTCCGGGCCAAAAACCGGCACGCCGTAATGTTGCGCCAGTTCCGCCGCTGCGCCAACGTGGTCCAGATGACCATGCGTCAGCAGGATCTGCATCAGTGTCAGGCCGCTGTCATCAACTTCCTGTTTGATTTTTTCCGCATCGCCGCCAGGATCGACCAGTGCGGCCAGACGGGTTTGTTCACACCAGATTAATGAACAGTTCTGGGAGAATGCGGTGACCGGAATAATACGATAGTTCATACTGCCCCTGTTTCGTTAAGCAATTACTACCAGTGCCGTGCTGGCCCGGTATCAATATGCACAAAGTTACTACGTGGATAATATCCTACACCACCTGCGCGCATAGATAACGCGGCTTTGCGAATATTGCTTAACGCGATACCTTCAATATGGAAATCCATCGCCTGGCCTTTAGTGTGATAGCTTTTCTTCGCTACTCCACGGCTGCGGGCGCGTAGTTCATTGTTGGTATCAATAGAACGATAACCGGAAATGAGTTGCACCGGTTTGCGCGTGCCTAACAACCCTTGCAGGCGATACAACTGGTCGAATAATCCTGGGTCGATGGACTTTATTTTGTTCGCGCGGTAATCGCGGAAAAAATGGTTAAGTTTTGCCAATTCTTCCTGAATATAGCCTCTGCCATCGAAAAACTCCGCTTTGATTGACTCTCCGGTATGAAGATTATTGAGTGTCAAAATGCGCGGGCGTGGGGTAGAGAGTGTTGCAAACGCAGGGGTCGGCAGGATGGCGGCACCGAGTGCAACGCCACCAAGCGCCAGCAATTTGCGGCGATTAGCGTCGAATTTGTCCATGATAATCAAGTCTACAGGTCAATGTTATCGTTTATATGCACTTCTGGCGCACAAGAGGCACCTTAACCGCCCGTAAAGCAGACGTCAAGATGACTCAACCCCAGCAGTGACGGAGGCTGCAGAGAATCGCCCCCAATCATGCTAATTATTACGACAACTGATTTCCCCGAACTACTTCATTTACCTGATTAATTGTTCCGCTTTCGATACGATTTGCGAGCTGGATCGCGCAGGCAGATCATAATTGTAAATATCTGTACGATACTGGGTACGACCATCTGCACCAACAAAGGCCGTCAGGTAGTAGAGATTCACCGGAATCGACTGCCGAATATTGACGTAACGTGTATCACCCTGCTTCAGCGCATCAGAAATACGTTTGTCATTCCAGCCTGCATCCTGCAACAGCATATTCGCCAGATCGGAAGCTTTATTCACTCGTACACAGCCTGAGCTCAATGCGCGTGTATCACGCTTGAACAGATTGTGGTTCGGCGTGTCATGCAAATAAATGGCCTCTGAACTCGGCATATTGAATTTATAGCGCCCCAGCGAGTTCCGTGGGCCTGGAGCCTGCTGGAAGCGGAACGGTAAATTCGAGGCCGTGATTGTAGACCAGTCAACCTGCCATGGGTCAATCGCTTCTCTGCTGTTCCAGCCGCGCATCACCGTATAGCCATGGCTTTCGAGATATCCCGGATCGTTGCGCACTTTTGGCAGAATATCTTTGCGTGCCAGAGTTGGAGGTACGTTCCACGGCGGGTTTACCACTACGTTGTTAAGGGCACTGCTCATCATCGGCGTTTTGCGATCGGGGCGACCGACAATGACTCGCGAATCCAGCACCTGATTGCCGTTCTGATAGTAGACCAGCGAATAGGCCGGAATGTTAACCATGATCCCGGTAGAAAGCTCTGTTGGCAGCAAGCGCAATCGCTGGATGTTGAGAGCCAACACGCCAGCACGCTGGGCGGGCGTTACGTTTAACCAGTCACGTGTTGCCGGGCCAATAGCACCATCTGCCCCCAATCCTTGCCATGCCTGAAAACGTTTAACGGCTTCCACCAGTTCATTATCGTAGGCGGCGCGAACGGCAGGCGCAGGTTTACTACGAGATGTCGTTTGCTTGTCCATCGGCTTAGTTTCTGCTGTTTCAACAGTAACAGCGGATGGGCTGACTACCGCGTCAGTTGGCGTGTCATCGCCAGGTAGAGTAATTTTCGGCCCCCCGTCCAACATGCCTGTGCGTTGCAATATTTCGCGCAACGCCGGTACGTCGTTACTCCACTGCCCTGGGCGCAACGTTGCTTTGCCGGTCAGTTGGGGCCACGGTTTGGTGTCACTGAGTAAGGCCAGTAACGATTCATGCATCGCCGCATATTGCGGATGCTGCGGTGCCAGTCCAGCAACAAACGTAGGCAATTGACCTTTATCCAGCGCCAGCTGCCATTGGTTAATCACCGAGAGCGGCGGCGTTGCAAGTGCATAAGGTTTACTGCTATATAGCCAGCGAGTGCCTTTGACCGGAATATTTGCAATGAAATGGAGATAGCCCATCATCGCATCAGAGAGCACTACGTCGCGTGCCATCCCGTTAACACCAGGATCGGTCAGTAACTCTACCCATTTATTAAACTGCGGCTGGAAACCGGCAATCGCCACCTCTGCCAGCTGTTGCTGGAAGGCTTTAACAGCATCACGGTTTTCCCACATGGGTTGCATATCGCGTGCGGCATACAACAGTTGAAGCTGGTTAAGATAAACCGGCTTGTAACCTGCGGGTAATTGAGATTCGATTTGCGTGCGGGCTTTTTCTGCCGCACCTTCAGGCAATGGCTGGATCCCCGCCATTATTGCCGTGGCTTGCGCCTGCGGCAGTGCCTCGCCCTGTTCACTGACAGCCACCGGGCTGTCGCCAGGGATTACTTCAGGCTCATCGGCCTGCGCATTGAACAGTGGAGCGAATGTTACGGCCAGGCACAAACTGATTGCCGACAGCCGACGACCACACATCATATTAAGCAACATCCCTTGCCCCCTGTTTTTATCATACTCTGAATAGCCAGGCTGTTATTTTACGACTTGCCTGTACAACGCCAATACTCACGAAAGTATGACGAGCAAGCCTGTTACTCATCAGGCTTATCTTCAGTATATAAACGCCGATACGTTTTTACATAACCTAATGTAAAGAAGTTTAAAGAAAAGCGCGCCGTAATGTGCCACTTTTTTAGTGCAGAAACGGAGTTTTCGGAAAAAGAAAAGGCGGCATTGCTGCCGCCTTAATTTTAACTCGCCTGAGAAGGCGCTTCGTCACTTCCTGGAAGCGTTTCAGGGAGTTGCGGCGCAAATCCTCGCAGGCCGACGACGTGAACGTGTTCGGTATTCTGGAAGACTTTACGCACCAGTTTATAGGTGGTGCCTTTCTCCGGGCTGATATTTTCCGGCGCTGCGATGATGAGCTGCATTTGCAAACGTTCACACAATTCAAACAGCGTGGCGATAGAACGAGCATCCAGTCGCGCTGCTTCATCGAGGAACAGCAGGCGGCAAGGAGAGATATCTTTACCGCGCAGGCGGCGAGATTCATCTTCCCAGCTTTGTACCACCATCACCAGAATCGACATACCGGTACCAATCGCCTCACCGGTCGACAATGCACCAGACTCTGCGCGCAACCAGCCATCGGAACCACGATTAACCTCAACTTCCATTTCCAGATAGTTGCGGTAATCCAGCAGTTCTTCGCCAATGGTCTGCGGCGTGCGCTGCCCCATATCAATCTGCGGATTAAGACGCTGATACAATTTCGCCAGCGCTTCCGAGAAGGTCAGACGGTTGCTGTTAAACAGATCCTGATGCTGCTCGTGCTGTTCAGAGAGCACATCCAGCAGCATGGCGTGCGTTTCACGCACGTTCACGTTCAGACGTACGCTGTTCACCTGACCAAACGATACGTTCTGCAACCCCTGGTTGAGCATACGGATACGGTTCTGCTCGCGCTGAATGGTTTTGCGAATGATGTTCGCCACGCTGCGGGAACTGATCGCCAGTTTCTGTTCGCGGGAGGTTAACTCCTCGGTCAGTCGGCTAAGTTCGATTTCCATCTGCTCGATGGCTTCCACCGGATCATCGGTACGAATAATATCCTGACGAATACGTTCACGCAGATGCTGATAAACCGCCACGAAGAACTGAATTTTACGTTCCGGACGTTTTGGATCTTCCGACATGCGCAGCACGTCGCGCAGATGTTCGTTATCCGCCACCGCCAGACGCAGCGCACCCAATGCCTTATCCGACATAGAGCGCAAATCATCAGCGGAGAGATAAGCCAGCTCGCGACGGTGTAAGCGCCGTTCAACGCCGTTATCTTTCACCATGCGCATCACTGCACACCAGCCCGCTTTGGCGGTCACTACCTGCTCGCGCATCTCAAAGTAATCCCGCTCCAGCTTGCGCAGTTTGCGGGTCAGATTGTCCATCTCCGCTTCGCAGAAAGTCAGTGCTTTTTCCAGCTGGTTGCGGCGGGACCGGTTATTACTCAGTTGCGCATGCAGCTCGTCACGGCGAATTCGCGCCCGCTCTTCTGCCCCGCTATCGGCGCGCACGCCGATATCCTGCAATTCACGTTGCAGATCGTTGAGTAGCTCTTTTTTGGTGTCGTAAGAACTTTTCAGCGAAGCCAGCACCTGGTTGTACTGACTCAACTGCGCTGCGTGACCACGCAACGCTTCACGAGCGCGAGTACGCTCCGCTTCCGCCTGTTCCAGACGTTCACGCAGCTTTTCGTTGAGATCGCTATTACCGCTCAGCATTTCTGCCGAGTCAGAATAGCTAAAGTGCGCACGACGCTGCGCCACTTCCGTCAGGGCAAACGCCTGCTGACGGGCATCGCGCTGCATCTGCTGAGAGTACGCGTAATCTTCTTTTAGCTGTTCGAACTGTTCCGGGTCGCTCTGCAATACCGAAACGATCGGTTCCAGTTTCGCCAGTTGATTGCCAAACTGCTGAACAAAACGCGCGGCTTCCTGGGCTTCATCCAGACGTTCGCGGATTTCATCGACGCGATCCGCCAGGCTGTCATCAGCCAACAGGTTGAGACGCGGCAGAATGCGGTTCAGCGCCGTAACGCCTTCTTTCGCCTGCTCAAACTGAATACGCTGCTGCTGGTTATCATTTTCATGATTACTCAACGCCCGCTCCAGTTCGACGCGACGGCTGTTCAGTTGACGGATTTCTGCTTCCGGGTCAGACTCAAACGCAACCGCCAGATGACTGCCGATAAAGCGGCTGAACGCCTGATGCAGACGCTGAGTTTTCTGTACATCAAAGGAGAGCGTGGCGAAGCGTTCGGAAAGCACTTCACGCTCGGCATGGAGGCTTTCAATACGGCTTTCACGCGCAGCACGACCAAACAGCGGCACTTCCGGGAAACGTGAATAACGCCACTGACGATCGGCGATTTTCACCACTACCGCTTTTTCCAGCTCATCAACGCTGAACACGCTGTCATCGAATGACTGCGGATCTCCTTCGATCAGATAGAGATCTTCCGGGCAATCGGTCAAGCCTTCCAGGTGTTCAGTTACCTGTGACAGATCTGGCACCACGATGGCGTGGCGTGACGGGCCATACAGCGCTGAGAAGTACGGCGCATCTTCCAGGCTAACGTCGTCATAAATTTCTGACAGCAGCACGCCGCCAAAACGCTCCGCCAGCGCGTTCAGACGCTGATCTTCAGAGCCGCCAGGCTGGCTTAAACGTTCGATCTCTTCATCGACAGCGTTTTTGCGCGCGCCCACTTCATCGCGTTCAACAATCGCCTCTCGCTCACGCTCCAGCAACTGTTGCAGATATTCGGTGACGTCCTGGCTGGAGGTAAACTCTTCACCGCACTGCTCGCTCAACTGGTTGAGACTGTTTTGCGCTGCCAGCCAAACCGGCGCACGCTGCATCAAACTCTGAATGCGAGACTGCAGCTGTTCCTGTTCCTGGCGCAGTGCCATGCGCTCTTCACGGGCGTTAGACACGCTATCGGAAAGAGAGGCAATGCGCGCTTCCAGCTCCTGATGCAGAGCTTCCAGTTCATCAATATCAAAATTCTTGCCCTGACGTTTGCAGAAGTCTGCCAGCAGGCGTTCGGCTTCTTGCTGCTCGCGCAGACGCTGTTCCAGTTCACTTAAGCGCATCCGCAACGGTTGAACCTGCTCTGCCAGGTGACGCTGATCGACCCCTTCGCGCAATAGTTCGCGAGCGACATCCCACGCCTCGTTACGCGCCAGCGGGCCGTTGATTGCCACCACCAGCTGATAAGCCTGCTCAAACTGGCTGTGCGCGGTTTGCGCCATGCTCATTTTCTGCTCAAGAGAGAGCATTTTTTCAGTCGCTTCCAGCTCTTTCGCCTGGAAGGTTTCCAGCCATTCGGCGGCGCTGTCGGCGGTTAAGTCCGGCAGATGGCACAGTTCTTTGGCGCGATTAAGCGCAGCAATCGCCTGGTTATACTGGATCGCGCGCGTTTGCTGGACGTCCAGCGCCTGCTGGTAGTCAGCAAGCTGGCTTTTCAGCTCGTCCACTTCCAGTTCGGCAGCTTCCGCGCGAGCCTCGTTCTCTTCCTGGCGTTCGATGGCTTCTGCCACCACTTCGTTTTGCTCTTCCAGACGGATCTGCAGCTCATCGAGATCCGCTTCGTAGCGTTCGATCTTCTCCTGCTGACGCAGTGCGGTTTGCACCAGGTTCAGGTGATCGCTGGCCGCCTGATAATCCGCTTCCAGATCGCCTTCGGCACCGTTGTGCTCTGCCAGCTCACGCGCCATATCGACGTGTTTGTACTGCTCAGCCGCCAGTTGCTGACGCGAAGTATGTAACTCGCGACGAAACTCCAGGGCTTTGTCGAGATGGACACGGCGCTCGTTGGCGTGACGCATGTAGTCCGCCGCCACGTAGTTGGTAGCTTCGCTGATCAGATGCTTAAACAGGTCACGGTCCGACTGGGTGACACGAATCGCTTCCAGCGTCATACGGTTTTCACGCAGCGCCGCTTCCATGTCCTGGAACGCTTTACGCACGCCGCTGTTTTCCGGCAACAGGTAGTCGCGCAGAGAACGGGTAATGGCACTGGAGATCCCGCCATACAGCGAAGCTTCGATCAGACGATAGAATTTGCTACGGTCAGATGCGGAGCGCAGACGACGCGCGATGATGCCCAGATCGAACATCAGCGAGTGGTAATCAGTAATGGAGTTGAACTGTTTAAACTGCACGCCTTCCATCGCCTCGAGCTTGTCTTTCAGCTCGTTAAGCGGCAGCACGCGCGCCTGGCGTTCGTTCAGGGTTTCGGTCACCAGCTGTGTCGGCTGCACCGACATCGGCAGTCCCTGAATGGCAAACGGCTTGATATCCACTTTACGATCGCGTCCGGCAACCTGTTGCAGACGCACACCGACCACCACGCGCTGGTGGCGCGAGTTAATGGTGTCGAGCATCGAATAACAGACACCCGCTTTCAGCTTACCGTGCAGACCTTTATCGCGCGAACCGCTGGTGGCCCCGGCTTCCGTAGTGTTACGGAAATGCAGCAGGGTCAGGTCGGGGATCAGCGCCGTAACGAACGCCGCCATGGTGGTGGATTTACCCGCCCCGTTACCGCCAGAAAGCGTCGTGACCAGCTCGTCAAGGTCAAAAGTTCGGGCAAAAAAGCCGTTCCAGTTAATCAGCGTCAGTGAGCGAAATTTACCGCGTTCAATCATTATTCTTCCTCTCCGCTATCTGGCTGATTTTCTTCGGTTTCATCGTTGAGTTGCAGATGATTTTCAATCGGCATTGCTTCGCCATCACGAATCAGGCGACGCTGTGCTTCACGGGGATCGTCGCCAGCACGCACATCGGCTCCGAAGCGGAACACCGATTCGGTAATGCGAAACTTGCTGCTGTCGTGGCCCATAAACCACACCATGCCTAAACGACGCAGACGGTTGAGCGAAGAACGTACTTTCTCCTGCAACTTCTGACGGTCAACGTCTGAACCGGTTGAACGGTTGTTCACCAGTTTCAGCAGTTTTGCTTCATCGGCCAGGGTGAGCAGTTCGTCGTACAGTTCCTGCTGGGTGAAAATCCCCTCATTCGCCAGCCGTTCCGGGCTGAGATAGAGATAACAGAGGATTTTCCCGACCATCATATCCAGTTCCGACAAGACGGAACGAGGGATCAGCGTGGTGGAACGTGGGCGTAAATAGAAGAACCCTTCTGGTGCGCGAATAAGCTCAACGTTATAACGCGCGTAAAACTCTTCCAGATATTCCTGAAAATCCATCAGGAATGCATGATTATCCAGTTCGTCGAGGCCAATATGGCGGCCTGAACGTAAGGCGCTGTCCAGCGCCGGAAATAACGGATTCGCCAGCGCCTGCGCCAGCTTAACCGGCATCACTTGTTCAATATTTGTCGATGACATGCGCCTGTACCTTGGCTCCGTAATCATTAATCGGCTGCCATTTCGCTGGCAGTCCGGTGAAATCTGCTTGCGCTACGCCAAGACGTACCGCCTGATCAATAACAATACGCGCAACGTCAAAGTGACGTGCACGCGGATACTGTGACAGATATTCGCGTACCACCAGACCAAGATCCAGCGGCACTTGTCTGGTTTTGTACACGGCAAGTTGTTCTTCGATGATCGCCGCCAGCTGTTCGCGGATCTCGTTAAACTCTTCGTATTCCAGATCCTCAGGAAGTTCCCCAGTCACTTCTTCATCGCGCAGTGCCATCTCTTCGTCACGCATATCCAGCAGACGATCGGCATTGGCATAAGTTAGCGCCCACGGCTCATCAAAATAGGTTTGTACCGACTGACGTAACCGCTGAGCAAAGACGCGGTTTTTATCCATATCGATCGCGGTACGAATAAATTTGTGTACGTGGCGGTCGTAGCCAATCCACAAGTCGATGGATTGCTGGCCCCAACTGATAATACGATCGAGTTTGCTCTGCAGATCGAACACCAGACGATCGACGAAATGCAGATCGTCATGGGTCATCGTCGCATCCTGAATGCGCAACAGATTAGCCTGCAATTTGTCGCCTGCCGCTTCCAGCGTATCCTGCAATTCACGCAGCGTCCCGGAAGTTTCCGAAAGCAACAATTCACAGCTGGAAATCGCCGCCCGCCAGTCTTTGTTCAGCAACTGGGCGATATCGTCCTTCACCTGCTGCTGCTGTTCGTCCATCAGACGTTGCGTCAGGTCGATACTGTCGAAAATTTCTGCTACCGAATATTTCAGTGGCGCATAGACATTACGGTGCCAGTGAAATTCATCACCGCCCTCTTCGGCGGCATCTGCTGCGCGTTTGAGCTCACCCGCCACAATCGACAACTGCATAGAAAGACGCAGCGTAGAAAACTCGCGCTGACGGATGTAGTAGTCAGTAATGCCGATGCCGAGCGGCGTCAGACGGTAAATTGCGTTCCCTTCCGCCTGCTCGCTGGTAAAGCGGTTCAGCAGACGTTGACGCACCATGTCGTTGATCGCGTTATTGGCGCGCACGCCGATGGTTTCGCTGGTTTGCTCAAACGCATCACTCACATGGCGGAATGCATCCACCAGCTCGCCTTCACTCATCTCACCATCCAGACGCTCGCCGTTCAGCGTGGCAACCGCCAGCAGAAAAGAGAGTCGGTCTACCGGCAGCGAGATGGAGAAGTCATTTTTTCTGGCCCAGGCAACCAGTTCGGGGACTGTCTGGGAAAATTCACTCATACTTTATCCTTGCTCTGCGGTTTGCGCGCGGTGACATGAATATAACGCCCCAGGGTAATATACGGTTCCTGACGGCAATAACGCGTTTCTAATTCAAGTAATGCTTCATAGCAGTCGCGCTGCTGGTGCTTCTCGCGCAGATAATCATGAAACACGCGAACGCCTGTCTTACCCATAATTTGCCAACCAGCTTCTTCCAGCCACAGATAAACCTGCGCCGGGTCGCGTGGATAATCTGGCGAAAGCGTCCGTTTTTTCTTTTTCGGCATTCCCGCCTGCACGTAATCAAAATTCCCGGCGACCATGTTATGCATCAACAAACCATGCGCATTGTAGAACATTAACGACAACACGCCGCCTGGACGCAACACTGACCACAGGGTCTGCAATACACTGCGGGGATCGGCCACCCACTCGAGCACCGCATGGAACAATATCAGATCAACGGGCGTTTCCAAATGCGAAGCAACATCCTGAGCGGCGCAATGTATAAATTGCATGTTGTCGCTCACACCTTTTGCTTCTGCCGCCTGTTTTGCGCGGTCGATCATCTGCGCAGAAAGATCGCATAAAATGACCTGATGCCCACGCTCGGCCATTTTGATTGCGGTCTGCCCTTCACCACCGCCAGCATCCAGCACACGCAGTTTTTGCGGGCCCATTTCCGCCAGCACGTGATCGAGATCCTGCCACAGAATAGCCTGTCGAAGCTGCCCTTTGGTGGTGCCGTAAATGTTACGGGAAAACTTTTCCGCAATATCATCAAAATTGCGATCCTGCATTGCTTTCTCCACCGGTTGGCTAAGACGTTTTCTGATAAAGACGCTATTTTGTCACAGCCACGGCGAGAATGAACCCGTCTGGTGTAATATCGCTGGCGATCCCTTGCTATATGGTTAAAAAAGGAACCAGAAAGGATGCTTTTTACACTGAAAAAAGTGATTGGCAATATGTTGCTGCCACTTCCGCTGATGTTGTTAATTATTGGCGCTGGCCTGGCGCTGCTGTGGTTTAGCCGTTTTCAAAAAACCGGGAAGATTTTTATTAGCATTGGGTGGCTGGCACTCTTGTTATTGAGTTTGCAACCGGTAGCCGACCGCCTGCTGCGTCCCATCGAAAGCACCTATCCGACATGGAATAATTCGCAAAAAGTGGACTATATCGTGGTGCTCGGAGGTGGTTATACCTGGAACCCACAGTGGGCACCGAGCTCTAATTTAATCAATAACAGTCTGCCACGCCTGAATGAAGGTATTCGCTTATGGCGCGAAAATCCGGGATCAAAACTGATCTTCACGGGAGGCGTAGCAAAAACCAATACGGTGAGTACAGCGGAAGTAGGTGCCAGAGTTGCGCAATCGCTGGGCGTGCCGCACGAGCAAATTATCACCCTGGATTTGCCAAAAGATACCGAAGAAGAAGCTGCGGCAGTGAAACAGGCGATTGGTGACGCCCCTTTCCTGCTGGTGACCTCCGCATCACATCTGCCGCGGGCGATGATCTTTTTTCAGCAGGAAGGGTTAAATCCGCTACCAGCCCCGGCGAATCAGTTGGCCATCGACTCGCCGCTTAATCCGTGGGAACGGGCAATCCCTTCTCCGGTCTGGCTGATGCATAGCGATCGTGTTGGCTATGAAACGCTTGGCCGCATCTGGCAGTGGCTAAAAGGTTCGTCAGGCGAGCCACGGCAAGAGTGATTTTGATGCCAGATCGAAGTTGCGCCGACTAAATCGTCCGGTATTAACCAGTTGCGCAACTTCATCCCATAACACATACAACCAACGCCGCCAGATGAACGACTCCGCCACTGGCGCGCGTTGCAGGTAACTCCAGAGCAAATCTTCCGCCAGAGAATTATCCATTAGTCGGAACAGTTCGTATTCTCGCGGTGCCCAAAGCATTAGTCCCGGCCCGACCATCGCCAGTAACTGATCGCTGCGCGAATCTTTCAACATGCTGCGTAAACAGAAGTTACCGTGAATCAGCACACAATTGTCGTTAAAGCCTTCAAATAATGCCGGGAGACATTCGCGAGTGCGAAACAGGATCCGCTTATCCTGCATCGTCAGACCGGTGTTATTGAACTGATTGAGCGTGGTCCATAGCACTTCAACATGTTGCCGGTACCATGAGGGCCAGAAATTTTCCTGAGTATTGTCGACCGCGCCGACGCAACCGCGACTGTCCTGACGGTGCCAGGCCAGTAAGGCTTCAACGATTTGGTCTTTGAGTTGTTCCCAGCGTTCTGGTGTTCGGGCTGGTGCCTCCACCGAAACACCACGCATCCGCTCCAGTAGCAGGACATCGGGGCCGGGGTGTTCTTCATGCGTCATCACACCATAAATAGTCGGCATACGGACAGTCCCACTTCTTGCCAGCATGGTGGTTTTCCATGCCAGTTGTCGGGCTTTTCCGGGCGTACTAAAGCTTCTTGCCATTAACGGCATTGGGTTTCCCTGGCTGTCATACAAAGCCCACAACGCCGTATCCGCTTTTTCATTGACGCACTCAATACGACTGAGTTTTTCGCCCAGTAAATGGCTTAATTCGGCACGCAGCTGTTCCATTCAGATTACCCTCATAAAAGCTACTGCTTTCATAATGAGCGCCAATATAAAAGATGTCACCTGAATGAGATCAATTGTTGAAAAGAAAAATTGAGGAAAATCGTAACGGTACGACACTCCTCCCAAAATTGGCTGAAGTGTCGTGAAGTGAAATTAGCGCATTTCAGCGCGAACGCGCTCAAGATCTTCAGGGGTATCCACACCTGTGCCAGGAACTTCCTGAGCAACAGCAACATGGATTTTTTCGCCGTACCACAGAACACGAAGCTGCTCTAACATTTCGATGTGTTCTAACGGACTTGGCTGCCAGTTGACGTAACGACGGATAAAGCCTGCACGGTAGCCATAAATACCAAGATGACGCAGGAAGTTATCGCCAACGGTTTCAAGGCCTTCTGCAAAACGATCACGATCCCAAGGAATGGTGGCGCGAGAGAAGTACAGTGCATACCCTTCAGCGTCGAGAACCACTTTCACCGCATTCGGGTTAAACGCTTCTTCCGCATTGTGGATTGGCACCGCCAGAGTCGCCATACCCACCTGACGCTGAGCGAGGTTATCAGCAACCTGACGAATGATTGTCGCAGGGATCATCGGTTCATCACCCTGCACATTAACGATCACCGTGTCGTCGCTGAATGCGCATTTTTCGACAACTTCCGCCAGGCGTTCTGTCCCTGACTGGTGATCGGCGCGCGTCATACATACTTCACCGCCAGCGGCTTCAACGGCGCGGGCGACATCCTCATGATCGGTTGCCACGATGATGCGATCGGCACCTGATTCGCGAGCACGTTCAAGAACATGAACAATCATGGGTTTGCCATTAATATCAACCAATGGTTTACCGGGCAGACGCGTTGACGCGTAGCGCGCGGGAATAATGACCACAAAACTCATGATTTACTCTCATCAGCAGTCAGCACGCGGGCTTCCGTTTCCAGCAACACTGGAATGCCATCACGCAGCGGGAAAGCGAGGTTGTCCAGTTTGCAAATAAGCTCTTGTTTTTCCTGGTTATACCAAAGTTTTCCGTTGCAAACCGGGCAGGCAATGATTTCAAGCAAACGATGATCCATAGTTCCTCCAGATGGATCGGGTTATGAATGCATAAATCTTATCATAATCATTTATGCGACGGGGTCTATTTCCCAGCCAGTGCGGCAATCAGTAAAGAGACCTTGCGGGCAGCGTCCTAATGTCACCCGCGTTGCCTGCTGCCAGCTCGCGAAATCAGTAATCGCCTGACGTAACCCTTTTTGCAGCATTGTCGTTGGTTTAATGCCTTCCTGTAACCACAGAGAGATAACTTCAAGGATGCCTGTCTGGCGATGCATTTTGGCATCCATTCGCCCAACTAATTGCCCACGATGTAATAATGGCAGAACAAAATAGCCATACTGGCGTTTCGGCGCTGGGGTATAGCACTCCAGCCGGTAGCTAAAATCAAAAAGCTGCTCTGCGCGTTTGCGATCCCAGACAACAGGATCAAAAGACGAAAGTACCGCGCTGTGCGTTGCAGTGAGCTTTCCGGCCAGCGCACGCTCGAGTAGCGGCAGCAAATCAGCATGCAGCCAAAGATTGCCCAATTTTTCAACATGCACAGCAATGATTTGCTGCTGTTCAGCCCTCGCTTCGCGCCACGCCGCCAGTGCCGGACGTTTCAGCCGATAGTAATCTGCCAGCCACTGTTCGCGGAATATTCCCAGGCTACGCGCACTGTTATCCAGCATGATGATTTCTGCTTCTGTTTGCGAAACGAGATCGCGCTCATCATCCCAGTCAGGCATGACACGGTGGGTTAAATCATAAACGCGCTGGAAGTTGCGCCGTTCAATCACCATCACCTTTCCGGCAGTAAATAAACCTTCCAGATGCCGTTTATGCGGCTTCCATTCCCACCAGCCGCTTGCACCTTTACGAGGATGCTCAAAATCGGCTGAACGTACCGGCCCCTTATCATGAATATGCTGAATTAACTGTGCAATTTCCGCCTCATGTTCCTGCATCCAGGCGTCTTTGTATTTCCAGCCCATTTTTTCAGGTGCCAGCATGCGGTGGCGAATAAGACGAAAGTCGCTACGCGGCATAAAGCAGGCTTCATGCGCCCAGTATTCCATTAATTCGCCACGCGCCAGAGACTCATCCAGCCACTGGGCAGGATAATTTCCCAGACGACTGAAAAGCACCAGATATGGACTACGGGCAACAATATTGATGGTATCGATTTGCAGCAAGGACATGCGGGAGATCGTTGCCGGAATATCCTCCAACGACGCTTGACGGCGGGGTTTGTTTAACAGGCCTTGTGCGGCAAGGTGAAGATTACGCGCATCAGCAAGGGAGAGGTGCGGCAGCGACATTCATGACTCCATCAATCGAACGCTGCCGCGGCGTAACTAGTTGCCAGAAGCCAGCGAGGTTAGTTGCGTAAGCAGTTTCGCTGGTTCATCACCTGAAAGCTGTGCGTCTACAGGCAAATACCACCAATTTTCTTCTGCAAAGGCCCGGCATTTCACCGCATCTTTTTCAGTCATTACCAGCGTTTGCCCGGCGCTTACCAACGCACTGACATCCGCATGGTTCAAAGACTGATGATCGGCCAGCGGTACACATTTTTCCGGTTGTACGCCACACATCTTCAGCGTGGCAAAAAAGCGCGGCGGATGCCCAATCCCCGCCATCGCCACTACATGTTCAAGCTGAGCAACGTCACAACGCGTACCGGTACGTAAATTCACCGCCTGACCCGGCAGCAGATGCATGGGGATTTCACCGCTGCGAGGGACACCACCGTTGACGATTACCGCATCAACCGACTTTAAGCGCCCCGCTCGCTCACGCATTGGCCCCGCCGGCAACCACCAGCCATTGCCAAAGCGACGCACACCATCAATAACGACAATTTCCACATCACGCGCCAGACGGTAATGCTGTAAACCGTCGTCGGTTACGATGATCTGCACATCAGGGTGTTGCGCCAGAATGGCTTTTACCGCATCAGAACGAACGGGAGAAACCGCAACAGGCGCATCAGTGCGTTGATAAATCAACACAGGTTCATCACCCGCCTGTGCTGTTGTGGTATCTGCCGACAATAACAGCGGATAAGATTCAGCCTTACCACCATATCCCCGCGATACGACCCCCACGCGAATACCGCGCTGTTGCAACTGTTCCACCAGCCAGACAACGACCGGGGTTTTTCCGTTGCCGCCTGCGGTGAGATTACCAACCACGACAACCGGTACGGGGGCACGCCAGGCGCGCTTCAGTTTTAGTTTATAGCAAAGACGGATCGCGCCACTTACCAGGCCATACAACCAGGAGAGTGGCAGCAATAGCCGCCACAAAGGGGATTCACCAGACCAGATTTTTTCGATCATTGGCCAAACTGCATTTTGTGAAGTTGCGCGTAAACGCCGCGGTGCTCAAGCAAATCGTTATGCGTACCGCGTTCCACAATGACACCATCCTCGACGACCACGATTTCGTCTGCCTTTTCAATGGTAGACAAGCGGTGGGCAATCACCAGAGAGGTACGGTTTTTCTGCAACTCATCCAGTGCCGCCTGAATCGCACGTTCGGATTCGGTATCCAGAGCCGAGGTAGCTTCATCCAGAATCAGAATCGGGCTATCACGCAGCAAGGCTCGAGCGATAGCAATACGCTGACGCTGACCGCCAGAGAGCAGCACGCCGTTTTCACCAATCACTGTATCGAGACCGTTATCCATCTTATTGATGAAGTCCATGGCGTAGGCCATACGCGCCGCTTCTTCAATTTGCTCACGGCTGTACTGTTCAGTCCGTGCGTAAGCAATGTTGTTAGCAACCGTATCGTTAAACAGATGGACATTCTGCGACACCAGAGCAACCTGGTTACGTAACGACGCCAGGGTATACTCGCGCAGATCGTGACCATCCATCAGGATTTCGCCTTCATCAATATCGTAAAAACGCGTGATCAGGCTGGCGATGGTTGATTTACCCGAACCAGAGCGTCCAACCAGAGCAACCGTCTTCCCTGCCGGAATTTTCAGGTTGATGTTACGCAATGCAGGTACGTCACGTCCCGGATAAGTAAAGGTGACATTGCGGAATTCCACGTCGCCAGTCGCACGCTCGATCACGCGCTTACCTTCATCTTTCTCCTGCTCACTGTCCAGAATGGTAAACAGCGTCTGACAAGCCGCCATACCGCGCTGGAACTGGGCGTTAACGTTGGTCAGCGATTTCAGCGGACGCATCAGTGCAATCATTGAAGAGAAAACAACGGTAATCGTACCGGCAGTCAGGCTATCCATGACACTTGGGAAGCTCGCCGCATACAGAACAAACGCCAGCGCCAAAGAGGCGATCAGCTGAATGATCGGATCAGAGATGGAAGAGGCTGAAACCATTTTCATCCCCTGAAGACGCATTCGGTTGCTGACTTTATCAAAGCGTTTCGTTTCCACTTCCTGACCACCGAAAATCAATACTTCTTTGTGGCCCTTCAGCATTTGTTCGGCGCTGGTGGTCACCTGCCCCATGGTGTTCTGCATGTTTTTACTGATGTTGCGAAAACGCTTCGATACTACGCGAATCGCAATCGAAACAATCGGTGCCAGCACAATCAAAATGATCGACAGTTGCCAACTGTAATAGAACATCATGATGAACAGGCCGATGATTGACGCACCTTCACGCACAACCGTTATCAGTGCGCCGGAAGAAGAAGAAGCAACCTGTTCGGAATCGTAGGTGATACGTGACAACAGCGTCCCCGTTGACTGTTTGTCAAAAAATGAAACCGGCATTCCCATCATGTGACCAAACAGGCGGCGACGCATGGTCATTACCACCTTTCCTGATACCCAGGAGATACAGTAGCTGGAGACATAGCTGGTGATACCACGTAAAATCATCAGCCCGATCACCACCAGCGGCATCCACACCAGCACGGAGCGATCTGTTTTACCAAAGCCATCATCAAGAAGTGGCTTAAGGAGCGATAACATGAAGGTATCGCTGGCTGCGTTGAGGATTAACGCTACGCCCGCCACGATCAGACCCGCTTTAAAAGGCGCAATGGTTGGCCACAGTCGGCGGAACGTCTGCCACGTAGAGAGATCTTTGTCGTTATGCATTCAAAAAACCAGCATTTGTTGAAATAGCCGCATATTCTACCCGTTATCCACTGGCACGCCAAACCACTGATGATACCAACGAGGTAAAATTTGCTCTCTGAGGCTGCTAATCCGCCAGCCTTGCGCTGAAAAATTGACCGTCACTTGACCCTGATGTGGAGTATCAAGCCATTGATATCCTTGCTGTTGATAGCGATGCTTAACTTTATTAGAGGGCAATCGCCATGCGTTATAGCGCGATGCCGATGCGAGTGCCACTTTTCCATTCACTCGCTGAATTAATGGCAACGATGATGAGGTATTACTGCCATGGTGAGGTACCTGAAGCAATGTTGTCTGCACTTGCTGCCAGTAACGGCTTAGCATCTTTTGTTCAGCGGGGACTTCAATATCACCGGTTAGAAGAATGCTATTCGTCCCGTCATCAACCTTAACCACACAGGAATGGTTATTTCCTTTATCGTTGCTAGCTTGTAAAGGCCAGTGCACGCTGAAACGCAATCCTTGCCATTGCCACGCTTCGCCACGCACACAGGGCTGATGATGTTCCCAGTTTAACGGACTTCTGATCCATAACATCGGCCATGTGTGCAATATTGAGTCCAGCCCTCCCCGGTGATCCAGATGTTCATGACTCAGAATAACGCCTTCCGGTTCAAGATTATGCCAGTGGAGCCAGGGGATAATCAGTTGTTGCCCACTATCCCCTTCGGGCCAGGCCAGTCCTGTGTCATAGAGAATCGCTTTGCCGTTTCTGGCTATCACCATTGCCAGCCCTTGCCCGACATCAAGCATGTACAGCTGCCACTCGTCAGGTCGAGGTTTTTGCCACAGCGGCCAGCACATCAGCAAGCCTACAGCCACACACATTGCTGGCAACGTTCGCCAGGCGTTTAATCGCCATACCACCAGTAAGAACCATGGGGAAAATGATAGCCATTGCCAACGTTCAGCAATGTTGATCCACCCTTCTGGCAAACTCTTTAACCCCCAGAAAAGTAAAGCCAAAGACCGGTCGGCAAGAAACCATAACCCTTGCTCCAGGATTAACGGCCCGCTTAAATGCACAACCATCGCGGCGAGGATCAACGGAACCGTGATAAATGTCACCAAGGGAATTGCTAATAGATTTGCAATAAACGAGGTCAGACTAATGCCATGAAATATGACGATTTGCACAGGCATAAGCAGGAGTGTGATTCCCAGTTGCAAATGAATGAGGGAAACAACTGCACGCAATACCGGCGGCAGTTGCCACTCAGGACAGGGAAACCACTGGTACCAAAAAATCAGTGCCGCGACCGCAGCGGCAGAGAGCCATAAACTTTGCGAGAGAATGGCAACAGGATCCATCAGCAAAATTGCCGCCAGACAACATATCCATACATCCCAGCCACTCCACTGTCGCCCACTTAACTTAAGCATTCCCCACGTAGCAAGCGCCACCACGGTACGCAATGCAGGAGGTTGCATTCCCGTCAACCAGGCATAAAAAGCAGCACAGCAGATCCCACCAATTAATGGTATTTGCCAGTGGATCCAGCGCCCAGGCAGAAAAATTTGTCCACTGCGAATGAGTCCGGCAGCCAGCAACGCCGCAAAAGCGATGTGCAATCCCGATATCGCCATTAAATGCGCCGTTCCAGTATCGCGCATGATATTTTTGATTTCTTTGGGGACGGATAACCGTTCCCCCATACCTAAACCAAGAATAACCGCATTCCACGGATAGGGTTGCAGCGTTGTTTGTAGTGACGCCAGATACTGTGCACGCAGGCTACAATTCGGTTCAATAACACTTGCCTGCAGAAAGCGGCCGGTGAGCGGTTGATGCTGGGCAATGGCATAACGCTGGCTATCAAAGCCGCCATCATTAAGTTGGCCATGAACCGCACGAACTTTGAGTTTCATTGACCATTGTTGTCCAGCACAAACCGCTTGCGGAAGATATTCGCCATACAGCACAAGGCCTGGCGCAGGGAATATACGTCGACCTTGTAGATGAGTAATTTGACCGTAATGAGTGGTCATGCCGTCAGTTGCAGTGATCTCAACAATTGCATCCTGCGTCGCGCCAGTTAAGGTTTCTCCTGCCCACAAAATTTGCTTTGCTGATAATATGCCCCAAACGAAAAACAGCAACGTCAGCGCGATATAACGGACGGTTTTAACAGGGATAAATGCCAGTACGCAGGCGAAGAGAGTCAGAAACGCAAGGGTTAATGTCCCAGGCAATTGGGGCAAAATCAGCAACGGAAAAATTCCGCAAATTATGCATACGCCGACTGTCGTTATTTTCATGCCCCCCTCCCTGTTTATGGAAAGTGTGCAACTTTGTTGAGCGGTTGTCTGGTGGGAATTTTGCGTTCCCCGAGGCACATTCAGAAGAATTTAACGAAAGGGTGAAAACTGCTCAAAACTCTGCGAGGCAGCTTCCAGTTCCTGATTAGAGAAATGAAAAAAGCACCCGACAGGTGCTTTTCTCGCGTTCAAGTTTGAGTAAAAACTTAACCGTAAATATTGGCGCGATCGCGCAGTTCTTTACCAGGTTTAAAGTGAGGAACGTATTTTCCTTCCAGTTCTACTTTATCGCCAGTCTTCGGATTACGTCCGGTACGTGGTGCGCGGTAGTGCAAAGAGAAACTGCCGAAACCGCGGATTTCAATACGCTCGCCCTGCGCAAGAGTCGAGGCCATATGCTCCAGCATCTCTTTTACTGCATCTTCAACCGTCTTGGCGGGAATGTGCGATTGCTGGGTGGCAAGTCTTTCTATCAATTCTGACTTGGTCATGATTCCTCCGGTTCCTTAAAGGCAAATTAAGCGGCTGCTGTTGCTGCATTGATTAAGGGCGGCCGTAGCCGCCCTTAGTGCTTGATTACAGGACGAAACCTGCAATCTGTCAAGTAAACTCAACAAACTTCGGAATAAAAATCCCGAAGAGTCAGAGAATTACTCGCCTTTAGCTGCTTTGAAAGCTTCAGCCATTGCGTTGTTGGAGAAGTTTGCATCTTCCTGTTTGTTAACAGTTGCGATTGCATCTTTCTCGTCAGCTTCGTCTTTCGCACGAACAGACAGGCTGATTGCGCGGTTTTTACGATCAACGCCGGTGAATTTAGCTTCAACTTCGTCGCCAACGCTCAGAACCAGGGTAGCGTCTTCAACGCGGTCACGGGATGCTTCAGAAGCACGCAGGTAACCTTCAACGCCGTCAGCCAGTTCTACGGTTGCGCCTTTAGCGTCAACTGCAGTTACTTTACCGGTTACGATAGCGCCTTTCTTGTTCAGAGCAACCCAGTTGTTGAACGGATCTTCTGCGAGCTGTTTAACGCCCAGGGAGATACGTTCACGTTCTGCGTCAACCTGCAGAACAACTGCAGCGATTTCGTCGCCTTTTTTGTATTCACGAACTGCTTCTTCGCCTGCAACGTTCCAGGAGATGTCAGACAGGTGAACCAGGCCGTCGATGCCGCCGTCCAGGCCGATGAAGATACCGAAGTCAGTGATAGACTTGATTTTACCTTCAACACGGTCGCCCTTGTTGTGGGTTTCCGCGAACTGCTGCCACGGGTTAGCTTTGCACTGTTTCAGACCCAGGGAGATACGACGACGTTCTTCGTCGATATCCAGAACCATAACTTCCACTACATCGCCAACGTTAACAACTTTGGACGGGTGGATGTTTTTGTTGGTCCAATCCATTTCGGAAACGTGTACCAGGCCTTCAACGCCTTCTTCGATTTCAACGAAGCAGCCGTAGTCGGTCAGGTTGGTCACGCGACCAGTCAGTTTGGTACCTTCCGGATAACGTTTAGCGATAGCTACCCACGGATCTTCGCCCAACTGTTTCAGGCCCAGGGATACACGGGTACGTTCGCGGTCGAACTTCAGCACTTTAACAGTGATTTCGTCGCCCACGTTGACGATTTCGCTCGGATGCTTAACGCGTTTCCAGGCCATGTCAGTGATGTGCAGCAGGCCGTCAACGCCGCCCAGATCAACGAATGCACCGTAGTCAGTGAGGTTCTTAACGATACCTTTAACTTCCATGCCTTCCTGCAGGTTTTCCAGCAGCTGATCGCGCTCTGCGCTGTTTTCGGATTCGATAACGGCACGACGAGAAACAACAACGTTGTTGCGCTTCTGATCCAGCTTGATTACTTTAAATTCAAGCTCTTTGCCTTCCAGGTGCAGAGTGTCACGCACCGGACGAACGTCTACCAGAGAACCTGGCAGGAACGCACGAATACCGTTCAGCTCAACAGTGAAGCCGCCCTTAACTTTGCCGTTGATAACACCGGTAACAGTTTCAGCATCTTCGTAAGCTTTTTCCAGCGTGATCCAGGCTTCGTGACGTTTAGCTTTCTCACGGGACAGCAGAGTTTCACCGAAGCCGTCTTCTACTGCGTCCAGAGCAACGTCAACTTCGTCACCTACCTGGATTTCCAGCTCGCCCTGGGCGTTTTTGAACTGCTCAGCCGGGATGGCGGACTCAGATTTCAGACCAGCGTCAACCAGTACTACGTCTTTGTCGATAGCAACAACAACGCCACGAACGATAGAACCCGGGCGGGTTTCGATTTCTTTTAAGGACTCTTCAAAGAGTTGAGCAAAAGATTCAGTCATGTTTAATCTTCAGGTTTATATTTAACGTCCACCTGGCTCCATGCCGGATGGGGTTGTTTAACATACCCGCTGTCATTCCATTGCAACGGGGGTACTGCAAATTCGGTCGCTTATGCGAGAGCCAATTTCTGGCGCGCGTATTGTAGCGCTTTTTCAATCACTTGCTCAATGCTTAAGGTGGTGGAATCCAACACTAAAGCATCGGCTGCCGGAACCAGTGGCGCTACCGCTCGGTTACGATCGCGGTCGTCGCGTTCTTTGATCTCGGCCAAAAGGCGCTCAAAGTTAACACTAAAGCCCTTCTCCTGCAACTGTAGCATGCGGCGATGCGCACGTTCTTCCGAGGAGGCGTCAAGGAAAATTTTCACTGGCGCATCAGGGAATACCACCGTTCCCATGTCGCGGCCATCGGCAATCAGGCCTGGTAATTCGCGAAACGCGCGTTGGCGACGCAATAATGCTTCACGAACGCGTGGGAATGCCGCGACTTGTGAAGCTGCATTCGCCACTTCCTGAGTACGAATTTCGCCGCTGACATCTTCCCCTTCGAGGATCACTTCCAGATTGCCATTGGTTGACACAAAACGTACATCCAGATGGGATGCCAGCGGTACCAGCGCATCTTCTGACGCAACATCAACATGGTGATGTAATGCCGCCAATGCCAGTACGCGATAAATTGCACCCGAATCCAGCAGATGCCATTGCAATGCTTCCGCCATAGCCTTACACAAGGTGCCTTTCCCTGCACCGCTTGGGCCATCAATGGTAATAACCGGGGCAATTGCCGTCATCTTTATCTCCTTAAAACAGGCGTACCGTTAACATAACCGCGCGCATTATACGCGCCGACGCCACAAATCGTTAACGTTGTGTGCAAAAACCAGTTTTGTCTGTATTCAGATGGGGATTTATTGCGCAATTATAGCGGGCTGGCAGAAGACCAGCCCGAAAGATGACAATGATTTACTTACCAGAGGCGATACGATCACGGATGTGTTGCGCACGCTCTGTTGATGGTGGGTGAGAGTCAAACATGGACTGGGTGCGACCGCCATCCAGACTAGCCAGTTTTTCAAAGCTGCCAACCAGCCCCTGGGTGCTGATGCCACGTTTCTTCAACAGATCAAAGGAGAAATCATCTGCTTCGGACTCTTTATCACGGGAGTATTTAGCATTAATAGCGCCTTCTGCGATATCACCCAATTGTGAGCGGGAAAGCTGGGAAGCCACTCCGCTGGTAGCTGAAATGGCATCGCGTGCGGCAACGATCGCATAAGAAGCTTTCATTTCAGCCAGCGAGTGACCCAACGCGACGTGGCCCAGTTCATGGCCCAGAACACCTTCAATTTCGTTGTCATTCATCATGTCCATCAGGCCACTGTAGACACGGACACAGCCGTTCGCCATCGCCCATGCGTTGACGTCGCTGGTCATATAAACCTTATAGTTGACCGGCGTGCCATTAATATTGTTACCCAATGCTTTGGCGATTTTTGCCAGACGTTTACCGTACTTGCTGGATTTACTTGCGACTTGATTGCCGCTGTCCATTTCGGCACAGCCCTGATTGGCAATCGCTTTTGCATCGGCATCGCTTAATGTTGCTGCTTTATAGGCATTTAAACCGGAGCTGATAGCCATATTGGTATCAATACCGTGGGTATTTTGACACCCTGTCAGTAATGCTGCAGAGGTCGCAATCGCCAGCAGTAATTTAGTATTCTTCATGTGAATCATCCGTTGATTAATCATATATAAATATTATGTATCAACAACTTACATTGACAAGCGACGCTACCATTAATCAAAATGACTCACAAGGTCCGAAAAAAAACGCCGACAATGTGCCGACGTTTTGATAAAGAAAGATTTGGCTATTTATTGCCCGTTGTTCATTCAGGCTGCCTGGCTAATCCGCGCCAACTGCTCGAAATAATCCGGAAATGTTTTGGCCGTACATTTGGGATCAAGAATCGTCACTGGTGTATCTGACAACGCCACCAGCGAGAAACACATCGCCATCCGGTGATCATTGTATGTCGCGATCTCGGCAAAGTTCAGTTTTTCCGGTGGAGTGATACGAATGTAATCGTGCCCCTCTTCTACTTCCGCACCGACTTTACGCAGTTCTGTTGCCATCGCAAACAGGCGATCGGTCTCTTTAACACGCCAGTTATAGATATTGCGCAGCGTGGTGGTGCCTTTTGCAAATAACGCCGCCGTGGCAATGGTCATCGCCGCATCGGGAATATGGTTCATATCCATATCAATAGCGTTCAGTTCACCACGCGTGCAGGAAATATAATCATCGCCCCAGCAAATGGTCGCGCCCATTTTTTCCAGCACATCAGCAAAGCGAATATCACCCTGCATACTGTTACGTCCAATACCGGTCACTTTTACAGTGCCGCCTTTGATTGCTGCTGCTGCCAGAAAGTAAGAAGCCGAAGATGCATCGCCTTCGACCAAATAAGTACCCGGAGACTGATAAGACTGCCCGCCTTTTACGACAAATTGTTGATAGTGCTGATTTTCAATTTCAACACCAAACGTCTTCATCAGATTGAGTGTGATGTCGATATAAGGTTTAGAAACCAGATCGCCTTTAATACGAATCACCGTATCTTCCGGCGCAAGAGGCGCAGTCATTAACAGTGCGGTGAGGAATTGGCTGGAAACGGAGCCATCAACGTCAACGTTGCCGCCAGTAAAGCCGCCCTGTAAACGCAACGGCGGATAATTTTCTTGTTCCAGGTAAGTGATCTTCGCCCCGCCCAGGCGCAGCGCATCCACCAGATGACCAATCGGGCGTTCTTTCATACGCGGCTCACCGGTCAGCACAATATCATTGCTACCCAGACAAAGAGCTGCCGCCAGCGGACGCATTGCCGTTCCGGCGTTACCGAGGAACAACTCCAGGGCACCTTCTGCGTGTAATGGACCGCCGTTACCGATAATTTCGCAACGCGTACGATCGGCTGAAAGCGTATAGCTTACCCCTAACGCTGTTAATGCATTCAGCATATGGCGCACGTCATCGCTATCCAGCAGATTGGTTAATACTGTTTTGCCGTGTGCTAATGCCGCCAGCAATAAAGCGCGGTTAGAAACGCTCTTGGAACCGGGCAGATTAATAGTGCCATCGACACTAGCGATGGGTTGTAACGTCAGGGATTCCATGAACTCAACTCTCTACAACAGAAATAAAAACCCCACAGGCTGGCTGTGGGGATTAAGCAAAATTTCGGCATTAACCGTGACGGCGTTCGAACTCAACCATGAAGTCTGTCAGCGCTTTAACGCCTTCCAGCGGCATGGCGTTATAAATAGAAGCGCGCATTCCGCCGACCACACGGTGACCTTTCAGTGCATGAAGGCCAGCAGCAAAAGACTCTTCAAGGAACAATTTGTCAAGCGCACTGTCCGCCAACTGGAACGGCACGTTCATCCGCGAACGGTTAGCTTTCGCCACGTCATTGCGGTAGAAATCGCTGTTATCAATCACCCCATATAGCAGTTCTGCTTTTTGCTGATTGATTTTATCCATTTCAGCTACACCGCCGTTCGCTTTCAGCCATTTAAAGACCAGACCAGATAGATACCAGGCAAATGTCGGCGGCGTGTTAAACATGGAGCCGTTATCGTTGAGGATGGAATAATCCAGAATCGACGGACACGCGATATTCGCTTTGCCCAGCAAATCTTCACGAACGATGACGATTGTCAGGCCAGCCGGGCCGATATTTTTCTGCGCGCCAGCGTAAATCACGCCATAACGGCTGACGTCAATCGGACGGGAAAGAATGGTTGAAGAGAAGTCGGCGGCGACCACCACATCTTTGCCGAAGTCTGGCGTTTCGTCGATGGCGATACCGTCGATGGTTTCATTCGGGCAGTAATGCATATAAGCAGCATTATCAGAGAGTTGCCATTCACGCATTGGCTTAACCGCGCGCAGACCATCAACAGTCACTTTGGCGTCAAAGACATTAGGCGTGCAGTATTTTTTCGCTTCTTTAATGGCACTTGCCGCCCAGTAACCGGCATCAACATAATCTGCGGTGGTTTTATCACCGAGAATATTCAGCGGTACCGCAGCAAACTGACCGCGACCACCGCCATGGCAGAATAATACCTTGTAGTTGGAGGGGACATTAAGAAGATCGCGAAAATCCTTCTCGGCTTCCTCTGCAACCTGAATGAACTCTTTGCCACGGTGACTCACTTCCATCACCGACGTACCAAGACCGTTCCAGTCGCGCAGTTCCTGTTGAGCCTGTTTAAGCACCTCTGCCGGTAGCATTGCCGGACCAGAACTAAAATTGAAGATTTGAGCCATTTCCCCTCACCACGTTGCGTTGCTATTAACCCGCGGTCAATCGATTGCGACCACAGGTAATACATTATTCCTGTGGCTATCGGTTTTATCATTCAGTGACACACATCGCAATGAGTAAAACCGTTGAGGGCAAAAATGTGGCTTGCATCACACAAAAGAATCTCTCGGATTATTAGCAAAAAGCCGATGTTTTTACTGTCAGGTCACCCGTTTTGCCCGACTTGCCTTCGTCCATTCTGGATTTGCACAGCGCGGACATAATTGTTTTTCCCCCGCTTTCATATGAATGATTTCACTACAACGAATACAGGCATAGTCCGCCGACTCCGGCACCACTTTGTAACGCTGCGTACAATCACTGGGTAAAATAAGTAAACCCGGTTTCACCTTGTCATCTTCAAAGAAATAGACACTGATTTGCCCGTTGGTTTCGAGAATCGCCAGACGTACCTGCCCCAGCTGCTCCACGCCACGCAATCGTAGCTCCATAAAGAACTCAAATTCCGTCATGTTGGAGTTATTGAGTTTCGACCAGGCCAGCTCGCCATCTTCAATAATAACAACCGGCTTACCTTCCAGTAAATCTTCCAGTTTTTCACTGTGCGCCATCAACCACATTACCAGGCGGTATAACAACGCCAGAGTGATAAAGACGATAAGTACCGGCACCATCGGCACATCATCATAAAACGCCACATCTCCCGCCGCTGAACCCAGCGTGAGAATGATTAACACTTCAAACAGCGACATCTGTCGCACACCGCGTCTTCCGGTCATTTTGAGGAACAGAAAAACCAGTACAAAGGTATAAAGACTACGTAGTGCAACTTCGCCAAGGAAATCAAAAGGCACTTTATCAAATGCCATACGGTGGAGATCGAACGCCTTCATTTTTATGCTCTTATCGTGGTTTATCCGCTAAAAGCATAGTCAACAGTTCATCGGCATGGCGGCGGTGATAGCGCCTTTGAGATAAAACCCGTATTATTGCGCGCTTTCCGTACGACTAAAGTGATTTTCATGACGCAAACATTTATCCCCGGCAAAGATGCCGCTCTGGAAGATTCCATCGCTCGCTTCCAGCAAAAACTTTCAGACCTCGGCTTTCAGATTGAAGAGGCCTCCTGGCTGAATCCTGTGCCTAACGTCTGGTCTGTACATATTCGCGACAAAGAGTGCGCACTGTGTTTTACCAACGGTAAAGGCGCAACCAAAAAAGCGGCGCTGGCTTCTGCACTTGGTGAATATTTCGAGCGTCTCTCAACCAACTACTTTTTTGCTGATTTCTGGCTGGGCGAAACCATCGCCAACGGTCCGTTCGTGCATTATCCCAACGAAAAATGGTTCCCACTGACCGAAAATGACGATGTGCCAGAAGGACTACTCGATGACCGTCTGCGCGCGTTTTATGATCCGGAGAATGAACTGACCGGCAGCATGCTGATTGACCTACAATCCGGTAACGAAGATCGTGGTATTTGCGGCCTGCCGTTTACGCGTCAGTCCGACAATCAGACCGTTTATATTCCGATGAATATCATTGGTAACCTGTACGTCTCCAACGGTATGTCCGCAGGTAATACCCGCAACGAAGCACGCGTTCAGGGATTGTCTGAAGTTTTCGAACGCTACGTGAAAAACCGCATTATTGCTGAAAGCATCAGCCTGCCAGAGATCCCGGCAGACGTGCTGGCGCGTTACCCAGCAGTAGTTGAAGCCATCGAAACGCTGGAAGCGGAGGGTTTCCCAATCTTCGCTTATGACGGTTCGCTTGGCGGCCAGTATCCGGTGATTTGCGTGGTACTGTTCAATCCTGCTAACGGTACCTGCTTTGCCTCTTTCGGTGCGCATCCTGATTTTGGCGTAGCACTGGAACGTACCGTGACCGAGCTGCTGCAAGGTCGTGGCCTGAAAGATTTGGATGTGTTTACTCCGCCAACCTTCGATGATGAAGAAGTCGCTGAACATACCAACCTCGAAACGCACTTTATCGATTCCAGCGGTTTAATCTCCTGGGACCTGTTCAAGCAGGATGCCGATTATCCGTTTGTGGACTGGAATTTCTCCGGCACCACGGAAGAAGAGTTCGCCACACTGATGGCTATCTTCAACAAAGAAGATAAAGAAGTTTATATTGCCGATTACGAGCATCTGGGCGTTTATGCTTGCCGTATTATCGTGCCTGGCATGTCCGATATTTATCCGGCTGAAGATCTGTGGCTCGCGAATAACAGTATGGGCAGCCATTTACGTGAAACGATTCTTTCGCTACCAGGCAGCGAGTGGGAAAAAGAAGATTACCTGAACCTCATCGAGCAACTGGATGAAGAAGGTTTTGATGACTTTACCCGCGTGCGTGAGCTGTTGGGTCTGGCGACCGGGTCGGATAACGGTTGGTACACCCTGCGTATCGGTGAATTAAAAGCCATGCTGGCGCTGGCTGGTGGCGATCTGGAACAGGCTCTGGTCTGGACCGAATGGACGATGGAGTTTAACTCATCAGTATTTAGTCCGGAACGCGCCAACTATTATCGCTGCCTGCAAACGTTGTTATTACTGGCACAGGAAGAAGATCGCCAGCCGCTGCAATATCTGAATGCGTTTGTTCGCATGTACGGCGCAGATGCCGTAGAAGCCGCCAGTGCGGCAATGAGCGGCGAAGCGGCGTTTTACGGCCTGCAACCGGTAGATAGCGATCTGCACGCGTTTGCTGCGCATCAGTCGTTGTTGAAGGCCTACGAAAAGCTGCAGCGCGCCAAAGCAGCATTCTGGGCAAAATAAAATCAAATAGCCTACGCAATGTAGGCTTAATGATTAGTCTGAGTTATATTACGGGGCGTTTTTTTAATGCCCCGCTTTACATATATTTGCATTAATAAAATAATTGTAATTATAAGGTTAAATATCGGTAATTTGTATTTAATAAATACGATCGATATTGTTACTTTATTCGCCTGATGCTCCCTTTTAATTAACTGTTTTAGCGGAGGATGCGGAAAAAATTCAACTCATTTGTTAATTTTTAAAATTTATTTTTATTTGGATAATCAAATATTTACTCCGTATTTGCATAAAAACCATGCGAGTTACGGGCCTATAAGCCAGGCGAGATATGATCTATATCAATTTCTCATCTATAATGCTTTGTTAGTATCTCGTCGCCGACTTAATAAAGAGAGAGTTAGTGTGAAAGCTGACAACCCTTTTGATCTTTTACTTCCTGCTGCAATGGCCAAAGTGGCCGAAGAGGCGGGTGTCTATAAAGCAACGAAACATCCGCTTAAGACTTTCTATCTGGCGATTACCGCCGGTGTTTTCATCTCAATCGCATTCGTCTTCTATATCACAGCAACCACTGGCACAGGCACAATGCCCTTCGGCATGGCAAAACTGGTTGGCGGCATTTGCTTCTCTCTGGGGCTGATTCTTTGTGTTGTCTGCGGAGCCGATCTCTTTACTTCCACAGTGTTGATTGTTGTTGCTAAGGCGAGTGGGCGCATCACCTGGGGTCAGTTGGCGAAAAACTGGCTAAATGTCTATTTTGGCAACCTGGTCGGCGCACTGCTGTTTGTACTTTTAATGTGGCTTTCCGGCGAGTATATGACCGCAAATGGTCAATGGGGACTAAACGTCCTACAAACCGCCGACCACAAAGTGCACCATACTTTTATTGAGGCCGTCTGCCTTGGTATCCTGGCAAACCTGATGGTATGTCTGGCAGTATGGATGAGTTATTCTGGCCGTAGCCTGATGGACAAAGCGTTCATTATGGTGCTGCCGGTCGCGATGTTTGTTGCCAGCGGTTTTGAGCACAGTATCGCAAACATGTTTATGATCCCGATGGGTATTGTAATCCGCGACTTCGCATCTCCGGAATTCTGGACCGCTGTCGGTTCTGCACCGGAAAATTTTTCTCACCTGACCGTGATGAACTTCATCACTGATAACCTGATTCCGGTTACGATCGGTAATATTATCGGCGGTGGTTTGTTGGTTGGGTTGACATACTGGGTCATTTACCTGCGTGAAAACGATCACCATTAATGGTTGTCGAAGTACGCAGTAAATAAAAAATCCACTTAAGAAGGTAGGTGTTACATGTCCGAGCTTAATGAAAAGTTAGCCACAGCCTGGGAAGGTTTTACCAAAGGTGACTGGCAGAATGAAGTAAACGTCCGTGACTTCATTCAGAAAAACTACACTCCGTACGAGGGTGACGAGTCCTTCCTGGCTGGCGCTACTGAAGCGACCACCACCCTGTGGGACAAAGTAATGGAAGGCGTTAAACTGGAAAACCGCACTCACGCGCCAGTTGACTTTGACACCGCTGTTGCTTCCACCATCACCTCTCACGACGCTGGCTACATCAACAAGCAGCTTGAGAAAATCGTTGGTCTGCAGACTGAAGCTCCGCTGAAACGTGCTCTTATCCCGTTCGGTGGTATCAAAATGATCGAAGGTTCCTGCAAAGCGTACAACCGCGAACTGGATCCGATGATCAAAAAAATCTTCACTGAATACCGTAAAACTCACAACCAGGGCGTGTTCGACGTTTACACTCCGGACATCCTGCGTTGCCGTAAATCTGGTGTTCTGACCGGTCTGCCAGATGCATATGGCCGTGGCCGTATCATCGGTGACTACCGTCGCGTTGCGCTGTACGGTATCGACTACCTGATGAAAGACAAACTGGCACAGTTCACTTCTCTGCAGGCTGATCTGGAAAACGGCGTAAACCTGGAACAGACTATCCGTCTGCGCGAAGAAATCGCTGAACAGCACCGCGCTCTGGGTCAGATGAAAGAAATGGCTGCGAAATACGGCTACGACATCTCTGGTCCGGCTACCAACGCTCAGGAAGCTATCCAGTGGACTTACTTCGGCTACCTGGCTGCTGTTAAGTCTCAGAACGGTGCTGCAATGTCCTTCGGTCGTACCTCCACCTTCCTGGATGTGTACATCGAACGTGACCTGAAAGCTGGCAAGATCACCGAACAAGAAGCGCAGGAAATGGTTGACCACCTGGTCATGAAACTGCGTATGGTTCGCTTCCTGCGTACTCCGGAATACGATGAACTGTTCTCTGGCGACCCGATCTGGGCAACCGAATCTATCGGTGGTATGGGCCTCGACGGTCGTACCCTGGTTACCAAAAACAGCTTCCGTTTCCTGAACACCCTGTACACCATGGGTCCGTCTCCGGAACCGAACATGACCATTCTGTGGTCTGAAAAACTGCCGCTGAACTTCAAGAAATTCGCCGCTAAAGTGTCCATCGACACCTCTTCTCTGCAGTATGAGAACGATGACCTGATGCGTCCGGACTTCAACAACGATGACTACGCTATTGCTTGCTGCGTAAGCCCGATGATCGTTGGTAAACAAATGCAGTTCTTCGGTGCGCGTGCAAACCTGGCGAAAACCATGCTGTACGCAATCAACGGCGGCGTTGACGAAAAACTGAAAATGCAGGTTGGTCCGAAGTCTGAACCGATCAAAGGCGATGTCCTGAACTATGATGAAGTGATGGAGCGCATGGATCACTTCATGGACTGGCTGGCTAAACAGTACATCACTGCACTGAACATCATCCACTACATGCACGACAAGTACAGCTACGAAGCCTCTCTGATGGCGCTGCACGACCGTGACGTTATCCGCACCATGGCGTGTGGTATCGCTGGTCTGTCCGTTGCTGCTGACTCCCTGTCTGCAATCAAATATGCGAAAGTTAAACCGATTCGTGACGAAGACGGTCTGGCTATCGACTTCGAAATCGAAGGCGAATACCCGCAGTTTGGTAACAATGATCCGCGTGTAGATGACCTGGCTGTTGACCTGGTAGAACGTTTCATGAAGAAAATTCAGAAACTGCACACCTACCGTGACGCTATCCCGACTCAGTCTGTTCTGACCATCACTTCTAACGTTGTGTATGGTAAGAAAACTGGTAACACCCCAGACGGTCGTCGTGCTGGCGCGCCGTTCGGACCGGGTGCTAACCCGATGCACGGTCGTGACCAGAAAGGTGCTGTAGCGTCTCTGACTTCCGTTGCTAAACTGCCGTTTGCTTACGCTAAAGATGGTATCTCCTACACCTTCTCTATCGTTCCGAACGCACTGGGTAAAGACGACGAAGTTCGTAAGACCAACCTGGCTGGTCTGATGGATGGTTACTTCCACCACGAAGCATCCATCGAAGGTGGTCAGCACCTGAACGTTAACGTGATGAACCGTGAAATGCTGCTCGACGCGATGGAAAACCCGGAAAAATATCCGCAGCTGACCATCCGTGTATCTGGCTACGCAGTACGTTTCAACTCGCTGACTAAAGAACAGCAGCAGGACGTTATTACTCGTACCTTCACTCAATCTATGTAATTAGATTTGACTGAAATCGTACAGTAAAAAGCGTACAATAAAGGCTCCACGAAAGTGGGGCCTTTTTTAGCACGAGAGCCTTTTTTGTCAGCTATCTATACTTTAAGGTGACTGCCAAAACAGACTCGACGTAGCCTTCGAGCTGCGCACCAACACGGCCTCAGATGGGCCACATCTGGAGAAACACCGCAATGTCAGTTATTGGTCGCATTCACTCCTTTGAATCCTGTGGAACCGTAGACGGCCCAGGTATTCGCTTTATCACCTTTTTCCAGGGCTGCCTGATGCGCTGCCTGTATTGTCATAACCGCGACACCTGGGATACGCATGGCGGTAAAGAAGTTACCGTTGAAGATTTAATGAAAGAGGTGGTGACCTATCGCCACTTTATGAACGCTTCCGGCGGCGGCGTTACCGCATCCGGCGGTGAGGCAATCCTACAAGCTGAGTTTGTTCGTGACTGGTTCCGCGCCTGCAAAAAAGAAGGCATTCATACCTGTCTGGACACCAACGGTTTTGTTCGTCGTTACGATCCGGTGATTGATGAACTGCTGGAAGTAACCGACCTGGTAATGCTCGATCTCAAACAGATGAACGACGAGATCCACCAAAATCTGGTTGGAGTTTCCAATCACCGCACGCTGGAGTTCGCCAAATATCTGGCGAACAAAAATGTGAAGGTGTGGATCCGCTACGTTGTTGTCCCAGGCTGGTCTGACGATGACGATTCAGCGCATCGCCTCGGTGAATTTACCCGTGATATGGGCAACGTTGAGAAAATCGAGCTTCTCCCCTACCACGAGCTGGGCAAACACAAATGGGTGGCAATGGGTGAAGAGTACAAACTCGACGGTGTTAAACCACCGAAGAAAGAGACCATGGAACGCGTGAAAGGCATTCTTGAGCAGTACGGTCATAAGGTAATGTTCTAATTTCCCCGTAAAGCGGCAACTTTATTGAGTTGCCGCTTTTTTATTCCGCACTTCATTCTGCTACAGCGTTTTTAACACATCTTATAGTGCATCTACCATATCCCGTACCTGAGATAATAACGACTGATAATAGCTCGCGTGAAGTTCTTCCCCATCGAATACCACTGTATTACACAAGAAAGTGACATCGGCATCTTCAATACCAAGATAACTGCACATATTTTTTAAATAATCGCTTATATTTTTTTCCCAGCCTATCTGGACAAATGATTCTTTGTCTCCTCCAACCAGCGCCACCCAACGAACTTTATTGAATGGTAATTTGTGCCCATCTCCATAAGCCAGCCCATTATTCCATACTCTGTCAATATATCCTTTTAGCATTGCCGGGAAGCTGTACCACCAGAGAGGAAAAACCACCACTAACGTGTCATGCTCAAGCAGCTCTGAATAAAGCTGATGAACCTCTGGAGAATAACGTTTATCCATATTCTTCCAGTCTGGTTCATCTTCCGACGTCATCACCGGGTTGAAATTACGCCGATATAAATCGAGTTCCGTCACCTGTATTTTCCGCTCCATTGCCCGCTGATGGATCGCATCAGCAATATGTGCGGTCAATGAATCATGACGAGGATGGGCCCATACCAAATAAATACGTTCAGACTGCATAATTTTACCTCCACGTTAAGTTCTGGAGCGCACTTTACGCAGGCGGCATAATCCTGTAAACGTGATGATTCAGGATGAGTTAATGAAGGATTTTCACTAATGCGGATGAATATGTCTGACTTTGCCACTTTCTTTGCCGTGGCCCGTAATCAAAGCTTTCGTGCAGCGGGCGATGAATTAGGCTTATCCTCGTCCGCCATTAGCCATAGTATTAAAACACTGGAACAACGTCTTAAAATTCGCTTATTCAATCGGACAACCCGAAGCGTATCGTTAACGGAAGCGGGTTCTAATCTCTATGAACAATTGCGCCCAGCTTTCGACGAAATTCAGATCATGTTAGATGAGATGAATGATTTTCGTCTGACACCGACAGGAACGCTCAAAATCAATGCCGCCCGGGTAGCTGCACGTATATTTTTAATGCCTTTACTGGTTGGTTTCACACGTGAATATCCTGATATTAAAGTCGAGCTCACAACTGACGACTCTCTTGTCGATATCGTCCAACAGGGCTTTGACGCTGGCGTTCGACTTAGTGGCATCGTCGAAAAAGATATGATCAGCGTGGCGATCGGCCCGCCAGTGAAATTATGTGTAGCAGCAACGCCAGAGTACTTTGCAAGATATGGCAAACCCCGCCATCCTCATGATCTGCTTAATCATCAATGTGTTGTTTTTCGTTATCCCAGCGGCAAACCTTTCCACTGGCAATTTGCAAAGGAGCTGGAAATTGCTGTCGCAGGAAATATCATTCTGGATGATGTTGATGCTGAACTGGAGGCCGTTTTGATGGGTGCTGGTATCGGGTATCTGCTCTATGAACAGATCAAGGAGTACCTTGATACTGGTCGTTTAGAATGTGTACTGGAAGACTGGAGCACAGAGCGTCCAGGCTTCCAGATCTATTATCCAAACCGCCAGTATATGTCCTGCGGCTTGCGCGCATTTCTCGATTATGTAAAAACGGGTCAGATCTGCCAGAGTCAGCGTCACCGACCACAATAATTATTTACTATTCGCTTTACGCGCCAGCAGCGGGAAAATCAGTCCTAATCCTACCAGCACAAACGGCGTTGCAACATTCAGCGCCAACTGGAAGGTCCACTCTGCAGTGAAGGCTTCCATTTTCGGGAAGATCCCCGTCAAACAGGCAAAGGCGGTAAAGGCAAAACACCAAATCCCGACGGTCATTGCCAGAGGCTTATTACGAATAAAGACATATTCTGGTTTATATTTCTGCGCCAGGCGAACGACTGCAATAAATGCAACAAATACCCATAAATAACGCAGCGGCATCACTACCGAGTTAAGATTCAACAGCCATTTATAGAGATTGTTCATATCACCGATGCCGAGAGTCGGCAGCATAATCAGAATTGCCACCAGCACCAGGGTCAGAAAATAGCCATTAACGGGCGTACCAGAAGCGTTGGTACGACATAAACTGGCTGGAATATATTTGCTGTCAGCATCACCTAATAGCACTTTAAGCGGGGCATCAATCGAGAATACCAGCGCAGCTACTTGTCCCAGGGTATTCGCAATGGCGTAAATCACCATTAAAGTATTACCCATGTTGTAATACTCGCCCAGCTTCTGAAAGGCGTAATATTGACCGTTAGTCATTAAGTCATCCGGGATATTACGCGAGTCAAACATCATCCCCATCGCCAGTGAGCCCAGAATGGCACAAACCGCAACCATCACCGCCAGGCATAGCATCCCTTTTGGAAATTCTTTTCCTGGGTTGCGCGTTTGATTAACGTAAGGAGAAATCTTCTCTGCTCCGCCAACCGCGAAAACCAGCATTGAAATAGTGGTAATGTAGGTAAAGTCGATATGAGGAATGAACGTTTCCCAGGTAATGTTTGTGGTCGCAATATGCACTTCAGTAATCGCAGGCGCGGTTACCGCCATCGCCACATACAGGAGCGACATAACAAACATCGCAATCCCTGCCACAGAACCGACGATTTTCAGCGATTTCATACCGCGTGAAGCAACCCACATAAAGAAGATAAACAGCACCAGCGTTAACCCCTGTAACGCTACGACTGAATATTCTTTGATTAGCGAACCGTCGCCTTTCATCGCCCAACCGAGCGCAATCAGAATTGCCTGGGGTTTTTGTGCCAGATAGGGAATATGCACCACCCAGTAGGTCCACGCGGCGAGATAAGCCAGTCCGGGTCCCATCGTGTGTTTAATCCAGGTACTGACCCCGCCCTTCCCATCTTTGAAGGTCGAGCCTAACTGACCAACAATTAGCGCATAAGGTGTGAAATAGAGTGCAAAGATAAACACCCATGAAAAAACAACCACCAGCCCCTGGTTGGCATAGTTATTAACAACGTTGCCAAAACCCCAGACAGTGATAAAAGACATCAGCGCAATGTTGTACCATCGCAGCTGTTTTTCCTGAACATTCCCAGCCATAGACAAATCCTTCGCCAAAATTAAAGGGGCATCTGTAAAACGTGGGATTATGCGCGGCAAATAAGAAGTGCGGAAATAGCGAAATGCAAAATTATAACCTGCTGCACATTTTATTTTTAAACGAATAAAATTTGGAATAAAGCAAGTCAGATAGAAGAAACAAAAAAGCAGAGTGTGAAACAGTAAGTTCACACTCTGCTTGAATTCATTTACACGTGAGCAACGGGTTTCGGCGTATGACCGGCGTTGCGCAGCAGCATCAGCAAATAGATAAACGATACGCTGGCGATCATGATAAACAATAAATTATCGGAGAAATTCTGCATTAGCATAGCGGTAAATGACGGGCCAAGCAGACTTCCCACGGTATAGCTCAACAGTAAGGCCTGGTTCATCGCCACCAGTTGATGATGTTCAACTTTCTCACAAGCCCAGGCCATCGCCACCGGATATAGCGTAAAGCCAGCGGCACCGAGGATGAATAACGCAGGGGCCATCGCCGCCTGGCTAAGCATCGCGATACTGCCGAGAATGACGACAAAGACCTGAACACGCAACACCAGCAGTCGACCAAACTTATCCGCCAGACGTCCAATCGGCCATTGTCCGAGGATACCCGCACTGACCAGTACCGCCATCCAGAAACCAATACTGGCATTGCTCACCCCTTTGTGATTGAGGTACAACGGCATCAGGCCATATAGAGATCCCAGAACGATTCCTGAGATAATGCAGCCATTCACGCCAAGCCGCGCCTGACGGAGTTTTAGCATTGCCGTAATTGACGTCGAATCATGGTTTTCAGCCTGCTGATTCAGCACACGCGTAAACAACAGCGGTAAGATCCCTGCCAATGTCAAACCTGTAACCCACGGCAATACGCTCATCAGCTCGGTTGAGACCTTGCTGACCAGTAACTGGCCTAAAAACGTTCCCACGTAATAAACCATCATGTATGCAGCAAGCAAACGCCCACGGTTACGTGACGTCCCACTGCACATCAGCGCGCTCTCAACAACCACCCAAATCATGGCACAGCCGACGCCAGCGACAAAACGCCACGCCAACCAGCTCCAGAAACCAATCATCAGGCCAAGGCCGGCACAGCCAGCGGCAAAAATGAAGGAGGCCAGATAATAGCTGCGGTTAAAGCCAATGCGTTTAATGACATACCCTGTCAGCAATGTACCGACAAGGTTGCCGGTAAAATAGGATGAGCTGACAACGCCTACCTGCCATGTGGACATGTGTTCCTGGGCGAGCCAAAGCGGCACGAGTGTATTTAACACCGCAATCGCCAGAGTCAACAAAAGCAGGCCAGACAGCAAAAGCATGACAGGCCGGGTATACGTGGACATGAATTAAAACCGTGAGGAAGTTCAAATTTCATGCGCATCATGCCACCGCCAAAAACATTGTCAATGGGTGAAAATACGCGATATCCCAGCGGCGGTATTATCGATTTATATTACTCATTCATAACGCTAATGCTGAAGAGATGATTAGTCTCATCTGATTGTTTTTATTGAACTAACACAAATTTCATACGCTTCGTTCAGTCGAAAAATTTCATGGTCACAGCAAACTCATATTTCCCGTCTATGCTTTCAGAGCAATGCATCGCATCTGATCGATTTCAGACGTACCACTGACTCTCGAAAGGAGAAGAGGATGACCAAACCGTATGTTCGTCTTGATAAAAATGATGCTGCCGTTTTGCTTGTTGATCACCAGGCTGGTTTACTTTCCCTTGTACGGGATATCGAACCTGATAAGTTTAAAAATAACGTGCTGGCGCTGGGTGACCTGGCTAAGTATTTCAACTTACCAACTATTCTTACCACCAGTTTTGAAACCGGTCCTAACGGCCCATTAGTTCCAGAACTGAAAGCACAATTCCCCGATACACCTTACATTGCTCGCCCGGGAAATATTAACGCCTGGGATAACGAAGATTTTGTAAAAGCTGTCAAAGCGACAGGTAAAAAACAGTTAATTATTGCCGGTGTGGTAACCGAAGTTTGCGTGGCATTCCCGGCGCTTTCAGCCATTGAAGAAGGGTTTGACGTCTTTGTCGTGACTGACGCGTCAGGGACCTTTAATGAAATTACCCGGCATTCGGCATGGGATCGCATGTCGCAAGCTGGTGCGCAATTGATGACATGGTTCGGCGTGGCGTGCGAGCTGCATCGCGACTGGCGTAATGATATTGAAGGACTGGCGACGTTGTTCTCTAACCACATTCCTGATTATCGTAATTTGATGACCAGTTATGACACGTTAACGAAGCAGAAATAAAAGAGAACCGGGGCCGAAACCCCGGTTGTTACTGATTAGCTTGCGACGGCCATCCCCACGGTCATATGCAAACCATAGAATACGCCGCGACCGATTAATTCCCCTGCCAGAAGCAGAATGAATGAGACGGATAGTAGCGGAACCGCAGGCTGATAACCTTTTAGCTGTGGTGCAATCCACAAGCACAGGGCAACGGCCAAAAGCACGATCCGCCAGGACATCAGCGCACCATAGTCCGGCACCAGCGCTGCGGCCTGCTGCACAGAACTATGAATAGTCGCCAGCTCTGCGCCCTGCATCACTGACACCACGCCACTCACTACCAGTGCCAGTACAGAAATTGCTGGCAGCAGACGCATCGCCCAGCCATCGACGCCAGCCAGACTCAACAACAGGTAACCCAGTAACGGGCCGCCCATAAACATCGTCAGGAAGAAGCCCATCGGCGTCCAGATGCTGTACCAGGTCGGAACGGTATCAATGCTGTTATACACACGCACCATCATCCAGACAAAGATGACGCCAAGAACCATCGTCACTATCAGCCACAGCGTACGCAATGCCGGTGACAGCTTTTTCAGCATTGCCAGCAACCAGCCGATGCCGCCTACGGCAAAAAAGATCGAACCGCTGGCGATTTCGTTACTGAGTGCTGAAGCCCCTACCCGGTTGAGCGAGTTAAAAGCGCGCATTGGTGAACCAAGATGGAGCATAGAGGCGATAAAGCCAATGCCCATCAGCACCCATAAACCAAACATGCAGGCGATAACACGCTGCTGGGCTTCTGCTCGCAGGTCGCCTTTGAGCAGCGCCAAAGCCAGAACGATAAAACCACCTGCTACACATTGCCCGAAGACCGTGAAGATCATCAGCGGCCATTCATGCCATCCACTTCCCATCTCACACCTCCTTCGGGTTTGCCAGATAGCCAGTGGTATCCCCGGTCGGGCGGCTATTGGCATTGGGTTTGATCACAATATTCGGTTTGGTAAAGTGAGCTCGCGGCAACGGCGCAACGGCCGCCAGATCGCCATGTTTTTTACGCAGCTCGTCGATAGGGCCGAAATCCAGCGCCCGCAGCGGACAAGATTCAACACAGATCGGCTTTTTACCCTCCGCAACACGGTCATAACAACCATCGCATTTGGTCATATGGCCTTTCGTTTCGTTATATTGCGGTGCGCCATACGGGCAAGCCATATGGCAGTAGCGGCAGCCAATGCACACATCTTCATCGACCACAACAAAACCATCTTCACGTTTATGCATCGCACCGCTCGGGCAGACTTTAGTACAAGCCGGATCTTCGCAGTGGTTACATGAAATCGACAGATAGTAGGCAAACACGTTCTGGTGCCAGACACCGTTATCTTCCTGCCAGTCGCCGCCAGCATATTCATAAATGCGGCGGAAGCTGACTTCTGGCGTCAAATCTTTGTAGTCTTTACAGGCCAGCTCGCAGGTTTTGCAACCGGTGCAACGGCTGGAATCAATAAAAAATCCATACTGGGTTGTCATCGGTTACTCCTTACACCTTTTCAACCTGAACAAGGTTTGTATGTGACGGATTCCCCTTAGCGAGAGGAGACGGACGTTGAGTGGTCAGTACGTTGATACAACCGCCCTTATCGACACGTTTTGTATCCGGGTCATACCAGGCACCTTCACCCAGTGCGACCACACCCGGCATCATTCGTGGCGTCACTTTCGCCTCAATATGAACCTCACCACGATCGTTAAAGATCCTGACTTTATCGCCGTTGTTGATACCGCGTTTTTGCGCATCAAGCGGGTTGATCCACATTTCCTGACGGCAAGCTGCTTTCAGCACATCAACGTTGCCGTAAGTTGAGTGAACGCGAGATTTATAGTGGAAACCCGTAAGCTGCAGCGGATACTGTTTGTTCAACGGATCCTGATAACTTTCAAAGCCCGGCGTGTAGATCGGCAGTGGATCGATTACATCGCCTTCTGGCAATTCCCAGGTAGCGGCAATGTCAGCCAGCGCCTGCGAATAAATCTCAATTTTGCCCGATGGCGTGGTCAGTGGATTTGCCTGAGGATCTTCACGGAAAGCTTTATAAGCAACGTGGTGCCCTTGTGGGTCGCGCTTTTTAAAGATCCCCTGCTTGCGGAACTCTTCAAACGTTGGCAGTTCAGGAATCGCTTCCCGCGACTGGGCATACAGATGCCGCATCCACTCTTCCTGTGTACGGCCTTCAGTAAACTGTTGCTCAACGCCAAGACGTTTTGCCAGTTCGCTGGTCATTTCATAGATGGTCTTACATTCAAAGCGCGGTTTAATCACCTGATCGTTGAAAATCACGTAAGACATATTCCCGCAGGATGCATCCAGTGCAAAGTCCATCTGTTCGGAAGCGGTGCAGTCAGGCAGCAGGATGTCAGCATATTTCGCCGATGAGGTCATGTGGCAGTCGATAACCACAATCAGCTCGCACTTCTTATCATCCTGAAGGATTTCATGGGTACGGTTGATTTCAGAATGCTGGTTAATCAGGCAGTTACCGGCATAGTTCCAGATCATTTTGATCGGCACATCCAGCTTATCTTTCCCGCGCACACCATCACGTAGCGCCGTCATTTCCGGGCCACGTTCAATGGCATCGGTCCACATAAACATAGAAATGCTGGTCTGGATCGGGTTTTCGAGGGTCGGCATACGGACAAACGGTAAGCTGTATGAACCTTCACGCGCGCCGCTGTTGCCTCCGTTAATACCAACGTTACCGGTCAGAATCGCCAGCATCGAGATAGCACGGGTTGCGATTTCACCGTTAGCGTGACGCTGCGGGCCCCATCCCTGGCTGATAAACGCCGGTTTGGTACTGCCGATTTCCCGAGCCAGTTTGATGATTTTGTCTGCCGGAACACCGGTGATTTGTGAGGCCCATTGCGGTGTTTTAGCCACGCCATCTGGCCCTTCACCCAGAATATAAGCTTTATAGTGGCCATTTTTCGGCGCGCTAGCGGGCAGGGTTTTCTCATCGTAGCCAACGCAATATTTATCAAGGAATGCCTGATCCACCAGGTTTTCGGTGATCATGACATACGCCAGACCGTTAACCAGTGCGGCATCTGTTCCTGGACGAATAGGGATCCACTCATCTTCGCGCCCGGCACCGGTGTCGGTATAGCGCGGATCGATGATGATCATGCGGGCATTAGATTTCTGGCGTGCCTGTTCAAGATAGTAAGTCACCCCACCGCCACTCATTCGCGTTTCGCCTGGGTTATTACCAAACAGCACTACCAATTTACTGTTTTCGATATCCGACGGGCTGTTACCATCTGCCCAGCCGCCGTAGGTATAGTTCAAACCTTCCGCAATTTGCGCAGAAGAGTAGTCACCGTAATGGTTAAGATAACCGCCGCAGCAGTTCATCAGGCGCGCGACCAGGGTATTTCCCGGCGGCCAGGAGCGGGTCATGGTGCCGCCCAGCGTACCGGTGCCATAGTTCAGATAGATAGACTCGTTGCCGTACTCTTTGATCAGGCGCTGCATATTGGTCGCGATGATGTCGTAGGCTTCTTCCCAGCTAATGCGCTCGAATTTGCCTTCACCGCGCGCCCCGACTCGTTTCATCGGATATTTCAGGCGGTCCGGATTGTAGACACGGCGACGCATGGAACGCCCACGCAGACAGGCGCGAACCTGGTGCAGGCCGTCGTAATTGTCATCGCCGGTATTGTCCGTTTCGACATATTTGATTTCACCGTCCACGACGTGCATACGTAGCGGGCAGCGACTACCACAGTTAACTGTACAGGCGCTCCAGATAACCTTTTCGTCTGATTTTGTTGGAATGGCGCTATCGACAGCGTGCGCAATCCGACTAAAAGGTAATGTTAATGCGCTGCTGGCCATTGCCAGGCCGCCGATCGCTGTCGTTTTTACCAAACCACGGCGACTCACCTCAGCAGCCAATACCGCATCAGGGATTTTCGTTTTCATAATGGCTCACTCAAGCTTGCTCACGATTGATTCCAGTAACAAACCGTATTGTGTAATTATTTCTATAGCAGTTCGCTATATAGGCTTGTATACATCGAATAATTTGAAAATCAAAGAGATAGGTAGATTTTCACTCGAAAGTAGTATTACGTGTAAGTGAGGAGTAATTATTGTTCGGTATCAAAGGGAGACAAAAAAAGCGCCCGCAGGCGCTTTAACGTTCCTTGCCCACCCTGATGATTTACTTATTTTTCAATGAATAAACCAAAACAGGGTGAACAAATCTCAACAAATTTTAACTAATCGATGGACAGTTTATGGACACTTTCAGCCAGCGGATTAAAGTTGATTGCGTCCTGTAAAAAGTCCGGTGAAAAATGCGCATAAGTCATCGTTTGCTGAATAGTGGCATGTCCCAGAATCCGTTGCAGGGTAACGATGTTTCCCCCGTTCATCATGAAATGCGTGGCGAACGTATGACGCATCACATGAGTAGCCTGTCCTTTTGGCAAATCAGGCTTCACCTCCTGGAGGATCTCGCGAAACCGGAGATAATCGACATCGTACAGCGGCCCGGTTCGGCGGGTTTTAATCAGCGAGAGCACAGCATCAGACACCGGAACCGAACGAGACTTCCCGTTCTTGGTGTTGAAGAACGTCACGCGATTACCGACGATATGCTCCCCGCGTAATTCCGCCGCCTCACCCCACCGAGCTCCCGTAGAAAGACACAGAATGGCGACACGACGCGCATCACCTTCGAGTCGCTCAAGAAGCCGATCAATCTCATCATCAGAAAGAAAGGCCATTTCTGTGTTCTGAACTTTCAGTTTGCGTATACCGCGTACAGGGTTCGCGTTGTGAAAAACCTCCGTCTCAATCAATACTGAGAACATCGTTGACAAAACGCACAAGTCACGATTAATGCTGGACGGCATTAATCCGGCCTGTAATTTCTCTGACCGATATTCAAGCATAAATTTTCGCGTCATCTGGCTGGCGCGTGGATCTCCCATTTCACGTATCACCTTTTCCAGCCTGACCCTGTAGGAATCTCCGTAAGGCTGATTACGTCCGTCAAGCATCCACCAGTCCTCTATCAGTTCAGATAACCGCCGCTGATCAGCTGGTTTTGCCTGCCACGGCTTGTCATGAAAATTCTGTAAAACATACCTCTCAAACTCCTGGGCCTTCGATTTCAGGGTGAAGGTTTTTCGAATCCGCTTACCCTCAGCACCCTGTGGTCTTACATCAACCTTATAACGTCCGTCTTTGAGTTGCTTAATCGACATGATTAGCCCCTCCAACGGATAAATTAATCAGGCACTCCTTGCGAAATGCAATTCGCTCAATGTGTAGCGTCAGCCAGCATTGCGGCCTGATCGGGGTGATTTTTGGATAGCGTCGGTTGAAGCCTGATCGCCCTCCGACTGAGAAGAGCCATCAAGAGAGAGAGCCGGGGCTATTTGCCCGGCGGCAGGTAGCGTTTTATCCTTTAATAACCACAACATATACTTTTCGAATCGATCTACCTGCAAAACAGTCTCAACGATTTTTGCTCTGGCGCTTTTTTGCCCTGATTCATAGTTCCTTATGGCTGCTAAAGATAGTCCTGTGATATCAGCAAACTGCTTTTGTGTTAGCCCCTCTGCCTTACGTATTTGACGCAACTTTTCCGCATAGTCTATTGACAAGATAACCATTTGAGTATTAACCTCTCGCACAAAGATAACCGTACGATTATCTTTACAAACCAAAACAAACCAAAACAAACCATAACAAGGCGCGATAAGCGCACCAACGCAAGAGGATAACAAATGCGGAACATCATTGCCGATAAAGAGTTATCTGACCTCCCGCCACTTCAAGAAAGTGACGCACCAAGCGACTCCATTAACGCCGCCAACGATGGCGAACACCAGGAAAGTAAACCTCGTCGCACTTACAAAAGAGGAGCAACACTTCGACTAGATGGACCAATCGCCGGACTTTGCTCGCTGGAAAAAGGTGCTGCATATGTCGGGTTAACAAAACTGGCACTACGTACTGCCGTGGCACGTGGACAAATGCCAGGGCATAAAACACGTACAAACCCGGAAGATGAAGATTCAGACGGCGTATGGTGGTTTAACGCCAAAGAGTGGGACAAGTTGGCCGACGAACTACCAGAGTGCGAACCACCAGAATGGCACAACTGGAAAAGCTACTGGACGTATGACCGCCAGAAAAGAAAGTTCTCTCCAGCAGACAAAGAAGACTGCCAAACCGTTAACGGAAAACGGGTTTATATGGGTAGAAGCTCAAAACTGGAAAAACGCAGGGAACACGAGAGCGATTTATCATAAGCAACATCAATAGCGTCGACGCATTCTTTGCACGCCAGAAAGAACAGCGAGATGCATGGTTACTGTAGCTGGGGCTTTGAAATGACAAACCACGAAGACAAAGCACTACTGGAACGACTGGAAACCCTGAAAAACGAAAAACCACACCAGAAGCTTTTGCTGGTTTTTCCGGGTAAACCACAGGTTGAAATCAGCGTTGACTACCACGAATTACACAGAACGTTCTCTGGCCTGATGGCATTAAAATCAAAGCTTCAGAATGGCGAAGATTTGAAAGATGTCACCCTGCGTCACGACGATGAATACGGTCATTTTTGTCGTGATGATGCTAAAGGAACTATTGGAATGATTTTAGAACCTGCATGCGGTGTCATGCTCCGTTTTCCTGCCGAAGAAGCCCTGGAACTTTACAGGCAGATTATGAATAACAAATCAATGTTAATTGAATCACGAAATATATCGGGGACTGCCACCCCCGATATAAAAGAAAGCCAAAGCCTTCAGGTTGACTCAGTAAAAATGAACCGGCGGTACTTCAAAAAAGGGAAGTTCCTCGGATTCATGAATCAATGACGTGATTTAGAGCTTAAGGATTCTGCAATCTCAGCCTTTGAGATGTATTGCTGAAGAAAAACAACAAGATCTTTTGCTTGCTCAAGAGTTAAGGCCGTAAACAACTCTCCAGCTTTAGGTAACTCAGCATCGTTACCTAAATCATAATGGAAACGTAGGCAGGCATGATTATTAACGCTCAAACACTCAAGTTCACTGGGCGTATAAACAGGTACTGATTTTTGAGTCATATAAACCTCATTTGTGGTTTGTTAAACATGCGCCCTTTACAGACCCTTCAAGACTGCGGGCGGTGGGAAAATACCACAAAACCATGCGCCGGGCATGGTTAAAACCCGGCACAAATTCGCAACAGCAGCGGGATATTTTTGTATGAAGCAACAGCACAATTCTTCACAGCAACGCTTCCGCAACGGAGCAGAACGCCACGCTAACCGTTTCTCCACCAGTGCTGTCAGTGCAAAACGCTACAGCCTGCAGGAAACACACGCCACACCTGACGGGTATCTGGTTAAACAAACCGGTAAACACACCTGGCTGATTAATGATGCCGGAATTGTCATACACAGAGGCGCACGCAACCCGATTACCGGAAACACCTGTTATTACCTGACTCGCGGTGATGACCAGTTCGGACAGGATTTCACATTGCACGAAGCATTAAGAACAGCAGACCGATTAATCAGCGGTCGTAGTTTTCAGCATCCTCAATATCGCAGGTGATAAACGGAGGATTCAGACAATGAACGAAGCCTATAAAACACTGGTGAACCATGCACTGGAACGTTATCACTTCCGCCTGGCAGAGCTGGGAGTGAAGGAAGACGTAACTGCACGCGAATTAATGGAACAGGCTATCTATGGACTGTTTATTCATGCCTTTGCCAGCGACGACAAAGAAGCACAGGAAGAATTAAAAAGCATTGTGGCAGAACTGTTTAACGGTTCTGACATTATCGAACCTTATTATTCACAGGTGGCAGCATGAATATATTTATCTCATGGCTGATTCTTATTATTTCCGTGCTCTGCGCGATTGGCATCGTAAGGATTATTGATTCCGTAAAAGATATCGAATCATTATTTACTGGCGAAAAACGCCGTAAATAAAACGCCAGATTAAACAGGAAAACCAGCAAACAATCCGCACCCGCGGAGGAATTCACTCATCTTGAAAACGGAGAAAAACAATGTGCAGCAATGAAAAAATCAGCGAAATGTTTACCAGCAAGGAAGTTGTCACAGCCACACAAAAAGCGCTGGCAGAACTGATTAATGCAAGAAAGAAAGTGCTATCGGAAATGGACTACGATAACAGCCCATCATTTTTTGTCAGCCAGACGTTGCAAATAGAAAACATGCTCATGACGTCAGCAAACAACATCATCGGCGCACTCCATGCGAAAACCCTCCGCCTTGAGCGCGAACTGGCAGAACTCCGGGCACAGTCAGGTCGCTTTTCAGCATAAAGGGGGCGGGACGATGCACAACATATTCACTGCCACAAGGCGAACCATGCTGACGCATTTCACCGATGCCGTGGGCCGCGAATTCATGGTGGAAAGTTATTTGATCACAACAACCACGCCGTGCCCGTCAGACGCTGATTATCTCTACATCCATCTGACTGACGGCACACAAATCACAGCAGTCGCAAATACCGTACGCGAAGTGATGACCATCCGGGGAGCATGGAAATCAGAAAGGCACGGCTATGGAGAACTGCAACCATGATCAGCAAGTACACCACCAACGCACGCAAACCCGGAAAAGATGCACGCCACCACATCGCTGTACTCCGCAATCTGCTGATGGAGGAAATCGACGACTTCACGGCAACGCTGAGCGGTCCTGGCGCACCAGTAACACCGGGTGAGATCCACCGCGAGCTTAAACGCCGTATTGAAAACGCCATTGATTACACCCTGAACCCGACCGAATAACCGGCACAGGCACGGAGGTTATCACGATGATACTTCAACCAATGGGGATACCAGGCAAAGCCCCTGCGCACGTGAAACCATGGACACGGCAGGAAGACGAGATGCTTACCTCGCTTTATCAGGAAAACAGCACATACCAGATGGCTGAACGAATTCAACGCACCCGCAGCGCAGTTATGCACAGAATTCGTGTTTTACGTGATCGTGGATTAATTGGTCGCAAGAGAAAGACGCTGAGCAGAGAAGAAATCAATTTTCTCATCAGAAACCGTCACACCAGAACAGCGCAGGAAATGGCAGTCATGGTGGGATGTACCCGTCGCACAGTACAGGAACACCTGAGTAAACGTGGTTACAGACTGCAGAAATGCGGAGATCTGCACCACCTGACCAGATACAGCGATCGCCTGGTGGAACTGGTAACAGAACTACGTGATGAACAGTGTATGACATTCGCCGCGATAGCAAAACACATCAATCACACACTGCAAATAAAAGCGACCACTAACACAGCATATCTTCTTTACAGTCGCCGCCGCACTGCCGACGACATTGTGCTGTACGAACTGCTACCGGACTGAGTAATCGCCATGCACACACAAAAACCGCTTTCATGGGATTTGTTGACACACGAAACCTGTAACAAAGAGGCCGCGTTATGAGCAAAGAACTGTTATCCGGCACACCGCTGAAATGGGTGGGCGGGAAAAGCCGCATCATGAACACACTGAAGGCGCATCTGCCAGAAGCGGACTGCCTGGTTGAGCCGTTCGTGGGTGGCGCATCGGTATTCATGAACACCAGTTACAGCCGATACATCCTGGGTGATTCCAATGGTGCACTGATTAATTTCTGTCGGGCAGCACGGGACAACACTGACTGTCTGATCAACGAAGCAAAAGACCTGTTCCTGGAACACAATAACAGGACTGACTATCTCGCTATCCGTAACACCTTTAATGCAGAGAATCATGCATTCCTGAGCACGGGAATAAGCGACCGTCGCGAATTACGGCTGGCCGCCATGTTTTTATACCTCAACCGGCACTGCTTTAATGGCCTGTACCGGGTGAATGAAAAAGGGGATTTTAATGTCCCATTCGGTGGCTACCGGGCTCCCTACTTCCCTGAACGGGAAATCCGCGCATTTGCAGACAAGGCAAACAGCACCAGAACACTGCTTGTTCATGGCGATTTTCAGAAAACGCTGAACACTGCCAGTCACCTGTTCAGCATAGGTAGTACGCTTTGCGTGTACTGCGATCCCCCTTACCTGTCATTCAGTGGCTGGGACAATTTCACCGCCTACGAAAAACCCTTCACGAAGGACGAACACGTTCGCCTGAGAGCAGCGCTTGACCGTCTTTCACAGGAAACAGGTGGAATGACCAGCATAACCATTTCCGGCTCCGACACACCGGAAGCACGGCGCATTTATCAGGGCTACCGGATGAACCGCATCCAGGCACCGCGAAGCGTTGGCGCAAAAACCCGAAAACCAGCACCGGAGGTTATCGCCACCCTGAGACAGTGCGACGCCTGTGGTCGCCATGGCGGCGGCTACTGTCCGGACTGCGGCACGGTGACGGGAGATACAACTTACAGCGCGATGTTTACCTCTTCCACCGCAGAACAACCGCTGATGCCGTACTCCGTGAACTGCTACCGGACTGAGTAATCGCCATGCACACACAAAAAAACCGCTTGCCATGCCGTAATCAGTCGGGTTACATTCCCGCTGCACCTTATAAAACGGGTGCCGGGTTTCGCAGCCTGCTGACTACATACGCGCACAACCGCGCCAGCGGTTTTTTTGTGCGTACTGCATTGCCACGTCTTTTTCGCATCAGAATTATGGCGGGGCGTACGGGGCCGACTTCGGTCGGGCCGGGATCGTATGTAGCCGGTACTGCGAACCTCGTACGTCTCGCCACCCACAGTTTCGCAGCTCTGGATGGTGAGTTTTTAAAACTTACTACATACGAGGCCACACCATGGCAAACCGCAAACAACAGCGCGCCCGCGCTGAGCGCCTTCACATCCGCACCGAAATCAACCGCAGACTTTTCCGCGCATCACGCGTCGCGCAAATCATGCACATCAATATGCTGCATGAGCGCACTCACGCCCTGTCAAACCGTTACTGTGCCGCTGTTTTCAGCTACCTGGCGGATGATCTCGCGGAACTGCAGAACCTTATCAACCAGCAACACCACCACTAAACAACATCCTGAAGCCATCCCGCACCCGTACGCGGGAGGCTTCCGCACGTCTGTTACCGGAGGTTCACATGAAGAACGTTAAGGAACTTTCAGATATTCAGGATTTTTTTAACTGGATGTGGTCGGTGGATCCACACCTCGCCTCCCGCCTCAATGACTGGCATGACTATTACCGCCGCGCCTGTAAACAGGCAGCCAGCAGTATCACCACATCAGGTGATTTCTCCTTCACCGTTGATGACCGTTACCGTGTTGACGTCAGAGACCTGAATCACAGCCTGAATCTGGGCCTGTTCCACATCAACGGGCACGACCACAGCGTAATCAGTTGGTCATCGTCAGAAATGGCGCTCGTACTGGACATGACAACCCACAGCGTGGCAGTGAAAGGGATTAAAACGGCAGAAGGCTTTATTGACGAATACCGGCGCCTTCTTGTGCTGTACCGTGCCGCATTTCAACGGGCAACTGCCGGGGAGTGAGCGCCATGAACACCAACCGCGAATGGGCCTGGTCATGGAACGCTCCACTGCCCGTTATCGACCCGGAAACCTTCGGCAGAGCGTTACCACAGAAGCCGACGGCATTACGCAGGGCAATTCAGAGCTACATCAACGAAGACATCCGGATTAATGCCCGGCTGGATGAAGAAACCGTCGTCTTCCTGACAAGCACAGAAAAAGGCAGGCAGATTAATTCGCACCTTCATCACGACGAAGAGCGGCAGATACGGCTGGAAAAGCTGGCCAGGTACAGACGCGATAACCCACCCACGCTGGTATCCGAGGCCATGGCAGAGCTGCGCGCCCTTCCGGCCTTTCTCGCCGGACCGTTGATTCGCAGGCTGGCGTTCTTCAGACGCAAACAGGACGATGCCCGTCAGAAAGAACTTAAGAACAACAGCGCATACGCAGCGGATAACTTCGTTCGCCACGGGCTGCGCGCCCGTCTGAAACGCATCAGACAGGTGAATGAACGGTTTGCCACTACAGCATTTAAGGCCACCGCTGCCCGCGAACGACTGGATGAACTCCTGATACTCCCGCAACTGGAGCGCGACGACATTCAGCGCCTTGCCACCCTGACCGCCACCGCATTTTCCGCCGCACTGGAGCGCGCATGTGATGAGGCCATCAAAAGGACCGGAAAGGGGGATGATGACCTGTACACCTGGCTGCTGACCTACCAGCCGCTGGCACATATGGCGTTAAAACTGGGTGTCACCCCGCCCTGCTGGCCGTCGCTGGAAATCAGACCCGACCGCCGCACCGCCCCCGACCTGGAACAGGTGCCGGGTGCAGTCATGCGTCTTTCCTGCGCGAACTGGTGGAACGGTCAGTTAAGACACCTTCGCGACATCTGGCGGGAAGAGCTGTTACGCGCCGCAGGTCTGGTGTCACGTAAGGAGTCGGTATACATCAGCCATGAAGCGTTACTGGACTGGCGCGAAAAACGCCAGCGCACCCGCGATTTTCTGAAAGCCTGGGATGTCGAGAACGAAGAGGGAGAGCGGTTCAGCCTTGAGGATATCTACTGGGCCGGACTCGCCAATCCGCGCAACCGTCGCAACGAGATGATGGCCTGCGTCCGGGGAATGGAGCAGGTCGCCGAAGCGCGCGGCGATGTGGCGTTTTTCGTCACCGTCACCGCCCCTTCCCGTTTTCACAGCGTGAACGATGACGGCAGCCTGAACCCGAAATTCTGCGGGGCAACGGTACGCGATGCCAGTGATTACCTGGTTTACAGATTTTTCGCTGCCGTCCGCAAGGCCATCAGCAAAGCCGGGCTGGGCTGGTACGGTGTACGCACCGTGGAGCCTCACCACGACGGCACACCGCACTGGCACATGCTGGTATTCACCAGTCCGGAAAACGAAGCCCGTATCACTGAAATCATGCGCAACGCCGCCATCAGGGAGGACCGTGCAGAGCTGGGTGATGATATCTCCCCGCGTTTTAAATGCGAAAAAATCGACCCAGCAAAAGGCACCCCGGCAAGCTATATCGCGACCTATATCGGTAAGAACCTGGACGCCAGCGTATTTATGGGGAATGACCCGAAAACCGGCAAACCATACGCAGACAGGGAATCAGGCAAAACAATGGCAGAAACCGTGGAGAACGCCATCGGCTGGGCGACCCTTCACCGCATCCGCCAGTTCCAGTTCTTCGGTATCCCGCCACGCCAGGTATGGCGCGAACTCCGCCGTCTTGCCGGGCAGATAGCCCGTAACCCGAAGGCACCACAGCGCCTCGATAATGAAGACATTGACGCCATACTGGCCGCCGCTGATGTGGGATGTTTTGCCACCTACATCACCAGGCAGGGTGGTGTACTCATTCCCCGCAACACGTACCTGGTCCGCACCGCATACGAAACCGCCGAAGAGGCCAACGACTACGGCGAATTTCCGCAACGTATTTACGGTGTCCGTGCACCGTCACTCGGGGAGCAGTACACCATATGCACCCATCCGGACACCTGGAAACTGGTCAGACGTAAGCCGGAAGGTGAAGACAGCGCCAGCGAAACTGATTTTGACGTTGAGGGCGACTTTGTCGCCCCTTGGACTCGTGGCAATAACTGTCCCCATGACCAGAATTTAACCAGTAATGCCACGCCAGAAGGGCAACAGGACAGACGCAGGGAGCAACGACTTACCCTGCCGGAAGGTGATTTAACCGAATGGCTGAGGTCGCTGACACCGGTACAGAGAAAACAACTCACCCGGCAGTTGAAAAACCCGCCACCTGACACAGAAACCGTGAAAAACGGCGGCATCAGTGCGCCCACTGACGGCGTTCGCGTGGATGTCGCACTGACAGCAGAGCCACACATCACCGCACAAATCACCTGCGAACTCGATGCACTGGGCGTACAACTGCCTGACGCAGCCATTATTTCCGTGCGTAACGGGGCCCGTGTTCTCCTGGATGACGGGCGCACCGCGTACTGGAACGACAACACCCGCCGCATTGAGCTCAACCCTGCACAGAAAACGGAGGGGCCACAATGACCCGTTTTTACTGCACCATGCAGCGCCAGCGCTTTGACAACATGATGCGCCAGCGCACGCCATTACTGACTCTGAACAACATTGCCACGAGACCACAACCCGGCGATGAACTGGAAATCACAGTGGTCAATCCTGACCGCACCACGAAAACCACCATTACAGATATACTCAACAGACGGCCGGGAAATGAACATAAGAGCTGGATTGTCTCAGTTCGTACCCGCCGTTCGCCGGAGGAGTCGGAGCCGTGCACACCTGCAGGGAAAATCATGCAGAAGTACCACGAAGAACAGGCACACAAACACAACGCAGCGCTGGCCAGAATGTTGAATGTCGTCAATCGCAAGGCCGCCCTGGCGGAAATGGTCTTTTCACCACAACGCAATTCATTCGCCAGGCCGACACAACACCGGAGAACATCACAATGAACGAAGTCGATTATCAGGCGTTGCGTGACACAGCAACGGCAACAGAAAAAGTGGCAACACCAAAGAAACTTCTGGCATTTCGTATTAAGGCCACACCATCGGTGGTACTGGCTCTCCTGGACGAACGGGACAGGCTCAGGGATTACGTTAACCTGTACGAAGGAGAAAAGTGGCATTACTTTCAGCTCGCCGGGTCCGAGGCTGAACGTGCAGATAAAGCAGAAAAAGAACTGGGAAAAGCGAAGCTGCGCATCGCTGAGCTGGAAGAAATCGCGACTGACTACACACTGAAATTCAAAAAAGCCCAGGATGCACTGGAGAATGCAGTCTTACCGCACAAAAACGCAGCAGGAGGATTTACGATTTTCCTGCCAGAAATCAGTGAATACTTCATCGACGGTGTGTTTCAGCCTTTACGCTATGAACGGGATATTGAAAAAGCCGTTATCCTGGCAGGTGGTGCGGTCAGATGGCATAACAAAAAATAATTAAAGAGAACCGGGAACAGGTGCGCAAATTCTTTGTGCGCCTGTTCCCGGTTGGACAAGCAAAGCGCGTCAGAAAATGGATGAGCAGAACATGCACAATAAAAGGCATTTACACAGAATCCTAAACAGGCTCTCAGCGTACGGTTCTTATCCTCCGGATATCCATTCTGACAATCTGGTCACGAGGGATCCATGTCGCCAGATTGCCAGACTGCTTATCCATTACGTTATCATATTTCATCCATTCACGACTGTTATTATCTCTGTAATGTGTAACATAAAGAGTAATGTCACCATTGTTACCCAGCGTCAGTGGACCATTTGGTAGCTGTTCAAAATCAGCCGATAAAAGAGAACGTAATACCGAGCCATCTTTCAGAAATACTAAAACCTCTGTTACAGGAAAATCAGTCTGTTCAAACATCGACTGCCACGCAGAACTACTACTGTCTGACCATGAGATATCATGTTTTCTGAGGAAGCGGTACATCCATGCTCGTGCATATTTACGCCAGTATGCGCCACTCGCCACAGCATATAAAACCGTTGGAAGTGTAGCCGTCCAGTCATCAACACCCGCCCATACAAATGCATGGTAAACCATAGCGGAAAACATGCCAAAAATCAGGGTGGAAAACGTTATCTCTGTAGGTTTATGACTATCGTTGATCCCAACAGTTGATATGAAATAGCCAATATATCCACAGGAAAGCGTGACAAGTGCCTCCCATGGTAAATTCAAAAGAGAAGAGTCCAACATCAGTTACCCTCATCACCACACTCATCCAGCCTGAAGCAATTCCAGCGCCATCTGTTTTTCTTCCGGGCGCATGCGTTCTATCAGTAATTTCAGTACACCGTTATCCAGACCGCTTGGGACAAGCGTATGAGAATAGGTCAGATTCATCACCCAGGTATGCCCACAGTCAAGCCGGGTACAGCGGTAATATACATCGGCAAAATGGTCCGTTTTCCATACAGTTTTTTCAATAATGGCCACCGAACCACAGCAATGACACCGTGCCTTTTGTCTGCGCATGTTCCACCTCCCGACAGATTGCTTCGGTCGTGGTGATTTTAACCGCTCTCGTCCTGTACAGCACATTATCTGCCCTGCTCTTCAAAATTAAGGTCAAACACCACGCGCCCGAGGCGGAGAATATCACGGTCACTGTTGATACTTTCCATTATCAGCCGTCGCATGGGGATCACTTCATCACGGTAGTACGCTTCGCGTGATTTGAGCGGATCACCAAGTCCGGCAGTATTGGCTGGAATAATGCCAGCCAGCCCTGGCGGGAAACGGTGCGCAACAAGTTGGTCCTGCGCACTGATATTCTTGATATTCAGAAATTCATCTTTGGTACCGGTATCACCAACAGGAATTACCTTCACCCCCTCAGCATTCCCTCCGGGTATATTAATAAACATGGATTTAAAATTTCCTGCGCCTTTTGACTGTTCAATTTTTTTACGAAACTCATCCTCGAGCTCAGGCGACATATCAGGATCCGTGGTATATAAAATGTAACCGAGGTGTGCGCCGTTTTTAAAATATTTACGGCGGAACCGGGTGGCATCCACATTAAGCATGGCAGACTCCATACCATGGATATAGTCCGGAACCCCATATACCTGTTGTTGCGGATCGTAGATGGCAACAAAGACCACTTCATCAGGTCCATATACCGTGTCATCCATAGCCATCTGCACGATCACCGTTCCACCGTTACTGTTGCGGCGCAGATACAGGGAGGGTAGCGTGACAAGCCTGACCACTTTCCCGAAACCATTGCGCACTTTCAGCAGTCCGACATCACCGAATATCAGCAGGTTGGTGACAGCAGCTGTCATTGCCGCGTGACTCATGCCGCCACCACTTTTAAATCCCTGCATAATCATATTAACCCGCGCACGTAACACTGCCCCATGATAGGGGGCAATATTGGCCAGTACGGCAAGGTCCATCCGTTCAACAGGCGGCTGGTAATAGCCGTTATAACCGTCCCAGAATGTGCCGTTATAACTTCCCCAGGCAGCAACTGGCTCGGGATCACCAAATTCAATCAGGCTCATTTTTTTGCCTGCTGACTGTCCTTGCGTATTCACTGCGACATCACCTTGCTGCCGGCACTGTTTATTCTTTTTAGTCATCAGCAAAAACCCACGTTGATTTGCGTTTATTTTTGTAATTCAGCGGCTCATTACTGAGCGCATGGGCAATAGCGAAAAACACATCCGCATGGCCGGTTTCCTCACTACGTTCTGCCGTAAAGGTAACTTTGTTGCCACTGCCTGTGGTTTCCTGGCGAATGGCCATGAATGAAGCCGGAATATCCTTTGCCTCTTCATCCCATTCGATGCGCCGAGCATCCACCACATCCAGCATTTTCATCACCAGACGATTTTTACTCTCAACGCTGTAATGAATGGCCACGGTTTCACGGCGGGCAAATCCCTGAACAAGTTCATAAACGCCATACCCGAGCCCGGTGACATCTATCCCGATAAAGGTCATGTTATAGCGGGATTTAATGGCGCGGATACGTTCAGCCATATACTGAAATGACATGCTGCGCCAGTGATGTTTTTCCAGTACACGAAAGCGTTCCCCTTCGACCAGTGGCGGTGCCACCACCACAAACGTGGCATTATCCCCCCCTCTCGCCGGGTCAAAACCGCCCCAGACCTCACGATTACCGAACGGCGCCGGTTCATCAGGATTGAAGTCCTCCCATATTCGGGGGTCAACACCACAACGCTCCAGATCTTCAAAACGGAAAATGCTCTCCTTGTCGTCCACGAACTGGCACATAAACAACATCCTGAACGCGGTCTCACTGTATCGTTCGCGCAGTTCGTTGATATCGGCAAGGTTAAATCCACCGGCAATGGCATCTTCCAGCGTCACCACGTAACGCCACTGCCCGTCAGGACATTCGCGCCCACCGTCACGCAGCTCATCAAAGGACGGGAATTCAACCTGTTTACGCTTCGGATCTCCGCGTCGCCATTCATCACCGGACCAGAACGCGTATCCCTGGTGTGTTTTACCGGACGGTGTAGAAAAATAGGTCAGACGCCACCGCGAGTGTGTGGCCATACCGGAAGCAACCGTATTAAGACGTTCAAAGCCGGGGATCCACAGATATTCATCAATGTACACGTGACCACTGTTTGACTGTGCGGTGTTACTGTTCGTTGCCAGAAAATACAGCTCAGCCATATTACTTAACCTGACAGGATTACCCTTAATTGCGATCCCAAATTCTTGCTGTGCAATTTTAACAATATAGGTACGAAAGACTTCCGCCTGACGTTTTGAAGCGGACAGAAATATCTGAGTGTCGCCAGTTAATACAGCATCTTCGAAAGCTTCAAAGGCAAAATAAAAGGTTGCACCAATCTGACGGGATTTAAGCAAATTACGTACACGGCGAATTTTGTTTTTCCGAAGGTGTAACTGATAAGCGAACAGTTTTTTAGTAAACGGTTCAAAACTCTCTGCCGTCAGTCCGGAAATATCATTAGCCTTACGTCGGCGTTCTTTTTTACCGCTTTCACTGTTACCACGGGATACCGGCGAACTGTCTGCCATCTCAACAGACATATGTTCAATTTCTGCCATTCGTTCTGTATGTCTGTGTCTGGCAGACATCAGTTTCACATGGTGCCCGATAAGACGATCAAGTTCATCCCGCTCTTCCTGACTTTTATGTTCACGCTCTGTCAGCGTCATCACACGACGGGCGATCACCTCCTCCACACCTTCGGTACTGAGCTGCGCATACCACTCATATTTTGTTGCCCAGTAATAAACAATACGCGGACTGTTAAGCCCCAGCTTTTTTTGTATTTCTTTCGGCGTATACCGTTTCAGATACAGCGCACGGGCAGCAGCTATCACTTCATCAGAATAAGCCATAACTCCTCCGTATAAATAAACTTCGACCATTTTCGAAAAAGGTCTTTCTGAAGACGAACAGCAGAATTCAGTTATTTTCGGATATACCGGTTTATCCGAATACAGCAGAAATAAACAGGATGACGCCGGCACAGGATTATTCATCTAATACCCGCAGTACGGTTTTATCAGTGAATAAATTTCCTATGACGAAACAGAAAACAGACTGGGTTGTGGTCGCCACCTCGGGAAAGGCTGTTGACGGTCGCGATATTGAAGAAAAATGGCTGACAGATGCCGCAGAGGTCTATAACGCGGAAGAATACACTGCCATGCTCTGGCCATATCATGCTGACCCTGGCTGGCGTGCCTTCACCAACAACTACGGCACAATTGAGGAACTGAAAACCGAAAAATTCGGCGACAGGATCCAGCTCAAAGCCCGCATTGTGCCGAACCGTTTCCTCCTGGAAGCCAACAAAGCCGGACAGAAGCTGTTCACATCCGTGGAAATCAGCGATGACTACATGGGCACCGGCAAATTCTGGCTCAGTGGTATCGCTGTCACCGACACACCGGCCAGCATTAACACCACCCGCCTGCACTTTTCACAGGGTAACGCTGTCCGCATGGGGAATGCAGAAACGCTGAATTTCACGCTGCAGCCTGATGATGAGCAGGCCAAACGGGGCTTTTTCTCCCGCTTTTTCACTTCGTCACCTCACAAACAGGAAGAGGCACCAATGAACCAGGAACAATTTAACCAGATGATGAGCGCCATTCAGCAGACCGGAGATCGCCTGGACAGACTGGAAAATCAGTTCAGTCAACTGTCAGCGCAGGAGAAATCAGAACCTGACGCAGAAAAGACAACGAATGCACAGGATAACACGCAGAAGACTGAAGGCACTGAAGCCACCTTCACCCAGTCAGAAGAGCAACTGCAGAAAATGTTTTCCACCATCGTGAATATTGCACAGAAGGTGGAAAATCTTGAAACCGCATTCAGCGAACTCAGCCGTGAAGCCACCACCATTCCTGGAAGAGCGCCGGAAACCAACACGTTTAAACTGATTTAAGGATAAAACGATGCTGACACCAAAAGCCACCGAACTGATCCGACAGTATATCGACGCCGTTCATCGCAATTTCCGCAATTGCCAGACCTCTGACGGGAAATCATTCTCATTAACTGAACCGCTTTCAACAGCCATTCGCCTGGCACTGATGGAAAACCTGGCTTTCCTCAGTCTGATCACCATGATGGATGTACCACATCCGAAAGGTCAGGTTATCAATATTGGCGACTCTGTACTGCGTACCGGGCGCGTGAAAGACGGACGTTTCACCAAAGGGTCAACGTTTGACGGTAATACCTTCGAACTGGTCGAAACCGATTCCTGCAACATCATTCCATGGGACACACTGGCCATCTGGGGCAATGTGGGAAGCCAGCAGGAATTTTTCAATCTGATGAACAACGCCGCGCTTCACAACTTTGCCGAAGATATTTTACGTATCGGCTTTAACGGGGCCAGCGTGGCCGAAAACTCAGATCCGGAAACCAATAAGCTCGGTCAGGACGTCAATATTGGCTGGCATCAGATCGCCAGAAACTGGGGGGAAGAAGAAGGACGTACCTCAAAAATTCTGACAGACCCGGTCACCATTGGCGAGGGCGGTGATTTTATTGGTCTGGATGCTGCAGCATCTGACATTATCCGAAGTGCCATTCCTGCGCAATGGCAGGATAACCCAAACCTTGTTGTCCTGGTTGGCGCTGACCTGCTCGCTGCGGAGGAGGTCCGCCTCTACAACAAAGAGGATCGCCCGTCAGAGCAGGTTGCCGCACAGCAACTGAGCAAAAATATTGCCGGTCGCCGCGCCTTCTGTCCGCCATTCATGCCCGGAAAACGTCTTGTGGTCACCACACTGCAGAACCTGCAGGTGCTGACGTTGCAGGGCTCGCGTCGTCGTCGCGCAGAAGACGTCAGCGATCGTAAACAGTTTGAGAACAGCTACTGGCGTTATGAAGGTTACGCCCTTGGGAATCCGGAGCTGTATGCAGCGATCGACGAATCAGCCGTCACAATCGTAAATGCAAAAGGGAAAGACTGAGGGCTGAACCATGACACCGTTTCAGCGTCAGCGTGAAAGACAACTTGCCGGACAAAAGGCTGCCGGACTGCAGACACAACAGGCAGGTCATGTTATGCACGACAGCCAGCATATCATGCTGCTGGCGCTGGAGCAGGATTTGAAGCGACTGCATGACATTGAACGTATTGCTGACAAAGTTGAAATGAAACGCACCGTTCTGCTTCCACGCTGGCTGCCACATGCACAGGCTTACCTGGACAAGGGACGCGTGTATCAGAATCCTGTGCTTGTTTATTGCGTGATCTGGCTGTTTGACACCGGTCAGTTTGAACACGCGCTGCAGTGGGCAGATATTGCTATCGCTCAGGGGCAACGAATGCCGGAAGGATTCCGGAGCGGACTGCCCACCTTCGTGGCACATTTCATTCTGGAATGGGCTGAACATGAAGCAGAGCGGGGAAACGGATCAGAGCCTTACTTTTCACAGGTCTTTGACAGGGTACGCCATACCTGGCAGATAAATGAGCGCCTGACGGCAAGATATTACCGGTTTGCCGGGCTTCAGTTACTGAGAAACGGCAACGATAAACCACTGGCCAGCACCATCAGTGACCAGAACATACTGATAAAAGCGGATGAACTGCTGGCAACGGCAGAAGCGCTGCATCCAAAAATTCAGGTAAAAACACACCGTCAGCGTATCGCGATGCGACTGCGGGCGTTACTGGCGGAATAACGACTCCCGACAACCAGGCGGGCGCGGTGGAAGCGCAAAGGTGTAAAGCCTGCATGCGCTGACGAAGCCGGTCAGCCCGCCACTCTGAGAGATTATATGTTCGACGGAAAAAGCATCAGTTATCAGCAGGGCATTATCCGGAATGACGGATTCTGGCCGGACATTAATGCGGGAGACTTTGAAAAAAGTCGCACCATTCCGGCAGTCACCTCTCACGATACGGTTCTGAATGCCCTGCTCTGTGCCATCACGGAAATCAATGCCGAGCTGGAAAGCCGGAAGGAAAATTATCAGCGTCAGGGGTACCGGTCCGCCGAAGACATCCCGGGATATCAGGCAGTGACACCAGGTGATGATGGTCAGCAGGAGATACGGACGCATATCGCAGCACTGTATATCAGGGCTGTTTACGCACGTGCAAAAGCAGATCTTATTCCTGAAGCTGTCAGCGTGGGTCGCCGTGACGGTCTCCCGTCACAGGAAGCCACGGAAACCCGCCGCAGCCTGCTGACTGAAGCCGCCATGGCCATCCGCGCACTGACAGGACGGCGCAGGGCATCGGTCTGTCTGATTGACTGAGGAAATAATCATGACCCAGCTCGCCAGTCTGACACGCTTTCTTGAAGAGAACCTGCCGGAACGTGCGCGGATCCCGTTTACCAGTGATATGGATGAAATTTCATTACTGCCGTGTGTCCGGGATCTGGGGCGGGGGCAGATTTGTACCCAGGTACGAAAATACACAGCATATCTGCGCTGGGATGCCTGGCCTTACAGGGAACTGGATCCTGATCTGGTGTTCTCCCTGGTGGAAAGCTGGCTGAATGACTATGGCGGAGAACTGCGCGAAACCATGGCACCAGATACCCCAGGTGTGGATGTTGAAGTGGATGATGAAAATGAGGTGGCATGGATGGAAATCAGCCTGCCACTGGTTGATCCCATCGTTCTTATCCCGGATAAAAATGGTCCCATTCCGCGCAATGGTAAACGCTACCGGCTGGGGTCTCCTGAGATATGGGTGGCTGAGTCCATCCGCGTATGCTACGGGGCCGGGACGTGATTAATTTCAACTTCAACCAGCCGCATCTGCGCGAAGTTCTTCGCACATTAAAGGAAGCGGAGTTATCACCGCCAAAAGCCAGAAAGTTACTGGTGCGCATTGCACGATATGGTCTTATCCCGGCGGCAAAACGCCATGTGAAGGCACAGCAGACACCGGAAGGAGAGCAGTGGACGCCACGTAAGCGACCGGATAAAGCCAGCGGAAAATATAAAAAAGGCATGCTGCTGGGTATGCCAAAGCTGCTGGCTATCAGGGTGGACAATGACGGTAAGGCCATGCGCCTTTACTTTAAAAAAGGAGAATACCGCACAGGAACACATGCCGGCATTGTCGCATGGGTACAACAGAACGGCGCCACCATCACCGGTAACAAAGGCCGGAAATGGAGCGACAAAACCCTGGAAACCATGCGCAACCGCCCGGCATCACGACGACAGGCAGAGCGGCTTCTGTCCTTGGGATTCCGTGCTCCCATAGGGTCTGTCAGCAGGAAAACAGGACGCCGTGGATACAGAAAACCATCGCGTAAATGGATCATGGACAACATGAGCATGCTGCAGGCCGGTCTGGTGATCAACATCCTGAGGGAGCAGGAGAAAAAACAGACATGGGAAATCAGGATCCCGGCCAGGGCATTCCTGGGGGCCAGCGGCGAGGAATTCCGACGCATGGTGGAAGCACAGTTACGCACGCTGAGCTATGGCGGTAATACATAACCACATATCAGGAGATAACGCCATGACATGGCCATCAGTCACCATTAATCAGTACAACACCTACAGCAGCACGCCGGAGGGGATTGAAAACACGCTGTTGTTCGTGGGAAAGGCAAAGAAAAACAACGGCAATGTGATGCCGGTTAATGCAAACAGCGATCTTGATGCCCTGCTGGGCAGTAATGAATGTGCACTGAAAAACTGCGTACAGGCCGCCCTCCTCAATGCCGGACAGAATGCATTTTTTTACGTCTGCGTCCTGCCTGAACAGGAGGGCAGCGGAGAAAGCACACCACGGACCAGTACGGAACTCTGGCGTAATGCCATCCTGAAAGCACAGGAAACCATCTCTGCGGAAGGCATTGTTCTGACAGAACCTGTGAGTACGAAGGATGAAATTAATGCGGCGCAGGCGTTGCGCCAGTCCATCACTGAAAAGTATCAGCGCTGGGTATGGTTCATTCTCACCGTGTCCGCCAACGATCGCACTCAGTCATGGGCGGAGTACATCGCCACATTAACCACACTGCAAAAAGGCATTGCAGCGCCGCAGGTCATGCTGGTCCCGGAAATTTTCGGCAATGAGCCAGGCGTGCTGGCAGGCCGTCTGTGTAACAGCGCTGTTACGATCGCAGACAGCCCTGCACGAGTGGCCACAGGTGCGCTGTCGGGTCTGAAAACCACCACGCGTCCGACAGATAAAGACGGTATGCCCGTTGATCTGGATACTCTGCAGGCACTGGCAGGAGCGCGATACAGCGTTCCGATGTGGTATGCCGATTACGATGGTCTGTACTGGGCTGACGGTGTCACTCTGGAAGTCAATGGCGGAGATTATAACGTTATTGAACATGTCCGCATCGCGGATAAAGCAGCACGTCGTGTCAGGCTGATGGCCTTACCTAAAATTGCCGACCGCGCCCTGAACAGCACATCAGGCAGTATTGCTGCGCATGAAACCCTTTTTGCTGCTCCGTTACGCACTATGGCGAAATCCGTGCAGATCAATGGTGTAACGTTCCCCGGCGAAATAAAACCGCCACAGAATGGCGACGTGAAAATTGTCTGGGTGAACGAAAAAACGGTCAGTATCTGGATTATTGTCCGCCCCTATGCCTGCCCGAAAGAAATCCGGGTTGGCATTCAGCTTGATTATTCACTGGAGGATGACGCATGACCACGCGTATTAACGGTATGGCATTTGACGTCTATATCGGCGGAACAGATATCCACGTCAGTAATATCTCACTCGACATCAGTGATGAAAGTACCGCTGCAAAAACACGCGGGATCCCGGACGGTAAACTTCGCGGTGCAGTCAGCGCGGAAGGCGAAATCGAGATGACAACACGAAGTCTGAATCAACTGGCAGAAGTGGCTGCACAGTCCGGCTCATGGCGGGATCTCCCGTCCATGGATTTTGTGTTTTATGCCAGTACCGGCAGCGAGGAGATTAAAGTGGAAGCATTCGGCTGTGAGCTGGTGCTGTCAGGGCTGCTTAGTATTGACACGAACAGCAGCGACAGCACAACACATAAGCTGAAATATTTTGTCGCCAGTCCTGATTTTATCCGGATAAACGGGACCCGTGTGCTTTCAGAAAATGATGTCAGGGGGCTGATGGGGTGAAGTATGCTCCAGGAACATGAACGTACAGTGATTACTCTCGGGATCCTTGGCGCGCTTGCCGCAGCCGGGAAAGTCCTCGCCAGTGCGGAACCCGTGACACTACGGCTGTTTGTCGGCAGAACGTTACTGGGTGGCGCATTTGGCGTCTCGGCGGCAGCAATCCTCGTTCAGTTTCCTGACGCCAGTCCACTGGCCATTGCCGGTGCCGGCTCTGCGCTGGGCATTGCCGGATACCAGGTCTTTGAAATTTATCTGCGTTACCTGCGCAGAAAATACGGAGGAAAGAACAAGTGACCGGGAAAAAAGCATCGCCGGGCATACTCTCCGGCATGCGCCAGTTCGCTGTAAAGGTATGGCAACTGCTGCGCTCACTACAAAAGCTACGCAACAGCATGAACGGGAAAACCAGACCATGAAACTGTCAGAAAAGCAACAGTTGTTTACTGTCATGATTGGCAGACTCATTCTGTTTGCCGAACAACAGGGTTACGGCCTGACCTTCGGAGAAGCCTTTCGCACACCAGAACAGGCGAAACTTAATGCTTCAAAAGGCAGCGGCATCATCAACAGTCTGCACTGTCAACGACTGGCCGTGGATTTCAATCTGTTTATTAATGGCGAATATCAGTCCACAACAGAAGCCTATCGCCCGCTGGGCGAATACTGGGAGTCTCTGGGTGGAACATGGGGCGGACGCTTCAGAAGCCGCCCTGACGGCAATCATTTCAGCCTTGAACATAACGGCGTGCGCTGAAATCAGACGTAATTAAGACATGAAAAAAGCTGATTAAGCCTGCAGACGGGCTTAATCAGCCATCTTCTTCCTGACATTAACCGGAGAATAATCATGGAAAAAAACACCACCATACAGCCGGAAAGCAGTATTACTCTTCAGGTGGGCGATCGTGAGCTGACCTTTATGCCAACCGTTAAGGCGTATAACGACCTGCAGAACGATTTTATGCCGGATAACAAAATCGCGCCGCTGAAAAACTACCTTCGCCGCATCGTGATCAAGGAGCATCGCGAACTGCTCAACGAACTACTGGAGCAACCTGGCATGCCTGCCAGCCTGGCTTCTGCCGTGAATAACGAGTTCGTACCTGACGTGGAGATTAGCGTAAAAAAATAAAAGCCAGTCTGGGCGCCATCAACCGTAATGATCTGACCAGAATGATGGCACTGCGTCGCCACTGGCTGCCGGATGAAGAGGATTCACCGGATGCCATAGCCACAGCCATCTGGCTTGATAATCACTACTGGGAAAACATGAGTATCGCCGTGAATAACGGCATTATCCGCGCCTTTAAGGGTGGTCACTGAACATGAAACAGCAACACCTTGAACTCATTCTTGATTTGACTGACAGGCTGAGCAGACCCCTGCGCGCAGCCGGTGGTCATGTCAGGGATTTTGCCAGTACAAGTCGTGCTGCATTTGGTGATATTGCAGTAGGTGGTGCTGCATTATGGGGAGTTGGCCAGGCCGTTAAAGGCGCACTGCAGCCTGCAATTGAGATGGATCGCGCACTGGGCGAAGTAAAATCACTGGACGTGGCAGAAGCCGACCTGCGCAAACTCAGCAAGGCAGCAGTGGATTTCACGACCGAATACGGCGGTGCTGCTCATGATTTTGTCAGGTCATCCTACGATATCCAGTCTGCTATTGCCGGGTTAACTGGCAAAGAACTGTCACGTTTCTCCACGGCATCTGCAATTCTGGCTAAAGGGACAAAATCATCCAGTCAGACTATCACTGCCTATATGGGGACCATGTACGGTATTTTTAAAGACCAGGCTGACAGCATGGGGCGCGGGAAATGGGTGGAACAGATTGCAGGACAAACAGCCACCGCTGTGCAGATATTTAAAACAACCGGTAATGACATGTCAGCCGCTTTTACCACACTGGGAGCCAGTGCAAAAGCGGCTGGTATTGATGCAGCGGAACAGTTCGCTGTACTGGGACAACTGCAGTCCACCATGAGCGGTAGTGAAGCAGGTACCAAATATAAAGCGTTCCTTGCCAGTGTAGGGCGTGCACAAAAAACACTGGGACTGAATTTTGTTAATAAAGACGGCACCATGAAAAGTGTCGTCGAAATTATGAAACTCATCAGGAATAAATTTGGTGACCTGTCAAAAGTGGCAGACTCTGATTTACTGAAAAAAGCCTTCGGCTCTGATGAAGCCGTGGCCATGATTAAACTACTGAATGCTGATATTACCGGACTGGAAAACAACATCCGCAGGCTCAGTCAGGTACATGGTATGGATAAGGCCATTGCCATGGCGAAGGCCATGACTGATGTCTGGGAACGCGGAGAGGCGATTATCAGTGCAATCAGAATTGAAATCGGCAGTCGTTTATTACCTGTACTCTATCCCTTTATTAACAGCAGCAATGAAGCCGGTAAAAACTTTGTCAAGTGGCTGCAGACGTACCCGAACATCACCAGAACCATTGGTCTGATGTCGATGGCATTCCTCAGTTTCGCCGCCGTAGGAGCTGTCAGCAATATCGTCATGGGGACATTTAAGTTCATCATGAGCGGTTTTATAACCCCAATGAAAGCATTTATCAGACTGCTGCATTTAAGTGCCATACGGAATACCCTTGCAGCAATAACAACATGGGCATGGGCTGCAGCACTACAGTATTTAAACCGCGTCATGCTGGTATCCAGCCTGACCGGGCGCGGACTTCTGACGACCATGCTGATGATGAATGCCCCTGTTCTGCTTATTGGTGCAGCCATCGCAGTAGTTATCGCGCTTATTTACAAATTCTGGGAACCCATCAAAGCGTTCTTCAGCGGATTTATTCAGGGTTTCAGTGATGCATGGCAGGCAATATCTGCTGGTTTGCCAGTACTGTCAGCAATAAGCGCTGTTTTCGATATTGTCTGGCAGGCCATTAAAACAGCCTTTGACTGGCTGATGGATTTACTGACGCCGGTAAAACTGACCGGAGAACAATTCGGACAGGTCAGTAATGCCGGTGCTGCTTTCGGACGCATTGTTGCCATGGCGATTAACTGGATCCTTTCACCGATGGAAATAGTAATGGGTTATCTCGCCTTTCTGAAAAAGGGGTTATCCATCGTTGCCATGGGATTCCTTGATATCTGGGACAGCATCGATGTTTCCCGCCCGCTGGAGTCAATGAAAAATATAGCGAATGGGATCCTGAAAATTTTCGGGAACCTGTGGGAACTGGTGAAACAATCATTCAGCAATGCATGGGGCTGGATTATCGGAAAACTCAATATGTTACCGGGCGTTAACATTGAATTACCGGAACAGAATAACACCGACACCTCACTGCTGACCGGCAGCAGAGCCACCACTGTCGGACCGGGTGGCATAGGGGCTCAGTTACTCAGTCACAGCGAAAATAAAAACAATATAGACAACTCCACCCGTGTGGTGAACGTCAGCGTTCAGGACGCGTCACCGGAAAATATCAGTGAATGGATGGAACTGCATGCCTGGTGAAAAACATCTTTATGTTGATCTGCTCATAACAGGCAGAAATTTCACACTGAACAGCGCACGTGAACCTGTGACATGTGATAACCGGGCCAGTATCGCCCAGGACTGCCAGCACGCCATTATTGAAAGTGGTCTCGCCACACAATTGCTGGCAGAAAAAAGTCCGACGCTGCGCGCCGATATCATCATGCAGATGATACTGCTGCTTGAAGACGATGAGCGCATTATTCCGGGAACCGTCAGCATTACAGGGGAAGATTCGCTGTCAGGTCGCCTGATGATACGGGCTGATACCGAAGAATTTCATGACACACTGGTATTTGAGGTAACCCTGAATGATTAACGGCAAACCACAGGCTGATTATGAAAAAATTCTGGCTGATAATGGTATGCCTGTTACTGAAGAACAGGCCAGAGCAGAATTTGAAGCTATCGTGCAAAGCGAAGGGCTTATCACCAACACATCCCGCATGTCGCCATTCTGGCGCCTGATCACGGCCATTGTGACAAGACCTGTGATGTGGCTGAAAGATGCACTGGTCAATGTCGTCATGAAAAATCTGTTTCTGGCCACTGCCGAAGGTTTTTTTCTCGACATATTCGCCTGGGCCGTCAACCTCACCAGAAAGGAAGCCACGCCGGCATCAGGTGTGATTCGATTTATCAAAAGCGATATTTCCCGTCCGGTCACCGTACCGGCAGACACGCTTATCCAGACAGAGCGGATCAATGGTGTGATTTACACACTGAAAACACGCCAGGCAACTCTTATTCCGGAAGGCATAGCAGGTATGTCGGTTGACGTCATCGCAGAAGATACCGGGGCTGGTTTTAACCTTGCACCAGGCTATTACCGGATCCTTCCTGTGGCAGTGGATGGCATTGATGCGGTGGAAAACGAGGAGAACTGGTTGACAGTGCCGGGCGCGGATGAAGAAAGCGATAACGAGCTGCGTGATCGCGTCCGTAACCAGTTTAATCTTGCCGGCGCTTACCATACCGATGCTGTTTATCGCGGACTGATTGCAGGCGTCGCAGGTATCAGTGCAGACCGTATCTATTTTCTGCATGACGCACCACGCGGTCCGGGGACAGCAAACGCCTATATCATGCTTGATGCCGGTATTGCCTCAGAACCATTTATTGACAGCGTGAACAGCTTTATCACGGACGAGGGGCATCACGGGCATGGTGACGATTTACGCTGCTTTGCCATGCCGGAAACCCATCACGACCTGACAGTCACACTCTGGCTGTATGCGGCCATGAACCTTAACGAGGAAGAAATCCAGTTACTGAAACACAACACGGGAAACCTGATCCGCTGTGCATTCCGCGAAAACAGCGATTATGACGTGCAGAAAACATGGCCATACAGTCGCTTCAGTATGTCGCGACTGGGTGAAGAACTGCACCTGCACTTCCCGGCAATTGAATCCGTTGCGTTTTCATTACCGGATATTATCAGCGATCTGGATATTCCAAGACTGAACCAGCTGACGATTGAGGTGGCGGAATGAAGATACCATCACCACCGGATATTACACTGCCAACCTGGATGAACAAGGGCGAGCCACTGACGCTGGCTCACTCATCACGGCGATACATGGAAAAAATATACAGCTGGCTTACATGGCCACTGGCCCAAATCGACGTGGATACCTGCGCTGAACCACTACTTAACCTGCTGGCATACCAGCGCAATATCACTCGTTTCCGTGGCGAGCCAGTCAGTCTGTTTCGTCTGCGTGTCAAACATGCTTTTATCAATGCCTGCGACTCAGGTGAAAAGGCCGGATTTGAACGCATCTTCAGACGACTGGGGATCGGAGAAATAAAAACACTGGAGCGTCAGTTACAGTATGACTGGGACGTGATTCTTCTTCGCATCAATGATACCCAGCTCAGTGAAAATAACGCACTGATGATGCAACTGATACGCCAGTATGGCAGGACATGTCGCCGTTATTTTTTCCAGGTTATCAACCAGACTACAGGATATATCAACGGCGGAGAATATGGTGGTGAATATCGCTATCACGCAGCAGATGCCCACGTGATGAAGAATACCATCTGGCTGGATATTACTGTTCACGCAGCCAGTTATTCAGCTTCGGTGGAACAATATATTTTTACAGGTTAATCATCATGAGCACGGTAATTACGCGACAATATGAGCACTGGTGTGCAAACCAGCTTATCAGCAACGAACCGGCCAGACCGGACACTTTTATCTTTGCCTGCATTCCGGATATGGATATCAGTGCACCGATATCGGTGGATGAAGAACTGCCGGATGAAAAATATATTGTCTGCCGCGTTCCGGTAACACAGTTCGGCATGCTTGAACCTGATACGGTTGCATTTTCCGTGATTCTGGACACCACCGCAGGTGATTTTGAATATAACTGGATTGGGCTGTATCACGAAGAAAGCCATGTACTGTGTATGATTGCCCATACACCACTACAGCAGAAAATCAGGACCGCCAATGGCATTCAGGGCAATAACCTGATTCGCACATTCGCCATGGAATTCGAAGGGGCAGCCGAAGCCATGCAGGTAAACGTCACCGCTGACGTCTGGCAGATTGATTTTACTGCCAGACTGACAGGAATGGATGAATCGCGTCGTCTGCTGGCCTTTGATTACTATGGTGATGCCGCATGTCTGGGTAACAGCCTGTATGTCAGTTACGATGCCATTAACAGCACAGCTACCATCAGTGCCGGTGTGGCTTATATCGGTGGCCTGCGTGTTCAGTTAACGGAGCCCTTCACACTTACCGCCTCTGAAAATGACATCATTCTGATTGATGCCAGTTGGCAGGGACATGTATCAGGCTGCTGGAAAACGGTATTTGTATTTACTGCCAGACAACCAGACGCCGGGAATACGAATACACGCCTGGTAACTGAAGAGTACACCGATAATAACGGATTCAGACATTATGTTGCACCACTGGCAGTATTATCTGCCGGTCATGTTGAGGATGTCCGTCCACAGACACCTGATGAAGAAAACAGCGATGCACTGGCAGCCCACGTGCGCTCACGCAATCACCCTGACGCCACGCTGGACGAAAAGGGATTTGCGCAATATTGCAGTGATACAGACAGTGACAGGGAAGATCGTGCCGCCACTCCCAAAGCCGTAAAGAACGCTATGGATGAGGCAAAACGTCGCGTTCCGTCAACAAGGAAAGTCAACGGTAAGGAACTGTCGGAAGATATTACAATCACCGATATATCAGGCAATTCAGGTACGGCTACAAAATTAAAAACCAGCAGGAAAATCGGCGGCGTCAGTTTTGATGGTTCAGGAGATATCAGTCTCCCGGGTGTGAATACCCAGGGCAACCAGAACACAACCGGTAATGCCGGCAGCGCCACAAAATTACAGAACGCACGAAAAATAAATGGTGTTGCATTTGATGGTACGAAGGATATCACCATTTCAGCGGGAATGACGCAGGCTGCAGCTGATGCCCGCTATGTACAGAACGAACAGTACACAAACGAAACCTTTCACAATCCAGGTGGTAATGAAATTTCCTGGACATTCCGTGCCCCGGCAGGTTGTGTGCTTTCTGGTATTAACGTTCAGGAAACTGGCTCACATTCTGCAGATAATATTGGCGGTGTCTATTACAAAGCAAAACAGATTTATATTAATGGTGCATGGCGCACCATATCCGGTTAAGGGACAACATTATGGAACTCCGAAACGTTTCACGCTATTACCCTGAAGACATGCCTTATGGTGATGGTATCCAGTATTTCTGCAGTGAGGATGGTCAGGATTTTTATGATTCTGTCAATAAATTCACGAAGAAATATAAATTGTGCATTCATCCGGACACCGGAGTGATTTACTCCATGGCGGAGGATGCTTCACGTCTCTATCCGGCAGGTTTCTCCATTGTGGAGGTTGACGAACTTCCTGAAGGGTTCTGTATTGAGGCTCGCTGGTATTACAGGGATGGTGAGATATTACCGGTTCCTGTTGATTACCGGCAACAGGCTGAAACACAACGCAACAGGTTACTGTCAGAAGCCAGGAGTATTACCAGTGACTGGCAGACAGAGCTCAGTCTTGGAATAATCAGTGACGATGACAGGCTTAAACTCACTCAGTGGATGATGTATATCCGTGAGCTTAATTCTCTGAATATTTCAGACATTGATAATAAGGATAACTTTGAGGCAATTAACTGGCCTGCTGTACCGGAAACAAAATAAAAACCGGAGATAATCAAAAATGAGCACCCTGCTGACCAAATCATTTGAAAAATGGATGGCTGACTGCGTTGCAGATAATATTCCGGCAAGACCGGATGCCATTCTTTTTACTTTATCAGACAACGAGTCAATGCTGACGGATAGTTATCCGGAAGACTCACAGATAACATTTGCTGCCACAGAGCTGACATACAGCCGTCTCAATCAGGATGCCATTATCTGCAGCGTGACAATTGGTCATGATGTCAGGGAGTTTACATATAACCGTATTTGTCTTGTACATCAGCCAGGCAGAACACTGTGCGGTATTATCACCACCCCGGTAAGGCAAAAACTGGAGGGCGAAACATTAATACGCAATTTTGTCCTGGCTTATAAGGGAATGGCCAGGGCTGCGAATATTACTGTTCCCCCTCAGAGCTGGCAACTGGATATCACTTCATGGCTGAAAGCTGAAGCCAGTACAAGAGCCGAAACACTGCACGATTTTTACGGACATCACGTTTTTATTAATGACTGTGGACGCATCACCGTTAAGGATGATGTGATGACCTGTACCGGTGGCATCGCCTATATTGCCGGCTTCAGGGTAAAGACTGAAGATGAAACCCTCATTATTGCTGAAGGTGCTGATTATCTTTGTATCCGGGCATGGGTGGATGGTTTCACAGTCCTGGGGTACCCCGTCACCCGATATCGCCTGATCCTGGCCGAAAGCATTCCGGAATGCGATGAACACAGTCATATTGCACCGTTAGCTCACAGAACAGAAAGCGGTGTATGGGAAGATTTGAGGATAACCACATGCTCATATCAGGAGGCCGTGGAACAAACACGCCAGTCAGCGAACCAGGCAACAGACAGTGCCACGACAGCAGGTGAACATGAGCAGGGGGCGCTGAAGGCACTGGAGGAGGCCAGGGAGATTGCTAAAACGCCAGGACCACAGGGAGAGCCGGGACCGCAGGGGGAGACCGGCCCACAGGGCCCCCGTGGTGAAAAGGGAGAGAAAGGGGACCGGGGCGATACCGGGCCTCAGGGAGAAAAAGGTGAGAAAGGCGATAAAGGTGATACCGGTGCCCGGGGAGCCACCGGCCCTCAGGGGCCTCAGGGACCCATGGGGCCCAGCGGAGTTTACCCGGAAGACGGGATAAAGACTGCGAAAAAATTCACGGGCATTCTGGCTCATGGTTTTATGTATTCTGACCTTCAGTTCCCGTTGCTGAAATATAACCACTACCTTGCCTGTGAAGACCACCCCGTTCCGGGTGCCGCGGGGAATTATGCATATGGTCTGATGTGGCAGGTGCCGACGAATGAGAATGTTTCAGGTCAGATTTTCCTTAACTGTATGGGACAGGCATTCATCAGGGCTTACAGCGGACTGGGTACCACTCCATGGTGGCAGTTCGCCGGTCGTCCGGTAGCCGGTGGAGTGGGGAGTTACCTGTTCTGTGCTTCTCAGGATGCGGTCAGTTACGGAGATGAACTGGCCGGAGAGCGGCTTGACCCGGTACAGTCAGGAATCTGGATGGCCTGCGGAAATGCAGAAGCTGAAGAGAAAATGCTTTTTCTGAGGGTGAAATAATGGATACCAGGAATTCAGAAGCGGACGTCCGCAATGCCCGTTTTAATGAAGATGGCAGCATTACCTGTGAGGTGTTCATGGCAGACCGTTCTGATGACAGTCATCGGGTATATGTACCTTATACTGCCAGAGCTTCAGACCCGACAGAATTCGGGTTAAGGCTCTGGTCAGGACTGATATCAGGGGCCTGGGGTGGAGTCACGCCGTTTGTGGTGACAGAGGAGATACTGGAAAAGGCCAGAAATCAGAAATACGGTGAAATCAGTCGCTGGCGTGACAGCCAGGAGAACAGCAGTTTTGTTTTTGAATTCAGTGGTCATCGCTGGGATGCCGGAAAGGCGTCACAGTCCAGACTGACACCTGTTGTTGCGGTGGCAGGAAACGGGCTGTTGCCGGAGCATTTTTTCTGGACGGATGCGGATAATCAGGATGTCACTCTGACGCCGGAAGAGCTGATACAACTGGATACTGCGATGAATGCGGCAATGGTGATGCAGGGGTTTAAAATCCACGAACGCCAGCGCCGGATGAAAGAAGAAGTGGCAGGGCTGACCGCACTGCCGGATATTCGTGCGTATCCTGTTGGCTGGCCAGAGGGTGATGATGAGTAAGTTCACCACACCGGCCATTCTGGAGATGCTGGATGATTACCGCTGGCGGCTGGTTGAGCCGTTTGAATTCTGGCTGACGGATAACCCGGATGATGTGATTTATGTTCCGGAGGGATATGTGACGGACCTTGCCAGTGTGCCCCGGCTTCTGTGGGCACTGTTCCCGCCGCATGGTCGTTATGCGAAAGCCGCGATTATTCATGACTGGCTGTATGACAATGCCCTGCGCACGAAGGCGGAAGCGGACAGGATATTTCTGGATGCGATGACGGTGCTGGGAGTTCCACGCTGGCGCAGACGGTTGATGTATCTTGCGGTAAGGTTGTTCGGGAAAGGGAAATACAGCGACACGCAGCAGGGAACCTGTTGCTGAAAAAAAAGCCTGCCATACAAATGTATGGCAGAAAAGGTTTTCCAAGGGAGAAGACACTGCAGTGCAGTATCCCTTATGGTCGTCCGGGATCATATAACTACAGAATGGCATATTAAACAGCCTTGCATACACTTTGTTAAATTTGTGTATTACATCAAAAAACAACAACACATCAGAAATAAATGGTATGAATATGCAGCCAGCGGAATGGAAAAGCAGTCTTCTTAAGCCTGCTGCAATGAATATCAACTGCTCACAACTTTGTCTCCATCCATGGTCGGAAGGTGTGGGAAACGTCACCCGTTCAGGGGCTTACCTCAGCCCGGAAAATGCCATTGATGCCATTCTGCACAGACTGGAGGGCAGCCGGGATTGCGACATGGTACTAATGATGCTCAGTGCCACTTCAGCTTCAGAATTTCTTGCACTGACAAAACGTTTTGCCGACGTATTCCCTTTGCCGGAAATCAAGCGAATGAACAGGCTGATCGCCAGCCAGTTATCGCTGGCAGTCAGCAAAATGCAGATCCCGGCAAAAGTAGCGGCAACACTTCCGGAAAGCACCACCCTGTCACTCAGCACAGCCAGGAGTCTGGCACAGACTGAATTGATCAGCACAGCCGTTTCCCCTCCTCCGCTGTCCTTTTCCGGGCTGGATCAGGCGCTGGCACAGTTCAGAAAAGATCGCCAGAACCTGATGGACAGATTAACCGGAGAAAAGCAGGAATCGCAAAACAGGGCATGCCAGGTATGGAGTTTCTGTTTTTCCGGTGATACCAGGCAGGCCGCAATCATGATGAAAAAAAACATTCCTCACCCTGACCGGGTGCTGACCACTATTATGCTCTTTGCAGGTGAGGATTTATCCGCGCTGAGAGGTGCCCTGAAATGACACAAATCATCGTGCTGGCGCTGGACGGAGAAGCGATCCTGTTACGCAATATCACTGTCAGCGTCAGTCTGCGCCTGCCGGATAAGGATATGTCAGGTCAGTCAACCAGTACCAGCAGCGCCCAGAAAGGCTGCAAAGCGAAAGAAATGAAGGTTACGGGCATTGTTGATTTCAACGATGAAAAAATACTGACCCGCCTTTTTCAACTGGCCGAAGCCACAGGCAATGGAGGAGATAAAAAATGCTACAGGATTGCCAACGCTACTGCCAGAGCGGTGAATATGCGACAGGGTGTTTTCTCCGGCAGTGTCGACGTCACGGAGCAACAGGGGAAAATGAACTGGCAGGTCTCATTTACCCTGAGGGAAAAACTCAGCGTACCTGAGAAAAAAGAGGCCCGCAGCAGCGAACAGAAAACCAGGGTTAACCAGCAGACACAGACAGGAACCAGTTCAACGTCTGACAACGAACAAATCAATACTCAGGACGCATTCTGGGGAGCGGTGAATAATACGCTGGGAGGATGGCTGGATAAAACAGGTGTTGGCAGCGTGAAGGATGGTGAATAATGAAAATTATTCAGAGATGCATGGTCAACGGTAAACAGACAGAAATAACAGACATCAGTCTGGTCCTGTCACTGAACGCATCAGGAAGAGGTTTTGTCACCCTGCCGAATCAGCGCAGCACGCTGGCCGGTGCCATGATTCAGATTGATTTTGGGCGTGATGGCCAAGCCTGGCGTTATTTCTCAGGTTACGTTGAGCGCGATCAACCGGCAGAAAACGGCGCCCGCCGTCTGTTCATCAGGGAAGCTGCCGCGGTACTGGATTTCAGTTTTCCGTGTGTCATCCAGCACCCGACTCTGCGTGATGTTCTTGATGATCTCGGAAAAAAGAGCGGTATCGTGTTTATTACCGCGTCATCTGCCTATGTATCCACACCAGTACCCTGCGTCACTCACAGCGGAAGCGGTACCCGCCTGCTTGATCATCTTGGCAGGATATTCAGCATTCAGGATTACGTCTGGCATCCCATGCCGGATGGTTCTGTATTCGTTGGCAGCGCCAGTGACTCACGCTTTGCATCGCTGACCATCCCGGAAATTCCTGATGAATATGCACTGGGGCACAGCGCCGGCAACAGTATGGATATCATGTTGATAGAGACTCTGCGCCCCGGCGTTAACCTTCCTGCAGGACGGATCACGCGTGTGGCCATTCATAATGAAACCATGACACTGACATGGGACAGGTTTCGCCAGGATGGTTCTGTCGTATCCAGCTCACCTCTGCGCCGTCAGACAGAATCGCAGTTTCCGGAGCTGGCTGACGGAACATTACGCCCAAGACTGGCCCGCGTTATCTCGCCAACAGAATCCACGACGCTTGGCGATGTGGCAGACAGTTTTCGCCCACGTTATGCTGTTGACCTGCAGTTACTGGACGAAAACGGCAACGATAGCAACAACACGCCTGTATATCCTGCCGTGCCGCTTCCGGTACCCATGGCCGGAAATGAGGCCGGTTGTTTTTCTTATCCGGAAGCCGGAACGATAGTGGAAATCGCGCATATCGAAGGACGGCCAGATAAACCGGTAATAAGGCAGATACTCCCATCCGGACTGAATCTTCCTGATATCCAGCCTGGCGAGCAGCTACAGCAACAGCGTGCAGAAGTATTTCAGAGGGTTACCCGTGACGGCACATGGCACCGGGAAACGGACCAGAAAATCAGGGAAGAATCTGCACACAGAATCATAACCAGCGACCAGGAAAGCCGCCGGACGACAACCCGCACAACAACCGTACAGGCCACAGACAGTACCACGGTACTCGGGACGAGTTCACTGATGGCAGGGCAGATCGTCCATGGTTCTGATGGTGATTACGGTATTGTGGCCACCGGTGATATCAGGATGAAAGCAAACAGCCTTATTGCGGAATTACAGGCAGAGATACGCCGCATCAGTGCTGACAGGCAGGAAACCATCGGCGGTAATGTTAACAGCACAGTAAGCGGGAATATCACAGAGAACATCAGCGGTACACAGACCACCACCGCCAGTGGTGGTCTTTCCCTCTCTGCGCCGACCCTGTTTATAGGCCGAAATGGTTCACAGGGTGGCGACAGCCTGAACCTGATGACGTTGTTCGTTGATATTCTGGATCTCATTGAACAACTGGCAACACATGCTGCCACACACGCACATCCTGGCACAGGCACACCCACCAACAGTGGTGAATTTACCGGTGATGCCAGACAGTCATCCTCCCTGCGGGAAAAATACCGCGACCTTATCGCCTGACATAAATCCCACGTAAAACACGCGTTACATAACGCATGAGCCATGCCCATGCGTTACCCCTCCTTTCATCAAATCATTACGACAGCGCCTCACTGAGGCGGCAATTTTGCGCATAACCAGCCAGACATGACGTAAAGTGTCACGTCACGTAAACCGCGCTACCCCCTCCAACCCGCGGGTTTTGTGTTGAAACGCTTTTTCAGTTTTCTGTCGTGCAAAAATGACCGCCAGCCAGCGCAGTAACTGGGGGAAAAGCGAAGTTCTGAAATTTCACACTTTGAAATTTTTTGCAATTTTAAGAGATATTTTTTCGATCGCACAAATGGCTGGAGCAATAAAACCGCATGATATTAAAAGAGTTTTCATACTTTACGTGAGACGAAAAACGATCACGAAGGGATCGCATCAAACAACCATCAGACAAAGAAGACAGACACGGCGCGGCCTGCGCAAAATTAACGGGTAAAATAAAACTGAAAAAAGGATCACAACAGGGCGACGATCGCATCATAAAGATCGGCAGAAAAGGTTCAACTGGATAAGGTTATTCAATTGAAACAGAAGAGATGATCAGGCTAGAATCGCTGCGGGTGCCTTTCGGCTGATGGTCGGAGGGTAAGCCCGAAGGCCGGATGTGGAAAGGCCCCGGAAAACATTTTCTGTTTAACCGAGGCCCTAACACTTCTTACCTTCGCAAGTAGAAGGTTAGCGCCTCTCCAGCAAAGGAGCAAGCGCTATGACGCAAATTCCGTTAAAAACCTTGCTGCTGTGTTTAACCACAGTAGCGATAATCTGGATCCTCCACACATCACCTTGTGAGTTGCGATTCAGGTTTGCAGGCACGGAAATTGCGGCATTCTTACAGTGTAAGTCTACACAGTAAGGAACCGCGACGGGGAAGTCAAATTCCCCGTCAATCGGTTGCCAGGGTTAAGGTCGATAAGGCACCCTATAGACATCCAAAAGCAGAAACCCGCAGCGTAAAACTGCGGGTTTTCTTTTTGGTACTCTCATTCATGAAGATACCAAAAACAAAGCCCACAGCATAGGAACTGTGAGCTTTTTGCATTCAAAGATGGACGTTATATGGACACTTAAAAATAAAATCCATTTATTTTCAAATTGTTAAACTTCTTCTTAAAGCGCCCGCAGGCGCTTTTTAGATTCAGAAAAATTGGGTATTAGCCAATATATTCCAGTCCGTTCATATACGGACGCAGAACTTCTGGTACTTCAATACGACCATCAGCCTGCTGATAGTTTTCCATTACTGCAACCAGCGTACGACCAACAGCCAGACCAGAACCGTTCAGGGTATGAACCAGACGGGTTTTCTTGTCCGACTTGCTGCGACAACGTGCCTGCATACGACGTGCCTGGAAATCCCAAACGTTGGAGCAGGAAGAGATCTCACGGTAGGTGTTCTGTGCCGGGATCCATACTTCCAGGTCGTAAGTTTTGCAAGCGCCAAAGCCCATGTCGCCAGTGCAAAGGATGATTTTACGGTACGGCAGGCCCAGCAACTGCAGGACTTTTTCTGCATGACCAGTCATCTCTTCCAGCGCCGCCATTGAGTCTTCCGGGCGCACGATCTGCACCATTTCAACTTTGTCGAACTGGTGCATACGGATCAGACCACGGGTGTCACGACCATATGAACCGGCTTCAGAACGGAAGCATGGGGTGTGGGCGGTCATCTTAATTGGCAGATCATCTTCATCGATGATTTCACCGCGCACCAGGTTAGTCAGCGGAACTTCTGCCGTTGGGATCAGCGCATAGTTACTGGTGTCTGCTTCTTCTTCCAGCGGACGAGTATGGAACAGATCGCCAGCAAATTTCGGCAGCTGACCCGTACCGTACAGCGTGTCCTGGTTAACCAGGTACGGAACATAGTTCTCACTGTAGCCATGCTGTTCGGTATGCAGATCCAGCATAAACTGCGACAGTGCGCGGTGCATGCGAGCAATCTGCCCTTTCATTACCACAAAGCGGGAACCGGGCAGCTTAACTGCGGCTGCAAAGTCGAGGCCAGAGTGCATTTCACCCAGCGTCACATGGTCACGAACTTCAAAGTCAAACTCACGCGGGGTGCCCCAGCGGCTGACTTCGACGTTGTCATTTTCGTCTTTACCTACCGGCACTTCATCTGCAGGCAGGTTAGGGATGGTCAGCGCGATATCGCGAATTTCAGCCTGTAAAGCATCCAGCTCGGCTTTTGCTGCATCCAGCTCTTCGCCCAGTTTGTTCACTTCCAGACGTAAAGGCTCGATATCTTCCCCGCGCGCTTTCGCCTGGCCAATGGATTTCGATCGGGAGTTACGCTCCGCTTGCAGGTTTTCCGTTTTGACCTGCAATACTTTACGACGCTCTTCAAGAGCGCCCAGCTTATCTACATCCAGCTTAAAGCCCCGGCGTGCCAGTTTTTCAGCGACTGCGTCTGGCTCATTACGCAGCAGATTGGGATCGAGCATGCTTATCCTGTGCTTATCGAATTAAATGGGAGATGTGGCCACAGCCTGCGACCACAGGGATACAGTAACAACATTACCGCAACGATAACATTAACGGTAGCGTTTTATGGGGCTATTTTGATCTTGTTCAGCCAGCCAGGCGAGCTTTTCGCCAATCTTGCCTTCAAGGCCCCTGTTTGTCGGGAAATAATAGCGTGTTTGTGCTATTTCCGGCGGGAAGTAAACCTCACCGGCAGCATAAGCGTTTGCTTCATCATGAGCGTAACGATATTCCTGCCCGTAGCCCATTTCCTTCATTAATTTCGTCGGCGCATTACGCAAATGAACCGGCACGTCATAATCCGGACGTTCGCGAGCATCCGCCAGCGCGGCTTTAAACGCAGTGTAGACAGCGTTGCTTTTTGGCGCGCAGGCTAGGTAAACAATCGCCTGAGCAATGGCGCGTTCACCTTCCGCCGGGCCAACGCGAGTAAAGCAATCCCAGGCCGCAATTGCCACCTGCATCGCCCGTGGGTCGGCATTGCCGACATCTTCGGAAGCAATTGCCAGGCAACGACGCGCGACATATAACGGATCGCCACCGGCGGTAATAATTCGCGCATACCAGTAGAGCGCCGCATCGGGTGCGCTACCACGTACCGACTTATGCAGTGCGGAAATCAGATCGTAAAAGCGATCGCCTTTGTTATCAAAGCGGGCGCTACGTTCACCTGCGATTTCGGTCAGTAATTCAGGCTTCAGGACCCGCTTACCGCTATCATCGACTTCGGCCATATCCGCCATCATTTCCAGCGTATTTAACGCCCGGCGCGCGTCGCCATTCACCAGTTCAGCAATGGCGCGTCGTGTTTCATCTGGCAGAACAATATCCTGACCACCATAGCCACGGGTTTTGTCTTCCATCGCCTGAGTTAGTACTTGCTCAATATCCTCTGTACTCAGGGATTTCAATAGATAGACACGGGCACGGGAAAGCAGTGCCGAATTAAGCTCAAACGACGGGTTTTCAGTGGTTGCGCCAATAAAAGTGATGGTGCCGTCTTCAATATGTGGCAGAAATGCATCCTGCTGGCTTTTGTTGAAACGGTGAACTTCATCAACAAAAAGAATAGTGCGGCGACCTGCATTGCGATTTTGCCGGGCGCGCTCGATCGCCTCGCGAATTTCTTTCACGCCAGAGGTGACGGCAGAAATACGTTCCACATCAGCGTTCGCATAGCGGGCAATCACTTCAGCGAGGGTTGTTTTGCCGGTACCCGGTGGCCCCCAGAGGATCATAGAATGTAAATGCCCGGCTTCGATAGCGCGCGGCAACGGCTTCCCCGCAGCCAGCAAATGTTGCTGGCCGATATACTGTGCTAAATTTTCTGGCCGCATACGCGCGGCCAGAGGTTGAAAAGTATTATCCGAAAAATCGAGCGACAGATTGCTCACTCAGGTGCCTCTACTTACGTTGATCATCTACCGTGACGCCTTGCGGCGGGGTGAAGGTAAATTTCGCTGCATCCACAGCCCCATTTTGCTGGGATTTCAGTTGATAACTGCTGCGCTGATCGTCCTGCTCCACCGCGCTAAACTGATGGATTGTGCCATCACGTCCCACGTTAATGGTGAACTGCTTCAGATTGCCATTGCTGGCTTTCGGCGTCAGGACAAAGTCATCGCCATTCTGTTTGATATTGTACTGCTGCCAGTCGCTGGACTGGTTGCGGGCAATCAGCATAAACGGCGTATTACCGGTGGCATCTTTCAGCCAGGTTGCCGTAGCTTGCTCAACGAACGGGTTATAGAACCACAGTGTTTTACCGTCAGAAACCAGAATGCTTTCATCAGGTTGTGTCATATGCCAGTTGAATAAGTTTGGACGTTTCACCCACAGATCGCCCTGACCTTCCTGCACCGCCGCGCCGCTACCGTCAGTCACTTTTTGTGTGAAGCTGGCGTGGAAGCTGCTGACTTTATCCAGGCGGCTTTTCAGATCGCTTGCGGCATCAGCCCAAACGCTGCTTGCTACTAAGCTTGAGAGTAATGCACAGGTGATGGCAATTTTTTTCATCATTATTCCTCAAATTACGTCACTCCCGATCGGGAGTTCCCTCTACTCTCTATTCCAGGCTAATAATCAGCTTGAGGAAAGAAGAAAATACTGAATTTTCAGTTGATAGAGTGCCGGATGCGACGCTACCGCGCCTTATCCGGCAATGCATTAATTAGTCAAACGGCGGTGGGGCCAGCACTTCACGATTACCGTTGTGCCCCTGTTCGCTGACAATCCCCTGCGCTTCCATCTGTTCGATAATACGCGCTGCACGGTTATAACCAATGCGGAACTGACGCTGTACGCCAGAAATTGACGCTTTGCGTTTTTCAGTGACAAACTGCACCGCCTGATCGAACAACGGATCCAGTTCTTCAGCGCCATCGAAACCGCCCGCGCCACCTTCGCTTTCACTGTCGGAAGTGATGCCATCAACATACTGTGGGCGACCACGCGCTTTCCAGTCCTGCACCACGGCATGAACTTCCTGATCGCGAACAAAAGCACCATGGACACGTACCGGCAACGTGGAGTTCGGCCCAGAGTAGAGCATATCCCCCATCCCCAGCAGTGATTCCGCGCCAGCCTGATCAAGAATGGTACGTGAGTCAATCTTACTGGATACGGTAAAGGCGATACGGGTCGGAATATTCGCTTTAATCAGACCAGTAATAACATCAACCGATGGACGCTGAGTTGCCAGTACGAGGTGGATACCCGCGGCACGGGCTTTTTGCGCCAGACGTGCTATCAGCTCTTCCACTTTTTTACCTACCGTCATCATCAGGTCGGCAAATTCGTCAACCAACACCACAATGTATGGTTCTTTTTTCAGCACCGGATGCTGGGCATCCATACTGTCACCCGGCTTCCAGTACGGGTCTGGAATCGGACGCATCATGCGATCGGCTTCAGCAATTTTTTCGTTATAACCCGCCAGATTACGCACACCCAGCGCAGACATCAGTTTATAACGACGCTCCATCTCGTTAACACACCAGCGCAGCGCGTTGGCGGCATCTTTCATATCAGTAACGACTTCCGTTAACAGATGCGGAATGCCTTCATAAACCGAAAGCTCCAGCATTTTCGGGTCGATCATGATGAAACGCACATCTTCTGGCTGTGCTTTATAAAGCATGCTCAGGATCATCGCGTTCACACCGACAGATTTACCGGAACCGGTAGTCCCCGCAACCAACAAGTGCGGCATTTTCGCCAGATCGGCAACCACCGGCTCACCGGCGATATCTTTACCCAGCACCACTGTTAATGGCGACGGATTATCGCGGAATTTGGCGTTATCCAAAACTTCGCGCAGATAAACGGTTTGTCGTTTTTTATTTGGTAACTCCAGACCTACATAGGGTTTGCCAGGAATAACTTCAACGACACGCACCGCCACCGTCGAAAGTGAACGGGCAAGGTCCCGTGACAAGTTAGAAATGCGCGCCGCTTTTACGCCAGGAGCCAGGTTAAGTTCAAAGCGAGTGATAACCGGCCCCGGAGAGTAATTGACGACATCGGCTTTAATACGGAAATCAGCCAGACGCGCTTCCACCAGGCGAGCCATTTGTTCAAGCGCAAAGGTATCTACCGGCTCCACTTCGCTCGGCGGCGGTGTCAGCAAATCCAGAGAAGGCAGCGGCGTCGTCGGTTTATGCAACGGACGGCTGTCGCCATTACGCATCAACAGCGGATGAAGCAGGGTATCCTGCTGCTGCGGTGCAACCGGTTGTTGCGGCTGTTGATACTGCGGCTGCGGCGCAACTGGTTGTTGCGGCTGCTGATATTGCGGCTGTGGCGCAACCGGTTGTTGCGGCTGCTGATATTGTGGCTGCGGCGCAACCTGCTGTTGTGGCTGCTGATACTGCGGCTGCGGCGCAACCGGCTGTTGCGGCTGCTGATATTGCTGCTGTGGCGGAACTGGTTGTTGCGGCTGCTGATACTGCTGCTGCGGTGCAACCGGTTGTTGCGGCTGCTGTACAGGTTCAACAATTGGCGTAAACAACGGTTCGTGTGGACCATCATCCAGCAACGCTTTCATTGGCGAAAATTCAAAATCATCCAGCGAGAACGGATTCGCCCCAGCCGGTTGTTCGCCGGAATAACGTTGTTGTTGAGTTTGCGCAAACTGACGAGCCAGTTCAGCCTCTGCCGCAGCATCTGCATCTTCTGCGTTTACGGGCACATCATGTTGATACTGTTCGCCATAGCGTTGCTGCTGTGTCTGGGCGAACTGACGTGCCAGTTCATCCTGCTGCATCGCATCGATTTCATCATCGTTATACTGATCGCCAGAATCATACTGATTGCGCTGGGCTTCACGGGCTTTCTCTTCCGCCGCACGCTGTGAGGGCAGCTTAATACCGTAAGACGCCAGTTCACGACGAGTTGGCACGCGGATACGTTTCGGTCGTGGCAACTGCGGGCCAATCCCCTCTTTGACTTGCGGACGCGGTCCACCGCTATTTGCCAGACTGAAGACTGGCGCGGCAACGGTTGCGGCAGCCCCCGTCGCCAGTGTCGCTTTTTTCACGCCAGATGCCAGCGGAGAAACAGCGGCAGCGGCTTCTACTGGAGGTACTGCTGCAACAGAAGGCGCTTTCAACGAAGATTTGATCGGTTCTGGTTCTTTAACCGGTTCTGGAATCGGTTGATACCAGGCCGCAAGTTGTTCACGTTCACGGGCTCGCTTCTCTTCCACTTCTTCAAAATAGTAAAGCGGCGGACGCGCGGGTTTTGTCTCTTCTACAACGGGTTCAGGCTCCACAACAGGCTGCTGTTCAACGGATTGCGGCTGTTGGTACAACGGCTCCTGAGCGGCTGGTTGCTGATAAGTTTGCTCAGTCTGGTATGTAGACTGTGGAGCAAAAGTGGATTGCTGCTCTTCGGCTTGCCAGGCGTTACCTGCCACCGGTTGTTCTGGCGCAGGGGCGTAATACGGCTGTTGTGCAGGCTGTTCCGGCGCAGTTGCGTAATACGGTTGCTGAACAGGTTGTTCCGCCGCAGGAGCGTAGTAAGGTTGTTGCGCAGGTTGTTCAGCTGCAGGTGCATAATACGGCTGCTGCGGCTGTACTGGTTGTTGCAGCGGCTCATTATATTGCACTGCAGGCTGCGCATATTGTGACTGCTGTGGGTAACCTTCCGGTGCAGGAGCAATAACCGGCTCTCCCGTTTGTGGACCCGGTACAGGCTGCCAGGCTACTGTAGGTTGCGAGGGTGGAACATCAACAGAGGCAACAGGCGGCGTCTGAGTCACAGGTTCAACCGGCGCAGCCCAGCTTTGTGTCGCCGTGGTAGCAGCAGCTGCTACAGCGACAGGTTCGGTAATTGGCGCACCGTTTAATAATGGATCGTATTCGTCATATTCTGGCTGCGTTGCACGATTGCCCGAAAATAGGACGTCGTCCGGGTCGGCAGCCACACCGCGTGCAGTGTAGGTAATCTCTTCGTCATCATCCATCCGCTTACCGGAGAACAACGCAGCGTCTGTTTGCCGCCCCATCGGATTAATGAATTTTTCCGCCAACCGTTTACGACGCGCTAGCGCGCCGCGAAGAATACGGGCACGGCGTGATTCATGCTGTTTGCCGTGGTTTTCATCTTCATACTCTTCGTCATCTTCATATTCATCTTCATCGACCCAGGTATCATCGCGACGGGTACGATTACTGGCGAAGGTGAGAATGTTTAAAATCCAGCCGCCGAGTTTTTCAGCAATGGTCACCCATGACCAACCGGTGAACAGCGTCAGGCCCGCAGCCCAAACGCAGAGCAGCGCAATAGTTCCCCCGCTACTGTGTAGCAGTGGTTGTAGCGTAGTACTTAGTAAGCTGCCAATGACGCCACCGGAGGCAAAATACCAGATATCGTCAGCGTTGATTGCCGCCAGACCACAGGAGGTAAGGATGAGCGCCAAAACGCCAATGATGCGTAGCGAAACGGCAAAATAATCAATGTATTCGTCGCTGGACTGATGACGCCAGGCAAACCAACAACCGCCGACAATAATGACGGGAATGGTGTAAGCCATCACGCCAAAAATAAAGAACAGCGTATCTGCCAACCACGCACCGGGCATCCCACCTAAATTATGGATAGGTTCATGCCAGGCCGTTTGCGACCAGCTGGGGTCCGAAGGGTTAAAGCTTAGTAAGGCAGCCATCAACCAGACGGCAAACAGGACAATAAGGATCAGCAACGCCTCCAGAAGGCGGCGGCCGCTACTTAACTTTGTCAATGTGACTTCTTTGTCTTCAGTGTATTCCTGGCTCAAGAAAGGCTCTCCAGGTTACAGGCTTTTCCTGCCCGATGCTAAAACGGACAACAGTACCAGGTTACCCCAGTACTGTTGCTGTATGGATTAACAGGAGTGTAATCAAAATACGCCGATTTTGCACCTGTTCCGTGTTAGCGCGTCTTAATAACCAGACGATTACTCTGCTTGACTTCTTCCATAACAACGTATGTCCGTGTGTCATTGACGCCAGGCAGACGCAGCAGGGTTTCCCCCAGCAACTTACGGTAAGCTGACATATCCGGCACGCGTGTTTTCAACAGGTAGTCGAAATCACCAGATACTAAATGACACTCCTGAATTTCTTCAAGTTTTTGTACAGCGGTATTGAATTGTTCAAACACATCCGGTGCGCCACGATTCAGAGTAATCTCAACGAATACCAGAAGTGATGCATCCAGATAATGGGGGTTAAGCAGCGCCGTATAGCCCTGAATAAACCCTTGTCTTTCCAGCCGACGCACACGCTCAAGGCACGGCGTTGGGGAAAGTCCCACACGTTTAGAAAGCTCGACGTTAGAAATACGCCCATCCTTTTGCAACTCATTAAGAATGTTACGATCGATACGGTCGAGATCTTTGCCAGGGCGCTTCTTGCTATCTACCATTATTATTGTCTCTCTGTATTCCTTCCCTACTCCTGTCTGACCCTGAAACATCACTGTTCAGAGTCGCTACCCGTCACGATAGACCGAAATCATGAAGATTCACGGCGCGCAATGCCTGGGTCTACGGTGAGAAGACCGTTGCCTTGTGGCAGCTATCGACATCACGAATGGCGTCTGTCCACGCCATACGTAGATTTCACTAGCACGGTAAACATGGTATTTACATGCATGGTTATGCGCATATAAGAATACTGTTTTTTTTCTTCCTCGAATGTTTTCGCAAAACACCAGGGGATTGTCAAAGCAAAACATCGATTTTTAGTACAACATGCCAGATATTCATTAACAGGGGCGTTTATTCATCATTTAATCGGCTTATAAAGCGGGAAATTTAAGTAGCAGAGGTGATAATGACGGGAGAATTTGACCTGCTTATCGATGCTGCCGATTGCACAAATTGTTAACAAAATCGTCATACTCTTTTTTTACGTCTGTAAATTCCCTACAATCCTGCCCATTGTCTGCCAACAACTATGGGGATCTCATGGGCACGACCAAACACAGTAAACTGCTTATCCTGGGTTCAGGCCCGGCGGGATACACCGCTGCTGTCTACGCGGCGCGCGCCAACCTGCAACCTGTGCTGATTACCGGCATGGAAAAAGGCGGCCAACTGACCACCACCACGGAAGTGGAAAACTGGCCTGGCGATCCAAACGATCTGACCGGTCCGTTATTAATGGAGCGCATGCACGAACATGCCACCAAGTTTGAAACTGAGATCATTTTTGATCATATCAACAAGGTGGATCTGCAAAACCGTCCGTTCCGTCTGAATGGCGATAACGGCGAATACACTTGCGACGCGCTGATTATTGCCACCGGAGCTTCTGCACGCTATCTCGGCCTGCCCTCTGAAGAAGCCTTTAAAGGCCGTGGGGTTTCTGCTTGTGCAACCTGCGACGGTTTCTTCTATCGCAACCAGAAAGTTGCGGTCATCGGCGGCGGCAATACCGCGGTTGAAGAGGCGCTGTATCTGTCTAACATCGCTTCGGAAGTGCATCTGATTCACCGCCGTGACGGTTTCCGCGCGGAAAAAATCCTTATTAAGCGTCTGATGGATAAAGTGGAGAACGGCAACATCATTCTGCACACCAACCGTACGCTGGAAGAAGTGACCGGCGATCAAATGGGTGTCACTGGCGTTCGTCTGCGCGATACGCAAAACAGCGATAACATCGAGTCACTCGACGTTGCTGGTCTGTTTGTTGCTATCGGTCACAGCCCGAATACTGCCATTTTCGAAGGGCAGCTGGAACTGGAAAACGGCTACATCAAAGTGCAGTCGGGTATTCATGGTAATGCCACCCAGACCAGCATCCCTGGCGTCTTTGCCGCGGGTGACGTGATGGATCATATTTATCGTCAGGCCATTACTTCGGCCGGTACAGGCTGCATGGCAGCACTTGATGCGGAACGCTACCTCGATGGTTTAGCTGACGCAAAATAATTTTACAAATCAGTAACAAAAGTAAAGAAGGTGACACCATGCGACTATGGGTCGCCTTTATTTTTTCCCCGTTGTAACATTGCTCTGCAAATAATTCTGATAACTCACCTGCTAAGCGTGCAATGAATAAATCCCGTCAAAAAGAGTTAACCCGCTGGTTAAAACAGCAAAGCGTCATCTCCCAACGTTGGCTGAATATTTCTCGTCTGCTGGGCTTTGTAAGCGGCATATTGATCATTGCCCAGGCCTGGTTCATGGCGCGAATTCTGCAACATATGATTATGGAGAATATTCCCCGTGAAGCCCTGCTGCTTCCCTTTACGTTACTGGTTCTGACCTTTGTACTGCGCGCATGGGTGGTCTGGTTACGCGAACGGGTGGGTTATCACGCCGGGCAGCATATCCGCTTTGCCATCCGCCGTCAGGTTCTCGACCGTCTGCAACAAGCAGGGCCAGCGTGGATTCAGGGTAAACCTGCGGGGAGCTGGGCGACGTTGGTACTCGAGCAAATTGACGATATGCATGATTACTATGCACGCTACCTGCCGCAAATGGCGCTGGCAGTGTCGGTGCCGTTGCTGATTGTGGTGGCGATCTTCCCCTCTAACTGGGCTGCGGCGCTCATTCTGCTGGGCACAGCACCGTTAATTCCGTTGTTTATGGCGCTGGTTGGGATGGGGGCTGCCGATGCTAACCGGCGTAACTTTCTCGCTCTTGCTCGCTTAAGTGGGCATTTCCTCGATCGCCTGCGCGGCATGGAAACATTGCGTATTTTTGGTCGTGGTGAAGCTGAAATTGAAAGTATTCGTTCTGCTTCGGAAGATTTCCGCCAACGGACAATGGAAGTGCTACGGCTGGCGTTTTTATCCTCCGGCATTCTCGAATTTTTTACCTCGCTGTCAATTGCTCTGGTGGCGGTCTACTTTGGTTTTTCCTATCTCGGCGAGCTGGATTTTGGTCACTACGATACCGGTGTGACGCTGGCTGCGGGTTTTCTGGCCCTGATCCTTGCGCCAGAGTTTTTCCAGCCATTGCGCGATCTCGGTACGTTTTATCATGCTAAAGCCCAGGCTGTTGGTGCAGCTGACAGTCTGAAAACGTTTATGGAAACCCCGCTCGCCCATCCGCAGCGCGGTGAGGCGGAATTAGCATCGACCGATCCGGTGACCATTGAGGCCGAGGATCTGTTTATCACGTCGCCGGAAGGTAAAACGCTGGCCGGACCGCTGAACTTTACTTTGCCAGCAGGCCAACGTGCAGTGTTGGTTGGTCGCAGCGGTTCAGGTAAAAGCTCACTGCTGAACGCGCTTTCTGGTTTTCTTTCATATCAGGGATCATTACGAATCAACGGGATAGAATTACGCGATTTATCACCAGAATCATGGCGTAAACATCTCTCCTGGGTTGGGCAAAACCCACAATTACCGGCAGCAACATTGCGGGATAACGTACTACTGGCGCGACCTGATGCCAGCGAACAAGAATTACAAGCAGCGCTGGATAACGCCTGGGTCAGCGAGTTTCTACCGCTCCTGCCACAAGGCGTTGATACGCCTGTTGGCGACCAGGCTGCCCGCCTTTCCGTGGGGCAGGCGCAGCGCGTGGCGGTGGCCCGTGCGTTACTAAATCCCTGTTCGCTATTACTGTTGGATGAACCCGCTGCCAGCCTTGATGCTCACAGTGAACAGCGCGTAATGGAGGCGCTGAATGCCGCCTCTCTGCGCCAGACAACGTTAATGGTCACCCACCAGTTAGAAGATCTTGCTGACTGGGATGTCATTTGGGTTATGCAGGATGGCCGGATTATTGAGCAAGGACGTTACGCGGAATTAAGTGTGGCTGGTGGCCCATTCGCCACATTACTGGCCCATCGTCAGGAGGAGATTTAAATGCGCGCTTTGCTACCCTATCTGGCACTGTATAAACGTCATAAATGGATGTTAAGTCTTGGTATCGTGCTGGCAATTGTCACGCTGCTCGCCAGTATCGGTCTGTTGACACTTTCCGGCTGGTTCCTCTCGGCCTCAGCGGTTGCGGGGGTTGCCGGACTGTACAGCTTCAACTATATGCTACCCGCTGCGGGCGTGCGTGGCGCAGCAATCACCCGTACTGCCGGGCGTTATTTTGAACGTCTGGTAAGTCACGACGCGACTTTCCGCGTGTTGCAGCATCTGCGCATTTACACCTTCAGCAAATTGCTGCCCCTCTCCCCTGCCGGACTGGCGCGCTATCGTCAGGGCGAATTGCTCAATCGCGTGGTGGCGGATGTTGATACGCTCGATCATCTTTATCTGCGCGTTATCTCGCCGCTGGTGGGCGCTTTTGTGGTGATTATGGTGGTGACAATCGGGTTAAGTTTCCTTGATTTCACCCTCGCCTTTACGCTGGGCGGCATTATGTTACTGACGCTTTTCCTGATGCCACCGCTGTTTTATCGTGCGGGAAAAAGCACCGGGCAAAATCTGACTCATCTTCGCGGACAGTATCGCCAACAACTGACGGCCTGGCTGCAAGGGCAAGCTGAGCTGACCATTTTTGGTGCCAGCGATCGTTATCGCACGCAACTAGAGAATACAGAAATTCAATGGCTGGAAGCGCAACGCCGTCAATCTGAACTGACCGCATTGTCGCAAGCGATAATGCTACTCATTGGCGCGTTAGCGGTGATCCTGATGCTGTGGATGGCGTCTGGCGGCGTTGGCGGCAATGCTCAACCCGGCGCGTTAATTGCCCTGTTTGTCTTCTGCGCGTTAGCCGCGTTTGAAGCACTGGCACCAGTAACGGGTGCATTTCAGCATCTGGGGCAAGTCATTGCCTCTGCCGTTCGGATCACTGATTTAACGGATCAAAAACCGGAAGTCACCTTCCCTGATACCCAAACTCGTGTTGCCGATCGCGTTTCGCTGACATTACGGGATGTTCAGTTCACTTATCCGGAGCAATCCCAACAGGCACTTAAAGGGATTTCTCTTCAGGTAAACGCCGGGGAACATATTGCGATTCTCGGGCGAACCGGATGCGGCAAATCAACACTGTTACAACTGCTGACCCGCGCTTGGGACCCGCAACAGGGCGAGATTTTGCTTAACGATAGCCCCATAGCCAGCCTGAATGAAGCGGCTCTACGACAGACCATCAGCGTTGTTCCTCAGCGAGTGCATCTGTTTAGCGCCACGCTGCGTGATAATCTGTTACTCGCCTCGCCTGGCAGTAGTGATGAGGCTCTGGCGGAGAGCTTGCGTCGCGTTGGCCTGGAGAAGCTGCTCGAGGATGCAGGTCTCAACAGTTGGTTAGGTGAAGGCGGACGCCAGCTCTCCGGTGGTGAACTGCGCCGTCTGGCTATCGCCCGTGCGCTGTTACATGATGCGCCACTGGTGTTGCTGGATGAACCTACCGAAGGCTTAGATGCCACAACCGAAAGCCAGATCCTTGAATTGCTTGCAGAAATGATGCGTGAGAAAACGGTGTTAATGGTCACCCATCGACTTCGCGGACTCTCTCGTTTCCAACAAATAATAGTGATGGACAACGGGCAAATTATTGAGCAAGGTACTCACGCAGAGCTGCTTGCCAGACAGGGGCGTTATTACCAGTTCAAGCAGGGTTTGTAAGCTATTATTGAACGATCCGACTTGCGTGGAGTTTTGCGGTCATGCGCCTGGTTCAGCTTTCTCGCCATTCAATAGCCTTCCCTTCCCCGGAAGGCGCATTACGTGAGCCTAACGGCCTGCTGGCACTTGGGGGCGATCTTAGCCCTGCGCGCCTGTTAATGGCTTACCAGCGTGGTATTTTTCCGTGGTTTTCTCCAGGCGACCCCATCCTCTGGTGGTCGCCCGATCCCCGCGCGGTGCTATGGCCAGAATCACTGCATATCAGCCGTAGTATGAAGCGATTTCATAAACGCTCGCCCTATCGTGTCACGATGAATTACGCTTTTGGTCAGGTCATTGAAGGCTGTGCCAGCGATCGCGAAGAAGGAACCTGGATCACGCGTGGCGTGGTCGAAGCCTACCATCGCCTTCACGAACTCGGCCATGCCCACTCCATTGAAGTCTGGCGTGAAGATGAGCTTGTCGGCGGTATGTACGGCGTGGCCCAGGGAACGCTATTTTGTGGCGAGTCCATGTTCAGCCGGATGGAAAATGCGTCTAAAACGGCGCTTCTGGTATTCTGTGAGGAATTTATCGGTCATGGCGGTAAGCTTATCGACTGCCAGGTCCTTAACGATCACACAGCATCGCTTGGTGCCTGCGAAATTCCCCGCCGGGATTACCTTAATTATCTCAATCAAATGCGCCTCGGACGATTGCCGAATAATTTCTGGGTACCACGATGCTTGTTTTCACCACAAGAATGAATGTTTTCGGCACATTTCTCCCCAGAGTGTTATAATTGCGGTCGCAGAGTTGGTTACGCTCATTACCCCGCTGCCGATAAGGAATTTTTCGCGTCAGGTAACGCCCATCGTTTATCTCACCGCTCCCTTATACGTTGCGCTTTTGGTGCGGCTTAGCCGTGTGTTTTCGGAGTAATGTGCCGAACCTGTTTGTTGCGATTTAGCGCGCAAATCTTTACTTATTTACAGAACTTCGGCATTATCTTGCCGGTTCAAATTACGGTAGTGATACCCCAGAGGATTAGATGGCCAAAGAAGACAATATTGAAATGCAAGGTACCGTTCTTGAAACGTTGCCTAATACCATGTTCCGCGTAGAGTTAGAAAACGGTCACGTGGTTACTGCACACATCTCCGGTAAAATGCGCAAAAACTACATCCGCATCCTGACGGGCGACAAAGTGACTGTTGAACTGACCCCGTACGACCTGAGCAAAGGCCGCATTGTCTTCCGTAGTCGCTGATTGTTTTACCGCCTGATGGGCGAAGAGAAAGAACGAGTAAAAGGTCGGTTTAACCGGCCTTTTTATTTTGTGATATGTATGAAGTACTTTGGAAGTATAAGTCCGTAACTTGTCTCGATGTAGATATACTGCACAACTTGTTTACAGTATGAGCAAACAATAATTATCATTAAAATTCTTCTTGACCGTTTTACTCCAACTCCCTATAGTAGCGCCCCGTTGCCACCCATGAGGTCAGGCGACAAAACAATTTGGTGAGGTGTCCGAGTGGCTGAAGGAGCACGCCTGGAAAGTGTGTATACGGCAACGTATCGGGGGTTCGAATCCCCCCCTCACCGCCATATTTAAAGAAGAGCTCGTACGAAAGTGCGAGCTTTTTTTTCGCATTTTATCTGTCTGTACGGCAGTGAACGCGTTCGCAAAGGTTTTACCGCACCCCGTCGATTTCTAAGCTGCCTGTACGGCAGTGAACTCAAATACTACACGTTTAGCCCGTTGTTAATAAAGCAAAACCATCCCATTCTCCTGCAGCACCCTTTTTTATCCTTACCTTCCCGCAGCACTAATTATCAACAACTTACCATCATCATTAAAAAAAGGGTCTGAACCTCCTCCACCCCATAAACAAAAAGTCCGTAACCTCTTTCGAGATTACGGACTTCACCAACCTACCTGACAATCAGATTAATGCGCTGCTTCCGCCTTGTGCTTTTGTGCACTCTGGAATCCGTAAGTCAGCTCATTTTTCTCTTTATCCAGCGCGACGGTGACCTGACCGCCGTCCACCAGCGAACCAAACAGCAGTTCGTTGGCGAGCGGTTTTTTCAGGTTGTCCTGGATGACACGCGCCATCGGACGTGCGCCCATTGCCCGGTCGTAACCTTTCTCGGCCAGCCAGTTACGCGCTTCCTGGCTCACTTCCAGAGAAACACCTTTCTGATCCAGCTGAACCTGCAACTCGACGATGAATTTATCCACCACCTGATGGATCACGTCGGTTGACAGATGATCAAACCAGATAATGTTGTCGAGACGGTTACGGAATTCCGGTGTAAAGATCTTCTTGATCTCCTCCATCGCATCGGTGCTGTTATCCTGGTGGATAAGACCAATGGATTTACGCTCAGTTTCACGTACCCCGGCGTTGGTGGTCATCACCAGCACCACGTTACGGAAGTCCGCTTTGCGTCCGTTGTTATCGGTCAGCGTACCGTTGTCCATCACCTGCAACAGAATATTGAACACGTCCGGATGCGCTTTCTCGATTTCGTCCAGCAACAGCACCGCATGTGGATGCTTGATGACCGCATCAGTCAGCAAACCTCCCTGATCAAAACCAACGTATCCCGGAGGCGCACCAATCAGACGGCTGACGGTATGGCGTTCCATATACTCGGACATATCAAAGCGCAGCAGCTCAATGCCCAACGCTTTCGAAAGCTGTACCGTCACCTCTGTTTTCCCGACCCCGGTAGGGCCGGCAAACAGGAACGAACCAACCGGTTTATGTTCGTGACCTAAACCTGCACGCGCCATCTTAATGGCTTCAGTCAGCGCCTCAATGGCTTTATCCTGACCGAAGACCAGCATTTTCAGGCGATCGCCGAGGTTTTTCAGGGTATCGCGGTCACTCTGAGAAACACTCTTCTCTGGAATGCGCGCAATACGGGCCACCACGGACTCAATATCCGCCACATTAACGGTTTTCTTGCGTTTGCTTACCGGCATCAGGCGTGCGCGAGCGCCCGCTTCGTCGATAACGTCAATGGCTTTATCCGGCAGATGACGATCGTTAATGTATTTCACCGCCAGCTCTACCGCTGCACGCACCGCTTTTGCGGTATAACGCACGTCGTGGTGCGCTTCATACTTCGGTTTCAGGCCATTGATGATTTGAACAGTTTCTTCGATCGACGGTTCAGTAATATCAATTTTCTGGAAGCGACGCGCCAGAGCACGGTCTTTCTCGAAAATGTTGCTGAACTCCTGATAGGTTGTCGAACCAATTACACGAATTTTACCGCTGGAGAGCAACGGTTTGATTAGGTTAGCCGCATCGACCTGACCACCAGACGCTGCACCCGCACCGATAATGGTGTGGATCTCATCAATAAACAGGATGCTGTTAGTGTCCTGCTCCAGCTGCTTGAGCAACGCTTTAAAACGTTTTTCAAAGTCGCCGCGATATTTAGTGCCCGCTAACAGAGAACCGATATCGAGAGAGTAAATCGTACAGTCAGCCATCACTTCCGGCACATCGCCCTGAACAATTCGCCAGGCAAGACCTTCCGCAATCGCGGTTTTACCGACACCAGATTCCCCCACCAGCAGCGGGTTGTTTTTACGGCGACGGCAGAGAACCTGAATAGCACGCTCCAGCTCCTTCTCACGACCAATCAGTGGGTCGATTCCGCCCACGCGCGCAAGCTGATTCAGGTTCGTCGTGAAATTCTCCATACGTTCCTCCCCACCAGCTTGTTCTTCGCTGTTTGGCTGGCTGCCAGGATCAGAAGACTGTGTCGGCTCGTCTTTACGCGTGCCATGAGAGATAAAGTTCACCACATCGAGACGGCTGACTTCATGTTTACGCAACAGATATGCCGCCTGCGACTCCTGTTCGCTAAAGATAGCGACCAGAACGTTTGCACCGGTTACCTCATTGCGACCGGAGGATTGGACATGGAAGACCGCACGTTGCAGTACACGCTGAAAACTCAGCGTCGGCTGTGTGTCGCGCTCCTCTTCACTGGCAGGCAGAACGGGTGTGGTTTGTTCAATAAAGGCTTCCAGTTCCTGACGGAGCGCAACCAAATCCACAGAACACGCTTCCAGCGCCTCCCGGGCAGATGGGTTACTGAGCAGCGCCAGTAACAAGTGCTCGACGGTCATAAACTCATGACGGTGCTCGCGCGCTCTGGCGAAAGCCATATTTAAACTGAGTTCCAGTTCTTGATTGAGCATAGGCACCTCCCCCAATTTTTATGCCTGCATTCAGGCTTTTTCTAGCGTACACAGCAATGGATGCTCATTCTCCCTCGCGTACTTGTTCACCATCGCCACTTTGGTTTCTGCAACCTCGGCGGTAAAGACTCCGCAAATGGCCTTCCCCTGGTAGTGAACAGCGAGCATCAATTGCGTTGCACGTTCTACATCATAAGAAAAGAATTTTTGTAACACGTCAATAACAAACTCCATCGGAGTGTAATCATCATTGACTAATATCACTTTATACATAGATGGCGGTTTTAGCGCGTCGCGAACTTTTTCTTCCGCCAGTTGATCAAAGTCCAGCCAGTCGTTCGTTTTACCCATTGTCAGTTATCATCTTCGGTTACGGTTATCGGCAGAACGCCCTGCCGCTGACAAGAGCTTATTTGCCTGACCAATCTACTCCACATGATAGATAACTATCATCTATCGTTGGCATCAGCGACATCTGTCACATTCCTGTCAATAGC
>JACXXQ010000003.1_pt1 | contig 208844 bp, 231 predicted proteins | sample 8621361 | NCBI WGS metagenome assembly JACXXQ01 (sample SAMN15503820, study PRJNA645414) | gut metagenome | isolation source: feces | host: Bos taurus | place: USA | collected 2016 | reverse complement strand
AGGAGAAACGTTCGCATGATCAGCATCACGGGATACGAGAACAAAGGCAAGAACAGCGTGCAGCGTTACGTTGCCGACGAGGAAGGGAAAGCCGCTTACCTGGATTGGTTCGATCGCTACAGCGCAAGCAAGGTACGCGATCCTAACATCCTGAGGTTACAGAGCAGTTTTCAATGGCAGGCTTCCGAACAACGTTGGTACATCACGTTGGAAATCGGAACGGTACGGGAAGACCAGCTTCCCACATGCTTAAAAGAACAACGGGAGCAGATCAACGCATTACTCGCACAATACAAAACGGAACCTAAACCCTAAACCATCACCAACAAACGAAAAGGAGACGTCAAATGACAGCTAAACCACAATCTGTTATTCATCACGTCATCACCCGTGTTTATCATGAAAATGAAATCGGGCATCTCCCGGAACATATCAAGGTGAATCTACGAAAGATCGTCAGCGTTTGCGGTGTTGAGAAGATCACCTGGCCGAAGCCGAAAGATCAGCTCATTGAAATCACGGACGGCGAACAACGTGTATTAGCTTACTACCACCCCATCGGAATGCAAAACAATGTATTCCAGTACTGCTTCAAAGAACATGGTGGCGCTTTCGCACGCGGGTTTTACGCGTACGTGGATCCTGATGCCGATGTATTCGATTTCAAGATAAGCGCCAACTGCCTCCTTCCAACAAACGTGCTCGCTGAAGGACTTGCTGCTACGCTTTACGATCGTTACATCCATGAAATGGACAGTCCTGATTTTGTCGCTAACAGCGATTTAGGTTGGATACATCTTCCAGCTGATATTGCTGAAGCGGCAAAATACATCCGTCATCGGAATGTACTGCCGGTTGTAATGCCTGAATGGCGTGATAGTGAGTATGGTTGGGGTCTGCGCGATAAGCTACAAAGCGTACATCTAGCAAGCGTGAAGACTTATAGCCGAAGCGATATTCTCGCACTATTGAAAGAGTACGATGAGGACTACATCCACCCGATGGGCTTTCTGATCCCATCGTCGGTTTGTTGGAATGAAGATCTGCAGCGTGTTGAGGTTAATGTCGGTAGACGCGGGTATTTAAAATGGGTGCCCGTCGTTGGTGTTGAAAATCAAACCAAGCGACTGGTTGATGACATCGAGCGTACAGGTTACGTACGTTGGGATATTTCAGACTTGAAAGCGTGAACAGTTGATATTTAACACGGGGACAGTTATGTCCCCTTTATGCCGTTATTTATTTTACCAATAACAAAGAGAGATCTAAGATGAGCTTATCGAAACACATTGCAAACGTTGTTGTTAATCGTATTTACGACGCACGAGATTTAGAGAAACTTCCACAAGACATTTTAGACAATTTGAAAGTGGTTGTTACATACATCACGGTGAAAGATCCTAGTATACCACGTCGTGAAGATCGTTTGTTGGTCATCGGGGAAGGCGACGAGCAACAGCTCGCGTATTACCATCCGCTTGGAATGCAGGACCTTGTCTTCCGTGGACGTATGGCGGAAGGTCGTCCAGTGAAACCTAATTATTTCTACGCGCATATTGACCCTGACCATACCGGTCAAGAAAGTCGTATTAAAATGCTGAACGTTCTTCCGCCGTATTACGCAGGTCACGGCGTTGCAGCGGCGTTAGATGAGCATGCGGTGCTTGATGGAGAAGGAGTGCGGTTCGCGGCATATAGCGATCTCGGTTGGGTGCACCTTACCGCCGAAGAAACCACTCACAACCATCAACTCCGTCGCCGCAACGTTATCCCTTACGCCATGACGGGTTGGAAGGATATTGAGTTGGGATACGACATCACAAAGAGACTTCAACGCGTACGTCCAGCCATGAAATCACTTCGTAGCGAAGATGTAAGAGGTCTTTTGAAGATGTATAACCAGGATGGGCTTGTTCATCCTCTTGGTTACGCGCTGGTTTATGACGTTCGTTGGAACATGAGCTTACAGATCGCCGAAGTTAAGATAACCCGAGAAGGGGAATGGTTACCGGTTATCAGTCGTGATTCACAATTCGAAGAAATAGCCGAGCGAATCCGTGATGTTGGTTATATCCGTTGGGATATCTCTGACCTGGGACCACAACAAACCAAGGAAAACAGAAACCATGTTGATGAAAACGACAGCAAAGAACAAAGTTTATAAAGCCATCTACGCGTCAGAGACTATCGGCCTGACGAAGATCATCAAGTACAAACTCGAAAGAGTGGTACGCGTTGAACCGAACATAGGCTTAGTCCGTTATCGCCTGATCACCGAGAACGGTGAAGGGTATTACGCACCGTCGTCTCGAAGCGATAACGCCGTTGTGTTAACCCGGGATGTGGTTGAAGCAATCAACAACGGAACGAAGGCGTTCTACGCGCACAGAAAAGCCGTATAACGCAATAAACTAACTCAAGGAATGAAACTATACCTTAACTTAAAACGACGCTTAGAGAGCGTTACAGGAGCTTAGAATGCAACATGATCAAACGAACACCACCGCAACGTCAATAGCCCTTGCCGATGCCGTCCAGGCGTGGAACGAGAACCCAGCCTGTCGAGCAAAGATGGAATTGGTGTACGAAGGATCAACCCGTGTCAGGACGGCTGATGATGTTCTGGTCGTACGAGGTGAATTCTTCGCCTTAGGTGTCACGGACCGTGGTCCGTTAGATGCGCTTTGGATCGAGTTACAAACCTGCCCGCAGAGACCACGCTACGTGACCCGTGACCATCGTCCTGAGAACGCGTTAGTCGGAACCGGTTCCGTGGATATTTTCATCTGGCAGGATACCCTCGACAACATGAACAAGATGATCGACGTTGAGAACATCGTTGCAAATAAGTTAACCCAACTTAAAGAACGTCTGATGCCGCTATAACGCATCAACATCACCCGCCTGTACCCCATCGGGTTCGGGCGGGGCAATAAGAAACCAAGGGGACATCGCCGTCCCCGTTACTATCATCAACCACTATCAAGAGGAACCTACCATGGAAATTAAATTCTGTAAATCGATCGCGATTGTACCTGAACAACCTGCGGATGATCTCGAAAAGCTCGATCATCCCACACTGCAACATGCGCTGGAACGTTTAGCCTCTTTTGCGCCGTTAGAGAATCATCTTCACTGCGTTAATCTTGAAGCATCCGACTTCGACGTGAAGCTTGGGTTCGTGTTTTCACAAACGGGGAAGGATGTGTTAGAAAACATATTCTGGTCTGCTGAGCATAAGGCGAGAAATGTGATGACGAAGTTAGTTTATAACGTTAGCCTTAGTGAAGACGGCACCTATTGGACGTCAGAGGCTTGCTGGACGATTTCTGCGATTTCACGAATGGACAAAATACACTATTTGCATCGTGTTGCTGATAGCATTGTACACCAACTGGATCGTTTTGATACCACCCGCTTATCGAATGGAACACAGTGTTAATACGAGGAATCGAACATGAAAATTAACTGGCCTGAATCAGTAGCCGATGTACGCATCGGTCATTACGACGCTATTGTTACCCACCGTACACACTTACATCGTACACTGCTGCTCCTACGTGAAGATGATAAGCTGCGCGAACATATCCAACCGTTATCCGCTTCGGTGGTAGGTATTGGTCAAGTAGAATTTACTTTTGTGTGTACAGCGTTAGGTAAAACATTACTCGAGGCTGCGTTTTGGCGGAGCAATGAGATCTCACCATCGTCAGGACAAACAAAGTTGGCGATGGAAATGGTAAAATGTACGAATGGTGAGACATTAATACGGCACGTCTGGACAGTTACCGCTGGCACCGTAACGGATATGGATGCCCATTTGGACGCGGTTGCAGACGGCCTTAATGAGATTTTGAAAGAAGGAATTTGATATGCAACAACGTATTGGGTTATCGCTTGCTATCGATCGATTGACCAAGACCTCATCGCTACGAAGCGAATTTATTCACGTTTGTGAAGAAGCAGCGAATAATCGTTGTATCTTGACGTTTACGTGCACCAAGAAAGGCATGAAGATTATCCGTGATGTCTGGAGTGCTGTGAATAAACAAGAAACACGTTGTTCAACATCTGTTGTTGACCACAGAAACATGGATGATACTTACACCATCCGTTTAGACTGGGAGCATCGTACCAGGACATTCGTTGAAGTTAGATCGAAGTTGTTAGCGGAGTTGTTGAACGAAGCATGTTTACGTGCTGAGAACGCCACAGAACTCTTCAGAGCGTTTTAAATCAATCCTAGATAGGGAAACCACTTAGAAATTAAAACAAACCGTTATACGTCGTTCTGTGACGTTTACGCCATACATTGAACTCATTGTAACCGAGGAAAGAAATGTTAAATTCAACTTTTACCCATCATCTTCACACCTATGCAAAATTATGCCATGTCGACATGGAAAAGCTCACGAACAGTAATACTGTTCGTGATTGTGAAATGCTTCCTAAACGCCAAGGCTTTCTACCCGGCTCACGGTCAGCCGCATTCTTCTTAATCGCTTATTTCATCGTCGGTAGTAGTGCGACGATGGTAAACCAAACCAAGAAACAGCGAAAAGAGTATGCCGCTGCTATCACTCAAGTCTATTTCGATCGTCTTCACGGACGTGCTGTGAGCATCGATACCGCATTAACGACCGCGTTTCGTCATCAAGGCGCAACCGCAGTACAGATACCTGCTTTGATTACGATCGGAAAAGAAATCATTCAAAACGCAATCCGTTAATAAATAAACCATAATCCTCCTTCCCCGGCCTGATGGCTAGGGAAGGAGGTTAACAACACTGTTTTTTTTTTTGATTAATGGAACGGATCTGTTTTACCACCACCACGTTCTACGCCGCCATGGTCATGCGTGTAGACGTTGGTTCCTGATGGCGAACGCCACGATCCAGCCACATGCACGAAGTTTCCATTCAACGTCATGGTGTTGCCGTCTTCACCGGTGAAGCTTACCGCACCAGTGAATACCGTTTTCGGACATTTGAACGTGGTTTGTCCAGAGACCTGTGCGGTATAGCGTTCACACTTCAATGAAACGTTCTGACTGGTTACTTTCTCTGTCTTGCTTGTCCGTTCGAAATTCTCGCATTCCGTATAGATGTTTTTCGCTTTCATCCGGATATCGTTCTTAGCGATAACTTTGAGTGTGTCTTCGCATTGGAACGTGATGTTTTTCTTCGTTACATCAATGATGCTGTCATCTTGGTTTTGATAACGCAGCATGTGTTCAACGAAATGCAGCAACAACAGGTTTTGATGAACGCTATCCGCCACCTGTAGATAGCCCTCATCCAGGTTCAGTTCCATGTATACCTGCGTGACTTCACCAAGCTGGGCGCTGGTGCCGATAACGGCTTTCTTGAGGAACGTGTCGACCATGAGGTAGTAACAGTCTTCGGTGGAAATCGACTTACGATCTTTCTTCGCGCTCGGACGTGCGCTCACGGTAAGAATCACCGATTCCATGGTCATCAGCTCACTATCGCCCCCTTTAGGCTGCCAATAAAGCTGTTCTTCATCCGCGGTACGCCAAACCACCACACGTTGACCTTTCCTTAAGTTAGGTGCGGTCATGCGGTTGCTTCCGAATGGTAACCAGTAACATTGTACGCTGGTTGTTGTTGCAGCCTTTGCTGTATAGCTGTTTCCTTGTGCGTCTGTCGCACTCACTTCCTTAACGCTTCCAGCTGCTTCAACTTTCCCGTCAGCGCCTGACATCATTTCATCGAGAAAGACTTCCAGCGTTTGATTAGGGTCTTCTTCCAGGCTTTTGTTGGAAAAGTCAGCTGCTACAGTACCCAAGGCAAAAATACGAAAAACGCTGACGTTGTTATCCGGAGCGAGTTGGCTCCCTTTTGTGCGGTTATCCGTTGCCTGATCACCCATGCTGTAATCTCCTACTGATTTGAATAACGATATAGAAAATAGTACCGAATAAGGATTGTCATAGCATGCGATGTACGTATCTCCACTTACGTGGATTCAATCGTTTTGATACCGGGATGATTCGGGAGCTGGTCATCCGGCCAGATAATCCCGTACAACTCATTTTAGGCAGCAACGGTTCAGGTAAAAGCAGTTTGTTACCGTTGTTGTATCCAACCGTGCCGGAACGTGCGGATTTCGATAAAGATGGGTATTACGAATACCGTTGCGAACACCGCAATAAGCAATACCGTCTGATCAGTCGTTTAGAGAAAGGATTCAAACACGAGTTCTACGTGAACGATAGCGAGAACCTGAATGGTGGTGGTACCCAGCCAGCACAATGGAAACTTATCGAAGAACATTTCGAGCTGACCGACGATACAATCCGTTTGTTGCTGGGTTATGAAACCGCCTATCAGTTCACGGAAATGGGTCCAATGAAACGCCGTGAACGTCTCACCCAGATTTGTCCGGTTAACGTTGATTACGCGCTTGAGTTATTTCAGGTTGTTAAACAACAAGTACGTTCACTGAAAGCGGTCAATGAGCATACCCTAAACAAGCTGGTAGAGACCTCGCAACGCATTGAAGCAAAACACGCAGGCACGGATCATCAGGGATTGGAAAACGAATTAAAACAGCAACGCTCAGCGCTGGAAGCGATGATGGGATTGCCGTTGTTTGACAGTGAAATCGACCAACAACACCTGTTGGCATCCGCACAACGTGCTCATCAATTCAACCGCGAGCTTCTTCACGCTGTTGTGCGTTATCAGGGCGGAACATCGCAACAAGAACAGCAGCATCTCGCTGAATTACGAGAACAGCTTGCAAATGCAAATGCGAAACTTGAAAGCCAGGTTGATGAACTGTTAGGTATCGATAATATCCTCGATCAACTGAAACAGTCCGGTGAAGGGGATATTGATCAGATCAAAGCCCGTCTTGCGTGCTTAGACGAACAGCTGCAACAAGACCATCCTGGCGAACTGTTAACAATGAATCTGGACGCGTCGGTTTGTTTGCAGCAACTGATGCAGGTTCAGGCTCCGTTAACCGAATTGCTGCAAGCATGGATTGATACTGATAATACGTATCATGTTTACGATGCTGAAGCCTACATCAAGGAAGAAGAAGCTGCGCGGATGAAATTACGTAGCGCGAAACAGGCGTTAGCGGATTTGGAAGCGCATCTTGACCATTTGAATCATCAGCCGCAAGCCAGCTGTCCGAAATGCAACTATCGCTTTCATGTTGGCGAAACCGAAAAAACCAGCAGAGCGAGTATCGAGCAACGTATTCAAAAGGGCCGTATCTGGATTGAAGAACAAGAGAAGGCGTTAGCTGAACTGAATGAAAAAGTCCAGCGCTATACGCTCTGGATGGAACAGCATCGTCAGTTAACACGTTGGACGAAGGATTATTACGCCATTAAACCCATGTGGGATAATCTGTTGGAAGAAGGACGTAAAAACGGTTTAGGATTCCGCAGCATTGGAATCATTAACGATTGGTTGCTTGCGTTTGAGAAACTTGCGCGTTACACACAAGCCGAACAGGAACGGAAGCATCTTCAAGGTATGCTCGAACGTGTACAAGCTGTTGATGTTGAGCCATTACAGCAACGTCGAGAATTGCTTTATAAGAACAGGACGGAGCTGTTAACGACCGTTGAGCGGTTAACACAAGCCATTACAGCTACGGAAGGTAGATTGGAAACCATTACGACGATTATGGAAGATCAAGTGCGTTCTGATAACAGCGATAAAGCGTTAACGCAATTGTGGTTAGAGTATCTGCAACACCTCTACACGAAATCGTTACGTGCTGCGATGTCTGATACGGTTAGACGAATAAGTCATGTTGAACAGCAGCTACAGGAAGCTAAAACCGACCAGCAGCTTCTGGCTCAGTTGGAAACGACACAAAAAGAGGTGGAAGAACAGCTCAGTTACGCACAACTTGTTCTGGATGAGTTAAGTCCATCTAACGGACTGATTGCCGAAACGATCGCTGGTCCAATCAACGCGTTCGTTGAGTACATGAACGGTATCATTGCGAGTATTTGGGAATACCAACTTCAGATACTCCCATGTGCTATCGATGCGCAAGGATTGAACTATCGTTTTCCACTTTTAACCGAGAAGTATCCGACACCGCGAAAAGATATTGTTTATGGGAGTAAGGGACAAAAGGAAATTATCAATATCGCGTTCATCATCGCGATGATGCATTACAAAGGGTTCACGGATTATCCGTTGATGTTAGATGAATTCGCATCAACATTTGATCCGCAGCACCAATCTAATGCCATGGATTTTGTTCGTCGTTTGGTTGATGGTCACCGCGTAAGCCAAGTGTGGTTCATCAGCCATTATGTCATCAACCATGCATCATTCCGTAAAGCTGAGTGTATGGTTCTTGATAAAACGAATATCATCCTCCCTGAAACGTATAACGAACACGTCACGATTATTTAAGACAAATAAGGATTTCTGTTGATGAAAAAACCCATGAAGAAGCTAGGCCATGCACGCAAGCATCGCTATTCCGATCTGGAGAAAATGTTTTTAACGCAGCAACCGTTTCTCCAGACCTACTTTAACGGGATGGCGAAGAAGTTAGCCGATGAGTACCAGGAGCGTGGTACACCAGCACGAATTACAATCACCGTAATTCCGACGTTCGCTGAAAAGATTTATAACGTCATGACGGAGATTATTCCCGAAGACGCAAAATCCCAAGATGAAGTTCTGCGATTAACGCGCTACATCCGTTTTAAAGAACATCTGGACGCACAAGCGACCATCATTCTGGAAAACGAAAAACCTGAACCCAACATTGAGCTTATTGCTTCCCTCCTTCCTGACCGCCTATTACACGATTTTGTTACCGTGAAACGTATCGACGAACAAGGAAAAGAAGTTGAGGTTCAGCTACGCCAAGAAACCGTGGTTGCGTTGGATTGGATTGAAGACCGTTGTAAAGCGCTGAGCAAGCTTCTGGATGATGAAGGGACGAATGCTCGTGTTGCCATCGATTTCGGTCATGAACCGGATGACGCGGTAACCATGATGCGCGTGCTGTATGATCCCAAGGTTAATGATCATGCGATCATCGTTAAACGCGAAGGCGTTAAAGGCGAAGTCACTCTGGTTAAAGACCTGGGTCCTATTCATGCGATAGGTTTAACCGAAGACCAAACGCCGTTCGAAAAGCTTTCGGTGTATGAGCAATCGGAAGTTGAACGCTTCCTGGAAGGTGTTGTTGCGAAAACCTTCCCATGGTCAGTAGAGGCTGTTGTAACACCATGATCCCACCAGAATACGCTTACGATATTCTGGCAATCGACCCCGGCACCGATACACTCGGTGCGTCGTTACTACGTTTGGACGTGCGTGTCGAAGATATTGAACTGCTGTATGCAGGGACATGGCACGCTTCACGTCGATATGATCCCGATGGCGATATTGCGCTTGGATACGGTAATCGTGCCGCACGTATCCAAGAACACCGTCGTTCACTGACAACGTTATTGCAAGAGTACCAGCCGCAAGCGGTCGCTTGTGAGACGCCATTCATCGGTCGTTTCAAGCAAAGCGGTATGGCGCTCAGCGAGCTGTTTTCAGCGATTCAGACAACGGTTATCGATTTTGATCCTACGGTATCTTTCTTAGGGGTTGATAACCGAAGCGCAAAACGCGCTGTTGGGATTATGACGTCCCGTGTTGGTAAGGACGATGTTCGCCAGAAAGTGTTGAACCTCATGAACATCACACCCAGGAATGGTGTTGTGTTAGCGAATCTTGATGAGCATGCGATAGACAGCATTGCCGTAGGCTATTTCGCTGCTGAACTCCTGTTCGAAGAATGGCGTATTCTTGATGACCATCGAAATGGGAAGGTCGGTACAAAACGCCGTTAGCAACATGTACAAAACCCAAGAAGGAAACAGAAAATGACTAAAGTTATCTGGGGATCAGATGAGAACAAGAAGTGTACTCCTATCATTCGCGGAGCAGAGAAGTGCGGTAACAATGAGTTCGTTATTCCGTTGTTGAATTTTGCGAGAAAGGATATCCAGATCAATGAGGAAATAATCAATAGTTTCCTTCATCGTGTAAACACGGATAAACCAAACGTGGTTGCGGGTGGTACTGATGCAGTAAAATGGGAGATGAAAGCTCAGAGAGTTATTGTAGACATCAATCGTGTTATAGGACGAGTGAAACGTGCGTGGTTAAAAGACGATATCGTCTATGCTGTTATTCATCTCACCGATCGTCCCGAAGCAATGGCGTATGCTAGCATGCTTGAAGAAGCGACCAACGATATTGATGTTTTTGTTCCGTATGTGTGCAATTGCCCCTCAGTCAAGATACGGAGTATCGGCGAAATTACCCCAATTGTTTGTCTTAATAGAATAGTCCTTAACCGGTCAGTTGAAAACGAAGACAGATCCATGACTGTAACAGCGGAGCAACTTGAACCTGCAGCAGATGAAATAGTGTCGCCAGCGGTAATGCGAAGCGTCATCGTGAGCAACTCAACATTGAACAACGAATCTATCATCCTACGTGGTATTACACCGACGGAAGATGGTAATGCGTTAGTAGTCAGAATTCCGGAACTTAATAACCGTCGCGTGTTTATCGGATGTGTTGGGTATGAAGTTCTGTACTTTGACGCCCAAGGTCGTGCTGTGATTGCGACAAAATCAAAGTTATTTAACCAGCATAAAGCGCAGGCGTCCGCAACCCAACCATACAGACTAGCGTATTCCGAAGATAAAGTAACGATCTGGTTTGTGAATGGAAACGATATTCTTAATAATGCTTTCCCAGAGAAAACATTTAAACCGGTGACGTTAATAGAAATGTTCGGTGGTGAGGCATACTTAGCTAATTGCGTTAATGGTCAGTTCTGTCTACCCTCCTGCTGTGGGTTCAAGACGGATGACACCATTACCGTAAACAATGTGCGTGTATATTTAATAAGAATCGACGCTAGTTCCGGTTTTGCGGTGTTTGAACCCCATGGCACGATTCTCGAAAATCTTAAAGAGGCTTGTAAGATCTCAGAACCATTCGGTGATGAACGCAGCCTTATCATCGTTAAACGTACCGATGTCGATCGGGTCGAGATTACAGTATCGCAGCCGATAACGGCGAAAACGAAGTAGTTAATTGGAGCGGGGAATGTCTCGTAATAAATATATCGTTATTGAAGGTCTGGATTATTCAGGAAAGAGTTCGGTTATCTCGTCTTTACACAGTCGTTTAAACAATGTTTGTGTCGTACGCGAACCCGGCGGTACACTCTACGGAGAAGCCATTCGTAAACTTATCCTGGAAGATCAGACGCCAACGAACAGATTCGATCCAGAAACTGAGCTATTGGCGATGATGTCGCAACGCAATCATCTCTTCAACAAGGTGATTCATCCAGCCCTTAACGAAGGGAAGACTGTGCTTAGCGATCGTTCGATTGCTTCGACGTATGTTTATCAGGTTAATGATGCCAACGTTAAGTTGTTTGACGCATTGTTGCCGAACCTACCGTCGATTATCATGCCGTCTTACTATGTTTATCTGGATATCGACTATCCTACGTATTTAAGACGGTTCCGTGTTCGTCACGCTAAACATCAGATGTTTGATAACATCGATGAAGCGACATTCAATAAACGACGTTATCGTTACATGGATTTTATGGACTATCTCGGCGACGCGAAAACGTTGTGTATAGACACCAGTAACACACATTCTCCTGTTGATGTCGCTAATCGTGTTTACGACAATCTGTTGAACGCAGGGTTTGTTGAATAACGTTTAACGGCATATTTCATCCTCCCTTCCCTTACGGGTTGGGAGGATGGTTTTTTATGCGCTTTCTACTTCAACGATAAAACGACGGATTTCACCATCGGAGGCTTTCAATGTTTGCGTGTAGGTGAATTTTGCGATCCCCGATGGCAGCAACACATGATCGGTATTTTCTGTATCGTGTTGGAAATCTTTATTAGAATCAAGATCGATACTGTTTAAGGCCTTCCGTATACGCGGCATCAGTTGATAAAAATCACCGAGATCACGTAACCCTGGAATGGGTTCTAATACGATTTTGGTTTCAGTGCCAACACCATTCATGACAGGCGTTGTTGAAGTAAACTCAACGTTCAAATTGCTCATGTTTATAACCTTTGTTTAACAGACGATGGGTAATCATGCATAGGTGTTGGCCCTCGTGAAGACGGGGGCCTCGACGATTTCTCGTCATACACTAATGCACACAGTGTTTTCAGCGTAATACATTATGCGTATTACGCCTTTCTTCAGCCATGATAGCAACAGCGTGTTTAACAGAGAATGCGCAGATACCCGCCAGCAATGCTCTCTCCATTAGAATGAGTAACATAATCATCTCCCTCCTTTGTGTTATATTCACACCATTTTCCTATTTTGTTAATTCTTATTCCAGTTATTTAACGGCATAAAAGCCTGCCCCGAAGGACAGGCTTGATGATTAATAACGACGTAAGCTATCTACGGTATTGCCATAGCAGTCGGTAATGTATACACTTTCATTGGGGTAGATGAAAATGAAACACGTGGTGTGTGTTGTTGTCGATGTATAATCGTCTACAACAGTGGGTTCGGTATAGCGTAGAACACCAATCGCTTGACTTAAACGGTAATTGTTTTCATCGTTCATCATAGCGTAATGTTCATCGCATCCATCAGATTTAACGACGAGGTTGTGATGTACCGCCCGAATCCCAGTAGGTTCTTGTTCTTTTAATGGACCATCCAATTCGATATCATAACCACCATCGGTGGTGGGTGTTGCCGTAGCAAGAACCGATCCGTATTTCTTTACCAGGGGCGATAAGCTGGTATCGATCTTCGTATTTGGATCGACGTCGTCAAAAAGTAACTGATATGTTAACTTGGCGAATTCGGGATGAATATCTTTACCGAGCTGGTTGTTCAGGGCAGTAAGGTATTGTTCAAACGTGTTCTCTGGATTAAACACGCAAACGTCATTAAAATCAACCAAAACGTTTGATAAAATTTCTGCGTTTTCACGCACAACAATAGTCGTGAGACAGATTTCCCGTTTTCTCGCATCCCGAACGAAGTGTCGAACGGCATCACCGATTAACTCTGCCCACGTGATACCGTTGATACAGTCATCGGACGTCAGTGTTCTCACGGCTTTATTTTTAGCGTATTCGAAAGCTTCTTTGAATACGGTACTGTTCCGATTACCTAGAACAGGATCGGTCAGATACATTGGTTGGCTATTGCCGTTGGTAAACAACTTACAAACAAATACTTTTTCCATGATAGATTCCTGTTTCAAAGATGATGATTCCGAAGATGATTGGTTTAGGCTAAAAGCCTATAAAATTAGTTGCGGTTGCCGTATTTAACTTATTCCATCATTTTTCACGGCTATATTACTTAAGTGAAGTAAGCCAGCGAGATTTCAATCATGGATAAGACTTTCAGTCTCACCGATGTGGAACAACAATGGTTTCCTATCGAAGTGATTGAGAGATACTTTCGCTTGGCTAGGAAACTCGACATACCGCAACAGCTACACCGTTTGAGTGCTCGTGGATGGGTAATGCTGAAAGCCTTACGTGTAGGCGCAAAACGTTTTTACGCTTTCCTGCACGAGAAACTTAACTGCACATGTAAAACTGAATACCGCCATCCACGATGGTTTAAATCAATTTCGTCTCAAAAATCGAAGGAGTCTATCATGACCAATAAAGATCAGAAAATGAACAACCAGCCGTTTGAACCATCTGAAACGACTGTTGACCAAGAATCCACTAAGCAATCAACTTCCAAACAAGAGGAAACCACCATGAACGTACGTTATGATAACCTTGACCGCGATACCTTAGCCCGCTTGGCTGAATCCGAAATTCATCGGAATGAAGCAGAGGCTGAATACATGCGTCGTATGGCTCTTGATCAAAAGCCCGACCGTAAATGGCAGTATCGTGCCGGGGTTGCGTTAACGGCGACGAGCGCAGCAGCAATGGGCGCTATCGCTCTCTTCTACCTGAAACATACGGGTCTGTTTGACGGTTTGTTAGGGGGAAGCAAACCTGATACAAATGAAGAAGCTGCAAGCTAATTGATCCGAGGTCCTCTGATATCAGAGGACCTTGCTTTATATTGTTTTTTCTTTTGTTGATTTTAACTAATCTTCAAGATGCGTATGAAGAGGAGATATCAATGCAATATACGTTAATGATTTCTGTTTTGGTTGTACTGAGTGTCGTCGTTATTTGCGGCGCTTTTGCGCTTCTGAATACCATGCAGACAACCCTGCGGGTTACCCAATTACATTCTGACGGAGCGAGTACTATGACAACACCACTCATCGAATTGCATGAACATATTACCCACAAGCCTACTGAACGTTTTGTGTCTCGTCCGGATCCGATCAGTGATGAAGATAAAGGCTATATCACTGCGACGGTTCAACGCACCATCCAACGGATGTTACGCCCTGTGGAGCAACGTGCTGAATGGTCAAATGACTTAGATATTGCAACACTGATGCCTGCTTGGTTGTCGGTGTTAACGCAGCAAGTTACCGCATCGCTTGAGCAAGGCAATCTTCTTCCTGGTCGATTTATTATTCGTTGGGAAAGAGACAATGATAAAATTGTTCTCTACGCGGATGCAGATGTAGAGAATATCGGTAAAGTACAATTACCCGTTAATAAGGTGAAACCGCTTGCCGACTATTGGGTATAAGTGAGGCCGTTATGGATACTTACTATTGGTATATTGGTATCGGTACGATATTTTTTGTTGCTGCAGCTTTTGTTGCTGGTTTTTATCTTGGTCGTGGGTCACGAGAGTTCATCGTTGTCGATACAAGCGATAACGGAACGACAACGGGTATCTCTGAGTGTTTGATTGAATCATTACGTCAGCTACATCAACGTGGTCGTGGGGTTCCAATGAACCCAGGTAAAATTCAGCGTAAGTTTAATGAACTGTACGGTGCCTGGTTACGGTTACCTGAAGACGCACAGCTCGACCTACGCATCGAACAATCTAACACAAATTACTATTTCCATTTTCTTAATCCTTACACCCATAACACGATAACAACGATTGTCCTTCCCATCGGCTGGATTACCGAGGGGATTGACGATGTGCATATTAAAACATAAGAAGGATTCTTCTGATGAACCCATTAAAACGCGCAGTGAACGCTGTTCTTAATTTCATCCCGAAATACCAACACGTTGCAAAATACCACCACTGGTATAATTTCGTTTACCAGCCAGTGGTAGAAGGGCATATCGCTAATCTCGAGAAAGTGGGAGGCGATAGGAAATATTTGTTGACTACGATCCCGGATATTATCCGTAAGCTGTACAAAGACCAGGAAGAATTTCCTAATGTCGCCGATATTCTGTTGTTTATACAAGCGTACCGCTGCCGTCTTACACCACCGAAATCAGTAATCCGTCCCTGGCCAGGAACAAAGATCGTTGATGTGGGACAAGCAATGAATCAACGGTTTAATGGTTCGTTCGCCCATCACACGCTTCGTGCGTTACGTGTGATGATGAAAATCATTGAACGTGACGATAATTGTGTTATCCCGATGATTATCGAATCGGAACTGTTTTATTTGTTCGAGAAACGATTCAAGGTTATTATCACGGAATATGATAAGGATCTTTTGGTATTCCGTTATACTGACTGCGATGGTGTCGGCGAAGTTCACTATGTTGTTTTAGAAATAGAAGATCTGTCAGCAACAATGACTGCAGCGCAGTTACGGCGATTCGTAGCTTACCTCGAATGGCGCGACGAGGATGACGAAGTTCGCCGTAAGAACCATATTCGACAAAAGTACGCTAGATTATCCGCATCCTAAACTGACGGTCACGGCTCTCCTTCATTGGAGGGCTCGTGACTATCATTTTTTTTTTTTTGCTTTACGGCATAGCCCTCCTCCTTCCCTTACGGGTTGGAGGAGGGAATATGTTAAGGTGTCGGATTGATACCGGCGTCTTGAAGCAATTTGATAAGTTGCTTTTGGGTTGCAAGCAAAGCCGTTATCTGCTTCTCTTGCGTTTCACAGCGTGCGTATATGGTATCTCGCTCTTTTATCGCGGCCTGACGACGGGCTTCGTTTATCTGATGTTGTTCCTGCGTAACGGTATCATCGAGAGTGATTTCCATCGTTTTAACTTCAGGTTCGACACCAAGAATATCACTGGCTTTACCTTTCAATATCGTTGTTAAATACGAAAGGTCAAGACCGGGAGGAAGAGGCCCGAAATCAATACCCAGAATAATGCGACGATACCGTAAGGAATCGTTCTTTGGGTACGACGTGATATACGTATCTGGTACCAGTACTGGCGCACCATAATCCGGCTGTAACGTGACGAGATAAGCATTTGCTTCAAGATGCGCTTCGAAAGTGGATTTGTCTATCGATAACGGTTCGTATAGTTCCGTAAATAGATCGATTCCACTACCGATGACTTCGCTGAATCTTCGCAACGCTGTAACGGTATATAACGTCGATGCACCAACGGAGAACGGCGCTGATACTGTGAATACCCCGACCGCACCGGGACTTGGCGTCATGCGTGTTACAGCCATAATCAACCTCCAACAGGCGTGTCGGCTTCATCCGGCATTTTCTTCAGGAACGCTTCTTTTGTTAAGAAGAGATACTGAACATCGTTGTGGCTTTTCGCTAAGAAGCTATTGCTACCACGCGTAACACGACTATAACCCAACGGTACCGGGTCGTCTTCGGTCAGCGATTCTGCCAGTTTCAGCATTTCGTAAGTGAACGTGATGAATTCACGTGTCGCATCATCGATACGGTTAATATCGATGCTGGTTGTGCTGATGAGCGCGTATTGCGGCCAACGATCGTAGAACTTAAGTTTACCGTCTCGGTTACGTGAGTTACCAACGCTTAAGAAACCGATCGAGCGCCACAACGTCGGCACAGCTTGAAGCGATTTACGGACTTCGGTGGTTTCACCGTAACCATCAGCAAAGTTTTTCAGGTAGGTATCCATCAACGAATCATCGAAGATAGGACTATAGATACGTGCCTGATTGGTCATTTCTGGCGCACTGTGGCGGTTCCAGATCGGGATGAAGATGTGTTCCGTCGGAATAAAAAGATCCGGCAGAACGATTTCCCAGTCTGGACGTCCGTGCGTGCTGTTGCTAAGAATCCAGTTTTGCAGGAACTCCTTGATATTATCAATGTTGTTACCTGCCGCACCGTAGATGATCACCGTCCAATCGGTATTAATGTATTTCGAATCGTCGGTGTAATCGTACGCTTTATAGGTTTTCGTCCACAATTGTGTGTCTGGGAATTGGTCGCGCACCTCGTTGATTTCTTCGGTCAGTTTCTCGCTGCTTCGACTGTCAACCAGTTTCTTCAATGTTGCCAGATCTTCGAAGAAGGTATCTAACTGATCCTTAGGAACAGGAGGAACGACTTCATATTCGTATTTTGGATATTGACTTTGGAATACGCTATCAGACAACCAAATCTTGACAACATCGCCGGTGGCTGTTATCTTGAAACTGATCCACGCCGGTAGATAGACTTTCCCATCGGTGGTGGGTGTTGGGATGTCGATAGAATCCAGATACGTTGTGAAGTCGTCTTTTAGGTAGCTGATAACTTGGTCTCTGTCTTCCTGGATTTCGCCCGATGAGGCTTTTTCCAGCAACCATTGACCAACCTGAAGAATGCGGCCTGCGGTGTCGTCATCCAGCGTTTGTGCCTCACCAGCTTCGTTTTCTGCATTCAACACTAATAAGGTCGTACGTGCGTACGCCGTGTTGGTATAGATGCCGATCTCGCGACTGAACGTAGCACTGTGCTGACTGAACTCACCGAATTTCGCCGTGGTTTTTGGGTGGTTATTAGCGTACCCTTTGTACGTATAAAAACCAAAAATATTAATCATTCGACGTCCTCGGTTAAGTTGTATTGGAAATTTCATACTATCAAGGACACACGCATGTTTACTACACTCAAGGCGTTGCCCTGGCTTTTCCCTTTTCTTCGCGAGCTGTTTCGGCGAAGTAAGCGACCGCCTGCACGTTCTCGTCGAGATGGAGCTCGGCAGTCCTCGATATTCTTGATTACGGGTTTTTTCATCGTATTGGGTATCGTGACGTTATTTGCTGGCGAAAAAATCATTACCTTGATGGCTGATGTTAATAGCTTACGTCAGGAGAATGCAACATTGCGTTATGCGCGAGACACCAACCGAGAACTGATTCGTCAACTCTACACATCGAACGAAGTAAGAGGCCGTTTAATCGACAGTATGGTTGAACAGAACCGGATCCTGCAGGGTGAAGTTGATCGTGCGTTACGAACTTACGAACGAGAACAAGCTGATGAAAGGAAGTTTCAAGAACGCGTGGATCGTTTCATTGATACTTACTATGTCTGCAATAGCCTCACTACTGTTGAACAACGCAATCAGTGCGTGATTAATGGAGGAAAACTACAGTCAATGAAGGTCAATCGCAATCAATCGACATCAACAGAACAGAATCGGTAATACCGTACAACTTTGGGCTATCATACGGACAATGATTAATGAGGTTTACAATGGCAGGAAATAACGAGCTTGGTGCCGTTTTCTATTGTGACGGGGGATCCCGTCCAACGTCAAGTGGGTACGGTGGCTATGGTGTGCATGGCTACACTTACGATTTGATGAAAGAAGTGAAAGGCACCTTGGAACCTTCAAAAAGTGGAAAGCCCAAACCGACGCAATACGGTTACGTTGATCCTAAACTTGACTTTCCTAAAGACGCTGTGCTGGTCGAACCCAAAGAGTACGTGGATGAGTTAGAAGCGTTAGGTTTCAACGTGACGAACAATCAGGCGGAGTTGGACGCAGCGATTCGTGCGATTGAACTTGGAAAAGCGAAGGGGGCAAAACGGATTCAGCTATTGTCGGATAGCCAATATGTTGTTGTAGGTACCACCAACCATCTTGCTAACTGGCGAGAAAACAACTGGGTGAAATCCGATAATAAACCGTTGTTGAATGCTGAACGGTGGCGAAAACTCGATAGTGCAATCAGGGATGCAAAGCGCGACGCTATCGATATTTCGCTGCGATACGTTCCTGGACACGAAGGCAATATCGGTAACGAGCGTGCCGATATGCTGGCGACGCGTGGAACGTATCTGTCACAAAATCATGACTGGGCTGTACGAACCCAAATACGCCGAGAGCTTCCGGCGAAAGGTTATTGGAACCCCGAGCCGGAGATAAGCCCGTTCTTTACGTTCTCGCGCTGTTACTTCACCACCAACCAGCAGCAAGAACGTGCGAAAGATGGTCGCTATATCTACTTCGGTGGTAACACCGATAAAGATAATAAAGGACGTCTTGAATTAGGGAAAAGAATCAGCGATAGTGCGTATAGCGTTGTCTATCTAAGCAAACCAGATGATGCTGTCGAGATTATGCGTATGCATGCATCTCGGGTATTAGAGCATGGGACAACGGAATCAGTGTATATTGCATACATCGATAACCTTCATCATCGTCAATACCATCGCGATATTCTTGAGGGCGAGTGCGATCTTACCATGCGTCCAACGGGCCTCGGTAAGAGCGTGCATCTTCCGTTGGGTGGATCGAACACCGCGATTCTCATGGAAGCATGTAATCCGCCGAACCTTGCCTGGCGTGCGATTGATTCCTTGAACTTCTTGAAGACGTTACTGGATGAATGGCTGGACAATAACCGTGAATCCACACCGCGTTTGGTTGTCACTGATATTACCGATGTGCTTTTCGAAACAGAAAAGGACAAGAAAGGGAAACCGGTGACCAAAGTGCATAGTGCGATTACGCAGGTGACGAAAAGCCTGAAAGTGGACATGAACTACAGACTGAACCCTGATAAACAAGGTGTTACGTCATGTACCATGTCCTTGGGGTTAGACCTGCCTCAACGTCTGAACTTGAGCTATTTAGCATCGCCCGAAACGAAAGCGTATGCAGTAACCTATCGTGAGTCTGATATCGCGTTTCGTTTTGCTGTGATTATTGAATCAGGTAACGATGTGGGGATATGGGCTAACATATACAGTAACCCACGTTATGTGTTGGAGTAATCAATGGAGATGGTCGAACAGGTAGAACGTGAGAAACAACCGTTGAAACACGCTCTCCTGTCGTTCCTCTTAACCGCAAAAGCCAAACGCATCCTCCTCTTTGGAAGTTTGTTTGGTACCTTACATCGGCACGATGATAATTACATCATGCTAAAAGGTCTTGCGGATATGAATGAGCGACTGGAGATAGCGGAGTCAGTTTCAGCGCTGATGTTTGCTGCGCGATTGGGCATCACTGCATGGAAAGATCTGGATAGTGAGACGTTACTTAACGAAACGACGAACTATGATGAAGCTGTGCAGCGTATCATGCAGCGCGTTCCGCCATGGCTTTACTATGATGATAAAGCAACGATTCGTCAGGAGATTAAAAAGCTTCTGGTAAGAGTCTGCGTTCCTACGGCACAACGAGTGGTACATCTATACGGCAAATAAACCTTATCCCACCCTACCGCCCTCAACGGGGTAGTAGGGTGGGTTATTAGTTATTTTTTCGCGTTCTTTTTAACAGCGTCCCAGGTGTCGTTATATGCGATGATGGCTTCAGCCAACGCATTCACGAGAAACGCATACAGCTCGGCTTGTTTCGCTGTCTGGTAAATCGCATCACTGATATCACGAATCATCGCGTTGCTGACTGCACCTTCGTTATAATCCTGAACGAGAATCTCGGTGAGACGGTCCGCGACTTCCATGAAACGCTCGATGGCTTTCTTCACGTCTTTAGGATTCACGTTCAATGCGCGTGTACGCGATCCATCGAGGTCTTTACCGGTTAAACGAATATCATCTTCGTTCTTATACGCGCGACCTACTGTCGTTTGTGTTACAGTCCCACGTTTGAACATCGTTCGTAACGTCTCTAAAACGTTCTCTGGATCGTTTTTAGGTAACGTTTGAGCCATACCACTACTACGACGGAAGTTAACGTCGTTGACGGCTTTAGCGCACGTTGTTGTCAATTTATCCAGGTCAGATAAGATGGTACCTAAAACGCTATCGAGACTTTGTGTTAACGCCGGAACATAATCCGACATCGGTACGTTCAGACCGTTAGGGATAAAAGCACGATAGCCGATAAGCTCGCTATACGTGTTATAATCGAAGATAGCATCAAGATCGTTGAACACTTTAGGGTAGACTGAAACATCGCGTTTCTTCAACCAGTCGGTAACGAACTTTTTACCGTTGGTGAACATATTACGAAGGTTTGTTACCGCAGTCAATGATGCGAAGTCTTGTGCGAAGCCTTCCATCGATAATGCACGATGCGAATCCCAAAGGGTCTGTAACGTAATCGGGTCTTCAGGAATAGTAAATTTATGCATGATTGTCCTCGTGGAAATAACGGTTGTCAGTCTTAACTAAAAATAGTTATTCTCTGAACACTAAGAATTAGTCGAAGAATCGAAGGAGTCTTTACCCCATGAATCTTAATAAGTACCTTTCTCCTGGTGAAGAGATGCGTTTTAATCTCAACATTGGTTGCTTGATGGATATTCCCACATCTGGTGGTCGGTACTACATCGGTAAGCACGGCGAAAGCATTTGTAACGGCGGCATGATGCTCGTTGAGGGCGCGGGCGCTCGCGGCAACATGAACAAAACCACGTTCATAATGTTTCGCTTGTTACGCGTTATCGATCGTTACGCTAACAGTAACAGTAGCGTTTACGACACCGAAATGTCATTAACGACAACCCGTATCCTCACGCTTGCGATGAACATGTCCAATATCGCTGGTGTTGACCTGTTCGAAGAAGAACGTGTGTTTATCACCGACGCTGTTCAGATGAGTGGTAACATCTGGTTCGACGCAATCAAGAAATTCCGTGATGATAAAGTTAAAGACAAGTCACAACGCAAAGCCGTTCCATTTATTAACAAACATGGCGAGAACTACACCTGGTGGTTACCAACCGTTGTCCTCATTGACAGTTTCTCTGGATTACCGATCGATGCTGTTGATGCATTGTTCGATAAAGAAACCGCAGGTGGCGCAAAGCTAAATGCCGAAGCAATGCGTTCAGCAGCAGCAAAAAGCCAGATTTTATCCCAGATGCCGGTACTCACCGCATCAGCAGGCATTTATATCACCATGACTGCCCACCTTGGTGATGGTGTCAACGTTGGCGGTATGCCAGGCCAGCAACCGGTACGAAAACTGAAAGGGTTTAAGGGTGACGAGAAGTTTAAGAACGTCCCGGAACGCTTCACGTTTTATACGAATAACCTCTGGAAAATCGATAAACTGACGATTCTTCAGAACGCTGATAAACGTGTGTTGTATCCTCGTGGACCGGGCGATAACCTTATCGGTGATACCGATCTGCAGCTGATTCAGGTTTTCAACATGCGTGCTAAAAACGGACCGACAGGTTTACCGTTTCCGATTGTCATCAGTCAGAGCGAGGGCGTTAAACCGTCGTTAACAGAATACCATTACCTACGCGATAAAGAATGGATGCGTGGTTGGGGTATGCATGCATCCGGCGGTAAACCGGCTGAAGGTGCTTCTACGGTGTATTTGGATATTTATCCGGATGTTGCACTACAGCGTACAACCATTCGTTCTCTCTGTGAAGAAGATGAGTATCTGCAACGCGCTCTGGAGATTACCTCGGAGTTGTGCCAGATGCATAATCTCTGGCGTCAAGAAGTTTACGAGAACCCACAGCTTTATTGCACTCCACAGGAACTGTACGACGATCTTAAAGCAAAAGGTTTCGACTGGGATGTACTGTTAAACACACGTGGTTATTGGACGTATCTGGACGACCCAAATCCGCTTCCGTTCCTTTCCACCATGGACTTACTGCGCATGCGTACAGGTGAATACTTCCCGTACTGGATGGATGAAAAAACAAAGCAACCGAAAAATCCGGTGCCTGCGCTGAATCGTCCGAGCAAAAAATAAAAGGCTAAATAAATGACAGCACCTGCTATCAAGCACGCGCATGAACTGATTGATGTTGTTACGCAGACGATTGCGTCGCATCAACCAGCGATTGCCGAGCAGTTCAAACACGACCTATTGGCTCGTGTTCCTGAGTACATGACATTAGAACATACCCAAGCTGAAATTAACCGTTATTGGCGATTGCAGTTTGGCGTATTAGAAGTCAGCACATTCTCAGTACGAGAATGTTTGCTCGACAACCAACCCATTAAAGGATGGATCCATAATTTCCGCGACTACGTTGCACCGTTTATTGCACGCAACGTAAAGTCATTGCGCGGTGGAAGATAAGTGAACCCTATCGTGTAGGGGTATCAGGATCACGCTACTGGGATGATTATCCCTTGTTCGAAAAGCGTATGAACCAGATGTTACACAACCTTCCTCACGACAAGGTTCATCTCATTGCTGGCGGTGCGCATTCAGGTGCTGATTTGCATGTGCGCCGCTATGCGAAGGATTACGGGTTTAAATACACCACGTTTCCTGCTGATTGGGATGGTCCTTATCGTAAAGGTGCTGGATTCAGACGCAATGAGTGGATGGGCGATGTTATTACGCATTTGATCGCGTTCTGGGATTTTAAGAGCCCTGGAACAAAACACATGATCGACATCGCCAACCGCGAGGACAAGAACATCATTGTTCAGGTGTTTCGGGTATTTCCGCAACAGACACGACAATAGGAGACGTTTATGTCCAACCGCGCTGCAGCAGAAAAATTCATTCTTGGGTACATCAAAGACCTGGTGGGTGAATCGAGCCCGACTTACGCTATTTACAAAAAACGTTTTGCTGAAATCGATGATGAGACGTTTGATGCCTATATGCGTTTATGTCGGGATAAGAAAGAGATTCTACCCATCTGGGTACCCAATATGAACAAAAACGAGGTGACGATAAAACGTGCGTTGGAAGTCGGTAAGAAATACGGTTTCCCTTTCTTCCAACGCATTTATCTTACCGATCAGAAGACCGGCCAGCTGGTGCTTCGTGACCGTCCAACCCGATTGTATTTGATTCCTAACCGCCGCCAAGCTGAAACGTTGAGCGCTAAGATATCGATCCCGAAGAACAACAACACCAAAGACCAGTTGACCAACCAGCCAACGGGTGACAGTAAAGGCTCAACGTGGAGCCAGCCAGAAATGCAGGCGACGTTAGGACGGTCGATGCCGAACGTAAACCGAGAGTTGATGCAGGCGCGTGGTGGTGACGATAAGAAGTTCAACGCGATGAACCGCATGTTGTTAGAAACCGGTACGGTAAGTCTGGAACAGCTTCCGGAAGACAGTAAAGCAAAATCGGTTTCAGCAGTTGGCGTTATTCTCACCGCAATGCATCTCCAGAATAATCTCGACGAGGGTTAATCATGCTACGTAGTTCGTTATCACGACGTATTGCAGAGATCAAACGATCGTTCTCTCCAGAAAGCGATACGGCGTTCGAGCTTTTATTGGAAGAACTTGCTTCCGATCGTTATGTGCTTGTTTTAGATGCGATGATGCGAAAGGAAGTCATCGCGTATACAAAACGCTGGGTGTATTTGTATTCCCCGCCGCAACAGTATTCGAAAGGCGCGACGATTCGAGATTGGGTGACGAAGTTCAGTGTCACCTTTATCCATGATTTGTTTATCCCTGAAAACATGCTTCGTTTGTGGCGCGAACTCCGTTCTGAGGATACCCCTTCGCTGATGGGATTCACGATGGATCTTACAACGCATGTTCGTCGTACGGTGTTCTCAACGGACGATGATATTAAAATGCTCGTGGAACATCTTGCTGAAAGTTTCGCATGGATCCATGAAAGCAATCACAAACTCGTTGACGGCATCGCACGGGATTTATTCGCAGTTGATGAACAGTTCTTTACCGAACTCCCATCCGTTGATGATATCCGCGACATGCTTAATGCGAACACCTGGATTATTCCGCTACTCTATTTGCATACCGTCACCGTTGAAGAACTGGAAGAAATCGGTGAGTTGGTCTTCAAACAAACCAAAGAGTACGAGAAGAAAATGGCAACGTCGCCTGACGCGCAGATGCTAACGGGTAATACTGGAGAGTGATGATGATTGAAAGCGCAGCGTATGTTACGGTTTATGTCGAACTCGAAGCGCTGCTCGACATTGAGATGGCAGTAGCGACAACGTTGGATCCAGAAGCGATCAGGAAGTGGGGAAAGAAATGGCATTACAGGCCTTATAACCTGGAACCTGAGAAACAGGCGGGCGTTACTTATACTTACGAGGAGTTTAAGGACGCGTTAGCAAATATCGACGAAACCATTCTCGATAAATGCATTCCTACGGAGTTAATGTGGCGGTTGTGTTATGTGGTTGCGGATTACATGAAGGATCGATTAACCGGTATCGCATCGCCGGATTTTTCGGTTCATGTCAACACATACCCGTTTGAGTTTGTCGGTGATGCAGCTGTTGCGTTAAAAGAGGGTATTCAACAGTATCTCGGTGCGCAAGATATCGTCGAGATTATCTACCGTCATCCGGCGACGATGCATCCCGCAGAAATCCGTAAAACGTATAACGCGATGTTCTTTTACGATTTCAAACGTTGGCATCTCCCGAATCAAATGCTGTTGGAAGATAATCCGATTTGTAACGTATTGGTGGTAGCCAGACGGATCAGCGAAACCATTCCTGACTCCGATCTGGCTTACGATCAACTTTACGAAGCGATTGAACTTTCTAACGCACCCGTGATGTTCATGCGGTTCTTTGGAATAAAATGGTTCAGTTATTTTATTCCCCCTCGCGTGCGTCCTCAGCAGTCATCTGCTGAGACACCTCTTCACGAACCGACGCCGTCAGTTGAGCCATTCTAGCGTAAAAAGCATCGCTGGTTTCTTCAACACGTCCCTGGATGAGAATACCCGGTGAAAACTCTTTGCTGTCGAATTCTTCCAACGACGCAAAACCAAGTCGACGATCGCGCTCTTCCGGTGTAACCGGTTGCACGACTTCGCCATCATAAACAGCCCCTGCTGCGAGAGGATGTTGATCCATCTGACCTAAGCGGCGCAGCATGGTTTCGGTTAGGGCCTGCGCTGTTTTCAATGCGCTGTCGTTCATGGCCTGGTCAGCACTAATGCGTTTCAGCGTTAAGTCGACTTTATCATTATCACCCAACGATTTCAGCAATAGTTTCCCGATTCGGTCGACGTTTTCTACGTCAACGATGGCTTTATTATCCGCACCGGGATTATGCTCAAATTCCTTGAATTCGCTATCTAACAGCATTTCAAGACGCTGAATAAATCGTTGACGGATGTTACGAGTTTCATCGAGACGGACCTCGAATTTATCGGGTGCCTCTTGCGGTTCATCATCTACGGGGACAACACCGTATTCGCTCATTATTATATTCTCCGTATTGAAAAAAATATCAGGACTATATTACCTTCATGATAACAGTCATGGAGGCGACGTAAAACGTTACCTTCTTGTGACGGTATCATTGATACCTGCAAGAATGATACATAGGTGATGCCATGTTACATCGCTTTTTCTTGAGGCGTGCTTTCCAACGTTATAAAAGGAAGACGTTTCAAGATGATAGGCAACGGTTAAACGAACTCTTGTTGCTCTATAAAACAACGTCCTGGGTTCACAACATCTACGATATACGTGTTGCACGTAAAACGTATTTACCGTTGTGGTATATGGATGCTGAGTCGTTGATGCTTGACCTACGCCGTTGGCATCAAGCGTTCGATAACGAAGGCAACATAAACATAATAACATTAGAGGAGAGAACCTATGCAATATTAGCACCACAAATTACATTCAATCGTTGGCTTGCTGATGCCGATGGTCGTGTTATCCAGTTCGACGTTCTCATGCGTGACGTTATCGAGTATGGACGCATACTTGCGACGTGGTTAGACGCGCTGGCGGAACGTGACGATTTGGATGCGGCTTATGGATTACGCAAAACAAGGAAACTAGCGAGAGACTGTTGCGAACTCCTAACCTTCGCACTCAGTCAATACACTGGTGTACTATGATAGATAAATATAACGAAGTCTCTTTTCGCGCACGCATTAATCCGCTTAAGCGTCGTGACGAAAGCGATGATGAAAATCCTCAAAGTAATCGAGGACGAGCGACTAACTATAACCACGGTAACAACTTCTGGACGCCTACGGGTAGACAGGATTTCCTGACAGAGTTCTTGTTGCAGATTTATACGGAGAGAGGGATCGGCGCAAATCAGCTCAATTCGTATATCACCCGACATATGCGTGACGTGAAGAAACGGCATCCCGATAAAACGAATAAAGACATTTCCAGCATTCGAGGAAACGTCATCAAGGAGTTGAATCGTGGATCCATGCCTTTTCGGAACTTCATGAACAAGTTGCGTTTAATACGTGCAAGGGAAGTGACGTTTACGATTTCCATTACGGATAGCGTAGGGTACACAACCACGCATACGAAGCGGTATTTTGATGCAACCGTTCCTGTTGACGATCCAGATGCTGAATCATTAGGTTCAGAAAACGAAGAAGTTTAACATCGATGTTGATCTTAGCCTACCCACCATTGTGTGGGTAGGCTTTATGCCGTATTTCTTTTTTCTTTTTCAGGAGGACGTGATGAGTCTTTACGACAAACTGCCGAGTATAGATACGTCCAAGATCAAAACTATCACCAGCGATTTTTCAACCGGGCGTGACACGCTCCTTAAAGCGGTTAGCGGTACCGCTGTTTCAGCAGCAGACGCGTTAACCAGTTTTCGTAGCAGTATTACGAACAGTATCAACAGTACATTATCGGCGTTAACAGGAAACCTGATTTCCATCAGCGATCTTAACTCCTTTATTGACATCAGCGGCGGTAAAATCTCGCTGAATGAAAACGCGTTAATGAATAAGATCAAAGATGTTACCGGCTTGAATATCACATCAACGGATAACATCTTATCGCAAGTCAAAGATCAGATTTACAGCACCATCAACCAACAGTCTAATGGTGCGCTAGGGAAGCTTATCGATAAAGAGGGTAATGTAAAACTTCTCGACAGTCTGATGTCTGGCGATGAGTATTACAAACTGTCTACGATCGTTGATAAGTATCTTTCTGACCAAGGAAAGGAACGTACGTCGTTCAGCTATAACGACTACAAGACGAACCAAACTGTTGTTACGTCGTTGATTCGTCAAGCTGCATTAGCGGGCAACTATATCGACGTGCGTAGTTTGTATGATTCAGGATCAGCGGAAGATAAAGTGGCGATGGCAACCACTTTAGCAGAGTCATTAAGTAGCGTTGGTCAGAACGGTGATTTCCGTACAGCTGCCGTTATTACCGAACTCATTACGGCTGAACGCGCACGTAGTGTGGTCCCTGAACTCATCACTTTGCTATTTCGCAACTACCGTATACCGTCGTACATCACCCTTAAAGAATACGACGCTGAAGCGTCACGTTTAATTGATTTTGCTGATGCGTTTAAACCGGGATGGGGTAAAACGAATTACCACGGTAAGGATGCAGAACGTCTCACGATGTGGATGGAAACCTCCAGTGGGTTTTATTCCCTTTTCTCACGCAGTAAGAAATACGCATCGCTTGCTGTGGTGGGTAAGAATTACACAACGACGACCACGATGGCCGGATTGAAGAAACTTTATCCTGATTTACCGACGGTGTCGTTAGGTTAACATATTCCCTCTCCCTTCCCTGATGGGTTGGGAGAGGGGGTTTATGCAGTGAATATCAGAACGGTCGTTCCGTACGTTTCCATAACAGCCCTGATGCTATCCTGCCAGGCATGGTGTCAGACAACCAGCTAGCAAAATTACCTTTGCTCCAGAAACTATCGATATCAGCCATGGTTTTATGCATGCGACGACTTAAATCAGGAATCATGTAAACTTGTTCCGTAAGCGTCAATGCCGATAACACAGCAAGATAGTTGTTGAGTGGAGTATCGTCAGCAAGAAGATCACTTAAGAAGCCACGAGGATCTAATTTTGCGATCGATGCGGCTGTCGTTGTGATCGGCATTGCGACGATGGACGACAGGTCATAAACACTGAAGCTGACGTCGATGCCTAACGGTAACCGCTCACGTGTTGACGGCACGTTTCCAACATGACGCGTCACAGTGATGTTGTCGATAAGGCCCATTTTAATCTGGACTTTACCGGGAATATAACACTCACACATGAATGGCATCCCGTAGGACGATTTACCGGTAGCCTGAGGCAAACCGCCTGCAAGGATCGCTAAAAGAGGTACCATGAGGTTCGTAAAGATCGACCAACGGTCCCCGCTCCAGGAACGTAATTCCATCGTCAGATCTGCACGCGGAAGACTTACCGATGATCCGGAATAGAATTTCGGAATGTCAGCGAAGCCGGAACCCATGAAGGCACCAAAAATACCATCCAGACCCATCCCGGAAATAGCACCATTAACGAGATCGGAACCGGCTTTGATGGCTTCGTCTAGTACAGCCCAACCTGTGTTACCACCGGAAAGGGTGAAACGACGTTCGATGTTCGCTTGCGCACGGCTATTCATCGTCTGCGCGATAGAACTTTCTGAAGCACTGTTTGAAAACGTTTCGGTTACACTGGTGACAGAGTCGACTCGAAAACTGATAAACTGGGCACCATCAGCCAATTCAGCATCCATCAGATCAAGAAACTTAGCTTCCTCGGCCGCATTTGTTTGACCGATCCCTTTGCTCTGTACGTTCGCACCTCCAGCCGTCGATGCTGCCGTTGAAGCTTGCGTTGTCCCTGATGTCGAATTACCGACATTGGCTGCCGTGCCCTGACTTTGCGCTGATGTACCACCGTCAGAGGTAGCCGCTGAGACATTGAAGTTGGCGTCAGCATCCTTGTTGGTGTATGAGGCCCTTCCGAATAAAAGGTCGTCCATCGTTTGTTTATTATCGCCTTTGTTTTCGACGTTATAAACTTTAGATTTCTGCACATCGGCGAGATATTGCGTTAGCGTACGGCCGGTTACATCCGATGGAAATGCTCCACTATCAAGTCGTTTATCAAGATCGTTCCAGAACTCCTCGTAAGACGAGTAATCGTTTTCCATCATGGATTGAATACGACGTACCCATGCGTTCTGTATGCGCTGACGTCGTGTTGCGATCTGGTAGATATCGATCCCACCACCTTTCTTATAAATCCCCGGTAGCGTCTTAGAGGCGTAGTTGATGAATTCTTCAACGTTCTGACCACCGATTGAATATTGGTGGAGTACGGTACCCCCTTCTTCAACATAGCCTTTATCTTTACCGGCACCGGCGATAAGACCCATGTTTATCGCTGTTTGGTTTACCAGCGTCTGGAAAGACGCCCAGTACACGTGCATGGTTGGTACTTGATAGTAATATTGACTGGTAGGCTTACCCAGGAAATATCGACCAATACGTCCAACCATATACAAGTAAGGTAGCGGTGTGAGGTAAGAAAGAACGGTGGTATACGCTTTGGCTGCGTAATAAAGAATACCGGGATCGCGACCGGTTTTAACCGTTACGGCAACATCCGCATCGTAGAAATCAGTAAAGAAGATACTTGCGCCTGTAAAGCGAGGTTTACCGAATCGTAATGTAACGACCTCTTTAAAGCTGTTGATGCTTTCACTATAGCCTCGGCCCATGCCCGTTGATCCCGGCATAACCGCACGTCGGCGTTCTTTGATGTCGGCAAATTTTGTATATTGCGGCGGTGGGTTAAGCACCCAGTTCCCACCTAAGGTGGTATCATCGACGTTATCGTAGGAATACGGTGTATGTCTCGCTTTAATCATGTCGGCACTAAGCGTGCTGCTATCGCCTGGTAACAAAAACGCTTGTTTGGTAATTAGGGCGTTTTGAACAAGAATACCCATGTAACATTCCTCAAGAAGAGGGCGGGAGATTCCCGCCCTTAACTAATGACTACTGTGCGTACCTTGTCCGTGTTGGAGAGATTCCTTGCGGACGATTAGGTAGTGACATCGTCTGTTGTTGAGAAGGACTTGCAGAACCCTTACCGATAGAAGAACCCTTAACGGCTTGGATTAATTCCGAAATAAGTTCATTCGTTCTACCGGTGTTCTTCTCGATGTTCTGCTGTGTGGTCAGCTGCTGTCGGAGAATTTCACCTGCGCTACCGTAGAAGTTCTCACTTGCAGCCGACGTTTGTGTCGCAGACTGCGCAACCTGTGCAGGTGTATTCGGAACCGATATCCCTCGATTTGCGCCCGGGTTTGACGGCAAATCGCTAGGTGCTGGTGTTGATGCGGGTTGTCCAGCAGCAGCTTTTGCGGTATCGAAACTTCCTGGTGTTGGTGTTGCCGTTCCGGGTGCGGGTGCAGTACCGGAGGCTGCTGACGGCTTGACTTCAGGCGTCGCGGTTGACGTCGGTGCTTGCGGATCACTGCTTGACGTTGGCGTGCTGTTGGTTTCTTGCGCCTCCTCGTTCTTCACTTGGCTGGCGGTAGACGGACCTTCAGCTTGATCGTCTGAGGTTGAACCTGCAACCTCATCCATCATTTTCTTCAATGTACCGCTTTTAGCAGCTTGAATCCAATACGCTGAACGTTGCTCAACATCGCGTAGCCCGTTATACCCCCCGTTAACCAGGTAACGAACCTGGCGCACATCGCCACGCTTTGCGGGATCGCGTAATACGTTACCCCTGTTAAGCCACCACGCAACACTCCCTTCGGCTGCACCTTCTGGGGTTTCCAAATACGATGGATCGCTAACCAGATCTTTATTCAGGATCTTCGACAATCGTGCGTAGTTGGCTTTACCTGTAACCTGGATATAACCACGCCCCAGATATTTCGCTCCGTCACCTTTCTGGGTATTTCCCAGATCCTTACGCATTCCATACACACGTTCGAATACCGCCTCTGGACCCATGCTGATGGTCTGGGCAGCGTCCTGCTCATCCCTGAATTTACGACTGAACGCTTTCTTCAGACTGTCGGGTTTTGTGTAGTTAAGTTCGCGGACATACCTGTAGTTACCGGATTCATGTTCGAGGTTCGATAAGAACATCGCCATTTCCATCGGATCGGTAATACCGTGCTTCACCGCTGATTTAATTGCCGCACGACGACCAGCTTCTGGACCAGGACCTGATGCGGGTTTCTTCAGTCCCATGTTCGGTAACCCGGTGATATCCGGTCCACCACTACCCAAACCTGCGCTGGAGGTTGCTGAAGCAGTAAAGCTACTTCTGCCAACCTCGTTACGGTTCGGATTGTAGTTCGCCTCCGCGTTGCTCAACCCACCCGTGATGCGTGATTTCTTCTGCCAAACACCGTCCTTCTTCTCATATCCCGCTTGCTTCATCAACTGCTCTTGGATTTTCGATAATTTATCTTCATCCTCCTGCGATGCTTCAGCGTTCTTCTCACGAACCTTCTCTTTATCTGCGTATTCTTTTAACAGATCGAGTTGGCTCTTGGTTGAACTGCTGGACATGTTTGCTTTGGTGCCAGAGAAACCACAACTGTTCCATGACCATACTGGCTGTAACGCACCCTTCTCATCCTTGTATTGCGCAGCGACCAGTGCTTCACCGATTTCCCAACGCTGGCTGTCTTTCAGATTCTGTACAACATCTGATAACAGCCCTTGTCCACCCATCTCACCAACTTGCTGATAGTACGTTAAGAAGACCGGCAGGAAACGGTTGTTCATCCAGGCGAACCAGATGTTCTGGTCTTGTTTGCCGTTGACATCCCGACCGAATTTCGATGCGAACTTCTTATACAGCTCCGCGAGATTACCGCCGTATTTGACGCCTTTACCTTCAGCAACAACGCCAGGTTCAACCGCGTCTTCCAGTTCCATCAATACCTTGATTTGGCTTAACAGCGGAACCTCTAACCCGTAGGCGCGGATACGTAAACTGGTAAGTTCATCAATATACCCACCGGCCATCCATTTCTTACCGCGACGATCCACGCTTTCAACAACCGCAGTAGCGTCCAGTTTCTGACGACCTTTAACACCCGCACTGTTATAACGTTTGTCGTTGAAACGTAAAGAGGCTTTCTGTCCACGTAACGCGTTAGGCGCAACGGACTTACGTTGGGCGTCAGACATCTTCGACCAGTCTTTAATCGCTTCATCGTGCGTGTATTTCTTGATCTGGTTTTGATATTCCTTCCTGATGACTTCCAGCTGGCTCTCCATGAGCTTTTTAACATCTTGTCCTGCGATGTATAACGTTGCGCCAGCCGAACCTAACGGATTAGCTTCAACATAGTACGGGCTGTCAGGACTATCCGATGGCCAGATGAAGGCTTCTGACCATTTGACTTTGTTCTCACCGTTGGGGTAGTCGTCCATCTCCATGAACTTCTTCTCGTCCGGCATGTGCTCTTTCCAGAGCTTATACGCACGAGCGAAAACGGGAATAAAGCGATGTAGATACCAGCGTTTCCATTCGTTCATCCGGTCGGTATCTTCCAATGACAGTTCCCAGATTTCAAGAATCTTTTCAGAATCTGCTTTCGGATCGAATCCGATGGTATCTCCCGTCATGACCACATGGTCGGTAAGGTAGGTTTCAGTCTGCAGTAACTTCTTGTTGAAGCCCTTATCATCCCCTTTTGCACCGTATGCAATAAGACGAAGTTTCTGCATTGGGTCAGGCTTCTCAGCGAAATGCTGATAGATTTTCCAACCCGCATAGGCAGCTAATGCGCCGCCCGCAATCGCTAACCCAACCGGGGAGATAAGCGCAGCACCAAGCCCGGATAATCCTCCTACCGCATTAAGCGCAGCACCGCCTGCCATCAGGGCACCACGTCCTAACCAACCCGCAGCACTTAAACCCCCTCTGAGGAGTGCGCCTGAGCCTTTAAGCAAACCTTTCCCAAGTAACCCCGTTAATGATGCACCACCGCTGAGAATGGATCCAAGGCCACCCAGAATCTTTCCAAGCGGGCTCGCCATTAAACGTTTACCAAGCGCGGTGTCACCAAGCATGTCGAAAAGGCTTCCAAGAATTCCTTTTTTCTTCTCCTTTTCTTCTCCTTTCCCGGACCCTTTACCTGTACCTTCTCCTTTTTCTCCTTCTTTCTCAGCGCGTTTACGTTTCAGATCTTCAAGCGATCCTTCACGGACACCATCACCGTTCCAATCACGATAATCCTTATCCCCACCTGGCATGCGTTTATCAAGAAGCTGATAAATAGCGTCGAGACGATCCACCATGCCTGCGGTTGTACCGATAAGCACCTCTTCCGGTAAACGGAAGTTCAGGCCCATACGACGCAACCCGTTCATGGCTTTCGTGGGGAGATTCTTCAGGATGTCTTTTGTCTTACGCAATAAGGTTAACGGTAAGGTGAAAGCTTTCACACCGAAGTTGATCAGCTTTTCTTTCAGGCGACGTATCTTCTTACCGTATTTATCGACCAACCCTTTCTGCATATCAGCGTGGGTCAGGATGACGTTTCCTTGTGCGTCAACCACATCACCGTCGATGTCTTCCAGATGCTTGATGACTTTCCCATCGGACTTACGGAAATAACCGCCTGCCGCCATCACCAGAGAAAGCAGACGTGGAGTGGATTCACCAGTCACGTATACGTCAGGTGTTTTATCGAAATGCTTGTAAAGCTCCGTAGCACCGCGTTTTAAAAGTCTTGGTAAACTTAATACCGTGGTGATGCCGTTGATACCTTCACGTGCCCATGCTTTCAAACCGGAGTTTTCGAAGGCACGTCCAGCGCGCGTAATCAATCCCTTCTCGATATCTTCAGCGCTGATGACGATGTTGCCGTCAGCATCAACTAACGGACCTTTAATATCCTTCATCCGTTTGACGGCTTTGCCGGTGGCTTCATCGAAATACAGACCTTGACGAAGTTTTGCAGCTAAGATACGTGGACGATCTTCACCTTTAACGTAAATGTCAAACGGAACTTGATCGACCTTGGATAACGCACCGAACACAAAACGGTTGAAGTTGATAATTCGACGCGCTGAGTTTACGAAGCTTCCCCACGTACGTTTTGCGCCCCATGTCGCCGCTTTTCGACCCCATTTCCATCCGAACTTGGCAGCTCCTTTTGCACCTTTCCAGGCATAGCTACCGGCTTTACCTAGTGTTAAGTCGGATCTCCGACTTAACATAGAGCGATCATCACTTTCCTCACCGCCAGGTTCGCCCTGGAGACCAACGCCGTTACCGCTCCATTCTTTTTCTGAGATGGCTTTCAGAAGTTCCAGCATCGTTTCACGTTGATGCGAAGCTTCCTGAAGCGCTTCAAGATAGAGTTCTTGCCATGCTCGATTTTGGTCTTCAAGCGATGTGGTGATAACACCCGCATCGTTCCACCATTTCTCGTATCCGATGTTCTCATCGATGTTTACCGTTCCGACCGTTGTTCGATCGAGGTTTGGTAACGCACGATTTTGTACATCAGCGTTCGACGCAACGTCGTCACGATAGCCTAACGCCAACGCCCTGGTCTGTTGGGCACTGAGTCGCGTGTTAACATCGCCACGGTCAGCGTATTCCGGTCGGTCGATGTATTGGTCGATTTCAGAGAAGTAACGATCGTGGTTAACCGAATAACTGCCGTCGTTGTTTCTTGTTACGATCCCGATACGTTCCAGGTATTGAATATCACCGGTGCGCTTCAGAAGGTTAAGGTTGCGTTGGATATCCGGCTGCAAGGATTTCAGATTACCGTACCGCAGGTCGGCACGGTTACGTTCCGTGTAGTACTGCCCACGGTTTTCAATAACCTGTTGACGGTTACCTTCATCATCAACATCGTCACGGATACCGTAACGGTCTTTGAAATACGCGGAAAGTTCTTTAATGGCGTCTCTATCGATACTGCGGTCAAAGTTACTTTCGTCGGTATATCGAGCAGGATCGAAAGCCATGTTCGCATCGCTGTCGCGCGCCAACTGTTTAGCCAAGGCTTTCCTTGCCTTTTCTGACAGCTGTTTATCAGGATCGATAACCGAGATAACTTCATTAAAACGACCGGCGTAATAACCGAACGAACGTTTGTTAAAGAGCGTGTCGGTTACACCTTGTTCGCGAGTACGCTGAGCAACGAATTGCCCGCTGATGCCATCATAGACCTCGTAATCAGGATCGTTTTCACCGGTACGGATACCTTCAGTGCTTTTCAGTATACGAGCAAGAAATCCAGGAATGACCTCGTTGATGCTACGATAGGTTAAACCATCGAAAGATGTTTGTTCAGCTAACGTCTCCGCGGTGTCGTTCATCACACGGAAGTTACGACCACCGTCCAGATTGAAGGCCCAACGTCCAGCTCCACGCAGGAACTGTTTGTAGAAGGGATCGCTGAGGTTGAATTCGTTTTTACGAAGATCTTCTTGCAGCAGTTTCCCAACGTTACGCGTTGTATAAGCAGCAGCTTCACCACCTTGGTCGACCGCTTTTAACGCGTTGGCGAATTTAGCGTTAGGATGGCGTTTTGCTAAATCCCGCAATGCCGTCATGCCTTTATTCGCCATCCATGGTGCAACGGTTGAGCCGATCAACTGACCCAGCATCTTCCCTTGCATTTCCTTAATATCGCCTTCTGACCCCATACCGTCCATCATGGACATCGAGTCGCGTGCTTCGTTTAAACCGGAGAGGGCGTCGTGTGCGCCAGACACAACACCTTTCAACGCACCCAACGCATTGGTTGCAAGGTTTTTCTTAACATCAGCAAAGAAACGGTTCTCGAAAGAACTCATCGCATTCAGTGCGTTACCAAAGAAACGCTGGTACGCTGTACGACGAAATTCTTCCGACATTTTTGCTTTAGCCGCATCCGGTAAAGCCGTGTTCTTTTGGATGTTCTGTAATAAACCGATATAGACTTCGGCTAACTTTTTATGCTGATCGAAACTCGCGCGTTGTATCGCCAAAGAACGGTATTTTAGTTCCAGGCTTTTACGCATATAGCGTGCGGCGAATTCGTTATTGAAACCAACCATCTTGGCGATGCCTTCCTGCATCGCGCTCATCTGTTTGTTGGTGACATTATAACGTTTATCAGCAATATCGTCACGGATACTTTCTTTTGCTTGTTGTTCTGCAAACTGATCCGCGTTCTGGTTAGCCGCTTCTCCTAACGCCTCAGCGACCTTGCGAGCGATTTCTTCATCACCTGCATTCGCCATGCGTTGTTTAAGATCGGCTTCCGCCTGTTTACGTTCGTCTTCTTCCTTGGCTTCTTGCTCCCAACGCTCGATAATTTTCTTCGAGAAATCGGGCATGCTCGCACGGTATTTTTTCGTCAGTTGTGCGGCTAACCGTTTTGAGCTTTGTACCTTCGGAAGAATGTCACGAACGGCTTCATTGTATAGTTCCTTCGTGGATCCGACGGCGGAATCGATAAGATCCATACCGTCGCTATAACCCTTAGGTAATGCGTTTCTGGCGATCTCCTTCATTCTTTCGTAGGAAGTAAGATCTTCAGCAGCCCCTTTGGCGACACCTATTGCATAACGGGTTATGGGCTTACGGTCGTCTTTGGGTTCATCAAAATCGAGATCCAGGGAGAAGTCCTCATCCCAGTTATCCCAATTATCATCACCCTCAACACGGGTTTTATCTACCATGTATACCTCCAAATTGAAGCATAGCTTCATACATCGCCTGTTCGAGGCCATCGGACAGGTACGTAATTTAATACCTTCCTCGCATCAAGCAGGGAAGCGATGGGTGATGGCTTCACCCATTACGTCTCTCATGTGTTCAGATGATACCGCCGCCTTATTTAAGGAGTGCATCCATGGCTAAAGTCAGAGAGCCGTTCAATATCAGTATACTGCATCTTGATAAGCAGCAGTTACGTTTCCTTCCCAAGATTACCAGCATGAGTATCCGTGACCCGAGTACGGGTAATTTCCATGATGATGGTTTTTATTCATACACCATCTTTGGGAGTGCGGGTAGTGAAGATCGTGATCGCCGCTTTGCGGTCATCGAGTGTAAAGTGGAAATCTTGCATCCGGTCATTTACGATCGCCTTATTCGATTGAAACACCTTTATGGCGATATCATGTCCGGTAAAGCTTATGCACGATGGGATCCAGAACAGCGTGATTTCGTTGCTGCTGACGCATTAACGGGACAAACCGGCTACGGTTTCTTCGCACAACACGTTGCGGAGATCAAGTTCGTTTCAACAGGTTCAGCGCAACGAGAACTGCGTATTAAAGTTGTCGAAGAAAACATGTTCAAAGCGATGACCCGTCATTTATTGGTATTGCCTGCTGGTCTTCGTGAAATAGAAGTAAAGGAAGGCGGGTATGAAAGCGAACAAGAAATCACGGAGCTCTACCGTCGTTTCCTTGCTATCTCCAATACCGTTCCCGATGGGTTAAAGGACTACAACGATCCTGTTTACGATGGACAACGCTGGAGCTTACAAAGAACCTTCAATGATATCTACGCGCTGCTGTTGGATATGTTCCAGGGTAAGAAAGGGATCTTCCAAGGTAAGTTCGGCTCACGTCGTGTTTGGAACTCAACCCGTAACGTTATTTCGGCAATCAACCCTACAACAGAGGTATTAGGATCGCCTAACCAACCTTCTTGCACCGCGGTTCAGTTAGGGCTATACCAGATGAGTAAGGCAGCCCTCCCTGTTACCCAGCACGCGTTACGTACCGGGATTCTGCAAGAGATCTTTGTTCGCGATGTTACCGAGGTTGAGCTTATCGATACCGAAACGATGGAACGTGAACGTGTTGTGCTAGACCCAGATACCATCGATGACTTTACAACCTGGGACGGCATCGAACGTTTATTGAACACCCTAAGCGATCCCGGTGTACGTAACGAACCTATCATGGTGAATGGTCGTTATCTCTGTTTGGTCTATGTGAACAATGATTCATTCCGACTTTTCCGTGGGATGAGCGAATTACCTCCAGAGATGCTGAACAAACCTGGCGCGGATGTCCACCCCATTACGTATACTGAACTTATCTATATCGCCGGTTATAAATACTGGAACAACCTTGCGGCAATGGTTACACGTTATCCGGTATCAGGCATGCAATCGGTTATTCCGTTAACCTGTTACGCACGTACAACCGTTGCTGCAAAACCGAAAACCGAACTCGACAGTAACTGGGAACCAATTACTGACGAACGATTTATCGCATGGGAATACCCCGACTGGTTACCTAATGCCTCGTTCGTAGAAACTACGATTGTTCCTGCCCCTTACCTGGCCGGTTTAGGCGGTGATAAGCCCTTGAAAAATAAAGACTTTTTTCAAGGGAAGTTGTCCGGTATTCCCGAAAGGGAGTGCTTGAAAAACCTACGAATTGCTGGGAACCCCTAAAGCTCAACGACCCATGAGGCGCCGAAAAGGCAGAAACAACAGTTGAGATGCACTACCTCCGTAAGAGGCTTAGGCTGAAAGAAAAGCCGCGTAAGCGGTGCTAAGGTGCGAGACAATGGGCAATCAGCAGCCTGGTTGTTGCGTAGTAATACGGCATTCTTGCAACCAAGAATGTGAAACAACGCAGGTTCAACGACTAAGGGATTTACCACCCTGTAGAGGACAAGCGTCTTCGAAGTGTAGGTTACCGTAGCAGGTTGTGCTGCCGGTTTGATATAGTCTCCTCTTGCATGAAAGTGCAAGCAGCCTGTCATGTACGTATCCATGCAGGCGGTCTCAGCGTAGCGAACTGAGGCGAAGACAAGGTTCGACGGTGATACGGTCTCGGTTAACGTTCTTTATTCCATGGAAGCCATCGACGAAATTACCAACTCGCACAAGAAGCGTGCTTTCTGGGTAAGCGGTAAAAATAAATTCAACATTGATATTGGTTACGATACGGTTGCGTTCCTATTACGCAACTTAACGGGACCTCGTGGAGCCTAACCCATGGCAAAACTTAAATACCTTGATTACTACAGACAATTCGGTGTACGACGTTATCAAGAGTTATTATCACCTAGATTGCGTTTGGTGCAGCTTTTGCAGCTGCCGCGTTATGCTGTTTATCATTACACAGCAACCGATCCTTCGTTAATAGGTCCTCCTGAAAACGAATACATGCTGAGCAAAGAAAGCGCACAGCTTTGGATATCGTTCGCGGATGACCTCGCAACCAAGCAAGGCGCGCCTCGACGCGATCAGCGATTTCAGCTACCGCGTGCGAAACTGGATTACCGTGCATCGCATCGTCGTTTTCGTTTGGTCACCGATCTTAGCAAGGTTGAGAAGAACATCAACGCCCAGATCGTGGCTAACTATGCGCATCTTAACCACATGTACATCTATCGTCCGACGCTAACACGTTGGTATGATGAGTGGTTCAACGTGCGTAAAACGATTTGGACGCAAGCAAACGAGATCGCCAAGCAAAGCGACCGTCAGCAGTTCTTGTTATTCCGTATCCCGTCGACGTTACCGAAGATATCGTTGATGCGTACGACACAACAAGCCCCAACCCGTAATAACCTCATGAATTTTGCCACCTCCGAGGAGCTGTCGTTCTTTGACTTCTTCCGTTGGTTAGGTGTCGATCGTGAGAACAGCACGATGGCGTCACTGGATCGTGCTTCGCTGGATAAGCTTAACGTTGTATTTACGGACGGCGTCTATTTCTTTACCCTGAATCTTGGTTTAATGGAAGAATGGCGTTCGGGTTTGGCGAAGGAAGGCGAGGAACTTGATAAGACAACGCTTGAAACATTCCAGCGTCGTTGGATGATGGCGGTAACTCGTCTATGGTCACAGAGCGCCAACGAAGAAGAACAGAAACAAGAAGAGGAGCAGGTTCTTCGTCAGGAGCGTGATATTCTCGCAGACAGTCCCGATACGGAGTACGATGAACGTGATGTCGTGCTTCCTAACGGCGAGGACCTTGATACCGTTCTTGACCCCGATGAACTAGAAACCGAGTTGATCGGAGGATCGGATGAAGATGACGACGCTGAAGCATGGAACGCGGTTGTTGAACGTGCGTTCGAAGATGTTCGTGAAGTTCCTGGCGTTGAAGTTCAACCCGATTTTCAACCGGACGAAGATCAAGACATCACCGATGATCTCTTCGAGGTTGTCAACGATGACGTGCCGGAAGAAAAAGTTGATGTCTTCGATGCGGCAACGTTGCCGAAAACGCATGGTGAATATATTCAGTCGTTATCCGATGCGGTGTTGGTACGTGCGAGCGACCTCGCGGATGCGGGTCAATTAAGCGGCGTTCAATATAAAGCCGCGATGCGTAACGCTGACGCGATTCATGAAATTGAAGCACCTGACGGTTCTGGACTAACGCTTGCTGAATACGTTGAGGTTAAACCAAAAGCCGCGAAATTAGCGCCTGAGAAGGTGATGCCGGAAGCGGATGTCATCGTTGATAAGAGCTTGTGCAAATCGACGCTTGCTGTATGGGACAAACACTACGTCGAACATGTCATGCAAAAGGACATCGCAGCGGCCGTCGTGGCGGTGCAGCAAGCAGGCTATCCTGTTACCGGATATAAAGTTGAAGATGTTGTTGATGTGATGGGTGATTACCAGGTCATCACGATTAAATTGGCTCCTGTAGGCGGTGTCCCGACCACGTTTCCGGTGATGTTGCCGAAGGTTCGTAAGGACGGCATTTATGTCGTTAACGGCATCAAGTACCGGATGCGTAAACAACGTGTTGATAAACCTATCAGAAAGGTATCATCATCCGAAGTTGCGTTGAGTACCGCCTACGGTAAGGTGTTCGTTAAACGTTCAGAGCGTGTGGTTAATAATGCTGGTCGTTGGTTAACACGTCAACTCACAGCGATGTATTACGATAAAACCTCTCCGTTAACCACCTTAAAACGTGGTAACGTCTTTGACCCGTCCGTCAAAGTTCCGTATTACTTCGCTGTGCTTGCGCGTAACTACACCCAAATTCAATTTGCGGATTGGGACATACGCCTCGATATCAAAACGTTGCCAGAACATATCGGTGCAGATTTGTTCACCGAACAGCTGGCGGGTGGATTCTTAACGTTCGCCAAAAACACCAACGGTGAATTCCTGGCGGTGGATAATCAGAATCAGTTGTACGTTTACGAACCGAATCAAACCCCAACGCCGGTTGGAACGTTCCCTGATTTCTTCGGTATCAATGCCGCGAAGATGCCTATCGAAGCCGCTGACCTTGAGTTCATGGGCGTACGTATCCCGGTTGGCGTTGTGCTAAGTTACCTAGGCGGACTTACTCCGTTATTAGAACATCTTAAAGCGAACTACCGTACGGTACCTCGTGGTTCTCGTATGGGCTTAGCATCGGATGAATTCGCGGTAAGCTTCGACGATGAAAGTTTGATCTTCAGTAAAGATGATCGAATGACGACATTGTTGTTGGGTGGATTTAACGAATACCGTAATTACATCGGTTACGCTCGCGGCGCTTTTGACAATCGGGATATCTATTTTAACGTTGTCGATGGTGCAGGTCTTAAGGTTCGTCATCTTCGCGAACTTGAACTCATGGAGCGTCTTTTCGTCGACCCGGTAAGTCGTACATTATTGCAGAACATGGGTGAACCGACTGATTTCGCCATGTTGTTACTGCGTGCTGTTGAACTGCTTCTGGATGATTGGGCACCGAACACGAACGATGTGAACTACCAGCGCTTCAAAACGTACGATAAGTTCGCTGAGTTGGTGTATAAGGATCTGGTTGGTGCTATTCGTCAAAACGAGAACAGCAGCCAAGGCAACCGACAGAAGATCTCAATCAGTCCGGTGAGCGTTTGGAACCAAATCCTTGACGACAGTGCTTCTATCGTCATCGATGAAACCAACCCGATGCTGGATATCAAGCAGGGTGAAGAAGCAACGATGACCGGTATCGGGGGTCGTTCGAAAACATCGCTTCGACGCGCACGCGATCGTGAATACGACAAGTCGGATGTTGGTATTGTATCAGAGGGTACGAAGGATAGTGGCGATGTAGGTATCTCTGCTTATCTTGCACCTAATGCCAATATAGTATCGGTGTATGGTGAAACACGACCATTCGATGAAAAGACGGACGGTATCTCATCTGTAATGAGTACGTCGGCGTTAGCTGTTCCAGCTGTAGACCGTGATGATGGGAAGCGTTTGGTTTTTGTCGGAATACAACACAACCGCATGATAGCTGCTGAAGGTTACGACGTACAACCATGGCGTACAGGTGGTGAGACTGTTATCGCGCATCGTGTTGGTAAACTCTTCGCAGCAGCTGCTCAAGGCGATGGTGTTGTGAAGAAGGTCACCAAAACAGCGCTTACGATACAATACGACGATCCAGAATTAGGGGAAGAGGTTTTCCAACTCGGTACGATAATCGGGAAAGGACCAGGTAAGTATTATCCTCACGATCTCATTACCGATTATAAAGTTGGTGATCGCGTTAAGGATCAGGATGTGGTGGTATTCCATCGTCTTTATTTCAAACGGGATTGGTGGAACCCAGGTCAGGTGGTTTGGCGCGCAGGCGTTCTGTCTTTGGTTGGTATTTTGGATATTCCAGAAACGCATGAGGACAGTTCGTATATCTTCGACAATCTCGCTGATCGTCTCGTAACACCATCGATTAAGAGTCGTACGCTCATTGTTGACGCTCATCTCAACATTCGTGGTTTGGTGAAAATCGGCGATCATGTTGAACCTCGAACGATTCTTGCAACATTGGAAGAACCGATTGCAACCGATTTGAGTGATGAGAGTCAGGAAGCGGTTGAAGCGTTACGTCGTATGAGTCAGTATAACCCACGGGCTGACGTTCATGGTGAAGTCGTACAGATCGATGTATTGTATCGCGCTCAGATTGAAGACATGAGCGAAACCATGGCAGCGCTCGTCGGTGAAGCGGATAAGGCGCGCGCTAAACGTGTTAAGGAACTGAAACTCAACGAAGCAACAACGGGACGCATCAACAACAGTAACGTGAGAATAGACGGTAATCCGTTAGGTGAGAACCAGATCGCTATCCGTATTTTCATGCGTTACGACCTGGGTGCGGGAATGGGGGATAAAGGTACCTTCGCAGCACAGGCGAAATCCGTTGTCTCTTCCGTGGGTCATGGTGTGAACAAAACCGAAGACGGGCATACCCTTGATGCTATCTTCAGTGGCACCAGTATCGCTAACCGTATCATCGGTTCACCGGAAGTGGTAGGGACCGTGAATCTGGGTCTTCTCTACGCAACGGAACGTGCCGTTGATATTTATTTTAACGAAGCCAAATAAGAGCAAGGGGCGTTATGCCCCTGCTCATTTATTTCGCTGAACGTGGTAAAGGAAAAGTGAATGAACCAAGAACAACTTAATACGGCTCGGGCAGCGAGCTTTGTTGCGCTGACGAACGCGGTAACGTTGGTTGCTGAGGTCGTCCGTCAGACCGTCGGTAACGATGCAGCGGATCCTGATGTGAATAAAAAGGTTATGCCGTTGGGATTGGAAGATGCGGTTGCTGCGCGCTTGAACAGCCGTCTGGAAACCAAAGAGCCGGTACGTAATAACGCGTTGGAGGGAGCGCAGTAATGATTACCAATAAAACCGTTTATGCCGTTGAGCCGATCGTTGAAGGGTTTATTAAACGCAATCAAATCGTTGCAGCAATTCCAGGTACCCCGCTTGCTGCGGTTTGTGAAACCATGCATTGGAACCAACCGCCAGAAGATGCTGATGCGTTAGTACAGCTGAGTGCTGAGCGTGTGATGGTCGCTGAAACCCTTGATGAAACCGAGGACGGTGCCGTACGACCTGCTGGTGAACGCGAGGTTTATATCCATGATGAAGTTCTACAGACCGCAGTTCAAGACGTGGTGGAAAAGGTGGTATATGCCAAAGAGCTGGCACGTAATACCATCCTGCCGAAATGCCGTGCCTTGTACCCGGAACTGGAGAAACGCATCGACGCGATCATCCTGGCACCTAAACTGATCCCGACAGTAAGTTTGAGTTACTATCCTGAGTTTTATAACTCTGAAGAATATCAGGCGTTGGTGGGCGAGTATAACCTTAACGGCCTGATCGATGTTAACAATGAATTTACCCCAACCGAGAAGCTGGCTTATATCACCGGTGATAAACTCCGCAATTTGTTGTATACCGGTAATGAAAACCTGGATCGTTTCGTACAGCAAGCGACCGAAGGAATGAGCGATCAAGCACTGGAAGATATTTACAATCATTTCTTCCGTGGTTCGGCGTCCGCTACCAACAACGTTTTCCTGATCACGTATCCAGATAGCGACAACGTCGCCTTCCAGGGTTCACGTGCTGCTGCAACCCCGGCTTTCCTCTGCTATATGTGGGCGGTTAACCTGCTGGAAGATATCCAGGATGGTAACGACATGATGCTCGAGAACTATCGTGCGAAGATGCAACAGGCCCGTAGTGCAGCGATCAACGGGATGGCACGTATTGGTCGTGATCGTATCCTGCGTATGGAGCGTGGCGAACTGATTCTTTCTGCGCCCTCCGCATCTCAGATTCAGCGTGCCGAAGATGCATCAACGATGACGATCTTCGTTAATGCCGATGTCTACATGAGTTATCTGCAGGAAGGTGGTTCACCAGAAGCATTAACCGCAGCGGTTCTGTTGGAACGTGAACTCATCAGCAAAGATGAACTGTTAGCGAACGGTGCAGGCTTCATGCAGCACTATCGTAATTATATTAACATGAAAGCCAGCCAGCAAGCTGCAAACCGCTTACGCGCATACGCGTTGGCGCTGCAAGGCGTATTTGCTGATTTGATTACGGTAGACCTTGATGAAGACACCCGTAAGAAAGTGTTGGAAATCGTGCGTGGTGAAGTGGCTAATCTGACCGATACCGACGTGGCTAACTTCCAGCAATACTTCCGTACGCTATACGTCAAAGTCATGCATCATGAAGACGCCCAGGGCGTTAACCGTTTGATCGATGAAATCGATCTGATCATGCGTGAGCGTCCCGAGCTTACCGTTTTCGAAGCGGCAACGATTGCAACGATGCATCTGACCACCGATTACGTGGCCCAGCAGCTTTACGTTATTCAGATTAGCGAGGTGTAAATGGCGCTTGTCCGCAACGGTGCTGCGGTGCTGGCGGACTGGGACATACAAGAAGATAAATCCGTTGTGACACGAGGCGGGTGTTCGATTTTGACACCCGTCCGTTACGAAGGATTGGGTTTATCTATCATCGGGAGCGAGAACCGGGTATGTGCATGCTGCCCGATTCTTCTTCCTGATGGTCAGTATGGTGTCAGCCACGCATTGACCCAGCTCCATATCGACCCGTCCGACATCCGTGAGATTACCATGGATGGTCAACCGTTTTATGAATTTGTCTTTCTTCCAGGTGATACCGTGTTGGTATCGACCGACGTTGTTATGCGCAACTCTTTTCCTTGGTTGATGTATAACGAGATCTATACGCTCGGTAAGGTACCATGGTGGTACACCGAGAAAGAGAAATATCAGTTGTTGTATACCTCTGCAAAATTAGCTGGGGTTAAGCTGAACGCAGACAGCAGCATTTATTCTGTTCTGGCGTCTATCACCACGCGTGATCCCAACGACCGTCGTCGAGCCTGGCGTTTGCTTTCTGATGAGGAACGCAGTACGTTAAAAGCCATCGATATCGGATTACGAAACATCATCGATAGCGGTACAAACACCATCACCAACTTAATGGGTGGTTACGTCAATAACGCCATCGACAGTAGTTTGGTTTATCCCGCGGATACGATCAGCGAAACAGAAGCGATTCTGAGGGGGTAATATGTTATCGGCTATCGAGACAATTGTCCCAAGAGCAATTATGGAACGCTGTGCGTGGGTACCCAGCAGAACGTTACCGTTCGGCTTATTACACATCAGCACCGATACCGAATTGAAAACGATGACACCTCGTATTCCTCAGCGTACCTTGAGAATGGAGGATGGTTCATTTCCACGGATTTGTGTATCCAGCAGCCTGATGGGTTGCATATACGGTTATAGCACCGCCATTAAGCAGTACTATTCCGGTGGTAATCTCGCGCACTGGTTGGGCGGGTATGTCATCTATCGGGTTCCATTCGATCTTGCATTACGTCCTCATCGTACGCTGTTATCTGATGTTGATATCAGTGACGAACATTGGTTATTTCACGACCCACGATACCCGGAAGGTTATCACACCAAGCGTATTGGCGAATGTTTTATTGCGGCTATACCCAAAGGTAAGATCAAGGACAAAGACGGAAAAGACAGCTCCGTATCGACAGAGTGTCCTGTGTTCTACATTCATGCGGAAGTCGATGATGTTCCGTTATGGTTGCGTCAAGGTGAGTTCCTGGTTGTAAAGAAAGGGTATTACCGAATGCAAATTAACCATTACGATCATCGGTTGGGTATTATGGATTTTTCCAATGTGTCGGTAACGAAAATTACAATGGATAAATACCTGGCTGCTAAAGATGATGCGTTGGTTCTTTTAGGACATCAAAGCGCTGGATCGTATGCGTGGTAATCGTGTTTTCATTTAGTTGCTTATTAAGGGGTTATGATGCAACCACCAATTAGTAATCTTGTTTGCACCAGTTATCTTGGTGTGAATAAGAAAGGCATTATCCGTCCTAACGCCGACGGTGCCTACACCTGTGTCATAGGCGGATTTAACTGCTTTAACAATACCGAAGAATATTACGAACTTGAACGTTCGAAACCGCTGTTCTTAGAAAACAGCTTGTTGCAAACGAACGCACGTAACCGTTCATTGAAAGGTGAGTACGGTCATCCGAAACCAGAAGTTGGGCAGGACGCAACCAGTTTTTTACAGCGTGCGTTACGAATCGAAGAAACCAAGGTAAGCCATTGCTTTTCTAAGATTTGGTTAGAGGAATCGGGACGCGATCGTCGCGGTCGTCCTGTCGTGATGGTGATGGGGGATGTTATTCCTTGTGGTCCGTATGGCGATGCGTTACGTAAAGACTTTGAAACGCCGTTGGTGAACGTGTGTTTTTCAGTACGTGCGTTAACCGATCCTCAGATTTGGCAACGTGAGCGACGTCGTGTAATGACCCGCGTTATGACGTACGATTATGTCAACTTACCTGGGATCGAGTTTGCAACCAAATACGACTCTCCGACGATGGAAGGCTTCCAGAAAGACCTCGAACAGGAAGCTAAAGCCATCATGGATGCGTACGATCTTCCGATTACCGCACCGATGGTTGATGAGCTGGTTGTTCGTTCCGGTGGGCAGCACGCCCTGACCATGCTATCCGGCGATAGCCCGGTTGTCTTCCTGGATCAATTACGTAACCATCTGCGTTGCGACGTCGTTAAAGCAGGAAGCTTTAATCAGTGGTAAGTGTTGCAGTATATTGTGTACGGAAGTCATCGTTACCGTATTTAGGTGGTTTAGCTCAACTTACATCCTTTTGTTATCTTTAATGCCTGCTACCAGGGCCGTTATGGACACCGCGTCACATAACGTCCTTCCGTCGTGATGGACGAACCTCCTTGCCCCTTGTGGGCAAGGAGGTACTTTTTATGCCGCCTTTTGATGTAAAAGCTTACCAGGACTCATTATTCTACGGATACATGACACGTGATGTCGAACATGAACCTTTTGTTGAGTAGGAATTAAAAAGATGCAAGAAGAACGCGATATGCCTAAATCACCGGATGCTATTATGGCTGCATCCGAGAAAGCCACCAAGCTTGCCGTAAGTGTATACGGGCCTTGTTATCAAGATCTGTCTTATGTTGATCTTCTGCATACGGCAGAACGTGCATTAGCCTGGACGTTGTATCTCCACAAGCATGCTTACCAGGCTTCTTTTAACGCGGTTAAAGAGACCGTTACACCCATGCTTATTGAGCTGGCTGGACGTAAAGCCGTTGGAACAACATCTGTTGAAGAAGAACGTCAGTCCCTTCATGAAATCCTGGGCGTGGCTGACGCATACGGCATTTCAATGGCGGTGATGGAACCACAACAGATCACGCTTGATGTTCTGAATGATCGCGCTTCTATCGTAAGACAGCAAATCGCACGTGTAATGGAACACCCGTCGTTACCTGCGGTATTGACGTATTACAACACCGTATATTGGCAGTATACGCTGCATCCTGAAATCGCGTCACCAGGTTCGATTATTCCATGCGTGGATCTTCTGATTCGTCTGTTATGCAATACCACGATGGAACCGCTGCGTTCACCGCACGTGTTGTTGACGGAAGATGACTTAACTGAACTTCAAGCGATCTCTCCGACAGCCCGCAGTATGGTGCAGTTGTATCGTTACCTCCAGAAAGCGGAGGAACAAGAGTTCACGTGGGAAGATCCGTCCGAAGAGGACAGCGATGGGGAAGATGTCACACAGACACGCAACTACAAGGTTATCCGATTCGCCCGTTCCGTTGCGACATTATTGGAAAAAAGTTGAGGTCTATATTACCTAACTGATAGAACGCAAGGAGTTTGAGAAGTAAACCTTAACCGACTTGTGTTTTCCCTATGAAGAAATGAATCTTCTGATTTTATCCTTTTGATCGATCGAAAAACTAATTGGAGTATTAACATGTCTGAAGCTGTAGAAACCACCGTAGCGACTGAAACCACTTCTAACGTACGTCCGGAAGTTCAGGCCATTTCTGATAAAATCGCTGCTGGTCTCAAACTGGACGAATCAGGTAGCCAGAAGCTGGGCAGTGATTTCATTGGTACGCTGGTAACACCAGAAGAAAAAGAAATCCTGGAAAAAGCACAGAAACTGACAACAGACATCGGTCTGGCTCATGGTCTGGCAGTAGGTCGCGTTGGTGCGCAGTTCATGGCAGACAACAAGCAGGTTGACGTTGTTTCTGTTACGCTGCCGCTGGGTAAAGACGTTGTATCAGCAACCGTTCAACGTAGCGCTGAAGTTGGTTTCGGTTCTAACGAGAAGAAACAGGTTTACGGACGTCTGACTACCGCGTATAAGAAATCCTTCCCAACAACTCAGGTTAAGCATATTCGCGATAACATCAGTGCATATGCCGCTGAGCTGCTGAAAGGCTAATTTGTAATTTAACTCGTCTCTCTGTATAAACCCCACCGTAGCCCCATGACAGGGCTACGGTGGCGGTTATGTTACGGTTTTATTTTTATCCTTTGGGGTTAGCGCTGTGTTTTTATATACCCTTCAATTAGCCAAATACCGTTGGCTTTCAGACACACGAGCGTTCCTACTGGACACGACGGTGAAAACAGGTAATCCGCTTTTTGCACCCTCATGGGAGCTTGTTACCGGAATCAAATCAAAAACGCTAACCGAGGATGAATACACAGCAGGTTATTACGCGATGATGCGTAAAAGCTTCGTTGAAAACACCCCGTCATGGCTGGCGTTATTTTCCCATCCAGTTGTTGTGTTAGGGTGTTACTGTCCGGCAGGGAGTTTCTGTCACCGTCACTTACTCACCGACATTCTTGAAAAGATCGCAATCCAAGAACGATTCCATTTTGTTAGAGGGGGTGAGATAACCAGTAAGGAACAGCTCGATTCATTAATCGAGTTTTGGAATAAGGAGTTTGAGTAATGAGCGTTTTTCTTATCGGTGCTGCAAAACCTAACGATACAGAACTTCTGGGTATCGCCGAAGAGTTAGATGAGCACGGTATGATCGTCTATTCTATCGACAGGGCACTCGAAAGATTAGAACGATGGCGTAATCTCGTTAAGGATACGCTAGATAAACGCAGCATGGTTTATGGTTATATGCTAGAACAATATGATGTTGCCGATAGGGCATCCGCCACGCGTTCTGGCGCATTGTTTAAGACGACAATAGGAAGTTACCAGTTCGGTGGATTAGAATTGCTGGAAGCGTTATATAAGCTCTCAGAGGGCATTCATCACGATGACCTCGATGACCTTCGGGAATACGTGAATGAAAGACTCCCATTCGTGATTCCAGACGCGCAACTGATGTTATTAACACAACGTGAGGAGGAACATCTTTACAAACTTGCTTGTACAACGATGCGTCATATTCGTCGTTATCGTAATCCTGAATTCATTGAATCCCAAGAATACCCTGATGTCATTTTCATTCGTGAAGCTAAGAACCAACAGTAAATAAACCATAATCCTCCTTCCCTAGCCATCAGGCCGGGGAAGGAGGATGTAATATGTTTTTTTTTTACGTTACACGCGAGGTGTTACGTTTTGATAAGCGCTCGGTACCTCGAAGGTATCGTTGTTATCAAAGTCGAAGGTGTAACCCACCTTCTGTGCAGCAACAGCCGGATCGATGTCGCTTAAGTATGCCGGACGGAAATCCGGGTTCACTTTGAGCAGGTTCATCTTATCCAGCAGACGTTGTGCAAATGCACGCACGCCGTAGTTGGTCTGCGTTAACGCGGTGAACTGAATACTCAGTTCTACAACGTTCGGTGCGTCGTTCTTATTACGACGTGATGTCCAGTCACCGGTACCGTGAGGCATCATGTTCGTGCACAGCCAGGCGTTAACCACTTTTTTGTGTTGACGGTCTGGCTCAACGAACAGCATTGTTGCGCTACGATAATCCGCCAGCAGGTCGGTTGGACCACCGGTGGATACGATAGACGACAACATCGGGTATTTGGCATCCGGATCCATCAACAAATACGTGATCCATTGTTCCAGGAAGTAACTAACGGAACGACCTTCTTTCTCATAGATCCCGAAAGTCGGGTTAGAGCGAGGACGTTTAACGTCAGAGACTTCTTCCTGGATTTCACCGGAACCAGAAACCGGGACGCTAACGAATTCAACTTCCAGTCCACGTTGCAGACCGGTAATCGAATGCGCAACTTCTTCTACCAGCGCTTTCAGATAGCCGATCTGGACATCCGGGTTAGGCAGGTAGTTGAAACCACGTGGTGCCTCCAGCAGGAGACAGAACATTTGGTTCGGAATGTAGTTGGCGTTAGCAACGTACGTACCGATATTGCTGATGTACCCATTTTGGGCACCTGCACGAATATCGACCATAGCCGCGTTGCTAAGAGCACCAACACCCTGTTCACCGAGTAGGGTATTATCAGGACGCATTATGGACTCCTCTCATTACGCCGCTTCAGCTGCTTCGGTGTTACGACGCAGCCCGGTGATGGTAAACGTACCCACGGTCATACCTGGATCGCCGATCAGGCTGATATCGCCGTGATAGCTGAAGCCGTTGTAACCGTCTTCTTTATCCAGGTAGAAACGTCCCTTAACGGTCACGTGGTCGTTGTAACGGCCCGTGGTGTATTCCAGGAAGCGTTCGCCCATCAGTTTCAGGAACAGGGTTTCATCCATTCCTGTTGTACCGGTGGTTTCTGCCCAGAGACGATAGCACACGCGAGTCAGATCGCAACCGATGATCACGTTGATCAACGAACGCCATACCGAACGGTCGTTGTTGTATATCGTGCCCCACGCCGGGAAGAAGTTGGAATTACGGTTATAAGTCTGAACATAGTTCAAACCGTTTTCCCAATCACGATCACGAACCGTTGCGTTACGATACGTCTTGTTGATTTTACGCATCGTTGTGACAACGTTACCAGGGTTGTTATCGATGCGGGTTCCGCGAATAACACCATCAGAAGCACCCATGTAGGTTGCCAGCTTGTTAGCCACTTCCATGGTTAATGGAACTTTACCTAAGCTCGGCGCTTCGATGCTTTCACCGTACTGCATGAACACAGCAGCACGACACGCTGGGGTGTTATAAAGCACGCTTTCTGGATGCAGGCGATAATAGTTACGCAGCATTGCACCCATGGAGCTTTCTTCGTCGACGTTCAATTCCACACCTTTCCAGGTATGGGTTGACGCAATAATCATGACGTCTGGACGCAGGGACAAGACGTTAGCCATTGCTTTCTTCGTATCGACTTTGTAACCAATGTCGTACACGATAGAGAACGGATAATACGCCATGTCTTCCAGGTCTTCACCCATGTTACCGAACGACGCGAACTGCTGTTGCGCTAACGCATCGAAGGTATCCCAGTCAACGGTGCCATCGCTGCCGTCGATCGCGTAGAAGGTGCTGCTACCATCAAAGATAACGCCACCTTCGTCTGCATCCAGGACTTCCACCGCGTAGTACGGAATACCGTTATAGTCAACACCGGTAAGGATGTTCATCTGACCTTCAACGAATTCCACGTCGGTCAGCAGATGGTTTCCGGCTTCCGCTTTCTCAGCATCATACAGACGCTTAGTCAGCTCGTCGATATTCTTCTGATAGATGTGAAGTTGATCCATCGGTGCAAAGATCGGAGTATTCCCCGTTTCATTGTACTCGTAGGCGTCAACAACGACTTTATCAAAGGACAGATCGGTCTCGTCGTCCGGATGGATAACACCTGTCTGCAATGCGAACGTTTCTTGCTCCATACCGCTGATGGTACGGATGACCGTCGGCGCAGTACGTGCAGACTTACGTTCAACGAACTGGATGCGGTACAGGAATGCACCGATGCGTTCGATGATGTCGGTGCGGGTCGGATTGCTGCTCAATGCGGTAGGCGCTTCTAAACGCAGACCGATATTGTTGCCTTCCTCACCACGCCAGCTTACCAGGCCATCCAGAATCGGATAGTAGTTACTCTGCGCGTCGTCCGCGGTTGCGGTCATTGATCCGATAGTGACCTCATCTTTACCGAATTCATGCGGTGAGTCAGCGTCTTTGTCGTGGTTAACGACCCAACGCATTTTAACTTTGTTTGTGGTCTTGTCTGCATCCTGAATACGGTTACCGTCCTGATCCTTTTTATAGGAGCCGTCGGGGTTACGTTGCCATACCGGAAGAACATCGTCAACCACTTCTACGCCGATACGAATACGTGCGTATTTTGCATCGGGTGATACCAAACGTTTGGTGAAAATTGCGCTACCGGTTGAAGCCGCTTGACGTGCAATCAGTGTTGCAGGAGAAGCATACTTACTACGGTAATTCAACATTTCGTCACCGTAAACGGTGGACAGGGCGTCCCCTGTTAAAAGCAAGGTATCCTCTTTACCACGACCACCCTGAATGTATACATACGGGAGGTGAATGGGCGTGATCTCAGGGGCGGTTACCGGATCCGTAGTGAGACCCTCTTTAAAGCCCGTGAAAATCGCGCGAGGCGTACTGTTTTTGAGCCTCATTATAACTCTCCTTAAATTAAGGAAATTGTATGACATAATTGCACACGTGACACAATGTCATAGGCATTACGTAAAATATTACCATTATGCTTAAATCTGTGTGCGTAACCCGTTTTCTTACTATGCCGTAATAAAGGAATTATCTATGTTCATCTCTCCTTACGACACAACTGTTGGAACAAAACTCAAAGGGATTGACCGTATTCGCACCGCCATCGAGGTTGCTTATGTCGGTGGGTTGTTAAGCGCACCCGGAGAAGAAAATGGTGTAAACACCCCCGTCTTAGAAGTTATCGGTAACAAAAACACGTTAGACGATATTCCTTCCTTCGGTCATCCGCTGGTGATTAAAACGGTGATGGATGGACAACGCGTCGTCATCGACCAGCGTGCCTATGCTCGCACACCAACCGACACTTCACGCCCAGGATCGCGTACTACCGTCGTTAACGAACGTGAATATAACTTTCTTCAATCACGTGCGTATCTTCAGGTAGGATGGGAATCCTTGGGCACACGTCCTTTTGAACGTCTTGGTCCTATCCCAATGCGTGTCTTCTGCGATTGGATCAGCGGACAAATTACTCAACGTTTAGGTTTGGATCTCCAACAGCGTCGTGATGTTGCCATCATAACAGCGTGGTACTATCTTTGCTTATTTAAAGATAGCCTTACAAATAATGAAAGACTCACGATGGTACGTACCATCCAGACAACGCTTCGTTACGATTTTGCGAGCATCGGAATCGTTACCGAGAACCTGGGCTTTATCCCTAACATGGCGGCTTTTGTTACCGCATTAAAAGAAAGCAATATCAGCCCACGTTTGAACACGTTAACGCAAGCGCTGTTGTTTGAGATTACCGCCTACAGTTGGGTTGGGGGGTACAGTAAAGAAGTTGCCGGGATCGCTTTAGAGCATCCACCAACATTTATTCTTTTATGCTCTGCTGCCGACCACGATCGTGGTTACCGTGATACCGTGTTGGCTCGTCTCATGGCGGATCAGCGTCGCATGGCGCGTGACGTCAATGATTTCCAAGCCAACATGAAATACCTCTTGGAGGCATGCCGTGGTGTTGAACGCTTCTAATCCTACCGCGCAATATTTGATCAATCATGCTGCGCTGAATGTGAACTGCCGTCCATTAATGGACAACCAGCATCGTATCAAGATGCGTCGTATTACCGGAAAGACCGGCGCAGTAAAAAACTTTACGGCTTGGCATCGTACATTCAATCTTCCTGATGATACCAATACGTTCCATGTGTTTGTTATTGGACGACATATGGGGGAGGATTTTAATGTCGGGGCGGGTCGGTTGTGGTGGCGAGAACTCAGCAAGTTCTGTGAGGTGAAGGGATCGTATTACAATATCTATACCGAGGACGGTAAAGAATTCCCGTTGACATTAACGTGGACGGGTAATCTGGAAAACGAAACGATGCTGGTCTGTGTGCTCGACCAACCGAATATCGCTGACCTTGGCGTTGGTGATTATTACTGGCGCACCTATCTCAACGCCGACTTCGCAGAAGGCTATCCGTCATACACGAAACCGACGGGGCGTGAAGTGCATGTCCTTGGGGGGATTGTAACCAGCTCGACACAGGTTCTACAGTGGCAACGTCAGCTATACGCATGGCGTAAAAAGATCCAGGAAACCGGAATCGGTTGGACGCATTGTAGCATCAACGGTGAAGCGGTTGAAGATATCCCGCCGTCAAGTTTTAAGATCGGTGATAGCATTCAGGTCGTTTACGACGGTACGGTTGTCCATCGTTACAGTTTCCGTGTCGAAGACCTTAAAACGTATAACAGCGATCTGGACAAGAAAGTGAAGTATCTGATTCATCCACCGAAAGATGAGAAAGATATTAAGATTCAGTATCGTGATGATGTCGATATTTACGTGAAAGGCCCTAACGGAAAAGGACGTTACTACCACACCAACCAGGAAAATAGTATCCGCATGCTTACGCATCGTGATTACGGGATTCCTGTTGATTACGTCAGCTATTTCGTTGAACGTGCTGATGGTGCTGAATCACTTCGCGATTTAACGTTGGAAGTTATTGTCCGTGATAGCGGCTTGAAAACGCATTTGACCTTCGAGCATAATCGCATCCACGAGTTGTATAAACTTCCTGACGATGTCATTGTCGGTGCGATGTTAGAACAGAACGCGAATATACCCGAGTTCTTTGCACGCACACTTGAAGCCAGCAATTATACACGCATCATGCGTAATAAGGAAAGCAATATCACGATCGACATGGTGACTTCTGCTTACGGGTATAACGCGATGGCGAAACTGGTTGCGGATAGCCCACAACGTGTTACCGACGATATGGGTACACCGGCTGCTGAAGTCCCGTGGGGGCTGCGTGCAAACGCAACGTTCTTCGAATATGACAGTAGCGGTCTTTTATTAGGGATTACCCAACATCCTGCTGGACGCTATTTCTATCCGCAATACCCAACAACGTCGTATGTTGAGGGTCGTTCAGGCGTCGGCGGAAGAACGCTTGATTACGTGAAGGGTGTTGCCGACGTACCTGTTCGTGAATGGGCAAGCTATCGTTGCTATAGCGTCAATCTTCGTAACGGACAACCTGTCGCAAACACATGGAAGGATGTTACTGACGATGCTTCAGTGGTAACGGAAGAGAGCGGTGTGATTAAGTGGTCGTTGGATGGAAGAAAACAAACCGGGTTGGTATTGTTCGACACCTACTTCTTAGCGTATAAGACCACAATACAACATCGTAACCACACCGTATGGTTGGATGTTACGACGGGTATTGATGTTGAATATCCGCTGCCTTTCGAACCTGGTCAAATCGAAGTATGGTTAGGTGACGAGCGAGCAACCAAAAGCTACAGCTTGGTACGCGATATCGATTATATCGTAAAATGGCCAACGATCATGATCAACGCGAAACGGTATTTCAGTGAAGGGAACACGCACACGGTTACCGTGAGATGTACTGGTTTTCCACGTACGGACTTAACCGGTGAAACCGTTTACGATACCGGTTGGACGATGCATAATCAGCTTTCTTACGACGACGTGTTTAATGTTCGTGACGACCATGTTGTTCGTATTGTGGTTGGTGGACGTATTTACGATCGTAGCGAAGTGGTTACCGCAGAGGACACGCAATACCCTGCCGACATCAAAGTCAACGATGGGGTGCCTTATGCGATTTACCATGTTATTGCCCCTATCCGTGGTCTCGTGAACACAGACACGTATTATCTACGCGACAAAAGTCTTGAAACCGACAAACGCGTTGAAGACTATATGTCCTTGTATTTCCCTCGCGTGAAGTACGATACGCCGGTCACGATCGAAAACAAATATCAGCTGATCAGTCCAACGCTGATGGCGGTAACGTACGATCTTATCAACGGTGTTATCGATCCCGATCCCGATATGCAGGACGTTAAGTTGATGGACTTCATGAAACCGTATAAATGGTTCTATGATTACGATCCTGCGTTACGCAATTACGATTGGCGGATGGTTTCTATTCATCCACACGACAGTTGGACACCGCTTGAAGTCACAGTTAAACAGTTGCGGTTCTTAGAACGTGTCAGTCGTGAGTTCTTGAAAGATCGCGTGGACTTCACGAAGTTTTACACAATCAAAGGTGAGTGATAATGGGAAGAGAGATTACCAATCCGGTGCTTTACGCACAACAGCATCCGGATAAACTCGCTATTCAGGATCTCGACAGACGCTATACCACATATGCGTATAAAGAGATCTACAATGGTGTTGAAGAAGACTGGAAGCTTTATGTTCCCAACGTGGATGATAAAGTTGAAGACTGGGACACCAACGCGGTGTACCGGGTTATCGCTGTTGATGACAGAACGAAACTGAGTACCCTTAAGCTCATCGGTCAATTGTCAGCACCCTTCGATGGTCAAGGTGATGAAACAACGACCTTTGAAGGGATCGATCCAACCTGGTCGTACGATACCTGGCGGGTATTGATTAATACGAACACCATTCCAGCAACGATGAACATTGACCGTCGTTTCCATCTACACGGTTCGGATATTCGACGTATTGCGGTCTTCCGTGGTTCTGATATCAGCGCTAACGGCGAAATCATCAGTGCGATGTATGACAATAGCGGTAATAAGATCAGCGATTTTATTCCCTGTCAGCTTATCGCTTATAAAGACGGAACGAACAAAGCCATCTGGGCACCCCGTGAAGGCTACTGCATTAAACCTGTAGAAGACTTCGAACAAGTGATGGTGGTCGGTTACGGTGACGGTCCACAGCCGTTGTCGATGAAGCGCATGATCGTTCGTATTACTGATTATGTCCGTACACCAGACCAAGGTATTAAGTACATCCTGGAAGACGGAGTACGACTGAAATCGACCTGGCTTAGCAGCAGCGATTCCAAACTCCTTGAGCTACCAATCAACGTCAACTTGGACTCCGTCGACCTTCAGGCAGAAGTCACGTACAGCGACGGTTCTATCAAGTACTGGCCTGTTACCGGGAACAAGGTTGTGTTGGATGGCCTTAACGTCTTCACGTCTCAGGTCATTAACAGCAAACACCCACTGGCGCTGCACTACTACCTGGATGATGATGAAGATACCTCCTACGCATTACCAGGTGCAGTGAAACACATCAGTGTTCCATACACCGTCGTTTCGAAAGAAGCGAAGGGCGCGTATAGCGTTAAGCTGTTCTGTTATCCGCAATGGGTATCTGACGCTGTGGGTTACGAGCTGGTGTTCTGGCTGTATAACGTTGACCGTGAACGGTATTACAACGTCACCGACAAAGTCCAATTAGCGTTGAACAGTCCTGAGTTCAGTCCGAAGAAATACGGACAACCTCAAGAGTTTGCGTACAACATCTGGCTGGATGAAGTCGACCCTACCGTTTACAAACGTGTACGTCATACACAGACGATTCGCATGACGTTGCTGCAAGCCGGTTCGGCAACATCCGGTGATTACTGGACAGTTACCTTCAGTTCGCAGACCACCCCAACAACAACGGATGTATACGGCCGTAATACGAAAGCGTTGTTCTCTTACGACGTTGCCGGTAACGCGTACGTTGACTTGACGAACAAACACTCAGACCTGGGTGAATGGTTGAATCAGCTTTACTACTCAACCCATCCGCTTTATCTTGAGAAGACGGAATCGAAAGCACCAGAACCAACCCACTTTGAAATCATGGTTGGCCCTAACGTGCAGAAACGTTTCGAAATCTCACAATGGAATAAGAACAATAACGTCCCAGGTGGTACGGGACAGGATAACGCTAACCTGTATATCCGCTGGATTAAAGTACAGAACGGCGTTGACCTCCATCTCGGTATCACTGCCGTCGTTATTAGTAAAGTCGCATAAGGTAATACAACGATGGAGGGTGCTCGGCACCCTCCATCGGAGGAGTTTATATGTCGATTGTTGATCCGAAGAAAATCATTCTGTTTGAGGAGGATTGGGATTATTTTCCTCAAGCGGTTCCGCACTGGGAAACAACAAACACAAGTTGGCGTGATTTAGCGATTTTATATCGTCGTGAATTCGGCGTTCGTAACTCCGCGTTCTTCATGGCGTTGTTGAATCCAAGATTGATTGGTGTGGATCCTCATGCGCCGAATTTGACGTCTGAACAGATTCAGATGATCAGTGCAGAATGTTACCTCAATCCATGGTACTTCTTCCGTGAAGTGATGCGTGTCCCAGCAAAAGCGGGTGACAACAAAATCTCATTCCGTGCTAACCGCGGTAATATTCCGATGCTGTGGGGGATATTCACACGAACGAACTGGTATCAGATACAGATACGTCAGACTGGTAAATCCATGACCATGTTAGGTTTGTTTTGCTATCTGACGTATGTACGCAGTCGTAACACCGAAGTCATCCAGCTAACAAAAGACGGTGATGCGCGTACGAAAACAGTAGAAGACGTGCGTAGTATCCGTGATCTGTTACCGGCGTATCTCTGGACGCTGGATAGCCGTGACTCATCGAACAAAGAAAACGTCACCTACACACGTTTTAAGAACAAGCTTTCGGTGAAGATTCCGCGTTCGGATAAGAAACAAGCCACGAACATCGGCCGTGGTCTAACCACCCCGATATTCCATAGCGACGAAACCGCGTTTACGAAATACATCGAAATCATTGTTCCTGCCGGTATCGGTGCGATGGGTGCGGCACGTGATGAAGCGTTAAGTAACGGTGACTTAACCAGTATCATCTACACAACAACGGCTGGGGAATTGGATAAACGTGAAGGAAAATGGGCGTATGAAGTTTTCATGCGTTCAGCGCCGTTCTCTGAAAGTTTCTTTGATTGCCGTAACGAAAAACATTTACATCAAACGGTATTGAACAATGTACCGTGCGAACTTAGCAAGGCGACCGTCAGGATTGGTGCGCAATGGAACCATGCCCAGCTGGGATTCAGTGATGAATGGTTAGCGAAAACCATGAACGAAACGGAAGGTGACAAACTCCAGAAAGACCGCGACTACATGAACATCTGGACCAACGGTTCAGCAGAAAGCCCGTTAACCGCTGAGATGGTTGAAATGATCATGGCGGGACAACGTGAAATCGACCACATTGAGATTTCACCTGAAGGCTACTGCGTTAACTGGTATATCCCTCGAGGTCAGATCGAAACCTACATGCAGAACAATAAGGTGGTTGCGGGTTTGGATACCAGTGATGCGATTGGTCGAGATGCTATCGGTCTGGTCATGGTTGACGTGGAAACAGCAGAGGTTGTGGCGACAGGTCGTTTTAATAAGTTAAGCTTGCTTTCATTTGCGCGCTGGATAGCGAACTTCCTGATGCGATATAAAAATGTGACGTTGATTCCTGAACGTAAAAGCAGTGCGATTATGCTGTTAGACGCGATCGAGGAGTTCCTAAGACAAGCGGGTATCGATGTATTCAAACGTGTCTATAACACCATTGTGGACAGACATGCTGACAACCCGGCGATGTTTGAAGACTTGAAATTACCGTTAAGCATGCGTGATGAAAGCTGGTACGCGCAACGTAAGAAGCATCTGGGTTTCACCACGGATGCGCGCAAACGTATGGAATTGTATTCCGATATCTTGATGGAAGGTATTGTAGAAACGCGCGGACAATTACGCGATAAGATGCTGTGTTCTGAGATTCTCGGCTTGGTGATTAAAGACGGACGTGTCGACCACCAGGATGGAATGCACGACGACATGACCTTTGCGTGGATGTTGGCGATGTGGTTCATTAAGCGTGCTAAGAAACAGATCCATTATGGTATCGATCCCCTTAAAGTCATGAGTCGTTTACCGGCATCGGTGACCGGTGAAATAGACCCCTACGAAGCGTATCTGAACCAACAGCAGGCGAAGTTACGTCAACGTGTTGCTGAAATCTATGAGCTGCTCAAAACCGAAACCAACGGCCTCATTTTGGATCGTTTGGAGGCAGAGCTTCTTACGTATAAAGGGAAGATACGTGGGGAGGATTCAGCGTCTGTTTCTATTGACGCGATGATCACGAAAGCAAGGGAAGAACGCGCGAACACGTATCGTCAAATAAGCCGCTCCTCAAACGAACGGAATATTTCTCGTAACGCGTGGATGACGATGGGACAATACCGTCCGGGAGGTTTTTTCTAAGCACGATTTGCAGACTCCCCGTTAATTCCGATGGGGAGTCTAAGTATTATAATACGAACGACGTATAACGTTGAGGTACGCCATGGGCGATTCACTTGATCATGACACACTCGAGCAATTACGTATTTTAATCAAACTTGTTAAACAGCTGGAAACAGACGATAACTTAACGGATAACGCGCATTCTATTTTAAGCGATAAGAACATTCTTGTTGAACGCATTCAGAATAAATGTCAACGTCTTCTGTTGTACGTAGAAGATTCAGATTGTTTAAGCGCCAGAACAAAACATTTGTTCGATGCCGGTATTCGTGTATGTGCGCAATCGGAGGATCTTTTCTGTTGGCAAAGAGGTGTATTATTTACCACAAAAGGTCGAATTGAGTTTTAAAGACAGCATAATAAACATAGCCTCCTCTGGGTTCCATTCCCAGAGGAGGACTATGGGGCCTGAGCATTTTTGGTCTGTCGAGCACTGTGAGAGAACGACAGTTAACCAGGAGAGGATAAATGGCTTAAAGGGATGGTACTCCTGGGTGAAGCCCTATGCTTCAAATAATAACCAACGGCAGTAAAACTTTACCGTGACATCGCACGACGAACGTAATAGTTGCGACTAAACACACGAAGCAGGATATACAGAAAGACCCCGGTGCGGGTTGCTGCTGCTTCAGCATCGTTTCTTGCGTTGGTCGCTTTCTTAATGACTTCAGAGCCGATTTTACGAAGTTCTAACAGTTTCGGGTTGCTGGTACGGTTAGACGTGTAGACGTTACGCATGTAGAATAAGAACGTTAAGTCACGCATATCGACTTTATTCAAGATGATGTATTCGATCGCATGTTCCATTACAAGCCGCAGCATTTGAGAGACCTGTTTTCCGTCTTTCGTTGGACGTTCTACATTAGCGCTGATATAGCTTAATGCGCGTTCAAGAGACAGGAGGTTGGTTGTATGATGCACGTCGAGGATAACCACCATCAGTTCGCGTTTAACGAAACTTGTTCGGTCATAAGCGATTTCGAACAGGTATTGCCGGTAGGTGGTTTCGTTACGTTTAATGTCGCGAACAGCGAGACCGTCATCTAATTCTACGGTTTGTGATGACGTGCCGATTTTCTTACCTTCTTCATACATCGCGTAATAGGTGTCGGTGATACGGTTGATCACTTTACGAATCCCCGTATTCACGTCACGTACGAAACGCTCAGCAACGCTATCCGGTTCTAAGGTCGACCAACGACTGAAGTGGGTACTGTTACGCGCAATGATGGCATTACAGCGTTCATCGATATACTCGTTCCAGCTGTTCATGCGCTTGATGCCTGATTTGAGGGTCAACTCATCATACGCCTTAATAGCAATCGCTGGATCAGCGTTGTACGGATAACGGCGTGCCACCAGGCCACAAATGAATTTATAATGAAGGACTTGCATTGCTGCAAGCATCCCGGCTTCACGAACCTTTTCTTTTTTGATCTGTTTGCTGTGGAAAATCGCATGAAGCAACCAACAGCAGCTAAGGTTAAACGCATTTGACGCAACACGGTTGGTTTGCGTGTTGTAAAAGGGCAGTTTACTTAAATCGCGTCGTAAGCTTTCTTCATCCATCATCAAGACGTCGGAAACCCACATATCGTTATGTCTTGTTGTGAATCGGATTTTCTGTACGCCTAATAAAACCCCACCGAAAAAACGCATGTGTTCTTGGTCTTGCGTACGGAAGCGTGTTGCGTAACGGATAACCTGATTAACAAAATACTCGTCGATGTCAATGCCTTCCGCATGCGCATTAAACACCTGTAAAATAGAAGACATGAGCATGCTCCCTCAGATGGTAAACGTAATAAAGACTGTCATATCATCGCGAAATGGAGATTAAAATAAACCTACATTACCTTCATGATTATATCCGCGGAAGGCAACGTAATGTCATCCATACCACATAGGTCAAACATGAATATAGGATTAGAGTATATCGAATATGCACTAACGTTCAATCTCTTCGAATTGCATCGACCTCTTCAATTGGGGTATTTGGTTAACGCCTCAGCAAACGAGGATAATTTCCAACTTCGATTCACACCGCCAGGATTACCCGATACGATCGTTATCGAGGGCACGTTAGATAAACTTCGTGTCTATCTTCGTGACGCTGACGACCCGCAGCTTTTTTATCCTGGATTCGCTTATCTGGTTAGAGATCATGTCTTTCTCTTTACGGATACCGATATCGACGAGTGGTTTACTGAGCAGTTTGCTGAATTTGGTTGCGTTACCGATTGGCGACATAAAGGCATGACACCATGCTGGATTCCCATTGAGCGGTTTTGGGGGCACCAACATCAACTGGGTTGTTATACGGTTGTGTTAGAAACCGCTGACTTCTTTGGGCATCGTGTACTACGTAACGCGAAATACGGTCGCGTCGTCGACCCAACAACAATCATTCATTCAGGTAAATTAAGGATTACAAGATGAGCTTTGTACCAACCTTTGCTAACGGCGTCGCAAGCGCTACGCTTAATGATAACAACGTTACCGTGGAAATCCATCGTGGGTATCTTTCGGTGTATGATAACTCAACAGGCTCTGATGCCTGTATCTTCCGTTACCGTTTGGATGAAGATCGTTTCCAGATGGGCGCGATCTTCCAGAAGTTCGGTTTGGAATTCGAAACCCGTGTTGTCGGCGCATTGCAACATAACCCGTTGTGGATGATGTCGGCGGGTTTTACTCAATGGCTACATTACAGCGGCGATCCGCAGGCAGGGGTTATTCACTTCTTTCTGGACAACGCGACCTACAACAACTGCATGGTTGTCGGCATTTCAATTAAACCCGAACAGTTACATCGACTGCTCTGTGTTGATGCATATATCGATGAAGATACCTTACAGGACGACACCGACCTTCTGCAAATGCTTATCAACGGGGATCCTCTCGATCTGCGTCAGCAAGCGCCCACTGAACAAGTCTGCTATACACCTACCTTTGCCCCTAACCGAGTCCTACACGGGCTTGGTGCGCTTTATGCGATGTTGATGGAGGTTTATGTCCCATGCTTCAAAAATTAATGATTCCTTGCGTGAACGCGGTTATCGATGACGAAACAAAACAGGTTCATGAAATCGTTGTTTCGGGAAACCATTACTACACGGTAAGCTGGTATCCACCAGACAATCGTATCTTCTTCAAACCCCATATCGAACTCCGTCGAGGTTCTCATACCGGATTGCTTTTAGGGTACATCAAATTCAATGATGATCACACACCTCATTTTGAAAACGTGAATTTTCATGATCCTAAGCAATGGGTAAAAATCATTGCTCAATCACGTCTGTACAAGACGATGACAAAGAAGGGAGATGCATTCGAAGCATTGAAGGTTTATGCAGAGATAGGGTGTTGATAGATAAGAGAGGTAAAGCGGCAGTAAATCTCTACAGCTTTGCTTATTCATTTGAGCAATACTGGTTGCTTACCTCTCTCCCTAAAAAGGAGAGGGCCGGTAGGCCAGTATTACTTGGGAGAATGGGGTGGTGGGGAGCATTATATCAGTTTACTATCTTTAGATAGAACAGTAAGTAACAGAGATTAATTTAGGTTTATTACTATTATTATACTCGCTTAAAAATACAAGTATTCTAATTCATCAATACAAACATCGAATATGACGTAAAACATAACCTCTTTAAAACTTAATATGTTAATTAAACAACAGATCAAAACCAATAAGGATTTCTATCATGGATCAATTACCAGGATTAGATAACATTACCTATTCCGCTTCTCTTGTTCTTAACCGTTATGTCATTGCTGTTACATCAGGTATTGTTCCACCGTTAGAGAAAACATTACCTCCGTTATGCAATTTACTGTTACGTGTTCAACACACGGATGTTCCTGTTCATAAACCGTTTGTTTATCCTGAACGTGAAGATAAGTGGCTTAAGGTGGTAGAAGGTCCTTTGCACTGGACAACGATGCCTGATGCGGAAGATCTTACCGAGACCGAAAAAGATGACGTCTTCGTAAGTGTACGCAATCTGGTTGCTTTCGTTGTTGGAAGCCGTGAGAAAGCGCATGACGATCGTGTAAACGAAATCGATGAGAAACTTCGTAAGGTGCTTAACGATCCAGAGCGTACGCCTTATGCAACCGAAGAAATCGATGGGGTTCTGTTCGAGTATTATCAGATCCCGGTTGATGAAACCTTAGGGTCAACGATGGTACCTACCGCACGTTTAGGTCAGGTTACCGATTTGATTCGTAGCGATTGGTTGTATCGTAGCCATCCTGCTTTTTTAGCGAAAGGCGAACAGCCGTTGATCACCGCAGCGTTCATCGCAGGCTACAACAAAGAAACCGATAAAGGGGAAATCTATCTTGCGGTTTATCGTGGGCATACGCCAATAGGCGTAGGAGGTAAACTTCGTTTCTGGGGAATCGATTTTACCATCCTGCAATGCGGGGTGTTATTACGCAAGCAACGCACGTTGGCGCTTCTGGATTATAACTTCCAGGATCTTACGCTGATGGATCCAGATAAAGCCATGCCGATCATGGAGTATCCAACCAAAACCGGTGTTAAGAACTTCATCGCAGCGGCAGAAGATAGTCCATTAGGCACATGGCATGTAAGTTTACAGTACAACGGAACAGAATGGTACCGTGATAAACATGCACCAGACGTGGATGCGACGTTAAAAGCACGTTTACTGAATGAACTTGAACAATTTGTTGCAACGGAGAAAATGAACAATGACGTTAACGATGAACAATAAGGACATCAAAAACGCCTTCGTAAGCATCGAACTTGCGGAGGTTTCCCTTATTGTCCGTGGTTATAAACCAGAACCGTATCACCAAGCAACCGGATTCCGTTTGGCGCGTTCAGCGAATCGTCTGTTACCGGATGAATTAGCATTGATCACCGGTAAACTTCGCTTGGTCTTCGAACCGAATAACGACGGACATATTCCTGTTGGGATGACCTGCGTGGTGTTCATCGATGATCAGCCGTTGGTGCCGGTGGAGTTGTCTACAGAACATCTTTGGAATACCTTACCGATCACGCGCGGGTCATGCCAGAGCTTCTCGGATAAAACACCCATACTCCAGGCGATCTGTTCCTACACCGACGGTGAGCCAATACACACGTTCGCACCAGAGCATTTTGATGATATCATTTTGTTCCTGTTAGATACCGACGAGGTTGAAAAGCATCTTCCAGAACGAACAACGTTCGTCAGCCCACGTAAACTTGAGGTTGTTCGTGGTCGTCCACTGATGTTGGATCCTACCACGGAGCGTCAGCCGTTCACGTTGCGTAAAGAAACCAATAGCGATGGACGGGAGGTATGGGAATTCCGCACGGATTACCTGCTGTTGAGTTTTATCTTTCCGCAGGATCCCCAGGAACCCATCCAGGTTAAACCCGGTAAATGGGGGGATGATGCAACCGAGGAAGAACGCATGTCGCTTGCGATGCAGCTGAAGATGATCATCCTTAGCGCGTTGCCTCGTTATGCCTGTTTACGCGATCGTGCGTTTGACTATATCAACCTATCGGAAAGCAACAACTAATCAGTAGGTGGCCATGGATAACGTTGATGTTATTCGTGAATACCGTGCTGCCGTGTACGTTGGTCCGATCGTTGATGTGTTGGATCTTGCGTTATGTTCGTCGGTACCTGAACCGAATGTACGTCATCTGATGGTCGAATATGTTATCCTGCAGGCTGCGAATGACAGCGGCCTGTTTTATTCCGATCGGTTAGGTTTGGCGCACTACTTCAAACCGGAGGTAACCCGTTTCTTACGTGAGCTGTCAAGGAAGGTGCAAACGGAGGTGCGTTGTTGTATTGTAAACCAATTGGAGCCGAATTTCTGGTATCGATATGAATTCGAATTAGAAAGCGCCACGTTGGAATACAATATGCTCCGGTTGGTGATGATCCGACAAGGAGTTTAAGGAGGATCGATCATGACGACGAAAAAGAAAGTAACGCCGAAGGCTGCGCACGGTATTTACGAGCTGTGGTTATTGGATAAACACGGCTACAAAGTGTTAACCAAAGAAGAAGGACGGCATGTTAAGGCAGGGCTCATGGTATTGCAAGGCGAGCTCTTGCTGGATAATGGAACGTTGTTTTTGAATGGAAGGAAGATCGCTGTAAAACAAGGACGTCGATATGAGATTTGTTATCCGTTACGTCCAGGTGCAATGAAGAATGCGCTTTACGCAAGTATGCGTTCTGCGATGAAACGGGAAGGGTTGTTATGATGAATGAGAAACCGCAAGTAAAGCTTTATAAATCAGGCTACACGACAATAGAATACGTTGAAGGGGTTCACAAAAAGAAAGATGCGGCTTATGTACTGCATTATTCCAAACATCATGCTACGTTGTTTGCGTATACCGTGCTGAGTATGCACAACGTGAACACAGATGATATCGCACGGTGGCTAAATATCCATCCGGCTGACGATCGCGTGCAGTTTATCGTTACGCCACGTGTCGAGTTTTCTGGTAACGCGTATCGTTTTACGGATAGCGAAGACGGTGAAACGTTCTTACGTTTGTATATCACCGACATTAAGAAAACGCGACCGACGCCGTCATTGATCATTAATACGACAAACACGCAATATGGTGTTTACTTCGATTGTTTACCTGACGATCTTATCTTCAACGATACCTTACAGATATCGGCGAGTGGTGTTGCTGCTGGCTTTGTTGAGACCTCCCTCGAACTCGCCGAGGGAGGGAACCACAGATAATCAGAAGTAACCGGTTTGCAGACGTATTGCCCGACGTTTCGTTTGTGGGTCGTTCCATGCAGCAACGCCTGCCCACGTCTCGTTCAGGAATTCCTGGTAGGTGTTTTCCGCATCAGCGAAGCGATCGATGTATTCCTTGAATGCACCGACTTCTTGACCTTGTGCGGTAACACCACGATCGAGACGAATAACGGTTCTGTTATAGATGTCACTTTGTGTGGCGTATAAACAGAGCTTGTAAAAGTCGTTCCAGACTTCCATGCTGAGGTTGGTTAGTTCTGGATCATGGGCAAGGAAACAGCGTAAGCTCAACGGGAATTGAACCGGTGTGACGTTGTTCACCATGATGGTGTTAGGTGCGATGATGTCAACGTTAGCAGTACTGAGGATGTTCACCGGACCGAATGCATTCATCCCTTGTTGCAATGCGTTGCTTGCGGGGTTCCATCCGCAAAGCTGTCGTTGGAACTGGGTTTGGTTGAACGCCCCCCATTGACCGTTATAGTTGATTCCGTAGTTATTCACGCTCCCGGAGATAATCGACAAGGCTGACGTGATATAACGTCCTTGTGTCGCTTCCAGCGGAATATGGAAAACATAACAGTTAATGGTGACTTCTTCAATCGTAACGCCTGCATCATCAAGAGGAATAACGGTCTGTAGCCCCCCGTAGATATCGATGTCTCCGATAACCCGTTTACGGATTACCCAATCGGTAATGATATCTTCAACGGAACGCGGATAGCGGTTACGCCAATCGTAACGATCGATATAGCAATACTGTAGAATATCTGCCGGTATTGTACGGCAGATACGATCGACACTGTAGTCAATAGCACCCATGGGTCACCCCTTTAGTAAAGAAAGATTCATTGTGCGTTAAATACATATCAAGTTAGGAGTTCACATGCAAGAGAACCAAGTACATATTTGGGCGGTTGGTGGTTGTGGCGGCGAAATCGGCTCAGCATTTGAAGGCGAAGTCGCGAAAGGATTACACAGCATGACGTATGTTGATACCAGCCGTGCTAACCTACGTGATAGCGCACTGGACGATGATCACATTTACATCTTTAAAGATGCAGCAGGCCGCGAGCTTGATGGTTCCGGTAAGAAACGCGATGAGAATGCTGAACTGATCTGCTCACAAATCCCAGGTATTCTTAATAAGCATACGCCAGGTAAATTCAACATCGTCGTCTTCAGCTTAAGCGGTGGTTCGGGTTCCGTTGCAGGCCCTGCGCTGGTCGCTAACCTGCTGGAACGCGGTGAGCGTGTCGTCTGTTGTATCGTTGCCTCCTTCGACGATGAACGTCAGACCATCAATGCTGACCGTACGTTCAAAGGACTGATGGCAGCCGCAGAAGGGTTGAAACGTCCTGTGATTGTCAGCTACCACATGAATGGCGAAAACGGGAAATCGGAGCAAGACGTTAACCTGGATGTCCAGATCGTTATCAGCCAACTCTGTGTGTTGTTCTCTGGTGAGAACCGTCGCTTGGATAGCGCTGATCTGGAGAACTTCTTAAACCATCCTCGTGTTACCGGTTTGGAACCGACCATCACCGAATTGAACACGTTCATGGGATACGAGTGGACCAAAGAGCATGATAGCCCGATTGCTTTCTGTACGTTGTATCCGAAAGATGCAACAAAAGTCATGGGTGTTAATGCTATCTATAGCTGCGATGGTTTTGTACCGGAGAGCAGCCCAATTCGTGAAGCGACGTCGTTCGTATTAAGCACCGATCGTTTAGGGGGTATTATCAAACAAATCGCGGACGAAGCAAAACGTTTTGTTGAGCATCGTAACGCACGTCAACAAGCACCGAAGGTGGGTGATGAAACCGTAGCGGAAGCGAAGAACAGCGGTTTCTTGCTTTTCTAATTCATGGAGATGCGCTATGTCGCTGTTTATCTGCGAACGTTGCGGTCACGTTGATAGCACTGAATTGGCATACGAGCATCAACGCCGTGATGGTCAGTTCCTGTGTACGAAATGTCAAGGCCGTCAATGGCATGGCTATTTCCCTTATCAGTCGTATGACCCAACCAAACATGCACATATCGTCAACCATCCCTCATTGAAGATGGAAGGTTAAAAGTATCATGATGAGCCTGTCCTTCGGGGCAGGCTTTTATGCCGTGTAGGAGAGTTTATGGGAAAATGGTGGACAAGAATAAGAAACCGTTTTAACGAATGGAATCAAGCACATCAGGATCGAAAAGACTTCGCCGTGTTACAAGGTTATCCAGCGTATACGCGTACGTACCTCACGCTTTATTATAACCGTTCGAAGAGGAAATGGACGTTTGAGTGGGACGATTTATTTGCTGATCCTCGACCTACGCATTGGCCGATAGAAGACTGCGTGATGATTGTTCCGCGAGATACGCGAGCAACAGAAGATGAAATAAAACGCGCCTGGGAGGCTTTAAATGAAAGGGGTATCGGTTGTATCAAAAGAGGAAGAAAATAGCGCGAGAAACTCTCCTGTTTCGTTTTACGCCGTATATTTTAACTATTCCCAGATATCGTGTGTATAAACAATGGGGACTTAGGAAAAGAGTATGACCAAGAGATTAGCCAGGATCGATTTGTATACGTTAGCGTCGTGGGTTTCGTTACCGCTTATCGATTGCCTGAGTTTGCATCATCAACGCCAGCTTTCTCCGAAGGCAAAACTGCAATTAACCGAATTGTTGGTGGATTTCGATCTTAATCAGAGAATGCCCTGGACACGGCATGATTGCCGCTATCGACATGAAGCGTTTGCAGAAATCCTCGGCCCGATTTGGTACCAACCTGAATTTCGAGAAGACTTCGATGTTGTCCAGGGTATGGTAACCGAATATTTGTCTTATCATCACAACAAGCTGTTTGGTAAGAATTGGTCGGATAACCGTATTTACGGAATAGAACGTGTGTGCGATTATGCCTATATTGTTGATCTTGGCCGTGTTCCAAAACGTCAAACAAAACCAGCACCGTTAAAAGCATTTGAGTTTCAGGAGACAGAATATTGCGTTGATCGTAAATCAGCAACCGAACATGTTATCCGTGTACGTAATAGTAATCCTCGCGTGATGGCGATGCCATCAATTAACATTACGATCAATGTCTGCCCATCGGGCGTGGTTGTTGAACGTCCCCAGGAGCTAACAGATGAACAATTTGAATGGCTTGGACAATTGGAAGAACTTCGATTGGCCCACGCAAAACGAAAAGCCGCAGAACTTGCCAATGAACCCATTTATGTCAAACAAGGCCTCGCCGTTAAGGAACGCTACAAACAACGCCGTTCCGTCCTTGGCCCCGTGCAACCCGTACTATATGAGTTTGGGGTTCCCGAGCACCGGATGGATGCTGAGTCGATGGCAACCGCTTTCTTGGATAACGGTGAAATACATCGACAAGGTGCACGTTCTTCGGGTCCTTTTCGACCGGTTCGAGTCCAGCGTACACGCCGACATCGGCATACAAAGTCGAGAACAGGAAACACTGACATGCCACGAAACTTGGATCGATCTCATTACCGAACTTATTGAACGTGCTGGTGATACCGAGCGTATTTTCAACGAAGACGAACCTTCGATGGAAAGACACGTGGACGCGTATCACGCTGCAGCTTCCGAACTTACGCATCTTACGATGACGTTAGAACCGGTTTTTGGTAGTGAGTTTATTCACGTATGGGAACATATGTTGGAAGGGCCTTACAATTGGGCGTTGGAGAGTTACAATGCGGCCACCTTTGTTGCGATCTTTAGAGCAATTTCAGAGAGACGATGCTAAACCGTCGGCGATTCCGCGTCCAGGTCAGGTTTCGATACATATTCGCGCACCACAGACAGGACGTCGGTACATCATCCCGTTCTTAAACTACAGTGAATATCTGTTTTTGATGTTCGATGAGCGCTTACCTTATTTCTCACCGAATGGCAATTACGATATCCATACGTTGCTTTATGACACGATTGAACTTTATCTGTACAAACGAAATATCTCGGGTCGTGATGTCGATACACAACTTGAGTTTGTTTTGGATGAGGTTTTCCTGCATGAAGACTATGGTCGTGATGAGAAGTTTGATTTCCGTTGTCGGTTGTCCGTGATGCGAAGCGAGGTTCATCAGATCCTCCGCACCTGGATTCCACGCGTGGAAGATTGGTGGCATTTCAATTTCACGTTAGATACGAGTATGACATTATGGTTGGTGGTGGAATAGTACAATCAAGGCCATCGGCATTCGTGCGTTACCGGCAGAAACCGAATTTCCTTAACGGGAAAGATGATGGCGTGCGGATAGCTGTGTGTTTGGAAACCGTGTTGGCGATGTTGTACCAACACATGGACACGTATGCTTTCTTTGACTGCATTAACGTATCAGCCTATGACGTGCTTCAGTATACGACGTATGAGTATTGGTCGTTACGTATGCAGCGACCGTTTCATTCGTGGTATCCGCCGGTATATGAAACGATTGCTGAAGACCTATGCCAGGATCTGGTGAGTATCGATCATGACGGCGATTACTTCGAAGCGGTGTATAGCTACGTTGATGCGATTAATGAAACTATTAACCTTATCTTCCCGTGCTTCGATGGCGCGATGACAAGGATGCTGACAGCTAACGGACTTTTACCGAAAACCGACGAGAACGACCTCGAGTTAGAAGGAATTCACGGGTATGTTGCCTTTTTCAACATTAAATGTGGTTGATCGTGGAACAGACACCTATCGCCTAACGGTGGCGATTCCGGATTGGTTGCAGAATGAGCTGAATGATTTAAAAGGACCCGAAGATCCGTTGCGTATCACTGCGTTGTTGGTGTTGTCGCTACGTTATCTTAACCGTCCTGTCTTAGCACGTGAAGCGTTCGAGAACGCCTACATCCTCGGTTACGTGAAACGTGAAGACACGCTGTTGTTTACGAAGATGCAGCTCTGTTTCTTAAATCAATTGTGTTTGTTCAATGTTGGGCGCACGACGAATGCGCATCGTTACGGTTGGGAGGTCGTACAGATCTATCCTACCGTTATGGTGGTGTCCAGTTTTCGTCGCGCATTATGGGATGATCCAGAAAAGACGGTGGCGTCGTTAATACATACGCCTAACAAGAGAAACACAGGATGGAAAAATACGCCTCTGAGCGCCGTCGCCACGTTATAAAACGCGATGATCACTATCTTGAGCAACTGCTTGAACAGGCGGTCTATGACATCTACAGTCAGGCAGAAGACGATTACTGTTTGTCTGGATGGGGTATCGAAGGAAAGCAGATGCTGATGAGGAATCTCCTGCAAGAAATCGCAGATGTTGTCTTATCGGATATCGACGATGACTTTATCGACGAATACTGCGAAGAGAGATCGTTATCACGAAATCTTGTCGTACGTATCATCGCACGTGTTTATTATCGTGTTGTCCAGGATATGGAGTTTACAAAAACGTTTTATCGTGGCGGAACATTATCATCTATCCGAGTTTGGTCAGCGACAACGTTCGGATATGAATACATTTTTGAATAAAGGATGCTATTATGCCAGCTTCTGATTTAGAAAAGATTGGCTCTGTTGTGAGTTTTGATGTGTACGCCTCAGAACTTGGGGTTAACTTCAACGGAGTGGAAATTAGTGCGGTATACAACTACCGTACCGCTGTACGTAACGGCCGTGATGTTGACGCTATCCATCAGCAGATCTATTCCCGGCTTCCGTCTAGCGTTCCGAATGATCCAACGAAATATAACTACGTTGAGGTCATCACCGCTGATGGCGAGTATGTGATTCTAGGGATTCCTTGGATTAAGGAGAGTACAATCGTTGTTACCAAGACGTTGATTTATAAACCCAGCATCGTTATTGATGATGCAACCGATGTGACGAAAATTAATCAGATTCTTAATCAAGCAGGTTACACCAAGATCGTTGCTAACGACTTGATTAATCAGTAAACTTTTACATATGGTACTATATATTTTGAGTGGTTAGCGCCATCGGTGAAATAAGATAGGTTCACGTTTGTTCCTTCTTTAGTGAACCGTCTCTCGTTTACAACCTCCCTCTGATCTGGCATCACTGTAGACGAGAAGATCTTATTTCACGAACATCATCGATATCTTTCAGTCACACTTTTCATTTCCCTGTTATTAATTATCCTTTCAACCGATCTGGCTTCGGCTGGATCGGTTCTTTTTTATGCCGTCTTTCTTTTTTAACAGATATACGAGATGATGTAGATAGGCTACACGACTTTTGGAGGGTTTATGGAAAATCCGTTCTTTTACGACGAAAACGGATACGGTCGTACGTTGGATATGACCAAAGAAGCGGTGCAGGATTATACCCTGTTCTTAATGCGCATGCGTGGTATTTCTCAACAAGAAGCATTACGGTTCGTACTTGATACTATCAAGCCAGGTGGTGCACACGGGATGGTTGATCCTGACTGTCTTGTTTTAACACAACGTACCGAAGGAAACCGAGAAAAAGAAGTTATTAAGTTCAGTCAGTATATCAACGATATCAAAGAAAATAATTTAATCATTACCCCGGTATGGGCGAACTGTTATCCACGTGAAACACGTTCCAGCGTGTTAAGCGACTTCGCGGTTGAAAACGGTAAGCTGCGTAAGAAACAAAAGAAACAAATGTCTATTGCACAAGCGCATGGACGTAAAGACGAAGCCGAACTGCACGATAAACGACAAACCAACACCAAGTTAGACAACAACAGTTTGTCGGGAACACAGGCATCTAAATTCAATCCGTTTTATAACCCGATCGCACATCCGAGTTTAACCACGACATGCCGATGCGCTTCCGGTTCGGCGAATGCGAATAACGAGCGGTTCCTGGCGGGTAATTTTCATTATTACGATTGCGACATCGCGATTGAAAATATCGTAAGCATTGTCCGTAACAGCGATCGTAAAGCCATTGAGCAGGTGATGGTAAAATACCAGCTACATTACCCTACACCAGAAGAGGTTTGGGCTAATGTATCAAAATGCCTGCATCGCTATATTTTCGACCCGGAAAAAGAACTGGTTATTCAGGAGTTGATTAACGGTTTAACGCCGTTGGAACGCGCCTGTTACATGTATAGCAACAACTTGTATTCGTTGCGTGAACTGAATCCTGAGTTTGTTTGTGGTTTCCTTGATTCGTTATGTGAATTGGCCACCGAACCTGTTGAAACGATGGAAGAGGCGAAAGCCATTATCGCATCCATGGATAATAACACGGTTGCCTGGATTACAGCACAGTGTACCGAGTTCTTAAATGGAGAAGCGATTTACGTTGCGTTAGAAAAAGGCAACGAACTGGGTTATCGTCTTACCGCTGCCACGACAAAATTAATGTTACAACGTATCCAGAGTTACGCTGACCTGATTATGGCGTTCTGGCGCACCGAGAACCAACCCGCGGGTGTTTATGCGTTTCCGTCAGCCATCCGTGAAGTGGGTGTGTTGTCCGATACCGACTCAACGGTATTTACCTGTCAGGAGTGGGTTCAGTGGCGGTTTGGCAACATGGAGATCAATCCGATTTCAACGCGCTTAGCGAATACGCTTATCTACCTGGTTACGCAGATTACGGTTCATCTGATGGCAATGTGCTCGGGTAATATCGGTGTCGCGAAAGAGCATATGTACGTGATGGAAATGAAGAACGAATATATGTTCTTGATTCTGTCGTTGACTTCGATGGGTAAAAACTATTACGGTTACATGACCATGCGTGAGGGGGTTCCAATCAATCCACCGAAACTGGAATTGAAAGGTCCCGTTATGCGTGATGCGTCAGCACCAAAAATGATCGTACAACGTGTTGAGCGCATGATGTGCGGTATCATGGATAAACTGTTACGTAACGAGAAGATCAGTATCAGATTAGTGCTTGATGACATTATCGCGTTAGAAAACGAAATCGTGGAATCGATGAAACGCGGCGATCCTGATTTCTTAACACGCGTTAAAGTAAAACCACATGTTGCGGTTACCAAGCAGTCGTACGACATGTGGGAAGAGGTGTTTGCGCAATCGTACGGCCATTGCCCTGAACCGCCTTATGTTGGGGTTCGTGTACCATTGGCAACGAAGAACAAAACGCTTCTTAATGATTGGATTGATTCCTGGGAGGATAAAGGGTTACAACAACGTTTCCGTGATTGGATTGTACGTAACGATAAGAAAACGATAAGCAATTTAACGATACCATTACCGGTGATCGAAGCCTCTGGGCTTCCCGATATTTTCATCCAAGGTATGGATATTCGTCGATTGATTTCTACACTCGTTCGCTCGTATTACGCATTAATGGAAAGTTACGGTATTTTCATTTCGAATAAGAACAACACACTGTTAGCCCAAGATATCGCTGCAAGCTACCAACCGAAAAAAGAAACCGCAGAGTAACATAACCCTCCTCCAACCCATCAGGGAAGGAGGAGGGGATTATGCACCAGCGGGAAGTATTTTTAAAAGATCAGCAACCTGTGCGATAACCTCGCGTCGTAGATCACCGGGTAAAGGAGACGATTCCCAATTCCCTTCTTTTAGACTTCGATCGGCTGCACGATATAAGTCGTTGTCGGTTTGACTACTGAAGCCGACGCTTTCTGAAACGTTTTGCAAGGTAACAAGCTGTTGCCATAAAGACAAACATCCGAGATCCCTTGCCCACCGTGTTTGTCGAAGATCGATGGTGTAACCCATGCGTGTTGCTTGAAATTGATCCTCGTATAAACTCGGTATCTGTTTCAACATATCGGTGTAACTACGTTTTCTTCGTAATAGCTGATGTTGGACGGTCAGCACCACTTGACTGAAAACGTTATCCAGATCGTTGACGTAAATCGGTGACTTGAGCGGATTCTTAGCCGGAGGTACCCATAAGCAACGATTGCGGATAGCCACGTCGTTGTGTGTGTATAATGCATTTACCAAAGGAAAACTGGCAATGAAACTTGTAACAGGTTCTTTAACCACCCATTTACCATCGACGTTGTGACCCATGACCAATGACCACATGCGATACTGCAATGCTAATAAAGGTACATCAATCATGATAACCGCAAAACCCCGTCCTTCTTCAACCGGTTTTCGATGTAGAGGGATATAGCGAAGATTCGCGTAGGGGTGTGTCACGATTCTGACCGGAGACCAGTTACGCCAGTTATCGAGAACGTCACGCGATATAAGACGGCTTTCACTGGTTGCAATGATCGCTTCATGCAATCCCGGATAGAACGCACCGTTAAATAACTTACCCGCGTATCGCGCTGTTGATAGCTTAACGCGATTCCCCAATTCTGGTGTAAGGTCAGCGATCATGTCGTAGTAAGTTTGTACTGAGATGTCGTATCTCATAGGGAGCTGTGCGAGCAGCAATGCAAGGATGTGATCGCTCTGAACCGCGAAGGTAAACCCTTGGTAGTGGTTCTGGATTGTCTGTAGGTTTCTTTGCACTTCGCGTATTAGGTAGTCTTTCTGAGGGATGGGTTGCACACCCGATGATGTTCGCGGGAGGTTATTTAAAACACGAAACATACGAACTCCGTAAGAAGATAGTAAACGGATATGACGAGAAGTAAAAGTTTACAGACATATCCTGATTATATGTAGATAGAATGTTGCTTCTCGGCAGCATTCACCTGGGGGTTTATATCGTTCAATACGGTTACACCAATATTGAAAAAAATTTCAGGGTTATATTACCTAGGTGAATGAGCGAGAAAAAGCTGATTCAATGACGTCATTTAAAAGTTAAGAAAAAGAGGATTCCCAAATGGGCTTAGACGTACGTAACAATAACGGTAACGATAACGTAGACATCCGCGTAGCTGAAACCCGCGCGGCGCAGCGCGCTAACGAAGCGGTCGAAACCGCTGCAGATTTTGCTGACCGTCCTAAAGTAACTCATACGATGCGTACGATCAACCGTACACTGAGCCGTCGTATCAGCCGTAATACCGGCTCCGAGCAGGTACTGAATCTCCGTCGTCTGATGGAGAAATATCTGGAAGATACCCAGTTCAAAGACGACTTCATCTTTGTTGCGGTTGACCCGAACCAGTACAGCGTACCGTATCCGACCCTGGTTGTGATGAGCGGTGTAAAAGTCGGTGAGCATAACCACTTCTTCGGTTACGTCCTGCCGCTGGTTGCTGGCCTGGCTCCGCTGCCACGTCGTGAAGAACGTGGTCCTCACGGTAACATCCTGGTACCATGTACTTGGGTGGATAACCTGAACGGCACGTTCATCAACGAAGTCATGGCAGCGATGTATGCGGCTATCGATGGTAAAGCCAACGGTACGGTACGTATCGCTGGTCTGGCTGTTGTGACCAATGAAATCACTGCTGAATCTGCGCATCTGGCAACCACCCTGCTGTCTGCAGCAGATAACGCGATCCAGACGGCAACCGAAATGCGTTTTGCTGACAGACTGGGCCTGCCTCAGTTCAACCTGGGTATGATGGCAAGCGACCAGCCGATCAGCAGCGTTCAGTATAACACCAGCGGCATGCAGGACAGTGATATCGCGGGTAACCCGGTACGCTCCGACATTACTGTAACTATCTCTAACCGCATCCGTCAAGCGATGGGCGATTACGATAGCCAGCAGCGTCTGGTTGCATCCACCGGTTATATCGATCTGACCTACAGCCCGCAGAACCCGACCTTCCAGCAAGGCCCTGTTCTGGTTAACGGTTATCCGGTACCGCCAACTGTTCAGTACCAACCGCGCTACGTAATGACCAGCATGTATCCGCTGGAACTGGATGCGTTCACGCCGAACAGCTTCGTGCTGGGTCTGATTGGCACCATCGCTACGCTGAACAGCGGCATGGCATGGGCACAGTCTTTAATCAGCAACGCAGCTCGTGGTATTGGTCCGCATAACCCAGGTGCTCTGGCGATGGTGCTGGATCCTGAAGTGACTGCACCGCTGGATCTGTCTACGCAAACCAACGAGCAGATTTACAAGTTCCTGCAACAGGTTCTGTATCCGTCTCTGCTGATCTCTATCGATGTACCAGAAGAAGGCGAGTACAGCTGGCTGCTGCGTATGATCCCGGCGGCTGAGAAGATCTTCTCGGGTAATGTTGAAGGGGACGTACAGGAATACTCCGAAGGCTACAAAGCCCTCTTCCGTGCGTTCGATGATGTTACCCTGGGTTGCTTCAGCAAGAAATATCCGTACGGCTCACCGCTGGTCTACGCGACCGGTAACCGTATCCCGCTGGGTCACTACAACCACCAGGACGGTAACCGTCACGATATTCGTGATATGGACGATCTGTACATGATGAACATCACCAACCCGGATACCGTAGAAGCTTGGGAAGACAGCTTCGACCGTACCGATATGTCGATGTCTCAGCGTGTGGTTGCTCGTCACGAAATCATCGACCGCGTTCTGTCTGGTAGCTGGGAACAAACCGGCTGGGCGATGCGTTATGATTTCGATCCGCTGGCGTTGCAGGCACTGATTGAAGCGGCTGCTGAAGCAGGCTTCACCATCCGTCCTGAGAACATCCAGCATCTGGCAGGCACCGCTGTTCGTGGTAACATGGCAGCACGTGCTCGCGGTCTGGGTACCATCAGCGGCAACATCTACGCACGTAACGATCGTCCGAATGTGGGCGGTAACGGCATGGGCGGGGCATTCAACCTGTTCTAATGGAAGAACGTTCGATGTAAACTGACGGGAGGGAGGGCAACCTCCCTCCCTTATACGTCCTAACGTTCTTTTTCATTTGCAGGAGATACCCCATGGCCATCATGCTCGATATCGTCAGTTTCGATAGACAGCTCGCAGAACTTCCTTTTACGCCGATATTGTTGAACGATTATGATACGAAGGTCGTGGAAGAGAAGAAGAAATTAAACAGTTTCATCACCCGTGTTTACTCGAGCGATACCTTGGATATCACCCCGCAATGCGGTTGTGGTTTCTATAATCGCGGTGAGTTATTAGGGACGGTGTGCCCGAACTGTAAAACGGTTGTCACTTATCCAGCAGAACAAGAGATTCGTTCAACGGTCTGGGCGCGCGTACCGGAAGGTATCGATGCGTTCATTAACCCGTTGGTCCATCTCGTGCTGGCAAGCGAGTTGAATATCAAAAGCTTTGAAACGATGACGTGGCTCATTGATGCCAGTTACCGTCCGAACGTAAAACGACCGATCGAACTTAAGAACTATCTGGAACAGCAATTCGATGTATTCGGAATACGACGCGGTATAAATAGCTTTATACAGAACTTCGATCGTATCATGGAGATCTTGTATAAAGGACCCACACTACGTGGACCGAAGAACATGGAGAAGGTTGATACGCTACGCGAATTCATCCGTATTCATCGGGATAAATTCTTCAGTCAGTACATCAGCTTTCCTGCAGCCATGATGTTCGTGATCGAGAACACGCCAACAGGACGTTACGCTGACAGCAAAATGGAAGGTGCGATAGACGCCATCGGAACATTGAATAGCATCTATCATCCAACCACGCCGCTAAGCGCCAGAAAGAAAGAAAACTGGATGGCAAAAGTGCAATTGAAGCTGTTGCAGTATCACTCGGCGATTTTCGATGAGTTCATTGGTAAGAAGAAAGGGATCACACGTAAGAACATATTGGGTACATTACATCCATTCACCACACGTACGGTCATCAGTTCGATAACAGCAAACCATCGTTATTATCATCTGCATTTTCCGTACGCACCATTTACACTAACCAATAAAGAACATATCCAATCCAAGTTATTCCATCGTGGTTATTCACCAAGAGCAGCCCGTGCGTTCGTTGCAGAGCATGTCCGCAATTATCATCCGATGATGAGCGAGCTGCATGACGAGCTTATTGCTGATACACCGTTCGATGGGATTGTGTGTGGCTTTGTTCGAAATCCATCACTTGACCGTAGCAGTAACCAATGTCTTGAAATCACCAAGGTTAAACGCGACCCGCAGGATAATACCATCGGGTTAAGCGTGATGATCTTGAAAGGGTCATTAGGCCCAGTGACACAGTAATGCTATCACGAGGAACTCTCTAATAGCGGGAACCTACTTAGAGCCTTGCTCACCAACCATGCCTGGGAACAGAGCATGGGGCTGAACTAATCATTCAGGTACGGTAAAAGCAGTAAGGATTGGGGAATCCGCAGCGAAGTCTCCAGAACGGAGATGTGCTCAACGACTATCGCTTACGGGCGTTAGGGCCAAGCGGCGTGGGAAACCACCGGTCAAACGACCGCCGAAATGGGAGCCCCTAACAGGTAAAGCTGAGGGTGAAAGATATAGTCTCTTCTTACGTGAAAGACGTAAGCTGCACGTATGTGCGGGTATGGCGTAGCGAACCATATCGAAGGTTTAGATAATGCAGATTTCAGTTTTTTCAATTAAATCAATAACTTACGTTGATTTATTGATGCCGTCGGGATCTGGTTCCTGGTAACAGGAGCATAGTTAAAACTCTCTAATTGACGGGAAGTTTCTGTAATCGGACTACACACCAACTCATCGTGGCGACATAGATGAGGGCCAGCGTAATGACCTGGGTACGGTAAAAGAGGTAGGACGGGAATAATCCGCAGCGAAGCATCTCAACAAGAATATTCACCTGTCTGTAGGAACCCACGAATATTCGTTAAGATGTGTGCTCACAGACTATCGAAAGACGCGATGTTAAGTAGAGTAGGCTCTGTTTAAACACAGACCAAAACGGGAGTCTCCTCGCAATGAGGATGAAGATATAGTCGACAAACAGCGACGGGGATGCTTAATCATAGGCCCTGCCTCCCGAAAGGGAGAGCTTGGATTCCGTGAATTGCTGGGAAGGGCTAAGGCCGTTACACCTCGTAAGAGGAACCGATGAGGTAGAAACAAGGTAACGGATGTACGCGGCTTCAATGACAGTCCCTTCGGGGATGCCTACCGTACGTGACAATGTTCGATCAGCAGCGAACTCCGTTCAGGAGGACGTTCAACGAATACGTGGTCTCAAGCGAGATCCAGCGCGGAAGTCCTACGTTCCATTTGGAATACGGATAAGATATATTCTGGACATTCCGGTAACACCGGAAGCTGCAGGTAATGCTGCGGGCATGAAGTAGCGACTCATGCTGAACACCACGATGAACAACCATATCGTCCCAGACATTTGGACTGCGAAACACTTCGGGCGATTCCGACCCGAACTCGGTATGATGGATAACAACGTTCCGTTTAAGGTATCTAAGAAATGTGAACATCAGTCACCGGTTATCTCAACGATTGACTGTTGGTTCAACGAATTCGTGGAGGGCGATGACGTAGAACCGTATATCGATGAAATAGAAGCAACCAATAACCAATGCTAAAGGAGGACGCCTGTAATGGCGCAAATATTTACAGGTGGACGAGACAGCTATCGTGCACTACGGTTCGGAGAAATGAATACTGGGCTCGATAAAAGCTTTATGGAGTATGGTCATAAGCTGATGAACAGTCTCGGTGGCGCAAACGAACACGTAAAGCATTTTTACGCGGAATCGTTAGCAACATTCGATACGTTCAATCAGATCAACTATACCGAACTTCGTAAGACCTTGTTGAGACAGTCGGAGAATATCTTCCATGACGACGTGGTGATGCCGTGTATCACCGTGGAAGATTTCCGAGCGGCGAACGGCATTTCCCGACAGCTGATCATGGCGTGTCCTGAGTTACGTACGAAGGCACAGCGTCAGCAGATCGAGGGTTATGCTGAATGTTACACCGATCCGTTCAGCACGTTCAGTAATGAGCTGCACCCTGATTACATGCGTGTAACAGACGGTGTGCTGATAACTGATCCTAAAACTGATGAAACATGGAGCATTTCCTACGAGTTCGATGATCATGAGCTCGACCTACCAGAACTGAGTATCGATGATAAAGCAATCACATTGACCAACTGGGACATGGCACGTATTCTGTTGCAGGTCCCTGATGGTGAAGACTTCACGAACATCGCCGGAGGTAAATTAGGCTAACCGGCGAAGACAACCAATGGCTACCCTCCCTGCATAGCGCGGGGAGGGTTTATGCCGTCTATAATCCTAAAATTGAAATCGAGGACCATTATGAGCGTTAAACGTACTACTCCAGGCTATCGTCGTATTGCGAGCCTGGCAACCCAAGAAGATATTATCTACCGTATTGAACACGACAAACTCGAATTTACCATGAACGACGCAGCCAATATCTGCGGTCGTTTGAACATCGACCGAGACAGCAGTAGCGCGATGTATGTAGCTGCATTGTACTTTAACGGACGATTGATCGAAACGAGTTTCAGTGTTGATACTTTTGAAGACATCACCAGCCACTCGAAAACAGTAATGACGTGCATGTTTATTCGTGCGTATTTACGAACACGTATTTCTCGTTATGTTGGAGGAAAGATGTTATCAGAAACAGAAGAACACGGCTTGCGTCGTGGACTCTACAAACTGCTTCTGGATATGCTTCCTACCCGTTACGGTATCGAGGTACCTGACACGGATGATAAATACTGGCGGGATACATTAGACTGGATGTTGCATCAAATTGGCGGGACAACATCTGACCTTCGTTATACCCGAAGCCTGAAAGGCGCGAGCTATGCGATTTATCGTGGCCTTCGTTATAACGAGCAACAACGTAAAGCGATGGTGGTTACTCGTCTTGTTTTCACGGTGAAAAGCGGACTAGGAGATACTGCTAACGTTGATCCGTTTTCAGAGAAAAGTCAATATACGACGCATCTCATTGAACCTGTTGACTGCGTTACCAACGACTATACACTCGATCGCTACGCACAACAGATCTGGCAAACATTGACGTTACCGCATATGGACATCGGATTACAGTCATATACCCATCGTGACAGGAGAACACGTTAATACAATAATTTTCACGGCTATATTACTTCTGTGATACATCACAGATGCGATGTACAACATCAATCGACTGTATAAGGCGTTGTCCTTATATTGGAAATCAAATCCTAATAAATCCGAGGATAGTAAAATGACATTAGCTCAAGAAACTCAAATTCTGTTTATCCTGTCTCTGATTATGGGTGCGGGCCTTATTGTTTATTTAGCGATGGCAGGTATGCGTTTACGTGAAGACGATAAACTCTACCAGATGACCGCCAACTGGCTGTTACGTCGTATTAACAAAGACTACGACAGCAGCTATCGTGAATTACTCGACAATCTGTCCAAAGACTGGACTCGCGCTTATGCTTACCCTGTTCGCCGTATGGCACAGTTAAGCAAGAAGTGGTTTAAAGCCAATCCGCGTACGACCATCAAACTGAACGGTGTGGAACAAGCGAAAGTCATGACCTGGCTGCTGAACTTCGAACAGTATCCTGAAAATTGGAAAGTGGCCAAGATTCGTACAACGCGTTCCCTGGATGAAGTGATTCGCTTAGCGGCTGAATTACGCGGCCGCAACGTCAACGACGTTATCGCGGCGCTGGTCTAATTATATCTGCGGTTTCTCCCTGCCCTCGGGTGGGGAGGGGCCGCGCCCTTCTTTTTCTTTTTGTAATTTTCTACGAATTTCCAGCACTCTATGAAATAGAAAACGTTTTTTAATGGGAGATATCGATGACGGTTCATTTTGAGGGTAAATCAAGCGAGTATCTTTGCCTGGATATTGAACGTTTTGGTAATACACTACAAGGTTGTTTTGGTGATAATAACTCACCGTTGCTTTTTATTTCTACCGTGATGAAACCTGATGTACCCGCGATTGAAAACATGAAGAAATTCATGGCTGAGCTTTGGGTGCTTTACGGACTTAAATGCGCGAACCAGAAGTCAGCAGCATACAACAACTATTTCCATGCCTGGTGGCAGTTGGAATATTATAAACGTTTACGGATTGACCCGCCACATCACCCGTCGGAATTGGCTGATGTTGTTTGTTTGGAATGCGGGTATATCGATATGCATAAACGAATATTCCACGGACCAGCGGCACAAACATCTGTTCCTGTTGATCTTCAATTGGGGCACATGCCTGATTACGAAACGCTGGCAGCGCTCAACCGAAAATAACGAGGAGTTCCTCATGGCGTCGAATCCATTACCAGGACTATCAAGCTTTTTAACAGCGTCAGGTAAGAAGCTAGATGGACTCATGACCAATTTTGCAATATCGAACTACTCCCAATCGTATTGTTACCAAGGTTCCATCGTTTCATTACCGTACCTGATTGCAACATCGCAATACAGCGCACCTAAATTAGAAGATGCGACGTATCGAATGTTGTACGACTATTTAATGCGGTATTATGATCGCGTGGAACTAAAAGTCCGTGTTAAGTATATTGATTCAACGACGGAACGTGTCGATCTCCAGATTGGAGGGATTGTCACAGAGAAAGGCATGTCGTACGATTTAAGCGGTGTTTTGCGATCTGAACGCGGTAACTTTGTTAAATGGCAGGAGGAAGTAAATGAAGGCGCGCCAAACTAACAGCAACGTTAACGAAGGAACGGATTTACTAGGGTATCCGGCTGGGGTAGTGGTGGTAAACGAGGAAGAACGTATCCGCCGCGCTCAGGATCCTTCTATTCCGAAAACACGACCGGACATATGGCAGGAGTTAGTCGACAACAGCGAGCTTCTACGAAAAGGGTTACAGGAGATGACGCGTCCCAACATCCTGCCTGAATCGTTGTTCGTGAGACATTTCCTGCATCCGTTCGCAGGCATGTTTTCGCAGGACCCTGAATACGCAGAGATGCTGAGTAATAGCACCATCGTTCATGACTGGTGTAAAATCGCAGGTCAGCCACACCGTGCTGTTAACATTGTTGCTGATGGAAATAACAACAAGGTTCTGTTTACGGTCCCAGCGATTTTCATCAGAACGCGTTCGTATATCAACCGCGATCCTAACACCTGTTTTCTTGCGATGGTGGACAAGGCCCGCCGACAGTACAATTTCAATCCTGAAAGCGCAAAAGCTTACGTTGACCACCAACTCGATCGTTTTGCGCCGAACGAGAGCAAAGAACATGTGGTTGCGGATTACGTACAATGGCTTCGGATTTTCGACCATTATAACGTACCTCTTTATGATGTTCGTGACGGCTCACGTCGTACGGTAAAAGAGCGTGGGTTATTGAACGGACTGAACCTGGCCGCACCGGCTTCGACAACAGCAGGTCGTAGCAATATTCCGTCGACAACCGGGACGATCAGCAGCAACGATTTAGAGGAATTCTAATGCGAGACTTCAGCCGAAATAAAACGCCTGGGGTATTACGAGGAATCAATTTATCGGATATTCATTTTATCCATCGTCAAACGCCAACGGTAAACCTGATTAGCCAGCTGCGTTATTACATCACGAAAGAGGACCCGGCGTTACTCGACGTGATTACATTCAGTGGTGATGTCTTCGACCGTATTACGACCTTTGTAACAAGCGATGTGGTTGCTGTTCGTGCCTGGGGTACCTGGCTGTTAAGATACGCAAGAAAACACGATATTACGTTGATCTTTCTTGAGGGCACCAACTTACACGATCAGAAGCAAAGCCAGTGGTTTGTGGAACAGAATGAAGTCATGGAAATCGGTGCGAAAGTTCGTTACTATGACGATCTCTGCATGGTCGATGAAGACTTCGGGTTGAAAGTGCTTTATCTTCCTGATAACTACAGCCATGACCCAGACGTGACGTTAGCAGCTGTGAACAAACTCATTGATGAGAAAGGATCGCCCGACTTTATTCTGATGCACGGTGCGTTTGAGTATCAACTACCACCCGAAGCGTTAAAAGCAACATGTGTGCATAGCAGCGATGCGTATAACGTGATGGTGGAGAAAACGCAAGGATGGATTGTAAGTGGACATATTCACTTACAGTCGCAGAAAGGGCGTATCATGGTGGGAGGTTCGTTCGGACGTCTTGCGCATGGAGAAGAAGGTCCGAAAGGTTATCTTCGATACGCATTAACCGAATCGTTCAATGACCAATGGGAGTTCGTTGAGAACAAGAAAGCCGATGTCTACAAGACGATAAAATTGCATGGTCTTGTTGGCGATGAAATCGTACGTGTTTTGGAACGGGAACTTGCCTCATTGAAAAAAGGGGATCATATCCGAATCCGTTGCGATAAGGAAGATGATGCAGCGAAAACGTTCCGTTCTATTCCTGCTTTATACCCAGGTTTCATTTGGTCGATTAAAACCGATGCCAAAAATAACCAATCGTTATTAAAGAACAGTTTTGTTAACAACGTTATCGAGAAAGGTGGGGACTTGACAAAAGACAACGTGAAGCGTTTATTGGTTGAACGTGTACGCAATAAATATCCGAACGTTGATGCCCTGAAGGTTTCTGCATGGCTTGATACGTTACCGCTATAAGAGGGAGTGATATGTACACCCGCTCGTTAGGTGATTATCCGTTATCGGTAGGGACGTCGGTAACACTCACGGCAATACAGCAACAGCCGGAGACGCCGATGGATTGGCTTTTTAACCTGCGTACGTTAGCACGTAACTTCGTTGAAAGCTACGAGGATGTTGAGCAGCACCGATTACCGGTGTCAATGATTGCCGGTGACTTCCATAACGAACTGATGCAATTAAAACAGCTGGCTAACGAAGTTATCCCGCATATTCGTTTACGAATTTATGCGCCAACCTACGCATCGATCAAGCGTGTTTATCCGCATGCTATACACAAGGAGCCGCATACCGAAAAACAAAAAGGGCTTGCAGCACTTTACCATGGGTTGCTATCGTCGGTAGAGAAGTTTCCGAATATCGAATCAATGGATTGTAAATTACCCACGATAACCAAGACGTCGTATATAACCACCCATTATGTTTCTGACCTGTTAGCAAGAACCGGTTTTGGTGAACTTATTTTGGTAGAGAGCCATACCGGAACTTTGAAACGAAAACATCAATGGTCAACCAAACTGACGGGGGGTGATCGTCCAGAGGTTGCGAACCTCCCCTTTACGAAAATGACCCTGGGTACGTTCGGTGACCAAGCGGTACAGTTCAACAGCGGACCGGTGAAAGTAAAAAGGATGTTATTAGACCTTGCGAAACAAAGTCAGTGGAATCCATTAACAACGGAAGACCGTACCCGCTTCGGCGTTAACCAATTACGAGACCCGTTTGCGAAACGTTTTCTGTTAGACATGTTTCGTTGAGGCTGTAATTTTTAACTAATATTGACTATCATCTGAAGTCAGAAATTGATTCACACTACGTAACGAGGCTGAAAATGAGCAATTGGAATTCGGGCAGTAAACCACAAGGAAATATCATTCCTACGGCTTATGACGACAACAACTGGAAACTGTGGGCGGACGAGAAGGTTGAGGGCGGTAATTCAATTCCATCATTGAAAATTAGCGTCGCTAAAAATCAACCACGTATTACGGTTTATACAGGACGTAAAGACCAACAGGGTCGTGCTGAAAGCATTTGGGCACGTATGAGTTCATACGCGTTCTATAACCTACTGGCGATCCTTGAGCAGGTTGCTAAGGGTAAACCTGGTCAACGCTTTGCGATGAAGAACGAAAAGGTTATCGATGATCGCAATAACCCAGGTAAGAAAAAGCAGATTACCGAGAGCACAACGTGGGTCGGTAAGAATGACGATGGTTCGGTGTACATCGCGGTAACCGCATACCAAAAACCGAACATCCAATTCGTGTTCAAACCACCGCGTTTCCACGCTTTGGTTGATGAGTCTGGACAACCTTTGCAGATCGGTGTTGTTTCTCCGCTTTGTGCGCTGGAATTCGTACGTATTCATCGTGCGGTGTTACCAAGCATCCTCGCAACCAACTTTGACGGTGAAAGCCGTAGCGTAAGTAATGGTAACAACAGCTACAATCGTAACAATAACAACGGTGGCGGTAACCGTAATGCTGGTAACGGCCAGTACAACGGTAACTCTAATGCCTCAAGTTCGGCTCCAGCAGCCCCTGACACGCGTTGGGACGCGCCTAGCGCAAATGACGATGATGATCCGTCAATCGCCTTTGATGGCTTAGCATTCTAATGATGCTTTAGTATCGCATTCTGGGTCTTCGATTCAGAAGGTAACGCGAGTATTTTCCATTAGTGCAAGGTGTCTCGCTTCGGCGGGATGCCTTGCATGCTGAGCGATGACTCAGCAGGAATCCAAAATTATTCACGCTTATATTACCTCCTTGATGGCGTTATAGAAAACGTTTAACAGGGAACCGCGAAAAGAGGTTGTTATGCACATTGTGCCCGTCATTACGACGCAAGGCAAAGAAAAGCTAGACCATTATCTTATCAAACATCGTGATGGACGAACCGTGGAATTTTCAGGCCAAGGTTATATCAAGATCGATGGGGATATGGCCAGCAATCAGATGCGAGAGATTAACAAGTATCTTGCCTGGATAGAACAAAAGAACCCACGCCGAACCGATGATATCTTTGAAGGGTTCGTTAAAGCACGTGAAGCGATGGATAATTACATTGCGCCACAACAACAAATGGAGGAGCTGAGCCGCGCTGTTGGTGAAATCTACAAACCTGTTGTATACGAAGAGATTCTGGCGTTGTGTAATACCCCAGGTTGGGTAAAATTACCGCCGGATATGAAAACGACATTAGGCGAGGATGATATCCCAGAGAAAACCTATTTACGAAACGATTATGTTGAGTTAACCGCGTTAGCGATTTACGTTCGTTTGATGGTGCCTATCTGGGCTGAGTTCCTGATTGACGCGGGGAAAACGTACGGGACAGTACGTAAAGAAGAAGTGGCGATGTCGCTGATGTATAAAACACGCATTCATGATATCGCAGCTTATGACCGACTGGAAGACTATATCCGTGCACAGACAGGCGATAAAAAGATCACGTTGTCGATGACCGTGGATTACATGTCAACAGAAAAAGTGCCGGGTTGGTTGCGTTCGCAAGCCATCGTCAGACGCCTTGCGGTACGTGATTTGGACCAAGCCGTGCAGCCCGTCGTTAAAGATGGGGTGTTGGTCAGTTGTACGCATCTGGTGACGCTGATTTTCAGTTATGTGAATAACCTCTGTACGGAACGTCGTTTCAGCGGACCCATACGTGAGAAAACTCCGCGAGGGAATGCGCAAGATGAAGATAGCCAAGGTGTGATTGATGCGCTGATGGTGAAAGATAAACGTTCACCACGTGTACTCATTCTTGATATCGCTTATCTTACCCAGATGGAACGGGTGTTACACGACGTTGATGAAACAGCACCGTACGGTAAGGTTGAAGACATGTATGCGCGTATCGCAAAACGTTACGATGGATACACTTACGCGAAGCATGATGATACCGTTGAGTTAAAACCGATCAATCGCGGATGCCGAGCACTGGCGCAATGGTTGTTGGACAGCCATCTTCCGGCGAGAAGTCTGGCACCGATTGAAGCCGTGCATCAGGCAAAAGCGTTAGCGATTGCGGCATGCTTGTTAGACCATTGGGGTTTCCCTCAACTGGCCGCATTAACCGTAGGCATCCAGGTTAAACGTGATGATGTTTATCAGATTATCCACCAATTAAAACCACAGGAGATTATTACCGTCAATAAATTGTATCCGCATGCCATGTATGAAGATGAACGTACAACTTTACCGGTTGTCGGTATTAACATGGTAGCCGATGCGTTTTGTGAATGGGATTGGGATGTTTCAGCAGCAGGCCCTGAAATCCTTGAGAAAGTCCCCGCTGATCGTAAAGGATTGATGCTTTGCCCAGCAGATATCCGTCAGCAGCTTGTGCAATTAGTTGTTCGATTAAATGAACATGTAGTAAATTTAAGAGGAAAAAAATAAAATGGTATCGATGAATGTTCGTGAAATCCTGATGGTTGAAACCGCACCATACAACAATGTGCACCGTCGTCCAATTCAGTTCCACGCTGACAGCATGCATAGCCTGGAAGAGTTTATTAACACAACGCGATTCGGCACCGCGACAACACCATCAGCGATCAATAAACTGGCTGCCGGGATGTTAGAGCAAACCGCACAGCCGGAAGGGGTTTCAGAGATTGCTAATGGTTGGGGTACCCGTCGTTTCCATTTCATGATGGCAGCAGAAGAATCGGTTGCGTTAGCTCCAGGAAGCAAACGTGTTCATTACGTGTCTGGATACACCGATTATTCTGTTCCGTTGGATGCATACACAACCCGCGTACAAGATCTACCGAACGAATTGCAGTTCTTCTTCACCAACGTCATTATCGTGCTGGAAACAACCACCGTTGATATGTTCGGTAAACAGGTTGTACGTGCAGCTCCTCAAGATGCTATCCATCTGCTTACCGGGGCGTATGACCCAATGAACAACGACGTTCAGTTCAGTACCCGTGTGCAGGATACGCTGACCTACGCATCGACTGCACGTTGGCTCGGTAATGGTGGTATGGACAATCAGTTCATGGATCCTTCGATGCAGAACGTGATGCAACAGTTCGACCCGATGTATGCGGACGTCGTGAACCACTCAACATACCGACCACAACAGGAACCGGTTGTTCGTGGTATGGATGCTGCGCTGTGTTTTGCAACAGAGAAGGTAAAACCCGCCAGCATCGATACAAATATCCCAACCATCTATCTGAAGAAAGCGTTCGATAGCGTGGGTACCGTTCGTCAGACCTTCGAGCTAGGTTCTCATCCCGGCGAGGCCAACAACGAGGATGTTTACGTTGAGGCTTCTCAATACGTCCGTGAACAACCGCTGGTTGCGCACACGATGTTCAATGAGATCATGCGTGATGAGGGCTTTTCGTTTAACGGTAGCCTGAGCTGGGGTGAAATGAAACGGCATTTCGGTGAACATATCCGTGATGTCCTGACGCTGTTCCCGTATGTGGAAGCCCGTCGCGGTACATCAGCAACCACCGAATTCGGTTGGATGCCAACGGATAGCCAAAGCTGGGATGTGATCGATTATCCAACGATCTATTGCTCCTCGCTGGCGTCCATGATGCCTGCGGCGATGACGTATCGCATGCTGGAATCGTTCCGTTTCATTGCAGACAACCACGGTCACCCAGAGCTGGGCATCATGCCAGGCCAGTGGGCGGTTGCGGTTACCGATGCGGTACCGTTCATTAAAGGCTACGACTGTAACCGTGCTGCTGAGCAGATGCGTTCCGATATGATCATCAACATCTTACCGTCGATGTTAGGGAACAACCCGAATGCGGTTATGGTAAGTGGCGCAATTAACCTGTTCCTGGATAGCCAGTTCAAGATCAGCGTTGATGGCTCTGCCCCGATTCCATACACCATGCCGAACATCAACCCTTCTGCTTATAGCCCGCTGCTTAACCGTAGCCAGCAGGAAGTGTATAAGCTGAGCATCGATTTGTTCAACCTGGTTGATGCTGTAACCACCAAAGGCAACTTCTAATCCATAGGTCCCCTGTCATGGGGGACCATTGTCGTAAAAGAAAAGGAAATACAATATGTCGAAGCTTATTGAAGCTTATCGTAAAGCGCTACAAAGCGTTAACTATTTTGAAAACGATGCTCATGAGTTAGAGTACCGCTTTACAGATGGTGATGGTAAGGTTGTTGCAGTTGCCGCTACCGTGGAAAGCATGCCGTTGCTGATGCCGGTTACCGAAGTGCGTACAGGAAGCCATCTTGCCGAACGTGTGCTGTTCCATCCGTTAAGTGAAGACGTGATGAACGGCGAATCGGAAGTGCTGCAGTTCCTGCGTCGTGCGATGGTTGTCCGTTTTAACGCTACGCTGTGCTCCATGCTGATTTGGATGGTTGAAACCGCGATCAACCCGAAAGAAGCAAAACGTTTCGGTCCGAAGCAGAAAGAGTTCTTCAACATCCTTGCGGACGCCAGCGATAAGACGTTAACGACCCTGGGTAAACTGGTTACCGTTTGGCTGAAACGTGATACACCGTATACGCTGTCTAAAATCTATCTTCGTCGTACTGGTGCAACCTACATGGGTAAGAAGATGACCCGTGTTGCCGTTGTTACTTTCCCGTTCATGGAAGAAGAACACATCAGCACGAAAGATAAGAAAACGTACTGGTGTGGTGTTGAGATCTCCAAGAAAGATCTTAACATGCTGAGAAACCTGGTTGAGTATGTTATCCCACATGCAAGCGAAGTCAGTGAAACGTATAACGCTGGGTCAAGCGATCCGCATGCACCGTATTTCGATTGCCTTATCCACAGCTTCGCTAAGCTGATGGAACCGTTGAACAACCTCATCAAACTGTTTGGTGATAAGTACGACGGTAAAGAGAATGGGTATTGCGACGTTACCTGGGTTGAGGACTTTGAACCGATTAATCAGCATCGCGGACAGATTCCTCCAGCGAAATACAACATGGGTGTAACGCTCAACAGCCGACCGCAACCTACGGTTAAGCCAAATCCATCAGCCGCCGCACATGAAGGTATGCAACCACGTCCTACTGCATCAGGTAATGTCATCGATAACCTATTAGGTAAGACCGCGCCGGTTCAACCTAATCCGTGGGAAGGAGGTGCTAACCAACCAGGAGGTAATAGTACGTTCGATATGCTGATGAACCGTGTAGCGGAACGTAACGGTACGATGTTCAATACTGGGGCTTGGCCAGGCATGGGTGCGCAACCTGCAGGATGGGGGATGCCACCAGCACCGCAGACGCCGAACGGGCTGCGTCGTCGCGCTGAGATGGAACGTAACACTATCCTGAACGCGTGGACAGGTCGTCCTGTAAATCGCTTCTGATGCGCTAAAAGCATCGAACGACGGCATAAATGCCCTCCCGCCGCTTTACGCCGTGGGAGGGTTATCTTAAGCGCTGTAGTGGATTGTGCGATATTGCTGTTTTAACGTGTTGATGGCGCTTGAATCGACAATCTTCATCGTTAGGACATCGGCGGTGTATTCCGTAGGATCACGATAACCGTTGATTCTTAGGGTAACCCAGTGCATAGGTTCACTGCCTTCGCCAAGCATAACCCGACATAATCCATAAAAGTTACCATCGAATTCGTAGGCGCGTTCGGGTGGTATGTCTATCGTAGAAACCAAACCGGCATTTTTGAAATATTCCAGATGCATCTCAACAACGTTCCTGAAATCAAGGTTGTGGATGAGGTCTTCTGGGTTTGTTTTAAGGAAGTCGTTCAGGGGCGTATTAGACATGACGTACCTCAATTCGATAATAGGAAGTCCTATGCATTATAAAGAAAAACCTCTTTATGAATCTGTGAAGCAGGCAATCGCTGAAGGTAAAATCATTCCCATTAAACAGGAGTATACGGGTGTAGGGACTGGACTTAACGGGCTTTTGCATTATAACTCAGCGCAGCGTGCGGCAATGTTTGGTGGACACCTTAGCCAAGCGTTGGTTATCAAAGATGCGAAGCCGTCCCGATTAACGACGGGGATTGAATACCAGTACGGACAGAACACTTGGTCAGTAGAGTTTCCAGTTGAATCTCGCATCATAGATATCATTCCGCGGTTTCAACCAGGACATACAGCAAACAGCATCAAAACAAACACGATGCATTACGTGCTGTATGAAAACCAAGAGGATGGTAACCGTCACGAGCTACGCTTGCTTGAAGTGCCTGAGCATCACATCATGCATCAGCAGTACGGTTTCCGTTTTCGACCAACCAACTTGTTCCATTCCCTTCGTCGAGGCCAGATTGTACCGCGATATTCTCGTTTGATGGAAAGCCCAGCGATCAATCAAGAAACACGCGAGTGGGGTTACGGTCGCGATTGCAAGGTGTGTTTCGGTAGCTTCTACCAGTGTATTGAAGATGGTGGTGTTGCTCGTCGTGGTGTATTGAAGCATTTCACCAGTACCGGTATTGAGAAGCGAACAATTACATCAGGTAAATCGCGATACCCAATCAATCTCTACGGTGATGACGAGGTATATCAAGCAATACCCGAGAACGGTGAGCGTATTCGTAAAGATGGGTTACTTGCAGCAACACGCGAAATCGATCCTATCCTCAGCGTCGTTGACATGATGACGTGCAATCTTCAGCGTGTGGATTATGTTTACGATGATCTCACTTACGCTGAGCCGAATGCGCGTGTAACGGATATCGATGTGGTTAGTGATCGCCATCGTCGTTCTGGACGTCAAGCCCGTGAGCGTGCGATTATGATGGAAGAGAAGATGCGTCCTCCGTATCGTCAATTCCTGAAATATGAAAACGCCATCGGTCTGCTGTATACCCGTATTCAGGATGCGGTGCGTAAATACGAACGTGAACGTGCTGGTACACCCATCAGACATCATCAGACGGTGATGTGGTGGTTGAACCTCGCTGATGCTGAGCATGGTATTGACATTCGCAATCCGAACGGTCAGCTACGTCATGTGTTGCCGACCCGTGATTATCGTAAGGAGAATCTTGATGACTGGCGTGTGACCATCACGTATACCTACGATGTGATCCCTGGTATCGGATTTAAATTTACCGGTATGGCGGGTGATAAATTCGTCGTAACGGATATCATGGAAGATGACGAGATGCCCGTAGACCAATGGGGGAATGTTGCGGACTTTATGTTCGACGACAGCACGGTAATTAAAAGGATGAGTTTAAGCCGTGTTAACGCACCTTACATCAATGGTGTTGGCGACCAGATCATGCGTGAACTGAAACCGGTAATGGATGCAGGCGATCTGGAGACCGCATGGAACACATTGATGCGTTACTACTATATCGTCAGTCCTGAGTTTGTGGAACAGGTTGTTGAAAAACACTGTATCACAGATGACGATAAATGGGATCATCTCCGTTACGTACAACGCCATGGTACAGAAGTCTACATCCCGACAGACAGTATCGCAGCAGGTTCGGAGCGTATGGAGAACCTAATCCGAGAGTTCCCGTTGAAGAAAGGCCCTGTACGCTATCGTGGTCGTTCTGGTCAATGGCGAACCACCAAGAACGATATTGCGATTGGTGATACGTACATCATGATGTTGGAGAAGACAGCAAACGATTGGTCTGCGGTAGGTATTCCTAAACTGCAAGCACATGGTTTGCCGTCGAAACTCAGCAACAGTGATAAGTACAGTTCGCCGGGTAAAGAGCAACCGACACGTTATTGTGGTGAATCTGAACATCGCGAAGTCACCGCCTTCGCCGGTGGATGGTTCGCAAGCGTATTCATGGATTACGCGAACAACCCGAAACAGGTGGATAGCATCACGGAAAGCATCTATGCAACCGACAAACCCTCTGCGATTCCGATTGCGACCAACTTCGAGAAGTATCCCATTGGGGGTAACCGTGCGTTGAGGATATTGTATCACCAGTTGAATGTTGCTGGTGGTCAGATCATCGATGCGGATGATTGCGAAAGCTAACGAGGTAGATATGGATCATTCAGACAGCGTGATTGCATTGATTACTCCGCACCTATTGCGCAATCTTCCAGCACCTAACGTCAAGACGAAGAATCACAATCGTCTGCTTGGACTCTATCGAGACTGGCGAGATTCCGAAGGATTGACGCGGACGGCGAACATTGATGCGGCTTATGATGCGTTTCGTGACGAATACGACGAGGACGGCAATCTTAAGCCCATTGCAGCACAGTTACGTAAGGATGTTGGTGATGACGTTGCACACGACCTTTGTATTTGTGAAGAGGTCGCAACGAAAACAGCGCGTGGATTGATGCTGTTGGAGTTGTTTGGTGAACAAGGTCGAATCGAATTGCAGTCTGAGCTAGCAGCCTGCTTCGAAGATACGTTGTTAGAATATAAAGATCGTCTTCCTTTCTGACGCATATTACGCCTCCTCCTGCCCGTGCGGTGGGAGGAGGATGTTTATGCTGATTAAAGGAACGGTTTATTTTAACTGCTTAACACTAGAATGTGAACACTTAAAGAGGATCCCTGGTATGAGTGATAAAGAAAATCGTTCCGTCGCAGTGAATTACGTAAATGCGTTAATCCTGCAAGAACTTACTCGCGATGCCGTAAAAGCATCGAACAAGCTTGGGTTTATTAACCACCACGGACACGTCATCGATATTAATAATCCTGATTGCCAGATTATCGACCTACGCAGTCAGGTTGAACATGTTGCTAACGTCATGATTAAAGCCGAATACTGGCTGGAAACCATGAAAGAGCACGTCATCCAACCCCAACGATTAGATATTGACGTTGATGAAATTATCGAACAAGCAGAAGAGTCGTTCAATGAGCTTGTCAACCATCGTATCGAAAAAGTTTTAAACGATTGCTAACATTCACCTGAGGAAAAGACATAATGAACTTAATTCGTAAATTGACACTGCAAGAACTGGCCCGTCCAATCGGTATTGAAGCGGCACTGCATGACGAGGACAGCAACGCATTACAGGTTGCTGTCCTTACCGCAACCACGAACTACGCTGTTGATGTTGGTACCATTGAGCCGGTACGTAGCTTTGAAGAGGATGCAACGGTTATCGATACCGTAGCGCAGAACGTCGCACAAGGGTTGGTTGTACTTGACCTGGCTGGTGATGCGGGTGAAGAAGCGCTGCGCGAAGCCATGGCTGATTACGCAGCGAACTGGGACACCACTGCGGTTCAGGAAAGCTTCGCAGAAGCGGATGAATCCGAAGCTGTAGAAGATAATGTAGAATAACATACACCCTCCCTCTCCCATGTGGAGGTGGGAGGGGTTTATGCCGTTGTTTTTATTTTCCGTTATTTCTGACGGAAATAAAGCAATATATGCAAAGGCAACGTTATCCAGCATGTCATCTATCCTAACAGAGAAGAGGAAATGAGATTATGGAGATAGCACACGCCAACATATACGGCGACGGATTAACAGCGTATGAAGAAACATGGACAGATGATCGGATTATTTGGCTTAACGGATTTAGCGTTAAGACCATTGAGGATGTTGCATTAGGCGTCGCTTATACATATCCCGCAGAGACCTTAGAACAACTGTTTCAGGATATTCGTAACGACCTTATTGAAGTGGAAGGTGCGGACGGCACGATTTACGGTAGAGTTGATGTGTTTGGACGTGACCCTCGAGGTGATCATCCGAATATTATTCGTATTGGTATTTATCCGTATTCAACGTTTCCGTTCGTTGATGGGGTTTATGTTATTCGACCAAAACTGGTCGGCGAAGAAAATGTTTATCGTAACGATAGGGGACTCCGGGTTACCGAAGTGAGACAGATAAAAGGCTTCATTCTTACCATCGTTGCTGATCGCTCCGATGCGATGGATCCTTATAGCCTTCAGAAGAAAGCAGGATAACCGAGATATATTAACACCTATATAACCTAAGGGAAGGGACTCCCGGAGTAAATTCCAACGGAATGAATACACTGTATGATAAAACCACTTAATCGGAAAGTAAAAATAATGAATACAGTACAGACGATCACCACGAAACGCCGTGTACGGGCGCGAGAGCTTATGCATTGGCCGGTTGATGAGGTGTTCGAGTGGGCACAGCCTAATGACCGTGTGTATATCGAGATGGACGATGGTGTTCATGAATTGCGTGCGCGACGCATTTTCTTTAGCTACATGCATTGGTCTTTACATCGCATGTATCCTGAGACACCGTTAACGAAAGAGAACCTGGTGGATAAACGCAAGTTTACGGCAGGTTCTTCCGTTGCATTACAAAGCGCAGCCTATCGTCAATGCATGTATGCGTATCCGCAAGAGAATCGTGAGGTTCTCTGGAAAGCGTTGTTCGATATGTTTAACCACGTTTATAACTTCTTTACGTATGCGTTGGAGGAATACGTAACGACCATCTGTGCGGATGATTTTTATCAGATTACCGTACATCCCGAAGTGAAGAAGATCATCGCTGAAGCGGAACCTACCCGCGAAGGTATTGAGAGCGCATACAAGAAACTAACAAAAGTTTTAAGTACCGATAAAACATTGCATGCCAACCCTATCGCACGTGCGGTAAGAACCGAACACGTATCGATCGGACAGGTATTGCAGTGTATTGGGATGCGTGGCTTCTTAACCGATATCAACTCGGAGATCTTCCGTGACCCAGTGATGCGGTCGTATGCAGCAGGCTTGATCTCGCTTCCAGACAGTTTGAAAGAAAGTCGCTCTGCGGCAAAATCATTGTTGTTCAACAAGGAGCAGATTAAGAAGTCAGAATATTTCGGACGTGAGCTGCAAATCGCAACGGCGGTTGTACAGCGTCTGCACCCTGGTGACTGTGGAAGCAGAGAAACCATTCCGATGCCGATACGTGATGAAACCGATCTTAAAGGTTTCCACGGTCGATTCATCTTACGTGAAGATGGTTCGCTGTTGTCGATACAGCCTCACATGAAAGAATTGATCGGTACCATTGTGAACATGCGTTCCGTTTGTTACTGTCATCATTCTGATCCTGCTGGGGTATGTACAACGTGTTACGGTGAATTAAGTCATAACTTCGCATTGACTGATAATGTCGGCGATGGCGCAGCGCGTACCTGCTCGCAACAGGTTACCCAGAACATTCTTTCGACCAAACATCACGATGGTTCGTCCACCGTGTCTACGTCACCAATCCCGCCGGAATATCAACATATCCTTCGTTACAGCCAGAACATGAACGACATCAAATTAGCCCGTGAGCTGAAAGGCAAACACGTGCTGATTAAGATGAAACTCGGTCTGGCGAACATGTTGTACGATGTAGCTGAAGCGGAAGAAATCAGTTCGCTTATCCCGCAGCGTTTGTTCAACATGACGCTTTGCGATATGGAGATTTACGACAGGAAAGATGAGAGCTATCGTAAACTCAAAGTCAATTTCGATTTCTGTGGACGTCCTGTTGTACCAAGCAAAGCGTTTATCCGTTATCTCAAACGCCATAGCTGGGAAGTAACAGCAGACGGGATTGTGATCTTCGACTTGAAACATTGGGACAATTCACGGACGCTATTTCAGATGCCACTCATCCATAAAAACATGATGGAATACGCAAAAGAAATCGAACGTGAATTCAAATTCGGGAAAGGTTCGTTCAGTGCAGGATTCCTTTCGGAAGATGAAGCGACACCAGAAGAAGTAGCCAACGTACTGTATTATTGGCATCGTCTGTGTGCGCAACGTTTACGAATGAATCTATCGCATCTGGACGTTATTCTCTACGCGAGTATGATTCGTTCACCACACACGAAAGATTACCGCATGCCGAAACAGGGAACGACTCGTTATTTCAGTACCTTCAAGAAGAACATGAACATGCGCTCCTTGAGTATGAAGTTCGCTCACCAAGAGCAACTGGATGCGTTCCAAAACCCGAACAGTTATATCCCAACCATGAAGCCAGATCATCCGATCGACTACATGCTTCTACCGCGTAAAGAACCTAAACCGGAGGATGTAATCACGTTATGAAGTTAGCTCGTATCGACGTCTTCTCGCATGGCATGAAGCTGAGCGGATACGGACTTCGATTTGCCCATTTGATTGGCCATTACCTTCGAGACCGTTGTTTGCATCTACGGAAACGACGCGACCCTCGTACACGGAGAATGGTCACCGATACCATCAACACCTACGCCGCAGCAAGAAGCGATTATAGCGAGGTCTACTTACTTCGTGAACAGCTGAAGTCGTTTTTGGATTTTATCTTTTCTCGAGGAATTCGAAAGGAGTGGTTGGAAATCGTTTATCACGATCCGGTTCCAGGTAAGGAAGTGGAGTTTGTGAAGAACTGGAAGTTTCCGTGGCGTGAAGATCAGCAAGAATGGTTGGAGTACATGGATGGGGGTAAGGATACCCCTTTCAGAATGAGCCTAAACACCGCAGGCACGGGGTCTGGGAAAGCATTGGCTCTCCATACACCCGTTAAGGTTCCAAGCGGTTGGAAGCCGATTGGTGAGCTCCAGGTGGGTGATGAGGTCATCGGCGCGGATGGTTTACCGACGAACGTAACTGCTATCTTTGATCATGACGATATTCAGCTTTACGCTGTCTTCTTTGAAGATGGACGAATGGTTGAAGCGTGTGGTGATCATCTCTGGCAATGCACGGATCCTGACAAGGTGCTCAGCACGAGTGAAATCATGGAACGTCTTAATGACAGATCGTCACGATCTCGTCCGGTAAGAATCCGACTTTACGAACCGAAAGAACTCGTGGGTCTTGATCGTTTCAGAGAACTCATCAAAGATCGTTGCGTGCTGCGTGTTGAAGAAGGGTGGGCTCACCTTGCGGTCAGAACCACCGATTCGCAGATAATGACCGAGGTCTGGGAGTTGGCTTATCGGTTAGGGGGAATCGCGTATAAATGCCCCATCAATAGTTACACGATGGAGACATTAATTTACCATTCCGATTTGCTTAAGCTTATTCCTGACGGCATTGAGATTCCAGATGATCTTCCCGTTAACACGCTTCCTGGTTTAGCGATTGGCGGCATCGTGCCGACGGTGAAAGCGAAGGCACGTTGCATCACGGTGGACAACGACGAAAGCCTTTATGTTATTAAAGACCATATCGTCACGCACAACACCGCAATGTCGCAGGAGATCACCTTCCGACGTGGTGTACGGACGGGCATCATTCTGTCACCGAGGTACATGCCTGGATGGCGTAGCTCACTGCTAAGTTTCTTCGGTATGGAACCAGGTGATGTTATCGAGATACGTGGTACAGCCCAGTCTGACCCACCGCATCCCGACATTCCTCGTTACAGCATGTTGGAATTTCAGACGCTGGTAGAACAAGGTGAGTTGGATTTCAAAATTGCGTTATTCTCACTGAACATGTTTCAGCGTTATATAACCGATTATGAAAAGAACAACTGTGTCGCACCTTATGTTTTCCATCCAGTCGAGTTCTGGGAGAAAACAGGCATTGGATTGTTAATCCACGATGAATGTCACGAAGCTCTGCATTTCTTGTTCAAAGTGAAGTGTTACGCGAATATTCCGGAAATCATTTATCTGTCGGCAACGGCGGTGTCTGACGATCCGTTCATCGAGCGGATGCTGTATTTGATGTATCCGAAAGAAGCACGTTATGCGAAATGTGAATACAAGAAATACATCGCGGTAAATGCGGTGACGTATCGACTACGCAGTACGGATAAAGTCCGATACAAAGGCTTTGGAGGTTCTTATTCTCACACGGTATTCGAACAGTCTATCATGAAGAATAAGCAACTCAAACTCGCCTATTTCAACTTTATCTATACGGTTATTATCAAAGGTTTCATGAACCAATATCAGGAAGGCATGAAGATGTTGGTGTATTGTGCAACCGTTGATATGTGCAAGTCGTTATCGCATTACTTAAGTGAACGTATCCCTGAGTTGGAGATAGGTCCTTATACCGCTGAAGAAGATTTCATGGTGTTACTGGATAATGATATCAGTGTGACAACGGTGAAATCGGCTGGTACAGGAATCGATCTTCCTGACTTGGTGATGACGTTCATGACGTTAGCGATGGGGTCGAGAACTGGTAACATTCAGGTGTTAGGTCGACTACGTCAGCTGAAAGGGAAGTTCGAGGGTATGACACCCACGTTCTGGTATCTGGTGTGTACGTCGATTGAAGCACATCGGAAATACCATCAACGTAAGGTGGAGTTCTTCAGCGACAAGGTGCTAACCCAACGCGTTATCGATGAAGATTTCGAATTGTAATATTAAAGCAGAAGGGCTTCCGATGAAGCCCTTGTAACCGGAGCATGTATGTCGAAAGTAAAAGGCGTGAGACAAATCGCCAATTTAATGATGTTGAGCGGAGAGACACAGCAGGAACGTGAGCTGGTCTTCTTTGGTAAACTGGCTGAAGACGGTGTAGATATCCTACGTCAGAACGCCACGAAAATTGAACACATGGTGCAACACCAGTGGTTGTACGATAACACGTCGGTGGGTGGTGTTAAAGGCCAGGTACGTGCTCGAGCAATCCAGATCGACAACGAAGAACCGAAGTACTTCATGACCACGAAGGTTTATCGCGGTCCAGGGGATGCCATGGAAAGCGAAGTGGAAATTCCGGTCGAGATGTTCGATGCTATCGAGCGTATGGCACCAGAAGGTCAAGCTAAAACACGTTATACCGTAGAAGGTACCGATGGCTTGGCGTGGGAGGTTGACGTCATCTATACGCGAGACCATCAGGTTATCGACTGGGCGAAGATCGATATCGAAATCCCAGCAGGGTTTAACCTTCGTGAGAACCCCGCAATGCCTGAAGCCCTTAACGGTGTTTTCGTACAGATGATCGATCGGCCTTACGCTGAACGTACCGATGAAGAGAATGCTATCCTTGACGATCTGTTCAAGAATAAATTCTTCATCAAGAACGACAAAGTTATCACCAGTAAACTTCCTGAAGGGTTCGAACGTTTCGTTGATCCTAAGGTTGTGATTGAGATGCTGATGCCTGCCATCGAACCTCTCGTAAATATGATTCCGGCATTAAGCTACAACGAGAAGTATTTTGATTTCGATGAAGAAGGTCAGCTGAAAAGCGCTTTGCAAGAACTCAAGCATGCTGCACTCGGTGTCTTACGTTTAAGTAAGAAGAACAACGAAGAATGCGATTGCGACCAAGATAAGAATGGAGAAAATGAATGAATATACAACAAATCTGTTTAATCGATGATAAGTTCAGTGAAATTAACGGTGAGCGTTACAATGTTGTAAGCTGGACGCTTTCGATGGTTCAGGCTGCTGAACAATTCCCGATGGATAAACATAATCCTGAAGCGTTCCGCGATGTCTATAAACAAACCCAGCTGGTTGACCGTAAACTACCCGAAGGTTACGGTGATGATAAGCTGTTGGAAGATATTAAGCGTGCGTTCGCCCTGCACATGCTCACCTTAACCGAAGACGATCCTTTAGAAATCCCAGATGAGTGGCTTATTTACGATATGGAAGCCTACTTCATGAAAGAACTCTGGTTCTAAGTCATAACCACATAAACCTTCCTCCCCGCCCGTTATGGGTAGGGAGGAAGTTATGCTAACTATTTTTTTTTTTACTGGAATGTCGGTTTATGTTCCGTCTGCCACGAGAAAGCACCATCATCGTAATTGGTGTGGTTTACTCCTGACGGTAATCGCCACCCACTTAAATCTTGGTTAAAACTGTCACATCCGACAAACATACCACTAATGTCAGTTACTGAGCTGACATCCCAGGCAGCTAAAGGTTGGTTAAATTTAGCGCATCCGCCGAACATACCATTCATTGATGTGATGTTACTTGTATTCCAGTTAGAGATAGACGGATCATTCAAATTCGTACAACTTTCAAACATGCTGTCCAACGTTGTCCACGAAGTTGGGATCTCATCTGGAACAGTCGCTAAATTATCGCATCCAACAAAATTCAGAGCTATTGTTGAAGTAGTAGCCCAGTGAATTACTTCGGTTATCTCACTCCCAGAAATATAATTTGGTCGCAGCACATCTGGGTCCGTACGAGACACAATTTCGATTTGGTACTGGTTATTGTCGGCGTATGTGTGGTGCGCGTATCTTTCTTCAGCATCCAACGTTACTTTATTCCCATCACCCCAATCGATACTTATATCTTTCATTGTGTTTAACGTTAGTGAGACGTCACCGCCATTCGTAAACAACCTTAACGTGTTCTCGCGCTCAGGTTGTTTATCGGATTTGAGCGCGAGAACCATCTGACCGCGTAAACGTCCAATTTCCCAATCGTCTTTTTCTGTTGCAACACACTGGATATCACCAAGAGTTATTACCGTGGTTTTATTCCTGTTTTCTGCTTCATCGTACGCATGTAAGGCGGCATTTAATTCATCGCCAGTTATGTCACCATATTTGGCTAGAGCATTAAGAACGTTGTAGAATTCATCGACGATATCTTCGTTTTCAACCATCGGCTTATTTACGCTATCGTTAACAAGTGCTGTGGTGGCTAACAGTAACGACCCCGATGTGTCAGCTTCAACACCATCCAGATAAACCAGATTCGTAAGATTGGTTTTCTTGATGATAGTAATCAAGCTTAACGTATCGTTCGCAATATTGAACTGAAGATTACCAGCCCAAACATAAGACGTGTTTGCAACCGGAACAGTAACGTCTTTAATACCGGTGTCTGCGAAAGTAATTTGTTTATTCAGCTCTGATTCGAGGAAGTCGACGGTTGTGTCAAATACCAATCCGTAACGTTCAGCAATCGTATTGATGATATCCCTTACAGCGGTATCTTGCTTAACGATAACCCGTAACGGAATCCCGGTGAAGTTTTTAGCAATGTCTCGACGGACGTAGGTCAGAGACTGCTCGTTAAAGTAGCGACTATTATCGTTCGGTTTGATTGTAACAACGACCGTTCCGGGCACTTCGCTTACCGGTTCGGTTAATTCAAACTTTACGTCGTCTAATGTCAGTTGTAAACTGTTTTTGCTGTTAACTAATGCAAGTAATTCGTCTTTCCAGCTTTGTTTGATTTTCATTTCGCGCTTTTCCTTTAATTAAAGACGCATATCGCGTCATACGATTTCGTGGTAAATCCGGCATAAAGCTCTACCTTCGGGCAGAGCTTCTTAATTACCATTCTAAGAACGTGGAACGCGGTTTGATTTCAAACTCAGGGGTATTAATCGTCAAGTATCTATCGTACCCTTCCATAGCCAGCGTTTCTTGTAGGTTAACGTCGGCTTGTTTATTCACATTGTATTTAACACCTGTGATTTCTTCAACCAGCTGACGACTTAACTCCATGATCTCTTGGCTTCGTGTTGAAACGTTACCTTCGCTGCCAGTATCCAGCATGAAACGATAGATACGAACAGGTTGGGTTTGACCAACACGGTCGAGACGACTGATGGCTTGGATCTCATCGGAGGAACGCCAGGGGTTATTTAAGAAAAGGCCGACGTTACACATTAACATAGGAACCCCTTCCGCTAAACTATCAAAGGTTGCGATAGCGGGACCGCTGTCAGGATCATCGCGTAATCGCGCGAGGATCTGGTTAATGTTCTTGTTGGTCTTCCCGTAGATCGGTTCTGGTAAGAAGCCCGCATCGCGAAGCAGGTTATCAACGCGTTCAACTACCTGAACGTATGACGTGAAGATCAGCACTTTGGCTTCAGCATTGTTGATATACCCTTCAAAATCGATATACTCGACCATATCAACGTGGCATTGAATGCGCGCTGCGCCAAGAACCCTTGCCAAGGCTTCCCCTTGAATCTTCAATCCGACGTACTTGATGACGCTTTTGGCGTCTTTGAACGCAATCCGTAAATCGGGAGGAAGAATCGGCATGATCGCTCGTTTCTCGAACACGTTGCAGAACATGGCGTCTTCTTTATCCCTGACAGGATCGTAACCTTTCTGAAAGCGGGCGACGATGGATTCATAACGAGACAGTTCTTTACGCTCACCTTCCGTCCGTATGGTCCGACGATAGAAATCCAGCGCATCATCGAAAATCTTCCGGTAATGCCCCCAGTTATCTTTGTAGTATTTTGCACGGTCACGCACAAACACCGCCATATCGTCACGGATACTTGAGATGGTGTAATCACTACCGTTAGGCAGTTTCACGTATACGTCCTGAACCTCAGGCCGTGTCTTACGGTAAGCTTCTTTGGGTACGACATGCATCATGAATCCAAGACGATGCCTTAAGATATCATTAGCACGACTGCTGGTTAAACCGTAAATCGACTTGAAGCTATCAACCACCTGGCCTTGGAACATCGGGTCAATGCAACCTAAACATGGGATCATTTCAGAACCCATCTGTTTAACAGGCGTACCCGACATAAATAAGACATGTATGTCCGCATTCATGGTTTGACGCATCGTCTGTACCAGATCAACCAAACGCTGAGAACGTTGACTGTTCTTATCGTTGAAGTTATGGCTTTCATCGACAACGATCAACACACGTTTTGCTGTGCGTTTATGCTTGAGCATGATCTCGTTTAACAATCCCATCTGCTCGTAATGCAGGAAGTAATATTTATCGCTTTTCTGTAACTGGGTTGGGGGCATCACATCAGACCAGAATGCGGATTCGGTTGCAGGATCCACAAGCGCTTTATGTAAATCTGATTGCCATGCCGAACGCATGGTGTTCTTAGGACAGCATGCCACGAAGACGTCAACACCCAAGGCAGCGCTTAACGCCAACGCGGTAATTGTTTTACCCGCCCCGGCACCCATCGCACACACATGGCCTTTTAATCGATATTTCGGAACGTTGCGGTTATAAATGTCGAGATACTCATCTTGATAATCGAACAAAGAAAGCGTCATCATTTTCTTCATGCGCGCTTTATCAAGAATGGCTGGCTGTTCGATGGTGGTATTTTGCAGCCAGGTTTCTTCTAACAAGACTTCAACAAGGCGTTTTAGCATCCGCTTGTTGCTGCGGGTGTTCTTTGCATCAATGATCGTTTCAAGAATATAAACGAAATCAGGCAGATAGAAGTTGTGAATGCTAAGACCGCTGGAAGAGAAGTTACGAAACATATATTTCATAAACCGAGAGGTACCCCAGATTCGCTGGATATCGTCCGAAAGACGCCAGGCATCGATACCCCCAACATGCACGGTATTGTTGCTTTGATTTTTAACCGTTATCCGGTTCATTAGGCGATTTATTCTATCTAACATACTCGCACTCGAATTAATAAAAGTCTGGTAAAAACTCCTCCCCACACCTTTCCTGGGGAGGAGGCCGGGGATGTCCCTTAAAATGACGTCATTCGACAATCCATAAAATACGATGAACGTCGAACGTGCCAATACAAATCCTTTCACGGCTATATTACTTACGTGAGTAAACACGATTTATTAATACAGTCAAAGAGGTACGTACGATGAAATCTTTATTTTCGTTAGACTGCTTAAATTTCTTATCTCAGGAAACACGCACTGAAGTTATTGATAACATTAAAAAGAACGATCTTGCCCATCAAGAAGAACATGTCCTTGCTGTTGTCGAACTGGCAAATGAACTTGCTGATGTGGTTGGTATCATTCGACCGGTTGAACGCCGTCGTCTGTTAACCGCAGCGTTCATGCATGATATCGCTTGTCATGAGAACAGAACATACCACCACCTTATTGGCGGTATTCGCGCGTCGATTATCTTACTTCGTAATGAGCAACATATTTTCACACCGGAAGATATCGAGGAGATACGCGTACTCATTGCTGAACATCGTGCTTCGTATTCCGGTCCACGTAGTTCTGTGGCTTCTCAGGTTCTTCGTTTGGCGGATATGGGTCGTCTTGATAGTGAACGTTTTGGTATTCGTGCTATCGAACACCGCTACGGCCAGATGAGCAAGGAGTTCGCATTGCAGGAAACCGCCGATTACCTTATCTCTAAATTCGCACCTGATGGTTATGCTTGGATTACTTATCCAGCCCTGGGCCAGCAGCTTTATACGAAAGAGATTGCAACGATCAAATCGCTTTGTGCGAATCGTGATAAACTCATCGCTTATTTGGATGATGTTTATACGTATGTTGAAAAGAAACATGGTGAAATCATGTGTTAAACATGAACGCGGAGAAAACAAATGAGTATTGTTGATTTAACGTTAACAGAAGTTGGTGATGGTATTGAGGTTTCGATGAAAACCTCCGACGATCGCACCGTTGTTGCTAAACTGGAAGAAACCCTGTACGGCAACTACGTGGTGGGCGTTTCAGGAAAGGTGAGTATGTATCGCCTGGCTGGTATTTTAAGCGTCTTTGATGGGGGATTGCTGCCGTCCGACCAACTCGAGCTCCAGAACAAATTGATCGACAATGACTTCTACACGGAAAACGTGAAAGTCTTTGGTTACAGCATGATGGGTGGTGTATTTAGCGCCGCGACGAACACGCTTAACTTCGGTACCCAACAACTGATTCAGTTCAGTATCGAAAAGGGTAAACTGAAAACAGCGTGGAAAGGTGGCGCTGCATACACACCAACCGATCTTCTGCTTACTTCCGCAGAACAACATTTGCGTGCAAGTAAATCAGGGCGTGCATTTCTGGAGCAATTAGATCGATGATCCCATCTATCTTCTTTACTTCAGATACGCATTTTGACAGCGAACGCACCCGGGTGTATTCGCGTCGTCCGTTTGCAAGCGTGGCTGACATGAACCAACACATGCTGAAAGCCATCAACAATCTCCCTAAGAACAGCGTGTTGTGGCATCTGGGCGATTGGGGCAAGTTCGAGTTCATTGAAGCCATTCGTTCTGATATCCAGGTTCAGTTAGTACTCGGGAATTGGGACGAGGACGCCTGCAAGGCGAGCGGGTTGAGTTTTGATGCTTTCCGCGACAAGCTCCTTGATATGGGATTTGCTGCGGTTTATGAACATCCGTTGGTATTGCCGATCAATAACGACGAGTCTTATTGGTTATGCCATAAACCCAGTGAAAGAAACCCAGGGTATTTCAATCTGTTTGGACATATCCATCGTTGTATGTTAGCGAAAGCAAACGGACTCAACGTCGGTGTTGACCAACATTTCTATACGCCGATCAGTTTGGATACCGTTCGCTTCTGGCGCAACGCAATAGAGAACCATTACGACGAAGAAGTCTGGATGGAATAACATTACATACCCTCCCTCCGGGGAGGGTTCTATGCCGCATTCCTGCTACTTATTAAAGGAGGTGACGATGTCAAAGCCTGATCCCTGGAAACGGTTCCTCAAGGACCTTCATTTCCACGTCGACGCACGACCGGGTTTGAATGACCATCAGATGGAAATCGTGATACGTGCGTTGCTTGCACGACACCCTCAAATTACACGTATTAAATCATTCATTGGAGCTGGAGAGTACTATGCTTGCAAAAACCATTTTAGCCATCGCGACAATTACATTTACTTCTATTATCTCAAGGTTCCTTCGTCGGTAACCGGCCGTGGCGTTACGTTCAACGGTAAAGATTAACGATTTTTCATGTTCGTATAGGACATGATAGCAAACAACAAAAGGCGTTAAAATGAAGAATTCAATTGTTCGTCACGATTTTAAACGCGGGTTTTATATCGACACGGATATCTTGCATGAGATCTACTTTAATGACGATCGGGAACTCGCTGAGTTTGTAGATCAACGTTCGGAAACGATCAGTGCTGCTGGCGGTATGCTTAAACCCCAGCGATGGGAGGGTCTCGATGTGAGCATCCGTCCTGTTATTAGCCGAGAAACGCCTTTTGAGTTGTTGTTTATTTTCTCGCCGCGTGCGCTACCTGACGAACAACCTACCACGTTAGTCTTAACCGCGGAAGTTGATCATTGGACGTACCACATCGAACAAAACGGTGCGGTACGTGAGGGTACGCTTAAACCGTCAGAATTGAAGCTGTTTCTTGGTACCGTTAAAAACCAAGAACGCAAACGTAATCGCGCATTACGAAAACAATACCAGAATTAAGTTATTAGCAATCTCGACCACTATAATCGGTCACTCTAATAGGAATTGAAAAGAATGAAAAAGTTGTTTCTTGCTGCTTTCTTTATTACCGCGTCAGCACAGGCTTGGGATTACAGCGAACTGGAAACCGGACACGCAAAACTAGGTACCATGTATACCTGGTCATCAGCGGAGGTTAGTGCACCAACCGCGTTAGAAGTTAATTGCTTGTCCACAGGTGGTGCGTGGGTAAAACTGGATACAGAGGACGAAGGTTATCAAGCACCTCTTCTTCGTGATTATCCTGGCATCGTTAAGATCACGATTGGCACCGCTGAAGGGATCAGCTATTTCAATGGAGAAACCGATCTTAACTTCTGGGCGAAAGGAGGTCAACAACGTTTGGTGAACTTCGTTAATGAACTGAACCAGGCGTTGACGATTTCGGTATTAACCGATGACGGTAAAACATACCGTATTCGTCCGATCGAACCTGAGATGCGGATCGATGTTCGCAAATGTCCTGCTGGCACACCGGCAATGGTTGATCCTAACACCCGTACCGTACGTACACCTGAAGAATTGAACGCACTTTAACATGGAGGAAGGTGGATGGTACGCGCCATCCACCTTCACGAGGCTATTATGGCGAAGAAACCAAAGAAACGTAATAAGAGATATAATCCGAATAAACGTTCGAAGTACAAGTTGGTTTACATGACGGACACCGAGTTCCAAGAAGCCAATCGATTCCATCAGCTTCAGCGGGAAGCCTACCTCAACGAACATGGTCCCAAGGTTCTAACAGCAGCTGATGATATCCCCGAAGAACAGCTTACAGACATCCACGTATTTTTATCAAAAGGAATTTAACAAAATGAAAACGCTTATTGATACCACCTGCCCTCACTGCGGGCATGATATCGCAATTGCATCGATTCGTTACGATGTGTTTTCGGATACGCCATTACAAGACACCGGTTATGTTTGTACGCATTGCTGGAAAGCATCGAAAGTGTCCGTGGTGAATAAACGTAAGGAATGGCATGTTTCGTTTGTGCCAACCGATGAGAAATGTGCAGCTGTTTGGTCGATCGTTTTCTCGGATAAAAACCGACCTATGAATCCGTTTATTGCGAGCACGACGATGCCTATTGATCTCGACCGTTTTATGTCCGAGTTAACCCTAGGGACAGTCGAACATGTTAACGAGATTGGCGAGCTTTACATCGCCCAGTCGTTGAATCAAGGTCATCTATCGGCGAATGGTATTCTCTGTGTTGAAGGGGACAACGGTGAAGAAGCATTGGCTAAATACCGTTCTCATCTGACGATACCCATGCGTTACATCCCCGACATCCGAGACGCGGCAAGTTTCGCAACCGATCTCGTGTGGCTGTTTAATGCGGTTATCCGGCAAGCAAATGACGGCACCTTGCTGCAGAGAGTTGATGGTAAGATCGGCTGGTGTCACAGCGTACGTAGCGCGATTGTCATTGATTACTTACTGCGTAACCGTTGGATTGCCCAGTTGTTTAACTACTGGTATCAGTACGTTCTGGATTATGATATCGAACCGATTCTTTACAGTGTAGATGGTAGTGTCTGGTTATCGCATGGATTTGTCGAAGGGTTGGATGTTGATGAGCCGTTGTTCTTGTATCCGAAAGGCTTTCGAGAACTCTCGTTCAGTGAGGCAGAGGAACTGATGGGACAAGATAACCCTGCTAACCATCACGAAGAAAATGCACGTCGATTCAGTCCTGATCGTAAAGCAACGAATCTGTCTATGGATAACGCCGTTGTAGCTCCGGCAAATCGCGTTTTACATTAACAGAGGGGTTAATCGTGAAAATCTGTTATCAGGAACAAGATCATCATTGTAAACACTGCGATAAAGATCTTAGTAAACCGATCCTCGCCGCGTACGGTCAACATGAACCCACGGTGGTGTGTGATGGATGCGCAAGTCGTTATCTGCTTGTACGTAAAGGGGATGATGAAGGCATTCAACTCACATTGCGTGATACCCATGAGTACCGTCTTCGTGTTGTTGCGGTATTGGCCCCGCCCTACCAAAAGGGGCAACTTCGTAAAGCCGCATGGACGTTTGCCGAGTTCGATGTAGCGATCGATAAGCCAATGACAAAAGGCCTTTCACCCTTCAACGATATCACGGCTTACAACAACATCAAAAATGCGGTTGCTGACCTGCTTCCGTTATCACCCCACAGTTGCGTCTATGGTGTCGGTACGTTACCACAGGTGTGTTGTGTGTTACCTCGAGAGACGTATATGTCGTTAGGGACGCGGCAGTTGATTAAGTTCTTCGGGGTATACGACGACATGCTGAATAAGGTTGGTGAACTTCTGGTCGCCATGGCTAAAATCAAAGATGTCAGCCAGAAGAACAAGGATGTGCGTATCAGTCATGCAATTTGTGCGCACTTGATGGCGGGGTCGATGTGGTTAGGGGATTACGCCAATACCATCATTAGCCAGCTCCCAATTTCATACGAAGTCGTGTTTAAGGATGGTGTGTTTTACGGTGTACGTCGTAAAGATACGACCTTTCAATTGAAGAAAATCATTCTTGACATACCTATCGATTATCTTGTCGCGGCCATTATTACTGATCCTTCAAGCGTTGTTGAAGCGATACGCGAAAAACTAAAAGGTAACCCAGCATGAAACGACTGTCTGCAAGACAGGTGTCGTTGCGTTACTACGGAATGGAGTACGATGCCTTAGCAAACATATTTCGTCAGTATCTTGAGGATCATCGCCTTACCAACGATGATCTCTTTTCTTATTCTTATTTGAATTACCCGATTAACATGATCCGCTATTCCGAATCCGAGGGTGAGTACCTGGTGGTCGCGTCAGTGTTGCGTTATCTGTTAATCGATTTGTACAAACGTCTGTACCTACCGAAGAGATTACGTATACAAGAAGCGTTAAGGAGATTTCATCGTGAGTGTTTTACGTGAGGCGTTTACATTCGTCGTTGGAGAACAAACCGACGATGATATTCGCTGGTTCATGACTTATATCGCACCGTTGAGCCATGATGGTGTTCCAGGACATAATTTGTTCTTGCCGCTACGTGGCGTATCAACAACAACCGCATATGTGCGTATATTAACCGAGATGTTGAGGATCAGCGAACATCCTGGTGGGACCAACCGCGTCAGTCTGAAAGGACTTGCCGAACAATTAGCTTACATGCCGGTGATCCGTGAGAAACCATCCTGGGCAGAAGAACGTCGGGCATTAACCCTGATACGTAATCTGGATTCTGATGCGTGGCGTGAGAACCTGATTACGTTCTTGTTGATCGTCAAGCGTCGCCGGAAGTCAGCAAAGAGTTTGCTCATTATTGACGACAAAGACCCAAATGTTAATTTGGCTGAGATCGCACGAGCAATCAGCGTGTTGACCGGTGCGTTAATTGATCCTAAACTTGAACCGCTGGATGCAATCCGTAAGATGGTAAGCGCACTATCCAGCAATACCGCATTCGTTAATGTTTGCAGTGATTACGATAAAGAGAAAGAGGGTATCCGATGATCGACAGTATCGAACTTAATGAGGAGCAACCGTTAGCGGTCGTACAACGACTTTTAGCGCAGCAGGAGATTACCTGGTCGGAAGAATATCCGCCAAACGAAGCGTGCCGCTACAATCATGTTACCGCTGAGACTGTTTTTGGTCTTCTGATTATCGAATGGAAAGGTTGGAAGGATCATACCGGCTACACCTGCGAGCTGCCTTTCCAAGTCAACGGCGAATTTCCTTACGTAACCGAATTCAGTTTAGATGACGCGAAAGCAAAAGTAAAAGCGTGGTACGACTACGTAATACTGGCGGGTCTCGGTCTGTCAGCAGATAAACCAGAATAACAAAAAAGGTGTTAAAATGAGCGAACTACTGTTTGAAATTAACGAAAAAGAATATACACCACCCCAGGCAGCTATCGGTGCGTTATTACGATATACCGCCCACCGACGCCAAGGATGGTTGTTTGATATTGATGGACCAGCGTTTATTAAAGCGTTACATGATGCTATCGCCCCGAAGAAATCATGCAGTATATACAATGCCGAGCTGGCGCGTGTGCTATCGTCTTCGCTTTCAGACGCGTCTTATAAGGAACTATTGACGGGTATAAGCGCGTACGGACAAGTTGGATCTACCGTGTACACACGTGCGCTGGAATACCTGGGAGAAGTCGTGCGGCGATTGATGGTTGATCCGTATAACACACGTAAGGAAATAATACAGGTAATGGTGTATGATGCTCACGCTAGCCAAGAAATCATCGCGGAGCATAATCCTTACTTACTTATACGCACTTTCTTCTGGATTGATGCGTCATTGGATAATCGTTACGGACCATGCCGTTTAGCGATCGATGTCGATGAGTGCCAGTTTAAACAATGGATGGAAGATTGTGGTATCGATTTGCATGGCATGACGGTACCCGATTTCTTCGAAGACTATTTTTCGTTAACCGGGCTTGATAATGCTGTATTAGAACTGAAACCTGCGGATACCGATCTGGACGCCACCGAACTCGAAGCTGAGTCGGATACCAGCAACCATTCATTCGAGCCATTAGCGGTAGAGAAGCCTGCATTCTGTTTGGATGTTGAGAACCTTAGTCTGGAAAAGAACGGGGTGTTGTTAGAAATCGGTATCGTGTTCTTCGATCTGGCTAATCCAGAATCCATCGTTAACGGTCCGCGTATTGATGTCTTCCCTGACGTGCACGGTCAAATCGCTGACGGTGGTCGTATCAGCGAATCAACGGTAGAGTGGTGGCAAACCAAAGCACCGAAAGAAGCACGTGATTATTGTTTCCAGCATGGTAAGGTAATGGGCTATAAAGAAGCCATTGCTGAAGTCAATGCGTTCGTTAACAATATTCGTGACAAAATGACAGAATACTACGGTAAAGATACCTTCTATTATCTTGCCCGCGGTGAAACCGATTGGCCTCAATTAGAGTATTGGTTCCGTAAAGCAGGCTTTAAACCCATCTGCCGATACAACCAGGTTCAGGACATTCGTTCGATGATCGCAGCCTATCAGGACAAACCGGTATCGATCATGGGTACCAAAGAGTATCCAGACGTAGGTATTCCGTTGATTCGTCATACTGCTATCGGCGACGCAATCATGGATGCGTACGACGTTGCGTTAGCGCGAAGCATGGCGGTGTCTAAGTGACGGTATCCTGCGCAATGAATATGACGATGATCGTTTATTAAAGGAAAGAAAATGTCTGAAAAGCATATTGAGATTCTTGATGCTGCCGTTGCTTCGAAAGACAGCGGTACCTTCATCAAAGCGGTATTTGCAGAGCAGCGTAATAATCCAGCAACGTTGAATAAAATTCGTGATGCGATTGCATTCCGTCTTACCAAGTCAGATGTTTCTGATGTGGATAAAACAACGATGCGTAAATTGCGTGACGATTTGAACGCGTATATCGCCCGCGGTTGTACAGATAAAACCGTTCGTGAGGTTCTCGATTCTAATGTGAAATACGAATCCGACTTCAAGAAGAACGGTTCGTCACCTAAAACAGAATAACAGCATAATCCCCTCCTCCAACCCGTAAGGGAAGGAGGAGGGTTATGTTTGTATGGAGGTTAACATGCTTGATCGTGAGCGATTGACGAAAACGCTAACGTCCATTAAAGAGTTTAAAGCCAAAGACGAGTTCGACAACTTTACGAGTAATCAGGCTATAGTAGGATTCCTTCTTTATTTGTGTCGTGTTGATCCTTCGGAGAAGATTACACATCAATGCTCGTTACTCGATGACGATCGTGTACCGTTGCATCAGGCCGATGCGTTGTGTGAATTCCTAACGAAGTTCGGTTATTTCTGTACTCGATATAAGGCTGACAAACCAGAGGGCTACATTGTTTCATTTCACGTAACGTTTCAGTAAAACATTACCAGTATAGGTTATCTGATGAGGTGAAATTCCTCATTAACTACTCACTTAACACTTAACTATTTATTTATTGACTTAGGTATTAAAATGACTATTTATCTTAAAATGATTAACGGACATTCTAGCGAAATTTCTGATGCTAATCGCCCGTTCAATTTATATCCTGTTCCTGAGGGAGCATGCATTGAATTCAACCGAGATACAACAGGAAATCCGTTTATCAAGGTCATCATGAAGGACGATACGAAAAGATCGTTCTATCCGACAGGTAATACCTATGTTGTCGAGGGTAAAACGACGGTATCCAAGTTTGAGTTTGAAGAGAGATTCAGTGCCGAGGAACATAAAGCGACATTAGATTTCCTCCAGGAATTGGAATCATACCAAGATTTACCGATGGATATTAAATATTTACACATCGATCGCATGCTTCTAGAATTGAGAAACACGCCGTCCCGGGGTTTAGATAGTACCGCACGTGTGTTCAATATCCGTTTGCTGAAATACAGTACGCGTCCAGTTAAGGTAATGGAGAGTCAGGCACCATTACTGAAGAAAGTATTCAACGACTGCGGTTATCCCAGCGTTAATTTTATTTACCCGGAACCGGAAAATTCGCCAGCAGAAAGAACAGTAATGTCTATCGTTGTTGACTGTCCACCAGCAGAATGTATTCAACCAATTTGGCGGTAAGCATTAACCCTTGAAGGGGAGGGTTAAATCCCCTTCATTACTACTACTAGGACTACTAAGGAGTTAAACATGAGTGTTATTGTAAAAATGATGGGCAACTGCGATACCAGCGATCAAAACAACTCGAAACCGTTTACACTGCATGTGGTACCGGATCGCTTGACGACCATCGAATTCAACCGCAATTCGCTGGGTAAACCTACGTTAGAAATCGCTGTTCATGGCGACAAAACCCAACGTTTTATCGATTATCCTGGCGGTAATGTTTACGTGTTGGATAACGGTAACACTGTTGCAACATATGCGTATTCTTGCGGTTTCCCCATGGTAGACGTCGAACGTATGCGTGCGGATATCAAAAACATCAGTTACGGAAAAGCCTTGGAAGCGGGCGGATATCTTAACGATAAACTTATCATGGCGTTGCTTGAAATACGCTTAATTGATCGTAGTTTGAAGCGAGATCGCGTAATCGATTTTGTACAGATAAATGACAGTCAATTTATAAACAATATCGACTCATTACTCCGTCATCTATTCGCCGGACAGTTCGTGGTTGTTTATGATCAGAATGAGGGTGTCTTTAGAGTCACGCCTTATAAGAAGTAATAATCCCTGCGAGGGGGTGGGATAATACCCCCTCAATCTGTTGTAGTATCTATTAACTCTATCTTCTATTACCATGAGGTTCTATTATGTCTATGTTCTTGAAAATGATGAGTGGTTATGATCTCCCGGATGAGAACACCGCGAAGCCGTGCACGATACTACCACTCACGGATAAATGCAAAGTTGATTTCAGCCGTGACGAATACGGTGCACCTATCGTAACCGTCGCCCGCGAAGATGGAACCGTGGAGAGCTACCACCCTGAAGGTAATACGTATTTCACTGAAGATCGTCGTACGGTAGCGACATTCGCATACTCGGAATATGTATCACCTGGACGTCGTGCACACATTCAGGACGTTATGGGGAGTCTCAATCCTTCTGATGTCTATTCGCAGTTTATCCATAACAACCGCATCACGCATTTCATGTGTTTGTTATCCGCCGTACCGCGCGGTAACAAAATAACGCGTAAATGCCGTTTGAGCATCGATGATCGCATTCTCGCAAATAGCATTGATAAACTCGAAGATTTCGTTTCAGCGATGGGGTATTGTTTCATTGGTTATTCGACCACAAACCCAATGGACGCCGATGACGTATACGTCCTTGAATTCGCTGTCCGCGTAATGTAAATTATCGTAATGAAGCCTCCCATGGAGGGAGGCTTTTATGCCGTCTTACTCGGTCTATCAAAACTAACGGATTTTGAGAATTCTCTGAAGCTAAGAGAGGAGGCTAAAATGATAACATCAGATCATACCCGTTATCGCTTTAAATACCTGAAACGTTTTAAAGGCGCTGCGCCTAAAATCTGGGTTCAAAGAACCATTACGTACCTGGAAAATACAAATCATCCCCTTACGGAAATATATTTCAAGACACTGGACGTTATCGATTTAACCAGAGTGTTCAGGGGACATAAACTCACGGTAGACGCCATAACGTTGGAAGAAGCAACAGATGAGTTTCATCGACTATTCGATCGTTTCTTAGGTGTATACGGGATCAAATTCGACGAATTAGAAATACGTCTACATAACCACTCAAGAAAATCACCTTACCTTGCGGTTAGACCAAAGAAAGGACGGATGGCCTTAATCGGTTGCGTTCGTATTCCTATCGTTCAACCCGAACCCGTTCGTCCGATTATCACGGTAAATAAAATCGGAGCACTTAACGGACACGTAATCAACAATGTCTTGGTGATAACCGACGATAAAAGTTTGCATTGTGTGTCTGATGTAACGAGCGAGCAATTGCGAAACGGTATCGCTCTTCTTTTCTATCGTGGTGATGGAAACGTTGTCGAATTCTGTCATCAACAGGATTGCTGTGAAGATGTGTATCTTGAAGACATCGATGGCGACATTGATGATATCATCGGTGAGAAGATACTCAGTGCTGAAGAGAGAACCGAGGAAAGAACCGATAACTACGGTTATTACAGCGAACGTATACAATGGACATTTTACCATATCCGTACTGCAAAGGGATGTGTTGTTATCCGTTGGTATGGTAGTTCTAACGGCTATTACTCGGAGAATGTTGATATCGACGTCGTACCACTTAAAGATAGCCTTCTGAGAAAACCAGAACGGCTTGCATCCCGTTATGGTCGTTATTAATGGGAAACCAACGATAAAAGAATAGGGCGTCTCGACAAATCCTATTTACTTTTTACTGAGCGGTGATTATGAAGCAAACGTTAACGAAAGAACAGAAGGAAAGTATCGAGTTATGGATTTTCGATGATGTCGCATTGGAATTATCGAGGGATACGAAGATACGCGAATTACAGGTCGATCATGCTCTATGTGTACTGCGCGGCTGTAATGCTACATTGAGTTCGCCTGTATACGGACATAAATACCGTGAGCTGCTGAAAATACACGATAACCCACACAAAGTTATCAGTAATATGTTTATCCACTGAGTTTAGCTTTATGAACAAACGACGTAATCCTACTTTACAGCAAGTCGACGAACTTGTCGACCGTTTTATCAACATAAGCCTCGATAGGATTGAGATTTTTCCTGATGTGTTGCTTATTAGATATCATGTTCCTATTTCAGACATTTTCCGAGACGCTCAACGCGTCCATCCAAAATCGTTGCAGAATATTGCCGCATGTTTTCGGCAACGAGGTTTTGATATCAAGGACATAGATCGGTGGGGGATTCGTATTGTTTTTAACGCCGAGCGTGTGGTTTATACACTCAAACAAGCTGAGCGCCTAAATAACATTTTGTCAACAAAACGAAACAAGGATTAACATGAAACAGTACTTAGATCTCTTACAAGACATCATGGATAACGGTCGTGATAAAGCCGACCGTACCGGCACCGGTACACGTTCGGTATTTGGACGTCAAATGCATTTTGACTTAAAGAAAGGATTTCCACTAGTCACCACCAAGAAGATTCACCTTAAGAGCGTTGTTCACGAACTACTCTGGTTTCTTAACGGTGATACGAACGTCGCGTATCTTCAGGATAACGGTGTGCGTATTTGGAATGAATGGGCTGATAAGGAAGGGAACCTAGGACCAATTTACGGTAGACAATGGCGTGAATGGATCGACTACAAAGTTGTTGTTCCGCACGACACAGAACGTACCCGTACTTTGATGCAACGCGGTTATGAGTATTGTGGTATTGTTAACGACGGTATGGTCAAACATCTCTTGTATGTTAAACACCATGACCAAATCGCAAACGTGATGCGTCAACTCAAAGAAGATCCTGATTCTCGACGGATTATCGTTAGTGCGTGGAACGTAGGCGATCTAGACGATATGGTGCTTCCTGCATGCCATAGTTTCTATCAGTTCTACACCCATGAACTCACTATCGATGAACGTGTTTATTACGTCCACCGCAACGATGCGCTAAGAGCACGATGGGTTACTGACGACGTTAAACAGAGCGAAACCGAACTCTGGTTGAATGCGCATAACGTACCTACGCGCGCACTGTCGTGCATGCTACTCGCAAGATCACAGGACACAGTTTTAGGGACCCCCTTTAACATCGCATCCTATTCACTGTTGACACACATGATCGCCCAACAGCTGAATATGGACGTTGGGGAGTTCGTGTGGACAGGTGGAGATTGTCACATCTACCATAACCACTTCGAACAGGTTAAAGAACAACTTAGTCGTGAGCCGTATCCGTTACCGAAACTGAAAATTGTGCGGAAACCAGAGAGTATCACGGATTACCGTTACGAAGACTTCGTGTTCGTCGGATATCAATCACACCCTGCTATTAAAGCACAAGTAGCGGTATAAAGATCTTAAGGGCGAGGTACCTCGCCCTTAAAGGAGGATAATCGTGGATGAAGTGAGCAGCGAACTGCTGGAGGCAATGGAAAGACGACGAACCGTTATCGGCCATTATCTTGTCGGTGTTAGTGATGTATTACCCACGCCGGAAGATAATTACGAGATAGAAGCGGATAGCGTGCTATCGCAAACGATGCCGATGCTACTGAAGATAGAAATAGAACAGCGTCTTAAAGGAGAGATGTTGACGAAAGAACAACGCAGGTTGTTATTGACCACGTTGGATACTATCGATGAAAGAACCCAGCTCCTTAATGCTGGGTTTAAGAAACAACTGCACTGAGGGTAAGGCATGATAGATAAGATCGTTGTAAACCGAGCGGCCTGGTCGTACTGCTATCGTATTTCGATAAACACCAAATTTAAGAAAGGTCCTCGTAAAGGAAAATCGAGATATGTCTGGATGTACGGACAGGTAGAAATAAAGCCGATGACCTTCTCTACTTGAGGTAAACACGATGACTAAGATGTCACCCTACGACGTAGCCAAACTTGTTATTCGTGACACGATTGGTGTTCGTTATATCAAAGGGAAATACAAGAAGGGTTGCAATAAAGGAAAGCGATTTACGGCACGCATCACACAAACGTCGGAACGAAGAATCATGGACGTTGCACTGGATTCTCTCGTGAAAGCGATGCCATGGCTTATGTTGGATTGATTTCTTAGAGGAAAGAGGCGATGCGTGAGGGTAAAGGAGAACGACGGTTAATTCGATATTTAAAGGAGTCATGGCTTCCATATATCATCGGAGGGAGATTTAAAACAGCGAAGTACAAGAAAGGATGTAATAAGGGTAAGGTATACACGATACGCGTATTTAAACCACGGTAAGGAGTTACAAATGTAGTGTCTCCAAGAAACACTGGAATATATCGATCCGGTGTATTTATCCAGATTTATCACCACTCGATATTTGGATCGCGTTTATAACAAACGTGTTAAACGAGGTCCAGGTAAAGGCAAACAGAAGAAAATAGGTATTTATAAGTACCATAAAGCACCTAATCCGAAGTATTTTTGGAGGTAGCATTTGAAGAGAATCTACCCCATGTTTAGCATCGCCTATTTCCGTCGATGTTGGCATATTCGCCAGTACCGCAAAAATAGGAATCAGATCATCGGAATAAAGTTTCATATTGACTATCTACTTAAACTCGAGAAAGTGAAAGAACAGCCGTTGGTTGTTGTTCGGCTGAGGTCTTTATTACAGCGTTTACGTATAGCATCCCAGGTGAATGAACAGCTTCATCAGGCAAACAAAGCGCGAGCAGGACGGGATGTACGAAAGTGCTATCGTTCTGAATTTAACCATCGATTGAAAAGTATACGTAACAGTTTAAAGCATATAACGGAGAAAGTGGAATGATAACGAGTCAAGTTAACCTAGCCGTTAACAGCTATACCGCTTTTGTTGATTTACTTGATAAATTACGTAAGCGAATTGAATGGCGGCTCCAATATTTCGATGAACGCCAGAGCCGGATAACCGGCGAGTTGTTATCCGATAAATCTGTTATTTATCTAAGCCACCATCGACTTCTTGATGAATTATCCCAATTAAGAAAAGAGTTTATCGATCTCGGTGTTTCTACGAAAATAAATACGGAGACAGTGACAAAAGATGACTTGAAGGTTTATTTCAGCCGTTATTGCGATCTAAAACAATCCCTCAGGCGGATATATCAAGACTTTAATAGATTAGTGAAAAGCACAACCACGACTCTCCTGATTGCTGAACGAGGTACAACATCATGGAATTAATGGAAACAAAAGAAGAGAAATATACACAGCTGAAGAAGAAACTGGAAAAACAAGGTTTTCTAGCGAAACGTTTAATCCGCGTTATGCGTTATAAATACAAAAGCTATTTCGGTACAGAGCTACCGAATGGTGATGGGCTTGTTAGTGAGTGTCGTCGGACAATATCTCGCATTAATGACTTACAAGCGCGTAATGATTGGTGGTACAAAGAATCGGAAAACTTCACTGAAACCGACCGCCGTACCGTATCCCACTTAGAAAACCAGTTGAAAGAGTTAACGGAAGACAGGGCCAACTTACAACGTCGAATCCATCAACGATTTGATGAATGGGAGAAAGGCGCTTTCATTAACGGTGATGAGATACGTATCGATAACATCATTAGACGTCTTATCGCTAAAGATGACGAGGAAGATTTACCGTTACCGGACGATCACGATACCGCGAAACAGGTTCTCGAACAAGCGGTACGTTGCATGGGTGCTTTGCTCTCCCTGGGTCACATCGAACGCAAAAAGATCGTTCAATGTAAATTCGAAAAGCTTCTTGTTCAGTTCCACCGCAAGTTCTTTTATAGCACCGAAAAAGAAGTTGCTGTACAACTAATAGAAGGTATCAATGAAGTTAAATAGAACTGTTCGGAGTATACAGTCATTTTGGTATCGATATTGGTTTAATCGTAATTTACGTGACTTCGTTCGGCTTATCCGTTATGTGAAGCTTATGATAAATTGTCGTGAGTTAAATAGAGAGTTGGGGATAGGTAGTGCGAGGAAATATACGTACGATACAGACCCGTTTATCGAGTACTGCAATTCGTATATAAGAGATATCGTGGTTCTGATGAAATCGAGCCATGAGTTGTTTATGGATTGCGATTCTTGCTACAAGTCCTTTCTCGGACGTCGTGTTCGTGCGAATCGAATAAGAAATGCGATTTCTATGTTGCATTGGCGATTTTACTATTTTCCAGACCCCGATAAATAAACAACGTGTATATGAATCAGACAGCTATAATTGATATTTATAACTACCGTAAATACACATCCATGCTCGATGCTGCGACTTCGCTGTTAGAGCACAAGTTACGCGAATGCAACGTACAGACCGCTACAGAAGAAGTTCTGGAAATCGCGCAGTTGTTACTTGATCGTTTAAAAGAACTTCGAATTTACGTGGCGAGCATGTATGGGAATGGTCCCGATGCTGTAAGTATTGCTTATAACAAACCAAGATTGATGGTGGAGAAGATTATCGAGCAAACCGGTAACATCGACAATGAAATCAACGCCTTTATAAGCGGCGTCAATACGTTAAAACTTTAAGAGAGATGATGAAAATGAACGAAAACAATTGTGAACTGGTTCCAGAAGAAAGGTTGGTTGCGATTCGTGACTACTTCTTGGCTGATGAAGAAAACAAACCATTCTTCGTCTTTTCGGATAATAAACATCAAGCAACTTGCGAACTCGCTGCAGCTGAGGGTATGCGTGATGCGTTAGTATATCGACTGGAAGCGAAACGATCTGTTGCATCAGACATGACAGAGATCGATAATGCGATCATGGTAGTTGATCGTCGGTACGACGAGTTACTTACCGAATACGAGAAAGGGTCGCAAACAGTAATTCTTCACTAATCCGCCCCATCCATTTGCATGGAGACGCAGATGTTCAACAGTTCGATGGTGTATTACGGTAGTATCGTTCAGGTATTGGTACCTTTCATCGATGAACGTACCTGTTTAGCGGCAGACGCACGGTATATTCAACGCTGGGTAAAACTTGGGCGATTAACACGAAAACATTTACAGCATGCGATGACCTCAACCCACGCTGCGATTCATCTTATTGATCCCAACTTTCGCGACGGTAAAAGACATATTCATGTTTATCGTGAAAGTTATGTCCGTTGGTTAGAAAACGAATTAAAGGATAAAGAACATGAGTAACACAGTTAAACTTAATGAAAACAATTTTTCAAAACTGGACGATTTTATCGAAGAATATATCGAGAAAAAGCAATGGGCTATTATCAGTGTCGCTCCTGATGAGGGAAGCGACGAGCCTGGCTTTATGTATACTGTTGGTCTAACCGAACACGGAATGCCGGAAATCTTCGTATCCGGTTACTGCCCTGCCCTTGGTTCAGCAATCAACAAACTGGGTAACTTCATGGTGAAGGCAAAGACCATCCCGTTAGGCGCGTTCGATGGCAATCTGACTTTGAAGGGTACGGGTGAAACCTTGCGTCTTGACGTGCGCGAAATTGAGGATATTGAATCCTTCAACGAAGTGTATGCGATATCGGCTTTCGCTCGTTATGGTAAAAAAGTTGCAGGTATCCAGCTTGTTTGGCCTGACACCAGCAATACGTTACCCCATGAAGGTGGTTACGAATCATGCTGCTGTCCGCAGATCCTGCTTTAATCTTAATACCAATAATTAAATTGTTTATAGGAGTTTTTGTGAAATCGACCATCAACCGCACCGATTTTCATCCCGATCGTATTGCGGAGACCTTTGCTCGTATGGATAACAACACGTTCGCGATGTTGTTTAATAGCGGATTTGATTCTACCAGCGAGACCCATCGTTCTACCGGTGTGACTATCGATGCGGAATGTGTCCATGTTAAGGAAACAAACGCGGAATAAGACGCAATGTACGTTATTATCGATGATGTTGAAGGACGACAACTCACACCGGTTCAATCGTTACGTTTGCGTAATGCGGCATTGATGTACGCGGTATTGTGGTGGAACTGTAAAACACGGTTACCTGTTGATGCAAGATCCCTGCAGCGTTATTCAGAAGCGTTAACGTCGTGTGAACACGATACGATCTTTCAACGGCTCTTTGAACGGTTATCGGGTTACCAGGCCATCATTCGGAAGGGTTTGTTTATCTCGATTGAATGGTTCGGTACCGAATTACGGTTAGTCGTTGACCGCAAAGGCATGGCATTACGTCCTCACTCATTTGAGTCGACGCAAGCGATTGCTTGGTGGGACGAGGAAGGTAATCGTCTCTGGTAATAAACACCCCGTCTTAATGGCGGGGATGCGCTTCGGTAAAGGTATGAGATCAGACAATAACCTAACGGGGTGAAATATGGTAAATAATGAAGAGTACGTAGAAATAAAATCGTGGGCTGCAAAAGTCCTGCTGGCGTATAGCGCTGTTGGCGTACTGTTTGCGGTTATCGGCATGGTAGGTATGCTGCGATGAGTATCGAGGATGACTTTTTACGGAACGCGCTTGACTTTTATTCTAAACCACTGACGGCAGGCGGATTGGAATTGGGTGTCGTCGATCCCGATAAATTGCATCCGATCGCGAAATGGTTGAATAAACACCGGGAAGGGTTATATTCCGTCGAGCAGCCAGAACTGATCGCACGTTGGCGTGTTAAGAAAGGCAATCTGGATATGTCCTTACAAGCACGTGCGAGTAAAGATCACGTTGCCCTGTCTATCATGGGCACATTTTAACGAGGATATACGACATGGCTTCTATAGGCCCTATCGATAAAACACGGGACGCAATAAAAATACAGCTTGAGAAAGTCTACGCGGAACTTGCGCTCGCCGAGCACCCAAGCATTCGTTTCTTTGATGATCGATTCACCTTGATTAATAGCATGCACCCCATGCTGTATCAGGATCTTCTGGGTCCTTGGTCGCCATTAGGGACCTTCCTTAGCGACGTTATCGTGGCTGATGGTTTCGGCATACCTAAATTACCGTTTACATTCGAGCCTTCGGTCGATCCTCGTCGCGAGGCATTGGGCGGTAAGGTAAATGTCCTTATTGAAGAAATCGGTTATTATCTTTCATCTGATTGGACCGAGAAATACCGCAGCATGCTTGACGATTACGTTTTGTGGCGTAACGACATTCTGAGCGATGCTGAAAAGACAGGTTATGCTGTTGTGTTAGCGATACGTACCCGTGGTGATGTTGGTCGTTTACTCCGTGAGTTCTACGCGGTATTACAACCGTCTTACTACGAGACACGCCGACAACTCTCCTGGTCGGAAGCCTGCACGTTGTTAAATGCGGCAACCACCCAGCAAGACGTTGTTGATATCATCCAGGATTACTGCATGACGATGATTCTACTTGAGAAAGGGAATCAGAAATATGTTCGTGAAGTTCCATTACCAGCGAACCTGTTGAAGATCGTTGATGAACTCTTCGATTTCCTGGATGAGTTTAATCCCCCGCTTATTAACATCCAGTATATTTGCGATAGTACCTTTACTGAAGATCTCTTCTTACCGATCCTCGGTGAAGCGTCACTGCGTCGATACGCGCAATCGTTCCATAACGTCAGCGAAATCGCCACCGAGATCCCGATCAGTTTACCGCGTCGTAAGAAGACCCTGACGGTATCGGCCGGTAAGATTAACTTATTGGTGTTATACTACGCTGTAAGAAATGGATTACCGACGCTGATTTTCAGGAAAAAGTAAATGGCCGATAAGTCTGTACAAAACCCCAATAAACTTGTCCAACAAATTCATATTCAGATACCACCAAAATGTTGTTCGATAGAACTTGCGGTTTCTCATGTTGAGAACTGGGTGACATTTCGCCGCACGTTGCATCCTAGCTTCCCACTTAACATCAGCCCCATCATCGCGATTGCGCTTGAATGCGAAGATCTGACCCATGACACATGGCAACGTATTCGTGGACGTATACCGCTGTACGTAGAACTTAACGGTGTATTGATGGTAAGCACAACCGATACGTTCGAACATACACCGTTGAAATACGCCGATGTTGTTCTGACGGATAATCCCGAATGGTTGGAGCGTGTACGTGAAATTCTTATCAACCCGATTCGAACGGAAATAAGCATCGAGTTCATCGGGTCGCAGGGGTCTCTCGATGAATAAAACGTTTCTTAAATGGTTGGGTAACAAAACCAAACTTATCCCTGAAATTAGGAATGTGTTGCCGGATGGAAAACGCTTGGTTGAACCGTTCGTCGGCTCTGGCGCGGTGACGCTTTCACTGAAATATCCCAGTTATTCCATTGGGGATGCTAACGAGGATATCCTTAGTGTCTGGAGAGCGTTGGTGACATGTCCGAAACAATTCATTGAGGATGTTGAACGTTTATTCCAAATTTCACCGGAAGACGTTAAACGTTATTACGAGGTACGCGATCGTTTTAATCAAAGCAACGATCCTTGGGAACGTGCGGTGTGTTTCATATACCTGAACCGTTACGGATTCAATGGTTTGTGTCGCTATAACCAAAACGGATTATTTAACGTTGCGCACGGACGATACAAGACGATCTATTGTCCGAAATACGAATTACGGGCGGCTGCTAACCATCTTCGTACCACCGTCGAGGGGGGGGGGGGGTGGAAATTGTAAGTGGTGGGTTTAGACGACACCTCGAAAACGTGAGATCGGGCGATGTCGTATATTGCGACCCGCCGTATATCCCTATTTCGACCACAGCCTCTTTTACAGGTTATACCAAGGAAGGATTCACGTTGGATGACCACCGATACCTTGCAGAAACGGCCGACAAACTTCGTAGGCAGGGTATCCCTACCGTAATCAGTAATAGTACGTGCCCATTGGTTGAAGAAATCTATAGTACCGCATCAGAATTTCATCCGATTACGGTAAGGAGAATGATCTCGGCTAAAGTAGAAACGAGGAACTCGGTTTCGGAATATTTGATTGTTTACAAGTAGGATGAATATGCGTTATTGGAAACTATCTGCCTATCAAATTGCCTTAATCGGCATTGATACTCGAGAAAAAGAACTGCTGCACGGTGAGTTGGAAACCGCTTATCTTTCAGAAGACAACATGGTCGTCTGTAAGTTTGTGGGCCTAACAACCCGACGTGCTGTTGTATACGAAACCTTTGCGTTGAAAGGCAAAGCGATGCAGGAAATCGCGGCAGTGATTCGTACCGGTGTGGTTGTGCCGTCTGGTGTAAGTGATGATCTTGATGAGGTGTTACATGGAACTCGTAAAACAGCCTGTTAATGCGTGGACGCTCCAGCCGGATGAAGCTGTTCGTTACGGTTTCTTCAAGAAACATGCCCCGAAACTCATCGATGGTACCCTAGGACCAGAACAAGATCTGATGTACGTCGTGTTGTTTGATGATTATCGTGCGATGGCGATTTACGGTGAATCAGGAAAAGCACATGTTGTACACGTCGAACGTTATGTGTTCAACGAGTTGGACGTTAAAGAACAGCTTGATGCCATCATGGTGAACACGAAACCGGTACCAGAGCACATCAAACTTCAGTTCCTCACGATGCTGAATCCTGATGAACATACCGTACGACTCATTCGTAACGATCCGGCTACTCAGGAACTTACCGATGTATTGCTTGATTTGAAGCTGCATGTTGCTCTCGAACGTGCTGAAGGCGGTAAAGTTAATACCTGTATCCGTCGGTTCTGTAAAGCACGTGAGGCCACAGCAAAACATCATCAAACGCGGAACATCTTGAAAGCGATACGTTCCGTTGCGTTACCTGAAATCAAAATGAAAGAAGTCTTGTCTTTATACGACGCGTACATGAACGACGAAGTCGAATGTGTTGTGAAATCGTAAGGTGATTCGCCTGTGTCCCTCCCAACATGGGCGGACACAGGCGTTATGCCGATGTACGTTTTGACAACTTTTTGGTTTCGTATGGAGGAAACCTTTTAATGGTATTACGCACCTTAGGCTGTTTATATCTGTCGGGTTGGTTGATTGAAATCGTTCAAGCGACTGTTGAGATGCACAAGAACGGGATTAAATCACCAACATACCGTCCTTTAGTCCATTGTTTTGCGATGGCTACAACAATACCCGTTATTATTCTCGCATCCGTATTCTGGCCTTTCTTCTGGTACGATCGTCGCTTACCATTGGAGGTTCGACAAAAACGTCGTCTGGAAGCCCGCGCTCGCCGAGCCGAACGTTTAAGAAATAAAGGGAAACGTAAATGAAGATCACCACAGTGTTAGACTATCTGAACCTTATTGATAAAATCCTTGAAGCAGATTATTTCTACCATGTTAAAGCTGAACCGATTTATACCGACGAAGAATACGATAACCTGGTAAAAACGATTCGGGAATATGAAACCCAGCATCCTGAACAGGTTTCACCTAACAGCCCAACCCGTCGCGTCGGTACGCCCGTTGAAGGATTCGATACGGTGAAACATCCTTCCCCGATGCTTTCGTTGGATAATCTTTTCAGTGAAGAAGAACTGCGAAATTGGACGGAGTCCATCGCAAAAACCTTAGGAGTAGCAGAAGACAGTCTCGAGTACCTGGTTGAACCAAAATACGATGGTTTAGCTATCGCTATTCACTACGAAAACGGCGCGTTGCTGCGTGCGGTAACGCGTGGGGATGGTGTTCAGGGTGAGGATGTCACGTCGAATATTCGTACGGTGATGGGTGTCTTACCGCAATTGAAAATGGGGACGTCAACACCACAAAAAATCGAAGTTCGTGGTGAGGTGATGATGCCACATAAAGCCTTCGAGCAGTTGAATGCGGAACTCGTGGCAAACAACGAGAAACCCTACGTCAATCCACGTAATGCAGCATCGGGAACATTGCGTCGCCTGGATCCGCAGACCGTTGCAAAACGGCGTTTGTTGTTCTGTCCTTACGATGTTTTCATGGGTGGTGATGACGCTTACGCATTCACTACGCAGGGATCGAAAATAGGGATGGTTGCTGCATTAGGATTGGGTCTTTATAACGAGTCGCATACCGTCGCCGGTACGGAAGCATTGATACGGTCATATCACGCAATACTTGCAGGACGTGAACAGCGTCCGTTCGATATTGACGGAATGGTCATCAAGCTGAATGATGTTGCAATGCAGGAGAAGCTAGGAACAACATCCCGTGCTCCACGTTGGGCACGTGCGTGGAAATTCCCAGCGCAAGAAAAAGCCACACGTTTGTTAGGCGTTGATTTCCAGGTCGGACGTACAGGAAGCATCACCCCGGTTGCACGTGTAGAACCGGTATTCGTTGGTGGCACAACCGTGAGCAATATCACGCTGCATAACGAAGCAGAAATCAAACGGTTGGGGGTTTGTATTGGCGATGACGTTGTGATACGACGCGCAGGTGATGTTATCCCGCAAATCGTAAGCGTACGTCCAGGCGAATCACGTAAGGAAATCATCTTCCCAACGCAGTGTCCGACCTGCGGTGCAACATTAACGAAGAAGGAGGATGAAGCACGTTGGCGTTGTCCGGCAACCGGAACCTGTCCAGATCAAGCGGTCGCACGTCTTATTCATTGGGTCAGTCGTGACGTCATGGATATCGACGGTGTGGGCGAACGGTTTTTGGAACAGGTGTATAACTGCGGGCTGGTACAATCGGCGGTTGATTTGTATATGCTAACGCGTGAGCAGGTGAGTCAGTTGGAAGGGTTTACGGATTATAGCGCTTTCAAGGTGATTGACGCTATCCAGAAATCCAAGGAGACCTCACTAGCACGTTTCATTTACGGGTTAGGGATTCTTACCGTTGGTAAAAGCACGGCACGCGATCTTGCTAATGCTTTTAAGACAGTCGATAACTTCCTGGCGGCGGACAGACAAAGCTTGCTTGCCATCGATGGCATCGGCGATATTACAGCTGACCAGATCCTGGATTACATTTACGACCATGCTAATCGTGGGTTTATTTTCGATTTGTTGGTTTCGGCAGGCGTTATACCAGCACCTGTTAAGGAGCGCGATATGGAGCAGTTACCGTTACTGGATACACGAATCGTTATCACCGGGAGTTTCGAGGGTATTGATCGTAACCGTCTTGCTGGACGATTGGCAACCTTAGGGGCAACCATCACGAGCGGTGTGAGCAAGAATACGACGGTGTTGGTTTGTGGTGAAAACGCTGGAAGCAAACGAACAAAAGCAGAAGCGTTAGACATTCCTGTCATTACCGATTGGTGTATGGGTGATAACGAAGAAGAAAGCATTAACATGCTTGTCTCAATGATTGATAAAATTAAGGAGGGCAGCAATGGGTAGACGTTGGACGCCAGCAGAAGATGCAACATTGCTGAGGATTCTTAAAACACTCCCTGATGCGAGTTATGCTGAAGTCGCGCAAAGCATGAACCGTTCGCCGAAGAGTGTGTGGGCGCGTTACTTACGTTTGCGACGTAAAGAACGTTCCTTACCCACACGAATGCCGAGTTATACTCAAGAGGAGAAACGACGGCTCATCCAGCTTGCTGAAACGCATACGTTAGCGGAGATTGCAGAAGAACTCGGACGAAGTGTTCATTCGGTGCGTTGTTATTGTCATCGTAACGGTATCATGATTAACAAACTAAAACGATTAGCGGTTTGCAATCGGGTTAATCAACTTCGAGATAAGCTCGATTGGAAGGACCTCACCAAGCAAATCAACAAAGAATTCAAAACACACTATACGCCCGCCTCGCTTGGGCGTCTTTTAAGTTATCACGCCCAATGAGGTAGATACGATGGTCAAGGACTGGACACCTGAAGAGGATGCGATGCTGATTACCCTGTATCGAAACGGTATACCGATGCAAGAGATTGCAGAGCGGCTTGGCAGAACGGAAGGTTCGGTTCAAGGTCGAATTAACCGCAATCGCAAGCGCTGGAAACTCGCGTCACGTCATCGCTACTGCTGTTTTGATGAACGCGTGATGTTAGCCGATTATCTCAAGACACATAGCGTAAAAGAAGCTGCCGTAATGTTCAATCGTAGCGCAGAAGCAATCGCTAAACTCTGCTACCGTTACGGTATTGTCGCCTGTAAAGCGCAACGTCGAGAGATGATTTATCACCGAATACACACGCTTAGAAAAGAGAAGAGAACCTGGGAGAAAATACAGAATATCATCAATAACGAATTTAACACCCATTACACGTTAAGCGGTGTCTATGCCCTCTACTACACTCAGGTACTAAGACGCGGAGAATAGGAGAAACCTCGTTGTGAAACCAACGATACGACGATGGAATCGTAAGTCCGATAATCAGTTGTTAGAACTATATTTTCGGCAACCGCGATTAAAGATTCGCGAAATTGCGGAAATCATGGAGACGACGTTCGGTGCAGTCGAAGCACGGCTTCGCTATTTAAACGTCGAACGTCGTAAAGCACACAACCGTTTTACACATCGTGAATTGGAGTATATCAAGGCGAACTGTAAACGTAAGAGCTACAAACAGCTTGCTCGTGACCTCAACCGAGATCCAAACAGTCTTAGGGTAACCGCGCACCGCTACGGTTTCAAACGGTTAACCAATGACGATACCGAAGCCTTTCTGATCTTCGTTGACACGTTGTTGAAAGAGACGAATGATTGGTATCGCATTGCCGAACAGGTTAATGCGCATTTTGGTATAATGCGTACGAAACAAGCTATCTATCAACGATGGTGGCATCATCAGAAGAAGAGAGGACTCCAGGATGGTACGACCGTGGCGCAATAAAGATCTCGAAGCGGTTGCGCATCTTTACACTAACACGACGTTATCGATCGATGAAATCGCACAACAGATGAATCGAACCAAGGCGAGTATCGACACACGTTTGAGACGTTTAGGATTACAACGTCGTCAAAACTATCGACCTTATACCAACAAAGAACGTACGTACATCGAGTCGGTAATAAAACAGAAGACGTTACGTGAGATCGCGGTTGATTTGAATCGGTCCTATGATTCGGTCCGTCAGTTCGTCCGCCTTAACGGAATACGTCGCTCACCAACCCGACAAGAACGACAGCGTGTGCTCGATTTCATTAACGAACGACTTAAGGTCACGAAAAGCTGGGATGAGATTACGTACGACGTTGTCGTCAAATTTGGTGTTGTAACGAACAAACATGCGTTATATCAGCGCTGGTATTACCACATGAAAAATAAAGGAGTTGCCCATGCGCAAGTGTCGTCGCTGGACAGATGAGGAACTCTCCCGCCTCGAGAATTACGCATACCAAATACCCAGACCACCGATTAGTGATCTGGCTACTGTATTTCAACGCACAGAAAGCGCGATTAAGAATAAGTTATATATTTTATTTCCTTCACCGAGAACCAACGCGGCATATACTGACGATGAGCTTTCCTATATCCGTAACAATATCCACAGATACTCGGTTAAACAAATGTCGAATCATCTTGGCCGGTCGAAAGCGAGTGTCGCCTCTGTAATACGACGACATAAGCTACGGCGATATGACCCGGGCGAATGGTGCAAAATTTCAGGTCGTATTGCGGTACTTCGACGTGAAGGAGTTAGCTGGAGAGAAGTTGCTCGCGTTATCAGCATCGAGTTCAAACGGGAGTATCACCACACACATCTTTGTCAGCGTTACTATTATAACACACGTGGTAAGAAATGGCAGCAGGTAAAGAATACACAACAACCGAAATCGCATTCATACGCCGAAACGCTGGCGTCATGACATCAAAGGAGATCGGTGAAGCGTTAGGACGGAGTCAGAGAGGGATAAGCGCGATCGCTTCAATGCTTAATATCAAGCTGAGTCATCGTAATCGTAACGATATTTTATCGCGGGTCGTGCATTTGCGCGACGGTGAGAAACGACGTTGGCGGGAGATCATCACCTTAATTCAAGATGAATTCGGTGTGACGTATTCTGAATCGGGGTTACAACGCGGTTACCAGCGTATCAAACTCAGGACGATACAGAACACAGACCCTGATCGACTCCGCATGTTAAATGAAATCCATCGTTATCGTCAATACGATAAACTCCCATGGAAAGAGGTGCAGAAGCGGATTGAAAGACGCTATAAGAAATTTTATCAGATCACAGCGTTACATCAAATGTATAAACGTCATCGTAATCGACTCTTAGAAAACGAGGAAAACTTAGCGTGAGTATTAAATCATTGGTCATCAATGAACGGCCGTTCCACTGCATTATCGCTTCAACGGCGGCTGACCCACACCTCTATCCACATAAACAGCGGATTCGTGAACTGTATCGTATTCTCGATGATGCAGAATCGGAAGCCTGGATAGATACCTTCCTACCAGAACGTATCCCTAGTTTAAAAGACGAGTACGCTTCCCTGGAATTGGAAGACCGTCTCCCAGCTGGCGCGATGTTGATTGTCATGATCGATGCTATTGCCTCAATACCGGTAGGACTCCTGGAAGTGAACACCGAGAGCCATATGGGTATTCATGACGTGACGTCGATTATCGTAAAGCAAGAGTATCGCGGACGCGGAATTGGTCATGCCTTGATGAACGAAGCCCGTAACGTCGCGTACCATTGCGGTGGGCACGCCATCGGTTTGGATGTTCGTGCCGATAACGCTGAAGCCCAAGCGTTCTATGAATCCGAAGGCTTTACGGTAAGATCATCCTGGTTAACATCATCAATCAAAACAAAGCATAAAGGAGCTTAAGATGAGTTGGTTCGATCGCAAATTCTTAACGTTGGAAGAAGTCCTGGATTTACCTTGCGACTCAAGCAAAGAGAAGTTTGTCAATATGCAGCAATCTGCTTATTTACGCGAAGTGAACGGGTACTCGCAATTCCATATTGGTGACCGGGTTGAGCTTATAATGGAGGCAGATCCAGATAATGAAGCCGCCCAGATACCGACCGCACCCGTCATCTACGTTCCTGGTATCGTGGTAGGTATTCGCTTCACAGCATCCCAGGTTAATTACGATATCGCTATCCCGATCGAAGGTTGCGAACTGTTCATGGTTCTTAACAATTTCCGAGGTGATATGCGTACAATCGATGGCAGCAAAGAAACCTGTTTCGTTGAAGAACGGTTACTTAGTGCGATAGCCAAAAGAGAACTTGGTGCACCGAATCTCAGGGTTATTGATAATGAATGATTGTACCCTCCCGGTATGGGAGGGTTTATGCCGATAAGAAGGAAAAGAAATGAACGATGTTATTGCGTTACTCACTCAGGGTGAAAACAAGATGCCGTTGCCCTATCCACGGCTTGCCGGTATCATCGAACCGATGTCATTTCAACAACAATGGGACACACGTGAAGAATACACCCAACACGTTGGATGGTCGCTGTTAACCATGGAAACCGCGCTTCAGTTAGCGAACATCTGTTACGGACGGCGTGTTGCTGACCTGGGTTGTGGGACAGGTTACCTGACTCACGTACTGCGTAAGCTTGGTGTTGAGGACGTTACCGCTTACGATACGACAATACATCCCCATCCGTTTATTGAGGACATTCAGCAGGTTGACTACACGAACGTTGACCTTTCGCAATACGATGTCATTTTATTGTCGTGGCCGCCTTACAACGAACCACAAGCCACATTGGTTGCAACGCGGATTCAACCGCATCAGCTTCTGATTTATCAGGGCGAAGGAAACGGAGGCTGTACCGGAGATGATAACTTTCATCGGATGCTTCGTTCGGATTTCGTCAACGTGACGGAATTCACCGTGAACTTAAATGCCCGTCATTTGACGTTTACCGGGTTATACGACTCGTGGACGGTGTATCGCAAGCAATCAGAATTAACAAAACAGAAAGATGGTTTGGAAGAAACCGTTCAACAATAAAGGAACAGAAATGGAGGACCGTTTTATGTTAATCGTGACCACCAAACAGGAAGTATCGGATTGGCTTAACACCCATCTCAACGCTAACGCCTCCCCTGGGGGCGTTGTTATCAATCCTGTTTACGATGGGCTTACGTTCGAGGCGCGTTATGAACGCGGTAAACTGACTGCAACAAAGGTCAATGATACCGCATTAACACCAGAACATGCGTTCCGTGTATTCCGTATTCCGTTAACCATCAATTACCGTGGGTTAGCGAAGGTCATGGTGGTTTCGGGTACCGTGTGTAAGTATGCGGAAACGTCCGTCGATGCTTTCCATGATGGCGTGCGTCACTTTGGAGCTGTTGCCGTCGGATATCCTGAGGCTGATCGTGTTAAGGTTATCGAAGAGGGGGCCAATGCTGTTCCGACGGATGTGTTTAAACTGCGTTGCCTGTTCGAGACGTGGCGGTTAGCCAGCTTTAAGCAGTCGCGTGTGGTTCCGCATCGTACCGTGTCAGAAGCGTTAAGGCAATACGACGTTATTGCTGCAACGTTAAATAGAACAAAGGGGATTTCTGCGTTGCTGTTTTCATTGAACAGCCATGACGACCGTTCCAAAACACAGAATCCAGATTGTCTACTGTTAACCCCAGAAGGTATTATTCATGGTCTATCGAAGAAATCTCTGGAATATAAGATGGCAACGTCTTAAGTGGCTATGTAAAGAGAAATGGAAAAAGATAAAGAGGGCTTTAAATGATAGTGGTGAGTATTACTGAGCCGCGGTTCATCCGCGAGGTTATCGACCGTCGGCGCTCGGTGATCGTTGCTTACGGACGTATGGAAAGTACCGCGCCTCAAGAACTTTGCGTTTTGTTCCAGGGACAGATATTACATCGACAGGTTGGACACAACGGTAAGCTCGATGCTCGTGAGTTGGTAAAAAACATGCGGAGAATCGACACAGAGCAGCGAAGGATGAATCTGTCGCATCGTTTACCACCCATCGATGACGCAGAAGCAAAACGTTTTGTTGAACAGATTCTGGCGTCGGAAATCGTTCAGTATTTTGGTAACCCACCAAGCAAACGTAAGAAAGCGTTAAACGTCGAATCGGACCAGTTGCTTCATTGGAATCCAAAAGCCTTCCAGTTCGACGAAGTTTATTTACCCACGTTAGGTAAACGTCTACTCTGGCAATTTCCGACAAGCTATGTCCATCCTGGCGATATACCCCCTGGAATCAAACAAACAAAAGGGAGAGTGGTGAACGAACAAACCGAAGCCGCGGTTGTTGAGCAAGTGTATCAGCAGCTTGCGTTCTGGATGTTCGGACCGGTCATGGATGCGAAGCCATGATTCGTGTGATGCTAACCGACGGTGAATTGCGGCGTTACTCATTCATGCAAGCAATAAAGTATCTCGTTGTAAGAGGAGAGCACGCTTACTTTGATAACGCACGCTATCATCATGATCATCCAGAGAGCCATGTTATTGGCTTCTTGATCAAATACAAACGGTTATCGAAGCTTCAACAACGGCTTATTCATCTGCATAGAACGAGGGTGTTCTGTTCGCTAACGATACAACCCTACCCGTTCGAAAGCAATTTGATCAAGCTCGGTGTGTTGCGAGCATTAGATCGTCTCCCTAAACCCGTATCATGGCCTATCGAGTATTACGAATCAACCGAACATCAAGGACATTCCACCACCCGTATCTTTAGTGGCTCAGGCATTCCTTTATTCAACCGCAATTTCTTAGGACAGTAATCATGCAAATTACAAAAGCAGAACGTATCGAACTTTTCAACACCACGAAAACCAACGAACAAAACCGAATGGATAACAACACCCGTTTGGTCGCCCGTATGTTACGCGCAGGCTACGAGCAGGCTTCTCGATTCACCAGTCGTCTAAAGCAACCAGGTATTGCTTATTACGACGAGAATAAAAACGTTCTTGTTTATACTGGATGGATTGAGAACCATTGCTGGTGCGATCACGGTCATGCGATCATGCATTTAACACAAAACGGTAATGTCAGCGTAACCTTTACGTTAACCCCGTTGATGGTACGCCGTGCGTTCCGTATGAACAACTTCATGGAATTACAAGCGTATGTTCCAATCGCGGCAAAAATGGTCTTGCCAACGCTCCATGATTGTACGGATATCGTATTTGATGGAAAAGACCTTTCTATCATCTACTATTTAGATTAAAGGAAAGAAGATGGTTAAGCTAACGCCTAGATACTTCACCTTCGTTTGCGGTAATAAACCGACATTCGGCTACACCGATGATGTCCACCGCGTAGTACGTAATCGCATAGCAAAAGTGTTGATTGCGCTCCTTTCAGAGCGTTACGGGTTCGGTCTTGACGGCTCTAAAGAGGGAGGTCGGTTAATTGCCCCGCTACCACCGGATAATCACCCACTGCGTCCGTTATTGGATAGAGTGATTCTTCCACTGTTCCGCGAACAAACGCCGTTAACAAAAAGCTTATGTCGTCATTTGCTTTACGATTATGCCGAGCTGTGGGAGCCGCTACGCATAATGGAACCTCCGCGTAATCCTGGCATATTCGACAAGCATGATATTTCAACCATCGTCAACCTACTCGGCTGTGATTGTGTATTTGGCTGGAATGTTATCGACGAGCTTACGATAAGTTGGGAAGTGAGCAATGACGCCGATTACGACATAGACCGTAATCGGATTTGTCTCTGGGAGCACACCGGACCGACAATTCGAGAACTGCTGGATACCCCTAATCTTTTCTATACAAGAGTGATATTGGGTTATCGTCCGGGAGATAAAGACTTTTATCTTGAAAACCACCGCTGGTTAACGCAACACGGACATACGTTGACGTACCCGAAACTTGAGGAGATGGGTGACAATGTGTGGTGTATACGCAATTTGGCGATTCTTCCTGATACCGAACATTTTGCGAAAATGCTTGCTGATAAAGGAGGCGTAGAAGATATCTACAGTGTAAGTTTTGATTTGGGTATTGCCAGCATCTTTCGTATCGCTGACGTAGGAGGGAGTCCACGGATTGAAAAGGTTGAACGTTATCGTTGGACGAAAGACGAGGCACCGCCCGATGAGATCCTTAAACTTTTCCCTGACGTTGTGATTAAACGTATTAATGAGATCCGACCTTATTTAACGAAGGCGTGATAAGCTAATACAATAATTTTCACGGCTATATTACCAAGGTGAAGCAAAGCAGTAATATGCTTCACCTAGATGTTTAGAAATCAATCCAACACAAGAGGATGCTAGGATGAATATGTTTAAAATGACAGTATTCGCTATTCGTAACAATCGTGATACCTTAGGCCATTTGGAAGCTGATGCTGAAGGAACCTTGATTCGTTTCATGCGTCGTGTTAAAGAAGCGTTTGAAAACCGTGAATACCTGGAGGATGTTATTGAAGATCTTCCACCTAACTCGATGCGATTTGTCGCCATCGATGGTTCAGTAACCGATATCCGTTTCATCACGGTTAATGGTTCGAACATGATGTTCGCGGGTGATAACACCGTTACAGGGTTGTTCCCTATCGCAACGGTTTTACGTCATTTCTACAAGTAATTAACCAGGCCCTCCACTTCGGAGGGCTGTTATGTTGTTATCAATCTAAAATCAATCCGTATTAAGAGGATGTAATTATGTCAACTTCATTCAAGATGAACGTTGCTGGTAAAATCGAAAATCGTTTTGTTACCGGTCTTCTGATCGGTCAGAAAACGGAAACGCTCAACAGCACCTTACAGAGCATCAAGAAAGCTAAAGGTCGTACATCAACGTTCGAAATCGCGATCCCTGCTGGGACGATGAGTTTCGTTTCGCTTGCCGGAGATAAAAGCGATATCATAGCCGCACACGTCCTACGACAGCGCGTCGTGTTTACTAACGACAAATTTGAAAGCAACCCGCAGCCGGTAGATGCTATAATGCATTTCTTCTCGGCAAATTAATGGTTACGGAGGTCCTCGTGATGAGGACCTCATCAATCTCTTATTTCTCAATATTCATTTTAATCTTTAATAAGGAATCTTATCATGAAACTGATCAAAAACATCGTACTGGCTATCGTTGCATCTCTGGCTTTCGTAAGCGTTCAAGCACAAGCAAACTGGATGCTTCGTGGACACAATTGCTACACCTACAGTGAAGACGGTCGTTACCAAATTGGTCTCTCCGATCGTTCATTTGTGGTGATGGGCCAAAATCAATGCCGCGCGCATTATCCGATGTCTGATACCTTAGGAATTAACGGACGTATTTATCAAGGCTTGAACATCTGCAGCCCTGACGCTCGTCTGATTCCGGTCGTAAGTCTCGCTAACGTTAACGAAGTTGCTAGCGCTATCGCCAGCCTTAAAGAAGCCCGTCGTGCACGTATTCGCGCGTTTAACGAAACCATCATCGTGAACACCGATGGTATCCAGGCATGCTCACGCGGTGTAGCAGCTGTACGTTAATACGATATTGTTCTATTTAAGTTATTAAGGAAACGCTCATGAAAACGTTAACAAAACTGTTTGTTGCTGTTGCTATTCTGTTCGGTGGTTTTATTGGTTCTGTACATGCTAACCAAACCGATTTCCTCTACAGCCGTGATGTATTCAATACAGCCTCACGTGTCTATATGGCCATGAATGAGTTTACGTCAAATGACCTTGAAGAAATGGGCGTAGACTTCGGTGAACCGAAAGAACTGCCAGGTGTGAAAAGTCCAACCGACCCTAAAGTGAAACTGCGTGTTGCGGATTTCGAAGTGTTCAATCCAGGGTATCGTACTTACGCGCGTGTTCGCGTATTGGTTGATCCTACCACTAATACCGTGGTTGGTGCTGAATACCTCGACCTGGGCCGATAATTGAGTAAGGATAACACAATGATTCCAAGTAATCATCTTTTAAGTTTCAATCGTTTCTATAACAACCCGGGCGTTGATCGGGAACATCGTGCTCTCTCGTTATCGTTACGCGCTGATTACGATGGGGATACCGTAACCGGATACCGCATCCGTCTGTTGAATCGTCGCAAGAAAGGCCCAGGTAAAGGTAAAGTAAAAATCACACGACGATTAATTTCCTATGTATAAACCAACACTGTTCGATAAGTGCCGCCTGCATATGGGCGGCATCGCCTTGGTCTTTATGCTGTATAACAGCGTTCAAGGTGGGATGTGGGTACGCGTAGCGTTACTGTCTATTGCGTTAGCGGTATTCCTACGATTAGAGTCATCGTTGTATCAGGATAAATGAAATCAGGAGGGATTATGGGACATCTGCTGTTGCGTGGATTAACCGGGATGGTGTTGGTATGGATTGTCGTCGGGTTCTGCGGATGGATGTTCTTCATGGTGGACGAACCTGCAGCCCGAATCAACGTTGGGTTATGGTTCATCTTCTTGATGATAGCGGTATTCGTTATCGTTACATTGTTGAGGAATGTAGGTAGGAATAAGCACAATGCAAAAAGCAACTAAATTCAGCACGTATATAAAAATCTTTCTCGGTATCACACTTACGTTGATTGGTATTAATGCGGTTACAATGGATTTCATTGATACGTCAGCGCGTATTAACTTTGTGGTACGATCCGTTATTTCTATTGTTGGGCAAATCCCGTTGCTATACATCTGTGTACAATCGGTATATAACATCAAACGGTTCATTGGGTATGGTTTAGGTTATGTTCTATTCATGTTTACTTCATGGCAAATCAGCGGACACCTGAATGGAATCATAGCTATTCTCGCGTTGTTATCGTTTAGCGCCTTATGTTGGTGGTGTTTATTACCGGTATGTCGACGTGTAGAACAAGAGTAACCGTTATGGAACAATTAAAATACCATGACCGTATATTAATCGATCGAGAACGCGTGTTAGATGAAATACGTGGAGTATTATCGCTGTACGAAATCGATCATCGTCCGGTTGTAATGGGGATTCTGATGAAACAGACACCGCTTAACTTCCGTGAGTTACGTCGTATTCATGATGGCGTAGAACGACGTCGGAAGATAACGGATGAGTTGGTACGAACCGGGTTATTACCGGAATTAAGGTATCGTCGTATCTATCGTGATCCGACTACCCGTGAGAAATATAACCTGTGGCTCGACGGTAGAGGTTAACATCTTTGAGAAACTATATGAATTCAAACGATGTACGCCTTTACCGCGTTGGATGCGGGAAATGGGTTCTGTTATCCAACGTTATGTTTATTGCCAAACCAGAGGAGACCGCATTTTCAGTACCGTTTATTTCTGTCGTGGATGTCGGGCAAACATCTGACGCTAACCTGCTGCCCGCTGAATAGAACAACCCGATGACGGGATGCGTTATCAAGACGCCAGTGGACAGCACCTTATCGTGAGGTTATTAAGATGCAAGGTATTTTACACACGTTGATTTTAGGGCTTGTTATGTTACTTATTACACCGTTCAGTCAAGCATCGGTGAACGCAGGGCCTAGAATAGATTGTCGGAAAGAGATCGTCGCCTGTGCCGTGTATATGGAGGCCAGAGGCGAATCGCTGAAAGGACAATACTCCGTGGCGTTTTTAATACATAACCGTTCGATGGATTCCCGATTCCCTACGAACGTCAGAGATGTGGTTCTGCAAAGAGGTCAATTCCCCTGGACAAAACGTAAAAGGATCGTCATTACCGATAAAGTCGCTTTCGACCGTGCAAGAGCAATCGCGCGTAAAGTTGCTGTCTTACGTAACGATATGCCCGCCTATCGAAAAGCTGATCCAACTAAAGGAGCTGTATTCTTCAACGCGAAACACCTTCGCCCCAAACATTTCAAAAAGCATGCTACCAACATCACCGTGGTAGATAATCACATTTTCTTTGGCAAACGCCGACATACGTAAATTGAACTGTTCGTATGCCCTCCCTCCGGGGAGGGTTTATGCCGTCAAACCCTGTTTATGTAATCATCCTAGTTAAAAAGGAAACCACCATGAAAACCATCAAAGTAGCTAAATCCGTTAAAACTAATAAAACTAAAGTTCAGCCGTTGCATCATATCACCGTTTACCGTAACAAAGATAACGTCATTACCAAGTTTCGCGTTCGCGTAAAAGCGACTGAATCTGTGTTAGAGAAATTGGTCGATTTAACGGTTTCTGTCGATACCTACGATTCGTATCAGAAAGCGATGTTGGCGGCAATTAAAATCCGCGATAAAGCGTTGAACAATCCAATCAGTGCATTTTGATCATCCGTCAACGTAACAGATGGTTCTTCTCTTCCTGAGGCTGTGGAGGGGAAGAACCAGAAAGGAGTAACCATGTTTTCTTTTGTTATCACTGAAGAACAACTGATGCGTTTTAAAGAGCGCGCACGGGCTGCTATCGAAGCAGGTGTAGTCGAACCGCGTATTTTACCCGCCTGTCAGGCATTATTGGATGCGCCTGGTATCGCACCGATGTGGTCGTGCGAAGGGCACGATAACGTAACCCGTATAGTGGTTGTTAATGGGAAACCAATCACGAAGGTTGTTAATAAACACCCGCACGTCATCGTCGCTGTGACGACCGAAGGGTTGTCTTATATAGACGCTATCGGTGAATGCTTGCGGCGACAACCCGCCGATTTCATCTGGCAGATTAGTGCTAGCCGATTGAACGATCCTACCAGAGATGACAAGTCATCGGAGATGCCTTACTGGGCTTGGGACATCGACTCGGTTAACTACAAACATCGCGATGGTGGAACAATGGAGGAACGTGGGCAACGACTAAACGACGCTATTCTTGAAGCGGTAGAAAAGGTGATAGGCCAAAATTAATTCTTACCGAAAATCAGTAACCTGTGAACTGATAAAACTGTAATCGTGTCACGTAAAAAGACAATCATTATTTTGAGGAATAGAAATGCAAGAAGCACGTTATCAAGGAAGCATCATGCTTTCCTGTGGTTTTGTTATAGAACACCCAATCCATGGAAAGCTGTACATCAAAGAAGAGATCCATAAAGCAACGCAATCGAAGAATTATTCGCCGTTGTTAGCAGCTAAAGCGTTACTTGATTCATTCGACGATATCGACGTTGTTGTTTTTCATACGTTGCTTTTTCGGATTGATGGTAATAACTGGCATGACGGTTGGGTTCGGGTTTATCATGACCGTATTGAAATCGTAAAGGGCAATGATACTGAAACCATCGAACTTCATGGCGATGATCTATTGCAAGACGTACGTCGTTTCTGGTCGAGTTATCAGGATAACATTCTGATTCCAGTGCCTGACGAGCTTTCGAAGGTGTATGACGAACTGGTAAGCGAAAGCGGTGATGTTTGGCAAACATGTGAAGATCCGTATCGATTCTTCACGCGTAAGCAGAAAGACCGTTTGATGGTACGTGGCTGGATTGAGAATCCTGAAGGTGCCATTTATCATTACGTCGATGCAGAAGCGGTGGTTAGCGACGAACGGTATAAATTTGATATTCGGGATGAACAGTTGATATGGACAGCGCAGCGTTCAGCAGAACAAGATGGTGTGATCACCATGTTCTATGATCCCGAAATCAAATTGACCCTGTTTGCAGAAGGAGACGTTGACGAATGAGTTGGATTGATGGTATGAAGGTAGTGTTGTTTGTTTTACTCGTGCTGGTATCGATCGGATTGTTTCTGTATACACGTCGTAAAGAGCAGAAACGTAAACCAACGATCGCGAAACCCCCTGTTGGGGTATCCACCCACTTACATCGAGACGTTTTTGACGATCCCGCGTACGTCGAAAGAGAATTGGTGCGTTTACCGCTCGGCAACGAACCTGTTCTTGAGATGCTGATGCAGAAACAGTATAAAGATGCCGTGCTAACGGCAGAATACTGGGAGGATCCAAAACGTCCTGGTAAGTATTGGCGCGCATGGTACCCCCTGCATGTGCCGTGCACTAAGACGTGGATTGAGTGGCCTGCATTGATCAGTTATCGTTCTACCGATAATGAAAACAAAGCAGCGTTCTTCCTGGACACCAACCGTTTTAAATGGTATCCTGATTCGGTAACCAACGAACCGGTTTGGGTACCGAAGAAAGGCGGTGATTGTTTTACGGTCGGACAAGTCTTGCTGACGAATCTCGATAACCAAAACGAAACCTTCGTTATCGAAGAAAGCGAATTAAGTTCTCTCATTCCTCATTAATTTGTTATCCGGTGTTCATCCCCTAAAAGGATGAACACCGTTTTCCTATTTTTTTTCGTTTTTTTTTTCGCCTCTCCCATGGTATGAATTCAGTCCTCCGTTATATTTATAAGTTACGAGGTCAAAAATGTACCCAGAACGAACATGGCAAGAGGATGTACTCTCTCGATTAAACCAGCATATACACCAACCACTAACCTTATCGGATATCACGATAACGCCTGACTGGTACGGTAACTCTGGACGTATACGCTTGTCCATTAATCCCGCGCCACAATCACGGTATTATTCCGACGATCCTGTCTCCATTTATCTCCAACGACGCGATATCAGTAAACTGTTCATTCATCACCAACCTTATGTTATCGTCGCTAACGCAACCACCGTCGCTGATTGTTTAAGCCAGCTGTTTCAAAAATACGGATTAGTGATTGATTTAGCAATATTCGATCAGGATACGTTAACCCAATCGATCGTATTCGAAACCCAAGAGAAGACGGTTTCAATTGCTGTTCGTGCCAACGCCTCAGAATCGTGGTATGGGACTTTCCAATTCGTTGCGAAGAAAACGTTACATAACAGCGGACGGTGAAGATCTTGAGGCGTGTGCGGATGACGAGGTAGGGACTATCGTACTCAAAGATAAATCCGTTACCGGTTCTTATTTGGTTGCATGGGCACCCCGTGTACCTGTTGAATATGGCGGATATCTCATTAAAACGAATGAGTGTCAGCATAACCGACCAATTCAGGTACCGGTCACCAGAGACTACATGGGAAACGCATCAGACGCTGAACAGTGGTTTTGTGAAGCAGCCTACACCTTATACCGTTTAACGCAGCAGGAGCGCTATCAGAAAGCGTATAAGGCATCTTTGTTTACGATTGAGGAATATACCCGCATTGATGCGAATGACAAGTTCTTCCGCCAGGTAAAAGGAACCGATCGTTACGACACCGACGGTATCGCTTACACGTATACCTATCCATCGAAAGCACCGTTCACGATCACACGTGATGTTGACGGTTGGATCGTGATTCAAGCATCTTCGGCACAGATTTACCTTGAACAGCAGGCCATTCCGTTCCGCGTCAATCGCGATTCAATTCTTCGTGTAACCTGCGGAGGTAAAGATGCAGCGGGCGTTGCAATTCCGGTTGAGATCTCACTATCGCTTTCTTTGGACAAAACCGAAGCGAAAGCCAAAACGTACAAGCTGGTATTACCTTCCAGCGTTGAACCGAAAGAATGGGATTTTAAAATAGGCGCGTTGATTCCTGCTGATGCGGTTGATGAAGCTTCAACGCCAACCGGTGATGCTGTTACAGGTTCTGTATTGATATCGGCGGATAAAGTCGGCTGGAAGGATGACGTGGCAATCACCACGGAGTTCAGCGACGCTGTTGAAGATTCCTGGGACGGACTGTTCTTAAAAGCGCAGTTTACTGCGGCAGGCGGGCAATTTGAATTCAATCCAACGGCAAAACAGATCGTATGGCAGGTCAGTTATTTCGCGTCGATCGATTACAACGTTCGTGTAGAAGATGCAAATGGTTGGCGATGGTGGCAGATGCTACCGGCCACCACAGCAAGAAATACATTGACGCTTTCGGCTACTGGATGGACGCTCTCAGGGTATCAACCGAACCATGCTGATACTGACCATAAACCTTCTGCACCTGTGTGGGGTGATGGCTCAACTGAAATTCTGTTCTTGCCAGATGATAGCGATATCGCTGAAGGGGTATTTAAGCTCTACGCTATCAACAATCCGCCATCAACTTACGCCACGGATGACGGATATACCATGCTGTTTACGTTAAAAGCAATCTTTGAAGCGGAGGGTACATTGCGTGTTGGTGACTGCACGATTGTTAACCAACGTCTTGATCCACTACCTTATACCCCAGGTATTATTCCGTTCTCGAACAACTATATCCCTAACGCACCGACTTTCGACAGCTGGCGTGGTCAGCCTTATCCCGGCTACCAGCATCCGTGGGTCTTCCTGGATATGGACGTTTCGGCTGAACGTCGTGACCTCATGATTCAGAATGTTGTGGATTTCTGGTATGACTCGCAGCAGTGGTATTATCAGAAATTCGGGGTTTTAGGGCCAGGAGCAAGTGCGTACGTGTGGGATCGTTGGGATGCGCCAAGCGGATCGAAAGTTAATGATTTTACGATGTACCACTTCGGCGATCAGACAGCATGGTCTGGTTATCAGCCGAGGGCTTTCTTTTCAGCGGTGAGGCTTTATGCCGGACTGCTTGATCGTGGTTTGGCTGTCCCTGAGAAGTTAACCACTTACATCAGCCATTGGATCGATTTCTTGTTTACGTATCAACAGGAAAACGCTTATCAATCTCCTACGGATTTTCCGATGGATAAACCCCCTGCTTTTATCCCTAATGACTTTACTGGTCATATGGCAGGATTATGGTTAGCGGGTGCGTCGTTAGCGATGTTGTATGGGCATCCCAACGATAAAGGCTATCCTGTTGCCGTTAACGTTTATAATGAAATCGTTGAAAACTACATCAACCGCTACACCGTTGATGACGCAATGAATGGTGGGTGGAGTCCTGCACCAGATAGTGCTAATCTCGGCAGAGACGGAATGTATTTTGGTTTCTGGAGTGGGGAGATCCTCCGAGGATTAGGCTATTATATTGCCCTATTACGCGACGTGAAACCGACAATTTAACTGATGGGGGCGGTTACCGCCCCATGATTGGAGTGCTTATGTCTACTGTTTATCCTGGATGGAAAGCCGATCTTCTGGCGCTGGTAAACCGGAAGAACATGCTTTCGTTGAAGGAATCCGATGTTAAATTTGAATCGTTCATCCCAGCTGAACATCCTGAAATGTGTCAGGTAACCATCAAACCTGGAGATAACAGTCCCTATTTCTTCGAACAATCACTTACGTATGTTCGTCGAGATATTGCTAATGCGTTCACAGGAATCCCTTTACGATTCATCGTAAGTACCGATGTTGCTTTCAGGAACATCATAGATTCCATCGCTGAAAAGTACGGTATAAATTTCGACCTCGCGGTTGATTTCCTGGAAGCCGATCTTAATAAGAAGATCAGTTTTGAAACATCGGGTATTCAGTCGGTCGAATTACCGATTGCTGAAAGCAGCTATGTTTGGTCTGGACATTTACAAGTACAGGTCATTAACGATACGCTGGATCTGATTACAATCATTCAAGCGTACCAGATTACGGGACTGCATTACCTCCAAGAAACAGACACCACCAATGGATCATTAGTGCTTGCAACTGCCGCCGCATTGGATGATCTCGCTGTTCCATCAGTTGATATGTCTGTAGGACGCCAATTACCCATCGAATACTTCGAAAGAATGTTAAGTGCTTTAGTGGAAGCTGGTGAAATTACCGACGATGATAAGGCTCAAGCATTAACCACATTACAGACTGACGACAACCGTACGGTGCTTTTCTTACAACGTGGTACAGCGCAAATCGCGGTAACAGAAAAGGATGATTGGCAAATTGGTAACCTATACGGTGCGATGATCGTTTGTTATTATACCGACAATGCAGGTAAATACATCCTGAAGACCAATGGCGGGACCGTTACCCTAGATCTTGATGGTTGGATAGATATTTCCATCGATTGGGGTGATGGGAATAGGGATGTAATAGGTGAGTGGCCTACACAGGCTGAACATACGTATGCTGATACAAACGAATATACAATAACTGCAACAGGGTCTGTGTATAATGGTAATGGACGCCAAACGATCCGTGGGTACAACATTACGGAAATCGTAAATTGGGATAACGGTATGTTCCGCTCTCCGTCAACCAATAACCTTTCATCGCTCCGTACAGTACCAAACCGTATTCCAGAGAAATGGACGTCGTTAGACGGATTGTTCCAATTCTTATCTATACTTAATGATCCTAACATTCAAGAATGGGATGTTAGTCGTATCACCAGTATGTATCAAACTTTCTCCGGATGCGCAAAACTCAACCTCGACTTTAGCAAATGGAATGTGGGTCAGGTTACCGATATGAGCTGGATGTTCCAAGCTTGTTACGAGTTCGTTGGTAACGGGTTGGATAAATGGGATGTGTCCAAAGTTAACGATATGAGTTACATGTTCTCTAGCTGTACTGCGCTTGACGGCGATAAGTTGATTAACTGGAAAACCGACAGCCTTGTTGATGCGGGCAGCATGTTCTCGAGTACGAAATTCAATAGCGATATTAGCGGTTGGAATACGTCAAAACTACAGAATGTTGTTAACATGTTTGCTTACGCAACCGCATTCAACCAGGATATTTCTGGCTGGAATACACAATCGTTACGTAATATCGATCTCATGATGCGTGATAATAAAGTATTCAACCAAGATCTAAGTGGTTGGGATGTAAGTAACGTGATCTCCGGTAAGGACAACGTTGGGCAGGGCGCAACAAACTGGCCGAGAGAACGTTGGCCTGGGTATGTAGCAGCATAAAGTGTTATCCTCCCCTACCTCGCTTCGTCGAGGGGGGGGGGGTAATATGCGCGGAATTTTATGCGGTCGTCTGGACTGTTTACGTTTGCCTCGAATCGCACTCCGGTTTCGAGGCGTTTTGCATCTTAATTTGATTGTTGGAGGAGGGTGCGCTTATGCGTTCACTTTACCTGCCGTGGAAAGACGAACTGATTGCGTTGATAAACCAACGTAACGGTAACGTGTTCAGTAACTCCGATCTCACTTTAACCCTGGATGGGAGTTCTGGTGCTAACAGGGCAAAAGTGATCGTCACAGCAAATGAAGGAACAAGGTGGTGCGGTGAAAGTTTTATTACTTACGCACGACGGGATATCGCGAAAGCGTTTCTAGGGATACCGATAAAAATCGTTTTGGAGTCGGTTGAAACAACAACTATAAGAGCGGTTATTCAAGCTATTTCAGATCAGTACGGATTCATCTTTGAAACCGATGTTGATTTTGATTCAGCTATCCTTGCTACTGTCATTGATTTTCGTGACGACACATCCAAGAAGATCTCGATTCCCATCGCGAATACCTCCATGGTTTGGCGTGGGCAACTGGATCTTACTGTGACAAACCAACGTGAGGCATCTCCAGCTTATTTATACGCTGGCGCGGCAACTGTCATTGGTGATGTCATCACTATTTACCCGGAATAAAAACGCCATGAGTACAACATATAAAACGGTCATTACCGATAAAGGCACAGAACGTATCACCGCAGCATTACTTCCTGATGGTGAGAAACTAAAAATTACGCATTTTGCCGTTGGTGACGGAAACGGCTCTACACCAACCCCCGATGTTAGCCAAACGGCGCTGGTACATGAGGTTTATCGCGGAGAAGTTTCCAACATCCGTATTGATGTTGACGACACAACACGGATTATTGTTGAGGGCATTATTCCTGCCAGTCAAGGTGGATTCTGGGTGCGTGAGATCGGTCTGTATGACGATCAAGGTGTTCTGGTCGCCGTATGCAGTGCGCCAGAAAGATACAAGCCTGTGCCTACCGAAGGCGCAACCAGCGTTCTTAACTGTCAGGTGTATGTTGTTGTTAGTAACACGGATGCGATACAGCTTAAGGTGTTGGATAACGCGTTTCTTCCTGATGCGACCACAAATACTCGAGGACTGACCATCCTGAGCAACGCCATCGATAGCGATGACGAGACAAAATCGGCCACACCTAAGGCGGTTAACAATGTTCGTAAACAGCTGCCTGTCGTCGCATCAAATATTCGTGACCGTACCAGCGGACGAGTTGCTCTACCCGGTATGTTCGGTTATGGGGCGATACTTACCGACGTTAAGAATTTCAGTGGTAGCGCCGGAGTAACAGAATTCTTAACGTGGGTTAAAGCCGCAACCCCGGGGATGTACCAAGTATCACAGCCAGCTGGAAATAATAAAATCATCCCAGGAGTGGTATTCGACGGCCTTATCGAAATAAAATACATTAGCTCATCACGGAACAGTTCCGGCCCACAATACGAAGAGAAAGGAATATTCTATTTCGGTGTCAATGGTGATTTTTGGTACAACCGTTATCATACAACCGGTGATGGTTATCTCGTCGGATGGGAAAACCTGAAAGTCGATGTCGAAGCGCTTAGACGTCTCATCGCTCTCAAGGCAGATCTTAATAACCCTGTGTTCACCGGTATCCCAGCAGCACCTACGGCTGCAGATAACGATAGCAGTCAACAGATCGCCAACACGGAATTTGTGATGCGTGCTATCGCATCACTGATCGACTCGTCGCCAGAAGCGCTAAATACGCTTAACGAGTTAGCTCAAGCGTTAGGTAATGATCCAAACTTTGCAACGACTGTGACTAACGCGCTAGCCGGGAAACAACCCCTTAACGCATTACTGACCGCCCTTTCAGGTTTAGCAACATCAGCAAACAAATTCCCGTTTTTTACCGGTACGGATAAGGTTGCTTTAGCGGCCATCACGTCGACAGCTCGGGCGCTTCTATCGCAGTCAAGCATTGAAGGGATGCAAACAACGTTGGGGTTATCGGCTTCATTATTCCGACGTTTTCGAGGACAGCTCCCCACCGATGCAAATCTGGATACCTACGGTCCGGTTGAAGCGTCTGCGGGTATTTGGTCCAAACAAACATCAACGAATGCCGATGCTGCCCACAATTTCCCTGAAGCAAATGCTGTAGGTTACATCGAAGTGCTCCCAGCCGGTCAATTCGGTGGAACACAACGTTACACAGTACGTACAGGAAACATATACGTGCGCAGTTTAACGGCATCATGGAACGGTGTGGATGGTCCATGGGGAGAATGGTTAAAAGTCGGTAACGTCGCTGCTACAGCCGCTAAACTTGCTACTGCAAGAACGATAGGTGGCGTCAGCTTCGATGGTTCTGCTAACATCGATCTTCCTGGTGTAAATAAAGCCGGTACGCAAAATACCAGCGGTAATGCTGCTACAGCAACCAAGCTACAAACCGCCCGTAAAATCGGAGGTGTCGCGTTCGATGGCACAGCTGATATCGCATTACCTGGCGTCAATGCAGCTGGTAATCAGAATACGACGGGTAACGCTGCGACAGCCACGAAGTTGCGAACAGCTATTACGATCGGTGGAGTTTCTTTTGATGGTTCTGCTAGCATTAACCTACCAGGTGTCAACGCGGCGGGTAATCAAAGCACTTCCGGAAACGCTGGTTCAGCAACAAAACTTCAGACGGCGAGAACCATAGGGGGCGTGTCCTTTGATGGAACCGCCAACATTGATTTACCAGGTGTGAACAAAGCAGGCAATCAGAGTACCTCTGGTAATGCGGCTACTGCCACGAAACTCCAAACAGCGCGGAGGATTAATGGGGTCGCCTTTGACGGTACAACCGATATTAGCTTTAGCATTAACGTGCTCGCTTCCAAGGGACGGGTCACCGCTTTAGCTAATGCGACCCAGGGCAGCAATACGGGTATCCAGATGTATGAAGCGTACAATAACGGATACCCTACAGCCTACGGTAACGTTGTTCATCTTAAAGGCGCTTCATCGGTCGGCGAAGGTGAAATCCTCATTGGATGGTCAGGTACCTCGGGTGCACACGCTCCAGCTTACCTACGTTCACGTCGTGATTCAACCGATGCGAAATGGTCGGAATGGGCACAGATCTACACATCTAAGGATAGTATCCCGGGTGTGAATACAACAGGCAACCAAAACACCACGGGGAATGCGGCATCTGCAACGAAGTTGCAAACGGCAAGGACGATTGGCGGCGTTTCATTTAACGGAACGGCAAATATCAACCTACCTGGGGTAAACACCACCGGTAACCAAGACACAACCGGTAATGCCGCCACGGCGACAAAACTGAAAACAGCCCGCACCATTGGCGGGGTGTCTTTCGACGGTAGTGCGAACATCAATCTGCCTGGTGTTAATGCGGCAGGGAACCAGAACACATCAGGGAACGCGGCAACGGCGACGAAGCTACAGACTGCACGTACCATCAGCGGCGTAGCCTTCGACGGATCGAAGAACATCACGCTAACAGCGAAAAACGTTGGTGCTACCGCATGTCCAACCGGCTGGTTGATCACAGGTGATAATAACAGCTCGATTACGACCTCATCGTTTATTACGTTATTACAGAACCAAGGTGCATTCAATACCCGTGCCTGGGTCGCACGTTGCTCCTTCGCTGCTGCCGATAGCGCATACATCCCAGACAGTGAAACCAAATGTGGTATTATTCCTCTGGCTGGTGCGGTTATCGAGGTCGTTAGCTTCGGGATGACGAACTACACTATCCGTGTTACCACCGCAACCACGTCTTCCGTCAGTGGTGCGAAAACCAACTCCGAGTTCATTTATAGCTACGACAACTATAATGGTAGTACCAACAGCCCAGGATGGCGTCGTTGTTATAACAGCAAGAACTACTCCGTTAACTTATCCGATTTTGTCACCGAAAACCAGTTAACCGGTTACAACAATAACCTGGATATTATTGCCAATACGTTGGTCGTGAGAAATGGGAGTAACGGCGGATTTGCGGTATGGGACATTAGCACTACAACCAGCGGGGCTAATATGTATATCAGTCCTACTGCTGGGATCAACAATGTGTTTCGTTCAACGTCGTCGCGGCGCTATAAGAAAGATATCGAGAATATCACGGATGAACAAGCGGATAAAGTATTGGAGATGCGTCCTGTCTGGTATCGTTCTACCTGCGAAGCCGACAACAAGGATTGGGGTTGGTATGGGTTGATTGCCGAAGAGGTTGGTGAGATCGCACCACAATACGTGCATTGGCGTGATGCAACCGAAGAAGATGACCCCGCTATCGTTTCTTCTAACGGACTCGTCGCCGAAGGTGTTATGTACGAACGTTTGGTGGTTCCATTAATCAAACAAGTACAGAAGCTTACGGCAAAAGTGGAAGCGTTGGAAGAAGAACTTAAAGCGCTCAAAAAGTAATCATCAATCCTTATGGAAGCCACTTCCGTTAACACACAAGGAAATCTAATGATGAAAAAACTTTGCGCGATCGTTCTTGGTATGTTGATGGTGCTTTCTCTGGGTGGGTGTGCTACGCTGGAAGGTTTACCGAACCTGGATAAAGACCTGACGCAACTGGTGGGGTTAAAACCTGTTGAGAAGAACAGCAATCTCGCTGTGTATTCTTGCTGGGGTGCAACCCAGGAATTCGAACATTGGAAACCGAAGTTCTCAACCACTGAAATCTGGAACGATAAAGTTCTGGTTGTGGATGAAGGCAGTCAGTTTACCGTTGACTCTCCGGTAACCGTTTTCGAGTCCACACAGTTGTATACCACGGTGAAAGACTACGTTGATCTGGGGTTCAATACCGCAACCAGCGAACGCTTCTACCGCATGAATAAACCAACATTATCTTACGCAAGTTCAACCCTGAACTCGAACGGTGATGGTGTTGGGATGGTCTTCTTCAATTGTTCTACCGACCGTGCATTGATCGCTGATCCCAACTCCGTTGAGGTTATCAGTAAGTAATTAAGTATGCTCCTCCAACCCGTCAGGGAAGGAGGAGCTGCTATGGCGTCATCGTATGAAATTTCCTTTTTGAGAATAGGAACGAGGTATAAAATGGCAATAGCGCGAACTATAGGGTTCACGTCCAGCACGCATCCGATATCCGCCACCTCAACCACCAACGTATAGGACAACACCATGGCTATAAGCACAGATAAAACACCTAATAGTGGCGCACGTTTACAAGATGGTAACGCATGGTACGACAACACCGATGCTTACTACAACACCATGATCTGCTGGACGTTCGACGTTCGTGATATTGCGACACAAGTCCAGAACAATTATCCTGGTACTAAATACCTTGAATCGATAAACGGATATGTGAACGCAAAAGAAAAGAAACATGGACAAGGTACTAACCCTGTCATCATTCCGAATATCCCACCGCAGCAATTTACCTCACTTAAGAACATGAGTCCATCGCTTTGGTGGAACGCGGGTGGGCGCGGTAACAACGGTAACGTATATTGCGACTCGCGTAGCCATACATGGCAACCATGGAACGCGAATGCGAACTGGTCAGCTGTCCCTGTGACCGAATTGTTATCGTCTCCTTTACCTGTCGCGTTTGTCTTTAAAGCGGTTTCTGGTAAACATAACGTTGCGGTATGGAATTGCCATCTCTACAATTTAACTTTCTATTACATCCGTCCCGGATTCCCTGGTTGGTGTGGTAACATCATGAGCCAGAATGGTAAAGCTGTTCCAGGTTGGGCGTCACAGCTCGTCAGCGGGAACTGGCTAACGTCCTTCGTGGGCGGTAAGCAGTACATCTAATTCTAAAGGGCAGAGGTTTTCAATGAAGTTACATGAAACCGCGCAGAATGAAATACTAAGATTGACCAACGAGAAAAACGGACTTTCTCTTACCTTCGACGATGTTGAATTTGCACGTGTTCTATCGTCACCCGAAACAACCTCCATTCTTTTTAAAGGGAAAGATGGAAGCCGATATTACAAATCCGTATTTGTCTCGATGGTTAAACGGGACCTCGCTAAAGCTTTCTTGGGAATACCTATCAAGGTTATCATTGAAGAAGATACCCAGTTACGTGAAATCATGCAAGCGGTCGCTGACCGTTACGGCGTTGCCTTTGACCTCGCAACCGACTTCCTACAAGAGCAATTAAATAAAACGACAACAACGTCTACCACGGGCCGACAATCCGTTAGAGTAACGGCGGATGAGGGAAGTTTGGTTTGGGCAGGCGATCTTGTCCTGACTGTTGAAAACCGTAAGTACAATCTGTTGTCATTAATTCGACATCTCGATCTTACTGGACTGAAATACCTCCACGACGATAGAACGAAGGGTGATGTCGAGTTATTGATTGCTGGCATCGACCCCGATCGTTTTGCAGGGCTTGCGAACCTGCAACAAGGTGAAGTCATCTACCCAGCCTTAGCCCACCGTATCGCGGATGCGATTCGTCGAGAAAACGCGCCGGAAGATATTGGTCTTCCTACGCTACGTGGACTGTTTGAAAACACAACAGTCACGAAGGTCGAACGTACGGACCTCGGCGACGCGTACAGTGTTCCGATTAACACGAACGATCACTACCAAGGTACTGCCGTATTCCATCTCAATAACGGCAACCCTAAAGGCGCACCAACCTACCGCTACGCAAAAGGCACGCGTAACCTCTGGCAGCCGATGTATTGGATCATCAATGGTCAATCAACAGAGAACTTCGCAGTCGTCAGTGAAGACATGACACTTAATGCGTATATGCGATGCCATACCGCTAACGGGTTGGTAGGGATAGAATGGCGGACAACGGATACACTAGATCATGGTTGTGTTGCGTATGATCCCATGACGTCGTTATTCGGTACGATCTTTAAAGCTAAGGTCACGTTTACTGGTGACCAGCGTAACTTTGCAGATACCGAAAACCCGCCGGTTTTAACTATTGTACACAAAGACGATAGCCGTCAGTACATCTCATTAACCCGATATGCGACCGACGTCTCTGAAGACGGTACAAGCGCGACCGTGACGATCGATTTCAATGACGCAATGGCGGGGTTCTATGCTGACGAGCCTATCGAACTCGAATCGGTAACGTCGTTGATGTTCAGCATGAGTTCTCGACATTATAAGGAAGATGCGACTGAAACGACCTATCTGGAAACGCCAATAGACCTCGGTTTAACCATCGAGATCCTTCCTATCGATGGGGTGTATCAGGAAATGACGGTTAATCGTCACCATTGTACACCACACGAACTCCGTGCGATAACCGCTTATGATGACCATTACAACATCACGCCGGAGCGCGTATTTGAGAACCTGGTGTATGCGGGATATCAGGATGAATTAGTACACTATGTTGGAATGTCGCATTTCTACGACACCGTCTGGACGCCGAGTGCGGGTAAGCTACTGGTGAACACCACGGATGTATTAAATCCGCCCTGTATTGCATGGCATGAAGCTTTCGCCGCACTCGCTGCAAAACACCATTTCTCTGTAACCATCAGTTTAAGTTACGAATTGATGAGTACAGCGTGTCCGTTCGAGTGGGCACAGCAAGATTGGGAAGGGAATATCGCAGCAACCGGATACACGCCGCCGTCTTGGTTGCTGTCTCCGTGTAACCAATATGCGATGGCGTGGTTAGGGGATGTGTTAACAGCATTTGCTGATATCATCTATCCTCATGTCCAGGACATTTGTGTACAAGTAGGTGAACCCTGGTGGTGGATCAACACGGCGAACAACAAACCGTGTATCTACGACTACCAAACCAAACTGGCTTTCAATAACCAATATCCTGACAAATATGCCGCAGACATCGGTGATATTAACAACCCGTTATCCGGTGGCGACTACGATCTCTACGTTGAGTTTTGTAACGAACAGTTAGGATACAGTTGCTGGAATCTGGTTAACCGGGTAAAATCGAAATACACGCAGATCAAAACCGGTGTTCTTCCGTTCTTGCCGACGATCATGTCGAATGCATTCACGGAGAAACTCAATCTTCCCAAAGCGTGGTATAATCCAGAGAAATTCGATCGGTTCTATTCAGAGTGCTATGACTGGATTATTGAGACACATGTCACCAAGGCTGAGCAAGCGATCACCATTCCGCGAGATACGCTTGGTTTCCCAGTTAACCAGATTCACTATTACCTGGGATTTGTTCCTGGTGAAGATCTTGCACCGCTTTATGGGTTCGATGTTAAAACACCGTATAAACGCGAACTCTGGAAACGCATCATGGGTAACCACGCAAATAACCTGGATATGTTCGAAGGACTCACTCAGTACATCTGGGCGTATCCTCAGTTCATCGGTGATAGCATCATTCCCGGCCAGGTTCCCGAAGAGTTTTATTTCCTAGGAAAACGTTATGATATCATTCGTATGGACATTCCTTTTGATTTTACACCAGACGCATAACACGTTGGAGGTGGTGGCTACATGAAAGTAAAAGACCTTTACAAAATAAAACCGCAAACGATGGGTACCGCGAGTTTGGTGTTGGTGGACGGTCGTTCCCTGGTCGATGCGCTTAATAGTTACGACAACATCAACATTCCTGTCGGTCAACGATTAAGCATACAGCGGTTAAAAAAGCATCTCGATGATGCTGGATTAGCTCCTGACACACGAAAAGAAATCGAAGAATTGGAAATTGATGAAACGAGTTCAGTTGAAGGTAATCTTCCCGATCTTACCGCTATTCAGGATAACGCTAATCAACCCGCTGTCCAAAACTTCGTTGTGGTCATTGCGACAATATCTCTCTTTTTAGTGACATTAGTATATACCGGTATCTGGGCATGGCTTGCGTTCATTGCGCAAACCAAACCAAGCATCAACCATCTGTTCGTTCTGGCAGCTTGCTGGACGATGGTGATCTGGAAATCACAGGGCATCATCAGTCGTGAACGTCGCGATTTGATGTCGGTTATCGTCGGCGATGCGCCAAGTAAAAATCGCTTTTGGGATAATATCGAAAGCCTGGGTAAAGTGATGAAGAATCGTTGAGGGTAACACATGGCTGATACCACCCCACCATGGATAGATCTGAATGTGCATCTTGTCTGGCGTTACGCTGGACGCTACACCCATGCGCATGATTTCAATGACGGTAAACTCAGTTATTACAGCATCGCGTTTACGGAAGAACAAATCCGTGCATGGTTCGCTCAACTGAATTATCCCGATCTCATTGCAAAGAAAAGCTATTCGATGACGAGAACACGATTGACGGTAACCTTGGAACTCTTCAACAAGTCAACATGGGTTGATGCGTACCGGCTTCGTGAGGTTATTGATAGGCAGTTCCGTAAGCATCGCCATGAAGTGCCATCAATGCCAAAGAAAGATCCTATTGTTCCACCGGAAGATGCCATCTGGAACGAACATTAATAGCATAACAGCATATTCCCTCCTCCTTCCCTTACGGGTTGGAGGAGGGTTATGTTACCTTTGCATTAGAACAAGTAGAAATGAACGTTTGGCACGGTGGCAAGATACTGTTTGATTTGTGCGCGTACCCATTGTGGTTGGATTGTTTCGGTTTGTCCAGAACCGATATTACCGCAGCCTGAACCAACTGGTGGGATAGCAACAATCAAGGGTTCGGCAAGATTCCGGTATGAGAAGCAGTCTCTTTCAAACTGGGTCTCTAATAACCAGGTCTTCAACGCCAACAGACCATCGATGATATACTCACGACGGGTTCTTTCACGCCAATCCGCTTTCGATGGAAACAGGACGTACGTGATATGGTCATTTTCCCCAGCTTGATACGTTGCAACTTCACCCACCTTAAATCCATCACGACACTGATTACGGTACGCTTCAAGAAGACCGGGCACACGTTCCGCGGCTTGTTTAGCTAAACCACGTCCCATCACACCAACCGTGTTAACAGGAATAACCCGAACATCAGCAGGCGTTTCCCAAATATCCAACCCAATCAAACTGGTAAATCTTGCCATGTTATCTTCCGTTTCGTAGACGTTCTTCTTCCCGTCGTAATTTGTCCTCATCATCGTCCAATACCGCACTACGTTTCCGCAGTTCGTCTTGTGCGATTTTGAGCACCGTTTGCGCATAGGGATAGGGGGCTTTTAAAAACGCGTCGAGCGTCATGAACTCCTTGATGCCGAATCGCGCATAGTCTTCGATCAGAGGTTTAATACCTAATCGATCCCATGGGTCTTCGGCAGGATGCTGAGCCACCCATTTCAATGGTGTCCAATCACTAACGCGATCATACATGCCGAACATGGTATCGTAAGCAATACCCATTTCGATGTTCAGCTTCATGCTCCCATCGCCTTTACGCGCTAACAACAATTGCCAGATCTTCTCGTCCTGACGAAGAAGCTGTCCATCATGCAACCCGTATCGCGGATCGATTAGAATACCGCGTCCATCCCCTCCCTCAGCGATTGGACGGAGTTTAGGGTAAAAAAAAGCTGGGGTACATCCAATGCAATCAAGTCGTAGTATTTCTGATCGCGAAGATTCTCCGCAATATCCTCGTTACACTTCGGACACTTCCAGGCAGGCATCGCTGCAAGCGCGATGGTTGAATCGCCGATGAATTGCATCAACCCGTCAATGTAACGTTCGCGTAAGTCGCTGTCGCGGGATAACTGCGCTAATACGACCGGTGTGTCTGCTTCGCTTACACGACGCATGGTACCGTTTACTGACACATGCATGGATTTGATCCACGCATCGTACTGACGCATCCAGCTGTAGAACTGACGTTCACGGATAACGCGATCACGTTCTTCTTCCGTCATCGATGGACGAGAAAGAATATCACGGAGATCTTCTAAGGTATCGCTTAACCAGCGTTCACCCATGGCGATATGACGGGAGATTTTCGGGACTTCAAGTTCAATGATCACCGAACCGTTATCAGACAGATCCAACGTACGGGAATTGGTTTCACCCAGCTCGTTCGCGTATTCGCGCAAAAGCTCATCCGTCATGACCGGACCTTCGGTCATGATCTGACGCATACGTTTTGTAATCGCACTGTTGTCAACTTGATAAAGCTTCGCAAAACTGACGATATCTTCAACACGGTAATCGCAGGTATCTGGATTCTGGTAACAGGTCTGCACGTACGGATAGCCGTAGGGGTACATGGTCACCAACACGTTCAACAAGAGTGCTGGAACATCCGTAACGGGGATGATGTCTTTTAAACGCTGGATATCCAGATTCGGAACGTTGGCCATGTAACAGCATTCGAGAGCTAATTCGATCGCGTGTTTCATGGTGATAATCGACGTTGCCGAAAACAAGAATCCAGCACTATCACGACCGCCCAGAATTTTATCACGTGCGATACGCTCATGCATGATCGCAACGCGTTCATTCGATGGTGGGTTGAATTGCAGTTTGATTCCGCTATGCCATAACGGCATCACAGCCGGAGCACCTGATTTCGTATTACGAATGGCGAAATAAATCGCGTCCGATCCAGTCAGCGGTGCTTCAACATCATCGGGGATATGATTCGGTTGTGGGATACCCGGTATAACACGTCCAACGCCGGAAGCGTCAACCGGTACGTTCGTCCATTGACTCCCCTTACGTTCTAATGCACGATCCTGAGCATCGCCATTCGGCTGATACTGTCCGTCAGAGAACGATTGAATCGCGGCTTTATTGAATCGATCAAATTGTTCTTCGGTCGGTTGTTGACGGTTTGCAATGATGTCCTGGACGGTATCCAACGCATCCGCGATATACTGCTGATAAAACGCTGTATGTACGCGTGGTGAATAGAGCGGTAACATCAACGGTTGACGTTTCGTTTTCTTCGGATTCTTCGGACGAATATCGTCACACTGGAACCGTATGGTTGCTTTTGAGAAATCAATCAGTGGTGGATGCGCTGGGGCTTCTTCGTACGTGGCTTCAGATGCTTGATCTTGTTCTGAACCAACAGGCTCTGAATACGAAACGTAAGCATTGCTTTCTGAACGCGCTACGTCTTCAGTCCGATCTTTAATGGCTTCTTTTTCTTGTTCGCTCATGCTTCAGCGGCTCCTTGGGATTTAACACTGTTAGAGAATCTGATTTGGTTTTCCATCCCTTCAACACGCAATTGACTTAGGCGTGCAACGTCAGGACGCAAAATATCGGAGGCACGTTCCAGGATGTTCATTAACGACATCCCGTAGTTGTATTGCAACAGAATACTTTGTTCATCCACTTCTTTACCGTACATTGGCGTGATCGAGTTCTTGATCGTCGTCAGTTCTGTTTGTAATTCCGTTAGATCTTTATTCGTGCTGGTTGATAACGCAACGAACTCATCACGTTTGTTTTGGGTTAATCGTAAACGGCAAGGTTGCGTGGCTTGATAGATCGCTGCGCCTAAGGTACTCAGCAACAATTCGCAATTCTCGATAGGTTCGCGTAACTCGTCCCAACGAATTGCTGTTGTTTCTTGAGCTTTCGGTTTTGCTGCGGATTTCTTTCTTGGTTTGGATGAAACTGGCATGGGATGGTTACTCCTAATTAATCTCAGTTGGCGTCAGCCGGTAGTTTCTTCAATAGATTATGAGAGCTAGTAGACATTTACCGCACCGGAGTGGATATGATTGATTCCGTCTTGGCCTTGTTAGAAGGTAAAATCCCTGAAACAAGGCACACACTGTTACAGCACTGCATGCATCGTCTTTACCAAGATTTTAAATGTGAACAACTGGAAACATTCTGCAGTACGATGTTATCCGGTGCTGATGAACAATACGACCTAAATGAGTTAGACATCATTTTAACCAACGGTTGCATCGAACTTTACAAACAGCAATTGCTGGCCTTTGGTATTCGGGTGAACGAAGGGCATTTATCATTAGACAGCTTGAAATATCTTCATGCGTTGGCATCCACGTTGCTGGACCTTGAAACCCATGATGATACCGCGTTACTGTTGGCGATCGTTGAAGATGAAGATTACACCGCATCTGAAGCGCTGGCCGAATGCGCACGTCATATTTACGGCACCGGCACAACAAACGTGATACAGCTTATCGGTTTCGTGCACTCCAGCTTGCTTCCACGCATTCAGCAAGTATTAACCAAGAAGCTGGAGAAAGACAGCGAGAATATCGCCGATGAGGAAAACGTTCATATTCCTGAAAACATCCGTCGACGTATTCGTGTTTTGGATGGTATGTATCCGCCTGTCTTTAAGCAGTACCTTGAAGAAGGTGGTACGGTTGGTGTTACCCTTGACTTACTGATGACGCAATGCCGCGGCCAGCTTGCGGCGATACGACAACAACCGTATGAATACACGCAAGAGCTGATTGCGTTCGCACTGGCGTCGGATCTCGATGATACTGCCGTCCTTCCTATCTTGCGTGAGCTTATTACGACAAACTTCCCGATGGCTGAAGAATCAAAAGAAGCGCTACGTGCGTTATCCGAATTCGTCTCACGTCACGGCGATCCTGCCCAGGGTTAAGGAGCTGTTACATGACACCTCGCGACTATTTCCTTTACGCGTTGCGTGAGGGACATTACCGTTATCTTGAATGGATAAACGATGCTTTTGCTTTTACTGAAGGCGGTGCTGAGAAATATCAACCAAAACTTCGTCGCCAAGGCAACATCGTTACCGTAACCATCGACGGTGAAGAACATCGATGGGAAACCGAACCGACAAAACCCCTGCTTAACTTCTGGGAGCCTCTTGAATTAGCCCCGGGCGATCTTCCGTCGGTTAAGAACACAACCACCACCACATTCGGTGAAGCGTTGTTTAATATGTACGTTCTTTATGACGCTTTTGGGATACAGATCGAGTATCAAGCAGGACGGTTAACCAGCGGTACGTTAGAAACGTTGATTGCGCCGCGTGTCGCTGATGACCCTGAAGAGGGGATTCCCGATCCTAATGAACGTCCGATCGGTCCGCTGTATGCAAGCGAAGTGAAGAAATTCACCAACAACATCAGTGCGTTAACCGCGATTAATCGTTTGATTGTTCCATCAATGAGCGATAAAGCATTAACAGTTGATGACGACATTATCGCCTATCGTGATAAAGAGCTGGCACGTCTACAGGAAGAAGGTAAATTCACACCTGAAGAACTGATCAAACTCGAAGCCACGCTAACCAAAATGGATAAGGAATCCTTTAAGGGTGATGAATCAGAAGGGTTCTATATTAACCCCGGCAAGAGTTTCGGTAATACTCGAAAGAAAACGCACATCATGATGGGGGTTGAAGCTGACTTCGTCGATCCAGGTAAACGTAACGTGATTACGCATAGCCTGGCTGAAGGTATGCGTGTTGACCACTGGGCTGAATATAACAACAGCGCACGTGCGGGTTCGTTCTCACGTGGTGCGTTAACCGCTTTAGCAGGACAAACCGCTAAAGAATCACAACGTGCAACACAGAACCTGAAAATCACGATGGATGATTGTGGTACTCAAGAACATATTCTGTTTACGGTAAACCGCGACCACATCAAAGACAAGTTGTTGGTAGGTCGTTACATGATCGATGGTGCTGCGCTTAAGCTCATCGATGCAGAGCTGTTAGCTTCACTGGAAGGACAAACCATCAAGTTACGTGACCCACAGCGTTGTAAAGCAGGTCCGTTGGAATACTGTGCTACCTGTTGCGGTAATGCGATGGCTCCAACCCCGGACGCGATCGGGGCGGAAATTACCGGCGTGAACAACGTCTTCATGAACACAATGATGAAAGCGATGCATAACGCCAGCGTTTCGCTTGCGCCTTATGATCCCGAACTCTATATCAGTTAATCTTGTTAAATGAAAGGAAAGAAACATGTCCAAGAATAAAGACCAACGTTTTGCGGCAAAACAAGGCAATGCGGCTGAAGAAGCGGTTGTCGAAAACGAGGTGATGGAACAACAAGAACAACCTGCTGTTGTTGAACCGGTTGCTGAAACCGTTGAGCAACCAAAACCGGCGGTTGAAGAACAGCCTGTGAAAAAGGTTGCGGTTGAATCACCGGCGTTATCTATCGTTGCTTCTCGTGCTGCAACTCTGGTTGCGCCGTTCGAGAAATACGCGGAAGAAATGGGTCCGACCATGGCCCAGACACCGCAATCGTTGATCCGCCATCAGCGTTCTTTAATGTCTGCTTTCCGCGCATTGCTGGATGTTGATAATCCAGAAGTCTTCCGTACAGCCTTTGCAGACGTGCTGAAGATTTGGAAAGAAAACAGCGAAGGGGCGTTTAATGCCAACCGCTATCTGTATCGCGGTATCGACAACATGCCGCTGGATTACCATACCCGCATGGCTTTCCTGACAGTACTGCGTCTGATGGATGCGATCTATGATGAAAGCCGCCGCCAGGTTGAAATCCGTGCTATCGACCTTAACATCGCCATTCCAGAAATCGCCTACTTCGATACCCGCGGTTACCTAGCAGGTTACATGCGTCGCTTCGCGTAAAAGATTTTGGGTAGCTCCCGTTAGGAGGTGATCCGAATCTCCCTTACTCGCAGGGTTACGCGATAATCGTTGTGAGCTTGTCGTGAGAGATTCTCATTGCGGTCATAAGCCCTTCCCCGCCCCATATAAGGGTAGGGAAGGGTATTATGCTGTTGAATTTATCCTGTGCAGAAAATAAAAAATAGGAAAAGCACTCCATGAACGAAACACTTGAACAACCTGCAACCTTTATTCCCCAGTCCGCCTACTGGACACCTGTTTGGAATTATGTTTCTTTTAGCGTTGACACTGCAATGCAAGCTGTGATGGATTATAAGAACACCGGTAAGACGAATGAATGGTTAACCATGCCTTGTGGTGACCTTATTCGTACTGAAGGAATGTATCTCCCTAATGCTGAGAAAGACCGTCGTATCCAGGACAGGATGCGTACGACGATCCTGGCTAATGGTGACGTGATGATCGAATGTTGGGCTGATTACCCTATCGTTCGAGAACATCAAGATGGAGTCTATCAACGTTTGCGTGACGAATTACTCTTAGCTGCGAATCGTTATCCCTGTCGCGTTAAGCTGTACTGCTGGTTAAACGGCACCGCTATCCACGATATTTAAAGGTAAAAGAATGTTTACAGCGAACAATAGTCTGGGAGAATACCGTAAAGCGGTAAGGAACCTTATCGATAACAACGCATTAAATCTCGATCCTTTATTTGGTGATTTCTTCACGGTGTTCAATCTCGCTCAGCAAGACGCCATCAGTATTTTCTCCTGCCAAGGACATCAAGAGGAAGTTGGATATTCCGACGGATACATCGCGTTTGTTTGTAACGATCGCGGTAAACAGGCTATAGAAGAAGCATTTGATATTTATTTCAATCAGTCACTGAAAACACATGGTGACTACGCGTATCAAAGTACACTGGAGATCACATATAGTATCGACGATAACAACAAACCTGTAAAATGCCTTGTATGGCGTTGGCTTGGGTTTGATGGCTCAGCACAGGGATTAAAGTTACAAGCGCAAGAAATTAATTTAGTTCTTAATGCGTTGCGAAAAGCGTTCAATATAAAGTGACAATTTTAATATTCCCTCTCCCTTCCCTTACGGGTTGGGAGAGGGTTCTATGCTGTCTTATTTCGCATTACTCCAGTTTATTTCACGGATATATTACCTTAGTGATAAGACATCGGGTTCTTATCATCTATTTAAAATAACTGCAATCAATCCAATATAAGAGGATGTCAAGATGTTACAAGCTATAACCGGGCATATTACCGCTAACTATATTACCGTTGTAGAATTTCTGCGTAAACGAAAATACGAAAAACAAAACCCAATTCTTGAAGATAGTACACATAAAACAAAAATCTTTCGCGTCAATCACAATACAACCGTCGCAACATCTGAAACAGGTTACACCGTTTATATCGACTGTGATGGATTAATCCCTAACGTTAAAGCACGTGCAGCAACACTGTTAAAAGTCAAAGCATTGCTAGATAAAAACAGACTACGTATCACAGGTCTTGACGGCAAAGACATTGCTTTTGTTTATCACTTCGACAAACGTTATTCATTTTTCCAGTATTACAACCAGGATGGTCTGTTAGCGCATAACGGACCGGCGGTTGAGATTTACAGTCGTTATGCGTTATATGCATCACTGAATTAATTTTTCCTGCGTGTGTCTGACGTTTTGGTGGGGTTCGCCCCACCGTTTTTTTACAGCTTTTCATCATTAATTGAGCCCAAGAGAATTTAAGGAATTCGATATGTCAATTACACAATTCGCGAACAGCATTCGTTCTAGTGAAGTCACCGTACAGCTCCTTAAAGACGAGCTACGTAAAGAACATGAAACCGCAGCCAACTATCTGAAAGAAATAGAAGCGTCAGTTTATCGTGAACTGGATAACGTAGAACGTTTCTTGCAGGTGGGTATGGATGAAAACATGGATCCAAACAAAGAAGTGTTAAAGCCACGTGTTGACTTTTACGGTTCGGATATTGATCGTGCGATTATTCGCATGTACCCTAACGATTACGTCAAGGTCGACCTCAACCCAATTGTAACCAACATCAATATCGACCTGAAAGAAAAGATCGATCTGCCGAAACCCGATGGAGATATCTTGCACGCGATGAATGCGATCCCGGTACTGAAAGCATCTATCGTCGACACGCTCAAGGAACGCAATGAACGTCGTCTGGTTATCAGCGTGGATTCCGATTCGGTTTCTTTTTCGGTTTACATCGATGCCGATGGTGAAGAAGGAAATCCAAAAGACGTCCATCGCCAGCTTGCTGAGTACATCGGTGAAAGACCGAGTTTCGGTATGGGTTCCATGATCGTCAATATGCTAGAAAGCATGTAAGCATCCCACCCCAACTAACATTTAGATTAAGAAAGAAGTGAATATGAATAAGAAAGTTGAAATGCATGGTATTTGCGGACGTCCTGCGGAAGCACTTAAAATAAAGGATAAAGTGCACGCCCTTCTCTACTCAGTGCCTGACACCACGCTGGTTACGTGTTGGGATATTATCGATCAGACGATACTAAAACTCCAGGCGAATTTAATAAACGATCGTTGCTGGAGTCCCGCTTTGTCGGTTGACGATAAAGTCTATCTCGTAAACGAGACAACCGATAAAGATAATAATCGTATCGATCGTTGGCGTTTTGCGTTGCACGACAACATTGTCAGTATCGACGTTATACTGAGTATAACAGGTGAGTCGTGTATTGCTGTCAATGAAATAGCGGCATACGCCAAACTCAAATTAGCACAGTGTTTTCATTCGCGCGTCCGAGGATTCGATATGCCTGTTATACTAACAATCAACGGGCACGACGGTTCAGGGCTGTTCGAATTCCACTACGATCCTGACAATGAAAACACAGAAGAGTAATTAATCAACGATATCGTGTCCCTTGTTAGGTGGGGCACGTATCGGTTAAAAGGTGTCGAAGGTGTTTAAAAATGACGACATGGGATTCTTACGGTGAGCAGCTGGTAGAATCGATAATTAAAAGCTTTGAAATACTCGAAGTAAGATTGCAGGAGGACGGATGCTGGGAATTATTTAATGAGCCCGATTCCGACTCCGAACCTTACTTCTACAGCCTATCCGTTCCAACAACACAACACGGCAATGCTACGATTGTAGATATCGCCGATATCAGAGTTTACAATAATCGTATCGCTGCGACAGCACAATTACCTTTCAGTGTAAACGGGCTTGCCGCAAAGCAACTTCTAATGTATACAGCCAACGAGACATTTGGTAAATGCATAAAGTCGCACGGTATCTCGTTCCCCCTAGCGATCGATTATGAATTATCGGATGGCTGTAATCTCGTTACATTGGAGTATGAGCCGGATAATGGAACAGAGATAACAGCACTCTCTGTTCCGATGAAGATGAAGAAAGAGGTAGAATAATGGCAACGGTTTATTCATTCAAATCTAACGTCAACGAACTTTTCGACATGCATAAAGACACGTACGTCGTACAAGTTGCTGAGGTGGTCACGCAAAGCGTTGATATCCTCAAGAAAAGTCTACGCAATTCCGATGAATGGTCAGTGGGAAGTAGCGATATTGACGGGACACATTTCTCCGTTGTAAAACGCATCCCAACAATGACTTTAACTGGTGTGCATTTCGACAGCACTGTCGTCTTTACTATTTACAAACACCGTATCCTTATTAACATTAAATTCCCGTTCGTGGCGAAAGGAGGGAATACCATACGTCGATTATCTGATGTTGCTGATAGCGCATTTAAGAAATCCGCTTCGCCGTGTGATTTCCCTATTACAGTAACACTCAGGTTTATCGATGAATGTGAATTCCACTGTGTGGAGTATAAAGCCGACAAAGAAGGAACTAAGGAGTAATCATGTCTATCAAAGAAAGAATCCAACAATTGATTGAAACCAACCAACAACGACGTGTCACAGAACTCATCGATACCGTAGACCATATTTTCGATCGGTTTGAAAATTTGTTATGTGAAGATACGTGGGATACCGATATCGTTAACGGTAAAGCATATCTCCAGAAAACAGTACCAAGCGACAATAAACTACGTCTCCTGGGAATCGGTTTAACCGATGACGGCGTTATTATTCAGGCTGTATTACCCCCATCTCTAGATGATGTTGATGTGTTGACGTATGAACAACATCTATCTGAAATTTTCCAAAAAAGAACCTCAATGTACGAATATCCTATTCGTTTAGCTATGTGTTTCCCCACGGGATCTAACGATAGCGGAGTAATAATATTCGATACGAAAGAAATCTCAACCGAGACCGGCAGTGACAACGCAAGGACTCGAATCGATCGTATTGTCGATATGTTAGTTGCTGTCGCCCGTGCAGCCAGTTCGACACCCGGTCCTAAGAATGGGTGCGTGTACAGCTACGAGTATGAACCGTTACGGCGCATCGTCACAACTCAGACAGACAAAGGCATCAACGTTATTGGGATAGTAAGCGGTTTGTCTGTTATCGACAACAACGATCTTGAATCGAAAAGGATCTTCGAAACACGACTGCGAAACTGCGCATCGAGATATAAAACATCCGTCACCTTCACCCTCTGTTTTCATCCAGCCATCACGTCGTGGGTAACATCTGTTGTTAAAGAGGATCGTAAATGACCGCAACTGTTTCTTTGATACAGCTTCTAAAAGAGAACGTTACTAAGAAACTATTTACGTTGGTAGATAACATCATACGTGATGTCCTGAACACGATCCAGACCAGCAACCAGTTGCGGGCGACTGTGAATAGTCCGACTGCTCTACTCAATTCTTGTAGAAGATCGCATATTCACATGGACGGCAGTACGTACACTATCAACGTACTGACCAATAACGACAAGCTCTGTGTTGATGTTTGGGTCGATGCTAACGATAAGCCTGAGGTTTTATTTATCGAAGACGACTTAATCGGGTATATTAAAGCCAAAGTCATGGCGTTCGAAATCCCAACAACAATTTCATTCAACTGTTTCGACCATTGTAATATTCCAGTAACGATCGTCAAATACGAACATAACCCGAAAACCACCTAAATACGGTAACGATAACATTAAGGATTAAAGATGAACATTGCAGATTCCGTCGCTAAAGCGGTCGTCGATAACATCGACCATTCGTATATTCCCACCATGATCGATCTGGTTAAACAAGAAACCTCGACATCGTCGACAGCAATGAGTTTTACTCGCATGCTCGACACCGATATACTTGAAGGGGTACGAATCAATGCTTTTCAACAACACATACTTTTCGAGGTATATGTAAAGAACGACCAACAACGATTAGGTCATATCGCATTACGACACGATGAGAATGCACGAAAGCAGCTCGCGGATTGTCTTTACGAACTGGAAGAAAAATACGACATCCCTTGCACTCTAGATGTTTGTCTCTTCCCAGCGTGTCTACTTTGGCATTTTGATGGCAAGAAGCGTGCAACATCTTCAGCTGATTGCGAAGCGTAACAACGTAACATAGCCCCTTCCCTAGCCATCAAGGCCGGGGAAGGGCTGTATACCGACTATAACAGGAAAAGAAACAATGAACGTGAAAACCAAATCGATGAAAAAGCGTCTGGATAGATTATTCAATGGTCCCACGCCCGCATCCGTTGTCGAGGATGTTATTAATTGGGCATTCGAACGCCGCTTGGGTGTGGGACTTGATAGTATCATCGGATGGTACCAGACGACACACGACGGTAAGCGTCACCATTACCACAACGATTATCGTTTTGATGATGGTGGTATTAGTGGCAGTTACTCTATCTATTTATTTCCTGATAAAATCACGATAAACATCGAATTCGATAATGAGATGAATGATCGGGAAATAGCCTTGATGCGCCAGACTGCAAAGCTGGTTTTCGGGCGTTGTGTAGAGCAGTATGATCCCGATGTATTTATCTCGTGTCGTATTTTCATCGAGCCTAGAAAATTAATCCAGCATATGTCTTACGACACCAAATACATTGACGAATCCGACAAGGAATAAAGAGATGAACCAGAACAATACCATTTCAGTAAAATCGATCGCCGAAGCAGCATTTGCTGGATATCCAGATTCATTAGCGTCTCTGCTCGAGCAAACAATAAACAAGGTATTTGACTACCTGGAATCCTCGTTACAAGACGCTTCTCTTGTCCACAACTGCTGGGTTTTCGAGCATAACAAGAATGAAGCATACCAACACTTCCATCGAGGGCCTTTATGTCTTAATGCCAAACCGCATGAGTTTTCAGTAACGTTTCAACTCTTCAAAGAACGTATTGAAATCCGATTGATGCCGCTTAACGACCGTATCGATTTTGAAGCAAATGGTCTACAGAAGGTGGCTGATATGGCATTTCTCCATCGTGCCGAATGGCTCGACATGACAACCGTCCTCACCATCGGCAGTAAACCGGCCGTTAAGGCTTATAAACTTACCCATGCGGTAAATACCGACGGTACGCAATGTTTTACAAGCGAACTGGTTTCCCCATCCTCATGGCTTGATATCTTTTAAAGGAACATCAACGATGACTTTCTCCATCAAAGACGCAGTGAAAAGCATTCGTGACCATTATTCACCTAACCGTGAAATAACAGATAAACTAAGACTTACAGCAGACTGCATTTTCGAGATCCTTGAAACGTCGTTACAAGATACCACGATGTGGATATCACGAGACGCAGAAGACGGTGATTTCTGTCTTCTGGACGTCGCCCCGTGTAACCAATATGCCAACCTTCTGGATAAGCTGGTCATACGCCTCTATGAAAAATCAATAACCATCGATGTCTTCTTCCCTTCTGAATATACCGAGGAAGACTTAATCCGTTATACGGATCTCTTTACCCAGCATGTTCGAGACAAAACCAAGCATTATGATTTCCCCGTCGAGCTCGTCGTTCATGCGTCAGACCGTTACGTCGTTTACAACATCGAATATACACCGGATGATATCTAACGAAGGTGAACAGCACCTTCAAACATAAATTAATACGTCAATCAATCGACACATAAATCAGGAGTAAAAAATGAACTTGAACTTTACCATCGAATCCGGCGATTACATCAACGACCGTGAAATTATCCAGGTCTACCGCAAGGATTTCAAAGAAGCCATTCTGAAAACCGTTGAAGAGACTCTGGATATCGCCGAAGATCAGCTTAGTAGCATCACGCCTGAAACCCACATGAAAGCGCGTGACGAAGCTTTAGGTGATTTATATATCCCTAAAGCCAGTTACCAATGCGGCTTCACTGGTTTCTTTGTGTCGACGCAAGCGGTCGTTACCGATGATGGTCAACACCATGTGATCCTTGTCCTGGTGTCTCATGAGCCGATGATTAAACATGCCCTTTCTTTTACTGATGGGTATATCTACGCTCTCGCAAATAAACCATTGATCAATGAAATCATTACCGAGGTCCTTAGTGAGCTTTGCAAAGAACATGGATTCCTGTCTATCTTCTTAACCGACGCTGATTATAAAGTCATGGTTAGCAGCGAACGCGCATAAAACGCATAAAACCTCCACCCCTCCCTCCGGCTTCCGCCAGGGGAGGGGCTTCGCATGCGTTTCTTTTTTTTTTTTTTCAATCAAGGGTCTTTGGCGCTTCCTTCGGACGTGTCGCGTCAAAATGCGCTAACAGTTCGAACATCGACGGGGCTTTGTGAACGATTCGGCAGAAGTCAACCGCATTCGTTTTACCACCCGTGATGAAGTTAATACCCAACTTCCTGAATTGATAATCAGAGACGCCCTCAATCCGTGAAAGCTCACGAAATACGCACGCTCTGGATAGATTCAAAAGGATCTGCCCATTTGGATATGAACTGCTAATATCGAGCCATTAAATTCTATACATCATAGTATTACATTTAATATAGACCATATCTTAGCCTGTCTTATGTTTGCGAAGCAAAGCAACGGTGTTTCTACAACACCTCGACCGACTTCTCCCTTTTCAGAGAACATCCTATTTCTCCTACTCCGCGCAACCGGATGGTCGTTGAACGTTACCCGTAGTCTGTCCGTGTTTCACCACGCCAACTCAGTGAGTTGGTCACGACAGTCCGTAGGGCCTTCGCTGCTACGGTTACCTTATTTCTAGCAGAACCCTTAGCACCGTTAAACTCTTCCCATATCCAGAAAGTAACGGCTTTTATTTCAGCTTAGGTGATCCCCTCCAACTTCTTTCTGTCTTTCGACAACCGTCACGTTTACCCTTTCGGATTGCGTTGTGGTGTGGAGGGGCATTAAAGGTTTCCAGCAATTAAAGAGAGTTCACCCACTCATTACAAGTAGGGGGACCTGTTATCGTTACTGTTCAATTGTTGGTGGGGAGGTTAACTCCGGCATATTCTTGACATCATCAGCATAACGGAAGCACCAGGCTTGTTTCGCAGGAACAACACGTCTATCGCAATGACGTCTCACAGTTATCCAGCTTGTTTTCGTATCTTTACCCGCAGCAGTAACTGATGGGTATACACGTTTCTCACCGGTTACCATGTTCAGTGCAATGATAGGAATACCCGATACATCTTCAATGCGACGATCATCACCCAGTTTCCATTCTGGCCATGGGGTGTTATCGAATGCGTGTTTGATGTACAGGTTGCATTCTGGAATACGTTTCGGCGGATTCTCAACCCACCATTTGAAACGTCCTTTTGCAACATGTGGATAAGCGCGTTCTGCTTCAGCGATGCTTTTGAAATGACGTTCAGCGTGACGAACGTAATCAAAGATCTTAACGGGTTTCGCTTTACCGTCGCATAAGCCGTTGATACGCGCATGATTGTTGTTTTCCTTGTAGGTTGCCCATTCAAGGTTATCCAGCCAATCATCGCCTTTAATCCCGTTCTTGTGATTAACGGTCATTTCTACAACGCTTGCATCATAACGACGGAACGTTAACATCAACGCACGATGACGATACAGTTGGGCTGTGAACCCACTATCGGGTGTTACCTTTCTGTATCGATAACCCGGACGTCGTGTACCGTTCTGTGGCGTCATTGTCCACGTTATACCTTCCCCCGACAAGAGACTTAAACATTCACCTTGTTCATTTAACGCATAGTACGTGGCAAACGGGATGTAGTAGTACCCCGGATACCCTTCCACCGCTAACGGTCCATTACGGAAACGATAGATGTGGTTACTATACGAGAAATTCGTCGGATCGTTGTCAATAAACAACGATTCGATTTCGTCGTAGAGATAGTTAGGGATATGGATTCGATCAAATGCTGTAAGCATGATCATTCCCAGCTCGTATTTACCCACTCCACGATACCAGTCAATGATAACGTAAGAGTTGTTGTCTTCGATGATGACGGGTACTTTGCGATTCTCTTTATAATCGTAAAGGGTACCGTCCTCGAAGATACGATAACGACGATTGGTGAAATTTAAGTATTCATTGTCCAAACACTCAAGATGTTCCAACATAATTACCTCCGTCCAGAAATTCCTAAACTTATCGAGTACCTTTGGTATCTCACAGAAATTTCCATACATCGGTAAACTTTTACAGAACGAAGGTTAATCCGCAACAAATAATCGAATATAGCTTCTTAGATTCGGCATATCCCAGAAAAGATGGATGCCGTTGTCTGCCATGAGATCGCACGGCAAGGTTACGATATGCCCTGCACGTGAAATCACCCATTTATCCTCCTCTTGCGTCATGTCGTCAGCGGTACATCCCATGACTTCCCCACGGTTAAGATAAACGAAGAAAAGTTTATCGCAGATACGTTTAGGGTTAGAACTGAAATCTTTCAAATCCGACGCCGCTAAACGAATAGGGATGGTCATCGAATAGTCTTTTGTTTTCTGGTCCAACGCCTCGATGCCTTGGTTATCCCAAAGGTTATATACACCGTAGTCGATTTGATGGTTCGTTTGCATCTCTTCGTGCCAGGCGAGCTCTGTGAACCCTTCTGTACCAGGAATTGCTTTTAATTTCGTATGGCATTTATTTCGCTCTAACACCGCATCGAGTGAGTAGCGTCCTTCATCCGGTCTTCCTAAACGAACGAACTTATAACCACACATCGCATCCATAACCTGATACGTGGCCATCGTATAAAACATTGGCCAGGTTTGCTCAAGGGTAAGGTTGGTTTTACGACCTGAAGCAGATACCTTGTCGGTCTTCGGTGGTACCCAGCGAGCAATACGATACTTAGGGGGTACGCGAGGATCGGAGAAAACATCCTCGGGACGATACCCTTCCTCGTTCAGTGCCTGGAGCATACGTGGAATATCGAACGCGATATTCCAGCCAAGGAGATAATCCGGCTGCCATTCGTGAACCTTTTGCATGCATTGGATAACCGCTTGCGCCGGGCTTTCTACGATTCGAACATCGTATTGGTATTTTTCGAACGCGTGAGGATCTTCTTTGGTGTTCAGACGTTCGGCCAGGTAATATCGAATCTTCTCGTGGGTTTTCTCAATCGCATTCGGAATATGGCCAACGAAGTCCTTGGTATAGCAAAGGATCGCATTGTATCCCATTGTAATAGACATACAAACGATCTTACCGTGTCCATGGACAACGTCGGTTTCGATATCGAAACATGCAATGGAAGCGGGTAATTTATCGACGTATTCCGGCCATTTTGTATTGTATTGGGTTTTTAAATAACAGCTAGCGCTAACGTCCGTGCCATAGAGGTATGGACTCCGGGCGAGCTGTTGTAAACGGGTGTTATCATCAGCACGTCTTTTATAAAGCACCGAACTGATCTTTTCAACCAGTTCACTTTGGCGGACATCATAGCGACGTACGTGCGAGAGCTTCTCGCTTTCCTTTTTATATTTGTTCTTACGTTTACTCTCTACCGTCACCCAAAACGGACGTTTGTAATTCTCGAAGAAGCGAAGGTTCGTCGCTTGCGTATTATCATCAAAGAACATGATCTCTTTTGCGATCATGAGGTCGTTCTTGCTACCATCGTTCGCTTCGTTATAACTGATGTGTCGACATTGAATACCGAGCAGTTTCTTCTTAGGTTTTCGTTCTTGTTCGCTCATGGCTTGATAAACTCGTAATAAGTGTTAAAAGGTGATTTTCTATATCATCCCCACGTTCTGTTGTTTTTAACCGACCACTCTTATTGCTTGGGGTATGAACGGTGATGTTACCGTCAAAAGGTATTTCTATGAATGCCGTTGCATAGCAGCGGACACATTGTGATTGGTGCGGCCAGCCGATCCATTAGCCCTTAAATTTACGTAAATTTAGAGAGTGTACAATGTCATTACTACAACGCGTGTATGGTCATGACGAATTAACGATGGAGGCCATCAAGTTTCAAGATGGTTCCTTGTTCAAGGAAATGACCGAGTTCTTCAGAAGCAAACAGGGACTGGATAAAAAAGAGGTTTTAAACGTTTTCAAGGACGGTCGTTTAACCGAGATGGTTAAACGCTATACGGGGTTGAACATCGAATTCTCGGTCGACGTGAAAATGGGCCGGATGAATGCCTACGTGTACCCGCCGGATATTTCGACAAACAACACGATCTTGGCGGACTATCATCGGTTATGGATGCGCGGTGCCGATGGTGTTACGCTCCTTAAGAAAATTAAAGATACGCCTGTCGGTTACATCGATTTAGAAAAAGGTCGCGCTTACGGTATTTTTGAGGAGTTGAAGATTCGTTCTGCCATCACGTATGAACTGCTAACAGCGACAGAACCCTTTCTTCCGGAAGAAAAAGCGGCCATAATGCTGCATGAAATCGGTCATGCGTTTACTTTCCTTGAAACATTATCAGAGACGGTTCGTGTCGAAGCCTCAATCATGACCGTGCAACGTGAACTGTTGGGAACAACCGATAAGGTAAAACGTATCGAACTGGCTAAAGCGTTAAATAAAACGCTGGATACCAACGTCGACGTAGACAAAATCAGTGATTCAGACGACGGTAGTGTCTGGTACACGGTTTACGTGTCTAACAAAGCGATGCAGTTAAGAAACGTAAACAACGCTGGACGATATACCGACGTTGCTTCCGAATTCATGGCCGATCAGTTCGCTACGCGTCACGGCAGCGGGGAGTATCTCGTTAGCGGGCTTGCTAAAATGTTTCGACTTTATGGTACCAACTCCATGAAGTCCAAAACGATGTTCTGGCTCTCCTTCATTAAAGATGCAGCCGTGACAATTTTGATAGCGATCAGCTTCACCTCGGTTAATATTCTTGGTATGGCAATATTTGTTGCTGCTATGGCGCTTGCAGTTTGGTTAGATCCGACATACAGCATCTATGACAACGATATGGAACGATTCAGAAAAATCAAACAAGATTTGATTATACGTCTGAAAGATCGTGATATCCCAAGCGATGTTCGTTCCATGACGTTGGATACCATCAAAACAATCGATGAAACACTGAGTGTGATGAACAATAATCGTACCTTCTCGCAGATGGTTACGCTTATCCTTCGTCCTGGGGTTCGTAAAGCCGTTAAACAGGAAGAGATTCAGCAAGTCCTTTCTTCAACAATGAACAACGATCTGTTCAAAGCGTCAGCGAAACTCGACTCCATCATCGCGTAACCTAATTCACCTTCTACTATAAAGGAATTTAACATGAATATTTCTGATTTCGCTGTTCAACTGAAAGACCTGGTACGTGATTTCCCAGCTGAACAACAAACCCGTGCGTTAAGTATTGCTGCTGGATACGTCGCTGGTTACAGCATGCCGGTATTCGCTGAAAAGGAAGATCTGACTGCGGACAGCATCTTCGTGCGTGAACACCTTCCTAAAATCCGTGAAGGGTTGGACAAACTGAACAAGGTGCTGGTTATTGGACTGGCTGATGCGTTAGACGTCGCTCGCTACTTCTGGTGCCTGCGTTACCGCATGGTACATGAACCGACCGCGCCTGAAACCATGTTGTTATTAGCAGCTGCTGTTCGTGACCAAGAAACCGCAGGGCTGCCTGACGTTATCGAAGGCGTTGATCCGAAACTGGTTGCGCAACTCGCAACGGCTTTCGCTAACGCACTGCAAGGAGAGAATGCATGAGTATCCCAGTTATTACCCCCGATCACAACGAATTCGGTTTAGCCACCGATTACGGAGTGGTTGAAATGCGTCACGGTATGCTCATGGCGTTCCCTGACGAAGACATCCAAACCAGCGACGGTTCAAGCGTTGTTACCACCGAAGATCAAGAACTGGTTTCATTTGACGTTAACGAATTCGTAGCCTCTGGTGAAGAAAACGTTCGTCTTCACGAGCAACTAACAACGCGTGGTATTTCTCGCGCCGATGTACCCGAACTGCGTATGCGTCTTGGTGATGCGTTCCCGAAACAACTACCGGATGCTTTCTTCACCGAAATCCCATCACGTAACGGCGTTGAGTTGGTACAGGAAGGATTCGTTGCCAAAGTCTCTAAATTGTTTGTCGATGGTGCGAAGAAAGTCTGGGAACTCATTAAGCGTATCTGGACATTCGTCTTCGAATTCTTTAAGAAGACGCTACAGAAAATCTGGAAACATTACGGCGGCACAAATAAATTTATCGCTACCACAGACGACATCATCCAAGAAGTCATCGATGCGTTAGGTGCAGATTATCCACGTTTCAAAGAAATGTTGGATAAAGAGATGACGGTTAACGACGTCTACAACGAACTTGCGGGATACAGCAGTGCGATTAACCTTAAGGAAATCGCTGACAAAAATCTGAAAGAAAAGGCTAAAGCAACCGCTGAATGGCTTATGCGGATGGTTCCTTTTGTCATTGAAAAACAAAAGGTATTTGCTGATCTTGTCGCACAAATGAGTCATAATGGCGGCACTTTCCTTGACTTAGGTACTACCTTAAAAGACATCGACCGTTTCCGTGGTGACCTCCAGAAACACTGGGACACCCCAGAATGTGTTGGCGCACTTCACGCGATTGTCCCGCTGATTTCAGATCGCGTCCAGGTGGTTGCCGCTGCTGATATCGTGGAAGAATGGGTACGAAAACATCAAACCGAGCTCCACGATGAAAACACCATCCGCGACAGCAAGGAAGCTTGGATCCGCGAACTCCACGATAAGATGCATGAACTCGCTGAACCGTTCACCGCGTTTAATGACATTAAGTTCGAAAAGACGCTGAAAGAAGCAGAACAGGTCTTCAAGGCAACAAAGGAAATGAATCCAACAGCCAATATTCAGAGTGGTGATATTGAGCTGTATGAAACATACATGAAGTTAACCTACCAAACGTTGTTCGCTTATAGCCGTTTGATCTCGGCGATGTCACGTTGGTTAATGGATATTCAACTCGCTCACATTCAGGTAGAACAGCTTGTCGCACGCTATCGCGCTTTCGAACTCAAGAACCATTTCATTGTCCTCGAACGTGACGATGATTGGAAAGCTATCTATAACGCGTTGAAGGCAAGAGCGGTAAAACCCTTGAATGACTATAAAGAGAAATTCAAGGAGAAAGCGGATAAGCAATTAGAAGATGCGAAGACACTCGATCCTGCTAAGAAAGAGACGCTTGCCAAGATGGTTATCGATTTCTTTAAGTTCGAAAGTTTTGAAGACGACGTATCCGGCTGCACTTATTTGACCGAAACAGACCGTCAGGCACGCAAAGATCTTGTCGAGATCGACGAAGCCATTTATCGGACTTCGCATCGTGGTGAGGTCAGCAAACCAGATGAGCAGATCTATCTGGAACTGCGTGAACGGTATATGCCAGACCAGGCATTAGAGCCGACCATGGAATCGTTCGGTATCATGAAGATGGCTGTTATCGGTGTCATCATCACGACGGCCTATACTGCGATTCGTCGTCTGTTGCTCTGGATTATTGAACTCTTGAAGAAACGTGCTGATAGCGTAGCAGCCACCGAAAAAGCGGCCAACGACGCCATCAAGCAGGCGAAACGTAACGCGAACGTTTATGTTCCTGATGAGCATGTTCGTAAAGAGGTTGATAAAACCGAGGATACCGACGCAATGCGTAACGTTGTTGGTGCGCCTAGCAAGTCGGTCTCCGACGTTCCATTAACGACAGAACAGAAACTTTCGGCTGTTTCTGCGATCGTTGATGGTATCCGTAAAGAGATGGTGACCTTACCGGTATTCGATCGCCTCCAGCAAGCGTGTACGTCTTTAACGCTAGGTTATTTCCAGGAAGGTAAGCTGGATACCATCCTTCGTGAAATGCGTCGTCTCCGTCCAGACCGTATCGTGTATCTGAATGATCAATGCAAAGAACTCGAAGGGGCGTTAGAAGACCAGAAACGTGCTAAAGAAGGTGAGATTGCTCCGCGTATGGCTAACCTGGCTGGTACCATGAAACAGGGTATGGAAGCGTACCGGATGCTGTATGATAATTCCCTGGCTTTCCGCTACAATGAATGGACAACGTCTGCGCATTTACCGCCGAAGGACTTTGCAGAATTCGCTGAGAAAGTATTGCAAAGCGGTTCGCCTGTGTATCCGGACACCAACGTACTCCAGCAGTTAGCTAACGCACTTGATGGTAATAGCTATCTGTTGTTCACGCGTTCCGGTGATGAGTTCAGCAAACTTGCCGACAGTAAGTTTAAAGAAATCGAAACACAGTTCCGCCGTTTAAGCGATGTTGCTCGCCAAGTGAAAGCCATCCCGCAAGAAAACGCAACCGAGCTTCGCACAACCGTTGATTATATCAGCGTACAGATTCGTGAAATCGCCGCATGGTATAGCTTCGAAGAAGCCTTGCGTTCACGTGTGGATGCGTTAGTGACCGCCTACCGCGATTACGTCTTCGCTGAAGCGAAAATCATCAACGAGAAACTGCAAAAAGCCGGTTTCGGTAAATTAGCTTAATTGTGTTTATAACCCTAGGGGAAGGCTGAAAACCTTCCCCTAGGCCAACGGAGTGTTTTATGAACAAATATCTTGCCGCGGGACTCTCTTCAGCTGATAACGGTCTCCTGGTGCTTGAATCATTAACTGACGGTATTAATTCAACACCGCGTACGACCGCCCTTAACGGCGCGTTTCTTGACGATCTCCTGGCGTTAAAAGAAACATTACACCGTGAACAGCAAGTATCACGCCAACAACTGACTATGCTTTCGTTATCGATGCCGGAAGCCCTTGACGGTAAACCGCTGGCGTTATGGACAGAGCTTCCTTCCACAACCGGTTTTCGTGAAGCGTGCCAGATCGTCGATAAAGCCATTACGTTAATGGAAAGCAAGCTGAAGCAAGAAGGCAACGGACAGCTCGTCGCATTGCTTCAACATGAACTTGAGCGTCTGGACAACCACAAAGAGGATGGCGAAACCTTCAACGCCATGATGGTCTATCTGTCTCAACAACTCGGTGAGCTGCATCAAACGCTTCAGGGGGTTATCGAGCATCCTGACGTGATCGAGGATATGGGGTATGCCATTCAACGTCACGCCGACAAGCTTGCTGCAGTATGGTCACCAGCGTTACCAATAATCTCACACAGCCGAGCGCTTGCAACGCTCGTACAAGCCGACACCAACATCCTACAACAGATGCTGGATCTGCAAGCCGCTGATGCTGATATCCCCATGAGAGTAGAAAATCAGGATATTAGTGCATTAGAGCGATTCATGGACGGTGATGGTTGCTTACTCCCTACCGCACCAGCCGATTGTCCGTCTGAATGGTCATTAAAAGACCTGTTGAACTATATCGGTACCGGGGTCTTCGCAGCACGTATTCTACGGGATGTATGCCAGCAATACGTTGATGTCGCTGAACGTGTAAAACAGGTTATCGCTAAGGCTGAAGGACTTGCTCAAGATAGCACCTTGGATGGGATCGCGCAACTGAATCTGCTAACCCAGATGCAATGCGTTCGAATCAAATATCAGCGGATGTTCGCACAATCGGTACGTGCGGCCTTGCTGTTTGCGCAAACGGTGGGTCAGATCATCCTGGACATTAAAGATACAGCGGTTGCTGCAAAGAGCGACGACTTCTGGGATAAAACCCAAGAAGAAATCGAAGCAGCTGATGGTTACACCCGTATCGATCTCGTGCAAGAAGGTTTCTTTGATCCTATCAAAAAGCTTTTTGATAAGAAAGGACCTAATCCGCTTTTGGACGGCAAAGCATCCAAAAGCTGGGGCTATCTTGAAAAGATCCAGCAGCAAATCACGCAAACCTACGCAAACAAATCGTGGGTAGAAAGAAACATCCATACCGAACCTGTTGTAAGTCGACGTATTGCTCGCGCGCTGAGTTTCGATGACGGTAAAGTTCGTATGCCGATCACCACATTGAAAGAAGCGATTTCCGCCATGCGGTCGGTACAAAAACTGGTTGAGGCTCCAGCTCAAGCACGGCACACCAAACTCAAACAGTTGGAAGAAAAAGCATTACGACGTATCAAAGCTGGGGAAAACCAATATCAGGTTGCAGAAGACACGTTGGCTGAAGCCAAGAAAATCAAACCGGCGTCTACGATATCTGAAAACAGTTATCCAAAATGGCTTGGATACAAGTACAGCGTGTTCTTCAATACGTTGATGCTGGAAAACCCAATTACTGACGAACTCCCGAGACTTAATGTTGACGACGTACTTGAGACAGGTAAATTCCTGACCAATGACGCAACGAAAGCACTTAAGGAGTTTACAACGGCGGATGTCTTCTGTGGTACCGGCTGCGATACCGAACTGTGGAACTACGACGCCTTCGGTGATGACGACGAGCTATACGAACAGTTTTATCTGCATTCCAAGCTCAACGAAACCTCCGCAACAGAGGTCTATTACAACTACCTGGAGGCGTTCGTAAACGTTTGTTCTGCGACGGTAGAATGGTTGGCACGTCAAACCGATACCAAAGCGCTGAAGATGGAAGGGTACACTGTTGGTGGGATCTATACCGCTGAAAGCGCATGGGAAACGTTACGACGTACGATGGAATATACCATCAACATCCTGAAACGTTTGGTCGATTGGTTGGTTAAGAGCTGGCGTAACGGGAATGCGAAAGCGGCCATCCAGCAAGCGGAAGCCAATAACAGTCAACTTACGCGAGCTAAAGATGCATTGCTTACCGAAGGTACGAAGAAACGTTTAGCGTCGTTACATAGCGTCGGTATCCAGACCATCGCAAAATACGCTGAAGCGGGAAGTGTTTGGTCAAGCACGTTCAAAGGGGTTACCGATAACCTTGGAACGGTTGCAGCAATAATCAGTGCTGAAGTGAAAGAACTGTCAAACGGTCGTGAATTAGATCAGGATAAACTGGCTAAGATTCGTGAAGACATCGCACTGGCGTTCGAGAAGGGCAACTTCAGTAAAGTTCTTCTTGGTCACAATGGTATCACCGTTGATAATCTTACAAGCGAGATACACGACTACCGTGAAGAATTAAAGAATCAGTTCAAGGAAACCACGAACGAATCCATCGACGTGGATAAACTGATTCGGTATAATGACGGTTGTCGTAAATTCCTGCAAGGGCCGATTACCGATGCGCGCAACAAGGTCAGCGGACATGAGTTGGATAATCTGCTTACCATGTTGAACAGTATGATTCGTCAACAAGCCTCATCGCCTGAAAATAAAGGTTTAGGGGCGTTGAAGAACGAAATCGTGAATGCACGCGATCTTGCTAAAGCCGCGGTGGATATTCTCGGTATCGCACAATGGCTGGAAGTCCGAGCTAAACGTTACATCAACGCTTTGAGTACTGTTGTCGATAAAGCAAACAGCGAAGCAGCAGCGGTTAGCGGATCGTTGAAACAGGAATCGTTCGATCTTAACGAAACTGTGCTCTCGTCCACCAATTACGATGTTTGTAGCGTCGCAGCCACAAGTCTTGCGGCAAACAGGTTCCGCAACTCGCGTGACGAACTTCGTCGTCATTATAACCAAGCTTTGGAGGCTGTGTTTCAAGTCTATAACCGGGCTGTTTATAACCGTGCTGTAATCGGACAACATCTGTTGGGTGTTATGCCGCGGTTTACGGGCGTATTCAGTAACTATCCGTGGACATTAGGCCTTGACCTTCAGGTGTCCAATCCTTCCGCGTTAAATGCGTTCTGTGAAAAGCTTTCGCGGTCTATCGAGCTCTATGGTGCAGGCACTGCCGACAACATCACACAGGCGGTTGCTTTGTTAGATTCCACAGAACTCTGTTATGCGGTGGATCCGAACTATGAAGGCGAATCTGGTAACTCATCGGCTTTAGCAACGCATATGTTCGAATATCGACGTCTGGCAAAAGAAGCATTGGAACCCCATAGCGACTTTACCACCGAAGAACAACGGCGGGGATGGTACGCAACGTTCATGGACAGTTCTCCATCATGGGAACCGGATAATACTCTCCCAATGGTAACGGAAGATGTTGATCCTTCGCTGATATGGGCATTCGCGTCTTTGTTCTGTGCGGCACTGAATGCGTATATCGCACTGAGATACGGTACCGATCTCAAGGTGTACGGTTGGTTCAGCGAACAGCAGAATAGCAGCAACGTAAGATAACAACATATTCCCTCCTCCTTCCCTTACGGGTTGGAGGAGGGTTATGCTCACGCTATTTTGTTTTAGACACGAAGGCCTTGCGCTAATGCCGAACTGTTGCTTTGTGCATGTTTCACAAAACTTACATCGATCGCTTCACGTACGGACAAGATACCATCCGCTTTAACATAAAGCTCTTTCTTCACCGCACAACGAACACCATCGTTCTTCGCGGTATAAACACTGAGGTTCTTACCTGGTCCAAAATCATCGATTTCAACGTTAAGGATGTCGTCACCGCCCTCCTCACGAATCATCGCGATCATTTCTGCTTTCGCCACTGTACGGGATGTTAAGCATTCGTTGATGACTTTCGATACCATCGCTTGAAGGACTTGACGTAAATCCAAGTCTGCGTATTGCTTAGCCGGTAAGTAAAGCGTCACGTTGAACGATAGAGCGGCAGGAAGCGTTGTTTCCAATCCGTTTTCCACAATCACATCCACATACCCCAGCGATTGCTTAGGATACAATGAAATCTCTGTTTCCTCATAACAGAAATTCCTGAACGTGCTGATATCGTTCTGGATCCATTCGATAAGCTGCGTAGGAATCGCATTACGATACTCAATCACGTCTGTATCGTTCGCTAACAGATACGATGCATCAATAAAGAACATGTCCAGGTTACGCAGAACCTCACGTTCATCGACCGGAATAGGATTCCCGTAATTATCTCTCATGATGTCGCCTTTCAGGTAACGATAGGCTTGGCTTCCATCACTGTTTAATTTCGGATCCCCTTTACGGTGCAGATATTTAACCGACAACATACCATCATCGCCTTGCTCAATGATAACCGAGCCGGTCTCATCCGTCGCTGGAATATCTTCGTCATACACCCACGGAATGTTCTCGGTGTAACGTTTATACGTAATCTCCGAGGCCACCGTACGTGAGCGCATCCAAAGACCGTCCAGATCATAACCAAAGGTTGCGGTGAGACGTTCACGGTAGAAACAATACCCATTTTGAAGCGTGAGTTTCTTAACCAGGTAATTATCGGAAGCACTGTGTAAAATACCGTCAACATCTTCCGGCGCGTAATCCGTCACCACATGGAAGATTTCCAAATACTGCTGCAGTGATGCCCAGTAAGCCCGCGGTGTCGATTCATACATCGAGAAAGAGGTCAATGCGATATACGGTTCATACGCCGTGGAATCATCAGCCAGGATTCGTGTAAAATCATAATTCGTGGTGATATCGAAGGTGAACAAACGACGACCTTGTTCATCGGTTGTCGGTGACGCCAACATCGTCGCATAATCACCCTCACCCCGCGGATTGAATCCTAGCTGCACATGCACGTTTTTATCGTCGAGCGCCTTCCATGCGTCGTTACCTTCTACAATGAGGCTTAGACGATATCCTTCAGCGATACGATCCAGACGGTATCCGGTCACCATAGCGGTTAACGGGATTGTCTCGTTCGCGTCGAGGAATGCTTGCGTGCCGATCTTAGGGGCATCCAGGTAATAAGCGTGGATGTCGAAATCGCTTGTCGCATCTAATACGTAATGAAACGGACTGTAAAACAACATGGCGTTGTTTACCGCATTCAACTTCGCATCGGAGTTGCCTGCATTAATACGGTCAATTTCATCGTCCGACAACAGCGTGATACTTCCGTTACTGTCGCGATACAGGCAGTCAGGTTTAATCGTAATACGATCGCCGTTATCGGCGACAAACTTACTTTTCACCAATGCTGCAGCTGACGTATAGAAAGACCCCATCAACGAACCGGCTTGCGGCACGCTGTCGCTCAATTGCGGTAAATCTCGGGTTGCCAGGAACGAACGATTGGTTACGTTGTCGATGGTGGTCACCATCCCATAGCCCGCATCTTGAAGCACCAGCTCTACCTGCGTTCCCGTGATCGGCACCTTGGTTTTGTTCACGCCAGCCATAACGCGTTCACGTTGTTCCTCGAACGTTAACGCGGATCGCCCACCCGACAACGCCCCTTCGCTATAAATCCCTTTAATGTTGAATGCACTTAGCGGCGCACTGTATTTCTGTTCGGCTTTTGGTGACAGATCGATGTAGTTATCTTTCCAATCGGTCACGTCGTAATCAGACGGGTCGACGCTGATTTTCCCTTTCGTCGTCAACACCTCAAGTCGAATGGTGCTTTTATCCATCGTACCTTGAGACAAATAAATTTCAGGAACACGCCAGTTAAGTTTGTTCCCTTCTACTTGTAACGCGATGGTTGGTGTTAACGGATCGTAGATCTGTTGACTGTGCGTTGTCGCTATCTCCGTCCAGGTATCGTTATCTGACGACATGTACGCACGACAATGGTAAAACTGATCTTCGAAGGTAATACTGCTGTTCATCCCGTGAACGCTGTTAAACGGCACATCTTTTACCAGTGTTTTAAACTGGAACAGCGGGATACGCATCACCAACACTTTACCCGCTTTTACACGAACAACCCCGTACTCAACTTGGTTACTCTCCAAGGTTTGCAATGGGCTGATGTTATCGGTGTTATAAACGACGCGGATCTGGTCGTGCGCTTGTACTTGGATTTCGATGGGATAATGTAACCCGAAATCCATTCCGGCTACCGTAAACGCTGTCGTACGTGGTATCACTAACTTACGGCTGTAAGAACGGCTTAAATCATCAGAGGCGATGGTGTTGGGAATCTCTACAGCGCGATCGAGGATTTCCTGATACCCTAACGAATAAATGATTTCCGTTTTACCCGGCATCGCGAAACGTCCGACGTACGACTCGTCATACATCCAACGATAGAGCTGGTTCCAGTTCGTTGCAAGTTTTGGATACAGTTCGCGAACACGGGACTCATCCCGCGCGTTCTGGTTCGCAGCCGTTGCCGTTGCAACCTCCAGCAGATAAACAAACGGACAGCTGGGGTCAACCAGGGTTAATTCACCATCAGAGGCCAAACGGATCATATCGCTTGCAACAGCCTGCATTTCAATAGGTGAAAGCATATAGCGATTGAGCTGTTCAGCAAGATCTTTGTTGGTTACGCTCATTTATTATCCCTCGTAATTTTGCGGAATGGTGGTTCGGACAAGATCGCGACTGAACGTATCCGGTGGTAACGCCGACGGCTCAAGGTCCAGATAGAATTCGTTGTAATCATCAGCGGGTACGAACCAAAGAAGCTCTGAGGTCAACGGATGAATAAATGGATACATATCGACACGATACGACATGATTCGACGCTCGTAGGGTGAAATAGGTACCAACTCCTCATCTTCAAGGAACGTACGGGTATCGTTATCACCGTAATAGAACATCAGGACAAGTCGATTGAATTCATCCTTCAGAATCTCATCGAACGCGTTGTTACCAACCGCCTGATATGGAATAGTGATACGTTCGTTATCTTGCGTGAAGGGTTTATCGATGCTGTAGTTGGCCATATTACCAATCGGTAACCCGACAGGAAACATCGCGGTCGGTGCGAAGATATAACGAACATACATCCCGGTCGGATCCAAGATGATACGATAACATCTTGTCCAGTAATCCATTTCATTATCAATGATGGCCTGAGGGCTTGGCGTCAGTTCGCCATTATGCACACCAGCGATGTAAATCAACCAAATATAATGAAGGAACATGATGGGGTTACCCATGATGTTCTTGAACGTCGCGTTCAGGTTATAGGGCTGGAACATATCCACCGAACCATCAGCCATCACAACGGTTTCTTGGCGTAATCCCGGTTTACCCTGGTAAACCTGCATTTCCATGTCATTGAAACCGCTGATATCCGTTAGGTTGTCCGTCAGTATACTTATGAATGGATTGCGCTCATCGACGATGGCACGTCCTCGATGGTTCCGCTTTCTGGCACCCACAGGGTCCAAGTAGTCACGGACAACAGCCTGAATACTGTTAGGGTTATCCGTACGTAACGACCACAAACGTCGATCTCGTTTTAAGTTCGCGTCGGTAAGATGTAAATTAGGTCGTGTAAAGAAGGTAATACCGGCATGATCGCGGTTAATCGGGATCGGGCTGTTACCCGGAATAGGTGACACATTCCGATACCGTCTGGCGATACTGTCCTCGTATGTCCCTTGACCGACACTGGTACGAATATTCTTCCGCGCTATTGCCCAATCCGAATCAGTGAATAACACCGCATTGCCCGCTGCCTCCACAGCTTCGGGTGTTAACGACGCATTATTCTCCTGAATGGTTTGAATAGCTTGGTCGTAGTAATTAGACATTTTCTTTCCTTTATTTGTAAATAAGGATTTCAATATGGTAGCATCAGAAATTGCCGACGCTGTTAACGTTGTTGCGTCCGGTATCGCTAAAGTCTACGAAGTTAATAAACTTATCCAGCCGGGTTCGCTGGTTGAACTCTCACAACCTTCACGCGTTATCGCGCCGTTGATCTTTGAACGTGAGTTGTATTATAGCGACGCACGCAATGCGTTAGGCAACTGCATGCGCACCGCTGAAAACATGTATACCGGGTTCTATTTACTGGCGTTGAATACCATCATGCAGGTGGGTAACATCAGTGTCGATAAAACGCTGGGTCGTGTGAATCCAAACCGTAACGCTAACCTGATGGATAAGGCTGTTAAATTAGCGCTGGAAAGTGCGGATAGCAAAAGCCTTGTTTTCCTTGATGACAAAGGATTCAACCTGCAGGGGAAACAAAAAAATATCGCCGATGTTGGAGCCAGCGACGCAGCGATCGAATTGCTGAACAAAGATGCGAACGCGGTCACCGGCAAGTTCTTAACCGTGACGCTGACCGATGGACAGGCAACGATGAAAATGCCATTGAACATCAGCATGCGTATCGCAAGCTCCCCAGCGGAAGTGCTTGCATCGATTTTAGCGATCGGTGGCCCACAGAACACCTGGCGAGTACGTTGGCATCGCATGATGGCAGGTGAGCTGTCTTTCTGGAGCGATATGATCCTGCTTAGCGATCTGGTTCGTGAACACAAACGAATCTCACGCATGGATAAAGAAGGTATCCGTAAGGCCGTTAACGCCGCACGCATCAATGCCGCAAAAGCTGCAGCGAGCACAAAGATCCCTTCTTCTGGAGCCATCGCCTCCACCTATATCATCTCTAAGGCTAACCAGGAAGCCATCGAGCGTAAGATCGGACGTCGTTTATCTGACTATACCACACGTCAGAAAGTCATGGCTGAAGCCCTCGCAATGCAGTTGATCATCATCGACGAAGCTGAAGAGATGGTGACCTTCTATTTCCACAGCTTGGATCAAGGGACCACCGTAAGCTTCAAGCAGCTGGAAAAATCCAACAGTTCGTCAACCTCGGGTTCCGATCTTCTGACGATCCTCCAGGCGCTCCGTACCGGAAACGTCCCACAGATTCGTTAATACACGCAACCTGTTTCGAAATAGCATAGGTGCTCACTCATGGCAATCGATTTTAAAGAATTCATTCGCGGTTTGAAGCCGCTTTTTAAACGCACCGGTGTTGCTGACGCACTTGAATCAATCCGTGACGAAATCAACAACACCGCGATTCCTTACTACGAGACATCCGCTTCGCTTCTCCAAAAGGGAGAAAGCGCCTTATGGAAACTTGCTGATAAGGATCTGCACCAGCGTTTAACCCGCGTTCGCTCTGGAAGCTGGGTAGAAAACGTTCACTTAGCGCTACGTAATGCTGTTGACCTGATTCCAGAAATTGTTAAACGCGTTAACAAAAACCTGGAAATCGATGTTGCTGCCGACGGTCTAAGTTTCAAAGAAGCCGCTCTGGTACGTCTTGTTGAGTCCTTGGGCTTCTACGTTAGCTATGCTCGTACGCTGCTTCGTGCAACGGTCATCTGCGAAAGCATGCCGGGTGGGGATAAGGCACTTGGTGAGTTCTTCACCAAAAACGAGATTGCTTACCTGACCGCCAATATGTACGGTTTCGCCGTTGCCACCGAAGTGCTGTGCGGACAGAAACAACAGATCCTTGCCGGGCTGGATAAAATCCCGGATGTCGTGGTTTCTGATGAAGACGGTGTTGGTAACGGATTGTACAATGCGGGTAATACTGACCCGATGCGTATGGGTTCGTGGGCTAACGGTGATGTAACCGACACGCTTGTTTACCGTTTCCGTATCTGGCGCAGCGAACGTGAAGAAGCATCATTACAAGCGGCCAAAGAAGAAGCCCAAGCGCTGGAGTATTGGATTTTGTCACTGAAGCAAAAGCAACAGAATGCGGGCAACGATCCAAAAATCCAGCAGCAGATCGAATATCACGAAGAGCGACTGAAGAAACTTCGTTATGATATTAAACGAAAAGAAGAGGCGGCTGTATGAATGCACTTCGTGACGTCCCTTTAACGTTATACGGTACCGGGTTCTTCGGATTTCCGGTTAACGGTGTAAAACGCCAGGAGAACTACGACCGTGACGTGGTCAGTTTGTATCAGCGTCTGGTTGATGGTACTCCTCTGGATGACTGGAAATATGAACGTCAGGTACTTTCTACCCTTTATCGTTTGATGTACCCCATCACCGATTGGGTGGAAATGAACAGCCATAACCCCAACCTGAACTTCGCGAGCCTGGAGTTTATCCGTGATACATTACGGTTCATTCACACGGGTCGACGGGACACGAACGTTCAGATTGCCGGACAGCTGATCGATAACTGGTCAGATCGTCAGTCGTTAAGTTCACACCAACGTCTGGAAAGCAGCGGTAAACTTATGAGTTATATCACGTTGTCAGACGAAGAGATGGTGCGTACTTGGCTCCATTGGGACAATGGCATCCAGGACATCATATGTACTTTAAATGCGGTGTTTGGGCAACCTATGGCACCGGGTTTTAAGGGCTTTTAAGCAAGATTACAGCTTGCTTAAGCCGCATTAGCTAATGTGCAATTTATTGTAAAGGAAACAAATTATGCCTTCTATTTTTGATCGTCTTGTCGCAAATCCATCTAACGCACAGCTGGTTCAACTGGCTGCTGAGATCGATCCGGAAGCTGCGGCAACCGTTGAAGCAGAACCGGCAGCTGATGCTGCAGCAGCGGATGAAACCGTTGTGGCTGAACTGACCGAACGTGCTGAAATCGCTGAAGATACCGCAGCTGAAACCGAACTGGCTATCGAAGTCCGTGGTGACATCGAGCAGGTTGATGCTGTTGTTATCGAAATCGCAAAAGACGACGAAACCGCTGAAGCCATGGACGAAGCCATGGACGAAATGACGGAAACCGTTGTTGCGACCGAAAGCTATCTGAAAGACGGTGGTATGTCAGCACAGACCGCGCAAGAACACATGCGTAATCTGAAACGCCTGTGTGGTACTATCGGCTTCAAACTGCCGGAAACCATGCCTTCCTTCGAAAGCTTCGGCGGTTCCGCTTCCCGTTATGATGCAACCAACATGATCTTCCTGGAAGAACAGAAATGGTGGCAGAAACTGTGGACTGCAATTAAGAACTTCCTGAAATCCACCTGGGACAACTTCGTGAAGTTCATCGATCGTATCTTCGACGGTGCAACCAAGCTGAAAGCACGTGCGGCTAAACTGAAAGAAATGATCGCCAAACGTAAAGGCTCTCCGAAGAACGCGAAAGTTAAACTGGGCACCACTGTTACCGGTTATATTGGCGATATCGATATCGCTGGTGCATCAAGCAAAATCGCAGATACCTTCGAGAAAGCAATGAAGGCGGCTGACGATCGTGCGGATAAATTCGTTGAACTCGTTAAGTCTAAATCACATACTGAGTACACCGACAAACTGAACGCGCCTGCGATCGCTGATGTGAAAGGTCCGAACGGTTGGGGATTCAAAACCACCGACGGTAAAGTGACCTGGGAACGCGGCAATAACGCAATCACCGTGATGGAACAGGAAGCCGATGTACTGTCCCCGAACCAGATGGCTGCGGTGATCAACAGCGTTGAAGCGCTGGCCGATAAACTGCTGGCTGCGAAAGGTAACATCGGTAAGAAATCCCAGGGCTTCAAAGACGCTGTTAAATTCGGCGACGATATGGAAGCTGAACTGGCTAAGAAAGGCGAAGTTTCTGCTCAAGAGAAACAGCGTGTTAAAACTGTGCTGTCTGCACTGAAAGACGCACGTTCTTGCTACATCAACCCGCAGGTTAGCCTGATGAAGTACGGTGTTCAGGCGGGTAACGCAGTACTGGACGGCGTTGCTAAAATGCTGAAAGAGTACGGCGGCCAGGCGGCTGAAAAACCGGCTGACGCAACACAGAAATAATCAGTTAGCAAACTGACATATTCCCTCTCCCAACCCGTCAGGGAAGGGAGAGGGTCTTATGCTGCGCTGATTTATCTTTTGAATTATTACTGGAGACATCACATGGTACGTATACCACTATTTGCTACACAAGGTGATATCAGCCTTGAAGCTTTTGAGAAGGATCCCATCGTTGCCGAGGCGCTTGCCGTAGAACCTACCACCGAAGTCATTGACGCCGACGGCGTTGAACTCCGTTTAGCGAACATCGATGAACATGAGGAGGCACTCGATCGTGCTTTCCCCGCTGTTGAAGCATTACGAGAAATCAGTTTTGATGTTGCACCAACGATTGAGACGGCTAATTACAGTGACGTTGCACTGGTACGTAACGTTCAAGAATCCGCTTCAATTGCTTTGGGGTTACCTTCCGATGCGATGCTTCGTCCTACCGACAACATCGCCGTTGGCGAAGCGTTGGTTGTTGAAGGGTTCAAAGACACCGTAGTTCGAGCGTTGAAAAAGATCTGGGATATCATTGTTGATATTGTTCTGCAACTGGCTGCTGTCCTGGAAGGATTAACACGGATCATCTATGATGAAACCCGCAATTTCCAGAATGCGATCAAAGCGCTAGAAAACCTTCCGAAAGGTAAAGAAGAAACGGTTACCGTGCCGTTTAAAGCCGGTTGGCGTATCCTCTTCTCCAATCGCAATCATGTCGGTGGTGTTGACGAAATTAAGAAGAACCTTGAGAACTACAACCGAATCATGGCGGGCGGCGCACGTTACGACCTTACCACCGGTCTTGGTGTGAAGACATTCGATTTTCGTTTAGATCGTGTTGACCAACTTCCTGTGGACTACATGTCGTTTCTGGATACACTGAAAACCGCGTTGGAGAACAGAGGTTCCGTTGACGGTGGTGATGTGGTTACACCGGCGGTTTCTGGTAAACGTATTCGTTATGTTAATGCTGCCGCGTTCTTAAAAGAATTCAACGCAGCAAAAGACAACGTTCTTGCAGCGGTTGAAAATTATCTGAAACTGGATGTCGTGGTTGAAGATGCGGCAACTGAATGGGATAGCGATCCAGAAAACTACACGTTACCCACACCGGATGATTTCCGTAGCGTTAAACCGCTTTCATTAGCGAAAGATCTGATTGCGATCACCCAACGCGGACGTGCGTTCTCCAAGATCTTCGATCGCGCTCGTGTTCGTCAGATGGAAAAGCTGCAGTATGAAGCCATGAAAAATTTCGATACGCAGCAATACGACGACAGTTATAAACCGTACGTTGAAATATATCCTAAACTGGTGAAACGGGCGATCATGCTTTGCAGTAAAGAGCAACGTATTGAAAACCAATTCGCTTATCAGTACCTTCGTGCACTAACTTCTTTTATTAACACCCTCGTTAAAGCCTACACTAAAGGTTAAGGAACCCATATGGCCCGGATTTCTCTTTTTGATAACATCAATAAAAACGCTTTCGAACTCGCCTTACTCAGCGCTGAAGATGTTCTTGCATCGATTTCACCCGAGCAACAAGATCCTAACGCAGAAATTGAGGAAGATGAAGTTGAGCTGGTGATTCGTCACACCGACGACAGCATCGATGAGAACAGCGAACTGGCTGAAATCGCTTTGCGCACTGCAGCAACATTGGAAGACACCGCCTATGTAATTGCACCAACGATCACAGAAGCCCGCGCCAGCGACGTTGCGCTTATCCGCCAAATCGCATCAACATCGGCAGCTAATCTGGGTATGTCTGATGAAGACATGTTCCAGGCTAACGACAAGTTAGTCGAAGGGCAAGCCATCGTGCTGGAAGGGTTTAAGGAACGTGCGGCGCAAGCGCTCTATGCGGTATGGATTATTATCGCTAATATCGCCGAGGCGCTTTTCAAATTCTTCAAGATGTTGTTCAAGAATCTGATGTATGCTTACAATAAAATCCACGATATTGCAGATGACGTGAAGGACGGCAAACGTAAACTGAAGCAAATCGAGAAGCCTACCGACAACATGCTCGCGATGTTCCCGAACGCGAAATCAGCAAACGCGTACATCATGGGTGTGCATATTGGCCAGCTTGCGCAGATGGCGGTCTCCTCCAGTGATTTCCTGAGCGATATCGCCATCCTGAACGGTGAACTGGAAAAACTGACAAATATCTCTTCCCTTGATGCTATTCTGGTAAAATACCTCGAAGCCATCAGGGTCTCGCTGAAACGTTTTGATGCGCCTGAAAGTGCCGGGAAACATATCGTCGTTAAAGGCATTGATGCGGTCGTAAAAGAAAGCGACCCAATAAAGGCTTGTGAATTGGTGAAACAGATTACTATCGAACTAGCCGACGTCAGTTCAGGTGATATTACCGATCCGAACATTTTCAAAAATGAGAAGGATCTGGAAACCGGCTTGACAGGATACCTCGGGGTGTTTTATAAGGTACCGCCGACTTATCATAGCGAAGTTGAAATGCTGGCAAATACGCTAGAACGCACCGCGAAATTAGTTGGCATGAAAATTAAATCAAAATGGGGTGATATACTCGATAGAATGCCGGAAGCGGATCGAGAGACCATACGTCCGTACATCGCAGCGGTTTCAGAAATGGCACGTCAAGGCATGACCATCTCCACGAAAATACTTCGTCTGTCGGTGCGCCAGTACGCCGAAGCTGTCTTCGCTGCCGCAAAATACTTCGACGCGGTAACCGAGAAAGCAAAATAAGATAAGCACCCTCCTCCTTCCCTAATGGGTTGGAGGAGGGTTTTATGGTGTTGATGACCGGTTATCTTTTGACTTGGGTATGAAGCCACGCTTCATACCACGCACAATGGTGGACATGATCACCCACCATGATCTTTCCTACGTAGGAGTCCTAAATGGAAAACGTGTTGCAACAACCCATGACCGCGTTGTTTCAAGGGATAGATGATGAACCTGTAGAATCATTCGGTATCGCTGGAAACATTCTCGATGTCGGTAATATCGAAAATCAGCTTCACTCACTCGATGAAACGAACACGGTCATGAAAGAAGGTGAACAGCACCTTCAAACATTAAACAAACTCCGGTTAGATATTGTCCCTAACATGACCGAAGTTGAAGAACGTGATATCAGCACGATTAAACATATCGCTTCAACCGCAGCGGCTGGGATGGGAATGGATCCCAATCAGATCATCGATGGGATGGAAGAGGAAACTTCCAGCGGGATGAGCCTGAACATGGAAAGTTTTGACAAAACCGCGAAAGAAGCAACCCGGGCGTTATGGCTTTACATGAACGAATTGTATCGCTACGCCATTGATATTTGCAACCGCAGTTATCGTCGTTTTGTTCGTCAAGTAAAACCGTTGCTGAAGAAAGCCGTAAAACTGAAAAATCTTCCTGCATACACGGTTAACGAAGATAATGCCTTCTGGGAGAACTTCCCGTATAACTGGCGATATCTCCATCCAAGAGGCGGTGCGGTGAGCAGCGTTGCGGATTTACAACAGACCGCAGAAAACATCATGACAAATACCGGGATACTGGCGGCATGGCATCGTCAGCTTGATCCGTTACTGATGCGGTTATTAAAAGCACCGGTGTTGGAGAACAAAGATAACATCGCGGCTGAAAATGAGGCATGTTGGGAAAACATCCTTAAGGCGATCAACGACGCGTTGTGTGAAAAGCCGTTGGAGAACACTGAAACCAATGACGTCATCATAAACGCACCGGTTGGCGCTTCGCAGTTAAAAGTACTGAACGTCGATGATTATACTGGCGCACAGTTTAGCGTTGTATGGGAAGCCATTCCTTTCCAGTCAGCGAAGGACGGATTCCGTTTCCTGCCCTTAAACGACGTTCGTGATGGAACCAACGCCATCATCGGCGCATTAAGCACCTTATGGTCAACGCTACGTCAATTGGAATTTAAACGTTGTCTTGAGGCAAGCCTTGCCGATCAAGATGAATGGATTCAGCCCTACGAGCGTTTGTTGCATCAGATCTACGACGACCAAGCGGCTTCAACCGCCATCGTGCAACGTGTTAGCATTGCTCGTAATGTCGTTGGCTTCCAAGCCGTTGCTTTTGCTCGATTCCTGTTAACGGTCTGTGACGTCATCGATGGTCTTAACGATTACCTTGATGCGCATCTCGAACTTGAGGAAACCCGCAATGCTGCAGACCAATGACGGACAAATCCAAGCCTTAAGCTTGCTAAAAACCTTACCTTTACCTGAGACGGCAACACAACGACAAATCCATCAGCTTATTTACCAGCAAGCGGGTGGCGCTCTAGCAAAGGGTTATACCACAGAAAGCGCTGATCTCCTTACCCTGGAATCATACAACCAGCTTGCGATGAAAATCATCAAAGCGATCATCGATGCGATTTGGACAACGTTACGGAATATCACTGCTTTCATCGCACGGTATATCGACCGCAGTCGTGCGTTGCAAATCGAACTGAGTAATATCCGTCGTCAATACACGAAAGCGGTTGGACATAAACCCATCGCGCAAAGTTTTGAAGCCTCACCCACGCTTGCACCACACCTGCGTTATGGCAACAGTTTCGGGTTCGACTTCACCACCGGAAACACGTTATACAAACAAAACCTGAAGATCGCAGAATACCTGTTGTCGACGTCGTTCCGCGATGACTTCAAACAGTTCGCCAACACGTTAGACAAAGCGCTTGACATCATCTTAAAACAGACGGATACCGCATTAATCGATGTGATTAACCGTGATGCGCATACGCTGTTGAACAAAGTGTATAGTGCGTTGAATGAATCACGGTTGGTTAACACGACGTTGTTAGGTAACCGGATGCTACGACTTGATCAGGTTACCGCAACGGGTTCTGGAGCAATCCAACAATCTCTCGCGATTCAATCAGCACGATTTGAGGTTCAGGACGTCGTGTCTGTTGAACGTGATATGGTTGTAACCATGCCGTCGTTGGAGCAGGTTGGCGTTTTACTCGAATCGGTAAATACCGGTGTTGATCTACTTATTACGTACCATCGTAAAAAGTACGCCAACGAATTACTTGAAATCGCAGGGAACCTGCAAGCAAAACTGAACGATGTGTATCGTCAACAAGGTCAGATATCCATTACAGCTTCTGATGATGCTATGGTAGCCCTTTCTCGATACCTTACAGCGTATACCGCGTGGATCAAGGTGCCGCTTGTGGGCTATGCCGAGTTCTTCACGAACTCAACAGCGGCTATGCTTGACGTCTCTCGCGAGGCGCTGAAATATTACTTTTAAGAGGAACAACGTTTTATGAAAAAATCGTTAGCTGATTTGATGCGTAAGTCGCATCTTAACCTGGAAAGCGGCGATACACCTATCGAAGTCAAAGCAACGCTTTCTACTGATAAAGAAGAGCAAGTGATCGCATTACCTACAGCGGCACGGCCAGACAGCATCGAAGCGACGATCGAATCAGATACGCTCGAGGAAGGGGCTACCGTTGATGACGCCGTTCGTGTGATTCGTAGCACGGATGAGCACGGTGAGGATGTCGTACGTGCTGTTATTGTGACCCGTCCTATTGATGGTAGTTTACGAATTCGTTTCACACCGAGCAACGGTGGCGTAACCATGGAAGACGGTAACGATGTTCAACCGTTCGTTCTGATCGCGGTACCGACCGCACCTGGCGAAGAGCCGAAGAACCCGTATCCGGCAAACGCACCGACCGAAACACCGGCACCGAAAGTGACCAACGACCCGACCGTTAACGCTGACCGCGACAACCTGAAGAACAAGATTCAGGATGCGGCTAACGCCATCGATCCAACCAATCCGGCGCAAATCGAACAGGCAGCGCAACCTGCAGAAACCACCGAAGGTGTTAAAGGTAATGTCGTCGAACCGGAAAAAGCAGAACCTGTTGCTGAAACAGCGGCTGCGGCAGCCGAGGTGACGCCAGAAACCAAAACAACGGAAGAACCCATCAAAGTCACCGTGATTAAACGTGTCGTGGAGAAAGTAGAAAAGGTTGAAGATACCGTCGCTGACGAACAACCTGTTGTCGACGCTAATGACGGCAATACTGGTGAGCAGAAAGCCGAAGCCGTTGCTCAAGAAACGGAGCTGCAAGGTGATGTTGACGTCGATAACGCTGACGAAACGCCTGCCGAAGAACCTACCAACACAGACGCTGGCGCTGCTGCTACAGACACCACAACCACCGAGGGTAATGAAAACACCGAAGGTGACGATGATGAAGACGACGAAAACGAAGAAGATGAAGATCTGAAACAAGAGTCGTTCGAAATTCGTCAAGAGCTGGAAGCCCGTGGTGTTTTAGATGTTCCTGTTGTTGAACAGCGCGCATCTGTTATTCTCGGTGAAGGTGAGGCAGATGTAACCGTCATCGAAACAGAACAACCGTACATTCCTGGCACCATGGTGGTCCGTCGTCTTGAGGGGGATAAGAGTGTTATTGTTCGTCGTACTCGTTACGCTGAACGCTTTAACGCTGATGGTCAGGGTGAAGCGATCGCCATTGTCGACCCTACCCTGCAAGGCGAACTGAAAATGGAATTCCGTCCGGCTGAAGGTCCGATGGAAAGCTTCGAGATTCGTCCTGAAATCAAAGACGAATACATCATGGAATCGTACAAACAGCTTGATGTCGTGTTGAATAGCGATCTCAATCTGGAAGACGGGGAAAAGCAGCCGGGTCGCTTTAAACAGATTCTGAAATCGGTTTACGAAGCGGTCGCGAAGTTCTTAAAAGCACTCGTGGCACGTTTGAAAAATCTCTTTGGTGTTAAAAAGAAAAAAATCGAAGAGAAGGCCAACAAGCTGACCAAAGAACAACGCACGACTCCGGTGACAAAACTGCTTCCTCCGCCAAGCGATACTAAGGATGCGACGAAAGTCGATGTCGAATGGAACAAACTCGATACGCTGCTTGCAAACGACGCTAAATCCGTCGATAAAATCGTAAACGCGGTAAAAGACAGCAAACGTATCGCTGAAGCATCCCGTAAGTTCTTCGACCAGCTGAAGGATCTTAAAGAAGGCGAAAGTCCAAACGCTGATACGGACATGCTGACAGCAACAACAATGCCAGGAGTTGCCGCGTTCGGACATACCGCCAGTGCCGCTTTGGATGGAATCAGTAAGTTCCGCGATGAATTAAGCGAGATGAAACAACAGGGCGACAAAACCCCACCCAACATCAATGCTGATATGTTGGTTGAGGCGTCGAAGAAACTGTTTGAAGACGATCTCTTGAAGTCAGTATCTATCCTTCAAGAAACGGCTGAGCAGTTAATCCGTGACATCGATCGGAGCGGTAGTGACTACGGCGTTGGTTACATCGTTAAACGTACACGCATTCTAATGAACTTTGCAAAAACAGCATGCACTGTTTACGGGTTTGTCTCAAAAGAACTCGGCGATGTTACCGTTCGAGTGCTGAACGCCGTTGCGAAAACCGGCGATCTTAAACAGGAAGAGTACCAGGATGTTGCCGGTGAAAACGATCCTGTTGTCACCATCGAGACACTGGAAGGCGATGCCGGTACACGTGTTGTTGCCGAGGCGGAAATCGTTGATGATCCTGCGGTGGTGGAATTCGTTGAGCGTGCTGAAGAAGCGCAGCGAAATCTGGCTATCGGTCGCCACGCGGTGAGCGCGGTGGAAGGTATTCTGGTAGCGGCACGCGAGATCGGTCCTGATAACTTCCAGGGTAACGTCGAAGCTACCGAAATTGCGATGGAAGGGTTCATGGATACCGTTAAGAGTGCGGTCAACCGTATCGGTAACTGGATTGAAACCAACCATCGTTACTATACCGCCGCTACGGCTCCATGGGATAAGCTGTTCGCCGAAACACAGCAAGCGTTGGCCAAAGCGCGTCGCGGTAACCCAGCAGCAGAACGGATTATTCTGAAACGTTTCATCCGTCATCTTACCATCGGTGGTGAACCTATTACCGATGTGAAGAAGCTCATCGCTGCGTTGGGTGAAATCAAAATGCTTGGTAACATGACGCGTGAATTAATCGTTGCTATCGATCGTGAACTCAGCGAAGTGCGGAAGAGCAACCGGTCCGAAACATCCGCTGGATCGGTTGTTGGTCTGAAGCGTATTCCTATTCAGAAATGGGATAAGCTCATGGTCGCTACCGTACAACCGTGGAAAGACAGCGATCGTAAAGGTGTTGGGTCCAAAGCGTATCTTGGTGAAACGCATATCGTGAAGATGAGCGCGACCTATGCGACAACGCGTAACAACCCGAACGAGGAAGCAGCGAAACTGATGCAGTGGATCTACACCGGTATCAATCGCCAGTTTACGGTTTCTGACGACCTCACCAGTGAGGAGTTACCGGTAGCCAGCACCGGCGAACTGGAAGCATTGCTGCGTGCGGCTCGGGAAGCGCATGAAGCTTGGCTTATTGCTGACAACGCCATGCAGACCCTGCGTTCAATCGATAAATTCCTGGATAGCGAACTCAACGTTGAGAACGATGTTAATAATGTCGTTAACTACGGTATTGTTCTCGGCCTGGAAGATTGGCTGTTCCATCCGGCATTAACGTTATGGCAACAGTTCAATAAACCGATGCAAGCGGTGCTTTTCCTCATCAAAGCCCATTGCGGTGCCTACAAGTAATCCGTACGCATAAACAGCCCGCCCTTCGGGGTGGGCTTTATGCTGTCGACCATCATGTGATATCTTATCTTTCAAACAGGAATCTGCGATGACACGTGAAGCAAAATTTCTTTCACTCGCACTTAACGGTGCGCAGCAACAGACATGCTTGGTAGCGGCGTGCCCGCGACATTCAGTACCCGGTATGTATATTTGCCGTATTAACCCACATACCGCACACGAAACCGTCGTGCAGATTCCTGTTGCGGCACTACCGGAAGGTACCATCAAACCAATCATCCAAGGATTGCCGTTAGAAGCGCTATACGCTGTTTTAAACAACGAAATAGAAACATTAATGGAAACGTCCAATGAAACAGATAAAACGCGTCTAGGGCTCGTTAAAGAGCTTCTACAGAGCAGTCTGATTCATTATACCGGATATCGACAACAAGGAGGTGAGGAAATTAGCGAGGACGACACCGATGCCTAAACTTGATCGAAAAATCAATGACGTATACGCGACGGTAACACGTCCGGTTGCAATCGCGGTGTTACGGCAGATCAGCGAGCTTTGCGGGTGGGATTATAATCGGGAGAACATTCTTTTTCGAGGGGAAGCGCTTCACGCTAAAATGAGTGCTGCGAACGAGCAACCGCCGCAAGTTGTTGATCAGGATGTAAAAGGGCCTGCTGACGGGTTTATCCAAATTGAGCTTAATATTGTCCCCGAAGAACAGGCCTCTATGTACGATACCGTTTACAAACGAAACAGTCTTCCAGTATTTGAAGACCGTAACCTTGGCGTATCGCTAGTACCTGTTTACAGTACAATGGTCGCGACCATGCAAATCACCAAACGGTTCGAAGATCAGGTCACTGCCGAACGTTGGTGGTACGACATGAAACGGTTGCTCACAAGTCAGCATGTTGCCGCGTTTCTCAGTGCTGAATACAGCTATGCGATCCCAACACAGTTTCTCATGTTGTTAAAAGTTATCCACACACACCGAGAAGCAATAGCGGGTTACGGGGATAAGTTCAGCGAATACCTTAGAGACGGGTTCGACAACCGCGCAACCACCATGACGACAGTTGCAGGTGACGGTAAGAGCGTTAAATTGGTTATCAGGGAAATGCAAGAAGAGATCTCCGGTCAATTTGATTTCACCGACGCTCCCAAACCGGAGAAGAATGAGAACAGTTCTTCGTACAACGCAACCTTCTCTTACCGTTACACGTACGACACACCAACACACATCGTAGCACGGTATCCTGTTCAAGTACACCAACAGATACTCCCCGAAGAGTACCTTTACAAACCGAGCCTCTCGGTGCGCGATAAATCCCGTGCGCGTCGTGGTGGTATGGTGGTGCAGTATCAGGACATTCTTCGTGATTCGTTCTTGCCTGAACAGGGCGCATCGATTCAAGCGTATCGGTATCCTGATTTGGATGAATGGTTGCCTCCATCGAGCGTGGAAACCGAGCTTCCATCAAGCACGCTTTTCACCGCGCTGCTTGCTATCGATCCTGAACAACCTAACCTGTTGGTGACGTTGGACTCGTTAGCCGAAGAAGGTGAATTCCATCCCGATCTTGTTCGGTGGTTCCGTGAGTACCCGGAATGGTCAAAATGCCATTACCAATCTCCTTTTTTCCTTGAAGTTTGGAAGGGCAAATACCGCTACGCAAGAGACGCGTGGACATTAACCGACGTTGGCGATCTTGAAGCGAAAGATCCATTAGACCTACGGAGTGATTACCACGTTCGTCTAGCGATACTGTTAGATTTAAGTCAGTTACAGGTTGAAACACTTGAAGCGTTGTGTTGTTATCCCAATCTGGTGGATGAGCTGTTTGCAGTATTAGGTCTAGATAAAAAGTACTGGCCTAAGAAGAACAGTCGGGGGTGCTATACGCTAATCGGGCTTATCGAAGCCATCAAACGTATCCCAACAACCGCTTCATGGTTCAAACATCGTAGTTTATTCGTACCGAGAATTCTTGTCGGTACCATCGTAGGAGTGAAACGCTATGGCGCTCGCTAAGAAGCCCGCGAAACCCATCATCAACCCCCAACAACCCGCGAAGGCTCGCGACGATGTTTATCGTTCTGCGGTGGTAGATGAGCAATACAATAGTCAAATCGGGTTAGTGAATTACGCATCCGGTTATTCCGTAGAATGTGATTATTACGAACAGATTCTCGGTCGCGATGATGAACAAAGCAGTTTTCAAGCTAACCGCGATATCGCTGAACAGCAGTACCGTCGCATCAGACATTACCCTATCAAGTTAATGTCGTCATTGACGCCGTCGTACGACAACGGGACCGCACGTTTTCAATCCGAGGGTACGTGTATACTTCCGGCGGTATCGGTTCCTCTTTTAGGTAACATGCTGTTAATCTCCGGTCTCGATCATCGTATCGCGGTGTACACGATCACCCGAATCACGCCGAAGAACATCAGCTTAGCACCGGCTTACGAATGTGATATTTCCTTCCAACGTATTCTTGACGAAAAACAGCTTATCGAACTGGAAGCGAAAATCGTTGAGGATACGCTGTACGACCAAGACCAGTTAAAGCACGGAAAACATCCCGTAATGGCAACGGAGAAATACAATCGTAAGTACGATTATCTCCGTCGTGCACTGGGACTTTGTCACGCGTATTACCATGAATTCTACAGCCGTGAACTCAACACACTGCTTGTTCCTGGTCAAGATGCGGCAACCTACGATCCCTGGTGTGTTAACGCGTTTACGAAATTATGGTCGTCGCTTGAAGGAAAACCTTCATGGAACTTCGGACGTCTTAACGTAGACGACAGCCAGGAAGCGAATGCGATTTCTGTCTTTGAATGGGTAATGGACGGACGTCGGGAAGACGAGGCGCGGTTGACGGTGAAATTCACGCTGTTGTCAACAAAGCGTTTCTATCAGTATCCGGCGGCGGGTGGAATTCGTTTTAGTGGCGCACGGTTCTGTATATGGCCTGCGACCACGTCGCTAGGTGAGGATGTAGGTAAAACGTTGGCTGTTCCTGAAAGCACACCACCGACGAACCCATTGGTGACCAACCTTACCTCAATGGAGTATGACGGCATTCCGTTATTCCCGTCGGTCGCCGATGACCCGTACTACGTTTTCACCGAGGCGTTCTATCGCAACCAAGCACCAATGACGATTATTGAAAGTATGGTGCGCGACATGATTGATGAAAAGGCAATCAGTCATCCGGCACTGAAGCAGATGGTTGACGCTATACCACTGCTTTCTCCGTTAGATCGTTATTATTTCACACCGTTCGTTATTATGCTGTTACGAGCAGGAGCTATTGAACCATGAGTCTACAACACGTTAAAGATACCCCAACCAAACGTCTTTTCGAACGTAAATTCGAATTCTGGATCCCCCGTAAATTCATGGTGGATAACTATACCAACGAAGTCAGTGGTGTCTACTCGTCAGGGGTTGCAGAAATCGACGATATGACGATGAACGAAGAGGTACCGGCACAGCTTACCATCCCACAAGCCGCTGAAAAGCACTCTCGTGGTGTTCCGATGCGTATCGCTAATCCTGATGTCAACGCGATGAAAATGTTCACGCTTCTTCTGGAGCACACGGAGTATGTAAAGTACAATCTTGAAAACGATCCTAACGCACGTGCGCCTTCGCTTGAAGCAAGTCGTATCCTCGAAGAGTTCATGGGTGGTCTATGGAACGTTGCACGTGGACGTATTAAAGATCCGACGGAAATGAGCGGGTTAACCTCACGTTTACGTGAAATCGGTCAGCGACGTAAAATCGGTATCCACCGTGCACGTCGCGGCGGTCTCAATGCGGGTCCGACGGTTGAAGAACAGCTGCAAGCCGTACGCCATAGCGAGTTCAAAGGAACTAAAATCGAAGAGTTTATCATTCAGCAGCAACAACGAGGCCGTTAACCATGGATTACAAACAGACGCCGTTAGGACGGTATATCGGTACATTTGCGCAGGAAGCAGTTGCTGTTGCGTATAAAGTCACCGCGGAATTAATCACGCCGTCAATGACGGTGTCTGTTCCTTTAGTGACTCAAGTCCACACGTATCGAGACTATGAACGTAACGCTGGAGATGAACTTTATATCTCTGTAAAGTTCCCGCCGGGCAGTTACGGAAAATACATTCTACCGTACCAACAACAACTTAAAATGCGCATCATCGTGCAGGCGTACAGCCTGATGCGCGGACAACGCCAAACCGTAGACGATGCCGCACAAGCTTACGTCTACCGAGCGGTTTGTTTAACAACCGTAGACAGTCGTATGTCTGCTAACGACGAACGTACCGCAACCGATTCTTCGAAGAAAGACTACGAACAAATGGTCGATCTTCAATTTCAACTGTTCGATCCTGTTCTTGAAAGCTTCATGCAATCAGAAACCGGTGAAAACTATACCGGGTCGAAAGTGCTGGATGTGTTACGGCTCGAATTCAGCAAGATACTTTCTGCGGTTGAAGCCGACACCGGGTTCAAAATGCAGGGCGTGGATATTGTTGCACCGAATAACGACAACCTGTTCAAGTTGCTTATTCTTCCGCATGGTACCAACGCAATGGATCTCGTAGACAAAATCCAGAACCAGGTCGGTATTTATTCAGCGGATGTCGGTTGTTATTATCAATCTCCGTATCTGTATATTTATCCTCTCTATGACGAAACCCGTTTCTCTGACGGTCGACGCACGGCTATCTTTTACAACTATCCTGCCGATATGTTTCCGGGTATGGACAAGACCTGGATCAATCGTGACAAATACGTGGAAATTGCCTGTACGAGAGGGGCATCGGTAAGCGACATCAATAACGCGGCTTCGTTGTTAGGTAATGCGGGCGGGCGTTTTGTTTCGGCAAGTCAGATGAGTCAGGGAATGACATTATCAAAAGGGGGTGATACAATAATCAGTCGTACTGTAAACGTTAGCGAGTACGTAACTGAAGAACGTAGCGATAACGTGAAGGTGGCAAAAGGGATGGGACGCGTAACCGATAACCGATGGCGTGAATTAAGTAATACTGCTGGATTACGCGGCAGAACAATGCAGTTGGTGTGGGAATACGCAAACATGGATTTGTTGTATCCTGGCATGCCTGCTAAAGTTGTGTGGATGCAGGATAACAATCTCTGCGAAGCATACGGGGTTATCATGCGTACCGATTGTGCTGTTACGATGGCAGGTTCTTCTGTACGTGAACCACAGTGGACATGTCATGGTACGGTCACGTTATGGCTTGCACCAGAAAAAGACAACACCGTTCGTCCAACCGTTTAGTTGTAGTGAGTACATCATGCTTTCGGAGATTAAGAAATTAAACCAATGGATATTCAACAAGGAAATTATCAAATTCCTTCCTATTGATTTGCGTAAGGTTAACTGGGCTATCGTCAATAAATATAGCGCGTATCCCAACCTAATGGAACTTGCGGCAAAGTGGAACATCCAAGCAGATTATGAATTGGCTGAAGAACTTAAACCTTTGAAAATATTGGTTGACCGTTTACAACCCGTTCATCGTCATCAAAAGACCATCTTGTATCGCGGTGTGTTTCCAGACACGATGAAAGAAGAATGGAATATCTTCGACGTGCCAATTGAGTCGATTCGGAAAATGAAGCCAGGTGAAACGATGGGAATGACTTTGGATTTCCCTGTTTCGTTTACAGATACTCCAAATATCGCACGACGGTTTGGTAACGTACTTATTCGATATGATGCAACACCACACATCGGTGAGTACCTCCGTTTCACCGATGAGCTTCAAGTCGCTATGTTCCAATTTCTGACAGGTTCTGCCCGCATCGATGAGCGAGAAGACAACGTCCCGCTATCGCAACGCGAATATGTCTCATTGCCATCAGTACCAATAACCTTCCAAGTTGAGATCGTTCGTAACACTCCCGGTTCCTTCGATCATTGGTGATATATTCCCTCTCCCTTCCCTCACGGGTTGGGAGAGGGTTCTATGCTGTCTTATTTCGCATTACTCCAGTTTATTTCACGGATATATTACCT